>ERZ791830.3-NODE-3-length-421273-cov-12.400498_pt1 | contig 421273 bp, 411 predicted proteins | sample MGYA00509945_ERZ791830 | MGnify/ENA primary metagenome ERZ791830 (study PRJEB30046, sample SAMN00792021) | human gut metagenome | study: EMG produced TPA metagenomics assembly of the A metagenome-wide association study of gut microbiota in type 2...
TTCTCTTTCATTCACATACAAGCAGTCTGTCATGAATCTTTAACCATAAATCATTCTTAATATACAATTAATATATCTTGTTGTCAATACCGCAATTGCGGTATATTGCACATTATATTACCTGATACCTATATGTAGTCGCATTATCGCTTGACTTATAGGACATATCCGGGCAGAATCCTTATTTGCCCCTCACTTTTCCTCCCAATCTACCTATAGATAAGCTTCCTCGTGCCTGCCTGATAGGTAATTTCCGGCACTTTCATGTAATTCTGCCTGAAATTTGCCTATATAGATTGATTATTTATTGTTCTTATAGGAAATCCTCATAATAATAATTGCATGATTAACAGTCCCCAAGAAAAAACAATGCCAGCACATCACCAGCATTGTCATCTCTTCAATCACTATTCCCCAGACTTTCTTAAAGCCTCCATATATCTTTCCAGCTTTAGTCTTGCTTCATCACTAAGCTCCTGATAAGTTTCTATCAATGTGTATTCCTTAGAGTCTTTATCAACATATACATAATCCATATACTTTCTTGAATTATCCATATCTTCTGTGCCAGTCAGCAGTTCATATGGAGAAATATCGAGTGCTTTGCATATTACCATTATCTTATCTGATGACGGATTATTCTTCTTTATCTTCCAATCACTTACTGTACTCTGAGAAATTCCTGTCCTGCTGACAAACTCTGCCTGCGACATTCCTTTTTCTTCAAGATACTTATATATTCTCTCACCTATCTGCATATTCCACCATTAATAGAACTGATTAACTCTCTTAGTAACATAATTGACATCCTGTGCATATCCAATTGCATTATCAGAATCAATCACTCCCTTATTATACAGATCAAGAAGTGCATCATCCATTGATATCATGCCCTCTTTTCTTGCTGTCTGTAAAACACTGGATATCTGATATGTCTTGGCTTCACGGATAAGATTCTTAATTGGAATCGTTCCATGCATAACTTCAAATGCAGCAACTCTTCCACATCTGTCTGCTGTTGGTATCAGCTGCTGTGAAATAACTGCTTCAAGAACAACTGCAAGCTGAATTCTTATCTGCTGCTGCTGGTGCGGTGGAAACACATCAATAATACGGTCAATTGTTGCCGCCGCTCCAATTGTATGAAGTGTCGAGAACACGAGATGACCTGTTTCTGCTGCTGTTATAGCAGTAGATATAGTTTCCAGATCTCTCATCTCTCCTACAAGAATTACATCAGGATCTTCTCGCAGTGCTGCACGTAGTGCATCAGCATATGAATGCGTATCAAGACCGATTTCTCTCTGATTAATCATTGCTTTTCTATGCGAATGAAGATACTCAATTGGGTCTTCTAGTGTTATTACATGAGCATTACGTTCATCATTAATTTTGTCTATAAGAGAAGCAAGTGTTGTAGATTTACCGGAACCTGTTGGACCCGTTACCAGAACCAGTCCTCTTTTCTTGGCATACAATTCAACAACAGACTTTGGAACACCAAGACTTTCCGGCTTAGGAATCTCTGTTCCTACAATACGCATGGCACATGCCACAGACCCTCTCTGTCTGAATACATTAACTCTGTATCGTCCAATATTAGGAACAGAGAATGAAAAATCAAGTTCTCCTCTGTCTTTAAACATTGCCTGCTGCCTGTCATCCATAATATCAAGAATAAGCTTTTCACAGTCATCTGGTGAAAGCTTAGGATAATCAAGATCCACAAGTTCACCATTAATTCTGACTCTTGGTGGAAGTCCTACAGTGACATGCACATCACTTGCCTTCTTTTCTTTAGCTATCGAAAGTAATTGCTCTACAGTAAACATTATTAAGCCCCCATATATCTATAATTGTATATCTGGCAGATTCTTAGTCAATCTGCTCAAGTTCAATTTCTTCTACTCCGGAAGAAACTGATATTCCAGAAGAAGCTGATGTATCTGCTGCCTTAGGTCTTGAATCATCTTCTTCAGCTTCATAAGTTGCTTTAACCATCTCAGCTATAGTTGTGACACCATCTTTAACCGCATTAACCGCAGCCATCTTAAGCGTATTCATGCCCTCACTTATAGCCTGTTTTTTAATCTCTTCTGCTTCTGCATGCCTTGATATAAGTCTCTTTATAGACGGTGTTATCTTCATAATCTCATATATACCAAGTCGTCCATAGTATCCTGTTCCATTACATAACTTACATCCGCATGGTTCATATATTGTAAATGGCTCATCAGGATTAACTCCAAGCATCTCCTTCTCAGCTGCACTTGCCTCTTTTGGCATCTTACAGTCACACAGCTTTCTTACAAGACGCTGTGCGATAATACCAACAAGTGAATCAGCTATGAGGTATGACTCAATTCCCATATCTTCAAGACGGGCAACAGAACTTGCCGTACTATTAGTATGCAGTGTACTTACAACAAGATGGCCTGTAATAGATGCTCTAACCGCAATCTCAGCAGTCTCACCATCTCGGATCTCACCAATCATAATGATATCCGGATCCTGTCGTAAGATTGATCTTAATGCAGTTGCAAATGTAAGATTTGCTTTATTATTAACCTGAACCTGATTAATACCATCAATATTAGCCTCAACCGGGTCTTCAACAGTAATAATATTAACATCTTCTGTATTAAGTTCACTTAACGCAGTATAAAGAGTTGTAGATTTACCAGATCCTGTAGGTCCTGTTACAAGAATAATTCCATGTGGATTCTTTAATATATCATCAAATACCTTAAGATCAGCCGGTGTAAGTCCAAGTTTTGACTTATCAATGTTAAATCCTTCCTTGGACGCAATTCTCATAACGCATTTCTCGCCATATACTGTAGGAAGATTAGATACTCGGATATCATATTCTCTTCCGTCTACGTTAATGGTAATACGTCCATCCTGTGGTTTTCTCTTCTCAGAAATATCCATTCCTGACATAATCTTGATACGGGTTGTAATAGCACCAAGAAGTGTATTATCGTACTGGATAATTTCACGAAGATTACCATCTATTCTGTATCTTACACGGATATCTCTTTCCATCGGCTCAATATGTATATCAGAAGCTCTCTGTCTTACAGCCTGCTCAATTACACTATTGATAAGCTGAACAATAGGCGCATTCTCAATCTCTTCTCTTCTCGCCTTGTCTTCTTTAGTTTCTTCTCTTACAGTCTCGCCCTGCTCTTTCTTATACAGATCCACAATACTCTGTGCCTGTTTCTGTCCAAACGCCTTATCTAAAAATGCATTAATATCAGTTGCATTAGCAAGAACCGGAACAACCTGTTTACCAGTTACAATATTAATGTCATCCATGGCAAGAATATTAGTAGGATCAGCCATGGCAACCCTGATTGCTCCAGGATTATCAGGTGCATCACCTAATGGTACGAGAGTGTACTTTCTCATAATATTCTCATCTAACATAGACAGAACATCATCACTTATCTCCGTCTCTCGCATATCAACAAAATCAATCCCCAGACTGTCGCAAAGTGCCTCATTAATATCTTTCTGGGTAGCATATCCCAATGCTATAACCATCTCACCGAGCATCTTCCCCTGCTCTCTCTGTCTTGAAAGTGCAGTCTGTAACTGGTTCTCATCTATAATTCCCTTTTTAACAAGAACATCACCCAATCTAACTTTCTTTCTGTAATTCACCTTCAACCTCTTTCCGCAGGCAGTCTCCACTCCTGCTATTGCGCATTTATAGTAAGATTATATCACATCAACATACTATATACAAACAGCTATTTAACCTCTTTTATAGTATAGTTGTCACTTTTACTGCCAATACATTCACTGTAAAGTGAATCGTAATCTGTACTGCAGACATACCTCTTTTCTTCATTATCATGGTTCATATCAAATGTTCCGTCTGCATTTATATAAGCATTGCTATATGAAAATGCAAAATAAACCGTTTTGCTGTCTTCCGAGTCAGATATTGTCGCTGAAGCAGTTATATATATGTAATTATTAGTCTCTCCAGCATTTCCTTTTTTCTGTAAATAATATATTCCAGTAATCTTTGCATCACTGCATGTTTCCTCATTAATGTGATACAGATAGGCAGTATCCTTTGTTGCTTTATATAACATATGAAATGTGTTATCTGCCGTTTCTTTATTAATTGTCTCCAGAACTTCTTTGCTAACCTGTTCTATAACCTTTTTATCAATCAGCGATACATCATCAACATATTCCGGAAGCTTGTCTGCATTATAAGAAGTTTCTATATTATGTACAAGAAATCCGTGTCTTGCAATATCTTCATAAGAAGTATTGCATGTTATCTTCACTGAATCCCCAAGACTTATATTGTCTTTTTTATCAGGAGTAAATGTAAGTCCTGACAGATACTCATCTTCCCAGTTATTAGTGATAACAATGCCAGCCTGCGGACTTACACCGGTAAATGTAACATCAACCCTATCAAACAATTCCACAGATGTTCCTTTTGATATTCCTGATGCTTTTATCTTCTTATTGCCGCCTCCCATGCTGACTCCTGCCGCATCCTCATATTTTTTATCAACCTCAAGCCTTACTTTATAAGTATCACCATTGGCAATATCTTCTTCATCTGTACTTGTTTCTATAGAAGCAATCAGCATTTTAACATTGTATGATTTATCTGAATCGGTACTTTTACCCATAAGCTCCTTATACAACTTATCCTTATTAAGAGTAAACACTGGTTTTGCATATCCGTTAGCACCTTCATAACTTATAGTTATATAATCCCACACATCAAACTGCTGTGAATGTATAAAAAGTGCAACTGCAATTACCGCTATCACTCCAGCCGCTGCAATAATCAGTCCTACGCGGCGTTTCTTAATTGTCCGTCCCATAAACTGGAACTCCTTCTTAATCTCCTTTTCAATTGCTTCACCCTTATGTGAAAATTCTTTTAACTCCATATCATACTCCTACTGGTCTTGTCGCCTCTCTTAACATATCCTTTTCTTCTCCATCAAAATACGACTCAAGTGTCTTATATACTCTTTCCTGATACTTATTGAGCCGCTCAATATCCACAGCATCAAGATAATTTACATCAACAAGTTCTAAATCTATCGGAACAACTGTAAGCATATCAAACTTTAAAAATGTGCCATATTCATTGTCGAAATCTTTCTGACATACAATCTCATTTTCAATTCTTATACCGAATCTGCCCTCAATGTATACCCCCGGCTCATCAGATGTAACCATGCCCTCTTCAATAACTGCAAGATCATTCTTGCCCGGATTGTGCTTCCATCGAAATCCATTAGGACTCTCATGCACATTTAAAAGGTATCCTATTCCATGTCCTGTTCCGCAGCGGTAGTCCATTCCGACATTCCACAGAGGTGCTCTGGCAAGAATATCAAGACTGAAACCGTTACAGCCTTTCAGAAATTTTGCATTTGCCAGGCTTAACATGCCTTTAAGTGTAAGTGTGTAATACATCTTCATCTCATCAGTCACAGGTCCAAGTGCTATTGTTCTTGTTATATCAGTTGTTCCACGAATATACTGTCCGCCAGAATCCACAAGCAGCATGCCTTCCGGCTTTAAGACAGCCGCATTGGTTTCATCTGCATGGTAATGCATCATTGCAGCATTTTCATTATATGCACTGATTGTGTCAAAGCTTAGTTCTATGTAATCTTTTATATTGCTTCTTAAATTATCAAGATATGCCGCTGCATCCGCTTCTGTTATATTACCTGATGCAACATTTTTCTTAAGCCAGAATATGAATTTTGTTACAGCCACGCCATCGTCAACATGTACGCTGTATAGATTCCTTATCTCTGTCTCATTCTTTATTGCCTTAAAAAGCATTGCTGGATTGTCAGACAGTACTGCTTCCACATCTCTTCCAGACTGTATAAGCTGATATATACGCATATTCACACGTTTCTTATCAATAAGCACTTTTCCATTCATTCTGGCAATGTCTTCATATATGCTGTCATATGGCAGCACCTCCACACATGCCTCCCCGAATTTTGCCAGCGTCTTATCATCAAACCTGTCCTTATCAGTATATATGTATGCCTCATCCTTAGTTATCACTGAATACGCCATAATAACAGGGTTGCACTCAACATCGCATCCCCTTATATTGAATGTCCAGCATATGTCGTCAAGCGTTGCCATAATATGTATATCAGCATTTTTATTATCCATGTACTTTCTTATTCTTGAAAGCTTGCTTATTATGCTTTCTCCTGAGTACTCTTCATCAAGATAAAATGCTTTGCTGTGTGGAAACGCTGCCCTGTCCTCATATATATTCTCAATCGCATCAAAATCATACAAACAGCCTGCTCCTGCTTTTTTACATATATCAGACAGCTCAATTCCTTCTTCAGCCGGCATGGTTCTTCCATCAAATCCCATGCTCATTCCATCTTTAACTATACTCTCACAGTACTGTGCCACATTCATAACACCCGGAGCGCCGACCCTCATCAGTGAAAAGCCTGTCCCTTCAATCTGCTTTTCAGCCTGCACGAAATATCTTCCGTCAGTGAAAAGCCTTGCATCATCCTGTGTTATAACAGCCGTTCCGGCAGAGCCTGTGAATCCGGTAATGAATTCTCTTTCCTTAAAATAATCTCCTGCATACTCTGATATATGGTAATCACCTGTTACTACTACATATATATCAACGCCTTCTGATTTCATGATATCCCTTACCTTAGATAATTTGCCCGCTATTACCTTTGCATCTGTAATCTGCATTACATGTCCTCCTGACTATATTATCATATAAGTTTCCGCTCAATAAGCACTTCTCTTAATTTGCCAAGTGCCTTTTTCTCTATTCTGCTCACATAGCTTCTGCTTATTCCAAGCCTGTCAGCAAGTTCATTCTGTGTGCATTCTTTTGCACCAAAAAGTCCATACCTGTATTTTAATATCTCTATCTCTCTTGGTGCAAGTACCTTTTCTATATTACCATATATACACTTAATCTGCTCATAAAACATATAATCTTCCACAGCATCCGGCTGTTTCTTCTCCGAATCTTCTCCTATAATATCCTTAAGGCTTATCTCATTTCCCTCTTTGTCCTTTCCTATAGGCTCATTAAGAGACACTTCCCGTTCCTTCTTTTTATCCTGACGGAAAAGCATAAGAATCTCGTTGTCTATACATTTGGCAGCATATGTTGAGAATCTCACATTTCTTTCTATGTCAAATGAATCAACAGCCTTAATAAGTCCTATTGTTCCCACTGAAATAAGGTCTTCATTAATATAATCACGTTCAGTAGAGGTATATTTTTTGACTATATGTGCAACAAGACGCATGTTCTTTTCTATAAGAGCATTTCTGGACACACTATCGCCTTCGCGTAATTTTATCAGCAATTCTTTCTCTTCCTGTGCCGATAATGGTTTTTCAAACGTTTTCAAAAAGGCACCCCTACACATTTTTATATATCATATGTGTAAAGGTGCCTTTAATTGCCTATCCAACTGTCTCTTTAATTTAACTGTTTACTTCTGTTTCTTCTTCCTGGCGTCTTAAGATATCATACTTATCAAGCTGGATTCCTAAATCAATATAGAGATTCTGCTTAGGATGTGGACAGCTCTCCATATCCTTACCATTCTCATCAACAATACGTTTAACTGTAACTTCTATATTCTGTCCGTCCGGCTTCATTACTTCAATTGTCTCGCCAACTGAGAACTTGTTTCGCTGCTCAATATGGTAAAGTCCCTGCTCGTTAACATCTCCTACGATACCAAGATATGTGTATTCCCTGATATATGTGTTACTGTCATATATCTGTGTGTTCTCGTCTGGCTTTCCAAAGAAGAAACCTGTTGTATACTGTCTGTAAGTACATTTGCTTATCTCACTCTTATAGAATGGGATTCTAGCCTTGTACTTTTCAGGATCTTCTATAAAATCATCAATAGCAAGTCTGTATGTTCTCGCAACAGTTGCAACATACAGAGCTGTCTTCATACGTCCTTCAATCTTAAATGAGTCAATGCCTGAACTTACCATCTCTGGAATATGCTCTATCATGCATAAATCCTTAGAGTTAAATATATATGTTCCTCTCTCATTCTCATATACAGGCATGTACTGTCCCGGTCTGTTCTCCTCAACAACAGCATATTTCCAGCGGCATGGATGTGTACATGCTCCCCTGTTAGCGTCTCTTCCTGCAAGGAAGCTTGATAACAGGCATCTGCCTGAATAAGATATACACATCGCTCCATGCATGAATGTCTCAATCTCCATCTCATCAGGAATATGCTCTCTTATCTCCTTAATCTCCTCAAGAGATAATTCTCTTGCTGAAACCACTCTCTTAGCACCCTGATTCCACCAGAAATTATATGTCATATAGTTAGTATTATTAGCCTGTGTGCTTATATGTATATCAATATCCGGAAGTACTTCCTTTGCTATTGTAAACATTCCCGGATCCGATATAATGAGTGCGTCAGGTCCTACTTCCTTCAGTTCCTCAAAGTAAGCTCTTGCACCCTCAAGATCATAGTTATGTGCCAGAATATTAGCTGTAACATATACCTTGACATTTCTTTCATGGGCAAACTTAACGCCCTCTTTCATATCTTCTATTGAAAAATTCTTAGCCTTAGCTCTTAATCCAAATGCTTCACCACCGATATATACGGCATCTGCACCGAATATTACTGCTATCTTTAAAACTTCAAGACTGCTTGCTGGTATAAGAAGTTCTGTTTCTCTGCCATTATACATATGTCCTGCCATATTATTCTCCTTTACTGTTTCACACTGAGTGTAATTCCATCGCCGATAGGAACAATTGATGTCACAAAATCCTTTGTATGAGTAAGCTCATACACATACTCCCGTATTCTTGTATGAATTGTTCTGTTCCTTCTTGTAACTGCATAACGGGATTCGACTATCTCGCCCTCCTGCAGAATATTATCCGATATAAGAAGTCCGCCTTTTCTAAGGACTCTCTTAATATCAGGAAGATAATTAATATACTGCCCCTTTGCAGCATCCATGAATATGAAATCATATGGGCCTTCCAGAGTCTTCAACACTTCAAGCGCATCTCCCTCTATAAGTGTTATAACATTCTCTTTTCCTGCCCTTTTAAAATTATTTCTTGCCACAGGTATTCTCTTATCATAATTCTCTATTGTAGTAATTGTGCATTTTTCCGGCATATTCTCACTCATAAGAATAGATGAGTAACCTACTGCCGTTCCAACTTCCAGAATCCTTTCAGGCTGTACAAGCTGCAACAGCACCTTCAGCAAATTACCCATCTCTTTTCTAATGATTGGGACTTCATCCGCAATCGCTTCTTTTTCAATTGTATTACATATATCAGAATTACCACAATCAAGAGAATTAATATAGGCAACTACTCTTTCATTGACTATCATATATTCCCCTTACAATTAAGTTATTCTTCCTCACTGTCTGACTGTGCCAGCACTTGCATAATCTCGGTAGGTGTCATTCCCGTGTTAAGCTCATAAGTTCCACCTATAAACTTATCCTTATAATCTGAGAACTGAATCTGAAAATATGCTATCGTTTTATCATGTACAAGTCCTTTATCATAAAGCATGCCAGCAAGCTTCTTAGCCTGTATGTCTGTTGTTATAGTAACCTCAACTGTACGGGCATTATCATCTGAATCAACTGCCTGTTCATTAAATATCTTCTCACCAAATGAATACGCCTTGCTTCCCATAAAAAACACGAGATATATTCCTAAAACAATTATTAAAACATTCAGCGATACCGATACCAGCATCCTGATTGATTTATTGCTCATAAAACCTGATTCTCCTCTTCTTTAATAAGCTACACTATATATGATTCACCCTAAAAAATCAAGGTCCATGTCTACTGCCTCGGCAATATCCTTATATATATCTCTCATAAATCTGCAAAATGTAATCTCTGTCATAAGATATCTGTTTACAATGTCCTGATTCCTCATGTCGGCATATTCCTTATTAAGATTCTCCATTGCTGCAAACATGTCTGGAACATTTTCTGAATTCTGTAATTCAAAATTCCTCATACGGAATTCATCCACCTGTCTCTTCAAGTCAGGCGTCCTGTCTATTTCAGACTGAAGTCTTCTGTATTCCCTATATTCTTCACTGTTAAGAATTTCATGTATAATCTCTTTCTTAAGTTCATCAATTCTACGCATGAAAAACACCTCTCCAACTGTCTGCAGTAATATCCGGCAACATATATTATATCTGTGCCTCCATAATGATTGGAAGTATCACAGGATTTCTCTTAATCTTCTTCCAGAGATACTCGCTCAAGTCATCTTTAATAATATTCTTAATCTTACTCCAGTCAGTAATATTCTTATCAAGACACTTTTCAACTGAATCAGATACAATTGCTCTTGCCTCATCAAGAAGCTCTTCAGCCTCTCTTACATACACAAAACCTCTTGTAACAATATCCGGGCCTGCTATAAGCTGTCCGGTATATTTTTCAAGTGTAAGAACAACAATGATAATACCATTCTCTGCAAGGTTCTGTCTGTCTCTTAATACAATATTTCCTACATCACCTACGCCAAGTCCATCAACAAAAATAGCTCCTGTCTGGACATGATCTACAACCTGTGCATGCTCATCATTAAGTTCTAACACATCTCCTGATTTGGCAATAATAACATGATCCTTGTCATATCCAAGTGACATAACAACATCTCTCTGTGCAACAAGGTGTCTGTACTCACCGTGAACAGGAATAGAATACTTAGGCTTTACAAGAGAATATATAAGCTTAATCTCTTCCTGACATGCATGTCCTGATACATGTGTATCCTGGAATATAACCTTAGCACCCTTCATACCAAGCTCATTAATAACCTTGGCTACTGACTTCTCATTACCAGGTATAGGAGTTGATGAAAATACTACGCAGTCGCCAGGCTGGATAGATACCTTTCTATGAAGGTTAGCTGCCATTCTTGAAAGAGCCGCCATTGATTCACCCTGACTACCTGTTGTAATAAGAACAATCTGCTCAGGTGTATAATTCTTCATCTCATCCGTTTCAATAAGAGTTCCGTCCGGAATCTTAAGATAATCAAGGTCTTCTGCAACCTCAATAATATTAACCATACTTCGGCCTTCAACACAGACTTTTCTGCCATATTTAACCGCTGAATTAATAATCTGCTGTACTCTGTCTACATTAGATGCAAATGTAGCTATGATTATTCTGCTGTTCTTATTGTCATTGAATATCTTTTCAAATGTAGCTCCAACAGTTCTCTCTGACATAGTAAAACCAGGTCTTAAAGCATTCGTACTGTCGCACATAAGTGCAAGTACACCCTTCTTTCCAAGTTCACCAAGTCTTTGAAGATCAATAGGATCACCATATACAGGTGTATAATCAACCTTAAAATCTCCTGTGTGGACAATAATTCCTGCCGGTGAGTATATAGCAAGTGCTGCGGCATCTGCAATACTATGGTTAGTTCTTATGAACTCAACCCTGAAATCGCCAAGAGTTACAGATTGACCATACTTAACAACCTTTCTCTTAACTGACTTTAACATATTATGTTCCTTAAGCTTTGACTCTATAAGTCCCATAGTAAGCTTAGTAGCGTATATAGGAACATTGACATCCTTTAAAACATATGGAATTGCACCAATATGATCCTCATGTCCATGAGTAATAACGAATCCTTTAACCTTATTAAGATTCTCCTTAAGATAAGTAACATCCGGTATAACTAAATCAATACCAAGCATATCTTCCTCTGGGAAAGATAAACCACAATCCACAACAACAATACTGTCATCATACTCAATGGCAGTAATGTTCATTCCTATCTGCTCAAGACCACCCAATGGTATAATCCTGACAGACGCATTCTCTGCTTTTTTCATAAACACCTCATAATAAAAATAAAATATAAAATATGAATAAGGCTCACACCTTATTTAAGTTCAACATCATCATCCATTAATTCAGAAAACACCTTGCCTACCACTTCAAGTTCACTGTCTTCCTCTACAAACTCATAAACAGCTTCTTCACTTGCCGCATCAGATGTATCCTTAAGAATATAAGCTTCTGCTTCCTCGTCCTCATTATCTGACTCTGATACAAGCAGGTAATTAATTCCGTTAATTCTAGTTTCTTCAATCACATAAAATTGTGTCTTCTCACCGTTCTCGTCAATAAATTCAAGCTTTTCCATGAAAAACAAATCCTCCAAATATTACTTCTGTTTAGATTCCATATATCCACGCAAAATAAAAACAGCCGCAAGCTGATCAATAACTGTCTTGCGGTTTTCTCGCCTCATCCCGCATTCTTCAAGGACTTCGTCTGCTTCAACTGTAGTAAGTCTTTCATCCCACAGCGTAACAGGTAATCCTGTTCGTCTTTCCAGTGCTGCTGCAAATTCTTCACAGGCCTTAGCCCGTTCCCCAATAGTATCATCCATGTTCTTAGGATAGCCAACCACGATTTCAGTTACATCATATTCGGATATAATCTGTTCTATCCTGGCATAAGTTCTTCGTAACTTATTATTCTCTTTTCTTGTTATCGTTTCGAAAGGCTGTGCAGTTATCCCAAGCGGATCGCTCAAGGCAACTCCAACAGTCTTCGTTCCGACATCTAAGCCTATAATTCTCATATTATAAGCCTTTACCTTCAATGAAATATCTTACAACCTCTTCAACAAGCTCGTCTCTTTCAGCCTTCATAATAAGGCTTCTTGCATTGTTATGGCTTGTAATATATGTTGGGTCACCAGACATAATATAACCTACTATCTGGTTAACCGGATTGTACCCCTTCTCTTTAAGTGCAAGATATACCTGCTCAAGTATTCCTTCTACTGAAATTGTCTTCTCTGGCTGAGTTTTAAAAAATTGAGTGTTGTTATCTACCATATCTACCACGCCCTTTCGTATATTGTTTATAATATAATAAATATGCGAATTATACAAGTGCCTGACATAAAAAAGATTGTAAAAAAAATGTAAAACTGCCCGGACGGCATGAATTTGTCCGGGCAGTTCTGTTATTATATAATATGATTAATGTATTAATTAAGGTATCCGCCATCCGAATCCGGCATCATCCCCATTGTAATATTGAGATTGCCATTCCTTACTCTTAACTCATCTATGAACTGCTTCTGCTCGCTCTCGTCTTTCATCCTGCATTCATAGGTGAGTTCAAACATTGTACCCATATTAGTTGTCTTTACTTTTCTAAGTACATTTTCACTAAGATACTTATCAAATATATCATCAAATACTGCCATATAGTTAAGATTCTCTGGAATTGTGATTCTTAACTGTTTTCTATGTGCATCTCTTGTTCCAAATCCTGTTACCGATAACACTACAAATACAAGAAGAATTATTACTGCGAAGCACCCTGCAAATGTCACAAAACCAAGTCCGCATGCAAGACCTGTTGCCATTGCAAAGAACACTACTGATATATCTTTAGCACTTCCCGGTGCTGAACGGAATCTTACTAAAGCAAAAGCTCCCGCCATTGAAAACGCTCTTGCAACATTACTTCCTACAAGAAGAATAACTGCTGCCACTATTGCTGGTAAAAGAGCAAGACCTATTATAAAGCTTTTATTATATCCATCCTTCTTTGATACAAGTGTATACACAAAAGCAATCACTAAACCAATAAGAACTGCTACTAATATTCCTAACATTGACTGGCTAATGCTGATTGTATTCTCTGATGTTGATGTAAAGATTGATTCAAACATATATTTTCTCCTTTATACATTAAGCTTGTGTAATTCGTAAGGACATACTGCTTATATTCAGTACCATACTTGGAAAACGATACCGGGTAAACATTAAGTCCTGATATTATCTTAGTAAACCACAGCGGAACAGCGCCGCTTATCTTAACTTCCATTAAATACTTACCATCCGGCAAAAGCTTCTTTCCATAGCTTCCATGCTCAAGTCTTATATCTTCCCTTCTGGTCGTAATATTTTTATCAAATGTAATCCTGAAATCGCCATCATCTTTCTCAAAGTACGCGAATCTGTCATATGAAAGATAAACTTTAGGCTGCAAATGATAGAAATTCTTGAAGTAATCAATCTCCTTAAGCACCTGCCTGTTTATTCTTCCTTCATGGCTATCTGGACATATGTCGTCATCAAGAAAATAATATGCCTCCTGAAGCGTCATTGAAGTTCTTCTTTTATTGACAATACCATTGTACTTCTTCTTAATCTCTACAAAGACGTTATCTGTAAGCTCTGGCGTCCCATAAGCTCTCAGTCTTAACTTTTCTTTGTATACCGGTTTCTCAATAGAAGCTCTTATAAGCTGATCATTCTCAGTATCATAATATATGTTGCTGATTCTGTACGCCTCACCATTTCTGTTATACGCATCCGGATTCATATAATCAGCTATGTGGTAAGTCAGTTTATGAAAAGTATCTTCATCTATAATGTATTTCTTCTCATAACGGTTGAAAACTTCAATTGCCATACCAAGCTCTCCTTTCTGTCTCTTTTGTTCTTACAAGTAAGATATTAATTGGAAAATGTGACCAATCTATGTAAAAAATAAGTAAAATCAGTGTAGTTTTGTGAACTTGAAGTGTCTGGTAATTAACAGAGCCCCCACATTTCAACTTAAAAACCTACACAAACATTACTTTGTTACAGAATAGTAGGTTTCCAAAAGCATCCGATAACATCCCTATATCTTCTAAAACCTACTAACAGATTCTAAATGTATAATTTAGTAGGTCTTCAATGCTTGTTAGGTATACCTGACCACCTGTTTTTCTTTCTCATAACATCAAAAAAACCCACTAAATCACGCCTAATAAACGATTTAGTGGGTCTTTCACAATTCCTCATGTTACAAGTTCTGAAAATAAGCCTACTAAATCCCAGTTCTCATTATATCTAGTAGGTTTTTGCATATTTTCAAGCAGCTATTGCAGTTAAATATGCTTTTATCCCCGCCAGCAGATGCCACATTCAGGCATAATACCCCAGCATATATGCAACAACCAACCTATACAGCAGCCTAACGTCTATACAACAGCCCAGCATATATACAACCCCTGGCTAGTCAAAAAAGGATGCCACATTCGCGGCATCCTTAAAAAAACTACTTCATATGTACATCAAGCTGATTGAACGGAATCTCAATTCCATTCTCATCAAATATATTCTTATATCTTTCAAGCAGGTTAAATCTCACATTCCAGTAGTCTGCTGTATTAACCCAGGCTCTTGTCTCAAGTGTTACACAGCTTTCATCAAGGCTCTTGACAACAACCAGAATATCCTTGTCCTTAAGTATTCCCTTCTCGCTGTTAATAACCTGTTCAAGAAGCTTCTTGGCTTTAGGAATATCTGATGAATAGCCAATTCCTATCTGGATATCAATTCTTCTTGTATTCTCTGCGCCTACGTTAACAATGCTTGAATTAGAAAGTGAACCGTTCGGAAGCATTACTACTTTATTATCAATAGTAACAAGCCTTGTGTAAAGAATCTCTATAGACTTTACAGTTCCCTCATTAGTTCCAACTATAATATAATCACCAACCTTAAAAGGCTTGAATATAAGAATAAGAATTCCTCCTGCAAAGTTCGAAAGACTTCCCTGCAGGGACATACCAATCGCAAGTGCTGCAGAACCAAAAAGCGTAAGCAGTGATGTCGTCTGGAATCCCAGCTTGTCCACAACTATCATGATAAGTATTGCATACATTACAAACTTAAGCACTGATACCACAAAATTAACAACGCCTTTGTCAAGCGTACTTCTGTCCAGCATCTTCTTTACAAGCTTATCAAGCACTCTGATTATCTTCTTGCCAATAAACCATATTAAGACAGCAATAACAATTTTACCAATAAGTGAAACCGACCAGTTTCCTAAATCATTGAGAAGCTGCTTGACATGGGCAATAGAAAAGAATCTGGTTATTTCATCTGTTTCCTGCTGGATTGTTGTGGCTGCATCTGCCACAAGTCCTATGAATCCCATAGCTGATCCCCCTTTGTATTATTTCATCTTCTTTTTAAGCTGTTCTAACTTCTTCTTAGTCTCTATATCAATCTCTTCACTTGCACGCGCTGCTTCTTCTGCTTTTCTTACAGCTTCTTCCTTAGCCTGAAGTGCTTCCATGCAGGCTTTCTCTGCCTGTTTTCTTGCTTCAACCGCCCGCTTTGCTTCCTCTGCTGCAGCAAGTTCAAGCATTTCAGCCTCTGCTGCCTTTCTCATGGCTTCCTTCTTTGCAATTGCAGCCCTCTTTAATACAGCAATCTCCTCGAGTTCAAGCTGTGTATACGGTTCACTGTTATATATAACGAATGAAAGTCCGGGAAGTGTAATATCAATATATTCCATATCATCACCATCATTATCTGATTTGATAATCTGTCCATTAACCTTCTCGTCTCCACCGAACTTCTTCCACTCACTGTTAAATACTTCCTTATACTTTCCACGCACATCAACGTGAAGTCTGTAGTTTTCCCTCCTAACAGGAGTAAAATTCACAGCAATCACAAGCTTATCACCCTTGCTGTCAGCTCTCTGCATTGCAATAACAGTCTCTTCCGGATTAGAATTCTCGAGCCACATAAATCCATCAGGGTCATTGTCAAGCTCATATAGAGCCGCATTTTTCGCATAGAACTTATTAAGCTCCGACATGAATTTCTCAAGTCCTGCATCCTGTCCTGCTGCAAACATCTTGCTTCCGGGATGTGCATACATGAATCCAAGTGCGGCCCTGATATCTGACAAATGTGCCTTCTCATCACTGCCTGACACCATATCCACAAATGCTTTCTCCCTGAAATCATCATGATTGAGCGAGAGCATGAAATCCTCTCCGTAATTATAGAGCATTCCATATGTCAGCTTGTCATACTCACCTTTTCTGAACAGCGGGTCAGTTCCCATGAATTCAAGAAAATCCTTAGTCCAGCAGTTATTCTGTTTATAAGTAAACATAAGAGGGTCATCATTATCTGCCGCAGTAACTCCAAACCAGCCGCTTGATTCTTCTGCTATTGTAAAACAGCCGTCGCCACGTTTAGCAATACATTTGTTCATAAACTTAAGAAATTCGATTGCGTCAAGATTCTCATTGCCGCCATACATGTTAGGTGTCCATGTGCCCGGCTGCTTACCATAATCGAGGTAAAGCATTGAAGCAACACCGTCAATTCTGATACCGTCAATATGATAATCATTAAGCCACATTAATACGCTTGATAAAAGAAAACTTCTTACTGCACCTTTCTTGTAGTCAAATGTGACAACATCCCACTCAGGATGCTTCTCTAGTGATGGCTTAAGATATCCGTAAGCATCTGCCCCGTCAAAATCATACAATCCCTTAACTTCTGTGCCAAAGTAAGCACCATTCCAGTCAATTATTACGCCAATTTCAGCGTTATGGCAGTCATCAACCAGCTTTTTAAATGCATCACTGCCGCCTGTTCGGTGTGTCACCGCAAAATATCCCAATGTCGAATATCCATTCATCTCCTCATTAAGATACTCTGCAACCGGAAGGAAACATACATGTGTATATCCCTCCTGCTTTACAAAATCCACAAGCTCATCTGCACTTTTTTCTTTCAGCCAGTCAGTAAGTGACACCTCATATACTGTTACAGGCTTCTTCTTTCCTGCTTCTTTCTTTCTCTTTATCATCCATAGCCCATCGTTCCATGCATATGAATCAGGCATGTTCTCATCACTTACCACTGATGCAGTAATTGGAACTGATGATATCTGTCTTGATACAGGGTCTAACTTTCTTGTAGTTCCCTTACCCTGTCTCTTAATTTCATACATATATCCGCATCCGGCTGCCAGTCCCGGAATAAACAGTTCAAATACTCCTGTATCCTCAATTCTTTCCATTAAGTGGACTCTGCCGTCGTATTTGTTAAACTCTCCAACAACACTTACGCTGAGTGCCTTAGGTGCCCATACATTAAAAAGCACTCCCTTCACGCCATTGACAGTTCTTTCATGAGCGCCGAATATATGTGCTGCATTTTTCTCTTCTCCTGCAAGAAATGCTTTGTAATCTTCCGGTTTCGTAACATTTGCAAATGCATATGGGTCCGTATATTCTGTGACCTCTCCATTAACCTTCTCCACTGAATAAGTATATGAAAGCTTTTTCTTAGATGAAACAAGTGCTGCAAAGAATCCGGATTCATCAACCTTTTCCATATTAACAGCAGTTTTTCTGCCATCTATATGCAGCTTAACTGCCACTGCATCAGGACGCATTATCTGTATAAGCAGTCCCTTACTGGTAACATGTGCCCCAAGCAACTCCTTTGGCTTGTCACACTCTGCATATACAATCCCCTCTATCTCCGGCCAGTTCATCAGACCGTATAAGTTTTTATTCATACATTACCCCCATCCACTGTTTAAAGCATTCCGTCCATGATGACACCTGTGGTTCATAATGTCCCATATTCTTAGTCGCAGTCTCTCGTGTGCCAAGTCCAAGACCATGAGTACCTTTAGCATATACATGATAATCAAACGGAATCTCCTGTTTTCTTAACGCCTCTACCATAAGTAATGAATTTTCAAGCGGAACTGTCTTATCTTCACATGTATGCCATATGAATGCAGGTGGTGTGTCCTTATCCACTCTCTTTTCTATAGACACTTCATCTATAAACTCATCATATTTTTCCCCAAGACTTCTCTCAAATGATGCCCTGTGTGCATCAATTCCTGATGTAATTACAGGATAACCTAACAGCATGCCATCAGGCTTAACATACTCATGACTGCAGTGAAGTACATTTTCCAGAAGATAATCAAGTCTTTTTGAATTCCATCCGGTTCCAAGAAGTCCGGCAACATGACCTCCTGCTGAAAACCCTGCGATAATGATTTTGTCAGGATCAACATCCCATTCTGCTGCATTATCTCTTACATACTTCATTGTATAGGCTGCCTCAAAAAGCTGTGCAGGATACGTAACAGGTGCAAGACTGTATCTTAATACAACAGCATTATACCCCATATCAAGCATCTTAATAGCTATAGATTCTCCTTCTCTTGGAGAATGATGATTATATCCGCCACCCGGACAGATAACAATAAGAGGTCTCCTAAACGGATCCTGATCATTAGGAAATACATCTTTGATGTAAGTAGTAATTGTTGCATTTCCCTGTTGTTCTATTCCAAACTCCTGATATGGTAAATCTATATTAATAGTATTATGTAACATAATGTTCTCCTTCCAGCTGAATAATTCTGTGTATTATGTCTGTAGTGTAGTGGTGGTGATGTGTGTATATTTTCGTGCGTGGTCTCATGATTCCTGCGCTTAGTGGGAGTAAATGCCGTTATCTGCAAAGTTTTTTACTGTGAACGAAAGCAAACGCGCTTCGCTTGAACGAGCTTTCATTCACAGCGCTTATGCATCTAACGGCATTAACTCCCACACAGCTCGTCATAAATCGACCACACACGAAAATATACACACATCACATCTACACTTCTACAAAAAGCAGATTAATATCCACTTAGAATCTATGTATGAATAATCCGCTTCTTAATTTTGGCTCAAACCAAGTTGACTTAGGAGGCATTAATAGTCCTGCGTCTGCTACTGCGAATAATTCGCCTATTGATGTTGCATACATTGAGAATGCCAATACACAATCTTCTGAGCATCTTCTCTCAAGCTCACCTAAACCTCGGATTCCGCCTACGAAGTCTATTCTCTTATCTGTCTTAGGGTCGTGGATTCCTAAGAGTGGCTCTAAGACGTTGTTCTGGAGTACTGCTACATCCAAGCCGTCTACCGGGTCGCTGCTTAAGATTTCTTCTTTGGCTGTGAGTGTGTACCATTTTTTGCCAAGATACATTCCGAATTCACCTTTCTTAGAAGGTGCAACCTGTGTGCTGCTCTCGCTTACAGTGAATTTATCTTTAATCTTTGCCATGAACTCTTCTTCACTTAAACCATTCAGGTCCTTTACAACTCTGTTATATGGCATTATCATAAGTTCTTCGTCTGGGAATAATACTGACAGGAAATAATTGAACTCTTCTTTGCCTGTATATCCCGGATTAGCTTCTCTTCTGCGTAAACCTACCTTTACAGCAGAAGCTGCCCTGTGGTGTCCGTCCGCAATATATATCTGGTTAATTCCTGCAAATGCGTTCTCTATAGCCTCTACAGATTCTTTACTGCTTATTTTCCAGACCTGATGTCTTATTCCATCAACCGCTGTAAAACTGTATACAGGCTTCTCCTGCTTGGCTTTGGCAACCTCTGCACTTATTACTGCATTAGCTCTGTATGCCAGGAATATAGGACCAGTCTGGGCACTGCAGGTATCAACATGGTTAATTCTGTCTAATTCTTTGTCAGCTCTTGTGTTCTCATGCTTCTTAATAACATTGTTAAGATAATCATCAATAGAAGCACATGCTACAATTCCTGTCTGTGTTCTTCCATCCATTGTAAGCTCATACACATAATATGCCTTGTCCTTATCTGTTATAAATGTTCCATCATCTATAGCTTCCAAAAGCATATCATGGGCTTTCTTATATACATGCTCACTATACATATCAACCGATTCATCAAACTGGGTCTCTGCCCTGTCAATCTTAAGAAATGATAATGGTTCTCTTTCCACCTCTGCTCTTGCTTCCTTTGAATCATACACATCATAAGGAAGAGCTGCTACTCTGTCTGCCACTTTCTCAGCCGGTCTGACACATTCAAATGGTCTTATTACTGCCATACTAACCTCCATCCGCACTATTTAACTTAAGTACTATACTTTCATATATTAGATATATTTTAACATTCAGACAACCTTAATACAAGAAAGACCAGCCAAATGTTACAACAAATGACTGGTCTTTGATATTATTATCATTTTATATGATTACTTAATAACTCTTACCTTGATAACACCTTCAATTGCTGAAAGCTCTTCTACTACTGCCTCTGGTGCAGATGCTTCAATATCTAAGAGAGAATATGCATAATCACCTCTTGACTGGTTAGCCATAGATGATATATTGATGCCTGCAGCACCAAGAACTGTTGTTATCTTACTGATAACCGCTGGAACATTCTTGTGGCATACAGTAATTCTTCCTTTAGTTGCACATACTCCGCAATCACAGTTAGGGTAATTAACTGAATTGACAATATTACCGTTCTCGATAAAGTTTCTAAGCTCATTAACTGCCATAATAGCACAGTTATCTTCAGCTTCTGCTGTTGAAGCTCCAAGATGAGGAAGAACAATTGCTCCTTCCATCTTAGCTGTTGTTGGGTTAGGGAAATCTGAAACATAAGTCTTAACTCTTCCAGACTTAAGTGCCTCACCGATAGCAGCTTCATCAACAAGTACATCTCTTGCACAGTTGATAATTACTGTTCCATCCTGCATAAGGTCAAATGCTTCCTTATTAATCATTCCCTTAGTGCTGTCAAGTGCAGGAACATGAACTGTAATATAGTTACATTCCTTATAGATATCCTTAACATCAGATATGTACTTAACTTCACTTGAAAGATTCCATGCAGCCTTAACTGAAACATATGGGTCATATCCGTATACTTCCATTCCAAGTGCTATAGCTGCATTGGCAACTAACTGTCCAATTGCTCCAAGACCGATAACACCAAGCTTCTTGCCCTTGATTTCCTGTCCTGCAAATGCTTTCTTAGCCTTCTCAGTTGCCTTGGCAATATCAGGGTCTTCTGCATTATCTGCAACCCACTTGTTACCACCGATTAAATCTCTTGATGCTAAAAGCATAGCTGCAATAACCTGTTCCTTAACTGCGTTAGCATTAGCTCCTGGTGTGTTGAATACAACAATACCTTCCTCTGCACATTTGTCAAGAGGAATATTATTAACGCCAGCTCCTGCTCTTGCAATTGCAAGAAGATTATCACTAAGCTCCATATCATGCATCTTGGCACTTCTTACAAGTACAGCCTGCGCATCTTCAAATGAGCTTTCTGTATTATACTCATCAGAAAAAAGCTTCAAACCACATGCCGCTATATTATTAAGACAATTAACATTAATCATTATGCATTCTCCTTCTCGAACTTCTTCATGAATTCAACAAGCTTCTCTACACCTTCGATTGGCATAGCATTGTAGATAGATGCTCTCATACCGCCAACTGTTCTGTGTCCCTTAAGGTTAACAAATCCTGCAGCTGCAGCTTCCTTAATGAACTTAGCTTCCATAGCATCCTTAGCTTCTTTATCTTCAATGTTGCATACAAAAGGTACATTCATAAGTGAACGGTCTTCCTTAACAACTGTTCCCATGAATAACTTGCTCTCATCAAGGAAATCATAAAGAATCTTAGCCTTCTTCTCATTGTGTTCCTTCATTGCTGAAAGTCCACCCATTTTCTTAATCCACTTGAACACCTTGCCACAGATATAGATATTGTAGCATGGTGGTGTATTATAAAGAGAATCTGCATCTGCCTGTGTCTTCCACTTAAGCATTGTAGGAGTTCCTGGAAGAACGTCATCTGTTATAAGGTCTTCTCTGATAATAGCAATTACAACGCCTGCTGGTCCGATGTTCTTCTGGACACCGCCGTATACAACGCCGTACTTAGTTACATCCATAGGTTCTGATAAGAAGCATGATGAAACATCTGATACAAGAATATGACCCTTAGTGTTAGGTAATGTCTTATACTTTGTTCCGTAAATTGTGTTGTTCTCACAGATATATACATAGTCAAGATCCTCTGGAATATCAAGATCTGAACAGTCTGGAATATATGAAAATGTCTTGTCTGCTGATGAAGCAAGCTCAACAGCCTCTCCATATATCTTAGCTTCTGCAAATGCTTTCTTAGCCCACTGTCCTGTAAGGATATAACCTGCTTTCTTATTCTTCATAAGGTTCATAGGCACTTCAGCGAAGAACTGCGATGCACCACCCTGTAAAAATAACACCTTATAGTTATCTGGGATGTTAAGAAGGTCTCTTAAATCCTTCTCTGCCTCTTTGATGATGTTGTCATAAACCTTGGATCTGTGGCTCATTTCCATTACCGACTGACCGCTTCCCTGGTAATCTAACATTTCATCTGCTGCTTCTTTGAGTACTTCCTCTGGTAAAACAGCTGGACCAGCGCTAAAGTTATAAACTCTACTCACCTTTTCTTCCTCCTAAAATATAAAATATTAAGAACTATTTTAGTCCTTTATCACATTAAAGTCAATATGTGAATTATTTCTTGTTATTAAGGTCTTCTCTGTCGAATGCCTCTGAGATTGCAGCCCCCGGTGAAACCATAGGGAATACCTTGTCTTCTCTGTCAATATGACAGTCAATAACACATGGAATATTGAGTTCGATTGCTTCTTTAAATGCTTTCTCAAACTCCTCTATTGTATCAACACTGTAAGCCTTGGCTCCCATTCCTTCTGAAACCTTAACAAAATCTACCTGATCATCAAGAACTGTAGCTGAATATCTCTTGCCATAGAAAAGATCCTGCCACTGTCTAACCATACCAAGTACATGGTTATTAAATATAACTTCAATAATAGGAATGTTATATCTGGTTGCTGTTGCAACTTCATTCATATTCATACGGAAGCAGCCATCACCTGCAATATTAACAACTGTCTTATCCTTACGTCCAACCTTGGCACCTATACATGCACCAAGACCATATCCCATAGTTCCAAGTCCGCCTGATGTAAGAAATGTTCTTGGCTCTTTGAACTTATAATGCTGTGCAGCCCACATCTGATGCTGTCCAACATCTGTTGTAATAATTGCATCACCATTTGTAATCTCGTATATCTTCTCCATGATAAGAGGTCCGTTAAGAATATCTCTGTTATATCTCATAGGATAATCAAGCTTATAAGACTTGATGTGTTCCATCCAGTCTGAGTGATCCTGATTATCTAACTTATCATTGATTCTCTTAAGAATCTCTTTAGCATCTCCTAGTACATGTGCATCTGTCCTGACATTCTTGTTAATCTCAGCTGCATCAACATCAAACTGCAGAATCTTTGCATTCTTAGCAAATTTCTTAGTATTTCCAGTAACACGGTCTGAGAATCTTGCACCAACCACGATAAGAAGATCACACTCTGAAACTCCGTAGTTAGATGTCTTAGTACCATGCATACCAAGCATTCCTGTGTATCTTTCATTAGATCCGTCAAATGCACCCTTACCCATAAGTGAGTCACATACCGGTGCATCAACCTTCTCAACAAACTTCTTAAGTTCATCAGATGCCTCTGATATAACAGCTCCGCCACCAACGAATACATATGGCTTCTTAGCTTTCTTAATAAGTGTCACAGCCTTATCAATATCTTCTTCCTTAATGCTTGCTGTAATTCTGTCTACAGGCTTTGGAACTCTTGGTGTGTACTCACACTCTGCTGCTGTTACATCCTTAGTAACATCAACTAATACCGGACCCGGTCTTCCTTCCTTGGCAATTCTGAAAGCATTTCTTAATGTCTTGGCAAGGTCCTTTACATTCTTAACAATATAGCTGTGCTTTGTAATTGGCATTGTAACACCCGCTATATCAATCTCCTGAAAGCTGTCTCTTCCAAGAAGAGGAACTGTTACATTACATGTAATTGCAACCATAGGAACTGAATCCATATATGCAGTTGCAATACCTGTTACAAGGTTAGTCGCTCCTGGACCTGATGTTGCAAAACATACACCAACCTTACCTGTTGCTCTTGCATATCCATCAGCAGCGTGCGATGCACCCTGCTCATGTGATGTAAGAATATGAGTTATCTCATCTGAATGCTTATAAAGAGCATCATATACATTAAGAATAGCTCCACCAGGGTATCCAAATATTGTATCAACGCCCTGTTCTTTCAAGCATTCAACAATTATCTCTGAACCATTTAACTTCATTTATCTTCTCCTGATTTCTCTTTAATGTCTTTTTATAATTATATTAAATATTACTCATCTGCTGAACTTTTAAGAATGGCTCCTCTGTTTCCTGATGTAACGAGTGAAGCATATCTCTTTAAGTATCCTGTTGTTACCTTAGGTTCTCTTGGCTGCCACTTAGCCTTTCTTGTAGCAAGCTCTTCATCTGAAACCTTAAGTTCAAGTTTAAGTCCCGGAATATCAATGCTGATGATATCTCCTTCTTCAACTAAAGCAATAGGTCCGCCAACAGCAGCCTCTGGTGATACATGACCAATAGAAGCTCCACGGCTTGCACCTGAGAATCGTCCATCTGTAATAAGAGCAACCGATGAGCCAAGTCCCATACCTGCAATGGCTGATGTAGGATTAAGCATTTCTCTCATACCAGGACCACCCTTAGGACCTTCGTAACGGATAACAACTACATCACCTTCAACTATCTTACCACCCTTTATAGCAGCAATTGCATCTTCTTCTGAATCAAATACTCTTGCCGGACCTTCGTGTACAAGCATCTCTGGAACAACTGCTGAACGCTTGACTACTGATCCGTCTGGTGCAAGATTTCCTGAAAGAACTGCAAGACCACCTGTCTTACTGTATGCATTATCAACTGTTCTTATGACTTCAGGATTACGGTTGTATGCTGTTGCTATACACTCTCCGATTGTCTTTCCTGAAACTGTCATGCAGTCTGTATTAAGAAGTCCGATATCTGCAAGCTCTTTCATAACTGCATATACACCGCCTGCTTCATTAAGGTCTTCCATGTATGTTGGACCTGCTGGTGCAAGGTGGCAGAGATTAGGAGTCTTTTCGCTTATTGGGTTAGCGAATTTGATATCGAAATCAAATCCTATCTCATGTGCAATAGCTGGAAGGTGAAGCATGGAATTAGTAGAACATCCAAGTGCCATATCTACTGTAAGGGCATTCATAATAGAATCCTTAGTGATGATATCTCTTGCTGTGATTCCCTTATTAACCATATCCATAACAGCCATGCCTGCGTGCTTTGCAAGCTTGATTCTCTCTGAATATACGGCTGGAATTGTACCATTGCCTCGAAGTCCCATACCAAGTGCCTCTGTAAGGCAGTTCATTGAATTGGCTGTGTACATGCCTGAACATGAACCACATGTTGGGCATACCTTTTCCTCAAACTCAAGTACATCTTCCTCTGTCATTGTTCCTGCTGCATATGAACCAACAGCCTCAAACATTGAAGAAAGGCTTCTCTTCTTCCCCTTAACATGACCTGCAAGCATTGGTCCGCCTGATACGAATACAGTTGGAAGATTAAGTCTCGCTGCTGCCATTAAAAGTCCTGGAACATTCTTATCACAGTTAGGAACCATTACAAGTCCGTCAAACTGATGTGCAATTGCCATACACTCTGTTGAATCTGCAATTAAATCTCTTGTTACTAAAGAATATTTCATTCCGACATGTCCCATTGCAATACCATCGCATACTGCAATAGCAGGGAATACTACAGGCACACCGCCTGCCTCAGCAACTCCTAATTTAACTGCATTGACAATCTTATCAATATTCATATGACCTGGTACAATCTCATTATAAGAGCTTACAATACCAATCATGGGTTTCTTCATCTCTTCTGCTGTGAAGCCAAGTGCATTAAAAAGGCTTCGTGCAGGTGCCTGCTGCATACCACTTCTGGCGTTATCACTTATCATAGCTTATCTCCTTAATATGTATTATTTAAATGTATTAAACTCTCTCTGCGATTAAGTCGCCCATCTTGTCAGTTCCTACAAGTGTGCATCCTTCTGACATAATATCAGTTGTTCTGTAGCCTTCCTTTAAAACAGCTGCAACTGCTGCTTCAATAGCATCTGCTTCCTTGTCAAGATCAAGTGAATATCTTAACATCATGGCTGCACTGAGAATTGTAGCAATTGGATTAGCAACATTCTTTCCTGCAATATCAGGTGCTGAACCATGGCTTGGCTCATAAAGACCTAACTTAGTCTTATTAAGGCTTGCACTTGATAACATTCCGATTGAACCTGTTATCATACTTGCCTCATCTGATAATATGTCTCCAAACATGTTCTCAGTAAGAATAACATCGAACTGTCCAGGATTCATAACAAGCTGCATAGCACAGTTATCTACAAGCATGTCTGAAACTTCAACTTCCGGATAATCCTTTGCAACCTCATGTACAATCTTTCTCCAGAGTCTTGAAGAATCAAGAACATTTGCCTTATCAACGCTTGTTACTTTCTTTCTTCTCTTCATTGCAATCTCAAATCCCTTAATTGCAATTCTTCTAATTTCTTCTTCGTTGTATGTAAGTGTATCAACGGCTGTCTCCAATCCGTCAATTTCCTTAGTATATCTATTACCAAAGTAAAGGCCGCCTGTAAGCTCTCTCATAATGACCATATCAAATCCATCACCGATTATTTCTTCCTTCAATGGACACGCTGCCTTAAGTTCATCATAAAGATATGCCGGACGTAAATTAGCAAAAAGTCCTAATTCCTTACGAATCTTTAAAAGTCCCGCTTCTGGTCTTAAATTAGGTGCAACATCATACCACTTGGAATTACCCACATTGCCTCCAACTGCTCCAAGAAGTACAGCATCAGATGCTTTAGCTGTTGCTACTGCTTCATCTGTAAGTGGAACGCCATACTCATCAATTGAGCATCCACCCATAAGAATCTTGGTATAATCGAACTTGTGACCGTATTTGTCAGCCACACTGTCAAGCACTTTCACAGCCTCTCTGACGATTTCTGGTCCTATTCCATCACCTGGAATTAAAGTTATTCTGCTTTCCATAAACCCTTACCCCTTTTTCATATGATAATTCAATTTAATATGATATAACATTTGCACAACATTTTCAATAAAAAAAGGATTCCTGACCAGACAAATGTGTCTGACCCGGAACCCTGCTTTAATTAATTGCCTTTAATTATTCTGCTGATGTGCTGTCTGATGGCTTCTCAACCTGAGCAATTGCCTTCTTCTGCATTGAGATACGGCAATTCTTGTTGTTACCGAATTCTACGATTACATCATCTTCTGATATATCGATAAGAACACCATAGAAACCGCTTGTTGTAAGAACATAATCACCGATTTCCATAGAATCCATAAGTTCCTGCTGACGCTTCTGTTCCTTCTTCTGTGGCTTGATTGCCATGAAATACATCATTGCACCAATAATTACGACATAAAAAACTATGATAGCAATATTCATTGATACTCCTCCTTAAAAATGTCTCTTTCAAACTTAACATATAATACATAATTGAGAGCTGCTTGTCTACCTCAAAATGTATTTTTAACAAAATATTTATAAACATACAGCATTACTGCTTATCATATGTCTTCATCTGATATAATGCCTCTTCCTTGAAGCCTGCATATCTTCCTTCTTCAATCGCTGCTCTTATGTCTGTCATGAGATGGTTGTAATAGTAAAGATTATGAAGAACACAAAGACGCATTCCAAGCATTTCCTTAGCCTTAAGAAGATGCCTTACATATGCTCTTGAATAATTCTGACAGCATGGACATCCACAGCCTTCTTCAATTGGTGCTGTATCTGTTTCATACTTTGCATTAAAAAGATTAATCTTTCCAAACTTAGTATACACATGTCCATGGCGACCGTTTCTTGAAGGATATACACAGTCGAAGAAATCAATTCCTCTGTCCACTGCCTCTAATATATTGGCAGGTGTTCCCACTCCCATAAGATATGTCGGCTTGTCCTTTGGAAGATATGGCACTACATTATCAAGTACATCATACATTTCCTCATGTGTTTCACCAACAGCAAGCCCGCCTACTGCATAACCATCAAGATCTAACTCTGATATTCTCTTGGCGTGGTCAATTCTTATATCATTAAATACGCCACCCTGATCTATACCAAAAAGCATCTGATCAGGATTAACCGTATCAGGAAGTGAGTTCAGTCTTGCCATCTCTTTCTTGCAACGCTCTAACCAGCGGTATGTTCTGTCAACAGAATTCTGGATATACTTTCTGTCAGCCTTTGCCGGCGCACATTCGTCAAATGCCATTGCGATTGTTGAACCAAGATTAGACTGTATCTGCATGCTTTCCTCTGGTCCCATGAATATCTTATGTCCGTCAATATGTGACTGGAAAGTAACGCCTTCTTCTTTAATCTTACGGAGTCCTGCAAGTGAAAACACCTGAAATCCGCCCGAATCTGTAAGAATCGGTTTATTCCAGTTCATGAACTTATGAAGTCCTCCAAGCTGCTTAATAATCTTATCTCCCGGTCTTACATGAAGATGGTAAGTGTTAGATAATTCTATCTGCGTTCCTATCTGCTGTAAATCAGTTGTCGCAACTGCGCCTTTAATGGCCGCAACTGTTCCGACATTCATAAATACAGGTGTCTGCACAGTTCCATGTACTGTTGTGAACTCTGCTCTTTTTGCCCTGCCATCTGTCTTTAATACTTTATACATATCTGCTCCTTTTATTTTCTGTAAAACTCTTTAACTCTGTCCATTCTAGCCGTCATATTGTCAAATATCAGGTCAACAAGTGTAAGTGCTGTCATAGCTTCAACCACAACAACTGCTCTTGGAACTATCATCGGATCATGTCTTCCTTTGATTGAAACCTCGATATCCTCGCCCTGCTTATTAACAGTTTCCTGCAATGCACTAATTGAAGGTGTCGGTTTTACCGCTGCCCTGAACACAATCTCATCACCGTCGCTTATTCCGCCAAGCACTCCGCCGCTGTGATTAGTCAGCTTGCCAACCCTGCCATCCTTCATTACGAATTCATCATTATTATACTTTCCTGTAACTTTAGCCGCTTCAAAACCGTCTCCAATCTCAAAGCCTTTGACAGCCCCGATTGACATTATTGCCTTGGCAAGATTAGCATCTAGCTTTTCAAATGTAGGATTGCCAATTCCAGTCATCATTCCTGTAACCCTGCATTCAATGACACCACCGATTGAATCTCCAACTGACATCTTGCTCTCTGCAAAAGCCCTAACCTTCTCTGCAGCTTCCTTATCAGGTATGTTAAATGCGTTATTATCTCTTTCAGCTATATCAAACTTATCATAATCAATGCCAATTCCACCGATTTCTTTAGCATATGCTGTAATATTAATTCCAAGCTCTTTAAGAATCTTCATAGCAATTGCACCGGCTGCAACTCTTCCGATAGTTTCTCTTCCAGAACTTCTTCCTCCGCCTCTGTAATCCCTGAATCCGAATTTCTCGTCAAACGTATAATCAGCATGTCCCGGTCTGTAATAATTAGCTATCTCTGAATAGTCAGCAGACCTCTGTGTCTTATTATATACTGCAAGTGATATTGGAGTCCCGGTAGTCTTGCCTTCAAATACACCTGAAAGAATATGTACCTCATCATCTTCCTTTCTTGGTGTAGTAAACTTTGACTGTCCCGGTTTTCTTCTGTCTAGCTGCTCCTGAATATCTTCCTCACAAAGAGGCAGACCTGCAGGACACCCGTCAATTACAACTCCAAGTCCCTCTCCATGCGACTCTCCCCATGTTGATATCTTAAATATATTTCCAAACACTGAACCTGCCATAATATATTCTCCTCATCTTTTCAATAGGATTTATTTTAACATATTAAAATATATATCATCAAGCAAAACCCCAATTTATTAATTTTTTCTTATTTTTATTTTTTTCTTAATAGTCAAATGTATTTTATATGGTAAAATAAATATATCAATATATTGAATGGAGTTTATTATGGGAACTGTTATAGGAATTGATTTAGGAACAACTAACAGCTGTGTGGCTGTTATTGAAGGTGATACGCCTACTGTCATCACCAACAAAGAAGGCTACCGCACAACCCCTTCTGTTGTAGCCTTTACGAAATCAAAGGAACGTATTGTTGGTGATGCCGCCAAGAGACAGGCTGCCGTCAACTCTGACAGAACTATATTCTCTATCAAGAGACACATGGGTACGGACTATCGCAGGAAAATTGACGGAAAGTATTATACTCCACAGGAAATCTCTGCATTTATACTTATGAAGTTAAAGGAGGATGCCGAGGATTTCTTAGGACAGCCTGTGACAGACGCTGTTGTAACTGTGCCTGCCTATTTTACTGACGCACAAAGACAGGCTACTAAAGATGCCGGTAAGATTGCCGGGCTTAACATATTAAGAATTATCAACGAGCCTACTTCTGCCGCTCTCGCGTACGGACTTGACAATGGTATGGCACAGAAGGTTCTTGTGTATGATTTAGGTGGTGGAACTTTTGATGTATCTGTTATCGATATCGGTGATAATGTCATTGAAGTTCTTGCAACTTCAGGTGACAATCACTTAGGTGGTGATGATTTCGATGAAAGAATAGTTAATTATCTTGTCGAGCAGTTTAAGATAAGTGACGGTATCAATCTTTCAAAGGACGTCTCTGCAATGCAGCGTTTAAGAGAAGAAGCTGAGAAAGCAAAGAAGGAGCTGTCTTCTTCTGTGACAACTAATATTAATCTTCCTTTTATCGCTATGTCTAAGGACGGACCGCACCACATTGATATCACTTTATCAAGACAGACATTTAATGAGCTTACTGCTGACCTTGTAGACAGAACAATCACCCCTGTTGAGAATGCTCTGCATGATGCAGGTCTTTCCAAGACAGACATTAATATGGTTTTATTGGTTGGTGGTTCTACAAGAATCCCTGCTGTTGCTGATAAAGTAAGACAGCTTATGGGAAAAGAGCCATCAAGAAATCTTAATCCTGATGAATGTGTAGCCCTTGGTGCTGCAATTCAGGGTGGCAAGCTTGGAAACCAGCTTCAGGCCGGTTCTGCTGCTTCTGAAATCATACTTATGGATGTAACTCCAATGTCTCTTTCTATTGAGACTATGGGTGGAATTGCAAGCAGGCTTATTGAAAGAAACACAACCATTCCTACAAGACACAGCCAGATATTTACTACTGCCGGCAATTTCCAGACATCCGTTGATATCAAGGTTTTTCAGGGTGAACGAAAGTTTACAAGAGACAATAAACTGCTTGGCAACTTCCGTCTTAACGGTATTAAGCGTGCGATGGCAGGAGTCCCACAGATTGAAGTAACATTTGACATTGATGTTAATGGTATTGTCAATGTATCTGCAAAGGACTTAGGTACCGGAAGGGAACAGAGCATTACTATTACTTCAAGCTCTAACATGACCGAAGAAGAGATTGCAAAAGCCCGCTGGGAAGCCGAAGTCTACAGCAAGCAGGATGAAGCATACCAGAGATTTATTGATATAAGGGAAGATGCTGTACGGACTCTTAACGAGGCTAACAACGCACTTGCCGCCAATAAAAAGGTCTGGGAGAAGGATAAGAAAAAGAATGTTAAGGCTCAGATTGGACATCTTGGCAAGCTTATATCTAAAGCTCCTATTGACAAGCTTAATGAGGAGAAAGCAGCTTCCATGCATGAGGCTTCGGAAGCTGTGAAAGAAGCTTTAAGGTAATGGCGGACCGCTACGAAAATAAATAAGACCAGTTCAGGCACGCTTTCGCTATGCGTCGCTCGCAGCGGTACTAAGCTCATCAGGATTTGCCCCTTCGGGGCTGTCCTGATTTGCTAAGTACCGGCGGCTCCTCAATGCCTGGACTGGTCTTATTTATTTTCTTTGCTTGCTTTGCTCGCTTGATTTTCTTGTATTTACTCTGCTTTCTTTCCCTTCACGTTAACTATGCAGATTCCTATGCACACTAATACTAACGCTATTAATGCATTTATTCCAAGCTCTCTGCTTCCTTCTCCAAGCCACCAGGCTGAAAGAAGTACACCGAATACAGGGTTGGTGAATCCGAAGATTGCCACTTTGGATACCGGGTTATGCTTTAACAGTATTCCCCATATTGAGTAGGCTACGGCTGATATGCATGCGAGATAGAATAACATTAGTATTGCTGATACTGACACGTGTGTAATTCTACCGCCCATCACAAGTCCTAATATAATCATTACTATTCCACCGAATATGAACTGATAACCGCTCAACATTACCGGATTGTCTTTCTTTGAATAGTTCTTCATAAGGCATGATGAAAATGCATACGACAACGCACATAAGAACAGACTTCCGTCACCCATAATGCTTAAGTTCATGTCGATTTTCTGTCCATTCATGCTGACTACGATAACACCTGCAAAACCAATCACACAGCCGATAATTTTCTTCAGATTCAGCTTTTCCTGTCTGAATATAATTGTCGATACAAGTATTACGAAAAATGTGTTCGAACCATTTATTATTGACGCTTTCACTCCGCTATTGTGTGCAAGTCCGATATAGAAGAATATGTACTGCAGAATTGTCTGGAACATTGCAAGCTTTACAATGCTTGGTACACTTGATTTCTTTGGAAGCAGCATTTTTCTGTTAAGAATACTTCCAATTAAGATTGTAAGCACTCCTGCAAAAACAAATCTTGTTCCTGCAAATAACACCTGTGTCCATGTTTCACTTGACGGTATCTTAAACAGCGCATATCCTAATTTGATACAAGGCGATGCGCTTCCCCAAAGGAATGTACACACAAGTGCAAGGGCGCACACCACCCATGTTTTCTGTAAAAAATCTTTTTTCTCGTTTGTTTTTTCCATGATTAATCTCCTGTTTTTCTAATATTATTGCTAATTATAATGTCATTCATAATCTGACAGGTTTTCTCCCTGACACCTGCCATTTCCATATAATCTGAAAATCTTTTTGCAACATCTTCTATATACGATATTATTGCATCACATTTTCTCTTGCTTACTCCCATGTTTATTCCACATTTTATCAAATCACCATAACTTATATCTGAACTTTTTCCATTTATAAGCATCTGATGTGCTTTCAACCACATATTGCTGCTATCATATGCAAATGTGACATCATATGCTGGTGACAATCTCCAGACACCATTCTTATCCATCAGAAAAGAAACATTTTTTACATGATCATCCTGATTAATCAGAATAACATTAAAAACCATTCTTCTATAAAATTGTTCCACATCTGAATATGGTATACCTAGTCTATTCATATAATATGCTGCCTGTTCATAACTGCATAATCCCGGAATATTGTAATCTATATGTGAAATTGCTCCTAATGTCTGCATATGAATTTTTTTATTATTGTTCCTATCGAAACGTTTAGTTATAAAATGTGCATATCCGGCATCTTCAAGCAGACGGCATTCATTCATAATTACCCCCGCTGCTTTTGCCATAAGATAATATCCGTATTCTATTCTTGTATATTCTACTGAATCTTCCAGATTATGATCCCCATTTTTAGATACTCCATCAAACTTCATAAGCCAGTATTCAAATCCATCACCAGCATTAATCTGTCCACTTTTTATTTCTCCCGTATCTTCATTCCATGCAATCAGCGCCTTTGCTCTTGCACCACCTGCAGATGTTCCCAATAGCACAAGCTGGCTATATCCAGCATTATCTTTCAGATTAATCAGCTTATCTTTTCTATCAGATAATACATCAGATGCAAACTCTACCATTTTCGATATATTAACATCCTCTATTGTACTGTCAAACGGACTTGTTGCTGGTATATATTCTAATGCACCCATACCTCTTTTTCCTGTATAGCACAGTCTGTCTATAACATTAAATTCACTAATTGATTTTCCCTGCTCAGCCAGCCATCTGTCTATAATTTTATTACCAAATTTATCTGGAAGTGAATCCGCTACCAATCCAGGTGCTCCATGAAATGCTGTCCTTGCAAGTTCCGGAAATTCATACACTCTTTCTGATAATGGCATATGTATAGGTGATACCTCAATATTACTCTTTAAAAAATCTTTATCATATTCAAATGCAACAACCCCATTTGCTTCATTCATATGAATTATTCCAATTCTTGTGCCCCAAAGCATTACCTCCGCTGTATTTATCATTCATCTTCCCCCCATTTAAATCCAGTATCTGCTTTTCTTTTTGCACATGCTCTCTGCCTTGTTTTAACATTTTTCAAATAAGATGATGGCCGGTTGTTCATATCTGGTATCACATTCACGAAATTATTCATAAGCTCCATCGCATTCATTAATTTCATAAAATTAACAAGACTTATATCTTCTCCACTTTCAAACCGAGTAATACTTCTTAATGAAACGCCTGATTTATCCGAAAGTTCTTTCTGTGTTAATGGATAACTTATCCTATATGCCTTAAACCTGATAACAACTTCCTCATAATCACTAATCATAATTAAACATCTCCAAATCCATAAATCTTATATATCATATTCAAATGTTTTTTGTATTGTATCACATTTGCAATTAATTAGCAATATATGGCGTGTTAAGCTATATTTTAATGCTTAATACGCCATATATTGCTAGTTATTTTTTATTTTGTGCGGCAGTCGTACCCGAAGAATTTTTCTTTTAAACATCTGGCTGTTAAAAGGTATCACCGGATAAATGTAGCTTTTTCCTGATATTGTCCTGTTAAAGCATACAAGCACTATTGCAAATATGACTCCTGCCAGAAGTCCAATTCTTCCAAAGAACTGCACCAGAATCAGATTGACTATTCTTATGAATTTTAATGCATATCCCATCTCAAAACTTGCCTGTGAGTAAGTTCCAACCGTTACAACTGCCATATAAAGAAGTGATTCTGAATTAAACCACCCGGACTCCACAGCATATTCTCCCACAACAATACCAGCAAGAATACTTAATGGCGTTGACAGCATTCCGGGTGTATTGACCGCCGCAAGCTTAAGTCCGTCAACTGCAAGTTCAAGAATAAAAAGCTGCAATATAACCGGAACCGTTATATCCTCACTTATCGTTATGAATTTCAACCATTCAGGCACCCACTGCGGATTGCTCTCAAGCAAAAGCCATACAGGTGTAAGAAAAACCGTAAGCAGTGTAAAGAAAAATCTCGAAAGTCTTATATAAGTTCCTATCATTGGCGAAAAATTAAAATCATCTGCTTCTTCTATTATATCAAATACATTTGTTGGAATAATCATCACTGCAGGTGATGTATCTACCATAATAACTATATTTCCATCAAAAAGTGCTGCTGCAGCGGTATCTGGTCTTTCTGAATATTTATACTTAGGAAACGGATTAATCCATTTTCCCTTAAACATACATTCCGCAAGGCTCTCTATATTCATAGTGAGCGCCTCAACCTCAATGCTGCTTATCAGATTCTCAATTCTTTGAAGCAGCTTCTTATCAACCTTATCATCAATATAGCACACGGCAACATCCGTCCGTGAGCGCTCCCCTACAGTATACATTTCCATTGAAAAACGGTTATCCCTTATTCTTCTTCTTAAAAGTGCCGCATTGCACACAAGTGTCTCAACAAATCCATCTCTTGAGCCACGCAGAACCTTGTCTTTGTAAGGCTCTGTAACAGACCGCATCGGATAAGTACGACAGTCAATCAGTATACATTCGTCAAAGCCATCTATTATCATGACGGTCTGCCCTGAAAGAAATGCCTTCTCCACCTCGTCATAATGTCCGTTTTTTTCAATCTCTGTATACGGCATTCCGACCTCTAAGAATGTATCTATATCCTTTATGTCCGATTCTTTCAATGAATAAAAGAACTGCACAAGTTTTTCAATTGTTTCCTCCTGTACGAATCCATCTATAAAGTAGAAATGTGTTCTCTTCCCTCCAATTAATACATCTCTTTGCAGAATATCAAAATTTCTGTCCACTCTTAACTTCTCGTTCATCATGCGGACATTCATGTCTATGTTAGTTGTAAAATCAGTCATGCTTACTCCTTTCACTGGCACATTTTCACCCGCACTCTGAATCAGCCAAAAGCAGCTCTCAATTTCACTAACCCTGTCAAAGCACGAAAAGGGCAGGACTTACGCCCTGCCCTTATAGAATATCCATATTTGACACATTTATTCTGTTATTAGTTCTCAAAAAGTGATGTTGAGTAATATCTGTCACCACTGTCCGGAAGCAATGCAACGATTGTCTTACCTTCGTTCTCTGGCTTCTTAGCCCACTCAATTGCTGCGTAAAGTGCTGCGCCCGCTGATATTCCAACCTGAATTCCCTCTGTGTGAGAGATTAACTTGGCATATTCAAATGCATCATCGTTATCAACTGGAACTACACTGTCATATATCTTAGTGTTAAGAATTTCTGGAACGAAGCCTGCTCCAATTCCCTGAATCTTATGTGGTCCCGGCTTGCCCTGTGAAAGTACCGGTGAAGTTGCAGGCTCAACTGCAATTATCTCAATCTTGTCATTCTTAGACTTAAGATACTCGCCAACTCCTGTGATTGTTCCACCAGTTCCGACTCCGGCAACAAATGCGTCTACATCTCCATCTGTATCATTCCATATCTCTGGTCCGGTTGTTCTTCTGTGTGCTTCCGGATTCGCTGGATTAACAAACTGTCCTGCTATCATGCTGCCTTTAATCTCATTTTTTAATTCCTCTGCCTTGGCAATTGCACCAGTCATTCCCTTATAACCCGGAGTAAGTACAATCTCTGCACCATATGCCTTGATAATATTCCTTCTTTCGACACTCATAGTCTCTGGAAGAACTATTATTGTTCTATAGCCCTTTGCTGTTGCAATGGCAGCAAGTCCGATTCCTGTATTGCCTGATGTAGGCTCAATAATTGTTGCACCCGGCTTAAGAATTCCTTTCTTCTCTGCATCTTCAATCATTGCCTTTGCAACTCTGTCCTTAACGCTTCCTGTTGCATTGAAATACTCAAGTTTAACAAGAACTCTTGCCTTAAGTCCGAACTTCTCTTCAATATGTCCAACTTCTACAAGTGGTGTGTTACCTATTAAGTCTGCTGCTGATTTATATATTTTTCCCATATAATCCTCTTTTCTTGTGGTATTATTCCACATTTTCTAATATCAATTCATGAAAACATTTCAAGAATCTGGTGATATGTTTATGTAATGCACAAACATACTATGTTTGTATGTTATTATAAAACAATGTTTTTGTTTTGTACAGTACTTTTTTATTTTTCTCTGCTTTTGAAAAATGCAGTTACCACTCCATCATGATAACTGCATCTGTAATAATTACTTATTCTGTTCTTCTAGTAACTTCTTTAATCTTTCTATCTCAGCATCTTTTGCTTCAATTGCAGCATCTTTTTCCTTAAAAGATGATTTAAGAGCCTCATTCTGTGCTTCAAGTTCTCCATTCAGTGCTTCAAGCTTACCATTCTGTGCTTCAAGTTCTCCATTCTGCGCTTCAAGCTTACCTTTCTGTACCTTCAGCTCATCCATCTCGTCCTTCATCCTGTCAACCATCAGCTCCGCCGTATTCCTGTCTAATATCCTCAACGCCTCAGAAAACATATTGAGCACCTCCTTTGGTCTCTCCAAATACTCATTAATATCAAGGCGTACTGATTCCAAATCAGGAAATATCCTAATCAACTGTTCTATCTCCTCTGGTGTCTCGGCCACGAATAACGACAGGTACTTTAAGCGGTCAAGCTTCATTTTCTCGGTCACCTGCTTTTCGCTGTACTGCGTTCTGTCATAATCGTATTTCGTCACTTCAATACGCCCTTTTCTTATATCAGAATATCTGTATTTCTTAAATGTGTCAAGGCTTACCAGCACATAATCCTGCAAAAGTTTTATCTTAATTCCAGTATTGAATTTCGTCTTGCCAACATGAAAATATAATGCCTTATCAACCTCGCTGATAAGGCTGCTGCTACTGTTATCAAACAGAATAATAGTATGAACTGGTCGCATATCCTTATACGAAGGTTTTGATGAACCTTTCATTGAACCCCCATCACTTCCAGCACCTCCTATCTCCCGATTTCCAGTAATCATCTTATACTGGCGCAGCACAAGATCTGCCGAGTAACACGATATTCTCTCTGCTTGAAAGTCATAAGAAATCTTCTGAATCTCAATGTTTGCAATACTTCCATCAGACATCATCACAACCATATCCATAATAATCATCACTCCAAGAAACTGTGAATCCTCATTCGGAAATACCTCAAGTACAGTAACCTTCTGCCCCAACAGACAGCTCACCAGCTCTGAAAGCCTGTCCCTTCTCTCAACCGGATTAAATATCTTCTTAAAGAATGGATCATACAATAACGGAAGTGACTTCCTTCCCTTCAGAAAATCCTCATATCTTCCAATCCATTCTTCATTACTCTTAAGATATCCATATGCACTCAGGCTCCATGAATCTCCTTTAATCTGACGCATAGCTGCGTCATAATAATCTTTATTATCTTTCTCCATAAAATATACAACACCAGTGTTTCTTCCTCCTCTGAATTAATAAATATGCACATTTATATACATATGCTATCACAGTTATATTATATTGTAAATATACTTATTGTATTTTTATCATATATCATTCATTGGTTTTTCATCGGCTCTGCATCTGACAGCTTCCACCAGTCCGTCATATGTATGCTTTTCTGCCTCAACTATACGTTCTTTCACAATTCCAGATTCCATAAGCTTCTTACTGCAAGCTGGGCCAATGCTGTACACCAAAACATCATCAAGTCTGTCAATCAGCCATTTTATACGCTCCCCGCTGCTGCCACTTGTAACAATTATCCCATCAATATCTCCGCAATTCATGCTGTCGTATTCCATACCATCATAATCCACAGGTTCATTCCTATATACTGGAATCTTAATTAAGTTTTCATACTCATTCATAGCTTCTTCAAGTGAGCCGCTTGTTATCTCTGCACACAGATATACAATCTTGCCGGCTGCAATATTCATCAGACTCCTTCCAAGTTCCAAGCCTGTAGATTTATATGATACAAAGTCTGTCTCAAAACCGCATGCCATTCTTAGAGCTTCTTTAGTTTTATTACCGACTACCGCAATCTTAATACCGTCAGGAAACCCGCTTCTCACAGCAAAAGCTTCAACACTGTCTCCATTCAACACACCATCACAATCCGGCTCGCCTTCACAAGCCATCTCCCCCACATTATAAGCAAACCCAGCCACAGCATTTTTACTTGTAAACACAAGCCACTGTGCATCTTTTATCTGTGTCTCAAAATCTTTAACCTTTATGTATTCAATCCTGCCAGTTACTATTTTTTCGCAGGAAAGCCCCTCCTTTGCAAGTAATTCTGCAAGTGAAGGGCTTTTATCGTACATCTGTCCGTTTTCAATATATGTATATATGTATTTACCCACAATCTACTCCAATCCTAGCATACGGGCTGCTTCGTGGCCAACCGCCTCACTGTCAGTTCCTGTAACTTCAATTCTAAGAATCCTGCTGCAATCATCATTGCCAAATAACACAACCATTCGAAGGTCACCGTTATCCTTTGTCACACAGTGTGCGCCAACCGGGGCATGACAACCGCCACCTGTTAATCTTAAAAATGTTCTTTCAGCCACAGCTTCTCTATCAGAATTATCATCTGACAAAGCATTTATCTTATCAAGAAGTTCTGTATTCACCTCTGCAGCCTCAATCGCAAGAACTCCCTGTGCCGGTGCGGGAATAACAACCTCCGGGTCAAGGTACTCTGTTATCTCAGATGACCTGCCAAGTCTGTTAAGCCCTGCTGCCGCAAGCACAATTCCATCAAGTCCGTATGAATCGTCCATAAGTTTGTTAATCCTTGTATCAACATTTCCCCTGATAGCAGTAAACTGGATATCAGGACGCAGCATTGCAAGCTGGCATGCACGCCTAAGGCTCCCAGTGCCTATAACCGCACCAGAAGGAAGTTCTGAAAAACTTCCTGCAGTCTTTAATATAAGTACATCTCTGCAATCCTCTCGTTTCCATGCCTTTGCAAATGTAAGTTCAGTCGCACATTCAGCCGGCATATCCTTCATGCTGTGAACCGCCATATCAATGCTGCCTGAAAGAAGCGCTTCCTCAATCTCCTTTACAAAAAGCCCCTTAGTTCCAATCGCAGCAAGCGGCTTATCCGTAACCTTGTCGCCTGTTGTCTTAATTATAACAAGTTCAAATGTATCCTCAGGATACGCCTCTTCCATTCTTCTCTTAACATATTCCGACTGGACAAGTGCCAGTTTCGAACCTCTCGTTCCTATTCTGTAATGCATAATCCTCCCTACAAGCCAAACAGTCTCTCAACCATATCTTTATACTGCTGCTGTTCATTTTCTTCCACATTTTTCAATTCTTCAATCGGTTCTTTTAACAATCTGTGTAATGACGACTTAAGAATCTTCTTTAAGATTACCCTGTCATGGTCTGAAAGGTCAATCTTGCGGTTAAGATAATCATAGCTGTCCTGTACTATCTCATCACATTTTTTGCCAAGTGACTGGATAGTTGTATCCATTCTGCTTGATGTGAGCCATTTCTTTGTTTCCGCTATATACTCATCAATCACGCACTGGCTTTCCTTTAGCAAATATGCCCTCTCGTTCTGATTAGACTTCACAATCCCACCTATCCTGTCAAGGTCAATAAGAGTAACTCCACAAATGTCACCTGCAGATTTTTCTATATCTCTTGGTGCAGCAAGATCAAGAAGTGTCATCTTTTTACCCTCTAATAATTCAGAAGCTCTAATCACCAGATGAGGTGATGAAGTCGCTGAGACAACTATATCACTGCTTTTAAGTGCTTCTGTTTTCTTATCATATGCAATAACCTGAATATCTGGAAATTCCTTAAGCAACGCCTTCGCATGCTGATAAGTTCTTGAACACACTGTTACATCAGCGCCATATTCTGCCAGATATCTTATGGCAAGAGCCGCGGTTTTGCCGCTTCCTATAACAAGCGCGTGCTTTCCTGATATGCCACATACTCTGTCTAACTCCTGAATACCGACATAACATACAGATACCGGTTTTTCACTTACCTTGTACTCTGTCTTAATCCGCTTTGCACAGCTTACCGCTTCTCTTACTATATAATTAAGCTCTTTCCCGCTGTGTCCAAGCGTTCTTGAAAGGTCTGCCGCATCCTTTAACTGACCTAGTATCTGATCCTCTCCAAGCACCATGCTTTCAAGTCCGGCGGCTATGCAAAACAGATATACCAGTGCTTCTTTACCACATTTGACTCCGGTTAATTTAGTATCAGTAAGTCCAAAATAATCATTGAATAAATCGGACATTACTTGTACAAATGTTTCATCCTCATACAGATAAAACACTTCGCATCTGTTGCATGTTGAAAGGCACATGCACTGGTTCACACCTGCTTCCTCTGCCTGTTGCATAAAGTCTGCTATTCCGCTGTCTGTGAATGTAATTTTATCCCTTACTGAAAGGTCTGTATTCTTATAATTAATTCCTACATATCCTAACTGCATCTGTATTCTCACTTATTATACGAATTATTTTCTGAAGAATTCTTCCATAACCTCTATTGTACGGTTGATGTCTTCATTAGTGTGTGCATCTGATACGAACATTGCCTCAAACTGTGATGGTGCAATGTATATTCCGTTATCAAGCATATATCCAAAGTATTCTGCATACTTCTTAGTGTCTGACTTTACTGCACTGTCATAATCTTCTACTGCATCTGGTGTAAAGAATATGCTCATAAGTGAACCAATCTGATTAACTGATACCCTTCCGGCTCCACATTTTCTTACACTGTCAGCAATACGCTTTGTCTTAGTCTCAAGTCTGTCGTATATATCCTTATTATCTCTTAAGATTCTTAAAGTCTCTAAGCCTGCTGCTGTTGCAATTGGATTGCCTGACAATGTTCCTGCCTGATATACAGGGCCGTCAGGACTTACCATACGCATAATGTCAGCTCGTCCGCCATATGCTCCGACTGGCATACCCCCACCTACAATTTTTCCAAGAGTTGTAAGGTCTGGCTTTATGTTAAAGTACTCCTGCGCTCCGCCAATTGAAAGTCTGAAGCCTGTTATTACCTCATCAAATATAAGAAGGCTTCCATTCTCCTTAGTTATGTCTCTTAAGAATTCAAGAAATCCATGTCTTGGAAGCACAACTCCCATGTTAGCTGCAACTGGTTCAACTATTACCGCAGCTATTTCATCTTTATTGTTATCAAAAAGCTCCTTCACAGAATCACAGTCATTGTATTCTGCTACAAGTGTATTCTTAGTGTAATCAGCAGGAACTCCTGCACTGTCCGGAACTGATGTTGTAAGCGCTGCTGAACCGGCTTTTACTAAAAGTCCGTCAGAATGTCCATGATAACAGCCTCTGAACTTAATTATCTTGTCTCTTCCGGTGTAGCCTCTTGCCACACGGATTGCACTCATAACAGCTTCTGTTCCTGAGCTTACAAGACGGCTCACCTCCATTGTAGGAATAAGCTCGTATATAAGCTCTGCCATCTCAACTTCTCTCTTGGTTGGTGCACCATATGTAAGGCCTGCTTCCGCAGCTTCCTTAACCTTTACAATTACTCTGTCATGTGCATGACCTAATATTCCCGGTCCCCATGAACATATGTAGTCAATCATTTCATTCCCATCTACATCAGTAATTCTGTCTCCCTTGGCAGAAGCTATGAATCTTGGCACTCTGTCAACTGCCTTGTATGCCCTGACAGGACTGTTTACACCACCCGGCATATGTTTTACTGCTCTCTCATATAAATCCTTTGACATCTCTTCATTCATAAAACCAGCTCCTCCTGCTTAATTTAATACTGCTAAAAATGTTACTCTTCCTTTAACCATTTTGCCACATCTATAGCATGATATGTTATTATCATCTTAGCTCCGGCTCTCTTAAAGCCAGTCATATTCTCCATTACAATCTTCTTCTCATCAATCCAGCCATTCATTGCTGCTGCCTTAACCATCGCATACTCACCGCTTACATTGTAAGCGACAATTGGAATATTGAAGTTAAGCGCTATCTCTTTCATAACGTCCATATATCCGAGTGCCGGCTTTGCAATAATCATGTCTGCACCTTCTAATATGTCTTCTTCAACTTCCCTTAACGCTTCTTTTCCATTAGCCGGGTCCATCTGATATGTCTTTCTGTCACCAAATCCCGGTGCTGAATGTGCGGCATCCCTGAACGGTCCGTAATATCCTGATGCAAATTTGGCACTGTATGAACATATAGGAATATTAACCAGTCCTGCCTCATCAAGTGCATTTCTGATTGCCTCAACTCTCTTATCCATCATGTCACTCGGTGCAATTATATCTGCCCCCGCTTTTGCATAAGCAACTGACGCCTTTGCAAGAAGCGGCAGTGTCTCATCATTTAATATAACGCCATCTTTTACAAGTCCGCAGTGTCCATGTGATGTGTACTCACACAGGCACACATCAGCCATGATAACAAGCTCTGGATAAGCATCTTTAATAAGGTGGATTGCCCTGCACACAACACCTTCCTCGTCATATGCCTCACTTCCGACCTCATCTTTATGTACAGGTATTCCAAAAAGCAGAATTCCCTTAATTCCAACCTCTACAGCACGTCCGATTTCTTCAAGAACATGGTCAAGCGAATACTGACATATTCCCGGCATTGATGGTACTTCCTGTATTACATCGTTCTCCTCCGTAACAAATACAGGGTATATAAGCTCGTCCACCCTTACATGATTCTCTCTTACCATATCTCTTAATGTCGCATTCATTCTTAATCTTCTTGTTCTGTCCATGATTATCATCTTCCTTCCAACGTTTCCTATATAATAGCATTGCATATAAACATTGTAAACTGGTATGTTATGTCCTACTATGTATCTTAACCATTCTTGCATACTCACCATCAAGCTTCATAAGCTCCTCGTGAGTTCCTCTCTCCTTGATGCCATCGTCAGTAAGCATCAGGATTTCCTCCGCATTTTCAATAGTTGTAAGTCTGTGTGCTATTACAAATGTGGTTCTGTTCTTAGCCAGCTTCTCAAGTGATTCCTGTACAATCTGCTCACTCTCATTATCAAGTGCTGATGTCGCCTCATCAAATATAAGAATTGGCGGATTCTTTAAGAATACTCTTGCAATTGACAGTCTCTGCTTCTGACCGCCTGACAATTTGACTCCGCGCTGTCCGATATCTGTGTCATATCCGTTCTCAAAGCTCATGATAAAATCATGCGCATTTGCAAGCTTTGCCGCCTGAATTACTTCTTCGTCTGTAGCATCAGGCTTTCCATATCTTATATTTTCTTTAATTGTACCCATAAACAGATACACATCCTGCTGTACAACTCCAATATGGTCACGCAGGCTTTTAAGTGTAACATCTTTGATATCTGTTCCATCAATCTTAATCGAACCGCCCGTCACCTCATAAAATCTTGGAATAAGCGAGCAGAGTGTTGTCTTTCCTACTCCCGAAGGACCTGCAAGTGCAACATATTCTCCCGGTCTTACTGACAGATTAACCCCGGAAAGCACCTCGTCCACGCCGTCCTTATATCTGAAGGACACATTTTCAAATGTTATTGCACCCTTCACATCAGTAAGTTCCTTTGCGTCAGGCTTATCAGCTATTTCCGGCTCTACTGAAAGAATCTCTAAGAATCTTTCGTAACCCGAATAGCCATTCTGGAACTGCTCTGTGAAATCAATAAGCACCTTAACTGGCTCCGTAAAAATATTTATATACAGTAAAAATGTAACGAAATCCGTAATATTTACCCAGCCCTTTGCAATTCCAATACCGCCTGCTGCGATTACGATTACATTTATCATTGTTGTAAATGCAGTAAGTCCCGCATTGTACATTCCCATATAATGATAGCTGTCTCTCTTAGATTCAAGGAATAAATCATTGCCTTTCTTAAATTTCTCACATTCAATATCTTCATTTGCAAATGACTTGACAACCCTTATTCCAGACAGATTGTCCTCTATCTGTGCATTTATCTCACCTATTCTTACCCTGTTTCTCTTAAATGCCCTCTTCATGCGCTTGTTAAGCACATACGCGAATACAAGCATGAACGGAATCAGCACAAATGCGGCAATCGTAAGTCTTAAGTCAATCGAACTTAATATGCATAATGCACCAATTATCTTAATCAGTGAAATAGTTATATTCTCAGGTCCATGATGCAAAAGCTCTGTAATATCGAACAAATCCGATGTTATTCTTGACAATAACTGTCCAACCTTCTGGTCATCATAGAATGAATATGACAGCTTCTGATAATGATTGAATATCTCTGCCCTCATATCGTACTCAATCTTTGCGCCCATTACATGTCCATAATTAGATATATAGTAGTTGCAGCCCCACTGTATCAGTACAAGCACAAAAAGTACTCCAACAATAATCATAATTCTTGAAAGTGCTTCATTGGCACTCATATATGCAACCTTTGATGTAATGAACCTTACAACAAGTGGTATCACAAGTGCCACCGCCGCTGACATCATCGCCAGTATCATATCAAGTATAAATGTGCCTAAATACGGCTTGTAGTATTTAGCCAACTTCTTAAGATTCTCTTTCATAAACTTCTCCTGTTTTCTATATTTCCTCGTTTCGCCGTGCATGTCAGGGCAAGCACACCACTGCTTGCCTGCTGCTTGCACCCCGGCTGTCCGCCGTGCATGTCAGGGCAAGCTTCGCTTCCCCTGACATGCGGGCTTTCGCCCTATCGTATGCATCATGCATTCCGTGCTTTGTGCCAGCACAGCACTGCTTGCCTGCTGCATACGGCACAGCTCAATGCTAACGCACATTATACCACATCCTTACTTATTGAAAAAGCAAAGAAATGTGAGTGGACCTGCTAATTTTTAATCTTCTGGCTTCACTTTTGACAATTTTTTCAATGTTTAAAAAAATATAAACCTACTAAAAGTCGTCAACTTCATCATTTCGTAGGTTCATTAGCTTGTCATTTTGTTGTCCACTATGACCACTCCAGCTAACAAATAAATAAGTCCGGGATGCATTTTATAATAAAAAAACACATCCCGGACATTTATTAACATTTTATTCACTTACAAGCTCTGTATTCTGCGTTTCAATGCTCTTGCCAGCACCATTAATCGTCAGATATAAAAGCCCTATTCCAATAAATATAAGCAGCAGAACCACAATCATATATACAACACCTATTCCTAGCGACTCTGAACCCATCTGGCTTAAATCCCATCCAAACCAGCCTGTTGGCACATTATAATTAAGAAAGTTGTATGGTGCCGTCATTGTGTCATACCACCTAACCCCAAGTACTGCAAGTATGTATACAAAACCCACATAGCAAAGCGGTGGTATAACCGCGTATATTGCATATATCTTTCTTGCTTTAAATCCTTTATCAAATATAAGAAAATCTGCTATTGCAAATACTGGTCCAATCAAATGTACGCCAAGGCTTCCTGCGTGATTATGAAGATAAGCACCAATAAGACCATCATCTGACGTAGGTCCAAGAATAATCATATACACCAGACATGTCAGTGTAATTGAGAGCGTCATAAGAAACTTGAGCATATATAATCTATTATTCTTATAATCTTTTCCCGTAACAAGCAATATCATGTCCAACACAATAAATACCACCAGCACAATATCAAGTGCCACATTAGAAAGTGTTGTAAAAAATGTGAATGACATAATGCTGTCAATTGTAAACATGAGTCCATACACCGAAGCAATCAGTGATACTGCCTTAAAAATAATACTTGTAATCAATCTTTTCCTGTCTAATATCTTGTTATCCAATTTGAGCCTCCAATTATTTGATTCTCGAATTATAATATATATTAGTTTGATTATCAAGTTATTTATACAAAATATCTATGTATTCAATCAGCCTGTTATACGAATCTTCGTCTGTCTTATATTCTGCTCCATTCCATTCTACCCTGCCTGCAAGCACAATATTATTGGCTATTCCATCTTTATAATAAGTTATTCTATAACTCCAGCCATTAGTACGTGGAAACTTTTTTGCGGTAAGATTCATGTTTTTAACCAGTTCAATAATCTGTGTCCTCTGTTCCTCATCTGGTGTTATCTCTTTACCATTACCTCCGCACATTATTGTCATCTTATCATATCCACTAAGGTCAATATTGACCACCTGTTTTGAAGTACTGATTATTACATATGCACCAATTCCCGCAAATGCTAATAATAAAACAATTCCTGCTATTATTTTAATATTTTTTCTTTTCATACGCCCCTCCTTTTGGACTTTTTCCATGTCACTCTCCGCTTTCCCTTTCTATTTATATATACGAAACACTTTCCAGAATAGTTTGCACATTTACATACATATTTTATATATCAATACTTAATTCCACTCACAAAAAGAAAAAACTCCCGCAGGGACAAGCCCTGCGGGAGCAATCATACACTTTATTCAAGCTGTATATTAAATTACTTGTAAAGTTCAACTAACTTCTGAAGGTGCTCATATCTTTCCTTAGCAACTTCCTCAGACTTAGCGAAGAGTCTCTCAGCTCTTTCTGGGAATGGCTTAACAAGTCTTGTATAACGAGCCTCGTTATTAAGGAATTCCTGATATGATCCATCACCTTCCTTAGATGTAAGTGTGAATGGATTCTTTCCTTCAGCCTTAAGTGCTGGGTTGAATGAGAAGAGGTTCCAGTAACCAGCCTTAACAGCCTTCTTCATCTCATCCTGGCAGTGGTTCATACCACCCTTAGCGATACCGTGAAGTTCGCAAGGAGCGTAACCAATGATAAGTGATGGTCCGTTGTAAGCCTCTGCTTCCTTGATTACCTTAAGAGCCTGAGCCATGTTAGCACCAAGAGCAATCTGAGCTACATATACATAACCATACTGCATAGCGATTTCAGAAAGGCTCTTCTTTCCGATTTCCTTACCTGCTGCAGCGAACTGGCAAACCTCACCGATGTTAGAAGCCTTAGAAGCCTGTCCACCTGTGTTAGAATACATCTCTGTATCGAATACCATAACGTTAACGTTCTCACCAGAAGCAAGTACGTGGTCTAATCCGCCGTAACCGATATCATAAGCCCATCCATCACCACCGAAGATCCATACAGACTTCTTAGCAAGGTAATCCTTCTTAGCTAATACCTGTGGAGCTGTTGGACAACCATCTGCAGCTGCCTTCTCTAACTCTGCAATAAGAGCTTCTGTAGCTGGTGTGTTAGCTTTAGTATCATCCTTAGTCTCGATGTACTTAGCTGCTGCTGCCTTGAACTCAGCAGATGCCTTATCAGATGCAGCCATCTCTTCGATCATCTCGATAGCCTGCTCTCTGATGTACTTCTGACCAATATACATACCTAAACCATGCTCAGCATTATCCTCGAATAATGAGTTACACCAAGCTGGACCCTTCTTAGAATCCTTGTTTACTGTATATGGTGAAGTAGCAGCTGGGTTACCCCAGATAGAAGAACAACCTGTAGCATTAGAAATGTACATCTGCTCACCGAATAACTGTGTAATTAATCTAGCATATGATGTCTCTGCGCATCCTGCACATGAACCTGAGAATTCAAGTAATGGCTGGTTGTACTGAGAACCGATTGGAGTTTCAACAAGTGCTGGCTTGATTTCCTTCTTACCAACGTTAGCAACGAGGTAATCAAATACAGGCTGCTCAGCTGACTGAGATTCCTGTGGAACCATCTTAATAGCTTCTCCTGCCTTAGGACATACAGTAACACACTCGCCACATCCCATACAATCTAAAGGAGATACAGACATTGTATACTTCATAGTTGTATCTACAGCATGCTTAGAATCTGCAAGCTTGATGTTTGCTGGAGCTGCTGTAACTTCATCAGCTGAAAGAATAAATGGTCTGATTGTTGCATGTGAACAAACAAATGCACAGCTGTTACACTGAATGCAGGCTGCTGGATCCCACTCAGGAACCATAACGGCTGTTCCTCTCTTCTCGTATGCAGAAGCACCTGTTTCGAACTGACCATCAGCGCAATCCTTGAATGCTGAAACTGGAAGGCTGTCACCATCCATCTTAGAGATTGGCTCAAGAAGATCGTTAACTAACTTAACAACTTCTGGACGTCCTGTCTTAGCTTCCTTAGGAGCATCAGCTTCTGGATTAGCCCAAGAATCTGGAACTTCTACCTTATGTATAGCATCTACACCGGCATCAATAGCCTTGTAGTTCATCTCTACTACAGCATCACCCTTCTTAGAGTAAGACTTCTTAGCAGCTTCCTTCATGAACTTAATAGCATCATCGATAGGCATTACATCAGCTAACTTAAAGAAAGCAGACTGTAAGATTGTGTTAGTTCTCTTACCCATACCGATTTCGATAGCCTTATCAATGGCATTGATTGTGTAAAGCTGAATCTTGTTATCATAAATGTACTTCTTAGCTTCAGCGTTAAGATGATGTCCTAATTCTTCATCTGTCCACTGGCAGTTGATCATGAATACTCCGCCTGGCTTAACATCCTGTACCATCTTCATACCCTGTGTAACATATGCTGGGTTATGACATGCTACGAAGTCAGCCTGATTGATGTAATATGGACTCTTAATTGGGTTATCACCAAATCTTAAGTGAGAAATTGTGATACCACCTGTCTTCTTAGAATCATACTGGAAGTATGCCTGGATGTACTTGTCTGTGTGGTCACCGATAATCTTAGTAGAGTTCTTGTTAGCACCTACTGTACCATCTCCACCGAGACCCCAGAACTTACATTCCTTAGTACCAGCAGCTGAAGTAATTGGAGCTGGCTTAACTTCTGGAAGTGAAAGGTTAGTAACATCATCAACGATACCGATTGTGAATCTGCTCTTAGGAGCATCCTTCTCTAATTCCTTATATACAGCAAAGATAGATGAAGGTGGTGTATCCTTAGAACCAAGACCATATCTGCCACCAACTAATGTGATGTCGTTAAGTCCTGCTTCACGAAGTGTTGTAGCAACATCAAGGAAAAGAGGCTCACCAAGAGAACCTGGCTCCTTTGTTCTGTCAAGTACAGCAATCTTCTTAGCTGTCTTAGGAATAACCTTTAAGATAGCTTCTGATGACCATGGTCTGTAAAGTCTTACCTTAATAAGACCAACCTTTTCACCCTTAGCTGTAAGATAATCAATAACTTCTTCTACTACGTCGTTAACAGAACCCATAGCGATAATTACTCGCTCTGCATCTGGTGCACCATAGTAGTTAAATAATCCATAATTAGTACCGAGCTTCTCGTTAACCTTGTTCATGTACTTCTCAACTACTGCTGGAAGAGCATCATAAACTGAGTTACAAGCCTCTCTGTGCTGGAAGAAGATATCACCATTCTCATGTGAACCACGAGCTGATGGATGATTAGGATTAAGAGCGTGTGCTCTGAATTCTTCAACTGCATCCATTGGGCACATATCCTTAAGATCTTCGTAATCCCACTCTTCAATCTTCTGAATCTCGTGTGATGTACGGAAACCATCAAAGAAGTTAAGGAAAGGTGTCTTTCCTTCAAGTGCTGCACAGTGAGCTACTGGAGAAAGATCCATAACCTCCTGTGGGTTAGTTTCACAAAGCATTGCAAAACCTGTCTGACGACATGCGTATACATCTGAATGATCACCAAAGATGTTCAATGCATGTGATGATACTGTACGGGCAGATACGTCGAATACGCATGGGAGCTGCTCACCAGCTATCTTATACATATTAGGAATCATAAGTAAAAGGCCCTGTGAAGCTGTAAATGTTGTTGTTAATGCACCTACACCTAAAGAACCATGAACTGTACCTGCAGCACCAGCCTCTGATTCCATCTCAACTACCTTAACAGTACTGCCGAAAATGTTCTTTCTTCCGGCTGCTGACCACTGGTCAACATAATCTGCCATCGGGCTTGATGGTGTGATTGGATAGATACCAGCAACTTCTGTATATGCATAAGCTACATGTGCAGCGGCTGTATTACCATCCATAGAATGTTTCTGTCTTGCCATTATAAATATTTCCTCCTTAAGAAAATTTAGGCGGCATAAATGTACCAGCTATAAATAACCAGATATACATTATACGTCCCTACATATTACTTAATATTTTATTATCTTTATCCCCAAAAGTAAAGGCATAAATGTGAGATTTCATGCTTATTTCATTATTAAAATCAATACAATGCCATTAAAAACTGGACTTTTCCAATGTCCAAGCATCGGAAAAGTCCAATTACACGATTTACATATTCTTATTATTACTACATTTTATTACTAAACCATTATATTAATCGTCTTCACCCTGAAGTGCATCATAACCTGATTCTCCGGTTCTTACCTTTACTACATCCTCAACATCATATACAAAAATCTTACCATCACCGATATGACCTGTATAGAGAGCCTTCCTTGTAGCATTGATAACATCCATTACAGGAACTGAAGATATTACCATCTCAACCTGTGTCTTAGGAAGAAGCTGGATATCCATTGGAACACCTCTGTAATATTCAGGAGCCCCCTTCTGTGTACCACATCCAAGAACCTGTGTAACTGTCATACCTGTAACTCCGATATCGTTCATGGCCTTCTTGAATCTCTCGAATCTCTCCTGCTTCATAAGAATCTCAACCTTGGTAATCTTCTTGCCATCACCTGCATCAGATGTCTTAACAAGAGCAGGTACAGAAGCTTCCATTGATTCTGAACCGATTACATCAACATCACCATCAACAAAGTCCATACCACCAAATTCGAATCCTGCATAAGCACTTGAAAGGCCATGCTCCATAATATCAAGGCCTCTGATTTCTTCTTCCTTAGAAGCTCTGAGTCCGATTGTAGCCTTAATTACTGTGAACACAATCACCATGCATACAGCTGCCCATGCTGCAACTGATACAAATCCTAATAACTGAAGTCCAAGCTGTGTGAATCCACCGCCATAGAAAAGACCTTCGCCCTTAATTGAACCACCTTCTAAAGCAATTGCATATCCTGGAGCTGAACTTGTTGCAAAAAGGCCAACAGCAATTGTACCCCAGATACCATTCATCATATGTACTGCTACAGCACCTACAGGATCATCAACATGAAGCTTGTAGTCAAGAAGCCATACGCCGAATACTACTAAAAGGCCAGAAACAATACCTATCATTGTTGCACCAAATGCATCTGTTACATCACAAGGAGCTGTTATACCAACAAGACCTGCAAGTGAAGCATTTAAACACATTGAAACATCAGGCTTACCATATCTTATCCATGTGAATATCATACATGTTACTGTAGCTACTGCAGGAGCAACTGTTGTTGTAAGGAAAATAGAGCCTAAATCTTCAATTGTTGTTGCTGCTGCACCGTTAAATCCATACCAGCCAAACCACAGAATAAATACACCAAGTGCACCAAGTGGAATATTGTGTCCTGGGAAAGCATTTACCTTTATAACCTTACCATTAGCATCCTTTTCAAACTTACCAATACGAGGTCCAAGAATCTTAGCGCCAATAAGAGCTGAAATACCACCAACCATGTGAATACAACAAGAACCTGCAAAATCATGGAAGCCTAACTGTGCAAGCCAGCCGCCGCCCCAGATCCAGTGAGCTTCTATTGGATAGATAAGTGCTGAGATAACTGCTGAGTATACACAATATGATAAGAACTTTGTTCTCTCAGCCATGGCACCTGAAACAATAGTAGCTGTTGTAGCACAGAATACTAAGTTAAATACGAAACTAGAAAAATTAAAATCTTTGTAAGCTGTGAAGATATCAAAACCAGGCTTTCCAATAAAACCAAGTAAATCCTCACCTAATAAGAAACTGAATCCAATAAGAACGAACATTACTGTACCAATACAGAAGTCCATCAGATTCTTCATAATAATGTTACCTGAATTCTTTGCTCTTGTGAATCCTGTTTCTACCATTGCAAAACCTGCCTGCATCCAGAAAACAAGAGCTGCACCTATAAGGAACCACACACCGAATAATTCGGCATCTACTGCTGATAAAATCTCTTGCATAACCATTTCCTCCCTAATCAGAAATTCTTTTTAATTTAATTGCCGGTAACAGAGTTGATCAGGTTCTGTACCTGATTAAACAGAATGCAAAAAAGGCGTGCAGGCAGTTTTTCCAAACTGCTTACACGCCTTTGTGTACATCACTGTTCAATTCATGCTGTTAATTATACTCGCCATTTTCAATAATTATTGAAAAAATCGGACATTTTTATTGACTTTTTAATTTTTTCTTAATAATATTTTAATAAATAAACTTTTAGAGGAGACAATTTATGAAACATATGATACAGCCATTTGGAATTGACATGCATAAAAATGTTCTTACAGACACAAAAGCAGTTAAGCATATGCATTTTTACGAAGCAGATAAAACTAATACCATCCTTAACATCTCATTTATTCCATCATCCACTACAGAATGGATAATATGTTACAACGATAATAATGACATATCTGAATTCATATGTATCGGATGCCAGAACATATTTACAACACTTTCTCTTAAAGAATTTGACCACTATTTCGGGATAAGATTCGACAACACTGGCTGCTACTTTAATAAAGGCTGTGATATTAAGACTTATCCCGTCAACATTACAGACAATATATTCCGTTATGAGCCTGCCCCTCAATCGTATGAGATGCAGCTAATAAAGGATTTTCACAATTCTTCATCCTTTAAAGACAGAATTACACTTTTTAAAGCATTTGTTACAGATTGCAAGACCTTCTGCCCTGTTTCTGAAAATATTGAGAAACTTAACAGACTTATATATTCAGGTGCCGGTACTGTTGCAGAATTATCAGCAGAATCAGAATATTCTGTAAGACATATATCAAGGCTTTACAACGAAGTCTATGGTATTGGTGCGAAGGATTTTATCAAAATGTACAGATTCCAGAATGTCCTTGCAGCCATAATTGCTGACCCAGAACGTGATAACAGCTCCTTTATTGAAGGTGCAGGTTATTCGGATCAGGCACATTTCCAAAGAGAATTCAGGACATTTATGGGAATGACTCCTAAGAATTACATAAAACTTATCAAGAATTTCTGATATACATGCTAAAACAGGTGACAATCTTCACAATCAGACTGCCACCTGCTTTTCTTAATCTCCATCAGTTAATATAAAATCACTCATCACTGTATTACATATATCCATGCCATATTCAGTAAGCCTTAACATATCCGCCTGCTTTACAAGAAGACCTTTATTAATATTCTGTTCTGTCTCTCTAGCATAAACATCATTAATTGAAACTCCAAACCTGTTCTGAAAATCCTTCACATCAACTCCTGCAACCTTTCTTAGTCCAAGAAACATGAATTCTTCCATTGCATCTTCTTTAGTCAGTATTTCAATATTTTCATGAAGTTTTCCTATATCACCGTTAAGCTCTATATACTTCTTGACATCTCTTATGTCGGAATACCGCACATTCTCTGTAAATCCTGCTGCCGAACACCCAAAGCCATAATACTCTCCTCTGTTCCAATACAGAAGATTATGCCTGCATTCGAAGCCCGGTCTGCTATAATTGGATATTTCGTATCTTTCATACCCTGCATTTCCAAGAATCTGCTTCGTTATATGGTACATGCGCCTGTCCTCTTCCTCATCAGGAACCGGCGGAAACTTGTCAATATTATCAGCCAGATAAGTGCCTTCCTCAAGAATAAGGCTATACGCCGATATATGCTCCGGCTGTAATGCCGTCACCTTGTCAAATGTATTTTCAAGAGTTGCTTCAGTCTGCCCCGGAATAGCCGACATAAGGTCAACATTAATATTATTAAAGCCTGCAGTCCTTGCCAGTCTGAAGCTTTCCTCAAACTGTTCAAATGTGTGTATTCGCCCAAGCATTTTTAATTCATTATTATCAGCAGACTGTAAGCCAAAGCTTAACCTGTTCACTCCTGCAGCTCTGTATTCTGAAAGCCTGCTTTCATTAACTGTTCCCGGATTACATTCCATTGTTATCTCAGCATCATCCAAAACATCAAAACAATCCCTGACAGCAGCTAATATGTCAGCTATACAGCCATCAGGCAGTACAGACGGAGTACCTCCGCCAAAGAATATGGATGTTATCTTATCTTTTACCTGCCCATCTGCTGTATTTCTGATTTCATTAATAAGTGCCTTAGTGTAAGCATATTTTACAGCATCACCAGCCGGAGCAGACAGAAAGTCACAATATATACATTTGTGTACACAAAAAGGGATATGTATATATATCCCTTTTTCATATGTTTTATTCATCATCTAACTTTAATACGCTCATAAACGCCTTCTGTGGAATCTCTACATTACCAATCTGGCGCATACGCTTCTTTCCTTCCTTCTGCTTCTCAAGAAGTTTCTTCTTTCTTGAGATATCACCACCGTAACATTTTGCAAGTACATCTTTTCTGAGTGCCTTGACAGTTTCTCTTGCAATTACCTTGCTTCCGATAGCTGCCTGAATAGGAATCTCAAACTGCTGTCTTGGAATCTCTTCCTTGAGCTTCTCACACATTTTACGGCCTCTCTCCTCAGCATTGCCGGCAAATACAATGAATGAAAGTGCATCAACTTCTTCTTTGTTAATAAGAATATCAAGCTTGACAAGCTTAGAACGCTCATACCCCTTCATCTCATAATCAAATGATGCATAACCTCTTGAGCGTGATTTAAGTGCATCAAAGAAATCATATATAATCTCATTAAGAGGAAGGTCATACTTAAGCAGTGCCCTTGTCTGCTCAATATATTCCATTCCATTATATATGCCTCGTCTTTCCTGACAAAGCTTCATAATAGGTCCGACGAATTCTGTTGTAACCATAATCTCAGCACTTACCATAGGCTCTTCCATATAATCAATCTCAGAAGGGTCCGGCATATTAGACGGATTAGTAAGGTCAATTACATCTCCGTTCGTCTTGTGAACCTTATATATAACGCCCGGTGCGGTTGTTACAAGGTCAAGATTATATTCTCTCTCAAGTCGTTCCTGTATAATCTCTAAGTGAAGAAGTCCTAAGAATCCACATCTGAAGCCAAATCCAAGTGCAATAGATGTCTCCGGCTCAAACTGCAGGGCTGCGTCATTAAGCTGCAGCTTTTCAAGTGCATCTCGTAAATCCTGATACTTGGCGCCATCTGCCGGATATAGTCCGCAGTAAACCATAGGATTAACCTTCTTGTAACCAGGAAGCGGCTGCTCACACGGTCTGTCATTATCAGTAACTGTATCACCAACTCTTGTATCTCTTACATTCTTGATACTTGCTGTAATATAGCCAACCATTCCTGCTGTAAGCTCATCGCATGGAATAAAACGGCCTGCACCGAAATATCCAACCTCAACGACCTCTTCTACAGCTCCGGTTGCCATCATTCTTATCTTAGTACCCTTCTTGACAGTACCTTCTTTAATTCTTACAAATATTATAACACCCTTATATGCATCATATAACGAATCAAATATAAGCGCTGAAAGTGGTGCGGAAGCATCTCCTGATGGTGCCGGAATCTTAGTTACAATCTGTTCAAGAACCTCTTCAATATTAATTCCGTTCTTGGCTGATATAAGCGGTGCATCCTGTGCCTCTATTCCTATAACATCCTCAATCTCTTCAATAACTCTTTCAGGTTCTGCACTTGGAAGGTCAATCTTATTAATTACAGGAAATACATCAAGATCATGGTCTAATGCAAGATATACATTAGCAAGTGTCTGTGCTTCAATTCCCTGTGCTGCATCTACTACAAGTATAGCACCATCACAGGCTGCAAGTGCTCTTGATACCTCATAATTAAAGTCGACATGTCCCGGAGTATCAATAAGATTGAATATATATTCCTGTCCATCTGATGCCTTATATACAGTTCTTACTGTCTGTGCTTTAATTGTAATTCCTCTTTCTCTCTCAAGATCCATGTTATCAAGAATCTGCTCCTGCATCTCTCTTGATGTGAGAAGTCCGGTTTTTTCAATTATTCTGTCAGCCAGTGTTGACTTACCATGATCAATATGTGCAATAATACAAAAATTTCTTATGTTCTTCTGATTAATTCCTGCCATTAATATAACCCCGCTTGTTTTAAATAATCTTTTATGCCATCTGCTATGGCTTGTGCTGTCTTAGTTTTATCAGTTGTTACTTTCTTTAAATCTGATACATTAGTTATAAAACCCATGTCTATTACTGTGCTTGTACATTTGCTATGAGCGTTAATATAATAATTATCCCTTGCATCTCCAACTGTACCGGTTTTCACTCCACGATTCTTAATTCCAGTACTTTTTTCCATGCTCTTAAGAATAATCCTTGAAAGCTCTGCTGCCTCAACAGGCTTTGTCGTGTGAATATAACTCTCCGCACCGGAAACTGATGTATCTGCATTATATGAATTCATTCTAAGTGACACACATATATATACTTTTGACGAATTACATATCTTTACACGTTCTTCGTCTGTAACATCCCTATCTGATGTTCTTGTCATGACAACCTCAATCCCATCGGATTCAAGCTTTGACTTAATATCAAGAGCCATTTCAAGATTTATATCCTTTTCCTTCCTGCCTGATGACGACACTCCAGTATCCTTTCCACCTTTTGATGGATCAAGACAGACTACAGCCTTTGAAGACGCCCCTTTAGATTCAACATTCTTATTATCATTAAGATATCCACTTGTTCTGGTTTCGCTCTCGGTTTCTTTGCCAATAACGTTTCCCTCACTTACAGTATCCTTAAAAAAATCATTATACACCATTAAAGTGATAACCAGCAAGCAGACAAGCGTAGCCAGTCCGAATAATTTATCTATTCTAAATGTTTTACGATGTTTCATTATAGTACCCCATTAATATTTCTTGTACTATTGTCCATAAGGAAGGGGTAAATGTCAACAACTTTTAACCATTTCTTTTCTTAACTGACGCATTATTTTCTTTTCAAGCCTTGAAATATATGATTGTGAAATTCCTAACATATCAGCAACCTCTTTCTGTGTCTTTTCTTCTCCATCCTCTGAACTCAAACCAAATCTCAAATCAACTATTATTCTTTCACGCTCCGGAAGCTGGTTTATAGCCTTTTTAAGCATTTTGCACTCAACCTCTGTTTCAATATCCCTATATATAATATCCTCATCCGTTCCAATAATGTCTGACAACAGAAGTTCATTACCATCCCAGTCAACATTAAGCGGTTCATCAATTGACACTTCTGCTTTTATCTTACTGTTTCTTCTAAGATACATAAGAATTTCGTTTTCTATACACCTTGATGCATATGTTGCAAGCTTGATATTTTTATCCTTATCATATGAATTAATTGCTTTGATAAGCCCTATTGTTCCAATTGATATCAAATCCTCTACACCAACCCCTGTATTGTCAAATTTCTTCGCAATATAAACAACGAGCCTTAAATTATGTTCTATCAGGGTGTGCTTTGCTTCAGCATCAGAAGCAGTCCCCAGTGCTTCTATTGCGCTCTGTTCCTCACTTGCCCCAAGTGGTGCCGGCAATATATCTGTCCCACCTATATAATGTACGTCACCCTGCTTTAATAAACAAAAATTCTTTATAGAAGGCATTACCTTAAACTGAAAATGATCCGCCATCGCAACCTTTACTACCATATTTCTATCCATCCTTTTATTTTCTTCAAACTTCCGATTCCTCTACATAATCATGTCCTTCCCCAAAAGGGCATGATAATCCCCATTCTTATTAATCTGCCTAAGAGACATACCTATAGCCGCATGCTCCCTTTTCACAACATTTTCTCCCTCGTATATATGTATATAATCTGCTGTTATGATTTCCATCATCCCACCTGAATTCCCCACACTGTTATATGGAATCAGATGATATCCAAGCTTTTGTAAGTTATCTATGTCACTGAGAATATCGTTGAAATACGTTCTTTCAACCACTGTAACAGGTCTTTTCCCAACATAATCAATAAGGCTGTTGCCCGTATCAATTATTGCGTCCATTTCAAATTCCCGTTCCGCTACGCCAATCACAATGTGTCTTTTCAAACCATCTGTTATCCTGATAGTTTTAAGTGTCTTAAGCACAATGACAACAACTATAACCGTCACAGTAAGAAAGATTACAAGCTCACTGTCAGACAGAATTACATTTCCAATAAAATACCCTGCAAATGTGTACTTTAACCAATGCATTATCCCACCTGCAAAAAGTGCAATAAGAATCATTCCTGCACCTGCTTTCAACAGATTCCTCATATAAAGCTTTAATTGTTTTGATGTTTTCTGCTTAAAGTCTTTAGTACCGGAAAGCATTATCATAGCCATGATTAATGTTACCGGAACATATGTAATAAACTTTTCAAGCAGTGCAAATCTTAGTGGAATACACACACATATGACAGCCCATACAGCTCCTAAAGTGGCAGAAATAATCATTCTGGATATTCTGGCAGAAAATTTAAATATCCAGTCTGTTATAAGCAGCACGCACAGGTTTGCCACAAGGTTTATTCCAAACAGAACATCTGCATATATAACCGTTTCGTACATCACCTCCTTGTTTTGAATCCGTTTCTTTGTTACAAGTGGAATTATATACGACATATCATGCAAAATTTGTCAAAACAACAGAGTGGGCACAAAAAAACACCGCCAGCAAACTGACGGTGTTAAATATACTTATATTAAATTATTACTTCTTATTCTTCTGTAAAAATGTTGGAATTGTGATTCCTCTGTCCTTAACCTGTGGTGTAACAGGTGATGGCTGCTTAAGTCCTGGAAGCGGAGCATCATTTGATGCCGAAGATGTTCTTGCTGCTGGCTGTGAATATGTATACTGTGGCTTAACATTAACAGTTGGTCTTGTTGCCTGTGCCATACCTGCAAATCCTGCCATAGCCTTATTAACATTACCGTCCTCAAGACCTGTTGCGATAACAGTAATTGTAGCCTGATCTGTAACGCTCTCATCATACATAGCACCAAAGATAATGTTGGCATTATCTCCTGCAAGTTCCTGAACGTAGCTTGCAGCTTCATTAGCTTCGATAAGACTGATATCACCTGAGATATTGATGATAACATGAGATGCACCCTCAATAGTTGTCTCAAGAAGTGGGCTTGTAACAGCCTGCTTAACTGCTTCGATAGCCTTGTCATCGCCTGTAGCTGTACCGATACCGATATGTGCAACACCCTTGTCCACCATAACAGTCTTAACATCAGCAAAGTCAAGGTTAATAAGACCTGGTACATTGATAAGGTCTGTAATTCCCTGAACAGCCTGCTGTAACACTTCATCAGCCTTTTTTAATGCCTCTGGCATAGTTGTTCTTCTGTCTACTATCTCTAAAAGCTTGTCATTAGGAATAACAATAAGTGTATCTACGTTCTCCTTAAGCTTCTCAATTCCTGATTCAGCATTAGCCATTCTTGTTCTTGCTTCAAACTTGAAAGGCTTAGTAACAACACCTACTGTAAGAATTCCCATATCCTTAGAAATCTTAGCTACTACAGGAGCTGCACCTGTACCGGTTCCGCCACCCATACCACATGTAACGAATACCATATCAGCACCTTTAATTGCCTGTGTAAGTTCTTCAACATTCTCCTCTGCTGCCTTCTCACCAATCTCAGGCTGTGCGCCTGCTCCAAGTCCCTTAGTGAGCTTCTCACCTATCTGGATAGCAGTTGGAGCCTTACATAAAGTGAGTGCCTGACTATCAGTATTAATACCAATAAATTCAACTCCTCCGATATTCTCATCTATCATTCTGTTAACCGCGTTATTTCCCGCTCCACCTACACCAACAACTATAATCTTTGCTGATGACTCCTGGTCATTAGTCATTATCTCTAACAAGGTTGTTGCCTCCTTTAATATCTAAAAATTGCACTACATAATATATTATAATTTTTCGTCTAAAATATCAACCGTTTTTTTACTTTTCACGTTTAAAAATTATAGAACTTTCATCGCCATTATAATCATCAAGATACAGTGTTCCTTTAAGTGTTCCGAATCTGGATGATAACTGCTTTAATTCAAAAAGCCTGTCTGTAAAATCCTTGCTGCTTCCAAGGCTTACCTTAACATCGCCCATATAAAGCGTAATATTATAAGAGGCATCAAAATACACTTTGTCCACATCAATATCATACTTATCAAAGCTCTGTATAAGATCAAGAATTGTATTGTATATATCTGCATTTCCCACATCAAGCTTCGTATTGATTACTATTGAATCAAACTTAAGTCCGTCAATCTGCGGAACATTTTCATATAAATCCGTTGAGCTTTCTACTACAATTCCATCTTTATCAAAATACATATTACAGCCCATGTACCTGACATAACCTACTATTGCCTTTTCATATACTGTTACATAAAGCCTGTCCGGCCAGTCCGTCTCAACATCATATTTCTGGATAAATGGTATTTTGGTGTCTTTTTGTCCAAAAATCCTGAAATATAGCAGATTAACATAATCACCACCAAATATATATTTTTTAAGTTCTTCATCCGAATAATGAGTTGAACCCACAAATTCTATTGTATCAGCCTCAAACACCTTATATGTAACACCAAAAAGCATTCCGGCAACAGCTGCAATAACTGCAAATATAATAAGGGCTTTCTTTCTTTTTCTGCCCCGTCTTTTTTTCTGGTTTACACTGTTACTATTCCTACTACCCATTATCTTTCCAACTTAATCTGACTGCTTATATTAAATACAACCCCAAGTTCAAGCAGCAAAAATACTGCCGCCGTACCTCCATAACTTATGAATGGAAGTGATACTCCCGTATTAGGTATTGTATTAGTTACAACTGCTATATTAAGAATTACCTGTATGGCAATATGTGCAAATACTCCTGTTGCAAGCATTGAACCAAACAAATCAGGTGCATTCTGTGCTATATGGTTAATTCTCCATAACATTACAATAAACAGGGCAATCAGGCAGAATGCTCCAAAAAGTCCCAACTCCTCACATATAACAGAGAATATCATATCATTCTGTGATTCCGGGATATATCCAAGCTTCTGAAGACTCTTGCCAAGACCTTTGCCAAAAAGACCTCCTGAGCCTATGGCATATAACGCCTGAACTGTCTGGTATCCCTTGTCATCAATATATTTCTCAGGATTAAGCCATACAAGTATACGGTTTAATCTGAATTTTCCAGTCATATTTCCCGACACTGCCATCTTCTTTATCCATGAGTAAAATGCGCCAAAAGCCACCGCTGCCAGCCCCGTCAGTGCAACATATATTTTATATCCCGGATATGCCACAAATGTCATAACAACTGAGATAAGTGCTACAATAAGTGCGCTGCTCATATTAGAAGACAGCACATAAACAAGCAGTGCCGGTGCAAAACCGGCTATTATACATATCACTATAACAGTCCTGAATTTCTTTATGTTCTGCCCTGCTTTCACTATAAGAAGTGCAGTCATGGCAATCGTTCCAATCTTTACAAGCTCCGCAGGCTGAAATTGTCCCAAACCCGGAATCTTTATCCATCTGGTAGCTCCATTTCTTGTAATTCCAAGAGGAGTCTTTAAAAGGAACATGCAAAGAAGTCCGCCTATATATATTACAACTGCAAGCTTCTTAAGATAATGATAATCTAAAATCTTAGTTTCAACTATCATTAAAGCAAAGCCTATTATAGTAAATATAAGCTGTTTTCTGAAATAAAATTCCGGATCACCCTCTTCAATCTGCGCTGTATATGAGCTTGTGCTGTAAATCATTGTAAGTCCAAAGCCAACTATGAATACAAGCACAAAAAGAAGAGTGTAATCAAAGTAAAATCCATATTGTTTTCTCTTTTTTCTGTTTCTGTTATTTCTTCTATTTCTATTATTCCCCGGCATAAAGCACCGCCTTTTTACAGATTATTGACAAGATCCTTGAATATTCTTCCTCTCTGTTCGTAGTTATCGAACATTCCCCAGCTTGCACATGCAGGAGATAAAAGAACCGCATCTCCACTCACCGCATTTTTAGCACATATATCTACTACCTGTTCCATTGAATCAGCATATTCGATATTATCAAAGCCATATTTCTTACATGTATCAGCAATCTTGGCACTTGTCTGTCCTATAAGCACAAGAAGCTTAACCTTATCCTTAAATGCCTTTACATAAAGGTCGAATTCTGAGCCTTTATCATAACCTCCGCCGATAAGAATTGTAGGTTTAACCATAGCTTCAATAGCCTTAACTGCTGCCTCTGGGTTAGTTCCCTTGGAATCATTATAGTAATCAACACCATTCTTAGTTGCAACATATTCAATTCTGTGTTCAACAGCCTTAAATTTCTTAACCTGTTCTATTATAATATCATCAGGAATTCCGGCAGCCTTAGTCATTGCAATTGCTGCACATACATTTTCATAGTTATGCTTTCCTAAAAGATTCATGTCATGAACATTCAACATGTCATAATCATTAGTTCCATCTGTATACTTAATCATCTCACCATCTACATATGCTCCGACTGATGGCTTTCTTTCACTTGAAAACCACACGACATCAGCCTTACACTCAGGTGCAAAGTCTGTAAGATACTTATCCTCAAGATTAAGCACACATGTATCTGCCTTAGTCTGGTTCTCACTTATTCTTTCCTTGGTCCATGCATAGCATTCCATTGTATGATGTCTGTTAAGATGGTCAGGTGTAATATTAAGAATTGCAGATACAATCGGATGGAATTCATGTACTGTCTCTAACTGGAAGCTGCTTATCTCAGCAACTGTATATGAGTCCTCACTTGTCTTTAACACTTCACCTGTATATGAATTGCCTATATTACCAACGACAAATGTTTTCTCATTATATGCAGCAATTATCTGTCCAACAAGTGCTGTAGTTGTTGTCTTTCCGTTAGTTCCTGTAATTGCAATAACCTTACCCTTATCATAATTATATGCAAGCTCAATCTCGCCCCATACAGGGATACCGGCATTCTTAAATGTAAGCACTATCGGACTGTCAATAGGAACACCCGGACTTATTACAAGCAGATCAATCTTCGGAAGAAGTGACTCATCAAATGCTCCGATGATAATCTCTGCCTTGTTATCTCCTAACTTCTCCTGCACCTTCTGTCTATCAAGCTTTTCATTGCCATCATACAGTATGCAGTCAGCACCAACTTTATTCAAAAGGTCTACGGCTCCAATACCACTTATACCTGTTCCCACGACCATTACTGTCTTATTCTTTAAATCCATCGTCGTTTACTTCCTTTCATACAAAATGTATACAAAAATATATTACTATCAATCATCGTTTTTTTCAAGTTGAACTGACCTTTCTATACCAATATACGGCAATATATTTTCATACAGTGTCTTAACAACAGGAGCAGCAATTGTTCCGCCATAATATACACCTGTCGGTTCATCAATTAAGCACATCGCTATAACCTGTGGATTATCAGCCGGAGCAAATCCTATGAATGATGAAATATATTTTCCTGAACCTCTTGGCAGCTTCTGTGATGTTGCCGTTTTTCCTCCTATTGAATAGCCGTCAATATATGCTTTCGTTCCTCCGCCTTCTGACACTACACCCTCAAGAATCTTTTTCATCGTTTCACTCGTTTGGGATGATATTGCCTCATCCTGTGTTGAATATGCAAATTCATTTACCACTGAACCATCTGATGAACCTGTGTATAAGCCAAAATGTGGTGTAACAAGTCTTCCACCATTTACAATCGCCGAAACAGCCCTTAACATCTGAACGGGTGTTATCTGGAAAGACTGTCCGAATGACATTGTGGCAAGCTCAACCGCACCTACATTTTCCTGCTTATGAATAATCGTTCCTGCCTCTCCTGACAGATCTATTCCTGTCTTTGCAAGAAGTCCAAGCTTACCCATGTACAGATACATATTATCAGTACCGACTCTTCTGCCCCATTCAACAAATGCCGGATTACACGAATTATACACTGTATGTGTAAAATCCTGTGTTCCATGTCCTGTTGTTTTGTGACATCTTATTCTTCTGTCAGAAACAACCGTTGCACCTGAACATGTGAAAGAATCATTTAAACCCACCACGCCTGTCTCAAGTGCTGCTGTTGCAGTAACCGTCTTAAATATTGAGCCTGGCTCGTATGTATCATTTATGCAGAAATTCCGCCACATATTATTAAGAAGATCCATCTTATCCTTCTGTGCCTCTTCCTCATCAGGCTCATAATTAAGCTCATACGGAGAATTAAGATTGTATTCCGGAACATTTGCCATGGCAAGTATCTCTCCATTATCCGGACGCATTACAATTATGCTTACCTGTTTTGCCTCTTTCTTTACCATAGTCTCCCATGCAAGCTGTGTTGCATATTTCTGTATATTAACATCAAGCGTTGTATACAGATCCTGTCCGTCAACCGGCAGAATACGATCTTCCCGGCTGCCCTTTATCTCAATCCCCCCTGCATCAGACAGTGTAAGAATCTGACCGTTAGTACCTGACAGATATGTGTCATATTTAGCTTCCAGTCCAAGTATTCCCTGATTATCAGCACCAGTAAAGCCAAGCACTTTTGAAGCCAGTTCATTATACGGATATACCCGCTTATAATCCTCGTCAATCTTAACACCCGGCAGGTCATATTCCCTTATTGCATCTCCGATATCCTTTGCCACATTTGTCTTAATATATTCCATAGAGGATACTTTCTTTACTTTCTTAGTCACTTCCTCTACGTCCATATCAAGTTCACCTGCAAGCACTTTTATAACCTTATCTTCATCCTCTATCTGACTATGTATTACAGAAACTGTACATACCACTTCATTAGCTGCAAGAATTTCTCCATTTCTGTCAAGAATCCTTCCTCTCTTTGCCTTAATTCTTCTCTCCCGTTGATGCAGCTCATCAGCCTTCTGCATATAATACTCAGACTTTGCCGTCATAATAACGCCAAGCCTTACGCATTCAAGAATACAAACCATAAGGATTGCAACTATCATTAACACAAGCTTTTTTCTATGACTGGTACTGAGCCAGCCAAATGTGCCATTATCCTTCATTGACAAATAACCCCGCTTTAGTCTTCTACATTTTATGAGAAGCAAAGCAGGGTTATTCTACTTATTATTACATAATTTTAGTTACTGCCTGTTGTAGCCGGTTCCGAAACAGGGACATCTGAAACTCCTGATTCCTCCGGTGCATTTCCCGGATCAACATATGGCTCGTCTGTATCCTTATACACATTCATATAAGGCAGCAGCTCCGTCATAATATCTTTTGCAAGTATAAGTGCATCTGATGTACTTCCCGATGTTCCAGTCGTTCCATCCGGTTCATCAAGAACAATGTATATTGCAAATTTAGGATCATCTGCCGGAGCATGCCCTATAAATGAGATAACCCACTTAAGGTCAGCTCTTGGGATTTTCTGTGCAGTACCAGTCTTTCCTGCAATAGAATACCCCTCTATATACGCCTTATGTGCTGTTCCTAATTCTACTGTATTTTCCAGATATTTTCTAAGATACTTTGATGTTGAAGCAGTTACTGTCTGCCTTACAAGAACCGGTGAATTTTCTTTAACAACTTCCCCATTAGCTGATTCTATTCTCTTAACAATATGTGGCTGATAATACTTGCCATCATTAATAAGAGAACTATACGCTGACAGCATCTGTACCATATTAACATTAACATTCTGTCCAAATGAATTGGTTGCAGCATCTATTGTAGTTATCTTATTCTCATCATACATAATACCTGTAGCTTCACCAGGAAGGTCTACACCAGTCTTTGCACCAAATCCAAACATTTTCTCATACTGTGCAAATCTGACATTGCCAAGTTTTATTGCAATATTAATCATGTAAGGATTACATGAATTTTCCAATGCCTGCGACAATGTAAGCACACCATGGCTTCCTATTGTTGAATATGAGTGGCACTTAATCATATCAGGACCAACATACTCATATCCCTTACATTCATAAGTATCTCCATCATGCACAACGCCTTCTTCAAGACCTGCTGCAATAGTAAATGGCTTATAAGTTGAACCCGGCTCATATGACTCTGATACACAATAGTTAGTCCATAACTGATACAACGCATTGGTTACATCTGTATCCGACATTGACGCAAGCTGCTCTTCAGAATATACATTTGCAAGATTTCTGGGATTATTAAGGTCAAACTGTGGATAGCTTGCCATTCCAAGAATCTCACCATTCTTAGGATTCATAACAACAATAGCTGTATTCTTAGATGGTTTTTCCTGATTATATGCAACCATATATTTCTCTATTATGGACTGCACATTATAATCAATTGTTGTAATAATATTATTACCATTAACTGCTGCCTTTGTCGTTTCTACTGCATTAAGATCTTCATCAACATAGCTGTATGAAACTCCGTCTGTTCCTGAAAGCTCATCGTCATACTGGCTTTCAAGACCAAGCTCACCACCATTGACATTGGATGCAAAACCTATAGCATCGCATGCAAGAGTACTGAACGGATATTTTCTCACATAGCTTTCCTCAAACCATACACCATATATATTGCTGTTCTTCTGTGCCTTAAGCTCATTAAATTCAGCTATCTCATCTGATGTCAGTTCCTTAAGCAGCTTCTGATACTGGCTTGAAGGATTATCGTTAATTATTTTTTTAATATTATCTTTATCAAGACCAAAACATTTTACTAATGCATCTATTGTATTATTAAGATATTTTCCGTCCTCTGATGTCACACTCTTTACATCAAGTATCAGATTATACACCTTCTCACTATATGCCAGAACTGTTCCGTCACTTGCAGTAATATTACCACGCATATAAGGAATTGTAGTTGATGTATATGTCTGATGATTAAGCACCGCCTGGGAATATTCCTCCCCATGTGTATAGTTAATCATAAATATCCTTACACCAAGTACAAGTAATAATACAAATACTATTATAAATGTAACATTAATTCTTCTGTGTGTCCTCTTAAGCATTGCGCGTTTCCTGCGCATTATTTTCTTTCTTCTTGCTTCACTGGTATTGTCCATAAATTTATCAATCCTTTATATTGCACTGCCACACATTTTAGTTATTTTGAGATATCCTTATACTGCTTTACATATTCACTTTCCTTTGAATCATAACCGATTACCTGGCTTCTGCTTGGATATACCATACCAAGTTCATTAACAGCTGTATCATATATTGCGTTATAATCAATGCCTGCATTAATCTCTGATTCATGGCTGTTATTCTCTGCCTTAAGTGAATTAAGCTGATTCTGAAGCTCAACTACAGCAGTACTGTTAGTCTTAATATCTGACTGGAGATTAAGATACTGGTAGCATATTGCAAATACTGCTGTTGCACAGATAGCAAGCACTGTAGTATACACAAGGTTAACCCTGTTATTTCTTCTTATCTCTCTTCTTCTTTGTCTTCTCTCCTGCTCCTGCTCCTCAATTCTTCTTTCATGCTCATAAGTATGTATTTCTGGAACAGACTGCAGCTTTCTTACTGCACTTCCATACTGATATTCAGTTGTCCTGTGATTTACAACATTTCTTCTCTTCTCCAAAACTTTCCCCTCCATAAATGTTTTATATTCTTTCAAACACCCTCAGTTTAGAGCTTTTAGACCGCTGATTCTCGTTCAGTTCTTCATCTCCTGGAACTATAGGTTTTCTTGTTATAACCTTTCCTTTTGATTTCTTTCCGCATACACATACTGGGAAATCCGGTGGACATGTACATGGATTCTCATTGTTTCTAAATCTTGCCTTAACTATTCTGTCCTCTAGTGAATGGAATGTTATGATACATAAACGTCCCTGTGGATTAAGCCTGTCTATCATCATATCAATTGAATTCTCTAAGACATCTAATTCCCTGTTAAGTTCAATTCTTATAGCCTGGTATGTTCTCTTGGATGGATGACCTCCTGTCGCCCTCACCTTTGCCGGAATAGAAGCCTTTATAATCTCATTTAGTTCAAATGTTGTTTCTATCGGCTTTTCTTTTCTTGCCGCAACTATATGTTTAGCAATATTCTTGGCAAATCTGTCCTCTCCATAATCCCTTATGATTCTGAAAAGCTCCATCTCACTATATGTATTAACAAGATCCTTTGCTGTCATCTCCTGTCTCTGATCCATTCTCATATCAAGAGCAGTATCTACATTATAAGTAAATCCTCTGCTTGCTGTATCTAACTGATACGATGAAACTCCTATGTCAAGAAGTATCCCATCTACTTTATCAATTCCAAGTTCATCAAGAACCTTGTCCATATTGCAATAATTATTTCTTACTATTGTTACCCGTTCTTCGAATTCTTTAAGTCTTTCTGTCGCTGCCGCAATTGCGTCCGCGTCCTGATCTATACCTATAAGTCTGCCACCACCTGTAAGTCTTTTCGCTATCTGATATGAATGTCCTGCACCGCCAAGTGTTCCATCTACATAGATTCCATCAGGTTTAATATTCAGATTGTCAATTGTTTCTTCCAAAAGAACTGATTTGTGTTTAAATTCCATAATAAACCTCATGTCTGCATATTATATAGAAAATCCAAGACTCTCCATATTCGCTGCTACTTCATCCATATCATCATCATAGGTACTGATACTCTGCAGCCAGCGGTCTTTGCTCCAGATTTCAATTCTGCTTGCAACGCCCACTAAAACTACATCTTTTTCCAAGCCTGCAAACTCGCGTAATACTGATGGAAGAAGTATTCTGCCCTGCTTATCCACTTCTACGCTTGCTGCACCTGCAAGAAAGAATCTTGTAAACTGTCTTGCATTCTTATTGGTAAGTGGTAATGTCTGTAACTTTTCTTCAAATTTCTGCCATTCATCATTCGGGTAAACAAACAGGCAGTTATCAAGACCTTTGGTAACCACGAATTCATCTCCCAGAACCTCACGGAATTTAGCCGGTACGATTAGTCTGCCTTTAGCATCTATTGTATGGTTGTATTCGCCCATCAACATAACTATCGCACCCCACTTTCTACCATTAAGCTCCACTTTCCACCACTTTAGTGTCAATTTTATACTTAAAGTGTTTAAAAAACAAGTCCTTTTTTTAGTTTATTTAATGTCAGAAGGCAGTTAATAACAGTCTTTTTCTCCATTTTATGTTTTGATTGCTTATATAGTGTTTTGTCATCATTTTCAGCACAATATATAGATATATTCTTATACTTTTATATAAATTATTTTAATAGGTAAATTATATGTTGTTTTTAAAGAAAAATTTTTGTATAATATGATTTTGTACTGGATTCTTTTTTACATTTTAAGAACTCTGGAACGAATAATCATAAGAATAATTAATGAGGAGATTCTATTATGAAGCTTGGTATCGTGGGTCTGCCTAATGTCGGCAAAAGTACCCTTTTTAATTCACTTACTAAGGCAGGAGCAGAGTCAGCTAACTATCCTTTCTGTACAATTGACCCTAATGTCGGTGTTGTTGCAGTTCCGGATGACAGACTTGACAAGCTTGCCGCTTTATATAATTCAGCAAAGATAACACCTGCTGTTATTGAATTCGTAGATATTGCAGGTCTTGTTAAAGGTGCATCTAAGGGTGAAGGTCTTGGAAACCAGTTCCTTGCCAACATCCGTGAGGTTGATGCTATCGTTCATGTTGTAAGATGTTTTGAAGATTCTAACATCGTTCATGTTGATGGTTCTATTGACCCAATAAGAGATATTGAAACTATCAATCTTGAGCTTATATTCTCAGATATTGAAGTATTAGACAGAAGACTCGCTAAGCAGAAGCGTGCTTCTTATAACAATAAAGATATTGCTAAAGAATGTGACCTTCTCGAAAGACTTAAGGCTTTCCTTGAAGAAGGTAATTTAGCTAAGAATTTTGAATGTCAGGACGAAGATGAAGAAGCATTTTTAAAGGAATACAACCTTCTTACCGCTAAACCTGTAATCTTTGCAGCTAACGTATCAGAGGACGACCTTGCCAATGATGGTGCTGACAATGAATATGTTGCAAGAGTAAGAGAATACTCTAAGAAGGATAACTGTGAAGTATTCGTTATCTGCGCACAGATTGAACAGGAAATCTCAGAATTAGATGATGATGAGAAGAAGATGTTCCTTGAAGATCTTGGCATAAGTTCATCAGGTCTTGATAAACTTATTGCAGCAAGCTACCGTATTCTTGGTCTTATCAGTTACTTAACAGCAGGCGAGACCGAAACCAGAGCATGGACAATCACTAAGGGAACCAAAGCTCCGCAGGCTGCCGGAAAGATTCACAGCGATTTCGAAAGAGGCTTTATTAAAGCAGAAGTTGTTTACTATCAGGATTTACTTGACTGTGGTTCATATAATGGAGCCAAAGAGAAAGGTCTTGTAAGAATGGAAGGAAAAGAATATGTCGTTAAAGATGGTGATGTAATCCTTTTCAGATTCAATGTATAATATTAATGGGCGTGTGGTTTTACCACGCGCCCATTATTTCTTTAAACTTCTTAACATTATCAGCTACATCTCCAGAAAAGATTGCTGAACCTGCTACTATTACATTAGCACCTGCCTCAAGAACTGATGCAAGATTTCCGGCATTCACGCCACCATCAATCTCAATATCTGTATCAAGTCCTTTAGCATCTAATAAACTTCTTATTTCTTTTACTTTATCAAGTGATTCCGGTATAAACTTCTGTCCCCCGAATCCCGGATTAACGCTCATTACAAGAACCATATCTACCTTATCAAGATAAGGCTCAATTGCTGATACCGGTGTCGGAGGATTAAGTGTTATAGCTGCTTTTACACCACATTCCTTAATCTTTTCTAATGTAGCAACAACATCCTTACACGCTTCAACATGTACTGTAATTATATCAGCGCCTGCCTTAACAAAGTCTTCTATATATCTTATAGGCTCTTCAATCATAAGATGTACATCAAAAACCTTGTCAGTCGCACTTCTTGCTGACTTAATAACCGGCATTCCGAATGAAATACTCTTTACAAAAAGTCCATCCATAACATCTACATGAACATATTCAGCTCCTGCCTTATCAATTGTTTCAAGCTCTTCTCCTAATTTCTTGAAGTCTGCCGATAATATTGATGGTGACAAAATTTTTTTCAAATCACTCATAATTAACAACCTTTCTGTTTTCAAGTACATTTAGTACTTCTTCTTGTTCTTTATTTCTTCAAACATATCTGTATATGACTTATATCTGTCATAATTGATAATTCCGTCTTCAACTGCCTGTTTTACCGCACATCCCGGTTCGCTTACATGCATGCAGCCATTGAATCTGCACTTTCCTTCGAATGGTACAAACTCTTCAAAGTAAAATCTTAAATCTTCTTTCTCAACATCCGGAAGATTAAGTGATGTAAATCCCGGAGTATCACATATATATGTTTGCTTGCATACATTGTATATCTCGGAATGTCTTGTAGTATGCCTTCCTCGGCCTATCCTGCTTACTTCTCCTGTCTGGCTGACTTCTCCCTGCTCTTCCATGTCCGGTATAAGCAGATTGGTAAGTGTCGACTTTCCAACTCCTGATGGACCTGCAAGCACTGTAGTCTTTCCTTTCAGCACTTCCATTACCCTGTCAATGCCAATATTATTCTTTGCACTTATAAATATGCACTCACAGCCACAGCCTTCGTATTTCTTCTTTAATTCATTCTTATATTCATCATCCGCCAGTTCTTCCTTGTTGAAGCATACAACGGTCGGAACATCCTGATAATTCATCATAAGAATGAATTTATCAAGCAGATTAAAATTAGGTTCTGGCGTCTTTACTGCAAATATAACCATTGCCTGGTCAATATTAGCAGAAGCCGGTCTTATAAGTTCGTTCTTTCTTGGAAGGATATCCACCACATTTCCTTTGAAATTATCCTTATCAATAACTTCTATCTCCACATTATCACCAACCAGTGGTTTAATGTGTCGGTTTCTGAATATCCCTTTTGCCTTACATTCATAAATACCGCTGGTTTCTACATGTATATAGTAGAAACCAGCGATACCCTTAATTATCTTTCCCTGCATATAAATAATTATACCTGATTAATTCTGTGCTGCTTCTGTAGCCTTTGTTGCTTCTGTAACCTTTGTTGACTCTGTAGCCTTTGTTGGTTCCGTAGCCTTTGTTTGCTCTTCCTGCTTATGACTTACCGTAATTGTAACTGTTGTTCCCTCTGGAACAGAAGTACCTTCTGAGTAATCACTTGAAACTACATATCCATATGTTCCGCTAGATGTTGTATAAGAAACACTTGCCTTAAGTCCGTTATTTTCAAGCCACTGTCTTGCTTCTGACTCAGTCTTTCCTACAAGATTAGCCATTGTAACATTCTTAATCTGCTTTCCACGGCTTACTGTAATTGTAACTGTTGTTCCCTGTGCCACACTTCCTGATGGAGAAGCCTTAATTACTTTGCCTTCATCAACAGTGCTGCTGTAATCATAATCAACCGAAACCTTAAATCCTGCTGATTCCAGTTTTTCTCTTGCATCAGATTCTGATTCCCCTGTAACAGATGGAACTGTTGTATTAACAACTTCTTCCCCACCACTTATAGTAAGAATAATCTGTGTATTCTTTGCCACCTTGGCACCTGCCTTAGTTCCCTGTGAAATTACAGTATCCTTAGCCACTGTCTTAGAGCTCTGTACAACCTGCTTATAGCCAAGTCCGACATCATTAAGTGCTTTAACAGCTTTATCCTTAGTCATGCCCTCAACCTTAGGAACTGTAACTGTATCCTTGGCATTTGCTGTTGATACAGTCTCTTCTGTAGTTGATACAGTTTCTGTATTTTCATTCTTATGTGACTTAGTGCTTCCAACAAGCTTAACAATAACAAATATTGTAACAATAAGTATAATAACAGCTATTCCTATTCCAATTATTTTCATAATTAAATCCAGCTTGTCATTATCCTCATCATCAATATCTACATCCTCATCGTCTTCCTGTAATTCATTATCTGAATCTTCATTTTCATCATCTTCCAGAAAAATATCATCATCTGATAATGCATCATCATTCTCACCAGCATTAACTTCTTCTGTATCAGATGAAGCTGTAGCTGCCACTCCTGCTGCTGCATAAACCGGAGCCATCTTAACAAAATCTTCATCTGGCATTACAAGAGCTTTTTTAAGATCTGTTATAAGTTCTGCTGCTGTCTGATATCTTCTGTCCGGTTTCTTCTGTGTACATTTAATAACAATTCTGTCTATACTTAATGGTATATCCGCTGCAACCGTAGATGGTGCAGGTATCTCATCCTGAATATGCTGTACTGCTACTGCAACTGTAGAGTCACCATCAAACGGTACTGTACCTGTCAGCATCTCAAATATTGTTATACCAAGAGAGTATATATCACTTCTCGCATCAGAATATCCACCTCTTGCCTGCTCAGGTGAAATATAATGAACCGAACCCATTGTTGATGACGAATTAATTGTACTTGATGAAGCAACCTTGGCAATTCCAAAGTCCGTTACCTTGACCTTGCCTTCCTTAGATATAATAATATTCTGTGGCTTAATATCCCTGTGTACAATATTATGCTTATGTGCTGCATCAAGTCCGTTAGCAACCTGAATTGCAATGCTTACAGCTTCCTTAAAAGGTATTTTGCCACGCTTTTCTATGTATTTCTTAAGAGTTATGCCCTCTACAAGCTCCATTACAATGTAATATACTCCGTTCTCATCACCGACATCATATACATTAACTACATTAGGATGTGTAAATCCTGCTACAGACTGTGCCTCTGCCCTGAACTTAGATACAAATGTCTTGTCTTCACTAAACTCAGACTTCATTACCTTAATAGCAACATATCTGTTGAGTTTATGGCACTTTGCTTTGTAAACATCTGACATTCCGCCTGTGCCAATCTGCTCGATTATCTCGTATCTGTCAGCTAAAAACATTCCTTTTCTTAACATAACCTATCCCTTTCACTTACAGTTCTACAATTATAACTGAAATATTATCCTTACCACCATTCTCATTCGCTCTGTCAATAAGCATTCTCGCTGCATCTTCTATATCGGAATTGTTCCTTACAATGCTTAATATCTCTGCATCTTCAAGCATATTAGTAAGACCATCAGAACACATAAGAACCTTACTGTTTTCTTTAAGATCAATTGAAAACATCTCTGGTTCGACTTGTTTCTCTCCTCCGATTGCCCTTGTTATGACATTCTTTCTGGCATGTGTTCTTGCCTCGCTTTTACTTAACTTTCCTGCAAGAACCATCTCTTCAACAAGTGAATGATCTCTTGTTATCTGAGTTATATCATTGTCATCTATTACATATAATCTGCTGTCTCCTACATTAGCAACTCTTAATACATTATCAAATATGGTTGCGATAACAAGCGTTGTTCCCATACCATAGTAATCCTCTGATTCAGATGCCTTCTGTAAAAGCAGACCATTAACCATCTTAACCGAATCATTAATAATGGATATCGCATCTTTTTCCTGTGACTGTTCAATAAGAGTTTTAATAGTTTCAACTGTAAAACGTGAAGCTGTATCACCAGCTTTATGACCGCCCATTCCATCTGCTACAATAAACAGATTAGGCAGGCATCCAACCCTGTCAACAGATGTATATATATAATCCTGATTAACGGCACGCGTCTTGCCTATATCAGTAATCGCCGTTGCTTTCATCAACATCCTCCATATACTTATTCCTTAACTGTCCACAGGCACCATCAATATCTCTGCCCATTTCCCTTCTAATTGTAACATTTATTCCGTTCTTTTCAAGTTTATTTTTAAATGCGTACACTTCATCCTTACCTGTCTGCTTATAATCACGCTCCTTGATAGGATTAACAGGTATAAGATTAACGTGGCAGTTCATGCCCTTAACAAGTTCAATCAACTGCTTTGCACATTCCATTGAATCATTGACGCCTTTAACAAGGCTGTATTCAAATGAGATTCTTCTGCCTGTACATTCTATGTAATACCTGCATACATCCATTATCTCCTCAATTGAATACTTATTTGCTATAGGCATCATTGTCTTTCTTAGTTCATCATTAGGAGCATGAAGTGAAATAGCAAGTGTAATCTGTAACTTAAGGTCAGCAAGTTCCTTTAGCTTAGGTACTATTCCACATGAGGATACAGTAATATTTCGCTGGCTTATATTAAGACCTCTCTCATCATTGATAAGTTCTATAAACTTAATAATATTATCATAGTTATCCATTGGCTCTCCAGAACCCATAACTACAACATTGCTTACTCGCTCCCCTGTAATCTTCTGTATTCTGTATATCTGGTCAAGCATTTCAGATGGTCTTAAATCCCTGACTTTGCCGTTAAGTGTAGATGCACAGAAACGGCATCCCATACGGCATCCAACCTGTGAAGATATACATACTGAATTACCATGATGATATTTCATGAGTACACTTTCAACATAATTACCATCCGATAATCTGAACAGATATTTTTCTGTCCCGTCAAGCTTTGAATGCTGTACCCTGACAGGCTCTAAGCATACATATTCTGATGTTTCCTTTAACTTCTGTCTTAATGCATTAGAAATGTTGGTACATTCATCAAAGCTGTCTGCCAGCTTTTCATGCATCCACTGATATAGCTGCGAAGCCCTGAACTTCTTTTCACCAAGTCCAGCCATATATGTTACAAGTTCGTCATAATTAAGTGACTTAATATCTGTCATGTCTATTCTCTCCTAAGTTTTGCAACAAAGAACCCATCTGTTCCGCCATTCTTTCCCGGCAGAATCTGTCTGTATTCTATCTTCTTAAAGCCATATTCTTTACATAACCAGTCAGCATTGGCTTCATTCTCTTCTGAATTAATTGTACATGTACTGTACATCATTATACCGCCCTGCTTAACATATGCCTGTACAACAGAAAGTATGCTCTGCTGAAGCTCTTTTAATGAAACAAGCTTGTCCTCTGTTATATTATATCTGATATCAGGCTTTCTTCCCATAACGCCGAGTCCTGAGCATGGAAGGTCTGCTATAACAACATCTGCCTTCTCTCTCATAGATTCATCCATTACGAGTGCATCTTTTACCTGAACTTCTATATTATTAAGTCCTAGCCTTGATATATTTTCTTCAATAAGTCCTGCCTTATAATCTGATACATCCCTTGAATATACTTTACCATCAGTGCCAACACTTATTGCAGCATTAACACTCTTGCCTCCTGGTGCTGCGCACACATCAATTACTGTGTCCCCAGTCTTAAATCCAGTCATATATCCTGCTGTCATGGAGCTTATATCCTGTATCTGGTACAGACCATCCATGAAACTCTTAAGTCCGGCTATATAATCATAGTCCTTAATCTCTAAAGCATATGGTATACCTTCAACATCTGCCACAGATACGTTTTCCTGTAAAAGAATCTTCTTTATCTCTTCAACCGGTGCCTTTGCTGTGTTACATCTTACATAAGTCTTTTTTTCCTGCTTAAAGCCTGCAAGAATTTCCTCGGTCTTATCAATACCTAGCTGACTATGCCACATTTTAACTATCCATAATGGCATTGAGTATTTTACAGAAAGGTACTGTTCAATATCCTTATTCCTGTCAGGATATGTAATATTTTCTTTATTTCTTGTAATGTTTCTTAAGACTCCGTTCACAAAGCCTTTAAGCCCTGTAAATCCACGTTTTGCAGCCAGCTTTACAGCCTCATTGCACACTGCTGAATCCGGAATATTATCCATATATATTATCTGGTATACAGACATTTCACATATATTTCTTATTAGTGGTTTCATCTTTCTTACAGGAGTCTTTGAAAACTGGTCTATTATATAGTCAAGTTCAATTCTGTTCTCAATCGTTCCTAGTGATAATCTGCTTATAAATGCTCTCTTATTCTTATCAAGATACTGGTACTTTGTCAGTGCATTATTAATGAGAAGGTGTGAAAATTCACCCTTCTCATTGATTTCCATAAGTATATCCAGTACAACTGCCCTTAAATTCACCGAATCAGTCACGGCGTCTTCCTCCAAATAAATAAATCAGTCTTAAAAGCTGTAAAATTGCTGTGGCTGCTGCCGCAACATATGTCATGGCTGCTGCTGAAAGCACTTTTCTTGCCTGTCTGTTCTCATCTCCATATAGGAAACCTTCTGATTCAAGAAGCTGTAATGCTCTTGCCGAAGCATTAAACTCAACCGGTAATGTTACAAGCTGGAAAAGTACTGCCAGACTGAACATAAGAATACCAATATCTATAAGTATATTAGTTGAGCCAAATATAAGTCCAAGCACAATAAGTATCCATGATACCTGCGAACCGACGCTGGCTAACGGAAAAAGTGCTGTTCTGAAGCTTAAAGGACCATATCCGTAAGCATGCTGTATTGCATGTCCTGTTTCATGGGCTGCAACTCCGATAGCAGCAACAGATGTTGAATTATAAACAGAATCTGACAGGTTAAGTGTCTTATTTCTTGGATTATAATTATCTGTCAGGCTTCCTGATACTCTCTGAATAGATACATCGTATATTCCCTGGCTTCTTAAAAGCTGCTCTGCGACCATTGCGCCTGTCATTCCTTTTGAAGATGACACCTTAGAATACTTGTTAAATGTGCTTTTTACCTTTACCTGTGCTATCAGTGCAATAACGCATGATATTATTATCAGAATGTACATTGGATCATAGTAATATCCATATCCATAATAACCATATAAAGCTACCATAATACCTCTTTTCTGAACCATTTAAGATTCTGCTTATTCTCCTAACATTACACCTGCTTCTAACTGGTTGCCTCTTAAGAACGAACCACTGTCCATTCTCTTCTTACCTTCTAACTGAACCTCATTAACAACTAAATACCCCTGTCCACAGGCTATTGTAAATGTGTTCTTTCCTACCGTAACAACCTGTCCCGGCTTAACTTCTTCTGTCTGTACTTCACTGATATTATCTGCAACATCTGCATCCCATATCTTTAACATTTTACCGTCTATATAAGTAAATGCACTAGGCCATGGATTAAGTCCTCTTATAAGTCTTTCAAGTTCAGCTGCACTCTTATTGAAATCCATCTTACCAAATGACTTATGAAGCATTTTTACATAAGTGCTTTCTGAATCATCCTGCTTAACAGGAGTAATAGTTCCAGCTTCAAGTCCTTCAAGTGTCTTAACCAAAAGATGCGCACCGACATCACTTAATCTGTCAAAAAGACTTCCGCCCGTCTCTTTAGCATCAAGCTTCACCTTTTCAACCATCAGGATATCTCCTGTATCAAGGCCTTCATCCATCTTCATGGTTGTAACACCTGAATACTCACAGCCATCAATAACTGCCCACTGGATTGGCGATGCACCTCTGTACTTAGGAAGAAGTGATGCATGAACATTGATACAGCCGTATCTTGGCATGTTAATAATACTTGCCGGCAGTAACTGTCCAAATGCAACGACAACAATTACATCTGCATTATATGTTCTTAATTCTTCTACAAATGCTTCATCTCTTGCTCTCTCCGGCTGTAAAACTGTGATTCCATGCGCCACAGCTTCCTCCTTAACTGGAGAGAAAACAAGTGATTTGCTTCTTCCCCTTGGCTTATCAGGCTGTGTAACAACTGCTGCCACATCATGTCCTGCTTCGATTATTGCTTTAAGTGTCCCTACAGCAAAATCGGGTGTACCCATAAATACTACTCGCATTCTGTTCCCCTTTTCATTAATTATTCTTCTTCAATGTCATCTGTAGAGAGAAGCTCTCCTTCTACCTTATCAACATACATTATACCATCAAGATGGTCAATCTCATGAAGAAGGCATCTTGCAAGAAGCTCCTCTCCTTCTACTATAATCTCTTCCATATTCTCATTAAGAGCCTTAACCTTGGCATAATTAGGTCTTGTAACCTCACCTGTCTTTCCAGGTACACTCAGGCATCCTTCAAGCCCTGTCTGACTCCCGCTTGTCTCTAATACAACAGGATTGATAAGAACAATAGGATCATCTCCACAGTCAATAACAACAAGTCTCTTTCTGATTCCAACCTGAGGTGCTGCAAGACCTACACCGTTAGCCTCATACATTGTATCAAACATATCATCAATAAGCTCTTCAATTCTTGGTGTCATCTCTGTAATCTCTTTTGCCTTGGCTCTTAGTATATCATCTCCAAGTGTTCTAATATTTCTTATTGCCATATATTCCTCCTCGCAATCATCCATTAATATCGTATTGTACATTAATATTCTTAAAAGCCTGATTTCCAACAATATTAACATCAAGCTTTTCATGTATACTGTTAAGAACTTCCCTGTCTTTATGTTTTACATAGATTATCTTACTATACACATCTTTAATCTTATATATAGGTGCATCTGCCGGACCTATACACATAAGTCCTTTATACTTACAGTTGTTATCCACAAATGCTTTAACCCACGCTGCACTCTTTGTCAATAACATCTCATCTGGTGAAGATAACATAATCTTCATAAGATTATCCGCCGGCGGATATCCACACAGCTTTCTGTAAGCAATTTCCTGCTCATAGAAAGCATTATAATCCTGATTAGCCGCACTAACAATACTAAAATGCTCCGGCGTATAAGTCTGTATAACTACATTGCCGCTTTTTTCTGCTCTTCCTGCCCTTCCAGCCGCCTGTGTAAGAAGCTGGAAAGTTCTCTCAGAAGCCCTGTAATCACTGGAATAAAGTGACATATCTGCCGCAAGTACTCCCATAAGCGTTACATTTGGAAAATCATGTCCTTTAACAATCATCTGAGTTCCAATAAGAATATCCGCATTACCATTGGCGAATTCCGACAGAATCTTTTCATGTCCATCCTTGCCTCTTGTAGTGTCCATATCCATTCTTAGCACTCTTGCCTGTGGAAATGTTTTCTTAACCTGTGCTTCAACACCTTCTGTTCCTGCCCTGAAGCCCGAAACATATCTTGAACCGCATGAAGGACATACAGTTATCTTAGGTGTTGTATATCCGCAGTAATGACACATCAGCCTTCCATCAGCATGCTCCGTAAGTGAAACATCACAGTGCGGGCATTTCATAACCTTTCCGCATGAACGGCATGATATAAAGCCAGCCACGCCTCTCTTATTAAGGAAAAGCATTATCTGCTCATGCTTTGCAAGTCTGTCACTCATCAGTTCTCTTAACCTGTTGCTGAATATCGTCCTGTTTCCAAGCCTTAATTCTTCTCTCAGATCAACAATATCAACTGCTGGAAGTCCTCCGCTTCCCGCCCGGCTGTCAAGTGTAATAAGCTGTATATGTCCATTCATTGCCGCATAGTAGCTTTCCATTGAAGGAGTCGCAGAACCAAGTATCACTGAAGCGCCTGCTTCCTTTGCAATATGGCATGCAACCTCTCTTGCATGATATCTTGGAACAGTCTCTGACTTATAAGCTCCTTCATGCTCTTCATCTATTACTATAAGGCCTATATTTGAAAATGGTGTGAACAACGCCGAACGCGGTCCAATCATTACACTTATATCACCTCTCTGTGCCCGCAGAAACTGGTCATACCGCTCTCCCTTTGACATACGGGAATTCATAATAGATACCTTATCCCCGAATCTGTGGTAAAACCTCTGCACAGTCTGAAATGTAAGTGCAATCTCCGGTATAAGCACAATTACCTGTCTTCCATGATTAAGGACATGCTCAATTGTCTCAAGATACACCTCAGTCTTTCCGCTTCCTGTAACACCATGAAGCAGATATGTCTTATAATCATCATTATCATAGTCAGCTATTATTGTATCCACAGCGTTTTTCTGCTGTTCATTAAGTTCGATACGCTTTCTTTCTCCGGTAACATTTCTTACAGGATTCCTATACATATCTTCTGACCTGACTTCGGCAATCCCCATATCTTCAAACGCCTTGACCGTCTGTGCCGTGATATTAAGCTTGGATTTAATAATACTTTCATCTATTACAGGTTCCTTAATCAGTGCCTCTAACAATCTGTATCTTGCTTTTGCATTTTTCTTTGCAAATGTATCAAGATACTTCTGCGCCTGTGCTACGTCAATAATAAGATTAACCGAGTGTTTTTCCTTCTGTTTAACCTTATCCTTTACAGGAATAACCGTCTTAATTGCCTGATTCATGGTACAACCATAATTGTGCTTCAGCCACGCCGCAAGCTTTAACATTCTGCTTACTGCAGTGACCTTTCCCTCAGTAATTCCTGTAATATATTTTATCTTTTTAACTGGATATGCAGCCTTGTCTCCCAAGCCTACAACATACCCTGTTATCTGCCTGTTTCCTGCTCCAAAAGGAATATCAACTGACATTCCCAGTTCAATTACATCCACCAATTCATCCGGAACTGCATACTGGAATGTCTTATCAAGCTGTTCATGTGAAATGTCTATTATTACATCTGCGTACATTAATTACCCTTCAATTCTTCAAGCACTTCTTTGATAAGCACCCTCTCATCCATAGGATACTTCACACCCTTAATCTCCTGATAATCCTCATGACCTTTACCCGCAAGAACAATAATATCACCTGGTTCGCCATGTTCTATCGCATACTTAATAGCTTCTTTTCTGTCTGTAATATCAACATGCTTTCCAGTAGTCTTAGCAATTCCAGTCTTAATATCTTCTATAATTGCCTCCGGCTCTTCAAATCTTGGATTATCTGATGTGATAATAGTAAGGTCAGCAAGTTTTCCTGAAACCTCGCCCATCTCATATCTTCTTTCCTTGGAGCGGTTACCACCACATCCAAACAGGCATACAAGTCTGTGAGGGTGATATTCCTTAAGAGTTGTAAGTATACTCTCTAAAGCCATTGCATTATGAGCATAATCTATCATTAATGTAAAATCATCAGAAACCTTTACAAGCTCAATTCTTCCCTTAACCTTAACGTGTTTAAGAGTTTCCTTAAGTGCCTCTTCGTCAACATCGAAATGCCTTGTAATTGCGATTGCACATAATGAATTGTATACAGAAAACTTACCCGGAAGATTAAGCTCAACCTTCATATTAACAAGTCCTGTACAGTCATATGTAAGACCAATTTTACCCGGTTCATGTAAAAGTTCAATATTTTCAGCCTTAATATCAGCATTATCTCCGATACCATAGCTTTCAACCTTACATATTGCTCCCCTAAGGATATCTTTGGTATGCTTATCATCAGCATTAACGATACCAACCTTGCACTGCTTGAATAACTTTGCCTTACAGTTAAGGTAATCCTCAAATGACTCATGCTCATTAGGTCCGATATGGTCGGGCTCAAGATTAGTAAACACTCCTATATCGAACATAATACCTGCTGTTCTGTCAAGCTTAAGTCCCTGCGAAGACACCTCCATAACAACTGCCTTACAGCCAGCGTCTACCATCTTTGCAAATGACTGGTGAATCTCTATTGATTCAGGTGTTGTATTATGTGCCGGAATCGCTTCATCCCCGATAATAGTCTCAATTGTTCCAATAAGTCCAGTCTTAATGCCGCATGCCTCAAGCACATTTTTAACCATATAAGTGGTTGTTGTTTTTCCCTTAGTTCCTGTTATTCCTATTGTAAACAGCTTCTTATCAGGATTGCCATATATTGCTGCCGACATAAGTGCAAGCGCAAGCCTTGTGTTATCCGTGCTAACAACTGCTGCCTTGCAATCCTTAGCTTCGTACTCGCCATCAAGAACAACAATTACAGATGCCTTATCCTTAATCTGGTCAATATATTTATGTCCATCACTCACAGCACCCTTAATGCATACAAATGCATATCCATCCTGCATTTTTCTTGAATCAGATGTAATTCCTGTCACTTGCGACTCAGTACTGCCGCATACAACACTGTACCTGAAATCTGCAGTTTCATTTTCTGAACATATTTTTAATATCTCTGAAAGCTTCATACATTAGTCTCCTTATTTTATAGTATATATTACTTACATTACTGCTGCTTTAGAAGTGTTTCAAACTCTTCCATTGTCATCTCAACCTTTCTTGGCTTAGTTCCAAGCTCGGGTCCTACTACCTTTGCATCAGCAAGCTGGTCCATAATTCGTCCTGCCCTGTTAAAGCCAATCTTAAAATGTCTCTGCAGACTTCCTATTGAGCCTTTTTCATTCTCAATAACGAATCTTCCTGCATCAGCAAAAAGTGAATCTCTCTCATCATCGCCTTTACTGCTGCCAGGCATGCTCTCCTGACTTACAGTAGCCTGTGCAATACTCTCATCATAAGATACTTCCTCTGCATTCTCCTTAAGGAAAGATACAACATTTTCAACCTCTTCATCAGATACGAATGCGCCCTGAACACGCAGCGGCTTTGGAAGATTAGATGGGAAGTAGAGCATATCTCCCTTTCCAAGCAGCTTCTCAGCACCATTCATATCAATGATAACTCTTGAATCAATTCCCGAAGATACTGCAAATGCTATCTTAGACGGAATATTTGCCTTGATAAGTCCTGTTACTACATTAACAGAAGGTCTCTGCGTTGCTATAACCATATGTATTCCGGCCGCTCTAGCAAGCTGAGCCAGACGGCATATTGCATCTTCGACCTCACCCGGTGCAACCATCATAAGGTCAGCAAGCTCATCTATGATAATGACAATCTGTGGAAGCTTCTCCATTGGAGGGTCTATGCCCTCCTTATTCTTCTTGACAACAACATCATTATATCCCTTTATATTACGAACCTGCATTGCCGCGAACTTCTTATATCTGTCTGTCATCTCATTAACAGCCCAGTTAAGCGCCCCCGCAGCCTTCTTAGGATCCGTTACAACCGGTAATAACAGATGTGGTATTCCATTATATACACTTAGCTCAACAACCTTAGGGTCAACCATTATAAGTCTTACATCTTCCGGCTTTGCCTTATAAAGAATACTCATAATAATTGTGTTGATACATACCGATTTACCTGAACCAGTCGCACCTGCAATAAGCATATGAGGCATCTTAGCAATATCAGCAATAATAGTCTTTCCTGCAATATCCTTACCAACACCGAATGATATTGCTGACTGGCTTTCCTTGAATTCCTTAGACTCAACCAGTTCCCTGAAATATACACTTCCGGCTTCCTTATTAGGAACTTCAATACCTATAGCTGCCTTGCCCGGAATTGGTGCTTCAATTCTTATGTCGGCGGCTGCCAGATTAAGCTTGATATCATCTGATAAAGAAACAATCTTGCTTACCTTGACACCCTGTTCCGGCTGTAACTCATATCTTGTAACTGTAGGTCCGCAGCTTATATCAGTTATAGTAACTTTAACACCGAAAGTAAGCAGTGTCTCCTGTAACCTCTGTGCAGTTACTCTGTATTCAGACTTTCCACCAGACGCTGCACCTGGATTTCTCTTTAATAAGCTTACCGGTGGGAACTTGTATGCCTTCTTAGGTTTATTCACAGGCTTGACCTGTACTTCAGTCTTCTGCTCATCACTTAACTGTTCACTGCCCTGCTGTCCATTATTCTGGTTCACACTATTTTCTCTGTATTCTTCATTAGTCACATCATTTTCATATATATTATCATTATCTGATACATAATCATTATCATATGATGAAGTATTATCCTCTGGCATGTTTCCGGTCACTTCATCATCAACCATATAATCATCTGGCTGTATCTGCTGCATATGAGACTCATAGTCAACATTCACTGGCTCATCAGCCACATTTCCTGCTACACCTGCATTACTATCGCAATCATAAGCAAGCTCAAATGCATCTTCATCAGGCTCATAGATATCCTGTGTATACTGGTCATTACGTTCAGTATCAACATGAATTTCATGTATATCAATATCCTGTGCCAGTTCTTCATCCGTTCCTGTTATAAGAGTATCAGATGTTACTCCACGGACAACATTATTCATACGTGCATTGGCAAGATATTCTTCTCTCGCTTTCTTTTCCGCAAGCTGCTTTTCTTTCTTTTCAATCTTCTTAAGCCTTGCCTTAGCACGCTCTTCTTCCCTTAACCTGCGGTATTCATCATCAGACATGTCATTCTGTCTGCCTGCTGAATGTTCTTTGTATGCTGAATAATCCTCTCTTGCTTCCTGCATAATGCGCTGGCTGCCGTTTCCAACCTTCTTAAGCCCGGATATAAAAGACCTCTCCGTAATTATAACCAGACATATTATTGCAAGTATCATAAGTATTACGAATGTTCCAATTGAACCTATAGGGCTAAGTACCTTGCATAGCAATCCGCCAAAAAATCCGCCCCCGGCTTTATAATCAGCACAATATGCAAATATACTTCCTAATCCATTATCTGCAATATCCGGTTTATTATATAAACACTGAATCATTGCACATAATACAACAAACAATCCATATCCTGCTGCTGTCTTAATTCTCGCGACACGAAGCAGTTCTCTGTTTACCATAAGAAAGATTATGCTTACTGCAAGAATTACAGGAAATATGTATTCCATAACTCCAAATAAGCCAAACATAAGCCATTTAATTCCTCTTCCCAATGTTCCTGCAATATTAAAATTACTTAATACCATTATTATTGCACAGGCAATTGAAAAAAGAATAATACAATCATTCTTCAACTGGTCAGCCTGTGTCTGGACATTTTTCTTAGTCTGTTTCTTTCTCCCCTGAGCAGTCGTCTTTTTCCCTTGAGTATTAGTTTTTCTGCTTTGACTGGTATTCTTTCTACCATTATTGCTGGCTGTTTTTGCCATAAACCTTCACTCCTTCATATATTCATCACGCATCATGATATTATACCATTTATCTAATCTCAAGGCAAATAAATGTGCATTCTCCAAAACACAGAAAAAGCGGAATACACACATAACTGTGCATATCCCGCCTGTCATACATATGTATTTAATTACTCATCAAATATACTTACAATTTCGCCTTCCATAATCTTGTTCATATTCTTTACTGCACAGAAATTACCACACATAGAACATGTATCTTCCTTCTCAGGCTTAGATGAAGCTCTGTAAGCTCTTGCCTTCTCAGGGTCAATCGCAACGTCAAACATTGCTTCCCAGTCAAGAACCTTTCTTGCCTTGTCCATCTTATAATCCCAGTCCATTGCACCCGGTACGCCCTTTGCAATATCAGCCGCATGTGCTGCAATCTTAGAAGCAATAATTCCTTCCTTAACATCATTAAGATCTGGTAATCTTAAATGTTCTGCAGGTGTTACATAGCACAGGAATGAAGCTCCGTAAGTAGCTGCGATAGCTCCACCAATTGCTGCTGTAATGTGATCATATCCTGGAGCTATATCAGTAACAAGAGGTCCTAATACATAGAAAGGTGCTCCCTTGCATATTGTCTGCTGAATCTCCATATTAGCCTTAATCTGGTTAAGAGGCATATGTCCTGGTCCTTCAACCATAACCTGGACATCCTTCTCCCATGCTCTTCTTGTAAGCTCGCCAAGTGTAACAAGTTCTTCAATCTGTGAGATATCTGATGCATCCATAATACATCCCGGTCTGCACGCATCTCCAAGACTCATTGTAACATCATATTCTCGGCATATCTCAAGCACTCTGTCATAATATTCAAAGAACGGATTCTCATTTCCTGTCATCTCCATCCATGCATATATGATAGAACCGCCTCTTGATACAATATTCATAAGTCTCTTATCTGCTCTGAACTTCTTAGCTGTAGCCTTGTTGATACCACAGTGTATAGTCATGAAATCAACGCCGTCTTTAGCATGCATTTCTACAACATCAAGCCACTCCTGTGCAGTGATATCCTTAAGTGCCTTATGATAATATACAACTGCATCATATATAGGAACTGTTCCAATTGTTGCCGGACATTCTGATGTCAGCTTTCTTCTGAACTTCTGTGTATCTCCGAAAGAAGAAAGATCCATGATAGCTTCCGCACCCATCTTTACAGCGTTATTAACCTTGTCAAGCTCCATATCAAGATCCACACAGTCTCTTGAAGTTCCAAGATTAACATTAATCTTAGTTCTTAACTTATTTCCGATACCATTAGGGTCAAGACATTTATGATTCTTATTGGCAGGAATGATAACCTGTCCCTTAGCTATAAGCTGTCTTAAACTCTCGACATCTATATTTTCTTTCTTTGCAACAATTTCCATTTCTTTAGTAACAATGCCTTTTCTTGCAGCATCCATCTGTGTTGCGTATTCCATATGTATTCCTCCATTCTGGGTAATTAACAGGAAAAATCATAAGCCTTGTGGAAATTCGATATTGAAACAATCAAATGAAGAGCTAAAAAGCCCTTTTAAGAATCCCTACGGTGGCATTATCCACATCAGGTTATGGGTCGGAACTTAATCCCTCTCAGCAGCCACTGCTTACACAGCCCTTATGCTCCCCTGCAAATATAATATGTGATAAGTATAACAAATGTGTTGTATTTGTCAATCATTCTTATTCTCATCTTGACTCTGTTCGCAGCTCATACGCACAGACAGCCGCACATAAGTGCGGCTGTCCATTGCTGTTTATTAATCTTCATCATCAGAAGCTGCTTCTGCAAAGCCCTGACGCTTTCTTGCCATCTCATCACTTGCAAGATACTCATCGTATGTTGTTATCTTATCAATAAGCTGTCCGCTTGGAACAATTTCCATAATACGGTTAGCAGTTGTCTGGATGAACTGGTGATCGTGTGATGTAAATAATGTAACACCAGGGAACTTAATAAGTCCATTATTAAGAGCTGTGATTGACTCCATATCAAGGTGGTTAGTAGGATCATCAAATACTAATACATTAGCTCCACATATCATCATCTTAGAGATAAGACATCTTACCTTCTCTCCTCCTGATAACACCTTAACCTTCTTAACACCGTCATCTCCGGCAAAAAGCATTCTTCCGAGGAATCCTCTTACATAAGTAGGATCCGGATCTGGTGAATACTGTGTAAGCCATTCAACGATAGTATCTTCTCTGTTAAACTCTGCAGCACTGTCCTTAGGGAAATAAGCCTGTGAAGTTGTAACACCCCATTTGTAGCTTCCCTCATCAGGTTCCATGTTGCCTGTAATAATATTGAAAAGAGTAGTTGTTGCAAGCTCATTAGAACCAACAAATGCTATCTTATCATCATGGTTTACGATAAATGATACATTATCAAGTACCTTAACACCATCAATAGTCTTAGAAATTCCTTCCACTGTAAGTACTTCATTACCAATCTCTCTTGCTGGTCTGAAATCAATATATGGATACTTTCTGCTTGATGGCTTAATCTCGTCTAATTCAATCTTCTCAAGAGCTCTCTTTCTTGAAGTAGCCTGCTTAGACTTAGAAGCATTGGCAGAGAATCTCTGGATAAAGTCCTGTAATTCCTTAATCTTTTCTTCCTTCTTCTTATTAGCTTCCTTCATCTGCTTGATAATGAGCTGACTTGACTCATACCAGAAATCATAATTACCTGCATAGAGCTGAATCTTCGCATAATCAATATCTGCAATCTGTGTACATACTTTATTAAGGAAGTATCTGTCATGCGATACAACAATAACAGTATTCTCAAAATTAATAAGGAATTCTTCTAACCATGCAATCGCATCAAGATCAAGGTGGTTAGTAGGCTCATCTAAAAGCAGAATATCAGGATTACCAAATAAAGCCTTTGCAAGAAGAACTTTCACCTTCTCACTACCGTTAAGCTCAGCCATTGTCTTATAATGAAGATCTGTTCCAATTCCAAGTCCGTTAAGAAGCTGTGCAGCATCTGATTCAGCCTCCCAGCCATTCATATCTGCAAACTCAGCCTCAAGCTCACTTGCCTTGTTACCATCTTCCTCTGTAAAATCTTCCTTGGCATATATAGCTTCTTTCTCTTTCATAATCTGGTAAAGTCTGTCATTACCCATGATTACTGTATCAAGAACATTATATTCATCATACTTGAAGTGATCCTGCTCTAAGAAAGATAATCTCTGACCCGGTGTGATTGAAACATCCCCCTTGCTAGGTTCTATCTGTCCTGTAAGAATTTTTAAAAATGTTGACTTTCCGGCACCATTCGCACCAATAAGTCCATAACAGTTACCTTCTGTGAACTTAATGTTAACATCTTCAAAAAGAGCCTTCTTACCGATTCTAAGTGTTACGTTGTTAGCACTAATCATTAATAATCTCCTCCAAAAAATACGCATAACAGATAATAATCTATTATAAAAATAATCATACAAAGTTGATTATAGAGATTCTGGCACATAAATGCAAGCAAATATTAATAAAAAGCTATCCTGCTGACCTCAGGACCAGTAATCCATCTGTACCTTTCCGGTATGACCGTACCATTCTGAATCATTGCGACTATGTTTATATGTCCCTTTTCTTTAAGGCTCCGTAAGATATCCATATAATAAAGTACATTAATATCTGTCATATAACTTTCTGACATAACAATAAGCACATTCTTATATTCTCCTATAAAAGCCTCTTCCTCCTCTCTTGAAAAACCGTTCATATCCTTTCGCATAATACTCCAGAAATCTTCCAGACAGTTACCCATTGACAAGAAATAACGTTCAAATCTGATACATTCTGTATCTTTCTTGCCAAACAAATTAAATACTAACATTGTCCCCCAATCATGATTATTATTCCGACTCGCTTATTATATCAGATTGCCATATTTCTGTGTTATATATGTCGTCTTCTGTCGTTTTTTCGTTATAACCTGTAACTTTTCCGTCACATTTAGATTTACTTTTTACAGTATATAGTTCAGTCCTATATTGCATATATCATGAAGCTGTACAATACATTTGTTCTTATATACTTTCAAGATACATCAAAAAGGAGATTCCCGTTTTTACAGAAATCTCCCCATCTTAATATATAATTATTCAGAATTACTTATTAGTCTCTCCTATAAATCTTTCAAGCTGCTTCTTAGCTAATCCGCTCTTAATAATTTCTCTTGCCTTCTCAACACCTTCCTTCATTGTAATACCATCTGAAGCAAGATATATAGCAGCACCTGCATTAAGAAGTACAACATCTGTCTTAGACCCTTCTGCACCATTAAGAATATCTCTTGCAATCTTGGCATTAACTGCCGGCTCACCGCCTACAAGATCTTCCTTCTTGCATCTTGTAAATCCAAAATCCTCTGGTTTTATAGTATATGATTTGAACTCATCACCTTTGAACTCGCAGACCTTTGTATCAGCACTTAAAGATATTTCATCTATACTGTCCATTCCATATATTGTCATGGCTCTTTTGCAGCCTAAATTATGTAATACATGAGCAAGTGGCTCAACAAGTTCCTCACTATACACACCAAAAAGCTGCATAGAAGCTCCTGCCGGATTAGCGAGCGGTCCAAGTATGTTGAATAATGTACGGATTCCTATTTCCTTTCTCACACCCCCAACAAATCTCATAGCCGGATGATACTTCTGTGCAAACAGAAAACATATATTAATATCCTTAAGAATCTGTGCCATCCTTGCCGGAGCTGCATCTATCTTAACTCCAAGAGCCTCTAAACAGTCTGCTGTACCACATTTGCTTGAAGCTGCTCTGTTACCATGCTTTGCAACTGGAATTCCAGCGGCCGATACTATGATAGAAGCTAAGGTTGATATATTAATTGAATTAGAACCATCTCCACCTGTTCCAACGATTTCAAGAACATCCATATCATTTAAGAATTTCTCACAGTGTGCTCTTAAAACTCTGGCTGCTGCTGTAATCTCGTCAATAGTCTCTCCCTTTGCTGCCAGAGCTGTAAGAAATGCTGCCTTCTGTGCATCAGTGGCTTCTCCTGACATAATCTCTTCCATTACATCATTCATCTGCACAGCAGTTAAATCTTCCTTCTTAACCAGCTTTGCAATAGCTTCTTTAATCATATTACCTTAGCCTCCTATAAACATATCTAAATGATAGCTTTAGTGTATTACTATAACGCCGTGCTGTCAATCCATAACAGCTTACAAAGGTTATCTGTCTCAAACACATCATCAAAAAGAAAAGATTCATAAAGTGCTTCCATATTATCCTCTGAGTACTCTACCTGTCTTGAAAAAATATGCACCGTATCTATTCTGTCTTCAAATGTAAACCTCTTATGCTTTCTATACCATACAAGCATGTCCATCTGACGGAGTATAAGATAATTAGTAACAAACATTTTAGCTTTACCAACCACATCATAATCATATACAGCCTTTGCAAAATATCTGAACACAAGATACGTTATAAAGTTTCTGTACTCATACTCTCTTTCAAGCATTGCTGTCATGAATTCTTCTTTGATCTCCTGATACTGCTCATTATCCATATTGTCATGGAAAGTCTCTGTCATCTCAGCTAATATCTGTTCCCAGCGTGTACTAAGCACCTCCATATCCTCATACGGATACATAATACTTCTTATACATTCCCAAACATCAACATCACCAAACTCATCGCTTTCTGATTCATCATTCATTTCCATAAGAATATGTTCTATATCACTTCTTCCAAATGTATTGACATACTCCTTAAGTGCGTCATACTCATCATTATTAATATATTCCTGTATTGATGCACAATATTTTAATATTACAACCAGCTTCTCATTAATTGACATCTCCGGCATATCAAGAATCTTAAATATTTCATCTCTTGCCTTGAATATCCTGACAGCGTAAGCACTGTCGTACTCATCATCCTCTGAATATTCCTCATCACACGGCTTTAATACAGTTGTAAATGTTTTGTTTTCAGAAAATATAATTCTTTCTGCTTCCTCACAAGCAAGCCCGATACCGCTTTCCTTGATTTCTCCATAATATTCAGAATATCTTGGAAACTGGTCACACACTACAGACAAATGCTCCACTCCAAGTTCTTTATGAATTGTACATAATCCACACTTATCTAACAAACCGCAATGCCCATCTACGAGTTTAAAGCAATTCGAACCATCTTCACTTTTAGTAATTGATTCTCTTATCCTGTCTCCAAGCTCGCCATCAAGACTCATATAATAATTATAAGTATCATCATCAATATCTATCTCCCAGCCGCCAACACAACAGTTGTCTTTACATTCTGAAGTTATACAGTGGAACTGGTCATAATAGAATGGAACTCTGAGTTTCATAATCCTTATCTTCTCCTTAGTCTGTAACAATATCAGCAATCTGATATCTTATAACCTTATCAATATCAGATAACTTAACTTCTACCTGATGTCCGATTTTACCGGCACTAAACATTATAGTTTCAAAATCCTCAGCAGTCTTATGAAATGTTGTCGGAAAGAACTTCTTCATTCCTATAGGCGAACAGCCCCCATGCACATATCCTGTAAGGGGCAGTAATTCTTTTGATTTAATCATCTCTATTGATTTCTCTCCAACAGCCTTCGCTGCTTTCTTCAAATCCAGTTCCTTATTAACAGGAACAACAAATACATAATTCTTACCTGTCTTGCCAACTGTAACAAGTGTCTTGAAAGCCTGTTCCGGATTCTCATTAAGAACAGCAGCTATTTCATCTCCGCTTAACCCTTCTGCATCTGGACACACATGTGTCTTATAAGGTACTTTTTTCTGGTCAAGCACTCTGCATACATTAGTCTTATCATCTGATTTTCCCATAATTACATTCCTCTTGCAATTCTATATCTGTCTCATTCTCTCAAGTCGTTCATGAAGCTTTTTTATATGTTTCATCTCAGCTTCACTCTCCATTTTTCTATCCGAATAATAATATTCTACTGTGCCTTTTTTCCCTTTATCTTCCTCTTTAAATATTCCTTTTTTCACAACAGTATTCTTAAGATTATTAGATACACCCGTATTTCCATCAACCATCTCTAAATCATCCGGAAACAGCTTTGAAAATGAATCCTTAAAATAGTTAAAATGTGTACACCCAAGCACAAGTTCAGAATAATCATTAAGATTGTATGGAGCAAATTCAGATTTTAAATAATCAGTAACATCTGAAGAGTCAAAATCATCATCCTGTGCGAATCTTACAAGCTTAGGAAGTGCCACAACGTCAACGATATGCTTATTATCATATTTATCTACAAGTTTCTTTAACTTCTCACCTTTTGCCGTGACAGGAGTTGATACAACCATAACTCTTTTTCCTGATTCATGAATGTGCTCAACTGCCGGTTTTACAGCTGGCTCTATTCCAATTATTGGCAGCTTATACTTTTCTCTTAGATATGAGATTGCTGCACTTGTTGCAGTATTGCAGGCAAGCACAATTGCCTGACATCCCTTATCAACAAGAAATCCAACAGCATGGTCGACAAGCTTTCTTACTTCTTCTTTTGTTTTCTCCCCATATGGAACATTATCCACATCAGCATAAAATATGTAATCCGCCTCTGGCATGATAATCATTGCCTGATGAAGCACTGAAAGACCACCTATGCCTGAGTCAAATATTCCTATCTTCATATTACCATAAACCTCTATATTCTAATCATTATATACTTTACAATAAACGATCATTTTATCCTTTAATATCTTAACCCTGCTAGGTCTTATCTCTCCAGCAAATATCTTATCTGCGAAACCTGTAAACAGATACTTCTGTAACAGCACCTTAAGCTGCTTGTTACCAGATCTTCTTATAGCTGATACCATCCATACAGCTACAAAACACAACGGCCATACCCACACAGGAACATACTGCATAATTGTAAGTGCATATCTTCCTGCAAGCGCAAACCCTATTGCACAGAATATAACAACATATACCACAGCCCATATATAAGCCTTTACCCAGCCGACAGCACCAAGCACCTTAAGTCTGTTAGTTATCTTTCTGTAATTCTCTGATTCCTCTGCTGTTATTGACAGTTCTATTATCTCCATAAACAAGTCATACCTTTCTTAGCATTTAATAATAATTATAAGCCCTCATGTCAAAGTATTCAAGATACTTTCACTTCTCCATTTTCATCATATCTTATAAAAGCTTTCCCCGCATACGCTGAAAATCAATTCACCGCATACGGGGAAAGCCCTTTTACTGATTTCTTCTAAACAAACTGATTAATAGTCACTCAGAACATCTTCCACATGCTTAATAGAAATCTCTAAAAAATTGGATATTTCATAATCTGGAACACCATTATCATGAAGTATGAATATAAGTTCTTCCATACTCGTTCCCTTACGGCGTTCCATCATAATAAAATGTTTAACCTGAGTCTCGTCCATACCACACCTCACATATCACACATTATTAAATTATTCCGTATCGAAACTTTTCAACATTATATCAGATACATTTCTGATTAGTCAATAGAATAGCCTTACTTACTGATTGTTCTTTCCAATAATCTTCTTTAACATATGTACCCTGTTAAATGGAAATGAAAAATAATACCCATCAACAAAATCTGTAGTCTTTGCAATTATTTCCCTTGCTATCTGAATACCGGTCTCTTCTCCCTCTTCTTTTGACATATCAGCTCTGTATCTTGAAAGAATCTCATCAGTAACATTAATACCTGTCATCTCATTTTTCATGAATGTTGCATTTCGAAGACTTACAAATGGCATTATTCCACAAAGAATCCTTGCCCCTGTCTGTTCTTTAATCTGTCTGAGTCTGTCTATATCTTCATCAGAAAATACAGGCTGCGTCATAAAAAATGTGGCTCCCGCCTCCATTTTTTTCTTAACACGCTCAAGTTCCACTTTAAAATTAGCCCTTCCCTGATTAATTGCTCCACCATATATAACCGGTTTCCCGGCAAACTGTTCCTGATTCATATCACTTATTATATTCATAAGTCCAACTGAATCGAAGTTAAACACACTCTTTACAGACGCTCTTACAACTGATGGTATGGGATCACCGGTAATAACGAGAAAATTATTAATGTCATTTATATGTGCTCCCAAAAGCTGTGAACGCATTGCTATAGCATTCTTGTCACGACAGCATATGTGAGGCATAACACACATCCCCGTTTCTCTTGAAACCTTTTCTGCCATAAGTATTGAATCTGCACGTGTTCTTCCTGATGGTGAATCCGGAAATGTAAGCACATCAACTCCGCTTTCCTTCATCAAAAAAGCAGCATCCATAATCTTCTCATCATCAATTCCAAGCGGAGGAGCAAGTTCTACAGCAATCAGTTTTCTTCCTTCTTTTCCTTTATAGAAAGAAACATCATTTGCAGTTTTCTTCTCTGATATCTCTTCTTCTATGGAAGCATTTTTCTTATGAACAACATCAGCAGTTTTTAAAACCATCTGTCTTATATATTCAGGTGTTGTTCCACAACAGCCGCCAATAATATCAGCTCCATCCTCAGCCAGATCACGCATGATCTGTGAAAAATATTCTGCATTGTTATCATCAAATACCATTCGACCGCTTACAACCTGTGGATATCCTGCATTTGGAAGCACCGCAAAATACTTGTCGTTCCTGTTAATAAGGCTCTGCACAAGCTTCTTCATATGTCCCGGACCAACTCCGCAGTTAAATCCACATGCATCAATATATGAATTTTTCCCAGCTTCTTCAATCAGCTTTCTTGCACTAAAGCCTGCACTGCTATAACCAAACTGATTGATTGCAAACTGAGTTATAACAAATCCGTTTTCTCCTGCATTTTCAATTGCTTTATCAATAAATCCCAGTTCTGGAAATGTTTCAAAAACAAATATATCAACGCCACATTCCTTAAAAACATTAACTATATCAACATACTCTTTTTCAATATGCTCTTTTTCAATCATATTTTCACCAGGAATAGGACCAATATCAGCTGCTACAAGCACATCTGTCCCCTTTACGGCTTCCCTTGCAATGTCAACGGCATTTTTAATATTATTTCTTACCTCATCAAATCCCGCTCCAAGACACACGGTATTACTTGCAAATGTATTAGTTCTGATAATCTTAGCACCAGCTTCAATATATTCTTTATGAATTGCCAGTACTCTGTCTGAAGCCTGTAAATTTGCCAGCTCAGGCAGGCTGCCCGTATCATACTTCTTGGCATAGTATGTTCCAAACGCACCATCTGCCACCAGTATTTCACTCTTTAATCTGTCATATAATATTCCTGCTGTTCCTGTATACTTCATGCCCAGTCCCCTTATCTTTTAACATTCAACTTAAAAAAGGAGCCACCTTATATAAGTGACTCCAAAATTGTATCATTATTAAGTTTAATTTGCACTAAAAATTAAAGGAAAATATACTTCAATATGAACAGCAATGCAAGCACATACATAAGTGGAGTAATCTTCTTAGCCTTTCCAGCAACAAGGTTAACAATAACATACGAGATAACACCAACTGCAATACCTTCTGAAATGCTGTACATAAGCGGCATACAGATAAGGCAGAGGTAAGCCGGTATACTCTCTGTTAAATCATTAAAATCTATTTCAACAACCGCACTAACCATAAGGAATCCTACAAAAATAAGTGCCGGAGCTGTTGCAAAGCCAGGAATTGTAGTAAATACAGGTGCAAATATAATTGCAATAAGGAATAAGAAACCTGTTACAACTGAAGAAAGTCCTGTTCTTCCGCCTTCTGCAACACCTGATGAACTCTCAACAAATGTTGTTGTTGTAGAAGTACCAAGGATGGCACCTGCACTTGTTGCGATAGCATCAGCTAAAAGAGCCTGCTTAATTCTAGGAAGTCTTCCGTTTTCATCAAGCATTTTAGCCTTATTGGCAACACCGATAAGTGTTCCAAGTGTATCAAACATGTCAACAAAAAGGAATGAGCACATAATAACAATAAAATCTAATATATTAATATTAAGACCCTTAAGGTTAAAGCACTGTCCAAATGTCTGACTGATAGCTGTGATATCAAAGCTTCTCCATGAAGGAATAAGTGAATAGAATCCTGCTGCGGCATCAACCTTATAAAGTCCTGTAAGCTGGCAGATAATACCAAGTACCCATGTCGCAACGATACCGATAAGGATAGAACCCTTAACATGCTTTACATAAAGAATAGCAATGATAAATGTACCGATAACAGCAAGTAAAGCGCCAATTCCTACTGTGTTAAAATCTGTTCTGAAATTAACAACTGTAACCTTAGTTGATGTGCTTGCAACAACAAGATTAGCACCCTGAAGTCCGATAAATGCTACAAAAAGACCGATACCTACTGATACGCCCTTCTTTAATGTTGTAGGGATTGCATTAAATATAGCTTCACGAACATTAGTAAGTGAAAGCACAATGAATACAAGACCTTCTACAAATACAGCAAAAAGTGCTACCTTCCAGCTATATCCCATGCTTCCACATACTGTATATGCGAAGTAAGCGTTAAGTCCAAGTCCTGGAGCAAGCGCAAAAGGATAATTAGCAAGGAAAGCCATTGCAAAACAACCTATAGCAGATGCTATTGCAGTCGCCATAAGAATTGCATTAGAATCCATTCCTGATGCTGACAGGATAGATGGATTAACAGCCAGAATATAAGCCATTGTCATAAATGTTGTAATTCCAGCTACAACCTCAGTTCTTACACTGGTGTTGTTTTCCTTAAGTTTGAACAATTTGTCCATTTCAACCTCCATAATTTTATAAATATTAAAAAACACTTAATAATATTAACATATTCTTCTCAATTTTACGATAACTTTTTTATTAGACATATATCTTTTCTAATAAAATCCCCCACTAAAAGGGGGAAGCACATTCAATAGCAAAATAGTACTATAGCATTGTACTTTAGTTACACACCTGTGAATTGGACGTGAACACAGGTTTTGGGATACATCCATTTATGAAAAACATGAATAAAGCCATATATGCAGTTGGGAGACCTGCATATATGGCTTTATTTTATTTCTTATCTACTAATTCTGTTGTACAGAAAGGACATCTTGTTGCCTTAACAGATATCTTGCTGAAGCAGTATGGACAATCCTTTGTAGTTGGAGCCGGTTCTTCTTTCTTCTTACCTAAGCTCATCATCTTGTTCATTGCTTTAACTAAAAGAAACAGAACAAATGCCATAATAAGAAAGTTAATAACTGCTGTTATGAATGAACCATAATCAAACACAACTCCTCTTATTGTAAATGTACCACCAACAGTAACGCCTTCTCCATTGGTGCCACCTGTAACCACTGCAATAAGCGGATTAATAAAACTGCTTGTAAGTGCTGTTACAATGCTCTGAAATGCAGCACCGATAATAACACCGACTGCCAGATTCATAACATTTCCTTTCAAAGCAAATTCTTTAAATTCGTGAATGAATTTTTTCATTGTGTTCTCCTCCCGTATATTATTGATTAATCTTTGGAACAATTATAATGTCTTTAATTTTCCCCTTATATCCTCTACCGTTTCAACAATATAATCTGCTCCTGCTATCTCAAGCTCCTGTTCTTCTGCAAAACCGTATCTTACTCCCATAGAATCAATTCCAGAAGCTTTAGCACCTAATATATCGTCTTTTCTGTCGCCAATCATAATAGACTGTGACTTTGTTTCTGACAAACTGCCAGTGTCCGCAAGTCCGGCAGCAGCAAGCCTTACAAACACTTCATCAATAACCTGGTTCTTATGTCTGCGTTCTCCACCTTCTAATTCACTTCCAACAGCAACATCAAAATACTTATCAACATTAAAGTACTCTAATATTCTCGGAACATATATTTCAGGCTTACATGTAGCAAGTGCAATTATATATCCATCACTCTTTAATCCTTCAAGCATATCTGCTATCCCGTCAAAAAGAACATTTTCATATATTCCCTTGTCAGAATATCTTTCACGGTAATAATCAACTGCCTTTAGTGCTTTTTCTTTGTCAAATCCATAAAATTTTTCAAAGCTTTCATCAAGAGGAGGACCTATGAATCTTCGAAGCATCGCCTGGTCATTTTCTTCTATTCCAAGTTTCTTAAGTGCATGCTGCACACTTTTGGTAATTCCCTCGCTTGAATCTGTAATCGTTCCATCAAGGTCAAATAATATATATCTCTTAGTCATATTTTCTCCATTATCACATTAATTCACTGTAACTTCTGATATTGTAATCGGCTATCCGACAAATATCCGGCCAGTCATCAGCTGAAGCCTCATCATATACAGCCACAACAGTAAAGCCACCGCTCTTGGCTCCCTGTGCAGCCGATAATACATCTTCAAACACAATGCATTCATTCACACTGCACCCTGCTTTGGCGGCTGCTTTCATATATACATCCGGGAATTTCTTTCCTCTCGGCACTTCATTTGTCTGTGTAAATGCATCAAAGAAACCATATATTCCGTTACGTCTTAAGCATGGCTCAAAAAGTGCCCTGTCTGATGATGTTGCAGAAACAATCTTAAGACCATTATTATGCATTTGTTCTATAAAAGTTTTCGCATACGGCTTTAACACCACCTTGTCAGTGTATGCCTTACATGCTGCATCATACCATTCTTTCATGATTTCTTCTGTAGATTCCGGCAGATTATACTTTTCCTTAGTATATACCGAACCGGATTCAAATGTATGTGTCTTAATCTCCTGCATATATTCCTTAGATACAGGAATTCCTCTTCTGCCCAGAAAATCCATGTCGACCTTAGCCCATACCTGTGTTGAATCAAGTATAGTTCCGTCAAGGTCGAATATGATACACCGGCAGTTACTAAGATCTAACATGGATAACTCCTCCAGATTTATGTACTACTTATATGAAAATCTCTTCTTTACATTAACACTGTATTCATCAGTATATTTCTTGATATATTCAGAATATTTCTGGTTAAGAAGTGTTGACTTGATTGCGTCATCATCTGAACCATCATATGATCTGCTTATGTAATATACAATATAGAAACATGTATTATCATCATCTTCAATAACTGTAAGGTCGCCCTCTTTTCTGTCTGAAGAAGCAATCCAGTCTGCACATGCTTCCTCAATATTGCTCTTCTTAGTCTCTGTAACTAAGGAAGCTGCATCATCCGCATAAGTATCATCGCCTGCTTCTGCAAATTTCCTGCACTGGTTAATAAAATCAAGTTCACTGCTTACGCCTGACGCAAAAGAATTAGCTGTTTCTTTAGCATTTGCCATATCTGACGAATCTGAACTTTCTGCCTTAACTTTAAACATTCTATATTCAAACTTATCATATGTATCCTTATTGTCCTCGTAATATGCACTCACTTCTGAATCTGATGCCGCAAGAGTTTCTGTTAACTTCTCCTGATATGCTGTACTCTTAAGATAATCTTTTAAGAATTCCTTAACTCTCTTTTCTGTAGCTCTCTTACCAAACATCTGCTTAAGATAATCTGAATATGATGTATCAGCTTTATTAGCCGCATCCTTAAGCTTACCTATAAACTCATCATAATCTGCATCTTCATTATCATATGTAAATCCGTTAGCATCTGCATCCTCTAATAACGCTTTAGTCTCTTTAATAGTTGATACTGCAGAATTAGCAAAGAAATCATACCATGTATAATCAGTTGAATATTCCTGGCTCTTATCTGACTGGCTTGTCTTATATCCCATATAAGATGAATAATAATCACCATATGTCATAGAACCATATAAAGTTGTGTTAAGACTGTTAGTCTTAGCTATTCCATAATAAAAATCAAACTCAATCTGGCTTATCTTATCATTATCTACTTCAATATAATCATTATAAATACTGTTAAGCTTAAGCCCAATAGCTGTGCCGCTTCCAAGTATTACACCTGCAAGAACCGCAATACACACCCATTTAGTAATAAATCTTCTCTTAGCTTCTTTTCTTTCTGCTTCTTTCCTTTTCTGCATCTTACGGTCATACTTTGTAACTACCTTCTCTTTATCTGATACTGTATTATTAGCCATAATGTCCTCCCTATTCATATCCATTTATTTCTTTAATTCTGTCTAACTGTTTAATCCACTCATGTGAACTTGCATCACTCGGCATTCTTAAATCCCCTCTAGGCGATACTGCAACTGAACCAACCTTTGGTCCGTCTGGCAGACATGAACGCTTAAACTGCTGTGCAAAGAATCTCCATGTGAATGTCCTTAACCACTTATAGATAGTCTTATCATCATATTCGCCTGCAAAAGCGCATTTTGCAATTCTGAATATCTTCTCAGGCTCTGCACCGAATCTTAACATATGATACATGAAGAAATCATGCAGCTCATATGGTCCTACTAAATCCTCAGTCTTCTGTGCAATTGTGCCATCTTCCTTAGGAGGAAGAAGTTCAGGACTTACCGGAGTATCAAGCACATCATTAAGAACTGCTGACAAATCCTCATTGCCACAGGTATCAGCATAGAATTGCACAAGATGTCTTACAAGTGTCTTAGGTACTGATGCATTAACTCCATACATAGACATATGGTCGCCATTGTATGTTGCCCATCCAAGTGCCAGTTCTGACATATCGCCTGTACCTATTACCATTCCATTAGTCTGGTTGGCAATATCCATAAGTATCTGTGTTCTCTCTCTTGCCTGACCATTCTCGTAAGTCACATTGTGATTATTCTCATCATGTCCGATATCTTCAAAATGCTGTCTCACAGCCTTCATGATATTGATTTCACGGAGTGAACAGCCAAGCTGCTTAGTAAGCTTGACAGCATTGTTATATGTTCTGTCTGTTGTGCCAAAACAAGGCATTGTAATACAATGAATTCCGCTTCTGTCAAAGCCGCACAGGTCAAATGCCCTTACAGTCACAAGAAGTGCCAGTGTCGAATCAAGACCTCCTGATATTCCGATAACTGCATTCTTGCAGTTAGTATGCTCAAGTCTTTTCTTAAGTCCATATGACTGGATATTCAGAATCTCCTCACATCTTGAATCTCTTTCCTTCTTATCAGAAGGTACAAAAGGAGCTTTATCAAAATATCTTATAAGCTCTAGTTCTTTATTGATAAGATTCTGTGCCTGCACCTCTGTATATGTGCTGTTCTCATCAACTGCATATGTACTCATTCTTCTTCGCTCAGAGCATATTCTCTCTACATCAATATCAGCATATACAGACTCATCAGCAAATTTATGTGCTTCTGCAAGAACTGTACCATTCTCACATATAAGATTATGTGCTGAGAATACAATATCCTGAGTGGATTCTCCGCCTCCTGCACTTGAGTACACATATCCACATACAAGTCTTGCAGACTGTCCAGAAACAAGCTGTTTTCTGTAAGTGTCCTTGCCGATTGTCTCATTGCTTGCAGATGCATTAACAATAATTGTTGCACCATTCATTGCATGCTTTATGCTTGGTGGCTGTGGTGTCCACAAATCCTCGCATATCTCAACGCCAATCTTAACTTTTCTGTTATTATCAAATGTAAATAATAATTCACTTCCAAAGGGAACCTCTTCACCATCAACATCCACATATACACATTCATTAAATCCAGGTGTAAACTGTCTTCTTTCATAGAATTCCCCATAATTAGGAAGATACATTTTAGGAACCATACCCAGAATACATCCATTCATAACACCTGCAACAACATTGTACAGTTTTCCGTTCATTTCATACGGAAGTCCGACAAAGCTTATCATCCCTGGTGTTGTTTCAGAATATTTCTTAATATCCACAAGTCCCTGAATAGCCGCATTAAGAAGTCTGTCATGTAAGAATAAATCATTACACGTATAACCTGTAATGCACATTTCTGGAAAAACAGCTATTGCAGTATCCTTCTTATGAGCCTCACTCATAAGCGACTTGATATTCTCTATATTATACTCACAGTCAGCCACTTTAATCTTCGGCGTCATGGCTGCTGCTCTTATATATCCGTCTTTCAATTTGCCCTCTCTTTCAATATATGTCTTTTCGTCAAACATTAAAATTATATCAGACTGGGTATTTATTTACAATAAAGGTCACAAAAAAGTCACTTTTGATTATATTGTCCATAAACAAGTGTTACACCGTTTTCCTGCTCTTCAGGTTCATTGCACCCTGTCAGTGCTGATATCATGCTTATAATAACCACCAAAGCCAATAATCTTGCTGTCAGCTTTTTCTTTATTCCATCTTCTAACATAAAAAGACCTCCACTTATTCATAAATCTATTATGAACCAGTGGAGGTTTTATTATACTTTAAATGTGCTTATTCAATTACGGCTGCACTAACCTTTATTACTCTGTGTCCAGCTAAGAGCTTATTCTCAATCTTATAGAATGCAACTACCTTAAGAGGCTTGCCATCTTTAGCAACAAACTCCTGTACATAGCTTACATATCTCTTATCTATGAACTTTTCTCTTAACTCTGTTATTACTTCCTCATACTCAACGCTTGGTACGAACTGCTTAAATACAATTCCCGCCTCAAAATCATCTTCTGTGTATCCAAGAAGCTCTGTAAATCCATCATCAATATCAATAATCTTACCGCTTCTCATCTCCATAGAAAACTGTGTAAAAGGAATTGCTTTCATTACTTCTGCCATAATTATTCTCCTTATCCGTGAAAACTACTTAGAAAGTGTTGCAAGACGCTCAGTTACCTGCTCAAGCATCTGTGTATATTTTACCAGCTTTGCCTTCTCTTCGTCAATCTTTGCCTGAGGAGCTTTTGATGTAAACCTCTCATTGTTAAGCATTCCGTTACATCTCTTGATTTCTCCCTGTAATCTGCCTTCCTCTTTCTTAAGTCTCTCTATTTCCTTGTCGATATCAACAAGCTCTGCGAAAGGAATATAGATAACAGCATCCGGTATAACTGTTGAAACAGCATCCTCTGGTATTCCAGCCTTGTCAGCCTGAACCTTAACCTCGCTTGCATATGCAAGTGTTCCAAAGAAGCCAAGTGAATTGTTAAATATGTTCTTAACATCTTCACTTGCTGTAACAACATATACAAGTGCCTTACGGCTAGGAGCAACATTCATATCTGCACGTAAGTTTCTTATATTACGGACAGCTTCCTTGATTGTCTCAATAGCCTTCTCCTCTGCTGCGAAATTGTTAGTTTCATCATATACAGGCCATGAAGAAATCATGATTGACTCTTCCTCATCCTGAATATTGCAGAATATTTCTTCTGTAATGAATGGCATATATGGATGAAGCAGCTTAAGTGCATCTATAAGAACAGTTTTTAATGTCCAGATAGCTGCTGTCTTTGTCTCGTCTGCATCATTATAAAGTCTTGGCTTAACCATCTCAATGTACCAGTCACAGAATTCTTCCCAGATGAAGTCATTAAGCTTGGCAACAGCGATACCAAGTTCGTATTTTTCCATATTATCTGTAACTTCTTTGATAAGTCCATTCATCTTAGAAAGAATCCACTTATCAGCATCAGTTAAGTTAGCAGGTCTTTCATCTGTAGCCTTAATCTTGTTATCAGGATCATTCATCATGATAAATCTTGAAGCATTCCATACCTTATTAGCAAAATTACGGCTAGCCTCAACTCTTGACCAGTAGAAACGCATATCATTACCAGGTGCATTTCCTGTGATAAGAGTGTATCTTAATGCATCTGCACCATATTTATCAATAACCTCAAGCGGATCAATACCATTTCCTAATGACTTACTCATCTTTCTTCCCTGGTCATCTCTTACAAGACCGTGGAATAATACCTTGCCAAATGGCTTCCTGCCCATATGCTCATAGCCTGAGAATATCATTCTGATTACCCAGAAGAATATAATATCATATCCTGTTACAAGCACATCTGTAGGATAGAAGTAGTCAAGTTCAGGTGTCTTATCTGGCCAGCCAAGTGTTGAGAATGGCCATAATGCTGATGAGAACCATGTATCAAGTGTATCAGGATCCTGTTCAACATTAGCACTTCCACACTTAGGGCATGTGCATACCTTATCTCTTGAAACAGTCATTTCTCCACAATCCTTGCAGTAGTATGCAGGAATTCTGTGTCCCCACCAAAGCTGTCTTGAAATACACCAGTCTCTGATATTGTCTGTCCAGTTATAATATGTCTTATCCATAGAAGCAGGGATAAGTTCAATATCACCTTTCTTAACGCCTTCAACAGCAGGCTTGATAAGCTCGTCCATCTTAACGAACCACTGCTGCTTAATCATTGGCTCAACAGTTGTCTTACATCTGTCATGAGTACCAACATTGTGTGTATGGTCTTCAACTCTTACTAAAAGTCCAAGTGCATCAAGGTCAGCTACCATAGCCTTTCTTGCTTCATATCTGTCCATGCCTGCATACTTGCCGCCAAGATTATTAATTGTAGCATCATCATTTAAAATGTTAATCTCTGGTAAATTATGTCTCTTACCAACCTCAAAATCGTTAGGGTCATGTGCTGGAGTAATCTTAACTACACCTGTACCAAATTCCTTATCAACATAAGGGTCTGCAATAATAGGTATTGTTCTGTCTGTAAGTGGAAGTTCAACTTCCTTTCCAACAAGGTCTGTGTATCTTTCATCATCTGGATTAACAGCTAAAGCTGAATCTCCAAGTAATGTCTCTGGTCTTGTTGTTGCAATCTCAACATATCTTCCCGGCTCTCCAACTACAGGATAGTTGATATGCCAGAAATGTCCTGCCTGCTCCTCATGCTCAACCTCTGCATCTGATATAGAAGTATTACATACCGGACACCAGTTAACAATTCTTGAGCCCTTGTATATAAGTCCTTTCTCATAGAGCTTGATAAATACTTCCTGAACAGCCTTAGAACAGCCTTCATCCATAGTGAATCTCTCTCTGTCCCAGTCACATGATGAACCAATCTTCTTTAACTGGCTTGTGATAGTTCCACCATATTCCTTCTTCCATTCCCATGTTCTCTTTAAGAAGCCCTCTCTTCCAAGCTCATGCTTGTCAATTCCTTCTTCCTTAAGAGCATTAGTAACCTTAACCTCAGTTGAGATTGAAGCATGGTCAGTTCCAGGAATCCAGAGAGCTTCATAGCCCTGCATTCTCTTGAATCTGATGATAATATCCTGCATAGTGTTATCAAGCGCATGACCCATATGCAGCTTACCTGTAATATTAGGTGGTGGCATAACAATAGTAAATGGTTTCTTATCTCTGTTTACTTCTGCATGAAAATACTTCTTTTCAAGCCACTTGTGATATAATCTGTCTTCGATTTCAGACGGATTATAATTCTTTTCCAATTCCTTGCTCATTATTAATCTCCTTTTTAATATTGCATTCCGGGTTCTTTCCCAATTATGTGCTCGCAGCTCATATGCCAGAATTTCATTCTGGCATTGTCGCGGCGCTCCTCGAGAACCCATACAAAGTTCTCAGTTCGTGCAAGCACGACTGCGAACTTTCCATGACTTCTCTCATCGCTGTTCGCGCAAAAAAGCCCTTTGCAGGGCATATACTCTGCAAAGGGCGTAAATAAACTTATTAACGCGGTACCACCTTTGTTTAATTATCTTGTGATAATCCTCATTACTCCTTAACGCGGAATACGTCACAGCCTACTTAAATCAACAGTTCAGCCATGCGGCTCCAAAGCTACCTTCCATATCATTATTACCTGAACCATCTTCCAGCCAGTGAACGGTTCTCTCTGTCGGATAAGGATATGTACTCCTCTTTTTCAATGCCTTTAAATATAAAATTCTTTTCTATCTTAATATCTGACAGAAAAAAATGCAAGCATTTTATTCAGGAACTTCAATCTGCTTAATATTAAATTCATTGCCCTGAATAAGATATGTGTGCTTACTGCCACAGTTCGGACAGACTTTGGCGTATTTCACAGTCTCATAAGTTTCCCCGCAGTCCTCACAGTAAGTTATACCCGGAATTATCTCGACTTCCATCTCACAGTCCTTTACAAGTTCTTCTTTCTTGCAAGCCCACTTCCAGCAGTCTGTAAGATATTCTTCTACAACTCCTGATACTTCGCCAAGCTCAATTGTAACTTTAGATATGCTTGAAACATCATTATCTGAAGCTACTGCTTTGAGGTCATCTATTATGTGAAATACTACGCCTAATTCATGCATACATTTTAGTCCTTTTTCTTTTTGAATTTAATCTTGATTGCCTGCTTTGCACCATATGGAAGAATGTACTTAAGCTTATCCTCACTTCTTCTCATTGTAGAACACTCTGGCAGGTCTCTCTGAAGATGAATAGCATCAAACTCACACTTTGTTGTACAGATACCACAGCCTACGCACTGGTTCTCATCAACGATTGTTGCACCACAGCCCAAGCATCTTGCAGTTTCTTTCTTAACCTGTTCCTCTGTGAATACACCTGCATCACTTCTGAATGACAGCTTATCAACTCCTGACTTCTTAGCTGGGCGCTGACGGCCTGTATTGTCATACTTCTCAACGCTGTAATCATCCTTATCAAGTTCAACATAATAGTTAGGATCCCTGCCTATTGTAAGTGAGCTGTGTGGCTGTACATATCTGTGAATAGATATAGCCCCCTGCTTACCTGCCGCAATAGCATCAATAGCGAATTTAGGACCTGTATATACATCACCACCGACAAAGATATCCGGCTCTGCTGTCTGATATGTAACCTTGTCAGCAACAGGATAATTGCCATGCCAGAATTCAACCTTAGTACCCTCAAGAAGGCTGCCCCATTCAATTGCCTGTCCGACAGACATTATCACATTGCTGCATTCTATTGTCATAGTCTCATTCTCATCGTACTGTGGATTGAATCTTCCATCTGCATCCTTAACAGAAGTACATTTCTTAAATACGATGCCTGTAACCTTGCCATCTTCTGTAAGGATTTCTTTAGGTCCCCAGCCACCAATAATATTGATACCTTCTGATTCAGCAGTCTCAATTTCTTCTGGAAGTGCTGGCATAATGTCTCTTGTCTCAAGAGATACCTGTGAAACCTTAGGTGAACCACAGCGTATTGCCGTTCTCGATACATCAATGGCAACATTACCACCGCCAATGACTACTGTGTCACCTGTAAGCTTATAGCTTTCATCATCAGTTGTAATATGGAGAAGCTCAACACCAGTCATAACTCCCTTAGCATCTTCTCCGGCAACGCCAGTCTTTCTACCGCCCTGACATCCAACTGCAACATAAAACGCTTTATAGCCCTGTTCGCGAAGCTGTGCGATTGTGATATCCTTACCTACTTCAACACCACATTTTATCTCAACACCCATAGCCCGTAATACATCTATCTCTGCCTGTACAATATTCTTCTCCATAACAAATGAAGGAATACCATATACAACCATACCGCCCGGTTCCTTATTCTTCTCGAATACAGTCACATTAGTATAGCCTTTCTCTGCAAGGTAATATGCACATGAAATACCAGCCGGACCTGCACCGATAATCGCAACCTTCTCGTCAAAATATCCCTTAGTTGCAGGAACAACCTTTTCAGGAACATATCTTGTTTCTGCATTAATATCTAACATTGCGATATATTTCTTAACTTCATCAATAGCAATTGACTCATCAATAGTTCCCCTTGTACATGCGTCTTCACAACGCCTGTTACAGACATAACCACATATTGCAGGAAGTGGATTGTTCTTCTTGATAAGAGCAAGTGCATCCTGGTATCTTCCCTGTCCAGCCATCTTTAAATAGCCCTGTACAGCAATGTGGGCTGGACAGGCTGTCTTACATGGAGCTGTTCCTGACTCATGTGTATTGATTCTGTTCTTGTCCCTATAGTCCTCTGACCACATGTGTCTGCCCCACTTCTGTTCCGAAGGAAGCGGCATCTTAGGATATGTAACCTCTGAGCCGTCCTTTCTGCAAAGCTTCTGTCCAAGAGACAATGCACCTGCAGGACAGTATTCAACACAGCGTCCACATGCAACACAGTTCTGCTTGTTGACATGTGCAACATATGCTGAACGTGACATATTAGGAGTATTGAAAAGCTGTGATGTCCTGAGCGCATAACAGACATTAACATTACAGTTACATATAGCAAATATCTTATCTTCACCATCAATATTAGTTATCTGGTGAACAAATCCATTATCCTCTGCCTTCTTGAAAATCTCAAGCGCTTCTTCCTTAGTGATGTATCTTCCGCCTTTGCCAGTCTCAACGACATAATCAGCCATATCACCTACAGCAACGCACCAGTCAGCAGGATCATCTGCACATCCCTCGTCAAATGTTTTTCTTGATTTACGGCATGAACATGGGCTTGCTGCATATTTGCCCTCGTATTTATCAAGCCAGTATGAAATCTTCTCAAGCGAGATGGCTTCATTACACATATCAACTTCCTTCTGTACAGGAATGACATGCATACCAACACCAGCACCTCCTGGTGGAACCATATGTGTAAGTCCCTCAAGCGGAATACGGCTCATTCGCTCAAAGAATCTTCCCATCTCAGGATGTTCCCCTAAGACAGTATCATTCATATTGGCAAATTCCGCACTTCCCGGAACAAACATAGGAAGCACATACTGTTTCTCGTGCTTTGGATTCTCCCAGTTATACTCAATTACGCCATTAAAAGCCATCTTATTAAGAAGTTCCTCAAGATACTTCTCATCCATACCTGTAATCTTAACAAGTTCAGGAAGTGTCTTTGGCTTACGCACTCCCATCTTTAATGCAACCTCAGCCATCTCATCAGTACAGATTGCTGCAAGTCCCCAATATTCAGGGTCATCTGCTGTGAGCTTCTCCAGTCCCAGCTTTATTGCTGCCCTGTCAGTAACCATCTTTCCAAGTTTAAGGATTGGTTCCCTTACAGGAAGCTCAGGATGTGGATTCTTAAATTCAACATTCTTAGTATTCTTTGCCATAAATCATCCTCCGTTATTTATTCTTTCCTCTGGCAAATGCCGGATTCTTTATTAACTGCACGATAAGCGGAATTACCATAAGCACCCATACAATAGGTTCTGAAACAATAACTCCCCAGTATCCCATGAAAGGAACAAGTGTAAATGTTATAACAACCTTTCCGGCAAGTTCAATCCCACTTGATATAATAGGAGTAAGCCTGTCTCCTATTCCCTGCAGTGAATTTCTTATAATAGTTATCATTGCTGTCACAAAATAAAGCAGTGAATCAACTCTTAAATACAGCGTTGCTGTATCTATTACTTTTCTGTTGTCCGAACTTATAAGCATTTTTACAAATGTCGGCACTACCGTATATGATGTGATGATACATAACACACACCATACCCATCCCATAAGGATAGAAGTTAATATGCCTTTTCTTATTCTTTCATACTTTCCTGCACCAAGATTCTGCCCACAGAAGGTTGCCATCGTAGTTCCCAGCACACCGAACATCATCATGAAAAGCTCTGATAATCTTCTTGCAGTAGTATGGGCAAGAATTATATCCTGTCCAAATGAATTGATTGCACTCTGCAATGTAACAGAGCCAATTGATACAAGACTGCTCATAAAGCCCATGGAACAGCCTGTTGACATAAGTTTTCCACACAGACTGGCATCAGTCTTGAAATCTTTCCTGCTAATCCACAGTATGTTGTATCTTTTAAGTGAATACACAAGACAGGCTATAAGTGCAATAAACTGTGAAAGCACTGTTGCCACTGCAGCTCCTCTTACCCCCATTGGAATAACCTTAAGGAAAAATAAGTCTCCACCAATGTTAAGCACTACTGATATTCCTAAAAAAATAAGCGGAGTAAACGAATCTCCTATCGACCTTAACAGGGCTGCACAGACATTGTAAAGCATAAGTATTGTCATACCTGCAAATATTATAAATATATAATCATAGGCTTCCTTTAACAAATCCTCTGGTGTATTAAGTACTTTCAGAAGAGGTCGTAAAAATATCAGCACAACCACTGTCAGACCTGCTGATATCATAATTCCATATTTGAACGAACCTGCAACAGTCCTCTTAAAATTAGCTGTATCTCCTGCCCCAAAAAACTGTGCAGCAATAACAGCAAATCCATTAGTCAGTCCCTGTAAAAAGCCTATAACAAGGGTGTTCACTGAGTTAGTAGACCCTACAGCCGCCAGTGAACTTTCTCCTAATACATACCCTATAATCTTGGTATCCACAAGATTATAAGTCATCTGAAGCAGCGAGCCTATAAAAACCGGTAATGCAAACCAGAATATAAGCTTAGTTATACTTCCCTTAGTTAAATCTTTCATACAAATATTCCTATATAGTTCTTAATTCTACCTAATTAATCCACTGATAAAAATGCATCCATCTCTTCAGCAACTTCATCAAAATTCTGATTATAAACAGCTGCAAATTCACCATACAAAAGCTTCCTTGCTGCAAGCAGCATCCTGCTGTCTGCTGACTTCATCTTTCTTAAATCCTTAGCTCTTTCATTCTTAATGACATATAAAGCACGAATCAGATGCATAAGCTTTAAAGCATCCTGAGATTTCATATGTTCATCATACTGCATAGGTGTAACCTTTTCTGAAAGTTCTCCATCTTTCTTACAATTTCTGGCTCTTTCCTTTAACTTGTCACATTCCTTAACAGTCATAATGCTTCTTATCATAACCTTGTTGCTGTCAACAGGTGAATATATAATCCCCTTGCTGTCAAATACCGGCTGAAGAAAATAATAATCCCCTGATATTCCCTTAATAGGTGGTGTATCAATATTTTCAACCTCACACACTCCAACAACTCCGTACACTACCTTATCACCAATCTCAAACATGCTCTCCGTACTTCCTTCCAATTCTTCGTTAAATCCGTATCAATTATTAATATTATATTACATTTCTAAGATTTTTTCAAAGTATATTTTTACTGGAAATTCGAAACAAAATCTATCTGTCATATGACATAATAAATAAAAAACGTCGTTTCAATGAATCACTCATCAAAACGACGTTTCAAAATCAATCTTGTTATTAATTAGAATAAATCTACTCTTCCTGCAACCTTTCCATCAGCAACATAATAGCATGCTCCATCCTGCGGCTTTATGTATAACTTAATATCCTTAGCTGCTACTTTCTGTGCCTTAAGGTCAGCTTCAACTCTCTTTAATACAGCATCCATATCTGTCTGCTCATCGTTATACTGGATAAACGTCTCAGTCTTAACTTCTTTCTTGGCAACAGCCTTCTTAGCTGTAGTCCTAACGGCTGTCTTCTTAGCTGCCACTTTCTTTGTTGTAGCCTTAGCTGCTTCCTTAACAGTCTCTTTAGCTTCTTCAACTTTAGCTTCAACCTTAGTCTCAGCCTTAGCTGCTGCTGTCTCAACTGCCTTCTTGGCTGTTTCTGTCTTAGCTGCCGCTTTTTTAGCAGTCTTCTTAACAGTTGTCTTAGCTTCTGCTGCCTTTACCTCTGCTGTCTTTACAGCACCACCAAATACATTGCCATCCTTTTTTTCATTGTTTGCCATGTTTCCATCCTCCTTAATAAAAATACTACTCTCCAATAAGAAACTTCTTGATTGTTTCTACAGCTTTATCTGCATCATTGCCTTCTGCTGAAATAGTAACAGACATTCCGTCTCTTAATCCAAATGCCATAATCCCCATTAAGCTTTTAGCATTAATATTCTTGCCTTCTGATGAAATATCAATATGACTCTCAAACTGACAAGCAGTCTGAACAAGCTCAGCAATTGGATTCTTATGTACTTTATCAATGTTAGCAACGTTGATTGTCTCAGTCATTACAAATTACACCTTACTTTCGTTTAATTTCAGTTACTTTTGTAAATATACCCTAATAGTAAATATAAGTCAACATCTGCTTTCGCAATTTAATTAATAAACTGTTCTCATTTGATTGTAAGATTTATTGATTTATCTTCATAACCCTCATTATAAAGTTCTCTCATCTGCTCATCAAATATATCGGAAGGTTCATAATCACACAACAAAAGAATCAATTTTTTTATCTGTTCATTTTCAGAAGATAGTTTTTTATACTGTGGTTCTATTTTATTTTTCAATTCCACAAGATTAGCCGCATTTTCCTCTTTAGGAATTGCCAATGCCCCTGACACAACTCCAAGAGCATAGGCACATTCATAATTGCCAGTCATTCTTGCATTAGTAAATCCACATTTGCGCGCAAGCGCCTGCTTAGCTAATATAGGTACCATTATGCATTAAGCTCCTTCTTAAATGTTGCAACATAATCTGCGGCAGCTTCCTCTGAATAATTATTAGCTTCAAGAAGCTTGATAAAATGTGAACCGACTATTGCACCATCAATAATATCTTCAAGTGGGGCAACATCTGCTGCTGTTCTTATTCCGAATCCCATCATAACTGGAATCTTAGATTCTTTCTTAACTTCTGTAAGATACTCTCTTATCTGTGAATGGAAGTTAGCACCCTTACCTGTAACCCCCATCTGTGAAACGCAGTATACGAAACCTCTTGCATTCTCTAAAAGCATCGGAATTCTGCCCTTAGATACAGGAGAAACAAGCTGGATAAGAATTGGAGAATTCTCGTTCTTTGCAAGGACATCCTTTATCTGCCCCTGCTCCTCGAATGGAAGGTCAGGGATAATAAGTCCGTCAACACCATTTTCAATACATTTGTTTACGAAGTTCTCAACACCGTAATGATATATAGTATTGTAGTAAAGCATGAATACAACAGGGCTGTTAAGACCAGCTTTTCTTACTTCACCCATCATTGTAAATGTGCCTTCAAGTGAAGCTCCATTCTGGATAGCCTTGTATGAAGCATCCTGAATCACTGGGCCATCAGCAATAGGATCTGAAAATGGAACACCTATTTCCATAATATCGATTCCTGCCTTCTCCTGTGCAAACATAAGCTTCTTAGTTGTATCATAATCCGGAAGTCCTGCTGTTGTATATGTAATAAATGCTTTCTTGCCCTCTTCCTTAAGTGCTGCGAGTCTTTCTTCTATTCTATTCATTACTTGTTAGTCTCCTCTCCGTTAAGATATTTCTGAACTGTATTAACATCCTTGTCACCACGGCCTGAAAGACACATAATAATTGTCTTACCCTTATATTCACCCTGTGCCATCTTGAACACATGTGCAAGTGCATGAGCACTCTCAATAGCCGGAATAATTCCTTCCATTCTGCAAAGTTCCATAAGTGCATCCATACATTCTTTATCTGTTACAGAAACATATTTTGCTCTTCCAGAATCTCTTAAATAAGCATGTTCCGGACCAACACCCGGATAATCAAGACCAGCTGAGATTGAATGTGCAAGCTGGATATTACCGATTTCATCCTGTAAAAGATATGTCTTCATTCCGTGAAGGACCCCAACCTGTCCGAGTGCCATTGCTGATGCATGTTTTCCTGTCTCAATACCAAGGCCTCCTGCCTCAACGCCAATAAGGTCAACGTCTTTATCATTAATGAAATCAGCAAACATTCCGATTGAATTAGAGCCACCGCCAACACAGGCAACAACTGCGTCAGGAAGCTTTCCTGTCTTATCGAGAATCTGCTTTCTTGCCTCAGTGCTGATAATTCTCTGGAATTCCTTCACCATCTTAGGATATGGATGTGGTCCTACAGCAGAACCAATGATGTAAAATGTATCCTCTGCCCTTTCAGCCCATGTTCTTATTGCTTCATTAGTAGCATCCTTTAATGTTGCGCTTCCTGTTGTTACAGGCTGCACCTTTGCTCCAAGCATTTCCATTCTGAATACATTAAGTTTCTGTCTCTCGATATCCTCAGCACCCATGAAAACTGTACACTCCATATCAAAAAGTGCTGCGCCTGTAGCTGTTGCAACGCCATGCTGTCCGGCACCTGTCTCAGCGATAACCTTAGTCTTGCCCATTCTCTTTGCAAGAAGAATCTGACCGATAACATTATTGATCTTATGTGCTCCTGTATGGTTCAAATCTTCTCTCTTAAGGAAGATATCTGCTCCGTACTTCTTGCTTATTCTCTCTGCATAATACAGTGGAGTTGCCCTTCCAACATATTCCTGCAGATAATAAATATAATCCTTAGCGAACTCAGGGTCTCTTATTGCCTCATCAAATGCTTTCTCAAGCTCTGCCAGAGTATTCATAAGTGACTCTGAAACATACTGTCCTCCAAACTGTCCATAATACTTGCTTTCTGCCATTTTCTCTTTACCTCTTTTTCTTAAAATTTTGCATTCTGTATAAATGCTTTAACTTTACTCTCATCTTTTCCTTTAACGGACACATCATCATATTCAACGCCCGAACTTATATCAACAACATCAGACCTTACTGCTTCTATCGCAGCTTTTACATTGTCTGGTGTAAGTCCTCCTGCAAGGAATAATTTCTTATTACCGCAGTCCGCTTTTTTAAGACTTTCCCAGTCGAATGTCTTACCGCTCCCCGGAACTCCCGCATCAAAAAGCAGTCCATATATTTTATCCAGACTTCGCCATCGCTTAGTCTCCAGATATATATCTTCTTCTAACTGATGCTTAATGTTAACGGCTCTTATAATCCTGACACTGCATGCATTATACACATCATCACTTAATTCACCGTGAATCTGTATATAATCAAATCCTGCATTCTGTATTGCTTCAAGCTGTGATACATCAGGGGACACAACAACAGCAACGCTCTTGATGTCCGATTTCTTCAATTGTGCAACAAGCACCGCTGCCAGATTAATGTCAATATTGCGTTTGCTTTTTGGATAATATAGTACCATACCTGCATAATCTGCACCATATTTTTCTATAATGTGTACATCATCCATACTTGTAAGTCCGCATATCTTAACCTGTACTAAAGAATCATTTTCTTTCAGCATTATATACCTCTTTAAACTCTGATATTAATTCTTCCGGCTTCGGTGCTTCCATAAGCACTGTTCCTATAAGAAGTGCATCTGCTCCACTCTTTGCCAGCACCTTAATATCGTCTGTATCCGCAACACCGCTTTCTGATACAAGCAGTTTTCCAGCTTTTCTCATCTCTTGTGTAACCATATCTGCAAGTTTTTTCGTAGTATCAAGGTCAACCTCAAATGTCTTAAGATTACGGTTGTTAATTCCTATAATCTTCACATCAAGATTCAGCATTCTCTGCATTTCCTCTTCGTTATGAACCTCACATAAAACATCAAGTCCAAGACTATAAGCAAGGTCATAAAGTTCTTTAAACCTACTGTCATCAAGAATCGCAGCAATGAGAAGAACTGCATCCGCTCCTATAACCTTTGCTTCATACACCTGATACGGATCAATTATGAAGTCTTTTCTGATAATCGGAAGGTCTGTCATCTGTCTTATCTGCTTAAGGTATTCTGTACTTCCCTTAAAATGGTCTTCCTCTGTAAGGCATGAAATAGCATCTGCGCTTTCGCCATACTGTTTTATCCTTTCTTCCAGAGTAATCTTATTGTTCATATTACCATGACTTGGTGATGCTTTCTTGAATTCACTTATAATTGAAAGGCCGTCCTTTGCAAGTGCATCATAGAAGCTGTGTGACACTCTCTGGCTCTCAATCGCAAGTCTTGTCATCTCTTCTTCGCTGATTCTTTTCTTGTGTTCTGGAAGTCTTTTTAACTTATCCTCTACAATAACATCTAATATCATTAAATCACCCCATTAACGAAATTCTCAATCATTCTCTTGCCATGCTCTGTATATATTGATTCCGGATGGAACTGCAATCCGACCACCGGATAATCCTTATGTTTTACAGCCATTATTTCTCCATCCTGTGTCTTGGCAATAACCTCCAGGCAGTCTGGCAAAGTCTCTTGAATTATAGCGAGTGAATGATATCTTGCAACCTTTACTGGTGAATCAAGTCCGGTAAATATTCCTGTTCCATTATGATATATTTCAGACTGTTTACCATGCATGATACATTTTGCATAAGAAACAGTTGCACCAAATGCTTCTCCTATGCACTGATGTCCTAAGCATATGCCAAGTATCGGCTTCTTTCCTGTAAAATGCTTTATTACATCAACACATATTCCAGCCTCTTTAGGGCTCTTAGGACCAGGAGATACAACTATTGATTCAGGGTCAAGCTCCTCTATCTCCTCAATTGTTATCTTATCGTTTCTTACAACCTTAATATCGCTGTTAAATATTCCAATAAACTGATACAGGTTATATGTAAATGAGTCATAATTATCAATCAGCAGAATCATAAACGTTCCTCCTTAACAAGTGTCTTTGCAAGTGCCATTACTTTATTGCAGCACTCCTGATATTCCATCTCAGGCTTTGAATCAGCAACAATTCCTGCACCTGCCTGAAGATATACCTTATCGCCTTTCTTAATCATAGTCCTGATTGTAATGCAGAAGTTCATATTACCGCCAAAATCAAGGTATCCTGTAGCTCCTCCATACAGGCCTCTTCTTACTGTCTCAAGCTCATCTATGATTTCCATTGCTCTTATCTTAGGTGCGCCGCTTAATGTGCCTGCTGGAAGGAATGATGATACGAGGTCAAGTGGATGATATTCTCCATTCTTTCTTCCCTCAACAAGTGAAACAATATGCATAACATGTGAATATCTCTGAATGTTCATGAACTGGTCAACCTTGACTGTTCCTATCTCACTTATCCTACCCATATCGTTACGTGCAAGATCAACTAACATTACATGCTCTGCTCTCTCTTTCTCATCTGCAAGAAGTTCTTCCTCTAAAGCAATATCCTGTTCCTTTGTTGCTCCTCTTTTTCTTGTGCCCGCTATAGGACATGTATATACTTTATTGTCTGACTGCTTTACAATCATTTCCGGTGAACTTCCGATTATCTCAAAATCTCCGAAATTAAAGTAATACATATATGGTGAAGGATTAAGTTCTCTTAATTTTTCATAGAGATTAAAACCGCTCTGTCCCGTCTTTATTGTCCATCTCTGCGAAAGAACAGTCTGGAATATATGACCTTCTTTTATGTAATTCTTAATCTTATTAACCTTCTTGCTATATTGTTCAAGCGTGTCCGATTTTTTCAATATCACACCTTCAAGTGACATATCAGGCGTATCATCCTTAAACTTATCTACACCCTCTCTTGCAGTCTTTATAAGCTCCTCCGCTTCCTTTAAAGCCTTAATCCTGCCTTCCTCTGAATCCTCTCCAAGCACTACTGCTGTGAATGTTTCTGCTGTATGATTGATAGCAATGAACTTGTCTGCAAGCATAAGCTGTATTGTCTCAATTCCTATCTCATCAGGATTATCATCAGGAAGGACTTCTGTGTATCTTATATAATCATATCCAAGGCTTCCAACAAGACCTCCGAGGAAATCAAGTTCTCCCGGATCCTTTACTATCTCGAATTCATCAAAATACTCTTTAAGTCTTATAAGAGGATTGCCCTCTCTTACCTCTCTGCTTCCATCTTTTCTTGTAATAACAAGGCTGTCCTTATCTGATTGGATTATCTCATTCGGTTCAACTCCCATAAAAGTATACTGTCCGCTTTCCTTGTCAGTTCCTTCAAGAAGAAATCCCTTCTTTTCAATTCCAAGTCCTTTGTATAGTTCAATAGCTTTCTCATTAACAATACTTACCGTCTTCTTATAAGCTCTTAATCTTCGTTTCATAGTTCCTCCCTGTCCTTCGTTGTTCATTACTGGCGCCTGCTGCTTACAAAAAATGTCCCTGACAGGAACTTGTATATTGCAGATTCCTGTCAGGGACGAATTACCGTGGTGCCACCCTTATTTATGAACATACTTGTAATATTAATAAAAAAGGTGGCACTCCTTACCGGATATGCCACCTGTATGCTCAACTCATTATCAGATACAATTAATATATCCTTCCCCTATAACGCGAGGCCGCGTCGTAAACTACTGCTAATTCATCTACGCATCTCACAAACCCATTCCTTACGGCTCTCCATGCTGACATTCCACCACCGCCAGCTCTCTGTGATGTACCTTCCGAAAGTACTCTTTTGATCATCGACTTTAAATATTTAACTGCCACCTATAATAGCACTATGTTTATCTGCCGTCAAGCACAAAAGCTTAAAATTTCCTGATATTAACAATTGTCTGAACCAGATATACTATGTATAAAACAACTGCTACAAAAATAAGAACCGTTGTTGCATTTGTAAGTACCAGTATAATCACATTCACAGCAAGAAGAATAACTACTCCTAAAAGTGTTTTTCCAATTGTTCTTTTAAATACTTTAACGCTTACAATATATACCACAACAAGGATTATCAGAATAATCAAACTCAGAATCGAAAGTGTTCTCCAAAAAGCATCAAACTCTTCCTGTGTGGTCTGCTGAATCCTTGCAATTCCACTCTGAATAAAAAACATATATAGGTTTATCATCATCAAAATTAATGTTACTATTTCTAACAACACATTCTTTATAACTTTCATTTCTTAATTCCTCCATATTATATACTCACAATTTAAGTTCACTCTCAATTGACACTTACATAAGCCTTTCCAATGCCAATAACATTATGTAAAAGCCAACAAGTGCAAACCACACAATACTCAGAATCATATATATGGTCTGTTCATTTCCCATAACTCCATTATATGGATTATCTTTGTTAACACGTATGGTATAAACAGAACCCCTTTCATGATACATCGAAAATATATTCTTTTTTACACGGCAAACATAATTATGCCCTTTGTATCCATAAATAAACTCAGAAGCGTATTGATATTTATAGCCATTGCCATTTGCAACTCCTTTAGTTTTATAGAAATGCTTTTTTATGTATAAAAATCGGGCAAAAAAAACGAGATCCATCATAATACCTATAACTAGTGCTTCCATTTTCTATACCTCATATTTCATGTTATTCGACAACGTTAGATGCAATGTGTTCGCATGCTTTCTAATATATTTAATGCTGTTATTTGTATTTTCTCTAACTTCCTCAGAGTTGTTAAATAAATTCTTCAATTTTTCTTTTTCCCCCTATGGTATTTTTGAAGCCTGAATTTAAAACAAAAAAGGCTGCACTAAGAAATTTTTTAAAGATTTCTTAATGCAACCGAACTATCATAGTATTAGAGACTTATGCTTATGTGAATCTCTCAACTGAAAATAGTGTTTTTCAGCTTTATACCTCTAGACTTCTAGTTTTGCGTCCTTATATTTCTATAAGTTTGCCATATTTACTTTTTTAGTATATATTAATTTATATCATTTGTAAACTGCTATTATTGAGATTGATTTGTATCTCTGCTGAATTTATCTTATTTCTTGCTAAAAGCCTACTCAACCGCCTGAATTTCCTGCCTGCGTAGGTCTTTTCCCTGCCCTCTACCTGTCCTCTCACTGCTTTCCGGCTTAAAAAACCTACTCATCCACACAAATTTCCTACCTGCGTAGGTCTTTTCCCTGCTCTCAATCTGTCCTCGCACAGCTTTCCGGCTTAAAAGACCTACTCAACCGTCTGAATTTCCTGCTTGCGTAGGTCTTTTCCCTGCCCTCTACCTGTCCTCACACTGCTTTCCGGCTTAAAAGACCTACTCATCCACACAAATTTCCTGCTTACGTAGGTCTTTTCTCTACCCTCTACCTGTCCTCGCACTGCTTTCCAGCTTAAAAGACCTACTCAACCACCTGAATTTCCTGCTTGCGTAGGTCTTTTCTCTGCTCTCTACCTGTCCTCATACAGCTTTCCAGCTTAAAAGCCTACTCAACCGCCTGAATTTCCTGCCTGCGTAGGTCTTTTCCAAACTTCACATATTCTGGCACAGTTCTCAGCCTATCCCAGCCCAGCTCTCCACATATCATTATACAGCTTTAAGCCCCCAAAGTACTCTCCAGCTTGAAACCCATCCTACAATATCTCTGCAAGCTCTGCAAAGCTCTCTATCTTAGCAACATAGCTGTCTTTGGATACGTCTCCAAATCCATACTCAGCATATATAAAATCTATGCCAGCATCTTTGGCAGACTTTGCATCCCCTGCAGTATCACCGACATACACAGGGTTCTTTAAGTTGTTTCTTTCTATAAGTATCTTATTAGACTCACTCTTTGGCAGAAATGTCCTTCCCCAACATTCAGTATCTTTGAAGAAATCGGACATAAGGTGTGCTGTAAGAAAACTTTCAATATAACCATCCTGACAATTGCTCACAATATACAATGGATATTTCTTGCTTAGTGTATAAAGAGTTTCTGCAAGCTGTGGATAAAGAATTCCACCTCTTTCTGCAAGATATCCATTCTCAAATGTACACAGCTCGTCCATAAGTGCATTTCTTACCTGCTCTTGTTCTTGTGGAAACAGCTTTGCAGCTATGTCGTACATCGGAAGTCCCATACAGTCGTTAAGGTCTGTCTCGACAATTGGTGTTCTGTGAATCTCTTCATGACGAGAAAGTATTATATTCCACGCCTCACATATTGGCTTTCTTGTGTCCCACATAGTACCGTCAAGGTCAAATATTATTCCATCATAAAATTTATTAAGCATTGTCAGCCTCCAGATCTTTATCTAATTCATCAAGCAATGTCTTTAACTGTGTTTCCTGTGTTATATCATAAACAATTGAAAAGCAGTCTCTAGCCAGCTTATAATCTTTATCATTCATCATAAGCTCACCGACTCTGTATATAATTCCTATTGTCTTAGAGTCAGGTCCTGGTTCCACCTCATTCTTATCAAGTATTTCCTGCATCTGTTTAACAGAATATTCCGGTGTCTTGTCATTTAATGCCTGCTCAAGATACTTAAGTTCATTATCAGCATTATCTGTCTTATAATATATATTGCTGTAGGTGTAGCACACTCTTGCCGCCTCAGTATTATACTTTGCCACAAAGTAAAATCCCATATTTCTGTAGTACCTTGCCATCGTTGCACGGCTGCAGCAGAATCTGTACGCCTGCTTTGTAACATCAAGATATCTCGACAACATATTAAGATTCTTATAACATTCTGCAAGTCCAAGATACGAATCAAGGTCAACAGGATTCCAGCATATAGCCTTCTTAAATGCATCCTCAGCTCTGCGAAACTTTGATAACTTCAGGCACAGACTGCCATAAGTCCTGTAGTACTCTCCAACCGGCAGCTCTGTACACAGCACATCCGTTTCCGGTTCAAAATAACATGCGTACACATAATATTCCATAACATGATTAAGGCTTATATATATTGGTCTGCCGTCCATGTCCGATTTTTTCACAAATGTATCATCCATAGTTCCGGCTTTACGCTCGTCCGTACACTCTTCTATTCTTTCAAGTATTGCAGATAATATATCTGCCGCTTTGTCATAATCACCTGAATTAAATATCTTCTCGTAATCTGCAAATCTGTCTTTGACATCTGCAAGCTTCTTTATGTCCATTACCTCTCCTTTTTAGCAGGAATTTCATATGTTCCTGTGAGTATTGCAACGCTCCGTGGCTCAACACATACACTTCTGTTATTATCTTCAATCACAGCACCTGATACATTAGAACTCATATCAACCTTCCATGTACCATTAATCTTAGGAAGTGCAAAGCTGTGATTCTCCCAGTGCATATTATATGCAGCATATATCAGACTGTGGTCTTCTTCATCCCCATATACACATGAATACATAATTCCTAAATGTCTGTCATATGTATTCATCTGTGCATACCACGCATTAGTTCCATGATATGATATATCAGGGTAGCCACATGATACCCTGTCACTTAAAGTAAGCGACTGCGGCATATGAAGTATCTTATTATTCTGTCTGAACTGTATAAGAGCCTTTGTCCATTCAAGAATTTCTTTTCCCTCTTTAGTTTCCTTCCAGTTAACCCATGAAAGTTCACTGTCAACACAATACGGATTATTGTTACCGTTCTGTGAATTGCCAAACTCGTCTCCGGCAAGTATAAGCGGAGTACCTGCCGACAAGAAAACAAATGCCAGTGCATTTTTAATCTGACGCATTCTTAGTTCTTTAATCTTTCTCTTTCTTGTCGAACCTTCCTCGCCACAGTTCCAGCTGAAATTAAAATCCTCGCCATCCCTGTTATTCTCGCCATTAAGCTCATTATGCTTTCTGTCATAGCTTACAAGATCATTAAGAGTAAATCCATTGTTGTTGGCAATATAATTAATACTTGCACTGTTTGCCTCATTCTTTCTTGATATAGCTGCAAATTCTCCAAGCATATTCTCATCACCCTTTAACAGGCGGCGCGCAATATTCTGGAAATCATTATTATAATTAGCCATATGCTTCTTCGTTCCGGTTTTGCCATTCCAGTATACAGTTATAATCTTGGTATCCGCTAAAAGTGCATCCTGTGAAAGTGCCTTAAGCGCTGACTCATCACAGTACACATGAACTCCGTCAATGTGATATTCAGTAACCCAGTATCTTACACACTGCAGGATAAAGCCTGTACTTTCGTCAGTAAAAAACATTTCCATAACGACTTCAATGCCATTTCTGTGCAGTTCTTTAACCATATTCTTAAATTCAACTGTATAATCCCTAAACACCCCCGGATGCTTTGAAGCAATTGAAGAATATGATGCCTTAGGTGAGAAATAAAATCCTCCAACATATCCCCAGTAATTAATTTTCCGCGTATTCTTATCCACGCTGTAATGTGTTCCGGCTCCGTATTTTGACATTATAGTATCAGTCAGCTGTGGAAAACGGCCTATTTCATCAAATTCATATGCAGGCTGCAGTTCAATAGTAGTAACTCCAAGTTCCTTAAGATATGGAATCTTGTTCACTATTCCTGCAAATGTGCCTTTATCCCTGACCTTAGATGTCCTGCTCTTAGTAAATCCCCTGACATTCATTTTGTAAAAAATGCAGTCACTGTAATCCAGATTAAGCGGCCTGTCATCTTCCCAGTCATAATCTGCCACATCAATCGCTGCCAGATACACATCTTCCTCGTCCGTCTGTCCAAATCTTCCACAATCCGTTATCGCCTTTGCATATGGGTCAAGATACATTAATCCATCTATATCATAGCAATAGAAACATTTGTCCAGCTTCCTGTCACATACATATACTGAAAATATGTTGCCACATTTCATTGATGAATCCAGTTCGATGCGTTCTTTAAGTTTCATATGGACATCAAAAATCAGCAGAGCTGCACTGTCACATTCTGCCTCATATGTAAAATTATATCCGTCCTTATATCTGCTGCATCCCATAAGCATGGGATTTCCTTTACTAATAAGCATATTAATCTCCACTCTATTTCTTATACAAGCCCCTCATAGTATTCTTATCCAGCTTATAAAATCTCATTATAAATATTGTCACAATCCAGCCTATTATCGGAATTATGCAATAGAAAAATATTGTCAGAAACTTAAGCTGTGGTGTCAGTGGGTCCTCCACCTGCGGAAAAACTTTATAATACCCTGCTATCGCAAGTGCTATTCCTACAAATCCTGTTCCAAGTGCTGAAAATGATTTGTCAATAAATGAAAACAGTGCTCCCATTATTCCCGGCACAAAATGTCCGCTCAGTGTATATTCGTAATCAGTACAATCGGCAATCATAGGAACAACTATATTATTAGATATTGATTTCACTCCGTTAAGCAGCGTAAATACCAGCAAAAACGCTACCGTTATAAAGTTAATATGTCTTAATGATACATTTGTAAGGTCTGAAAATATCATCATAAACATAAGTATCGTCTGAAAAAAAATAGCAAGATATGTCGACCTTACTAATGTCTTCTTCTGTCCGCATCGCTTGGCATGCTCTATCCCAAGATATATTATTCCCAAGTTGGGAATACCAACAATTATTCCAATTATACCAGCAAGCGGATAATTCTGCATCAGTATTCCATAAAGCATTACAAGAACTGTTGAATTACCATATACCATCTGTGCGAATTTGTTAGATGCCGCCGCAATAACAAGCATTCTGATTGGCTTGTTGTGTTTAATTATAGCCGCATAATCCCTGAAATGTATCTGCTGCTTCTTATCCTCATCAAGCTTGAAGTACTTTACATTATCCTTACTCCATATTCCCACAACAGCCAGTGCTGAGCATATTCCGGCTACAATAACCACTGTGATTACGAACTCTGAGAAAAGTGCCTGTGACTGGAATGTCTTATATTTCTCAATCAGATACACTGACACATAGAAAGCAACCAGACCATGTGCGAACATTATAAATGTTGAGTCAAAAAATGTTATCATTGGCCTCTGCTTCATGTCATTAGTAATTACCGATTGTCCAGACTTTACAACTGCTGTCTGAAATGTGTATCCTATTATATATACTGAATATACAATTATAAAATACAATGGTCTTAAAATAACTGGAACAAGGCTTGTAGTAAAGAACAGTACAAGACTGCTGATTGCCATTAGTAAGTATCCTATAACAATATAAGGCCTGAATTTACCATATTTTCCATTAGTCTTATCTATAAAATACCCTATTACCGGATCTGTTACCCCATCAAATATTCTCATTCCCGTAAGAATAACTGAAATAAGCACAACTGAAAGACCTGCTATTCCATTAGCATAATATGAGACATATCCCATCATCGCAAGAAACAGATTAGTTGATGTATTATTAAGAGAAAACAAGCCAATCTGCCATATTCTGGCTCTGTTCTGCTCTATATGCCCATGCTTATTCTCCATATATTAATCCTGCCAATACATTTGTAATAATCTCTGTTACGATTATATAATCATATGCCCTCATAGTCAAATTCAGGTATGAAGCTTTCCTCTGCAACATCACCTTCCTGAATAAATCCATTATTAATCCCACAGTCTATTGCATAATCTACCACAGAATTATATTCTTTTCTTGTCACTTTACGCGACAGGAGTGGATGTTTTTTTAGTCTGTCAAATGGCGTGTACTGGCTCATTATGCTTATGTATATATCATCTCCATATGTATCAATAAGATACTTTATAACCGCTTTGGAATCCTTAGTTGTTCCCGGAAGTACAAGATGTCTTACAATTACGCCTTTTTTCATAATCCCGGCTTCAACTCTTCCGCTCTTCACGAGTTCATCATCTTCTATAAAGAATTCCGGCTTTCGGGTCTGTCTGACCATCTCATGTATTGCAGCTTTAGCCACATCAGCATAATCTGGTGCTTTCGAGTACTCTGCCGAAAGCCTGCTGTCTATGTATTTCATGTCTGGAAGATACACATCCACAAGCCCGTCAAGCATATTAAGCGTGCTGACATTCTCGTATGCACTTGAATTGTACACAACTGGTATGACAAGCCCCTTATTCTTTGCCTTGACAAGTGCCTCTGCTACTTGTGGCACAAAATGTGTTGCAGTTACGAGATTGATATTGTTGGCACATTTGTCCTGAAGTTCCAGAAAAATGTCTGAAAGCCTCTCAACTGTTATCTTTTTTCCAACATGTGCTGCTGCAATCTCTGCATTCTGGCAGAATATGCACCTTAATGTACACCCTGAAAAGAACACTGCCCCACTTCCATGTTCACCTGATATGCATGGTTCTTCCCACATATGTAGAGCGGCTCTTGCCGCATATATATCATTAGTCATTCCGCAAAAGCCTTTGTTAACACTCCTGTCGACATTGCAGGCTCTTGGGCATATATTACATTTCATAATTTCCCCTTATTGCGTTATTGTTTATCAATCAACGAGTCCAGCTTTGCAAGTGCATCGCTGATTCCTCCTACTTCACATATTAAACCTTCTTCAACAGCCTGTCTACCCACCAGCACTGTTCCTAAGTCTTTAGAAAGCTGTGTGGTGTCAACCATCATTTCCTCTACTCTTTCTTTGCTTACATTGCTGTGAGCCGCAATAAATGATGTTATCCTGTCAGATATCCGTTCAAAATAATCATATGTCTGCTGAACTCCGATAAGTGTTCCGTTCATCCTCACAGGATGTATTATCATGGTAGCTGTAGGCACAATAAATGAATAATCTGTACTCACAGCAAGCGGCACACCTATACTATGTGAATCGCCTATGATTAGTGAAACTGTTGGCTTTTTCATTGAAGCAATCATCTCTGCCAGTGCCAGTCCTGCACTGACATCCCCACCAACTGTATTCATAATAAAAAGTACACCTTTAATATCTTTATCCATCTCAATCTCCGCAAGCTTAGGAAGCATATGTTCATACTTGGTTGCTTTGCTTGTTGCAGGAAGATTATCATGTCCTTCTATCTCTCCAATAATTGTTATCACCTGAAGAGCATTTTTCGTGACAGCACCATCCTTATAATCATCATCTGTTTTTTCTTCTTCAGATTTACCCATGTCCGCCTCCTGATAATATTATTCTCTATTATGGTTGGCGGCTGTACGAAATAATATTCACATATTTTTATATTATTTTTATATTTAAAGTATTTATATTTCTTTTCATATATGTTATTCTTTTAATATAAAATAATCACAAAAGGAGATGTTTTATACTTATGAGGCAACAGATAGGCAGTTTTTCATCTCATATAATCAACAATGAATATGTTAAAGTTGCTGTAAGAATATCTTCCAGTGGAATATTTTATGCAAGATACTTGTATGTACTAAATTCCAACAGAGTTAAAAACTTTATTAATAAGGGGACTCTTATAAAGGCTTGACTTTTTCTTTTACTAATGTATACTTAAAAAAGTAAAACATAGACTATATTAAATGAAATCTGAGGACGGAACGGGCAGCCGTCACCCTTGTTGGAGATGTGGGAATGTCACCCCACCTATTTCATTTATTAGTAAGATGGTAACTCCGGTTACCATCTTTTTCTTTTTTGACTACCATTGACTACCAAAACTTTAGTAAATTTTAGCATATCACGAAAATTTAAAAAGTCCGTGAAGCCAGTATTTATCTAGCTTCACGGACTTTTTAATTCAAGCCACCTGCCGGAATCGAACCGGCGACCTTTTCATTACGAGTGAAACGCTCTACCGACTGAGCCAAGGTGGCATTATAACCGTCATAATGCGGAAACTGTATTACATTATATATATTATTTGTTTTTTTGTAAAGCCGTTATTTCACTAACACCAAGGCAGACCCTCGAATATTCTATATTAGAACATTAAAAGAAAGGGGCTATGTGAATGAAGAAAATCATCAGAATATATATTGCAATTATTGCATCTGTATGCCTGTTCATGTCATTACCGGCTGATATATATGCCGTTGTTATAGATGTGAGTAGCTATAATGGATTCATACAGTGGGATAATATGAAAAACTATATTGAGGGTACAATTATCCGTATAGGATATGGCAGTGATATCCAATCACAGGATGATGCTGCTGCCATAAGAAATATGGATGAATGTGAAAGGCTTGGAATTCCTTACGGCGTCTATCTATACAGTTATGCTTTAGATTATTACGATGCAGCAAGTGAAACTGCCCATGCTTTAAGGCTTCTTAAAGGAAGGTCTCCCGAGCTTGGTGTGTGGTTTGATATGGAAGATGCTGATGGATATAAAGCAAGAAACGGTCTGGATGTATACTCCGAAGGCGAACTACTGTCTGATTTCTGCGAAATATTTGTTAATGCTATGCGTGTCAGCGGATATAAAACCGGTGTCTATGCCAATTACAACTATTTTACAAATGTGCTTGACCTTGACAGACTGAAATCAATCCCAGAAATGAATATCTGGCTTGCACACTGGGGAATTGATTCTCCAAGCCTTGACTGTACCATGTGGCAGTTTGGTGCAGTAGAAATCGAAGATGAAGAATATGATGGCAATATATATTACTCAGATTATTCTGTAAAAAATGATGGCAATACTGGTGAAACTATCCGTACCGATGATAGTTCATCCAATAGTATAAATGTTTACTATCAGACAAAACTTGCAGCGGGTCGCTGGCTTCCTGTTGTTAAGAATAATGAAGATTATGCCGGAATACGTGGTCAGAATATCACTGGTCTTGCTGTCACAACAGATACCGGCTATATAAAATACAGAGTCCATGTTGGCAGTGGCTGGCTGGATTTCATAGACAGCCGCAACACTGATATTAACGATTATTATAACGGATATGCCGGCAATGACACACCTGTTGATGCTGTTGAGATATATTATTACACACCTGATGACATCATTAAATCATCTGGATACCATTACGCATTCTACAGGGTAAGTCCTGTGAACGGTAACTACTATAGTTATCAGAAAGATAATAATAAAGATAACGGAATGGATGGCTATGCCGGCATTTGGGGACATTTCATAGACAGATTACAGATTGATATAAGATAATATATTCAATAATAAAACTGCCGGAAAGAATCACCTTCATCCGGCAGTTAATATACTAAAATAAACACTATTTAATTCCTGCTTCTTTTAAGAATCTTGCCTTAATCTCATGTTCAAGCCTTACAATATCAGCATCCCCAACTTTAGACCCGGTTTCTTTTCCATATGGTACATACCCCCCCGCCATATTATCATGGCCTCCTCCCGTACCTATTCCTCTAAGGGCATTGACTGCCAGAACTCCTGACAGATATTTTCCACCACTTCTTATTGACAGTTTAATTCCATCCTTCTTTGGTGAATATACAATTGACAGATTAATTCCATCAAGCGTGAGTGTAAAATCACATATAGCGGCTATAAGTGATTCTTTACATTCATATCCGGCACATGCAAAGCATACATCTTCCCTTATATCAATAGTACTCAGTGCATCTTTATATGCCTTAATATCATCAAAATGCAGTACACTACTGTCAAGGTTTGTAAGTATATCCCTGTCTGCCATCATAAAAAGCTTATAAAACATATCAAGATCAAGCTGTGAAACACCTCTGCGCATATCAGCTGTGTCCATCTTGATTCCATATAACAGTGCTGTTGCCACATCAGCTGGCATATCAATATCATTGTCAAAATAATAAGATGCTATAATCGAAGCACATGCACCAACATCTGGTCTTATGTCGCAAAACCTATAATCAATATGCTCATATACGGGATGGTGGTCAATACATATTATTTCCTGTCCATTCATATCTATAATATTAGAATTACCCTTCTGGGCATCAACAAGAATAATCTCATCTTCTTTGTTAAATTCTTCAAAACTTATATATTCCTTAACATTAATATTAAGAAGCCTTACCATCTTGGCTGTCACAGTTCTGTCGATGCTTCCCTTATAGCATATTTCTGCATCTATCCCCTTTGCCTTCAAAAGCTCTGATAATCCATATGCACATGCAATTGCATCAGGATCCGGAAAATTATGTGTCTGTATAAAAACTCTTTCAGTGCTTATACTGGCTATTACTTCCTCTAAACAGTTCATAAAGTACCCCTCATATGACTTTAATATTTTTATTATATTCTTTATATGAGTTTTATTCAATCTTGATTATCACTTTTTCTGATATTTTTCATAAATTATATTAACCATAGTATGGGAGTAATCTATTGGAATCAATTCTATCTCTGGATCACATATATTATTCTTATCATGATAAAAATGGAGAGACCCCGGTAATCAATGACCTTTCTTTCGAAATAAAGCCCGGTAGTTTCACATCAATTGTCGGTCCATCCGGTTGTGGCAAATCCACACTGCTCTCTCTTCTATGCGATCTTATAAAGCCTGAAGCAGGAACCATATATATAAGACCGCCAGAGAATAATACAGACTCCCGGATGGGATATATGCTGCAGAAAGATAATCTGTTTGAATGGCGCAGTATATATAAAAATGTTATGTTAGGTCTTGAAATAAATAACAAAAAAACTCCTGAAAACATTGCCTATGTTAATCATCTCTTAGAGCAATACGACCTTGCAGAATTCAAATCAGCGAGGCCATCCCAGTTATCCGGAGGTATGAGACAGCGTGCAGCACTTATACGCACACTTGCTCTGAAACCGGATATTTTACTTTTAGACGAACCATTTTCTGCCCTTGATTATCAGACAAGACTCGAAGTAAGGGAAGATATATGTAATATATTAAGAAGTGAGAAAAAAACAGTAATATTAGTAACGCACGATATATCTGAAGCAATTGCAATGACTGACCGTGTTCTTATCCTCACAAACAGACCTGCCAGTCTTTTAAAAACAGTTGATATCAAATCACGTGACACTCTTTCAACCCAGAAATATTTTGATGAAATAAGGGAGGTGTTAAAATGAATATGAGTCCTTTACAACGCAAATTCGTAATTAAGCAGCGCATATATTCCATATCAGTAACACTCTCCCGCCTGATATTATTCTTAGGTTTTATCGGTATATGGGAATTTACTGCCGACAAAGGTATTATCAATGCATTTATATTCAGCTCACCGGTAAGACTGTATAAGACATTTATTGACCTTGCCAAAGACGGAGTAATATTCATGCATATATGGGTAACACTCTATGAAACCATAGTCGCATTTGCAATAATTACAGTTGTCGGCATTATATTTGCAATATTGCTATGGTGTTTCAAAGGACTGTCTGACTGTCTTGAGCCTTTCATGGTAGTATTAAACAGCCTTCCCAAGTCAGCTCTGGCACCAATGCTTATAGTATGGCTTGGCACTAATACCAAGGCAATTATTATAACAGCTGTATCCGTAGCCATATTTGGCATGATAATTAATCTGTACACAGGTTTTCTTGGCATTGACAAAGAAAAAATCACTCTGATACGGACTCTTGGTGGTAACAAATGGCATATTCTGTGTAAACTTATCATCCCCGGCTCCAAGAAAATCATTATAAGTAACATGAAGGTAAATATAGGTCTGTGTCTTGTAGGTGTAATTATAGGCGAATTCTTAGCTGCTAAAAAAGGACTTGGATACCTCATAATATACGGAAGCCAGGTATTTAAGATGAGTTATGTTGTACTTGGCATTGTCATTTTGTGCATTATATCAACAATTCTCTTTGCTCTTATAAATATAATTCAAAAGCTGTTTCTAAAAGACTGATTTTATATTATAATTAATATACATTTCGCAAAACATGGAGGCTAAAATCCTCTGCTCCTGCATGGGCAGTCGCATTTTGCTTCGCAAAACAAGGAGGATTTATGCTCTCTCTTACAATTAAGGATTTAAAGCAATTTATGAATAAACTTCTGATAAGCGATACATTTGATGGTATGTGTCTTTCAGAAGCCTATATATGCACAGGCTGCAGTTATACAATAGATGGAAAGCTCAACACTGACTTTTATAATGAAGATGAGCTTAATTCCATGCCTTCTGCAAGATATACATCATGGAAGAACATTAAGCCTTTCGCATTCAGCATAATTAAGGGCAGGAAAGTTCCTGAACTTTTAAAGATAACATTTGTACTGCCTGAAGCAGTTGTTGCAAAGCTGATACTTGATACTGACCTTAACTTTGACCCCGACTGTGTCAACGGGTTATTTCTTAATGTACGCTATCAGGATGGTTCAGTAACCATGACAACAGCATCTTCGCTTAGTACTTTCACTCTCGACCGTTCACTTGATGAAGCATTTGAACGATATATTATTAACTTCCTGTCAGATGCTGATATTTCCTATGAGGAATAATTTAGAATTATTTAATAAATGTTACAAAACCGCCTGTTTACACGCACAGGCGGTTTTTTTGTTAGCACTCTTGTTTAAGGAGTGCTAATTTTTGCTTGACTTATGTTTTCTTGTGTATTAAATTAACATTTAGTTTAATACTATACAGATTGGAGAGTGAAATATTATGTCAAAAGAACATGGTAATTTATCTATTAACAGTCAGAATATTTTCCCTATCATCAAAAAATGGATGTATTCTGACCATGATATCTTCTATAGAGAGTTAGTTTCTAATGCATGTGATGCTATCACTAAGCTCAAGAAGCTTTCAATGATTGGAGAGTATGAAGCTCCTGATGATATTGAATATAAGGTTGAAATTAAGCTTTCTGCAAAAGATAAGACAATCAAGATCATTGATAACGGTATCGGTATGACTAAGGAAGAGGTTGATGAGTATATCAATCAGATTGCTTTTTCAGGTGCTGAAGCATTCCTTGAGAAGTATAAGGATAAGGCTAACGATGACCAGATTATCGGACATTTTGGTTTAGGTTTCTACTCAGCATTTATGGTTGCTGACCAGGTTACTATTGATACTCTTTCATTTAAGGACGGAGCAGAATCAGTTCACTGGTCATGTGACGGAGGAACTGAATATGATATAAGTGAGGGAACCAAAACAACTCCTGGTACTGAGATTACTCTTTACCTCAATGAGGACAGCTATGAATTTGCCAACGAATATAAAGCTAAAGAAGTTCTTGATAAGTACTGCTCTTTCATGCCGGTTCCAATCTTTGTAACTAACGAAGATGCGGGTGAACAGACTGAGGAGATTCCTGAGGAAGAAGTTACAGAAAAAGATACAGTTCTTGATACATTTATAAAGGACGCTGTTACAGAAGAAGTTGAGAAAGAAGATGGAACTAAGGAAACTGTTGAGAAAGTTCCAGCCAAAAAGATGGCTAAGATTGTAAAAAGACCAGTTGCAATCAACGATATCCATCCACTCTGGACAAAGCATCCTAATGAATGTTCAGATGAAGATTACAAGGAATTCTACCGCAAGGTATTCCACGATTATAAAGAACCATTATTCTGGATTCACCTTAACATGGATTATCCATTCAATCTTAAGGGTATTCTCTACTTCCCTAAGATTAATACAGAGTATGAATCTATTGAAGGTACTATAAAGCTTTATAACAATCAGGTATTCGTAGCAGATAACATCAAAGAAGTTATTCCAGAATTTTTACTTCTTCTTAAAGGTGTTATTGACTGCCCAGACCTTCCACTTAATGTATCACGTTCAGCACTTCAGAACGATGGATTTGTTAAGAAGATATCTGATTACATCACTAAAAAGGTTGCCGACAAGCTTTCAGGAATGTGTAAAACGGATAAAGAAAACTATGAGAAATACTGGGATGACATCAATCCATTTATCAAATTCGGTTGCTTAAAGGATGAAAAATTTGCCGAGAAGATGAACGATTACATTATATTCAAGAACCTTGACGGCAAATATTTAACTCTTAAAGAATGTCTTGAAGAGAATAAAGAGAAACACGAAAACACAGTATTCTATGTAACAGACGAAGTTGAGCAGAGTCAGTATATCAACATGTTTAAGAATGAAGGAATTGATGCTGTAATTCTTACTCATAACATTGACCAGCCATTCATCACCAACATGGAATCTAAGAATGAGAATCTCAAGTTCAAGCGTATCGATGCAGATCTTTCAGACAGCTTTAAGGAAGAGACTTCTAAAGACGAGTTGAAGGACATGACTGAAAAGCTCTCTAAGACTTTCAAGGATGCTCTTGGCAAAGAGAATTTAACTGTTAACGTTGAGAAATTAAAGGATGCATCTATATCTTCAATGATTACTCTTTCAGAAGAAAGCAGACGTATGCAGGATATGATGAAGATGTACGGTATGGCAGGCATGGATCCTAATATGTTTGGTGCCGAAGGTCAGACTCTTGTACTTAATGCTAACAATGACCTTGTTAAATATGTTGCAGAACATGCAGACGGTGAAAATACTAAGATTATATGCGAACAGCTCTATGACCTTGCTATGCTTAGTCATGCACCACTCTCTCCTGAACAGATGACTGGATTTATTGCAAGAAGCAATAAAATCATGGAATTACTTGCAAAATAATGCCATTTAAACTATCATTGTCTTATATAACAATAAGGAAATATATAACATGACTAATTTTAACTATGACAATTATGACGATGATACTAAAGCAAAATACGATGATGGTATCGAATTTTTAGATGATGATTTTTCTTTTGATGAAGAAGATGATGATGATAACGTTTATGATATTCCACGTTACAGCGATGAGCCTGTTGCTCCACATCATCATAAAGAAAAACAGGAAACTATTGGACAGGAAATATTAAGTTATATCAAAATCCTTGCCGTTGCTGTTATTGTAGCATTTCTTTTTACCAGATTTATAATTGTAAACGCTCAGGTTCCATCTGGTTCAATGGAAAACACCATTCTTACCGGAGACAGACTAATAGGTTTCAGACTTGCTTATCTGTTTCATGAACCAGAACGTGGTGATATTGTAATCTTCAAATATCCTGATGATGAATCACAGAATTTTGTAAAAAGAGTTATCGGTATTCCTGGTGATGTCATTCAGATTTCCAACGGACATGTATATGTCAATGGTGAACAGCTTGAAGAGAATTATCTTCGGGAGCCAATGAACAATGATGGTGAAGAGTTAACCTATGTTGTACCTGCTGATTCATATTTTATGCTTGGAGATAACAGAAACAATTCTAAAGATTCCAGATACTGGACCAACACATTTGTATCAAAGGATAAGATTATTGCTAAGGTTTCTTTCAGATATTTCAATGTCAGAACGAAGCGTTTTACATTTTCTTTCATTAAATAGCCCTCTGAATAAAGAATAATATTAAGGGTACAATAATATGGCCGCTATGTTTCAAAAACAATAGCGGTCATATTTGTTTTTTGAAAGGAGAAATATTATGGGTAATCTTAACTGTAATGCTGCATCTTGCATGCATAACTGTGACAACCAGTGCTGTCTTAATTCAATCTGTGTAGAAGGAAGCTTGGCATGCCAATGTGGTGAAACATGCTGCAGTGACTATGAACATCAGAAACCAGGTGCAACTAATATGTGCCATCTTCCTAAAGATTCTTTATCCATCTCATGTGAAGCAACCAACTGCATATATAACACTAATAAAAAATGTGATGCTGACCATGTAGACATATCAGGTATAAAGGCTGTAACAGAGGACGATACAGTCTGTACAACATTCCAGGCAAGAGGATAAGTCTAGAACTATTCTCATCGCTACTCGCGCGAGTAGCGCATATGCCAGACTAAAGTCTGGCATTGTCGCGGTGCTCCTCGAATATCCGCCCAATTTATAATTCATGCAAGCATGATTATAAATTCTGCAGCTATTCTCATCGCTACTCGCGCAAAAAGGGCTGTCATGCATATGCATGACAGCCCTTAATAATACATAAAAATTATGCTCTTGATGTATACTCACCTGTACGAGTATCAATCTTAATCTTATCGCCCTGATTAACGAATAATGGAACCATAATCTTAGCTCCTGTCTCTACGATAGCTGGCTTAGTAGCACCTGTTGCTGTGTTACCCTTGATACCAGGCTCTGTATCTGTTACTTCAAGCTCAACTGAAATAGGTGGCTCAATAGCAAATACATTACCATCATGTGAACAAAGCTTAACCATCTCATTCTCTTTAACGAACTTAAGAGAATCACCAACCTGATCAGCACTTAATGCGATCTGGTCATATGTCTCTGTATTCATAAAGTTGTAAAGATCTCCATCAGCATATAAATACTGATATTCTGATCTGTCGATGTGTGCAAGATCAAACTTCTCAGTTGGTCTGAAAGAATTCTCTATAACACCACCAGAAATAATATTCTTTAACTTAGCTCTAACGAAAGGTGATCCCTTACCAGGCTTAACATGCTGGAATTCGATTACCTGCCAAATTCCGTTCTCATACTGAATTGTAATACCGTTCTTAAAACTACCTGCATCTACCATTCTTTGGTATACCTCCTAAATAATCAAATGACTTCTAATATTGTATAATAAATATAAACATTTGGCAACTACTTTTTCATAGCAAGGTCAACAACTGCTTCCATGGCATATAAATATCCCTTAAGTCCAAGTCCAACAACCTGTCCGTTGCACACAGGAACTGTCACTGATGTATGTCTGAACTCTTCTCTTGTATGTACATTAGATATATGAACCTCAATCTTAGGAATTGCTGCCACAGATGCAAGAGCATCTCTTACTGCATAGCTGTAATGAGTAAACGCTCCCGGATTAATAACTATTCCATCAACATCATTATAATATGCTTCCTGAATCTTATCAATTATAGCACCTTCATGATTGCTCTGGAACACCTCAACATCAACTCCAAGCTCCTCTGCCTTCTTCTCAATCATTGAAACAAGAGCTTCATAATTCTGCTCTCCATATATACCTTTCTCTCTTATTCCAAGAAAATTAATGTTAGGTCCGTTCATTACAAGTATCTTCATATCAATCCTCCATTATGCCTATATTAACAGCTGAAACTATATCAGCATACATGTCTTCAAATCTTCTTCCATCAGTCTTAACTATAACATCAGCAGCGTCCTTATAAAGCGCCTCCCTTGCGGTCATAAGACTTTCAATCTTTTCTCTTAAATTACCTCCTGCAAGAAGCGGTCTGCTTGTGTCCTTAGACAGACGCTTTACCAGTTCATCAACAGATGCTTCCAGATATACAACAATTCCAAGCTCCTTAATAAGACTTCTGTTAACTTCTCTTACCGGCAGTCCTCCACCAACAGATATAACACAGTTATCACAGACCTGTGCAAGCTCTTTGATAGCCTGTGTCTCCATATCCCTAAATGTCTCTTCCCCGGAATCCCTGAATATATCCTTAATAAGCTTGTTATACTTATTCTCTATATACTCGTCAGTATCAAGAAATTCCATATTGTGAGTCCTGGTAATCCATCTTCCAAATGTTGTCTTACCGCTTCCCATAAAACCAATAAGGATAATATTATTCTTTCTATTCATTAATCCCAAGCTCCTTCTGAAGACACTTATACACCTCATCAGCCTCTTCCTTAGTAATCTTACAGTCATTCCAGAGCTCGTAAGCACTTACTCCCTGATACAGAAGCATCTTAAGTCCATTATAAGCCTTTTTCCCCTGTGCCTTAATAAGCTTCATAAACGTAGTCTCTCCCGGATTATATATGATATCAACACCAACTGCTGCCTTTTTGTAAAATGCTTCATCATCAATAACAACAGCTTCGTCATTCGGATGAAGTCCAACACTTGTTGTCTGGATAACAATATAATCTTCTCCCGGAATATCAGCATAATCAGCAATATTCATAGGAATAACCTTATCATTGTTAAAATGTGCATTAACAGCCTGTGCAATCGCCTCAGCCTTATCAACTGTTCTGTTCAGCAGATACACACACTGTGCATTCTTACTTGAACATAAGAATGTTATAGCTCTTGCTGCGCCTCCTGCTCCCAGAATAATAACCTTAGAATCAGCCAGTTCAATTCCTTCATCTTCAAGTTCTCTCGCAAGTCCAAGAATATCAGTGTTGTATCCTTTGAATCCTCCGTCAACCCTTACAAGAGTATTAACAGCTCCTATAGCCTTGGCAAGCGGATCTATATCTACAAGAGAATCAATAACCTCTGACTTGTGTGGAACTGTGACATTAAGTCCCAGTATATTGAGACTGTAAGCACCTCTTACAGCAGATGCCACATCTCCTTTTTCCACTTTAAATGTTGTATAAACCATATCTTTTCCTGTCAGCTGTGCAAGATTATTATGAATTGCCGGTGACACAGAATGTCCTACCGGATTACCAATAAGTCCGCATACTCTTGTTGTTCCTTTGATGTCCATAATCCAAGCTCCTTTAAGCAATTAATGCTTTCTTCTTTTATAGAAAAATAATACAATCCATTCCAGTCTTCTCTTAAGAATTATCTGAATTTCTTCATGCTTATCAATAGGCTTTACAAGCACAGACATAATACCTGCCCTGTTAGCGCCCCACACATCTGTAAAAAGCTGGTCACCAACAAAGAATGTGTTATTCCTGTCTGTTCCCATAATATCCATTGCCTTAATATAATTGACCGGCGATGGTTTTGCTGCCTTACTTACATATCTTGACCCACATGCATCAGCAAGCGGCTTTACACGCGGTTCTTTGTTATTCGATATAATACATGTATCAAATCCTATCGCTCTTAAACTGTCAAATAAATCACTGCACTTCTTCGTAACCGGTGCACCATGTTCCACAAGAGTATTGTCAATATCAAATATAATACCTCTGTAGCCCTTATTATACAGTCCTTCATAATCTATGTCGTAAGCTGAATCAATATATATATCAGGATAAAACCTCTTAAACATAACAAAAATGCTGCCTTTCTTAATTACTGATATATATTATTTAAGGATTTTCTTAATCTCTTCCATAAATGAATCAACATCCTTAAATTCTCTGTAAACAGATGCAAATCTTACATAGGCAACCTCATCAACTGCCTTAAGCTTGCTCATTACAATCTCACCAATAGTTTTAGTTGAGATTTCTTTCTCTCCAATATTAAATATCTGCGTCTCAATCTCATCAACCATATTATTAATCTGTGAGATAGATACAGGCCTTTTATGGCACGATCTGACAATACCCGCAGTTATCTTCTCTCTGTCATATGGTTCTCTGTTATTATCCTTCTTAATCACAATAAGAGGCATAGATTCAATCTTTTCATATGTGGTAAAACGCTTACCACACTCGTCACACTGACGACGTCTTCTTATTGAGCTGTCATCAGTCGGTCTTGAATCAATTACCTTAGTGTTATCTTTACCACAAAATGGACACTTCACGCTATCTACCTCCAAATTAAATATATAAATTAATTATGAATAAGCCCAGCCAAAATGTCAATCCTTTTAATGTTGATAAATTGAAAAACCAATTATTATTTAAGGAGGGATTATGGCTGGATACAAAGTCGAAATATGCGGAGTCAATACAAGTGACCTTCCTCTTCTTAAACCCGCCCAGGCAAAAGAACTGCTTATAAAGATAAAATCAGGAGATACGCAGGCAAGAGAAACATTTATAAAAGGAAACTTAAGGCTTGTATTAAGCATTGTACAACGCTTCAGCCAGAGTGGTGAAAATCTTGATGACCTGTTTCAGATAGGCTGTATAGGAATGATTAAAGCGATTGACAATTTTGATATATCGTTAAATGTACAGTTTTCAACATATGCTGTTCCAATGATAATCGGAGAGATAAAGCGTTTTCTGCGTGATAACAGCACTATAAGAGTCAGCCGTTCCTTAAAAGATACAGCCTATAAAGCAATAACTACCCGTGAAACACTTATGAAGAAAAATCTTAAAGAACCATCAATTACAGAAATCGCAGAAGAAATAGGCATATCAAAAGCTGATATCGTAATTGCCCTTGAAGCAGTCACACCTTCAATATCATTATATGAACCGGTATTCAATGATGGTGGTGACACCCTGTATGTTATTGATCAGGTAAAGGACAAGAAAAACACTGAAGACCGCTGGGTAAGAAATATTGCGCTTCGAGAAGCTATTAATCGGCTTTCCCCAAGAGAACGCCAGATAATAATACTCCGTTTCTTTGATTGTCTTACACAGACTGAAGTTGCCAAAGACCTTGGGATATCACAGGCCCAGGTAAGCCGCCTTGAAAAATGTGCCTTGCGTGATATGAAAAGACACCTTTGCTGATATGCGTAATATAATAATATAAGCACTTAACCAGGTATTATAATGCGTCTATGTGAACTTAAAGGAAAAACCGTAATAAACGATACCGATTGCTGCATATTAGGTTTTGTGGTTGATATTGATTTCGACCCGTCATCAGGCTGCATACTGGCACTCATTGTCCCCGGTCCCGCCAGATTATGCGGACTGCTTGGAAGAGATTTTGAATATGTAATTCCTTTCAAATGCATCCGCACAATCGGACCTGATATTATACTTGTAAGTATTTGTCCTGAAAAGGTTAAGCAAAAATGTATCTGACCAGTATTGAAAATCCTTTACTTATGCTATAAAATAGTAATATATATGTTTTACGGAGGCGGATAATCATGGATAAGAAATATGTAGCTTATGCAGGCAGCTATACACACGAAAGCAGTAAGGGTATCCATATATATGACTGTGATGTAGCTAAAGGAAGAATAACAGAACGTGAAGAGGTGGCAATTGATAACCCTTCTTTCATTGCATTTTCACATGATAAGAATTTCTTATACTCTATATGTGACCAGGGTGTTTCAGCTTATGCTGTATTAGAAGATGGAAGTCTTGAGCTTATGAATGTTGCGTCCATTAACGGAATGCGTGGCTGTCATATATGCGTAACAAGTGATAACAGATTCCTTGTTGTTTCCGGATATCATGACGGCAAGATTACTGTTTTGCACATCAATGCTGATGGTTCAGCGGGATTTATAGCTGATGAAATATTTCATAAAGGAATCGGAAGTGTTGCCGAAAGAAACTTCCGTCCTCATATAAGCTGGAGCACATTCACACCTGACGAAGAACTTTTATGTGTATGTGACCCTGGAATTGACCAGATTAAGCTTTATGAATTCAATCATGTAACCGGTAAATTAAAGTTATACGATATAATCCGTTCACAGCAGGAATCTGCACCAAGACAGATTGAATTCAGTCAGGATGGTAAGTTTGCTTATGTTGTCTGCGAAATGAAGAATTATATTAATGTATATTCTTATGATAAGAATTCAGACAAAGACCGTTTTGATTTAGTACAGAATATATTCACTGTAAGAAGAGACCATAAATCTAACAGTGCCGCTGCTAACATAACATTTGACAGCACAGGAAAGCATCTGCTCTGCTCTAACGCCGGCGATAATACAGTTACAATATACAAGGTTGATTCCAAAACAGGAAAGCTCTCAAGCCTTAATTCTCTCCCTATCAGTGGTGATTATCCTAAGTACATAAGGCTCTTCCCTGACGACAAGCATTTAATGTCAATGAATAATGAAGGGAATTCTATTACAATATTTACTGTAAAATACGACAAAGGACTTATAATAATGAATGGTCCGGAGCTTAAGATTTCAAGACCTAATAATATGATAATTAAAGAACTTAAGTAAATGTGTCTTTGACACATATATTAAAATGGCTGCCGTTTAGTAACGACAGCCATTAATTTTTATGAATATTTCTCTTCACAGTACTTACATCTATAAACCTGCTTTTCCTCATCAGCAAGTACGAACACCTGCTTTAAGCCCTGCTCGATAGATGTGATACATCTTGGATTCTTACATTTGATAATATTAGTAACCTGCTTTGGAAGAGATAGTCTCTTCTTCTCTACTATTTCACCATTCTTAATAATATTTACAGTAATGTTATGGTCAACGAATCCTAAAACATCAAGATCAACAAGATCAAGACCACCTTCAATCTTAATAATGTCTTTCTTTCCCATCTTACCACTTCTTGCATTCTTAATTATAGCAACCTGACAGTCAAGCTTATCAAGACCTAAGTAATTGTATATCATCATGGCCTTTCCTGCTTCAATATGATCAAGAACAAAGCCTTCATTAAGTTCTCCTACATTTAACATAAATTTTCCTCCTTATGCATCCAGTGAATCAAGTACATGAGCTAATGATGGATTAACTGCTGTATCAAGTCCAAGTAAAGTAAGTATAAGTGCCATTCTTACATATACACCAAACTGAACCTGCTTGAAATAAGCAGCTCTGTCATCATTATCAACATCAACTGATATCTCATTAACTCTTGGAAGTGGATGAAGAACATACATATCAGGCTTTCCAAGTGCCATCTTATCTTCATCAAGTATATAGAAGTCTTTCATTCTTAAGTACTCATCTTCACTGAAGAATCTTTCTCTCTGTACTCTTGTCATATAGAGAATATCAAGCTCAGGCATAGCCTGCTCAAGGTTCTCAACTTCTACGAAATCACAGTTATTAGCCTTAAGCACATCATCCCTGATATAATCAGGAATTCTTAATTCCTTAGGTGATATAAGGACAAACTTTACATTATTGTATCTTACTAATGAACTTATAAGTGAATGGACTGTTCTTCCGAACTTAAGGTCTCCACATAAACCGATAGTAAAGTTATCGAGTGAACCACGGAGTTCCCTTATTGTCATAAGATCTGTAAGTGTCTGTGTAGGATGCTGATGTCCACCATCACCTGCATTGATAATAGGAATGTGCGAATATTCAGAAGCTACCATTGGAGCACCTTCCTTTGGATGACGCATTGCACATATATCTGCATAACAAGAGATAACTCTTATAGTATCTGCAACACTTTCACCCTTTGACGCTGAACTTGAAGAAGCCTCAGAAAAGCCTAATACCTGACCGCCAAGGTTAATCATGGCAGCCTCAAAACTTAATCTTGTTCTAGTACTTGGCTCATAGAACAATGTGGCTATCTTCTTTCCATCACATACATGACCATACTTTGATGGATCCTTTGAAATGTCTCTTGCAAGATCTAATAATCTTGCCAGTTCATCAACGCTTAAATCAAGCGGACTAAGTAAATGTCTCATAATAGAAAAGCCTCCGTGTGTATATTTAATTAAAATAATTACTCTGTTCTGCTGTATTTTTCTGACTGAACCTTAATAAGTTCTGCATCATTAAAATAATCAATCTTCATAGCAGCCTTGACATCATCAAGAGTGTCCTGTGCAACAGCGTAAGCCGCTTCTGTACCTTTCTTAAGGATATTATATACTTCTGGAATATCCTTTTCATATTCATGTCTTCTTGCTCTGATTGGTTCAAGCTCCTTGTTGATAACATTAAGAAGGAACTTCTTAACCTTAACATCTCCAAGACCACCTCTTCTGTAATGATCCTTTAATTCATCAAGATTCTTATAATCAGGAAGGAATTCAGCAAAATCCTCATCACTGCTGAAAGCATCAAGGTAAGTAAATACTGTGTTACCCTCAACCTGTCCAGGATCAGATACCTGAATATGGTTAGGGTCTGTGTACATACTCATAACCTTTTTCTTAACTTCCTCTGGAGTGTCAGATAAGTAGATGCAGTTTCCTAATGACTTGCTCATCTTAGCCTTACCATCAGTACCAGGAAGTCTTAAACATGCCTTATTATCTGGAAGAAGAATTTCTGGTTCAACCAATGCTTCTCCATATACAGAATTAAACTTTCTTACAATCTCACGACACTGCTCAATCATAGGCTCCTGATCTTCTCCTACAGGAACAGTAGTAGCCTTAAATGCAGTAATATCTGCTGCCTGGCTTATAGGATAACAGAAAAATCCTACCGGAATACTCGCCTCAAAATTACGCATCTGAATCTCAGATTTAACTGTAGGGTTTCTCTGAAGCCTTGAAACTGTAACGAGGTTCATATAATAAAATGTAAGCTCTGTAAGCTGTGAAATCTGTGACTGGATAAATATATTAGACTTAGCTGGGTCAATACCAACTGAAAGATAATCGAGTGCAACCTCGATAATGTTCTGTCTTACTTTCTCTGGATTATCAGCATTATCTGTTAATGCCTGTGCATCCGCAATCATAATAAAAATCTTCTCATATTCACCTGAATTCTGTAATTCAACTCTTCGCTTTAAAGATCCAACATAATGACCTAAGTGAAGTCTTCCGGTTGGTCTGTCACCTGTTAATATAATCTTAGACATAAGCGCCACCTTTCCTCATCCCAAAATCGTAAAAATTATATCATACTTTTACGCAAATGGCAAAATAGTTTAATATAAATTGGCAGAATAACTGCAATTCCTGCAAGGAATGTAAGTCCCTCATTCCAGCACACTGCATCAAAGCCAAAATGTGGTATCAGAAGCACAGCAACAGCCGCCCTTCCAGCCATCTCAGCAAGTCCTGAGAGAATAGAATATTTGCCATAGCCCATACCCTGAACTGAATACCTTGCAGTAAATAAAAGTGCCAGTTCTGCATTAAACACACTTATGTATCTTATAAACTTCACAGTGTAACCGACAACAACTGTATCAGCTGCATCAACGAATATAAGTGCCATATATCTGCCGGTAAAGAAACATACTATCATCGTGATTACAGAATAGATAAGACCAATCTCTAAAGTTCTCTTAAATCCTTCACTGATACGGTCAAATCTCTTAGCTCCGAAATTCTGTCCGATAAATGATGAAAGAGCTGTTCCCAACGCATTTAACGGACACAGAATCAGATTCTTAATCTTATATCCGGATGTAAATCCTGCAATGGCGTCTTCTCCAAGTGCATTTACATAAAATTGCAGAATAATTGCGCCAATTGCAGTAATAGAATACTGCAGTCCCATTGGCATGCACATTTTAATAATGTTCTTCATGTAATACGGATGGAACTTTCTTTCATCTGCATTAACTGGAAATAACAGTTTGTACTTCTTAAAGATGTATACAGCACTAAGAACGCCTGCAATTCCCTGTGAAAATATAGTAGCAACCGCAGCTCCGGCAACACCCCATTTCACAACAACAACCAGAAACAGATCAAGAAATATATTAATAACAGTTGATACTGCCATAAACATTGTTGACTTTTTGCTGTCTCCAAATGCCATCAGAATCCCAAAACAGAAGTTATACAGAACCGTCAACGGAAGTCCTAAGAATATAATAACAAGATACACATGTGCATCCTTAAATATATTTTCAGGTGTCTTTAACCACGTTAAAAAGAGTCCACTCATAGACGCTGTAACTACTGTCATAATAACCGCGATTGCAAGCGCAAAGTAGACTCCATTAACAAAATATTTTCTTAAATCATCATTCTTTCCTGCTCCAAATGCCTGTGACACAGGAACACTTATTCCTATACATGAACCTATACAGAAATAACATACAATATACGTAAGAGAAGAAGTTGCACCAACTGCTGCCAGTGCCTTAGAGCTTAAGAACTGTCCAACAATTGCTGCATCTGCAATATTATAAAGCTGTTGCAGAAGCTGACCCAAAAGCACCGGTCCTGCAAATGATAATAAAATCCTTGTTATCGGTCCATTAGTCATTTTTGTATTATCAAGTGTTTCTGTCCTGCTCATATATATCTCCCATATTGAATTAAATATAAATCATTCAATATTATAGACCTACAGACAAAAAAAGCAAGAAATATTATAAGTTAGTTTTCTTTTTTTCCGCACATAACTATAATTCTTGATATTAACAGTATAATTAATGTACCAGCAACAGCTCCACACCCATCAATCAGCACATCTGTAATCCTTCCACTCCTTCCTGACACAAACAGCTGGTGAATTTCATCTGTTGCTGCATATATTACCGCCGTACATATTGCAGTTAATCCATTCTTCCACCTGATAAAACCTGGTGTCACTGCTCCCAGCACACATCCTGCAAGAATTGCATACTCTGTTGCATGAGCTGTTTTTCTTACTGGATAATCAATCTTTTTTGCCATATCAACCTGCTCATATTCTTGCAGATTATCAAAACCGGGTACAAATATATTACACACTGTCATTCCAACTTTAATACTCTGGTTTTCTGATTCATCTCCTGGTTTTGCCGAAAAAGCAAATATTACTATCGCCCAGATAAGTGCAATTATCAAAAAAATCATTCTTCTAATATTATAATTCATAGTAACCCTTAATCCTTACCTAAAAAAATCCGGCATAAGCCGGATTGAATATAATAAAATGAGCAGCACTATAAGCCGGGTTATGTCAGCATAAGCTGTGATGATCATCTATCTAGTCCTGCTGTTGCCAGCAGGCTCAAGCGACCTACCTAAAGCTTGGCGGGCAACCTTTATATCGCTTTTATTTGGTCTTGCTTCGAATGGGGTTTACATGTGCCACTGCTGTTACCAGCAATGCGGTAGTCTCTTACACTGCCTTTCCACCCTTACCATAGCTTTCGCCATGGCGGTATATTTCTGTTGCACTGGCCTTGGAGTTGCCTCCACCGGACGTTATCCGGCATCCTGCCCTGTGAAGCCCGGACTTTCCTCACCTGCACGAATGCAGCCGCGATCATCTGTGCTACTCATAATATTTAGTTGTTTTTGCTTTCGTCTACTATCTGGTAAACTTCTATCTTAAACTGGTCTTCTTTACTAATACCAACAAATCTACAGCCGTATGTTGTCTCTGTATCCCCTGAATTACTCATTCGTATTATTTCTATTACAGTTGCAATTCGTTCTTTATTGGCAAGTATAACAACAGTATCGTAATAAGTATTAGGCTTAAACTTATAATCAGACTTAAATGCCATGCCATCTTTTGATATATTAATGACATTCACATCTACGGTATCGCTAGCATACCCAGAAACATATTTATCATCAAGCTGTCTTAATGATATATAAACATTGACATCAGTTCTTCTTGATTTTCTCTTTTCAATCCCCATGATTTCCCTCTGTACTGTACAGGATTATACCTGTTCTCCTTCATTTAATCCATATAATGATATCATTAAATTATTGGAAGTTCAAATATATTTTTTATATACTTCTATTACTTCGTTAATTATATATTATTATTTAATAAACATAGCATCCCTCATGTTTCGAGTTCGCCTCACTTTTCCTGTTTTGTAATTTACATTCCATCAATTATCAATGATAACACAGCCATATCTCCGTAGTCAATCGGAAGTGTGGCTCATTTTTCTCTGTAATTCATCGCAGATGGCGGACACTCTCTTTTCGCCAAATCCCTTGAGAGTGAGCAGGCACTCTCTTACTTGGTCTATCGTGAGGGAGTCTGCTTCTGCCGCCTCCTTGCCATCTTTATATCCGGACTTATAAACCGACTCCGCCCACATCGTCATCTGACAATGGTCCATTTTGCGGATTTTGTCGTACTGCTTCCTGTTGAGGATAAACCCTTTAATCTTTCCCATTCTGTTCCTCCTTGCGGTCATAAATATTTCCATCTATTCTGTACTTAGAATGATTGTCAAGGAAATAATGTCTCCTACGCTTAGTGTCGTTGATATAGAACTTTCCTTCGTCAAATTCAACAGTTCCGTATCCACTGAGACCATCGCATCTCATGTAGACTATATCGCCCTCGTAAATTCTCCTGCCATCCTTTGCAACAATTCCTGTGAATTGACATAATGTATCCGGATTTATTCTTGCTTGAAGATGCCTGTTCGGCAATCCCCAATCGGTCATTTGGTCGAAAATTATGTAATGCTTCGTGTTGTCCGGATGGTTCTCATAATCTTCCTTAATGCAATATGTTGTATCATTCAAGGCTATATAAAATCCCTCATACCACCTATCCTTGTCATCATCATCAATGCCTTTCGCTCTAAAAAGTATGTCTCTCATTTTCATTCCCTCCCATATACCTCTTCTCTTGCAATCTCATATAGCATAGGATAATCGTGCGGATTGAAATTGAAACCATACAGTTCATAAAAGGCATCGTTGCTCATCTTGAACCATAGCACCGCCCACTGGAGGAGCGTCTTACCTCTCAGGGTCTGCATCGAATATCTTACTTTCGCATTAGTTTTCATTATCTCGTGAAGAGTAACTGCCATTCCTATCCTCTCCTTTCTCTTGCCGCAGAACGGAACATCATAAGCAGCATCTCGCTTACAGGTCTTTTCCTGTCGGTTCTTTTGGCTTTCTTTACTGATACAAGACTCCTCCACATATCATCTGTTGGAACCAACACCCCGACATTGTACGGAATTTCCAAACTCACCGCCGCATATACTTCCGCAGGCATTACATAGTAGTTGAAGTCTCCGATGAAATTGTGACCGTTCTTGCTGTGGAAGTCATCGACTGACGACTTAACCTCATAACAATAAAAATCTCCTTTTTCGATGCCGGATACCGTATTGTTCACTGGCTTGAATTTCATGTAATCAACTCTGATTGCATGAGCAGTCGAATAGTCAAAAGTCACTTCTTTCGCCCAATATATCCTCGGGTCATTGTGTGGATTTATATACTTTTCGACCATTTCCGATAGGGTGGATGTTGTTTCGGGTCTGTTCATATCTACCCCTCCAATCTTTTTAACTGCCTGTCTACCTTGAAATCAATTCTCCTCTCAACCTCATCTTCTGCTTGGAAGAGTAGCTCCATCTGTCTGCACATAATTCTCACATCTGCCAGTTCGTCAATGATGTCTGTTCTTGCCTTAAATAGGTCTGTATCTCCATTCGTAGGATTTACATTTTCTCCTCTGACGAGGGCAAATTTTCTTCTGTACTTGAGTAATGCTTTTGTCAACTCTGACATTTCTTCGATGCACATATCAATCTGAGGTTGAGTACCATACTCGCAGATACATCTTCTATACACAATGTCGTGCTGTTCCTGTCTTGTCATTTCTTCCTGTTCCATGTTTTCCTCCTTGTCTGATGATTGCCGCACCAATGGTCTTTCCGGAACGCTTCCGGGCAATACCATCGGTGTGTGCAGTCGCTGCACATGTGCGGCTCATCCTTTGATTTTCTATACAAACGGCAACTCCTCATCAATTCCATCCGGAACATTCATAAAGCCATCGCCCGATGAGGAATTATTGGATGCAGGCTGCTGATAATTGCCTCCTGCGTTGTTTTGTGAGGATGCCTTGCTTTCTGCGAACTCCTGCTCCTCGACAATTACTGTCGTTGTGTAAACCTTTACGCCGTCCTTATTCGTATAGGAACCAGTTTCAAGTCTGCCTGTAATTGCAATCTTGGTTCCTTTGTGGAGATATTTCTCGGCAAACTCCGCTCCTTTTCCGAATACCGCACAGGAGATGAAATCAGCCTCCTGCCCGCCATCCTGCTTAAATCTTCTGTCAACTGCCAGTGTGTACTTCGCAATGCAGGTATTATTTCCATTCTGTGAGTAATTGATTTCCGGGTCTCTCGTAAGTCTACCCATTAAGATAACTTTATTCATTTTCTGTATCCTCCATTTCTTTCTCGAACTCATCCAAACCCACCGTTGGGAGTTTCCACCAAATTAGCACTAAAACTGTTATCCATGTCAAAGCGTATGAGAACCTGCCTATCTCTCCTTTAATAAAAATTGCCATCCCACATACGAACCAAGGAAAGCAATTCCAATGTCTTTTCCATTGTTTTTTCAATCTTTTCAGCATACTTGCTCCTTAGAGTATGGCGGCTTAACAGCCGCCTTACAAATATCAAACCTCAGAGTCCAACTTTCCATAAAAAGCGGAGCGGAAGCCGAGGGCGCTGCTCGAGTAAGAACGAGCATCGTCGAGGTTCAAGCTGAACACACCCGCATTGGCACCAGTGCGCCAGCTGCCCCCGGCAATCGGCAAACGCTCGCCCTCCGTATCTGCATACAGGTAAGTCTCCGGTTCGCCGGGATACAGGGCAAGTTCTTTCATCTGTTCGGTGGCATCAAATTCAAACTCTGCATCTCCCCACTCACATCCATCGTAGTCCATGCCCGACTCCTCAGTTGTAAACTTGAGTCCGCCGTCCTCAGCATTGATGCGAATAGGCTTGCCATCTTTCATCAGTGCCACCCACTTGTCGCTGTCTTTGCTCATGTCGATATCTGCCGCAGCATTGTTGTCCGGTATCGCTTCGATGACACCATCCATAAGTCTCATTCCTGCAAACCACTCCCAAATGTTTCCACATAAATCAGAAACCCCAAATGGCGTGTGGTCGTGGTTCCATGTTGCAGGTCCGGAGCCTGTCAGTGTCTTATATCCGCCATCATAGGTCTTTCCCTTTTCGGAGTTATCTCCATGCCAGTCTCCGCAGTTCGTGTTTCCATGCGGGAACACTTCGTTCTTGTGGCAGATATTGGCAATCAGTCCTCTCTCTGCCGCAGTCCACAGATGCCATCCCTCGCCCTTCGCTCTGCAAAGATTGACTGCTTCGTCATAAGTGACATTCACTTCCGGCTTTGTCATTGGGAGCGAATATGCTCTACCGTTGATTACTGTATTCGGATACTTGCTGATGTAGATTTCATCATACACTTTCCCATCCACCACAAACGCAGGATGAGGGCGGTGTGAACCTCCAAACAATTCATTGTCCGTCACTCTCGAGAAACGAACCATGATAGACGGAATGCCTGCCTTGTCGTAGATAACAACATTATCCGCTCTGAACGGTTCAAATTCCGGAACTCTGATAAACGCTCCGCAGCCAGTCTCTTCGATTGAGATTGCCTCCGCAAGGCATCTGCCCTGCTTGTCCTTTTTCTTACAGTTTCTTGTGCATCTTACTTCCATTGTGATACCTCCTATAATTCGTAGTCTTTTCTGTTCTTGCCCTTACCTCTGTACTTGGTAAACGGCTCTATCCATACACTCTTGCCGGATTTGTAGTGTCTCATATAGCCTCTGACGCTTACTTCGTGTTCCGGTTTGGTATAGGTTCTCTTTTGGTCGGGAAGTCTCAGAACTTTGCTGTCTACTTCCTCAATTACATACTGCTTCCGGATGAGTGGAAGCGGTTTCGTTACATCTTTTCGTAACGCCTTAGCCTGCCGCTTGGTTCTTCTACCCTTGTCCTCAATCTTTACCGTCTCCCGGTAGTAAGTCATAAAGCACATCAGAGCGTGGTACTTCAACGCTTCCTTGAGATGCGTATTATCCATTGCCATTACCTGCATCAAGAGCATTTTTCTTTCCGGCGGCAGGTGTGATGCAAAACGAAAGTTGGATGTCTGCGTAGTCGCAGGGTCGTAATCGTATGTAACAACCGCAGGCAGGTTAGGCTTTTCCGCCGGGTAGACCGCCAGTTCCACCAAATCTCCTTTGCTCTCGAATGTGAACTCAATCAACTCTTCCTGCAATTCGACAACACCTGCATCTAACGGTGCGTGGAACTCCTGCTGTTTCAGCCATTCTCTGTTTTTGGAGAACCAATCAAGAACGATTTCCATTCTTGCATTTGACTTTACAATTATCCTGTCTGCCGACTGCTTATCCATCCTCTCACCTCCTAAAATTCAAATCCCATATTGTCCTCAATATCAGAGATTTCATCCTCGAGATACTTTCTGTAAATATCCTCGTTTTCAGCAAAATTGATTGATGTGTCGAGGCAGTTGCAGAACCAAATTACATCCTCTTCCGGGTCGCAGGATTCCAGTTCGTCAATCTGCTCCTGCAACTCATCGTATTCTTCCGAATCCTCCTCGCAATCATCTCTTTCATCTTCGAGTTCTGAAATCTTATTCTCAAGAGCATCCTCGAGTTCTTTCTGTCCTTTTCTGAAAATTGCATCCGTGATATTATTCAGAGTGACATTTACACCCTCCTCCTGTAATTCAACAGCTATATCTCCAAGGTCGTACCCGACATCATCCAGTATGGAGATATCGAGGCTTCCACAATCAAGTAGCACAAACAACAGTCCATCTAATGCTGACATCACAACACCTCCTCAACAAATTCATCTCCCTTGAACCAACACTCCTTAGTGCCAAGTTTCTTTTTCTCGCAACCATTCATCCTCATTCGATACTCCTGCTCCGCTTTCGGGTCGTGCCACTGCAAACCTCTCTTTTTGTACAGTGGTATCCAATGCTCGTCATAGAATGAGTATCCGCAGCCATCTATTCCGAAGAAATAACCCCATTCATCATGCTCGTAAATCCGGAAGCCGCACTCAGACATCTTCTTGATGCCGTCCAACTCATCCATAAAGTAATCATCCGCTGAGTCCGAGAAACTCCACAGCCATCCCCACATCGGAAGAATGCTGTCACGCTCAACCTCAAAGTCATCTGCTCCGAGTTCAATGGTATTTCCATCTTCAAGATTGATGAGGTAAACATCTCCTACGATATTCTCAATCTCGCCATTGGGGTCGTAATCTTCGCATCCATCCGGGAGATTATATACATATACTCTGTCGCATACTCGAGGCATCGTAACCTCGTGCCAATCATCCGGTTTTGCCTGCATGAGAGTTTCTATCATCTCCTGCGGATAGGCATTCATTTCTCTGACCCACTCGTGAGCCGCATCGCTTATTGTCATCCCTGCTCTTGCCATGTTCATTCCTCCCTATTCTGCAATGTGCTTGAGTAATATCCTCGAGTAATATCCTCGAACGTTTCCACGTCGAAATATGCGTATGTTCTTTTTGGTCCTCCCGGATGCTTTCTCTGCAATCTGCTCAGAACATAGCACTCGTGCGTTTCTCCGAGACAATCCTTAATGGTCTTTGTTTCGCTGAGGACTCTCATGTCCGAGAGCCTCTCTCCGAAGAACTTGAGCGTATCCCTGTCGAAGAAATGTCCTCCGGGATGCTTCCCTTGGTATATATCTACCAGTTTCCAAACAGGCATCGTTACTTTCATATCATTCAGCCTCCTTTCCTGTGATGATTGCGAATGCTTCCTTGAGAACTGCCAGTTTTCTTTCTGCCTCATTCGCTCTTTCAGACTCCTTAACCAACTGGTCTGCGATTCTTTTCTGATTGCTCTTGAGAACCTCGTTATCGTGCTTGAGGATATCCAACTCGCTGTTCTTCTCGTCATTCAGTCTGTTGATTTTCTCACAATACTGAGTGTCCATTCTGTCGTAATCATTCTTCTCTTTTACGAGTTCTGCCTCGAGTTCCTCAATTCTTCTCGCACGGAGTCTCATCAGCCTCTGAATACCGCCCTGTTTTTTCCATGTCTTGCAGAACTCATCTTTGTCGATGTCGCATCCCATGTACTCTGCTTCGATTTCTCTGTATTCTGCCTCAGTCGGCTCAAAACCTGTTCTCTCGATAAACTCTGATTTCATCATATCTTTGTACCTCCTTGGGTGTTATGTTTTTCGTTGAGCGTACGATAGCATAGCCTACCTTGAAGTCAATAGTTTTACTGATATTTTTTAGGAATTTTCCGCCTGTAAATTGGAATATTCCAATCTCTCAGGTATGAGAAATAAGCCAGTCGAAACAATCGGCTTTATTCCAAAATTCCTCGACCTCAGTATCTCCATTGGAGACTCTGATGCCAATAATACTGCCATCGTCTTTCTGAATGTAAAACTTATCTCCGCTGACATTCCCTGCCTTAATATCATCAAGCATATCCTCGCACACTTTGCGGATGCCGTCATTGTCAACCATTTCAACCCTGTATCCGATATGCTCCATTACCTCAAGGAAGCGTTCTGCCTTTAGGTCCTGCTGTCTGTTCAACTGCTGATTGATGACACGCACATCCTCCCCAAGTGACTTAGCCAATTCAGTCTGTGTCATCTTCTTTTCTTTCATAGACTCCTTAATGAGTTCAATTACCTTTGCCATCTTATCTCCTTTCATCAGTTACGCCCGAGAACTCTGCACACTACACTCTCGAGAGTATCGTTCATCGCTACATTACTATCTTCATCGTGGCGGTACATTGCCATCATTCTCTGCATCTGCTCATCACTGATTTCTATGTTGCCACCTGCCAATTCTTGAGCAGTTGCATTCAAATCCTCCTCGAGGTACGCATCATCTTTTCTGCGGTAGATAATATCTTCTACCCAGTGAGGAAGTTCGAGTCCTACGATGTTGCCGCACTCATCAAACTGAATTTTCATGGCATTGCAGTAATCTTCCACCGCATCCTCCGGGCAATCTGCATTATCCAAATCCGGACTGCCTAACTCCATAGCAAGGCATCTCACTTGATGTCTCGCCTCGTCTTTCGCCTTGAGCGTATCATCTCCGCAGGCTGCTCCGTCCGCTGCCTCGTAAATCTCATTCCATGTCATTGTCATTGCTCCTTTCTTCGCAGTTGCACATACACATCATCATGTTGTAAAACTTCGGTGCAACAGTTCTTACTTTTCTGATGTCGGCTATAATCTCTTCCTTATCGGTTGGAATATCGTTCTGCTCCAAATATCCCATTTCCAATAGCCAATCTATAAACTTTTGAGGTCCTTCCATCCTACACCTCCGTTCCGTCCGCCGTTGTAATGAACTTAATCTCTGACAGATACGCATATCCGAACTGCTTATCGTGATATTCTCCGAACATCTTCTCTGCCTTTCTCCTTGCCTCCTCCGGAGACTCTGCTTTTATCGTTACATCGACATCAGCAAGGAAATTTACTGTATATTCTTCCATCTGTCCTCCTTATCTGCTGATAACTGTAACCAACTTGTTATACTCGCCCATCTTATCCTTGCGGACAAGTCCGATTTCTTCATTCTCTGCATATACAAGTTCATATTCATTCGCAACAAGTTCGCAAACTTCAATCTCATTCATAACTGCGAGTTTCTCCGCTGTTGCCAGTTTTTCTTTCAGTGCGAGTTTTCTAATGCCGCTACTCATTCCTAAGTAGTTCAAATTCTCGCTTAATTCTCTTCCTGTCATCTGCTATCCTCCTTACAGGTACGACCTCCCGTACCTCTTTCTAAATTCTTCTCTTGAGCCTATCTTTGCCTCGAACATCGCCTGCCCGAGCATTTTGGATAATCGCTCTGCCATCGGGTTATCATGTATCCGGTGCAGTTTATCACCCATGTTGTGACAATTATTGCAAACCGGAACCTTGAGTCCGTCCTTGTCACTGAGTTCTCTGCCCGCCGTACCGAATATGAGATGATGCTCCGCTTCCGCCTGTCTGCCGCAGAATATGCAGATGTCATTGTATTCGGTTACTATGCCTTGCATCCAATCGCCATCCTTTCTCCGATATAGGCTTATGCAGCGTTTTTATTGCTTCTATGGTGTATTTGTAGGGTTCTGTTCCTGTTGGCTTGCTCCTGCCTTAACCATACACAATCTCTCCCATAACGGCGTACTGAATAATCATGTCTGCTACCGTTGCATCTACCATCGAACAGTCAAGTCCAAACTCTCCGCTACTGCATCCCACTGAGTTCATTCCGGAATACATGATGTCATACGGTCGGTTTACATCCTCACAGTATTTCTTGATACCATCGAGCAACTTATCTCTCGTGAGTTCATAGACCTCATTTTCCTCTGAGTCGTGTAGTTTCAGAGTGCCGCCCCGACTTATCTGTTCGGATGCGTATTCTCCGAGATAATCTCCGACAACCTCGGCTTTTCTACACCAGTAATTGATGCCGCCCTCCAATGCAGTTGTGACGATATCATCTATGGCTTCCTGTGTGACATTCACTTCAAGTTCTACTTTAACCTTAAAATCATTCATCTGCCTTTACCTCCCATCCGCAAGACGGACACTTCTTGTCATTACATCCATCTCCATAATTGATAAGTCTGCCGCACTTCTCGCACCTTACCCATTCATTATTGACAAACCAGTCCTCCATGAGTGTCTCCGGATGCTGCCAGTCAACTTCCTCGAATAATTCATCTGCAAACTCCTCTTGGCAGTTGCACATCTCAAGAAAATCATTTCCGGTATATACTGCATCCGATGTCTCCGGGGCATAGCACGGTTGGTCCTTATGGTTCCGGTAAGCATCTTCGTCTTTAAAAATCATTCCCTGTCCGTAAAATTCACGGTGGATGGCATAATCTTCTCCATCATCCTCGATACTGCCGACTTTCAGCATATCGCCACCTCCTTGAGAACCTTTCTTTTTGTAGGAACATATACTGTTTCTTCAACCGTTTCTACCGACTCGCTGAGTCTTGCCGCCTCTTCAACAATGCTGTCGCAGAGTATATCAAATCTTTCAACAACCCTGCATCTTTCTCGGAGTTCCTCGATACTCCATTCTTCAAAGTCCTCATTCTCATCAACACTCCTGCCGGATGCGTATTTCTGCATGAGCGGGTGCTTGTAGTTTACTCTCGTGTCCTTTCTACATCTTCCGCAGGTACATCCGCTTTCTTCTACGGTTCTGAAATTCCGCTGTCCGCAGGATGTGCAGAACGACTTGTATCCGGTATCTTTCAATCCGCCGCTATACAGGACGAGGTATCCGCCACTTCTGCCATTGAAATGTGCCTGCCATGCGTAATCATTCTCTCTGTCAAATTCATCCGTCAGTTCATTGATTGTTTCATAGGCTCCATCACAGTCCATGATGTCGTACAATCTACTGGCCTGTTCAGAGGTCAACCCAAGGCTGCGGATTTTCATGTTATTTGCGTAGGAACTCGCCCTGTTCCAACTGCTCATGGTGTCATATCTGAAATGGTTCTTGAGGAAACCAACCATTGCCTTTCGACTCCTGTAATCTATCTTCTTATGGAATTTCTTCATTTTCTGCTCCTTTCTCCAAGTAGGATGCCAAGGTTGATACACGCCGCACCAAATGAGACTATGGCTGTCACGCTGTTACCTGTGATGATAAATGCTGCTATTGATACTACAAACATGATATGCAATGCAATTTTACCGATTTTCATTTACACCGACTCCTTCCTGTGATATTCTTATTAAACAGGAGGGAGGTATGACTCCCCCTCCCACGAACTGAAATCAGCCTGCCAAAACTGCTATCAAAGCAAGTATGGCAGTGGCTAAATCCACAATCGCTACCGTCCAAGTAATGATTTGAACCGCCTTGCTGTTTTCAGTTCTTTTTTTGAGCTGTTCTACCTCCGCTTCGAGTTCTTCGACTCTCCGTTTTAGTTTTCTCAACTCCTTGTCCTTATTGATTGGCTATCGCCTCCTCGGATTTTTTAGTACCATTTGGTACAATCGTACGATAGCATTGCCTACCTACCTGTCAATAGAAAGTCAGCATATTTACTGAGTTTTTTCGCCATCCTTTTTCTCGAAAAGAGGCACTCTCTTGTTGTAGGTCATATCGTACTCTCCGCTGCACTTATGCAGTTCCCAACCACCAAGTCCTGTTCCCTCGATGGAAACATAGTCATCAGCACACCAAGTTCTTACGCCGCCCTCTACTCCGTGCTTTCTTGAAATTTCCAGTAACTTCTCAACCACCGGAACCGCCTCTTTGCAGAACTCTCTCATCTGCTTCTCTGAAAAATTCATCTCTGCCATAATCTTTACCTCCTAATAATCTTCATCGAGGCATTCATCAGCCTCGTCATAATACTGACCGTCATATCCTTTTGCCATCAACTTTTCATAACAATCGAAGCAAACCAATCTGAATGCGATGCCGTGGCAATCGTGAGTGAAAAGCATATCATCTCTCACTACTTCCTTGCCGCAGGTAGGGCATATTCTAATATCTGCTTCGCACATTTCTTCCGGGTCACTGACTTCAAAACTCATTCCCATTTTTATTTCTCCTTACCAAATTCTCTTGAGTCCACCGATGGACGGCTCGATGCCTATGGTTCCGAACTCACTGCAATCCGGCATTGTCGTATTTACCACATAAGCGAGAGTCTGATTATCTCCTAAATCCTCCATATCCATCTTCCACTCTTCGATATACTCGGAAACATACAAGAACGAATACATCAACCCGAAGTTCGTCTGCGTCTTGATGACATGGTAGACAAGTCCATTGTTCTCCTCTTCAAACTTCCTAACCATCTCCTGCTCCTCATCGTTGAGCCAATACAATAGACCCGGTCCTTCTGAGAGGTTGATTTTACCCTCTTCTTCAAACTCCTTAATCGGCTGCTCCATGATGCCGAGTTTCTTCATCCTCTTAATTGCTTCCTGCTTCTGCTGTTCTCTTAAATCTGCCATCTTAAATACCTCCTAACGCCATTTTCTGTTCTGTTTTTCCTACAATCTTTGTTCCCGGGTCGAATTTCTTCCCATCTTCGTTGCCCTGCCAAAATGCTCTTGCACTCATCTGCTCCTGTGCAGCACTTTTGAACTTCTCGTGCTTCATAGCATCGGTTTCATCACTGACCTCTTTTGGAACTGCCATTACCAACCCCCATCCAGTCTCGTCATGTTCCCTCTGCTGTTCAAATGCTTCCTTGATACCCTGCGTGTAGCCGAAGCCATATCCATCGCAAAGTCTCTTTCTGTATTCTCGAGTGCAATCCTTAGACTTCTTTCTGAGGTCATCAATTCCGCTGCGGATACATTCGACTGCATATCTGAAAATCTCAACGCAAGCATCCACATCTCCCTCGAGGCCTACAAAGCATATCGTAGCAACCTGCTTGTTGTACTCCTTTCTTCTGTATGACTGACAGCAAAAGTTCTGACCGATGATTGCCGATAGACTTATCATCCACGCTTCTCTTCTCTTGCTGCAATCGAACTCTGTCTTGATGTGGGTGACTTTCTTCTTGCCGATGTCCTCGAGGTCTATTTCTGCTATCTTATGCTCTGCCATTAACTTCTTGGCTTTCAAGAGTGCCGACTTCGCCTCGTGTTCGTTTCTGCTCTCTGAGAGGGCGAGCAACTTCTTAATCTTCTCTCTGTAATCCTGTTCTGCCATACCATTTTGCCTCCTTATGCCATCTTCTCGATGATTGCAAGCAACATCTGATGCTCTTTCCAAGAAATCTTTTCTCTCTGAAATGCGATGTCGATACCGTCATTTCCATAAAAGACATTCTGCATTGCATCCTCTCGATTTTCTGCTTCTATAATTCTCTGAATGAACTTCTTAAACATATCTGCGTCCTCCTTATTTGGCTTGTTTTTATCGTATGCGTACGATAACATGACCTCCGGTCAAGTCAATAGGTTTTACGCATTTTTACAGAAATATTTTCAGTCATCCTCATAGTCCTCGATGTCGATATTTGCCGCCTCGCAGATGCTCTCATAATCAGCACCGTTCTCCCACATATTCTTGATACAGAACCCATGTACTGTGCCATCCCACTGTGCGATATGCTGCTCTATTGCTTCGTTCAGCCTTGCATTGCTTCTATCTGTCATCTTCCGTCATCTCCTTTTCAATTCTTTCTGCCGTTTTCTTTGTTCCATCTCCCCAATAACAACCTTCTCTGCAAAAATACCAGCCAAGAAGCACTCCATCATCAATATACTTAACCACCTTCTTACGCCTCCACCTTTCTTATAATGGATGCGGGACACCAAAACTCCTCGCCATCCAGTCTCAGATACATTTTTCCTCTGCCTTTCTTGAGGACCTGTGCAAGGGGTCCAATATCGTCAATCTTAACAAGGTCTCCCGCCTTAATCATGTACCTCGCCTCCTTTTACCAAATCGTACTCATCTACCTCCTTATCCGTCAGTGGTTCTGAATAATCTGCATATCCCCAAACCTCTCTGTTCACTTCGTATCTGTAAGTCCTCTTGCAAAAACTCGTGACATTCTCCAAGTTTCTTTTTGGAACTGCCCCCGGCATTGGCGGTCTCAATGCAAACCAATATCTGTATCCCATCTCTACGCCTCCCTAATCTCAACCAACTCATCAATTCCAGTATAGATACATCTTCCGGTGGTAAACACCAATCCATCCCATCTGACTGAATTAACTGTTTCAGTGTACATCTCTCCGGTTGCTCCATCTTTCCACTCAACCTCAACCGTCTTTCCGGCTGCAAGCATTTCTTCGATTTTCTCCACATCTGCCATTCTGAATATTTTCATAGCCTTTACCTCCTGTTCGGTGTTTTTACTGATTTATCTTGACTACATCGTACTTGGAACATTCCAATTTGTCAATAGTTTTACGGAAATTATTTTGGAATATTCCTATTTAGCTACGCAAACACCTCCTGCATCCTCTTCCTCATTTCCGAGATGCCTGTCATTACATTTATCATGCCGGACCACTTCTCCATGTGGTCGAGATAGATGCCGCAGGCTTTCTTACTGAGACGATAGACTTCGATGTATTTATTCTGCCTGCTCCTCTCTGATGTCAGAGAAAATTCTCTCCTCTCATCATCTGTGCAGTATGGCAAAATCTGATTTTTAATTCTTCTTACGACTTTTCCGTTTGGTGCAGAGAACATTTCTCCTATCTGTCTTGAGGAAATGAAATCCAAGGCATCCACAGAGCCTGTATCTGCCTGTTCCTGCCTCTTTGGTTCTTCCGGTATAGAATTTGTTGTATCAGTCTGAGCCTGCTGCTCCTGTAAATGCTTTAGGCACATTCTGTACCCTGCCATAAATCCCGACTCCTCGTACTCAACTGCAACATCCATCATCTTGTCATAAAATCTATTCTGCGGTTTCAGTTCCTTTGGAAAGAAATATGCAACCATCTTGTCGTACTGCTCAACCTCATTGCAGGCTGCTTCTGTATGCCTCTCCTTGCACTGGCAGCCGTCTACATATTCTCTGAAATATTCAGCTAACTGCTCATCTGTCAGTTCTTTTGGAATAACGCTCATGCCACGCACCTCCTTAAATCAATACTCCTATTTTCTGTTTGGACTTCTGCCAATAATAGGCATCATCCTGCACATATCCATCATCTATCGCTGCTTCCAGTCTTACATCCAGTAATTCACTGTTCGGAATATCATGGTCTGTATCGAATGGTCCGATTGTTGTATAGCCGACAATTTCTCCGGTCGTTTCGCTAATAAGGTTGTAAATCATACTGCATACCTCCTTTGCTTTTTTGCGAGCGTACGATAACACAACCTTGCACCATGTCAATAGGAATATCTTTATTTTTACGGAATGATTTGGAGAACTCCAAAACGATAATAGAAATGTGTCCATAGGACATCCATAGGACAATGAACATAATAGATATAATATATATAGGTAACGGTTACGGTTACGGTATGGTTTAGGACTTTCCGCAGGACTGTCCGTGTGACTGTCCATAGGACAAGGCGGATTTCTTCTTATATAATGTATGTCGAATTGCTTTTGAAAAATCAGTAAAACCGTTGGTGCAAACCGTTTATCAGATTGCTTCGTCCTTGGACGGAAAACCATGCGTCCACAGATTGTCCACAGGACAAATTTCGGACAATAAAAAAAGAACCTCCCTACCGTATCTGATAGAGAGGTCCATTCCTTACCAACCGGAACTATTTTGCATTGATGAAATCAACTGCATCTCCAAGTTCCCTGTATGCCTCCTCGAACTGCTTCTTTGGAGACCACGACTCATAGCCATCCTTATATCTTACTTTGTATCCGGCTTTGCCGTCCTTTTCCATCGGCTCTGCCTTTACGATTTTTACGCCAATGTAGTTCTTCATTCTTTCCTCCTGTTATCTGACTCTAATGGAGTCTCCTGTGATGATGAGGTTCGGGTTCTCAATGCCATTCAGAGAAACGAGGGCATCGACAGTTGTTCCGAAATCCTTCGCAATGCTTGTGAGCGTTTCTCCGCTCTCGATAGTATGGTACTTCTTGCCGCCATCATTTACGATGTCCTGTACTTCCTGCCATCTGTCTCCGAGAACGGTTCTCCTTACTTCATCATCTCCGTACTTGCCAGTCCATACTTCATCTGCCAACTCCTGTGCGGACGCACTGTAAATATGATTGATAACTTCCTGCACCTCATCATATCTGCTTCCGAGTGCTGTTTTTCTTGCATCTCCGCCGCCGAACTCATCTTTCATAGTTCTGTAAACCAATTCAAGCGTTGTTCCCTCCGGAGCAGACACTTCCGGCTCATCCTTGCTGTCATCATTGTTGGCAGTAAATCCATTGAGTCCTGCCGCTTTGATTGCCGCAGGGAAGTCACGATAGCAGAAATCTTGGTCTACTGTTCTGCCGCAGATTGTCTTGTCCGCAATGAAATTCTGACCGCCGCCATACTGCCAAATATCGTGAGATGTTGCAGGTGTGTTGGATGAATACTTTGCCACCCAATGAGTAAATCTCTGTAAACGAGAGTCGTTTACATGAGACTGGAAGTGTGAGTCTGATGTATAAACTCCAACGAAGTATCCTGCCTTTTCGCATCTGTCGCAAAATGCAATAACGATGTCTGTGAGAGTATCCTTTGCGTTCTTGAGCATATTGCCCTCGACATCGTAGTAGATAGGATATTCAAACTGCTTTCCTGCAATTACTGATAGGAAATGGTCTGCCTCCACCTGTGCGTCTGCAACAGACTTGGCGTTACCATAATAATACGCACCGACAGGCATACCAATCGCCTTGCACTGTGCGTAATAATCTTCAAATTTGCTGTCCTTGTACTTGCCCGCATCTGCTCCGGCAGCTTTAACAATGACGAACTGTACACCTCTTTCATCTCTTGCCTGCTTGATGCTAAGGTCTCCCTGCCAATGTGAAATATCAATACCAAAAAGTTTGTTCATAGTAAAACTCCTCCTTTTACAAAAATAAGGGCGGCTTTTCAGCCACCCCGATGTGTTATGCCTATTCAAAATCAGGCTTTAATCAACTTGCCTTTCTTGAGAAGATTTACCATCTCAAGGTTCTGTGCCGCAGTATATGCGTAATTCTTGATACCATTTGCGGCTGCAATCTTCGCACGATGAGCCTTGGATGTATCTTTCTCTCCAACCGCTGCAAGTGCCGTAACAATGGAACCCGATGCTCCTTTGTACTTAGGGTAATGAGAAACCGCCTGTCTTGGATTGCCGGATATGACTACGACAGTATGACCTTTGGTCTTTGTGACAAGAATGTCTCCGTTGCACAACTTCGTGCCGGATGTTACCGTAATAGGCTCCATGAACTGCTTAGACGCTTTGAGAGCGGACACCTCGGCTGATGTGTTGAAATTGCCCGGGTCAAATCCCGCTTGGATGCAGCACGCTCTTACAAGTGAACTGCAATCAGCCTCTGTCTTGGCAGAAATCTTTGCAAGGCTTCCGCTCTTTCTTAACTGTTCAATTACAGTTATGCGGTGTCCTTGGCAGTATCCGATGTTGTTGTTTTTGCAGGCCTGTATCATTGCTTCCGCAATAGCATTGGCAACCGCAACACTCTTTGGTCTCATGCAAATCCATCCCTTTGAATGGACATAGTACGGCTGAGTTGAGACTTCGTTTCCTGTTTGGTCTCCCGGCTTTCCTCCGGAGATTTTGCCGTTCTCATCAATTCTCGCACTACCTACCATTAAACTCATGTCAATTCCTCCTTAAACAAATAGGGCAACCTTTCGACTGCCCTGTGCTTACGATATGTTTCTCAGATTACTCCTCATCATCGGTGTTGGAACCGCTATTGGCATAGTCGGTCAATCCCTCTCCGATGATGTACGCCACCACGGACGCACCTGCCATGATGAGTGCAGTTACCTGTGTTGCTGTGTTGTCTGTGCCGCCAGTAGCCAAAATCATCATAGAGGCAAAGGATGCTACTGCCGTCCATAACTTTCTACTTGTCAGTTTTCTGACCCAATCAATTTTCTTCATGTTCTTTTCCTCCTGTTATAAAAATGAATTTTCTCCCATGCACTTCTGATAGACTTTATCTATCTTTGCAATGGCATTTACTGCTTTACTGTTCTTGTACTCCGGATGCTCCGAACAATATCTCTCATAGTCCGAGATGTCGTCCAGTATCTGATTGAAGAACTCCTCAGAATGTTCCACTCCTCTTCGCAATTCATCTGCAAATCGGAGTATTCGAGTGCGGCACTCATCCGCATCGTCTTTGTCCATCCTGTTCTTGAGGTCATCGTGCTTCTCTTTCAGATTTTTGACATCATTCTCGACTGTCTCCAATTTGTCCATCACATCCTTGTTCATGGTCTTTCCGAGAAATCTCATAGCATTGCCTGCAAGTTTTCCGATAGCAGACCAAGGATTGACTTTGATTGGTGCAATCTGTACCAATGTCATAAAGAGCAGTACGACACCGCCTCCTGCTTTCAGCCAATCATTTAGGCTCACATTCCTCACCTCCTTTCATAGAAAAAACCGCCTACTTCGGCGGCTTAACATCAAGATATTTGCATTTATTACACGGATACTGACCTGCCGGGATGAACCATGACTTACAGTCGCTGCACTCGCCATAGTGGCTGCAACTTCCGGAGCATCGCTCATATCCCATAAAGCATCTCCTCTTCCTGTGGGAGCATTTGAATAAATCTTTCTTCATTCTCTCTCCTTTCTCCATGCGTCAATATCATATCTGTATAAAGAGATGCCAACAATTCCTCGCTGTCTGTGTGTTCCAACATACCTGTATAACTATTGAATGTCTGAGTAACCTGCTCGAGAGTCATCTCATAATCGTGATACTTATTTGCTACACCTCTGAGGCTTCTCTTCATTCCGAGAGTCGTTGATTTCCTCAGCACAACCTTGTTGTACCAAAGTCTGTATCCTACAAATTCAATGCCTTGATTGATAGGTCTGATGCAGGTTTTCTGATTAAGGCTTAACTCAAGTTCTTTCTCGAGGAAAGTGTCTATCGTCCATCTCCATTCATGGAGTTGTGCCTTACTGTTACTCAAAATAATGATGTCATCCATGTAGCGGACATAATACTTGATACCCAAGACTCTCTTGCAGAACTGGTCGAGTTCATTCAAGTAGATATTCGCAAACATCTGACTGAGCAGGTTTCCTATTGGCATACCCACATCAAACAACCTTTCCTCCAACGGTACATCTCCCGGGGATTTGCCGGGTGGCAACCCGAATGGAGTGTGCTTGCAATCAATTATCCCGAACAGAACCTCAAGCAATCTCTCATCCTTGATTTTCTTGCGTAGGATGTTCTTGAGTACCCGATGAGAAATCCGGTAAAAATATTTGCTGATGTCAAGTTTCAGATAGTACCAATCTCCATCTTTCTTGCTGACATACTCCAACCAATCTCTCAGACGAGTCATTGCTCCCAACGCTCCTCTGCCGGGTATGCAGCCATACGAGTCCTTGATATATCCCTTAATCAGCACAGGATTGACAACTCTATAAATCGCCCACTGAACCACACGATGTTCAAAGGCGATTGACATTATCATTCTTTTCTTAGGTTCGTAGACGAAGAATATAAAGTACCTATCTATCTCGTATTCTCCCCGAAGGACTCTTTCTCTCAACTCCTCAAGATTTGTCCAAGAGTCGTAGCCAAATCGCAGGACATCCCTGTTGTATCTACGACTCTCGGACGCATCAAGAAAAGCATCGTAAAGGTTATCCATCGAAAAGATAATGTCGTACACATTCTTAATCTTCATCCAAAAACCACCTTTACATTCTTGCATAGCGGCTTTCGCCAAAGGCTACTTGCAGCTTTCAAGTTCCCATTACGGACCGTGAGCCTCCCGAATGGAGGAACCGACCGCTGTCCTATTACACTCACTGCTCTCATACAGTCGGTTGTTTTTCTCCTTTTTGGAGTGGAAACAGACTCCTTTACCCCTCGTGTACTGGCAGGACATCCGTAGACCTCCTGCAAATCTGACAATATGAGGGTAGAGCGGAGCGGAAGCCGATGTTGCTGTTCGAGTTAGAACGAGCATTGTTGAGGTTCAAGTTGAACACACCCGCATTGGCACCATTGTTCCAGTTGCCTCCGGCAATCGGCAAACGCAATAGCCTGTTCCCAAAGTAATTGCTAAATTATTTTCTGCCGTTGTTTTGTGCAGTGGCAGTGACCTTATTTATCCAACTTCCGGTCATCTTACCTATCTGCGAGAGGTAGTCGCTCATCACATTAAATCTCTTTTGGTCGAGGATGCGTTTCTTATATGCTCTTTCCACATAGAATTTGGCATATTGGACCTGCTTGTCGAGTTCGTTTAATTCCTTGAGGACTGATTTTGCATAATAGCATTTATGAGTATCCATCTCCCTCTCAGCCATCGTGTTCATACACATTCGGATTTTGGTTGCGAGTCCTGCATACCCTTTCTCCGGTCTTGGAAACTTCTCAAGGAACGGCTCGGCGTAGTCCATCATATCTGCCACTTTTTGTCTTATGCTCTCGCCCTCTGCACCTTTTGTTGCTGTATCGCTCATCTTACCTCCCTACAAAAAATGCGTCCGATGGACTGTCCGAATTATGTCGCACGGACTGTCCTATGGACGCACATCATTTTATTGCTTTTTCTTCATACGCTCGCTAACGCTCGCAAAACAAAATGCAAAATTCAGATTACAGTTCTACATAAGCGGAGCGGAAGCCGACGTTGCCGTCCGAGTACGAACGAGCATTGCCGAGGTTCAAGTAGATCACACCCGCAATGGCACCACTGCCCCAGCTGCCTCCGGCAATCGGCAAACGCTCTCCGACGTTATTCATCCAATGATAGTCTCCACCATAATCTTTGCCCGGCTCGTCCGGATAGAGAATGAGAGCCTTTGCCAACTCCGGTGCAGTGACACCACTCGCAAGGGTCATTGCTGTGTAGCTTCCACCTCTACCTGCATCCTGTGCGGATGTAATTCCGGTAGTAAACTGAATGTTTCCGGATACGAAGTCGTACTTGAGAGTCGCTGCTGTTCCCGGTGCTACAAGAGAACCGTCATTCTTGATTGCTTTCCACAAGGTTGAGGAAGCGGACATATCGCACTCGGAACCAAGTGCTGCATTGTTGTAAGGGATAATCTGAATTTCTCCCTCATTCAGACGCATACCGCCAAGCCATTCCCATACATTGCCGTTCATATCCTGTATTCCGAACTGAGTATGGTCGTGACCCCAAGTAGCAGGACCGGAACCTGTGAATGTTCTTCCTGTCTTGTTGTTATCCTTTGCGGACTCCTGCCCTTTTTCATAGGTGTACGCCGAGTCTCCTCCGTAGTTGTTGTTACCGTGTGGCATAGTTCCCATCTTGCGTGTGAGCAATGCTACTGCCGCCCATTCAGCAAGTGTTCCAAGGTGGAATCCTGCTCCCTTAGCCTCGCAAGCCTGTCTTGCCTGGTCGAAATTGACATAGGTCTTAGGGTCTCTGTGAGACAGTGAGTACGCTCTGCCATTGATGACGATATTCTGATACTTGGAATACAGAAATCTGCTCTTTTCTACACCATTCACAGAGAATGCGGGATGAGTATTCTCAGAGCCTCCGGAAATAATCTCGGAGTTCTTGAGTTTGTTGATAGGTACATAAACGGAAGGAAGTCCGAGGTCATCAAGTAATACTACATTCTTTCCTCCGGAAATCTCCTTAACCGCTGCTGCAAACTGGTCGTAATTTGACATAGTAATTTACCTCCTTATTCGATTGAGTACAGTTTGAGAGTTACATTGTCCATAGAGAACGCAACAGGCTCGGGAACCATAACAGTTTTCTGACTGTTCTCATCCTCCGGGTCGTAGTCCGGATTGACCTGTTCCTTATCGACATACTGTCTTGCAGGAATTTCAATCTGTGCTGCATACTTCACACCAAGACCTGTCACAAGCATCCCGAACTTGTCGATGCAGATGTCCACACTGACATCAAAATCTCTCTCTAACTTGGCGAGATTGAGCATCAGTTCATCATCGAATGTAACTTTGGTCTTGCTTACTGTGTAGGGAATTTTCTCCCCGACATTGACTTCTACAACTTTCATTGCCATCTTTCTTTACCTCCTAATGTTTTCTTGCCTCTGCATACGCCTCGTTGGTTTTCTGAGCGATGCAGTCTGCCATCTCCCTCTGAGCGGCTGACGCTCTCTCGGGATTGATACCGTATTCTCTGAGAGTAGCGTCACGCTGACTTCTCCTCTCGTCATTGTGGATAATTACATTCACGCTGCATTACCTCCCTGTACATACAGTTTGAGGTCCACAGATGCGGCACTTCCGGTGTACTTAACCTTGAAGCCATTGACCTGCTTGTCATAGACGATGATGTCGCCTACATTGTCCACAGGAGTAACAACCTCCGCTGTCACTGTGTAGTCAAAACTGTCTCTGTTGACAGACAGTGCAATCGTCTTTGCGGAATTATTAAAAAAAGCCTCTCCTGCCGCATTGGTAAGAGTGACTTTGATAATCTCGCCTCCGATATTACTAATCTGTTCTCCATGATGCTTCATTACTTCGGTCAGAAATTCTGCCGTGAGGTTGGCTCCATTTACGCCGCCCTCGATGTTGTTGAGGTTCTGCTCATCCACAGGCGTACCTTCCTGTATTCCCTCAACTTCGTCCTGCCACATCGTAGGCTCGTAAAAGCCTGCTCCGTTGGTGTCGAGGTACGGTTGATTTCTACCATTCATTAGGTTTCATCCTCCTTTTCATAGATTGGGAACTCAAACTTTGTCAGAACGCCTTGGTTGGCAGCGCGGACAATCTCGGTCGCTTGATACCCTGCCTGTTTTCCTGTGACATCAATAATTCTCACAGCCTTAATGGTCTGTGAGCCACTCGATGTTCTCGGAAAACTGACGATGATTTCAACTTTGTTGCCAATCACTCTCTTTGTATTGATTGTTGCATCATACCAAGTGCCATTGACAAGGTACTGAAACTTTACCAAAGCGTTGAGCCACTGCTTTCTTCGGTCATTCATAAAATCTGTACTCCAAAATGACATCGTTTTTACCTCCTTCTGATTTATTTTCCACAAGCCTTAGTTCCGCACCGTTTGATGGTTGCGGCAGATACGATAACTTTGCCACTGACCTCAGAGCCGTTGGATACCGATGTCTGAACGACAGGTTCGGTTCCCTCTCCCGAGATAATGGTTCCACTCTTCGGTGCGTTGGATACTCCTATCGTTGTATTGCTCTGAATATTTGTATCCTCTGAAAGTCGAACCTTTGCAGGCATCATCATCTTTCCTCCGCCACTCGTAACAACTCCGGATAATGGCAGAACCGTAGTCGTGTTGGTAAAGGTCTTTCCTACCTCCGTGCTTTCTCCGATGAATACACCATTGACAGCCTTGACAGGATAAACGCCGGACACCGACTGACCTGCTACCAAGACATCCACGATTTCGTAATCTGAATTGATAATGATTTCTACATCATCCGTGAAGATTTCTCCTGTCGTGGAATTATACAGTTTGCCACCTATCCGAATTGTGCCGGACAGGGTTGTGTCAAATACATTTGTGATTGCGTCCATGTCGAGATTAGTCTCGACATACATGATGTTTCCAAGTGTGCCGGGTCTTGGCTTGGTGCCGCACTTGAATGTTCCGCAAATCAAAAGGTCGTAGGTTGCACATATCCATCGGACAAGTGTTTCTACGACCACCTTAATCTGATATTCAAATTCAATGCGAACTCCCGCAGGCTTTACCATAGGAACTTCGCCTACCCTTACGACCTCTCCGCCCGGCTTGAGAAATGGCATTGTCAGAATAATCGTTGCAGGCATATCCGGGTCCTCGATGTAATAAATCGGGGAGACATCCCACAGCAAAGCAAGACCATTCATCAAATCGTAATAGGTACATTCGTTGGTGTTTACCAAATTCTGATACCGTAGGAACTGCCTGTATCTTTCGTCAGAAATAACAGGGTCCTCAACATTGATACCTGCCAGTATCCCGGCTTCTTTCCTACTGAGGGGAATAATAGTTCCAACCATATCCAAATTCTGCCCTGTGGCTGTATCGAGGTCTGTGAGGTTCTTCAAGTCATCAAATACATCTTCTATCTCCTGCAACTGTTTGGAGAACGCTCGTATCACAGCCTCGATATTTTTTTTCTCAAGAAACTGCTGAGGCAAATCATTCAGCCAACTATCAACTATCTTCACTGAACGACACCTCAATTCTCTTCTCATCAATCAGCACCTTTTGACGAGATGTGACGATGATGTTTTTCTGCTTGTAATCTGATGCTTCCGGAACATAGGTACTTGAAGTTCCGTATGCAGTATAGATTTCAACATAAGTCAGTCCTGCGACAGCATCGTAAATGCCATCGTTGAGCAACTGAGTGAGGAGATTGGTTCCTGCCACAAACTCTGCTCCGTCTGAAATCAGAGCCTGTATGGTAAGAGAAGCATAATTTGTCGGCAACTGCGACTTGTCTCCGTGCAGCACAACCTTGAGCCATGTGTACAGATAGTCCGGTCTGTTGAACCGAACAGGGATTGTGTCTCCGTACACTCCGGGAACGCTGACTTCTATACTTCCGTATGTCTGAATACCGCCCGCCTTTCTTCGGAGAATAGCCTGTGCGATTTCACTGTTGTCTCCTCCCTCAACGATAATCTCGATACTGTGAGGCGGAAGTCCTCTGCTGTCTACATAGTCTGTATCGTTTTCATATCCGGATGCAGACTCCACATTCTCGATGTTATTCAGTAGTTCTCCGACAATAGACTCAATCATCGTGTTGGACCTCAATGCTGATTTTGCAATGTAGGACTGTCTCAGTTCGATGTCGCTCTCCTGCTTTCTTCCGTATGTCGGCTCGAGTAGGTTCGTAACAGCCGTAAATCCAGTGACATTGTTTACCATCTTCGTGACTATTCCGTATGGAAGCGTAATCTTTCCGTACTCCTCTGTGAGGAATGTCGCTATTACAGTGACGCTTGATGTCGTCAAGTTATCTGACAGGATGAGTACATTACTTCTGCTGATGGTCTTATCCTCAATCGTAAGAGTATTGTTCTCAGCAGTTATGACATATCCATCATCCGCAATCGCTTTGGCAAGACCTGTGATAACGTCCTCCTCCACTCCGTCCGGACTCGAGAATGAATACTGATTGCCATTGATTGTAACAGAATAGACACCGACCTCAGCCGATGCCACCTTGATGCTTACTCTGTTGAACGCATCTCTCGTAATCTCGAACTCATCTGCGTTCTTCAATCTGACTTCCGGACTTGTGTTCGTTGCCACGATTGCCTCTTCTCTTACATAGGTTCCATCATCTCCAGTGCAGTGCAGGCGGTATGATGTACGCTTGTTTGCCGCCCTGCGTATGCCACCGTACTGAACGGCATTGTCGAGGCTGACTCCTGTTGCTGTGGCAGGATATTTGGCATAGTAGTTATCTTGAGCAGTCTCCCACAAATCAGAAATCTGATAGGAAAATGTTGTGATGAGGGTATCGAGAAAAGACGGCTTCGTAAGCCTTGTATCAAAGCCAAATGCCTCCGTCAAATCTGTGTGTATCTCCTCCATAATGGTATCGAGCCTCTTGATATTGAAACCTTTATCAGTTACTCCGTATTCTGCCATCTATTTCCACCTCCTCTCTTATGGTTTCTGTATCTGTCAGAGCCGTGAACTCAATCTTCCCGACTCTTGTGTGTCTGTCGTAAGTAACCGAGACATCCTTGACCTCGGTAATTTCGTCAATTTCAAATATCTTTTCTCGGACAGCCATCTCGAAACTGTCCGTATCCGGATTTTTGATGAAAAGTTCATCCCTGTACGGCATACCCTCCTCTTCATCCCATCTCCACTCTCCGAGCCACCATCTAAGTCTTATCTTAATTTTCTGAGCAACTGACTCGACAAGGGAGATGTCTCCTGTTTCTGTGAGGTATAGGTCTCCGTCTGCGGATAGTAAAATATCCATAAAGCACCTCCTCTTGTATGGACTTTCTTATTTGCTTATTTCTGCCCTTGAGCCTTTCTAATGGAGAATTTGTTATCTTACTTAAATAAAACGCTTCCTGTGGCTGTCAAGGCTTTGTGCGTATGGTTATTCGGGTTTTTGAGTCTTGCCTCCGGTACTGTCGGTATGAGTATGGTCCTTGAATGATACCGAGCCAACTTTCACATCTCCTACCACAGTGACATTTCCTTCAATATTCACTCCGGAGTCCGACACCTTAAATATCGTGGAGCCTACATTGATTTCACATCCATTTCCGGACACCACAACCTCCGTATCTCCGCCTGTCACAATGACAGCATTTTGTTTTGTCGCTCTAACTGCGGCATTGCTGCCTCCATCGAGCAGACCGGGTATTACCATAGCACTCGTGAGGTCAAATCTGAGCGAGCCTTCCGAAGCAGCACCGCTTCTCCAAGCGTCCAGTTCTACCTCCGAAATGATGATGATGCAACTGTCGCCTTTCTTGACCGGAAATGCAATTCCAACTCCCGCACTTTGGCAGTATGGAAAGCAAACAGGAGCCTCGGTTATCGTGGGATAACTTAGTGATACTCCATCTGATGTGACATATTGTCCGATAGGCTTAACCGTTGCAGTCGCTCCATCGAAAGAAATAATCTCTCCCGGCAATGCGGTATGAATTTCATTCACGACCGCTTTTGCAGTCTTTTCGATTTCTGCTGTGACTTCCTGTAACATAATGCCTCCTATGCTTTAGCGAGGTCAGCCATCTTTACTGCCGCAGTAACTGTCGAGCCGATGCCGATTACCACACGGTCTCCTTTGACCTGTATAACATCGTAAACCGAATAATAGCAGGTAAACATTCCTCCGGAGTATTGATACCCTTTCGTTCTGCTACCCGACTTGACTGTTCTGATAACCTTGACCTTATCGCCTTTCTTAATTGTGCCTCCCGATGAACCTCCGCTTCCGGATGATTTCTTCTTGGAACTTCCAGACTCTGCTTTCTTGTCCATCTTCGGCTTCTCAGCAATTTTCAGCAACTGTGCTGTGCAGAGCCAATCTCCGCCCATATTGTCGCCGTCCATCGTAACTTTATGAACCAAAAAATACCCGCTTATGGTCTTACTTCTCAGTTCAACAATGTCATTGACACCGATAGCACCATTCAGCAAGTATTCAACCTCCCATCCTGTCTTTGACTCATCTCCCGAACCGATTGTAATTCTTTTCGGTATGCTGATGAGTCCAGTGTCAGCAGAGAGCAAATAGCCTCGAGTCGTTATGGAACGACCGGGCCATGTAATGTGCAAGACTTGGTTCTGTATGGACCACTTATGTCCGCAGCAATTCGCCACCTTTTGTAATGCTCCCTTAGCTTTCCCGACATAGGAAAAGCCATTCGGAAGGGTGGCATACGATAAATCTCCTGCGAACTTAACAGATACTCCCATCGCATTCGCAATTTTCTGATACACCGTCTTGCAATTTACCTTGCCGTTAATCGACACGCTGATGTTCGTATCTCTTAACTCGACAAGACCATCCACAACCGTCAACTCCGTAAGCCTGTCGGCATTATCGAGTGTCGTGATTGCAGATGATACATTTCCAACAAAAATGAGTGACCTGTTCTTTCCGTAGCCTGCTTTCAATTCAACCACGCAATCTTTTGACTCCAATATGCTGAGGTTTTTCGGAGACAGGTTCCATATCTGAACTTTCGCATCATTCTGACTTTCTTCGCTCGACTTCTCAACCGAAAAGGATACATGGAGACAATCTTCTGTCACACTGTTCACATTTCCAATTTCAAAGCCTCGCTTTCCCATTTTCCCGCACCGCATGGTGTAGGTTCGCATCCAGTTTTCATTAGCCATATCAATCATCCTCCAATTCCACATTCGGAATATAGACAAACTCAGCCGTCAAATCCTTAAATGCGTTTCTTCCTACTGTTTTTGTATCCGACAGACAGCCGAATATTCCGTCCGGTATGTCGCTGTCGGTGTAATAATGGAATATCGGGAAGTTCGGAACTATTCTCGTCATGGCGATGATTGGTTCTTCTCCCTCGTCATACAGACCAAAACTCCAATAATCATACTTCTCGTTGTAGGTAAACCGTAGGTTGTATTCTTTACCGTCTATGGAGAGTGTTGAAACACTATCATTCATATCCGGTACTTGGATATATAGCATCCCAACACCTCCTTAAATCAAGCCGAGACCGCTTGCTGCACCGTACAAAATGGATGCAGACTTTTTTGAGCCGCTACTCGACTTCTTGCTTGAACCGCCGCTGCTACCCGATGAACTGCTCGAAGATGATGAAGAACTTGATGACGACTTGGACGATGACTTCGATGTGGAAGCCTTTCCTGCATTTGCCATCGACTTTCCTGCTTTCAAAACATAGGTCGGGATATTCACGGTTTTTCTCTTTGTCACTCTGACTTTCTTTGCGGAAATAGAAATCTCGCGAGCGTATCCGATGTCTGCCGACTTCTTGATGCTAATACTCGTGATACCCATGTTCGTGTAAACCGCATCAGATGTGACGATTTTGGTTAGTTTCTTCTCAAACCACTTTTTCTCTATATCGTTACATATACGCTTCACTCTGTCATTGGATGAGCCATGGCGGTACAACCATGTGACAGGTGTATTTGTAAGATACAATGTTGCGGAGAACTGTATCGGGTCGTTGATAATCGTATCCGACACCGAAAATCCTTTCTCAACCGGGTACTCCGGTATGGTGGAGGTCATACTTTTGGTCTCATCTATGAGAGCATCAAACTCTATCCCCCACACCGAAACAGGTTGCAATTTTCTCGCCATATAACCTACCCCCTTGCATAGGCAAGTCCTCTTGCCATTTGTGTTGTCGCATCTACGGCTGATTTATTCATTGCATTAGACACATTTTTCTGAGTTTCTGTACTTCCTCCGGAATAACTGTTATTGATGTTGACATTCTGTGTCATGTTGGAGGTTGTATTATTTACTTGACTGCTTGCAGCCGTTGCCGCAGACGCTGTTGCTCCCTGCATCAATGTCTTAATGCCGCTCGCTACGCCTTTGACCTTATCGAGAACAGTATCCTCACTTGCTGAAATACCGTTCGCCAGTCCGCCCATGAAGTCGGGCATCCACGACTGATAATCTGTCAGAGGTCCTTCATCCGGTACGGAGAAGTGCAGGAATGACTTAATCTTATCAGCCACTCCCTTAACTGCATCGGTAACTTTTCCGATTGCTCCTTTGATACCGTTGACAATTCCGTCTATGATGTCGGAACCCCATTTCAGTGCTTGACTTGGCAGTCCTTTTATCCAGTCTATCGCTGCTGTTAGTCCGTTCACAATGGCATTTTTGATGTTGCCGACAAATCCGGTAACTCCCGATACCATATTGCTGAATGTACTTGAGACAAACGATGCGATGCCGCTGAATATGTTGCTGAAGAACGATGATATAGCCGACAGCACCGATGATACGACACTGTATATACCATTTATCGCTCCGGAGATAACTCCTGTGATTGTGGACCAAATACCGCTTATGAACGATACGATGCCGTTCCATATTCCTTGAAAGAAACTACAAATAGCACTCCAAACTGCATTCCATATTGCCTGTATCGCTGCAAGTGCCATACTGAATAACAGTTTGATTGTCTCCCATACTGCGGTAATAAAATTGACGATTACCTCCCACACTCCTTGGAATATGGACTTAATCGCCTCCCATGCTCCTTGCCAGTCTCCTGTAAATACCGAGGAGATAAAATTGGCAATTCCTTTGATGATGTCGAGGAAACCATTGATGATACCGCCTAACGAGTCCCATAAAACCTTGAACCATGCCAGTATCTCGGAGCCCCAACTGTTCCAAAACGCCTGTATCCATTTGAATACAGTCTCGATAATCGTGGCTACTGCATTGAATATCGCATTCGCTACTTCAAACAGTGCATCCCATATTGTGGACAGTGCATCGAGGATAGCCTGCCAAATCGCCAATATCTTATCTTTGGTACTTTCCTGCGAGCTGTTAATCTCATCTTCCGTACCTCCGAACAGTGTGGCAGCAAGCTGAGTAATGAAAGTCCAAACACCATTGAGCAGGGTACTGATTATTCCCCACACTCTCTCGAAGTTTTTCCTTATCTGTTCTCCGTGCCTTTCAAAGAAACCTTTGACTGTATCTATCCACATTCCCGCCGCAGTCTTGAGCAAATCCCATACATTTAGCAGGAACTCCTTGACCTTATTGAATGCGTTGAATATTGCCTGTCGGGCATTGTCTGCCCCGATACCTGCTTTGTCGAATATCGTGCCAATCAGAGAGTCATTTCCCATGAGGAAATTGATAAAATCCTCAACTATCAGTGCCAGTATTACAATTATGGCAACGATGCCGAGTATCTTTAGATTGGCAAACGAAAACAACTTCCCTATGCCCTGTATGAGCGACAGGAAAGCCTTGGCTCCGCCTATGATTTTGCTCCAATTCATCGCTATGATAAAAGCACCTGCGATTATGGCAAGCAACTTCAAGGCGTTTTCCATACCTCCGAACCGATTGATGATATTCTTTATCGTGTCGGTGGTTTTATTGATGCCGTTCTTCATCGAGGATGTGAACCTCTCCATAGCAGGTTGCAGCCTTTTCACGACTGCGTGTATCCTATCGAATGACCGCAGGATACGGTTGTTGCCGTCAGCATCCAGTAGGATTGCTTTGGCAAATTTCGTTGCCACTTTCACGCCTTTCGTTACCCATTGAACGAATACAGACATTACCGGAAGCAACTGACCGCCGATAAACTCCTTAAATTCTTCCTGTGCAGCCTTTAACTGCCTTGTAGATGACTCATACGAACCCATGCTTCTGACGCAATCTCCGACTGCATCGGGAGACTGCCGCAGGATTGCATTGTAGTTTACCTGCATCTTCTCCAACTGAGACAGGCTGTCGTATGTACCCGACATTCCGAGCGCTGCCATCGTTTCGGCTCGTGTTGTATCATTCAGAACTGCTCCGAGAGTCTTTGCCGCTTCACTCTCTCCCATAACAGCCTTAGTCATGGCATTAACTGCCACATCTTCGTCTTGGTTCGAGAATGATGCAATATCGAGAGCGAGGGTTGTCATCTGCTCCGAGAGTTTTGAACCCTCCTCTCTTGTCATACCAAATCCTACCAACAAGTTCTGTTGGTCTGCCAAGTAGGTCTTAATCGTGTTCTTGTTTCGACCGACCGAGTCTGCGAATTGCTCCGCCCATTTGTCAACTTCATCAGCCATATCTCCAAATACGACATTGAATTTATTCTCCATCTCTTCGACATTTGATGCCGCTTCCACGCAATCCTTGGCAAACGATGTCAGTTTGGCAACAGAAAAGACGACCGCAATCTTTCCTAAGAGTTTGGTCGCCATATTCTTAATACCTTTTATGCTGTTCTCTGCCTGCTGTTGGGATGCACGGTCCACATCGAAGCCGAAAGCGACAGATATATCTCTAATCGTCACTTATCAAGACCTCCTTTCCAGTTCGTCTGCTCTCCCTTTCTCAATATCTAACTGCATAGAATACAGTGCGTATAATTTCAGCATTTCATCGAGAGTGTAAACCTCTTGCAATTCGGTCATAGATACCATTCCCGCCTTGATGAGGATGTAACACCGGAGTTCCAACTCACTGAATTGTGAATAATCAAACTTGCCGAACTTTACAATATCTTCCTCGGAGTCTTGGCAGCCACCTGTTCGGCTTTCCCAGATAGGGTGGCTAACTTCTCGAAAAAACCGTTGAAGTTCAACTTTATTACATGAACGCAGAGAACGAACATATCCTGCACATTGCCGCAGAACACTTCATCAGCGAGGTCCTTATCGAGTACATCCTGCTGTCTCTCGCCCTCTTCGTCCTCATATTCAATAACAATATTGCCGCCAAGCAGGAGTTTCTTCATCAGAGCCTCCAATCTGTCTCCGTTGATTACGGTTGATGTTGACAGTGCCTCAGCAGCCTTGTTTACATCTACATCCATCAAGTCTCCATCCCCGACAAGCGGTGCAATCGCACCAATAAGGGGAGACAGCACGGATGCTAACTCCCCTGTAAGATTTGCCGCCTTAAATGCCGGGAACGGCTTGATGTAAAAGTTGTTATCGCCAACAGCGGCCTTTTTTGCTTCCATCTGTTTCAATGCCATGTTTCATTTCCTCCTTACTTAAATTCGCCTTCGCCTACGGTAATTTCCCATTCACGGTTATTCTGAGTCTTGCCTCTGACCCATGACGCAGGCTTATTAACCCATGCTACCGGGCCTGTGAACTTCTCGTTTCCCAATAAATCTGCGATATTTACCGGGAATGTGCCTGTGCCGTCTTTTTTATCCTTGTCGTACATTTTTTGCAGGTACTTATTCGTGGTTGATGCCTGTAATACTGCAATCTTGACAGTGTAGGCATTATTAGGGTCGATGCTTCTAGCAACCTCGCCATCTGCACCTACAACATAGGAAGTGCCATCGCCCGCAGGCTCAATAGTGATGAACGAGTCATCCGCAAAGCCGGAAGCGATGTGTCTGCCTAATGCACAGGTAGTTTTCTTAGGGTTGTAAGTGGTTACTCTACCCATTTTCTCTCATCTCCTTTCTTAGACTGTCAAGTTTCCGCTGATTTCAACTGCATGAATTGCTCCTGCCAGTCGGGCGGACCACTTACAGCCTGTGAGTTTTCTTGATTTTCTTTCTGCTTCTGTGAGGTCAGATGCTTTCGGAACAGTGACTGTATATCCGTAAATAGGATTATCGTCATCGTCATACTCCGTAGGAGCGATGCCTCCGATGTCCTGTCCGTCTTTGAGAGTTGAAACCATAATTCCCTCAATCAGACCGATGCCTCCGTCAGTAAACGGAACTTTACGGTTGGTCTTGAGAGCATTGAATGTTCTAATCTGCAACTCATTCTTGAGCCAGTCTCTGAAGCGGATAACATCAATCCACTCTCCCGCAAGGGTCATGCCGCCAATTGCACAGTTACATCCTGCATAGTGGAGAAATGTGTTGATATTCGTTGCTCCCAGTGCTTTCTTCTGCTCTGTTGACAACTTCGTAGGAACGATTGTTGCCAGTTCCTTGAGGTTCCATGTCTCAGTTCCCGGGTCATATCCGAAACACTTAGCCATCCAAGCCAGTGCTGCATACTGGTTTTCAGCAGGCTGTTCTTCTGCTGCATAACCGTCTGCGAGTCCGGAGAAAATACCGAATGTACGATAGAAACTGAAATTCTTTACCGGGCAAGAGTCGATGTCTGTGTACTCAAATGCGTACACCTTCTCGTTCGCCTCCGCCCAAGTCTTTGCAGCCTCAATATCCGTGCTGTCTCTAAACTCCGTGAGGTGGATACCGTAGAATGATGCCTCGCTATTTGCTCTCGCAAGTGTAGTAGCGACATCTTCATAAGTGCTTTTCTCAGCAGTCTTTTCACGGACAACGATATACAGTTCATCCGGAGATGGATTCTGAGAAAAAGCAACCGTTGCAGCGATATATGCAGGGCTGTCGGTCTTGTAACCATAGTCAAGCAATTCATCAGCCTTGCTGATTGCTGTCGTGCCGGAGATTGTTGCTGTGCCTTTTGCAGCGGGTCCGGCTACCACCAAGAGGATACTGTCGAAACTCACATCGCTTGAACCCGGACTTGAAATCTCGACATCGCACTTGATGATGTCATCTAATGGATTGTTCTTCATTATGCTTTACCTCCTTCATAGGTTTCTTCTGAAATTTCTACTTCCTCGATGACACCCGATGTTGCATCTGCCATCTCAGCAGAGCCGCCTCCGGATGCGTTTGGAGCATCCATGCCACCAATTCCGTAACGACCATTTGCTTCTTGAGAAAAAGAAACCGTTGCCTCAGCCATTGCTCGGTAACGGTACTTACTGTCATTCTGCAAATTTGTCAAATCCCTCACAGGCGGTTCGAGGGATATATCCATGCCGTGTGCTGCCAGTCTGTCCACAACTTCCTCAGAGTCGAGGTAATTGAAGAAATCCTGCAAATCGCTTGCGGCTGTGTTGGCATAGTTTCCGGTAACATTCTCTGCCACCGTAACCGCCTTGCCTTTGGTGTACAGGTTTATCTCGAGCAATGTACTACACGGATAAAACCTGTTTCCGTCATCATCTACCACTGGAAAGCGAGTTCTGTTGAGGTTTCCTGTCTTGAGTGTCACATACGGTAAATCCGGTTTCGTATTTACCTGCTCCGCCCAAATGACCGTAGCACCGTGGAAGAACTCAGCCGTAACATCGTAGATGACCGACTCTACGCTCTCCATGTTCATCATTCGCCCTCCTGTTTTGGACCATCTTCGGCATCCAAGCACTGAACGAATGTTGCTGTCCAGTGCCTCAGAGGAGTGTTCTCACTCAGCCTGCTTGACAGGCACTCAAACCACTTCCCTTGAAACCAAACACGGTCTGCTTTCTGCTTCTTATGCTCATCCTCAGCCAAAATCTCGTAGTCACAGAATACTTTCAACTTCTGAATTGATTTTCTGCCGTCCTCTTCGGTCTTTATGGTGTCCTCTAAGGTCTGTATGTCCATAGGCAGCGTTAAATCTTCATAAGGTATAGAAGAATAGCCTTGAACATATTTAGGCTCTGAATAACGCCTCAGCGTGTAATTCTTCTTTAAGAAATTCATCAGTCTCCACTTCCTTTCTGCTTGATTTCGTAATTGACTGACTGTCTCATTCGTCCAGTATCAATCAGTGGTTTGGATGAGCCTTTCTTCTTGACGGTCGATGCCGCATTTGGTGCGAAACTGCCGTCCGTAATCTTCTCTTGGATGAGGTCTTTCTGAAAAATCCCTATCTCCTTGAGGACCTGTTCGGCAGAAATCCCTCTTACGAGGTCTTTTTTCTTCTCCTGCAAGAAACTTTTAATCTTTGATGCATTGTCATCTACGCTCATACGCAAAAACGGACGAGCCGGAATATGCACGGTTCCGAGTTCATTCCATGCTGCAATATCGCAGATGTCCGTGCCGTCCTCCTCAGTGGCTTTGCCATGCTGAAATCCAACACGCACTTCCTTTTCTGCCAGTTCCTTGAGCATTTGCTGAAACTTTCTGCCATCCGCTGTCACGGTATCGGTAATTCTCACACTCATTGAGCCTCTCCTGCTGACACAATCGGGATGATTGCATTTCTCCGGAGCGTAAGAAACTCCAAGCCATATACGGTAAGTGCATATTCCGCATCGACTTGGAGGTTCGTTTGTTGTCCGGTCGTATAACTGATTGAGGTTTCGCCCTCTGAATATGAGCCAACTCTGAGCGAGTCTGCGATAGTTCCTGTTCCTGTATCTCCGTATCCATTCATCTTCAACTTGTGGGCGGTCAGATATGCCAGTGCCTTTTGGTATGACGCTCCGAACCGTTTCTCGCTGATTTGGTCTGAATACAGTTCGATGAACGATTTGACACCGTACTGAGTAACTTTGCCGTCATCGTTGACGACATCTTCATCCGGCAGGCCGTCAAATTCCTTTGCAACCATTCGGAATATTTCTAAGGCATTCATAGAGCCACCTCCCAACTTATTTGCTGAGAGCAGCCTTTACCTTCTTGCGTACATCTGCGAGGTCCTTGCACTCTGCCGGATTGATGCCGAGTTCCTGTGCAAGAGCGGCTACATCTTCATCGGACGCATCCTTGAGACTGTCTAACTTTGCTTTCTTCTCAGCCGCAGCCTTAGCCTCAGCTTCCGCCTTTGCCTTATCTTCCTCGGCTTTCTTCTCAGCCGCAGCCTTTGTTGCGGCAGTAGGCTTGCTGGACAGGGATACTAACCCCATACTCTTGTACACTTCCAAGATAGGACTTGTCTCAAAAGCACGAGGCACTTCCTTGGTCTCCCCCGGAAGTACCGTTGCCTCGCCAACTCCAATTACCTTTTCAGATAAGTTTGTCATCTTGATTGCCATTTCGCATTTCCTCCTTTTCTCAGACTACGCTCCGACTGCAATGAGTGCAGAGAGCGGATAATAGATGATGCAACCTGCGACACGCTCCTCGCAAGGAACGATTACCTCGAGGTTTCTGTTCTGTAACGGATACTGATAGAACGGCATCGGAATTTCGAGGCTGAACTTATCAGCAGAGTTGGTAAACAGGAACATAACACCCTTGTTGTAAGGGTTGGTATCCTCTGCATCAGACTCTAACTCCGGTGCAGACACAATGTCCTTGAGGTACGGAGCATTCTCCTTGAGGAAGCGAAGCACTGTATATCCAGTGTTCGGAATCTGACGAGTGGAGATGTCGATATAGACACTGTGTGGAAGCATAAGAGTGTCTGCGTGTTCTACACCCTTGGTAATCTTCGCCTGGTATGCAAACATACCATTGATGTCATCAAGGATTTGAGCCGCTGTCTTATGCTTGAAGTCTGTGTACTTCTGACCTTCAACTTCTACCTCACTAAGGGTATAAAGAGGAATGTTGTTGTCGGTAGACAGAACTCCGACAAGGTTGTTCTTCTTATCGCCTGCAAATGCGATGATGTTGGTTGTGCGGTCTACTGCGTATCTTGCAGCCTCAGCACGGCGAGTATCAAGAGACTTACCTGCCATACGGCTCGCTCTCATATCCTGTACAGAGTATCCGTAGGAAGCACCGAGAGACTTGACAAATGCAGTAGAAGGTGCGCCCTTAACATCTGCTCGAGGAAGGTCTGTTGCATAGTTGCTGATGATTGCAGCCATACCAGTTCTCTCGTATGAGTAGTATGTCATGGACTCGGCACCTTCCGGTACTTCGTGAGTGATAGGGAACTTATTCAGAGCGGTGAACTCCGGATAAATCTTGTCGTAGGACTTAGACTTGATGTAGTCCAACTCTCTCGCAAAGAAGATAGAAGCATCATCTGTGCTATCAAATCTGCAAAGTCTATCCTCCTTGAGTGCAGGCATCAGATTAGATGCCTTTAATGCCGCAAGGTCTGCGACATCGTAGCCAGTGGATGGCATTTCGGGATTGTAATTTTTGCTCATTCTTTCTTACCTCCTTAGATTAAAGTACGATGACAGCAATGCCGTCATCAGATGCGTTGCCGAATGTAGCACTGATGTCAAGGTATTCAACCTTGCCGCTATCACTCTTGCCGTTATCGGCTGCGTGTGTGAATGCTCCGGCTTCGTCTCCCTCCGGAATAACATAAGCCTTTGCTCCATAGGTAGGAGTAGCACCTGTGGCAAGTCTGCCCCAAATGTTGCCTTTCTTCATAACACTGAGGGATGCATTCTTCTTGACAACAACCTTGCCTGCCATGTCCTGCTCGGTGTTAGGCAGTGCGATTGTGATACCCTCAATCTGTGCGGCGGTTGTGCCAGTGACAGGAACCTTGATGCCGTTACCTGCATCTGTTCCCACTGCCACGGCAAGACCGTACTTCATAACGCCATCTTCATTCTCATTCTTGCGGGTTACAACCTCGTCAAATGCGATGTCGAACTTTCCGCCCGGTACACCCTTCGGGGTGCCATAATTGTAATTAAGCTGTGCTGCCATTACTCATTACCTCCTTCTCTTGCAATCATGTTCTTTCTTGAGTTTGCTGCCATACTCTCGTTGGAGTCTGCTCTTCTCTTTGGAGTCTGTGCCGTCATCTGCTGTTTCTGATACGCAACTCCCTTGTGCTTGTTGGTTTCATTCACAGCGAGGTCATACATCGCATCAATGTAAGCATCAGACTTACCGTCCATACGCATTGTAGGCAGGACCTTGGCGATAATCGCTTTCTTGGCCTGCTTGATGCTCATGTCCTCGAGACCATCCATGTTGAGCTTGTCTCCAACACGACAGATGCTTAATCTCTGACGAACAATCTTATCCGCAGAGTCTGCATTTAAGGACTTGGACTCGTCATCGGAACTGTCTTTATTCTCTTCCTCGCCCTCTTCATCGCAGCCATCTTCCTTAGTCTCTTTTTCCTCTTCCTCGCCATCAGCATTGCCTTTCATCTCAGCAAGGACTTTCTCGAGAGCGGCGAGGAGCATATCAATATCCTCATCCTGCTGTGCGATAACTCCCATAGCAGCGTTGGCATCTTCCGGGTCGTCCTCAGCATCTCTTCTGTCTCTGCGGTCTTTAACCGTCTGAGCGATGTCTGCCGGAGTGCTGCCCTTTTCCTCTTCTGCCGGAGTATCTTCTCCCTCGCCATCAGCAGCCTGTTCCTCCTCAGTTGCAGGAGTGGAGTTCTCTTCGGCTGCATCGCCATCTGCCTCAGCGGCAGGTGCCTCTTTTTCCTCTTCGTCTGCGGATGCTCTCTGAGCCTTTCTTGCCTTGTAGGCTTCGATGGCTTTTTCGAGTTCTTCCGGAGACATTGCCCCACCGTCTGCACGGCGGGAATTTGTTGATTTTGCCATTGCTTTACCTCCTTTTAGTTCGGGTTCATCAGACCCATCAATGTTCAATCTTGCCTGTTCTCCTGCTCTCGCAGATGCAACAAGTGCAAGGTGGTTGATGACGATATTCGTCTGAATTGCGTCATACGGCTGACCTTTCCACACTCCCGGCTCTTCAACCAAATCAAGGTTGTATCCCAAGGACAACTCCTTGAGACCGCACTTTTGCATGGAATCTGTATCGTGGATAATGATTTCCGCACGGACATCTTCTCCATCTTCGTAACCGTCTGAAAGTATGGTTCCTATCTGTTCCTTATCAACATTGTTCTTGTCCACGACTCCTGCATCGTGAGTGATGATGATTGGCTTACCACGATAGGTTTTCAATGAGTTCTCATCGAACACATACTTAGGTAATCGCAACTCCCTACGGATACTGCCATCGGGATTTGTATATTCAAATATTCCACAGGATGTCAGTATCGGGTGGTCTACCAAATACCCCTCATTCGTGAAATAAGTTGAATCGTTCTTATCGAGTCGAATGCTGTCTAATCTTCTGACTCTCCTCAGTTTTGGTGCATCTCTTGTTTCCATTGGTCTTATGCTCTCCTTTTCTCATGGCTTTCTCTTCTTTGGATACATGGGCGATAGCCATGTCTGCGGTTCTGTCCGTGTATCCTTCCTTGTTACTCATCAGAGCCTCCGCTGTCTGCGGAGCCATCGGACATAAGTTCCGTAATAGCAAGAGTCAGACTCTGAATATGTGCAACTCCATCGAGTCGTATCATATCGAGGGTCTGAGCCGCTTTGTTGGAACCGTCCGGCAGGGATGCTAACCTATCTGTGCATCCGATGACCGTATCTGCCTCGCCTTTCAGTGCAAGGCACAGGTTTCTGATTGCTTCATCCATGTTCTATACCTCCAATCTACTTGATAGTGATATTCACGCTGTCATCCACTGGAAGGTTCAGCGTGTTCTTGTTGAATACAGGTCTGCCGATACATCGGCACTGGTAATCTTCTCCCGGGTGGCACGAACGACCATCTGAATTTGTAGGAGGAGAACTCCAACTGAACTTCTTGCCGTTCAAGGACCTGTGGCTTTCTCGGACACGCTCGTCTCCGCAGGTACACCATATATACTCCGTGATGCCTGCGTCCATTTGCTGATACCGTTGTATCTGTCCGTTGAGTTTGGCAGTTTGGTCTCGGGCAATCAGAGTGGCGTGCCGCTTGCTTATCCGATACACCCTCTGAATATCCTTAACCATTCGGGTTGTGGTCCTGCCATTCGTGTAGCCGTCATAAACAATGTCTTTCATCTTGTCGAGAGTATCTTCCGGAATAGTTGAGATGAGGTCTACATTCTGCTTGACCCATTCCAGTAACTGCTCCGAATAGAACTCCCCGAGGTAATAGTCCTCTCTGATGTCGATACCGAGAGTTGCTTTGATTGCTCGCTTCCACTCCTTGACGGTCAGCTTCCTGTTGAGATGAGCCAGTGACTCAAGTCTCCTCCTCAGACCAAATCCAACCGTCTTTTTCAACAGGTTTGATTTCATCCTTGTGAACAGTTCGTTGACCTTTAACATTAAATCAGTGGCTGCATCCATTCTCCGGTTGTCAGCCACCAATTCATCTCTGTTTGCCTTGTACGACTCCTTGAGTTCCGGAAGATTTTCTTCCAGTTCTTCCTTGAGGAGCCGCATATATTCATTTGTCATCCGCATATACTCACGCTCTGCCGCTTCCGGTATCTGAGGTGTGTACTTGCTATACAGGCTGTCGTGTCCGTAGAACTTCCTGCCAACCTTTCGGATTGTCTGCTTTCTGATTACTTCCTCATCCACGAAACCACCTCCTTACCTCCCGAGCAAATCCTCGAGCATCTTGAGTGACTCCTCGAATGGGGGAAACAGGAACTTGCCCTTTAACTCTTCCAGTGACAACCATCTCTCATTCAGCATCTCAACTCCATCTGCTTCCGGAGTTCCTGTGAATTGGTCTGTGAAATATATCATAGAATCGCAATATGAGCCTGTTCTGCTTTTATAAACTCCCAAAGGTAGAATGTTTAGGGGAACAATATTAAACTCCTCCTGTGCCTCTCTGAGTGCTGCCTCCTCGGGCGTTTCTCCGTCCTCGATGTGACCGCCCGGTCCGCAGATGCCTTCCGATGACCTGCGGCTTGCACATAGGATTTTGCCATTCTTGATAACAAGGACTGCGGCTCCTCCATAATCTGTGCCATCCTCCGCTTCGCTCTTGAACTGCAAATCGAAGTCATCGTTCTCGGATGTTCCCGACATTTCTGTCGGGGAGAATGTATCTTCCGGCAGATTGAGGTCATCTTCTGTGATGACCTCCTCGATGTCGAACTCTCCCTCAGTTGCAAGGGAACTTCTGACCTCTGATGGGTCAAGCACACCGGAGTCGATATAAACCTGTGCTGTCTGAGCCTTGGTCTGTTCAGTGGTTGCTTTCTTCTGAGCAATGTCTGCCTGCTCTGTGTCGGACAAGGACCACAGTGCAGCGAACTTCATCTTGTACTTAGGGATTTCCGGTATCTTCCCCTCAATCAATCCCTGTTTGAGGATGAGGTCGATTACTGTTCGGGCATTGGCTTTCATGTTCTGCTTCTGAATATTCTCAACCATGTTATAGTAGTTCTCGAGGTCGCTGTCTCCGGTGGCATTCATTCCTGCCGGGGAGCGACCGAACAATATAGTCTGTGGAATGTTCGTTACTGCTGAAAGCATATTGCAGGTCGTATCAATGACATCTTTGACTCCCGACATCTGCAATGTCTTGAAGTCGTAGTCCTCTCCCTCAGCGTCAATCGCCATTGAGTTGAGGATGCCTCGTGCCATATCAATAACCTGTAATCTTTGGAGAACTTTGTTTTCTCCATCTTCCGTACTAAGCAGGTTGGCAAGGTTTTTCATCTTGTAGATTGCCTGTACTGACCTTTCCAGTAACTTAGTGCCATTCGAGTGAGATGTAATGCACTCTCGCAATGCCCGCTTAATCTTGACATATTCCGGCATCCCCCAATATCTGTATATGGAATTGGTCGTCTGCTCCGGAAGTCTGCCGTTTCTGAATACCAAGCATCTTGAGTAATGCACCGTGAAATATCCATACATCGAGTAGATGTGGTAATACTCCGGCTGTCCGAATGGCTTGTCGCTGTGCATCGTGTCGAAGAAATGGAAGTTGTACATGGTCGTGTAATCTTCCTGTATGACTGCCCTTTCAAACACCCTCAGTTCTTCGATGGTTGTGACCTTATCCCAATTCAAAGGTTCCTCGAGTCCACCTCCGTCATCGCATAACATAACAATGAGCGAACCTCCATAGAGTCTCGCCCACTTCTCTGCTGTTGCAAATTTGTCCTCGAAATCCAAGTCATCCAGTCGCTTATCGACATACTCGGTAATATCTTCATCTCCATAGTCGATGTCAAATCCATGCTTCACAGCCTCTTCGGATGGTCGGTCGATTATCTTAGTGAACAGACCGTTTCCCTCATACAATCGAATGAGTTCGAGGTCCGATACCACAGGTTCCTGCTCGTAGGTGTATGCAGTCGAGTTATCCTGTGCTGTGCCATACTTATTAAGCAGGTTCGTGTATCCGTCCTGCCGGAACTTGTCTTGAGTTCCTTCGATGATTGCCGCTCCTCGCCTTAGCTTATTCATTTGGTCGAGTTTGGCTTTCTGCTGTTCATCCACTTGTCTGTTCTCCTTTCTGCAACAAAAAAACAGCCTGTAAATCCAGACTGTGATTGTGCTTCATAATATCCTGTTTGGCTTTGTTACCGCCCTGTGCTGCCTTTTGGCATCTTTCGATGGAGAATTTGTTATCCATGCAAAAAGGTTTCGTTTCTGCCTTTATATGAATGTCTCCCATTACAGGAGAGCATCAATATCAAATGTGTTGTTCGTCAGTTCGTTAAAGGAATCTGATGACGCATCTACCATATCATCGTGTTTTGACTCCGGGAACGACTCTAACTGACTGAAATACTCCTCATTCCAATCTCCGAGGAGAACTTCGACATTGCCATTCTGCCATTGTGCGGCGAATGGTGTTGCTCTCAGTTCCTTGCTACCGCTGACTGGCAGTGTCTTGACATTAAAGCCGGACAGTAATTTGACATACTGCCCTGCAAGGACCTTGCCTGCCTGTCCGGGGTCTTGAGGAACTCTGACGATGTACTGGTATCCATACCTCTGACGGTCGATGAGTGCCGTGTTGTAAACCAACTTCTCGACATCTCCGGCTTTTATCCTTTGGTTGATAACATTCAGAACGACTACCGTTCCTCCTTTTCTCAATCCCATAAGAACTCCGGCTGTCAAATCGGCATCTCCATTCTCATCCTCATCGGTTGCAGCCAAATCCCATGCACGACACCACATGATGATGTCATTCGGTGCCTCAGCAATGATTGTAACCTGTGTCCTCTTGAAGTACCGTCCTGCCTGTGCCTTAATCTTCCAGTTACCATAGAGCAGTCGTTCCATATCAACCTCGGTCATGGCTTTCAAGTTCGACAAGTACGATGGGTCGGATGTCATCAGAATCTTGTTATCTTCCAGTCGGCTCGCTATGAATGTTACGGACTTACAATCAGTAGGAGGAATATCATACTTCTCTGCCAAATCTTCGGGCGAATCTCCCCAATAGATAACATCGTTCAAAACACACATATACCGGACAACCCCGCTTCGTTCTCGAATAGGGTATCCGGTATCTTGGTCTATCCACCATGATATGAAATCTGCCACCCAACTATCTGAGTCCGGGTTACAGGTGGCACGCACATACGGTTTCACGCCGCAGGTACTTCGGTTTCGGGATAGCATATACAGGAACTGATGCTTGGTAAAGTGTGTCAACTCATCAAAGGCAAGATATGCAATTTCAGTACCCTGCCACGCAAGCAAATCCTCCTCTCTATCCAAATGGGCGAATGTCAACTTCGCTCCGGCATCGAACTTCCAATGGAGTTTCGGCGTCTTTCGTTGGTGTGCATCCGGCACTTGCGAGAATATCTTGGTACTGGCATCCCACAAACCACCCTCAGCGGTAATCTGTGTGAAATTCTTTCGGAAGATAACAGCACCAAATCCTTTGACATCCTTGTGTCTCAATGCCTCGAGCAACAGTGCGTAGGTCTTGCCTCCACCTGCCGCACCACCATAAATAACAATGTCGGCTGAGGATGCCATGAACATCGTCTGAGGACCTGCCTGCGGTCCGAGAACATTCTGCTTTGGTTCATCCCTGCCGTTCTCCGGTATGAGGATTGCCGGATACTGTAACTCAATCACATCCTGGTCATCTGCCTCGATGTATCCGAACCTGTTCAGTTCTCCTGTCAGTTCTCCTAATACACGAATAGCTGAGGTGTCTCCCTCGACCATTGCTTTCTGTATGAGTCTGACAACAACTGCGGCTTGGTAGGTCATGTCATTCTCTTCCAAACCCATACGAGCGAGCGTGTCTCTGACATTACCCATCTGCTCCGAAACTGTCGTCTCCATGATGCTTTTTGCCATGTCTCGCATCGTTTTTTTCTGCCTGCGAACCTCCGCAGATTTCAGACCGCCTTTCCTACCACGCTCCCTTGCTTCCTCTTTGGTTCGCACCGGAACTAAATTCTGTGTGCCGGGATGCTCAGATGACGCATTTTCGGTAGGTTTTTCTGCCTTTTTCTTAGCCACAACTCGCTCACCACCTTTCCTACATACCAAAATGGAGCCGATATAGGAACTCGCTTCGCTCCTATTCGACTCCTTGATACTTTCTTTGGCTATTCAGTTTGGGCGGCTCACGCCCCATACAGGCGACTTACTACCTCCTTACCTTCGGCTATCGCCTTGGGGATGTCTGTTCCTATCTGTCTGTAAAACTCCGGATGAACAATGCACTCATACGCTCTGCTCATCTTGTCTCTGTCTGCCACCGTGATATTGATTCTAAATCCTTTGGCTATTCTGAGTGCTTTCTTGAAGTCTCCCTCTCGAACTGCCTCTCTGACTATATCTGTTTTCTTTATCATAACGACCACCTCGCATTTGTTTTATTTGACGGTCGTACGATAACATAGCCTCCTGCCAAGTCAATAGAAAAATCAGTATTTATCTTGAATTTTATCCACAGGGTTTCCTTTGCGGGTCTTACTGTATTCGAGCATCTCCCGATACTCTCCCTCGGTACACAAATCATGCAGATGCTTGTATTCGTATCGAGGTTGCCAACTTCCCTCATCGAAGAACGATACCTGTAATGGAGATAATGCCTCCTGCTCCACTAAGTTCATTCCCCAATCAGTCTTTCCCGCTTTCTTCCCTCTTATGGTGTGAACATCGTAAACCCATTCCGGTACAATGTCATCCGGGAGATTGCAGTTTCTGATGTCGATAAACTCGTGGTCATCCCATCTCACAAGGAACTCTGCATCCATAATGTCATTTCCAATAGTGCTGCTGAATTTGCCACATATCTGATACATGAGTACCATGATACCTTTGCAGATGTAGATTTCATCTCTCTTATCCAGTCCTTTGTTCTTGTTTACATAATCATCAGACTGTTTCAATGAAACAATCTCCCTTGTCGGAATGCCTTTACATTCGTTTCGGGAGATTACATACAATGTTTTCCAAGCGTAGGATAAATCAGTCTGTCTCAGATTATGAATGGCATACCCTGCCAGTTCCATATCAAGGGTTCTGATTCCTTTTCTGAGATATGCCGCCCACATTTCACACTTGGTTTTCTTATCATCATCCGGATTGATAGTAAGTTCTTCATCGCCGGGAATAGAAGTCATATCGAATATAGACATCTGTTCTCCCTCAAATGAGGACTCGGGAACTTCCCATTCCCCTACCTCTCCGCTGATGTTCTTAATCTCGAGAGCGTCATCTGCTACACTCTCGATTTCCCTTACAGTCTGTTGTACAAATTCCTTTGACAACTCGCCCGGGTCTGTGACATAGGTTTGGAGGACGAAGTTGCAGGCATAATAGCAAGCATCTCTGCTCTTTTTGGCATCGCATAAAAGCGTAATTGCCTGCGATACATACCGGGTGTCTTTCTCGTATCCTTTTCGGTTACGGTTTCTGACATCATCGGTGTACCTCAGAGCAACTATCTCCTTTGCCAAAATACCCCAACAATCCTCGCATGATACGGTCATTATTCTATTCCACAGCATTGTGTGGTAGGAGCCGAATAATTCCATTGCTGCATATCCTGCCCTTTCCTTATCTCCCCTGCGGATTGCTTTCTGCAAGAGAGATGCCATCGTGAACATATTGTGACCGCTTCTTGTTTCTAATCTGTAAGCCATAATAGACCTCCTTTTCCTTTAACTTTGGCGTATCGTAGCATAACCTCCTGTAAAGTCAAGGAAATATCAGTAAAAATAAGAGATAGTTCCGTTTATTTACGGATGCTACCTCCTAACCCTCACATATATCTTGTTGGTCTTTAACTGATAGTCAAAATATTTGCCCCACTTGTGCTTCATCAACTCGAAACTGGCTATTTGGTCGTTTCGGGTCTTTTGGGAATTTCCTCCGGAATTTACATCCGTTGCTCCGTGGGAACACAGGTACTTCGGCTTGAGGATGATTCTGTTCTTGAGCAGTTCCTGTAATACTGCATCCGTATCGCAACAGTATCCAATCTTCTCATCGAACCTTGCCTTGTAGACTTTCTTATTGAACCATCTCAATCCTCCGGATGTTCCTGCAAAGGTAAACTCCTGTGCATAGTTCCACGGTGCGATAGACGCATCCACTGCTCCGTATCCTATGTCGAGGTCTACCATCAACTGTGCAATCCTTTCCAGTTCCGATGTGATAACCTCCGGGGCCGTAATCTTCTCATTGAAGTCGAGCCTGTATATGAGGTCGTTCATATCATCATCTATCATTGCGATTACATCTTCCTCTGAATTATCTACAATCCAGTTCACAACCTTGACGATGTTGTTTATCTCCTCATCCGGTACTGCAATCAGATTTTCTTTCGGGATGACCTTGAGGTATTCATCCTCCTCAGACTTTCTGACAACCACTTTGTAGTATTCCAGTAACTTATGAGTGGTAATCGTGGCTGCTCTCTTGTAACTCGGTATGTAGATACCAAACTTCCTTTTGTTCATAGCCACACCTCCGGTATTCTAAATCCTGCATTGAAGATATAATCAATGACGCTCATGTTCGGCAGGAACGGTTTGTATTTTCTCTGATACACAACTGGTTGATAATCAGAATAGACGAGGTTGATGCCGTTCTTCCGGTATCTTTCCTCGTCATGGTACGCTTTCGCTCCTGTTCCGCTGTAATATGTGTCAGCCTTTGCAATCTTGCACATCTGTAATATCCTGTCATCCTTATGGCCTGTAATTCCAAGTTCCGATGCCATGATGACTTCGGTCTTAATTCCAAATCTCCTCAGAATGTAGTATATGAGGTTGCTATTCAGTTCCACGAGCCGCAGGTCCTCTCTCGACAGAGCCTCAATCCTGTCGATTATCTCCATGCCCTCTGAGAAGTGATTCGCCCTTGCGTACGCTTCCTTTATGGTTCTGCATATCTTTGGCAGATTTCTCATCGGGTCTGATATGGAAATGTCGCACAGTCTCGAATCGTGATGAGCGTTGACCGGAACCGTAATCTTCTGCTCCCCTGCTTTGGTCTGTATCCGGTTCCAGTTGTGCATCCCTTTTTTGGAATAGCACACATCATCAGACAGAACCAAGACATCGCTCTTGAAAGCCTTGTAGAAAACTCCCATATACGGCAAAAAGTTCGGCTGATGTGATGTAAGTATCATTCAGCCACCTCCCTTATCAGCATAAATGCCTCCGCATACTTCTTTCCTACCGTGACTCCCCTGTGCTGTGCAAGTGCCTTGATTCCTTCAATGGACCTTGCCGCAGGATACTCTCTCAACTGAGACTTGTATCCCTCCATTGCCATGAGTTTGAAGTTTATCTGCTTCGTGATGTCCTCATAGACGTTCGGGATAAATGCGTTCTGCGTATTCGGAATATTCCAGTCTGTCTCAGACAGGACTTCATACGCAAGGATTCTTTTCACATTGTTACTTCCATTCGGTCTCAGTGCCACCATTGCAGCATCTGCTACAATCTGATGGTCTCGGTGCATATCTCCTCGATGTGGAATGAAAACTTCATCCGGTCGTACCACATCGACCACATCTGCCAAGATTTCATTCAGCCTGTATTGAGGAATGGTGTCGAGCCTTGCTGTCGGCAGTGCAATTCTGATGAAATGACCTACGCCCACATTACTGTGAGCAATCTGCATTTCCTTAAATTCCTGCTCAATGAACTTTCGGGAATACATCGGTCTCTTTCCCTCTGATACGATGCAGACCCATACATCGTCTCCTGCCTCTGCCCTTTTTGCAATTACGCCTCCACATCCAAGGATTTCATCATCCGGGTGTGGTGCGATAACCAATACTGTCATCTGTCTGTCCTCCTTTTGATTATCTTTGCCGGAACACCTACTGCCGTGCAGTACGGCTCGATGTCTCCGAGGACTACCGCCCCTGCTCCGATAACTGAAAATTCTCCAAGTCTCTGCTGACCTATGCAGCAAGCCATACTGCCGAGGTAGGCACCATCTTCCACGACTACATCCCCATTCATCACGGTCGCTGTCGCTATCCGAGTGTGGTTCTTAATCGTGCAGTGATGCTCAATCAAAGATTTGGAGTTTACCATGTTGTTGTCTCCTATGACGGTTCCAATATTGATAACCGCCAACTTCCCAATAAAATTGCCTGTGCCTATCTTGACCGAATCAGAGATGAGTGCTGTCTTGTCGATGATGTTGATTGTCTCGAGACCTAATCTCTTGGCTTCCTCAAATTGCCTCTTCCTTGGTTCTATATCTCCTATGGATATAAAATAGGCATAGTCTCTAAAATTAAAAACCTCCTCGATTGTGGCTGCTAAAATAGGTTTTCCCATGTGGTATCCCTTTTTATATTCATCCACGAAACCGATGAGGTCATATTCTTCCTTTGCCATAGAGTCATATACCGACTCTGCATATTCTCCGGCTCCAACGAATATCACTTTCTTCATTCCTTGGCACCGTCCTTAGCCTGTAAATCTTCTTTGGACTGGATTTGGTCCTTAATCTTGTCGTACCATATCGCCCTTGCATTTATCTTTCTCTTCGAGATTGCAACCTTTGCACCCTCGATGCCGAGTTTTCTGATGAGGTCGTTATAGTCGAGTTCATTCTTGCAGACAATCATCACATAGTCATACTTCTCATAATGGATGAGTTCCATCTCCGGTATGCTGCGTTCTTCCATCTCTTTCTTGGTTGCTTTCTCAAGTCCGAGGTCAACCGCAAGGTCTGCCGTCCAGTCTGCCAGTAAGTCCATATCCCAATCTCCGGAATGGGTGTTATCCTTGATGTTGATTGCTCGAAGTTCTGCCTCCGAGTAACCGATGAGCCTCTTACACAGGATAACTGTGTCCGGGTCCATCTCTTTGATGACGCTCAGTCTCATATTCCCACCGATGATATTGTCGTTCTCATCTATGATGAATGAGCCGAAGTCTCCGAAAGTTTCGATGCTGTTCCGGAGTTCATCTTTCTTCTTTTTGGTAATCTTTCTCGGATTTCCAAAGCCTGTTTTGACATCTCCCGCTCTCATTTCAACGGTTTCAATTCTTTTCTCTGCCATAATGTCATATCCTTTCTGTAAAAATGCTGATTTTCGTGATACAATGATGACATCTATTCTTGAGAGGAGGTGTCATCATGTATAACGGAGACGAAAAGTTAATCAGTGACGGCGTATATCTGCCATATACAATGCTTAACTTTTGGCAGTGGTCTCTCTCAAACATCCAGTTCGGTATGACGAGAGGAACTTTTGCCGATTTCATTGTGCGATGCTCGCTCGATAGCGGCGGTATCGTCACTCGCCCCGACATCGGTACAGGTTTTGAGCCGTACGACCTTGAGGGTCCTGTGATACCGTCTACCGGGAGAGTATCTCGCATAGAGGTCAAATCATCTGCATATCTCAATTCTGAGACCTGCAAGTATTCGGAGAGAGCATCTTTCAGCATCGCTCCGGCAAGAGTTCCTGTTGATGGCGATTACAAAAAAGACTCGCCTCAGCAGCGGAACAACGACCTCTATGTTTTCTGCCTCTACACCGCAACAGACAATCGAAGAAACATTCTTGACCTGTCTTGGTGGGAGTTTTTCGTTCTGCCTACATACCGGATTGAAGAAAACGAGAGTCTGTGCAAGCAGAAAACCATTTCCATAAAGCGTGTCAAGGAACTATGTCCTACGCTTTCATTCGATATGCTGTGCAATGCAATCGTGGAGTCGTGCAACTCCATTCCTGCAAATAGTCAAATAGGTTCTACCCCCCCCCGAACATCCGTTCAGTTTTGAGGTGTAGGCTCGAGCCGCTTTTCTCTCTTGAGATGGCGGCTTTTTGCATAAAAATAGACTGCCTCCGGGAATTGAGACAGTCTTGCTCGCTAACGCCAAATACAGAAATATCCCGAACGATTTCTCGCCGGGATACTCATGTCGTCTTTGGGAAGAAGAACTACATGGCTCTGCATTTGGATGACATTATGGGGTCTGTTGGCTACTACCATACTATCATTGGAATATTCCAATTTCAACCTTACATTTTTCTTACATTCCAATTCAGTATGTATTGTGCGTTTCGTATAGCCGCAGGGAGCGTTTATTTCCTACATTCCGAGCAAATATACCGCCAATATCTTGCAGGCTATTCCTATGTCTCTGTAAACGATTTTCTCACTGATGTTTTCCATCTCAGCAATTTCTTTTACATCATGTGCCTCGTCATCAATATACATTGCGTGCAGTTCTCTGTATCTTCTCTTCGCCTCCTCACTTGAGGAATTGTCAGCCTCTTTCTTATACAGTGCCATAGCCTTGTCGATAGACTGTATCTCGAATGAGTCTCTTTTTCTTTTGTTCTCAACAGACCTTATCCTGTTGTCTGCTTTCTCAACAACATCAAGTCCGCTTCCCATCAAATCTCTCACAAACGCCCATCTCAGTTCAATCTTCTCATCCTCTGTGAACTCTTCGGTCTCTGCCAGTGATGCTTTCACCCTGCGGTAGGATTGGAGTTTCTTCTTTGTGATGCGAACATTCTCATTATCTTTACGCTTCTGAGTTTTCTGTTCTTCGGAACGATATGCCTCAACCGCTCTATCGGCTGCAATGGCTGCTAAGTCGTTGAGTTGTTCCTGTGTTAATGAATATCTTGCCTCTTTCATCAGCCGCCTCCTTGACTTTCTATGCCTTATAGCATATAATTTTTCTTACCAGTATTGAGTCGCTAAGTGAGGCGGCTCTTTTTCTTTGTCATCTTCTATGGTTTCTCGCATTCGGGCAAGTAGCAAAGTGAGAAACATATCCAAATCCAGTTGCTTCATCTGCATTGATGCCAGTGACGCAGGCGACTACATCGCCGCCCAGTGTCACAATTCTTTCCTTGCCATGAGGGTCAGTCTTATAATTGACAATCTTCTCATTCACAGGCATGGACTTTCCCGACTTCATCTTTATAAATCGGATTTTGGCTCCGCAACTCCTGCATCTTCCTTCGTTTCCGTACATCCTTCCGCCTTTCTGCTCGCATCCGCTGCGGCTGCACATACCGCCATAGCATCTTCGAGTCTGATTGCAAGCATAATATTCGTCTGCACATCTCTGATGGAGAATGTGCCAGTCTCTACGCTTGCAGATACATTTGCCTTTGTCTGTGACTGCTTGAATGGATAGCCAGTTTTCTGTCTCTTCTGTGTGAACTTGGTTCTCACGCAATCAGTTCTTAACTGAACACCATCAAGTGGACCATTCTTCGGATTGTCATTCTGATAAATCTTATTCTCTTCCATTACTTTCTCCCTCCGAAACGCTTTTTCTTAGTAGGGTTCATCCTGCGTGGTGCAGGATGTCCTTTCTCTCTCCAAATCTTGTCAAAGAAGTAATGGAACATATCTGTTGTTCCGCTTCTCTTATAACTCTGATTTCTTGCTACTTCTCTTGCTAACTTTCTCATCGTGTCGTCTCCTTATCTTTGCTCGCTGATAATTCAGCCATGCCTTAATCAATTTTACAGTTACCCTTAACATCAATACTCCTCCGGGTCATCGTATCCATAGTCATCCCCAAATTCGTCTGACATATCTTCCTCGTCCTGTGGACCGTCCTCCGGACTTCCATTGGACTCATCATCTTCCGGCTCATTTATAGGGAGTGCAGGGATTTTTCTTCCCTCGAGAACTTCGCCCTCAACAACTTCCGCATCGGTCGCAGGCTCCTGTGCGTTCTGAACCTCCATGTCAAAGATGCTCATTTGGTCTCTTCCAGTAATAGGTCTGAGTACATACTCGCCTTTTTCATTATCCCAAATCATCTCCATGCCATCGCAGTTCATATCGCCTTTCTGCTCATTCTTGATTTGCAGAACCGAGCCAACCTTATGCTGAAACTTCGGAGTATGTACAATTCTCATATCTCCCTCGATGTTCGGGTCTCTGTTCTGAACTGTCTCCTCTGTGAATGACACATCAATCGTGATTGTCATTTTTCCCTCGAGACTGCCCTTTTCCGCCATGTTGGCAAGCAGTTTCTGTAATACTTGGTCTGCATCCGTTCTTAACTTCTTGAATGTGTCATCCTCGAAATGCAGTGTCGTTTCCTCAATGAAACTTCCCATACTATTTTTCCACCTTTCCAAATTGAATATTGTTCTTTATCATAAACTCCTTTACAGACAGTATCTGAGCCTTTGTTCCTCTAATCGTGAACGATGCCTTATAAATCTTGGTGTCAGTATCCTTGTCTGCAAACGGGTCTACAACCTGTGCATCCTTTGACTGTTCCGGTACGCTTTCCGGCTGTCTTGGTACATTTTCCGCAGGAATTGATACGCTTTCTGTGACCTTTGGTACGCTTTCTGCCTGCTCCTGCACATTTTCCAGTTCGGTTGGAGGATTGGTAGCCTCTGCCGCTTTGGCTGCTTCCTGCTCTCTCCTGCGTTCCTCAGCCTCTTCTCGAGCCGCTTTCTCTTCCTCTGCCTTGCGGTCAATTTCTTTCATTCTGCCGACCTCACTGAGAACCGATGTCACATTTCTATCCTTGCGGAAGTAATAGTCCTTAGCGTACGCTCTGTACTTCTCTTCAATCATGGTTTCGATTGCTCTGAGGTCTGTATCTGTTCTGCTGATTTCCTTGAAAATCTCTTCCTTGCAAGACTTGAGCGATGCGGTCTTATTGAGCCACTTCGGATTGAAAATCATGTCAAAGGTCAGAACATCCTCCAATTCTCCGATGTTCTCCTTGAAATATGAAATCAACTCCTGCTTCTTATCTTCTTTGACCTTTTCCTCGTATGCCAACAACTGCTCGTCAATCATCGCTATCGGCTCATCTATCATAGCCACAACTTCCTTGACCTCAGCCTCGAATGCTTCATACGGAGCCATCAATGCTTTCTTGACCTGTATTCTTCTGTCGGAAATATCCTTTCTCATGGCATTGAGGGTTGCCCTGTCTTTCTTGGCATCCTGCATCTGCTCCTCCGTGTAGGTCAAGCCAGTGTACTGCTTCGTGATTTCCGCAACAGCATTCATAATCTGCTCTTTGTTCCAACCGATTTTTTGAAGGAATTTTCCCTCATCCGGCTGACTGATTACCAGTGATAATTCTTCCATAAATGTCATCCTTTCTGTATTTGTTTTATGACGACCTCAACTCTCGGCTGCTCTGAGTAAAACTTTCTCACTTGAGCATCTACCACCGCTGAGTCATCGTGATATGCCACCAAGTTTAGGCTGTCGCAAATTATCTTCCCAATATTGTCGAAGTCCGGTTTCTTGGTTGGGCGAATATCCTGTGCCAACATTGCAGCCTTTTTCTTCTTGCTTGCCGATTTCGGAACTTCATAAAATGCAAATATCCTTACATCGAGCATTGCATCATCGGGAAACATATAGCCATGTGCCGTCTGAGAATAATACAGTTTCACGAGATTTTCGTACTCGACCGTTTCTTTCGGCGTATATGCTGTGCTAAACTTCCCTCGGTTTACCACTCTCGGTCGCTGCTTGCCGAATGGCTTGCCGGGAATGGTAAATCTTATCTCATTCATCGCTTCCATCCTCTCTGTACACCTTGAGGAAGTAGTCGATAGTCTTTCCGGTCTCGGTTTTCTTTCTCTTGCCCGGACCAACTGTATAGCCGTTCTCGTGGAGAATTGCTGTTACTGTTTTTCTATCCTCGAGTTTGGCAATACTGATTTCTGCAATCATTTTCAGCATCTTCATCCCTCCAATATCTGTTTGGTTGCTGCATATCGAGATGCCGCCTCCCTTTTTCTCCAAGAGAGACCGCTTACCTTGACCGGATAGCACATCTCGAATATCCTGTCATAAATTCTGTTGTATCGAATATCCTCACAGTTCTTCATCTGCTCCATCGTGAGGTTCGTTGTCAGTATGATTGGCTTGTTGCTTCGGTATCGGCTGTCTATGATGTCGTACACCCTTTCAAGGGAGTAGTCAGTTCCTCTTTCTGCCCCGAGGTCATCTATAATGAGCAACTTGGACTGGTTCATTTTCTCAATCTTGCCGTTGTCATCATCGAATGTTCCGACCTCCTTGAGTATCTTGATGAACGATGTCATTACAACTGATGTCCTGCGGTCGAGCAGTTCATTTGCAATCACTGCCGCAGCATAACTCTTTCCGGTTCCCACCGGACCCCACAGCAGCAATCCTTGATTATCCTCATACATCTTTTCAAAGTTCACGATGTAATTCCGAACTATTTTGAGGAGTCTTGCGTTATCGTCTGTCTCTGTGAACGACTCCAATCTCGCCTGTGACAGTTTGTCATCCATAAGGCTGAGTTTTCTCAATCCCTCTACGACCCTCATTTCTTCCTGTCGCTTCTGTTCCCTGTCGTAGGCATCCCGCTCTTTCTTCTCGCAGGAACACATGATATGTACTTTCATATCCCGAGTTCCTTCCGAACCGTCCATAAGCGGGAACGGTAAAATCTTCTGTGTCGGCTCTCCGCATACAGAACAATGCAGGAGACCGTCTTTTCCCATATTCTCTTGTCTTTCCATGTTATTCCTCCCAGTCTGCATACGGATTGTCGTCATTGTTTCCAGTTGTAGTTACGGTCGGCGTGCCTGTTTTGATAAAATCAGCAAACGGTGTGGTGTCTGATAAAAAGGTCTTTGGATGCTTAATGAATTTCTGCTCCGTTCTCTCATTCAGAACTTTGGTCCTATAATTCTGTGCTGCTTCCAACATTTCAGCAGGAGACCAACCATCTTTTATCCTTGTCTTGTATTTCTTGTAGGCATCGCCTTTTCCAATTTTACGAGGATACACGCTCCACCACTCCTCGAAATCTTTCGTATATCCCTCAGCCTTGCTTTTAGTTTCCGGCTGTTGAGGAATTGTAGGTTCCGATGTGCTGATAGCAGGCTCCTCCTTTTTTACAGGCGGTGCTTTCTGCTGAGGTGCTAATTTCTTAGCGGCTCTCTCTCTGCGTTTTCGCTCCTTATCCTTTTCTCTTGCTGTCATAGCCTTATACCACTGTTCCTGCCATTCTCCCCAATCGTGGAGATACAGGTCTGTGTCAAGGTCTATCCAACCTGTCGTAATGAGTGCATCAACCGCCTTGAGCGGGTCGATTTCCTCATTCAGTCCAACATAAAGAACCTTTGCGATGTCTGCTCTTGTCGCTCCGATTATCTTGCCTTCACTGTCCGCATTGTTAATGCCCCACAGCCACAGCGTAACCAACATTCCAAGAGCCTCATTTTGACTGCAATTCAACTCTTTGGCGAGAGTTCTCAGTTTTCCACCTACCACCTGTTCGTGAACGCTTATCCACGCCATTGATAGATACCTCCTAAATTCCGGATGTAAGGTCGATAATGGAAATCGGTGCTTTTAGAACCCTGTTGTGCCTGCAACAGTCACACAATTCGCATTTGTCCGGCTCCCTGTCTCCATTCTTAACCATCAACACTCTGTTGATATTTGCAGATACTACGCTCAGAGCCTCATCGAGATAGTTCTGAGTAATCTGAATGATACGGATGTCCGGTTCATTCTCCTTTGTTACCGCAGCGATAAAGAACGGCAGTTTCTTTCCAGTATTGAGTTCAACAATCTTCTGATAGATTGCTCCTTGGATGTCGTATCCCCAATACCTTACAAAATCGAGGTATCCGATATCCTTGACCCATTTCAAATCCGTAATGGATGCCATCACTTTCAAATCCACAATGGCAACTCCCGGAATGTATGAGTCCATCTTGATTTTCCAGTCGCACCCAAACAGATTACCTGTCATAATTCGCTGCTTCTCTCCCGAGAGATACTTCATAAAATACTCGTCTCTCTCAATGCGGGCGATGATTTCCTCTGCTTTCTTATACGGTGCTTTCAGTTCGCCTTTCTGAGTGAAAATTTCCGGATTTCTTTTCTTGAAGTCATCCAGTGTTCCCTCGATGTATGAGTCCACATAGCTTCCGACCAACAACGCTGTCGATGGCTCCGGCTTCCACCTCTCCTCTAACTTTTCCATTGCTTCAAACTCACACGCCATCTTCCCATAGGTGCCGTTGAAGTCCTTGAACTGGCTTACGGACATATACGCCTTGTTGGCTTCCATTCCGTAATAATTCTCTGCTGTCAACTCCATAATGTCTCCTTTCTGCTACTGAGTGATGTCGAGTTCTTCCGGCTCGTCATCCTGTTCGCCGCTCTTATCTTCAATCTGAGCGAATGGGTCCTCAGCCTCGATAACATCCGGCTGATTGTCTCCATATTCCTCATTGCCATCCTCATCAAATGTCTTTTGGTCATCTGCAATCGCTCTCTGCATCTCAACAGACAGGATGCCCCACTTGCTGAGAAGCAACTTAATCACAGTTTTCTTTGCCATCGCATCGAAGTCCGTAGACCACTTACTGCTTGTCTTGTTGTCATTCAAATCATATCTGTACGACTGTGAATACTTCTTTGCGTGATTCGTTACCTCACTCTTGCTCATATACAGTTCTTTGGTAAAACCGGATACAAGGCGGAACCATGCGTAATAACCGACAATCTTGTCAGTCTCTCCATTCTCTCGCTGATGCGTCTGTGAGAAATCAGTCACAAACTCACACTCTCCTGTAATCGGGTTATACGAGCGAAGTTCGTCCTCGTAAACCTCCGAGCAATTCATCTTCTCGTACTGTCCAGTTCTGATTGCCAACTGGACAAAGCCTTTGTACATCATTTGGAACTGTGCAAGGTCCTTTTTAACCCACTGACCTGTTTCTTTATCCTTGAAACTCTTCTTATACGGAACCAATGCTGCAAATCCGAGATTGCTGTCGATTGGCAAGTCAAACGATGCTGCCACAAACGATGCTGCCATGATACTGTTTGCATCACACTGTTTTAACTGTGGCGATGCTGACACCACATTTACAATGGATGCCATGAACTGCGGTGCTTTCTTTCCAAGAACATCTGTAAATCTTTTCTTGACAGTATCCTCATTCAACAGTAACTTTACCTGCTGAACCGGACCAACCTGTCTCTTTGGCTGTTCTGCCAACTGCGTGTTTTCTGCCATCTTCTTACCTCCTTTATGACGCTGCCACGGAATAGCTTTCTCCGAACAGGTCGAATAATTCATTTGCTGTCATATCTTCTATGCACTCTTTGCATATCCCACCGTTCCCGGTGTCGTAATACTCATCGCCCTCGTAAATTCCCTCTCCGCATTCCTTGCATCTCATAAGCGGTACAGGTTCCGGAGCGTTAGGGCATCTCGGGTGGCACGGAAACTGTCTACACAAGCTGCACATTCGCAACCGCCTCCTTTTTCTTTACAAGTTCCATCGTCCTTTTGTTTATCCAACTTCTGAAACAAGCGTTTTTCAATTCATCCGGTAGCAAAAGCAAGATATATTCAGCGGGTGCGTCTATCAGTTCCATTTTTCTGAAACAATGCCTAACAACATTGTCAGCAACCTCATCCGGCATACCTGTCTGCCTTTGGAACTCGTCTACGATTTCTACCATCTTCTCTGCGATTTCTTGGTCTGACATCTTCGCCCTCCTCTCTGAATACTCCGAGTACATCTCTCACGATATTTGGTATGAGATATACCGCCATCAGAATTACCGGAAGAATAAAGAACTCGCCTCCGACTTGAAATGAGCCTCTCTGTCGATAGCAATATTCCATTGCTTTCCTTGTGAGGACGAGTCCTAAGACTATCCAAAACCAATTTCTGATGATATATCTTCTAATCTTTCTCATCGTCTCACTCCTTTTCTGTGTAAAAATAATGGTCTTGATGTTTGAACAGGAATTTCAGATTATCCTCATGCCATGTGGAGGAACTCTTGCTTTCAAAGTACAATGCACCTTTGCTTTCATCCCATCCCTGCATAACCATCTCGAGAGCCTCCCAACAATCATTGTTCGGAATGGTCTGTTCAAATTTTCCCTCAAGTACCGGACTAAACTGTCCATCATCGTAAATCACATCTTCCACGGTGTCCGGAAACTCATTGTCGCCCCATGCTCTATTCAGAACCACGAGCATTACAAGTGCTTTTCCCTCCGTATCTTGGTTTCCTGCCTCAGCCATTGCTATTTTTGCGAGCAGATAACTGTCGTAAGCATCGACTGTATCGCATGTGTATGTGATTATTCTTTCTTCCTGCATGGTCGCTTTCGATGTCTCCTGCGGTATTGATACAGGCTGCTGTGTCGGGGTTGCTGACGCTTCAATGCTCGAATTGTCTTTCCCGAAACTTGTGACGCCCACTGCGAGATATATTGCTGCTCCTATAACGGCTCCCATTCTCGCTTTACGCCGCAGGGAATTTATTTGCTTTCTTGTCATCATCTGCTCCTCCTTTCAGCGGCTGAGTAAACATTCCAATGTCTATTCCTGTGGATGCGTTCACTGCCGCCTCAAACTCTTCATCATTCATAATTCCAAATTCCTCTCTGAGGAAAGTTCTCAATTCAGCAGCACCCACTTAAACCACCTATCCTTTCAGAACCTTTTCTCCTGCGAGTTTCAACTCACTGATTGCTACCGACATCTCATCAAGTTTGCTGATAATTTTCTCGAGCGTAGGTTTTTCATCCTCTGAAATAACACCATCCGCTGCTATATCTACCAAATCTTTCTCAATGTTCTTAATCTCATTGGAGTCGAGCTCTCGAATAAGTCTTAATGCAATGCCCTCTATTCCGCTCACTGATGTTGCCAGTGGAATATGCTTCCCGATAGGACATTCATATTTGCAATATCCAGTTCTTAACTCCGGGCAGTTATACAAATCTGCCATCAAGACAACTTTATCGACCGGAACAAACTTCGTTATTCCCAATTCGTAATCTGCTAAGGTCGATGGGGATATTCCGAGCATCTCTGCTGCTCCCTCACGGCTTGATAGCCTTTCGTTATACATTGCTGCCTGTTTCCTTGCACGAAAGTACACATTTTGGTTCTCTTTCGTACCGCCATTCCCCATGTTGTACTGCCTCCTTTCGGCTTATAATAATCTTAATTTAGCGAGCAGGCTGTTTCTGCGATATTGAGTACATCGCTGATTGCTTTTATCGCCGGTTCGGAAAATGCTCTTCCGTTCACGATAGCCGATGTGTACTCCCTTGTGAGTCCAACTTTTGATGCCAACTCAGCAACGGTCATATCCAGTTCAATCAATCTGATTTTTGCCTGCTTGCACCACGGCGATAACACTCTTGCCATTCGATTTGCCCTCCTTCCTATCACGCTTTGTAATTTACATTTCGATAGTCGTGTGGTAAAATCGAATTGTATATTGCCATTTCTTAATGAATTGCGTGATGTAATTGCTTTACTGAATGTATTAGTGTTTTGTAATTTACGACTACATTTTAATTGGAACTTTCCAAAAAGTCAATAGATTTTATTGGAATTTTCAAATTATTTTTTGGAGGTGTCCTAAATGACGATTGTAGACAGACTCGTTGCTCTTATGGACGAGCGTAACTTAAAACCCGCTCAAATCACGAGAGAACTCGGTATCTCCGGGTCATCTTTCACTGACTGGAAAAAGGGTAAAGGCAGTCCTTCCCTTGATGTCGTTGTGAAATTTGCAGATTACTTCAATGTATCTCTCGATTACATTGTGCGTGGTGCGGATTTCAAAGACCCGAATGTGGATAACTCATTGGAAATTTCCAATGCTCGTGAACAAAAGTGCTTAAAGAAGTTCAGAAAACTGACTCCCGACCTACAAGACCGCCTGCTCATCTATGCGGATGGCATGATTGCCGCCATGCCCGATGATGAGTGCGGAGAAAAAAGATTGTCAGTATAAAAGACTATATCGAAAGAAGGAATGCTCATGGTATTCAACGGAAGCGAACATTTCATAGCAAACGGAGAAGAAATCTCCGTGACGATGAGTGATTTTTGGAAGTGGTCTTATCCGGATTTCCTTGATAACAACCGCCGGAACACTCTTTCAAAATTTATCGTGGCTTCGTCCATAGGACAGTCCGGACATTTTCTGCCGGACGGCTCTGCTCAGTGGACTCCATACGATATGCTTACAGGCGATGGGTATAGATTACAAATCGAGGCTGCATCTTATTTGCAATCGCAGGATGAGGAACATCCCGATTTCATATCCTATCCGATAAGTGGGATGCCGGACGCTTATGTGTTCAGCCTTTACAAAGCTACTTCCCCATCCCAAAATCCTCTAAATCTTGACCTGTGGGATTTTTTCGTAATCTCCCGCAAGGCTCTAACCAAGGATAACTCATCAAGAAAAACTATCACGCTGCCAAGATTGCAGGAACTCGGCGTTTGGCAGAGCGATTACTTCGGCATATCCGAAGCAATATTAAAAGCATTGGATGTCTGATACCTCGGACATCCTTTTTAGATTGGAGATGATATTACATGATGCAGGATAGAACTGCTCCTGCCTCTACCAACAGGGTTGCCATCTATATCAGAGTCTCTACGACTCATCAGATTGATAAAGACTCGCTCCCTATGCAGCGACAGGATTTGATTGCGTACGCAAAACTGATGCTTAATACAGACGATTATGTCATATTCGAGGATGCAGGATATTCCGGTAAGAATACTGACAGACCAAAATTTCAAGAAATGATGTCTCAGATACGGCAAGGTGCGTTTTCCCACCTGCTTGTATGGAAGATAGACCGTATCTCCCGAAACCTCCTCGACTTTGCAACGATGTACAAGGAACTCAAGGACCTCGGCGTGGTGTTCGTATCCAAAAACGAACAGTTCGATACTTCTACGGCTATGGGCGAGGCTATGCTTAAAATCATCCTTGTCTTTGCTGAGTTGGAGCGAAACATGACTTCCGAGCGTGTTACTGCAACTATGATTTCTCGAGCGTCAAACGGTCAATGGAACGGCGGCAGGGTTCCGTACGGATACAACTACGACTACGAGACAAAGGATTTTTCAATCAATCCTATCGAGGCTGAGATTGTTCGTCTCATACATGACAAATATGAGGAGATGCGTTCTTTGGTCCGTGAGTCACGCTATCTGAACGAAAAGGGATTGAGGACTCGTGCCGGGAACCTGTGGAACCCTGTGTCGCTGCACATCATACTGCATAACATATTCTACTGCGGAGATTACCGATACAATGTCTTGAAAGAGGGCGATAGGCAAAAGGTCAAGGACGAGTCTGAGTGGATAACCGTTGAGGACCATCACGAGCCAATTATCTCCCGAGAGCAAAAAGAGCGTGTCATAGCAATGTTGGATGCAAACAAGCGACTTGACCGTAAGCGTAACACTTATCAGTCAGAAAAGTATGTCCATGTATTCGCAGGACTCCTATACTGCGGAAACTGCGGAAAGCCGATGGGAGCCACGCCTGCGGCAGCGAAAAAAGACTGGCAGTATTCCAAATACACCTGCCCTACCCGCAGAAAACTTGCCTCTGCCTGCAATGGCAAATTCACATCAGACCCTATCGTTGGGGAGTTCGTATTCAACTATGTTCTGAATATGCTGAATGTTCAAAAGAATTTTGCAGATATCCATTCTCCCGAGGAGTTGCAGGCTGCATTGCTGATTGGAAATACATTCTCCTATATCGACCATATAGATGAGGACGGTCTGAACGACCTTTTCAATATGCTTTCTTCCGGGAAAATAAAAGGAACTGTTTTCGGCAAGTCTGCCAAGCTAAAAAAGAAAAAGGTTGTCTCCGAACTATCGAAGCTGCGAAATGAAAAGCAGAAAATCGAGCGAGCCTTAGACCGACTCACAAAACTGTATCTATATGCCGAGGATGCAATGCCGGAGTCGGAATTTATCATTCAAAAATCAAAACTGACCGAGGCTTTGGATGAGGTCAACGAGCAGATAGGATTTTCAAATACGGACGAATGGAACCAATCTGTATCTGACGAAGAATTTGTCCGCAGGGCATCCGAGTTCATCATCGCTCAGAAACTCACGGATAGAAACTATGTGTCTTACAAGCGGCTTGCCACTTCTGCTGATACCGCCGTCATCAAGACATTCGTGCAGGGTATCATCGACAGCATCATCATGGATGCCGGGCAGGTAAAACAAATCATATTCAAAAACGGTCTGTCACACACTTTCATATTCAAATAAAATGAGCCGGGGCAATTTACTGCTCCGGCTTTCATTCTGTGTTCATTATGCTGATACCTGTGCTCCATTTTCAAAAATTGCTGCCACCCAGTATCCGTATTTCTCGTGACGAGCCTTATTTGAGTCCGTCTTGATAACTGCTGTTCTTTTTCCATTGCTCATCACATATACCGGAGCGTTCTTCTGCTCACTGAATTTCTTTGCAGCTTCGAGATTTGCCATTGCCTCAACCTCGTCAACATCTTCCTTCGGCTCTTCATCTGCCACTTCAACGACCTCGGAACTCATCACTCTGTAATATGTTCCGTACTGGTTCTTTCTCTCTGAGAGGACTGCTTTGTAGGTTTCATCTCCTGCAACTGCTGTTACGATGATGTTCTTTCCATCCTGCTCTGCTGTCTTGATTTCAACTTCCTTACCTACTGCCTTTGCGATTGCCATTACCATTTTATCGTTCATCATATCAATTACCTCCTGTTAGGTGTTTATGTTTTGTTTTATCTTGACTTTACGATAACATGGCCTACCGCCATTGCAAGTGTTTTCCGCATTTTTACAGATTTTTTTCGCCAAACAAAATGCCGACACCCCGCAGAGTATCGGCAATTTAATCATTTCTACCCAAAATGATGTAATTGAAAACTTTGATGACGAAATTGTTTACTTCACAAATGTAAGATTTTGTGTCAAATAATCAGCATAGCATCCCCAAAACTAAAGAATCTGTACTTTTCCTGAACTGCAACCTCATAAGCGTGAAGTACATGTTCTCTTCCAGCCAGCGCCGACACAAGCATAACAAGCGTTGATTCTGGAAGATGGAAGTTCGTTATAAGACAGTCTATTGCCTTAAACTTATATCCCGGATATATGAATATCTCTGTCCATCCACTCTTGGCTGGAATTGTTCCATCTTCAAGTGCGACTGACTCAAGAGTTCTTGTGCTTGTTGTTCCAACAGCAATTACTCTGCCGCCATTTTTTCTTGTATTATTGATCATATCTGCAGCTTCCTGTGTAACAACATAAAACTCCGAATGCATATGATGGTCAAGAATATTCTCTACCTTGACAGGTCTAAATGTTCCAAGTCCCACATGAAGTGTTACTCTTGCAATATTAACTCCCATGGCCTTGATTTTTTCAAGTAGCTCTGTTGTAAAATGTAATCCGGCAGTAGGCGCTGCTGCAGAACCCTCATGCTTTGCATATACTGTCTGATATCTGTTCTTATCTTCAAGTTTATGTGTTATATATGGTGGAAGTGGCATCTGTCCAAGCTCATCAAGAATCTCTTCAAATATTCCATCATATGTGAACTGGATAAGTCTGTTTCCTTCTTCAACTATATCAATAATCTCTCCTATAAGCTTGCCTTCGCCAAAACTTATCTTAGCACCAACCTTAGCCTTCTTTCCCGGCTTAACAAGAACTTCCCATGTATCCTGTCTGTCTTCAAGTCTTTTAAGAAGAAGCACTTCAATAGTAGCTCCTGTATCAGCCTTAGTACCTATAAGTCTCGCTGGTATTACCTTAGTGTCATTAACAACAAGACAATCACCCGGCTTAAGATAATCTACGATATCTCTGAATATCTTATGTTCAATCTCTCCTGTTTCTTTATCAAGCACCATAAGTCTTGAACTTGATCTGTCAGACAAAGGATCCTGCGCAATAAGCTCCTCTGGCAGATCATAATAAAAATCATGTAAATCCATGTACTACTCCTTTCAAAGCAAAGGGGCGGCGCCACACGCCGCCCCTTTACCGACCACTGCAACAGCTGGGTCTGTATTACTTTCTAAGTTCGATTCCGTCAGCCTCAAGATCCTTGAATATTTTCTCCATTACTGGTGTGATATCCTTATCCTCAAGTGTCCTGTCCTTAGCTCTGAATGCGATTGAGTAAGCAACTGACTTGAAGCCTTCTTTAATCTGGCTTCCTTCGTAGATATCGAAGAGGTTGTAGCTTTCTAATATCTTGCCGCCGCGCTTTTCAATAATCTTCTCAACTTCACCAACTGGAAGTTCCTTAGGCATTACCATACTGATATCTCTTGTTACAGCTGGGAACTTTGCAATTCCTGTGAACTTCTTATCGAAGCTTGCCATTTCTGTAACTGTTGGAATATCAATAACAACAATATATGTTCTCTCACCGATTGAGTAAGTATCGGCAACATCCGGATGAAGTTCTCCGATGTAACCAATCTTCTTATCAGCGTAATATACATCAGCCTGACGACCTGGATGTAAGAATGGAATACCAGCCTTAGCATCATATGTTGGCTTCTTCTTCATTCCAATCTTCTCAAGGAATTCTTCAATAACACCCTTCATTGAGTAGAAGTCAACACTGCCGAAAGCTCCGAGTGTGAATTCAACTCTTTCGTCCGGAAGCTCGTTAACATCATCTGCTGCAAGGTAAATCTTAGCCAATTCATATAACTTAACATTCTTGTTTCTTCTGTTATAGTTAGTAGACAATGATGTAAGCATTCCGTGGATTGGAAGTGTTCTCATAACTGAGAAATCCTCTCCTAATGGGTTAGAGATTACAACTGTCTTTCTGTATACAGAATCAGCAGGAAGCTTTAACTTATCGAATACCTTAGGACTCTCGAATGAGTATGTCATAGCCTGTGAGAATCCTGTAAACTGGGCAACCTCAGAAGCTGCATCTTCAATACTCTGCTCAAATGAAATCTTACCCATTGTTGTCTCTCCCTTAGGAAGAGTTGTAGGAATGTTGTCATATCCGAAGAATCTTGCAACTTCCTCTGCCATATCCGCGTCTCTGTTAAGATCCTGTCTAAATGTTGGAATAATAAGCTCATTAGCATCTTTATCATATTCAACTTCAAGTCTTTCAAAGTAAGAAAGCATATCTTCATCTGATACATTAGTACCAAGTAAAGCATTGTATTTAGCCGGCTCAAATGGAAGTCTCTTCTTAGTTACAGGGTCAGGATATACATCAACCACGCCTCCTACAACATCACCTGCATCAAGCTCTTCAATAAGCTGGCATGCTCTGTTGATAGCCTCCATTGCGTTCTCTGGATCAAGTCCCTTCTCAAATTTACCAGAAGCGTCTGTTCTTAAACCAATCTTCTTAGTTGTCTTTCTGATGTTAGTTCCGTCAAATGTAGCTGCTTCAAAAAGCATTGTCTGGACATCATCAGTAATCATTGAATTCTCGCCACCCATGATACCTGCGATACCAACTGGCTTCTCACCATCACAGATAAGAAGTGTCTGTGCGTCAAGAGTTCTCTCCTGTCCGTCAAGTGTTACGAACTTTTCGCCATCAGTTGCTGTTCTTACAACAATCTTGTGACCTGCAATAGTATCATAGTCATATGCATGCATTGGCTGACCATATTCTTCCATAACATAGTTAGTGATATCAACAATGTTGTTGATTGGTCTGATACCTGCTGTCATAAGTCTTTGCTGCATCCACTTTGGAGATGGAGCAAGTCTGATATTCTTAACAACTCTTGCAACATATCTTGAGCAAAGTTCTTTAGCTTCAATATCAACTGAAACCATTGTGTTAACATCCTCATCGTTACCTGTCTTAGTAACAACCGGTGGATTGAAAGGCTTTCTGAATGTAGCAGCAGCCTCTCTTGCGATACCGATAACGCTGTAGCAGTCTACACGGTTATTAGTTATCTCATATTCAAATACTGTATCATTAAGTCCTAAGTACTCTACCGCACTTGAACCAACAACAGCATCATCTCCAAATATATATATTCCTTCCTCTGGTGCATCTGGGAAGAATTCTCTTGAAGAACCAAGTTCCTCGATAGAGCACATCATACCGCATGACTCCACGCCTCTTAACTTGCCCTTCTTAATCTTAATTCCGTCTTCTGGAAGTGCGCCGCCGTCATGTCCTCCAGCAACTTTACCTCCGTCTAATACTACAGGAACCTTCTGTCCGCTTGAACCAACTTCAATATTAGGTGCACCTGTTACAATCTGGACATTCTCGCTGCCAACATTAACCTGACATATTACAAGCTTGTCTGCATCAGGATGTCTCTCAACTGAGAGAATCTGTCCAACTACGATTTTATCAAGGTTCTTGTCAAATGCATTAAAACACTCCACCTTAGTTCCTGAAAGTGTCATAGCATCTCTGAATTCCTGATCTGTACACTCAAGACCTGGAACCATTGCTTTTATCCAATTTAATGATGTATTCATATCGTCATTCTCCTTAAATATACTTTATCTTATTCCAGTCGTTAGACCACTATATGAATCGATTTAGAACTGCTTTATAAATCTGATATCGTTCTCATAAAGAAGTCTCATGTCATCGATTTCGTACTTAAGAAGAGCAACTCTCTCAAGTCCTACACCAAAGGCAAATCCTGTATATTCTTCCTTATCAATTCCACAAAGTTCGAATACATGTGGGTGAACCATTCCACAGCCGAGGATTTCAATCCATCCCTCGCCCTTACAGAAACGGCATCCTTTACCACCACATTTGAAACAGCTTACATCCATCTCGGCACTAGGCTCAGTAAATGGGAAATGATGTGGTCTGAATTTAACTTTAGTATCAGGTCCGAAAAGCTCCTTAGCGAATTCTGCTAAAGTTCCCTTAAGGTCTGCAAATGTGATTCCCTTATCAATTACAAGACCTTCTACCTGATGGAAGCATGGTGAATGTGTAGCATCAACTTCATCTGCTCTGTATACACGTCCTGGAGAAATCATTCTGATAGGGAGCTTGCCCTTCTCCATAACTCTTGCCTGAACAGGGGAAGTCTGTGTACGGAGTACTATCTTATCATTAATGTAGAATGTATCCTGTTCATCCTTAGCCGGGTGGTTAGCTGGTATGTTAAGTGCCTCAAAGTTGTAGTAATCATACTCAACTTCTGGTCCATCAACTACTTCATAACCCATTCCGATGAATATCTTCTGAATTTCTTCTAATGCAAGTGTATTAGGATGCTTATGTCCTAACTCATCCCTCTTAGATGGAAGAGTAACATCTATTACTTCACTCTTTAACTGAAGTTCTCTCTTCTTGGCAGCTAATTCTGTCTTAGCCTTATCTAATACTTCTTCAATTGCCTGTCTTGTCTCATTAACAATCTGACCAACCTTAGGTCTGTCTTCTGGTGCAACTTCCTTCATACCTTTAAGTACTTCTGTAAGTTCACCCTTCTTTCCAAGGAAAGCGACTCTGATATCATTCAGTTTATCAAGCGAATCAGTTTCATTAATCTGTGCTAAAGCTCTTTCTCTAATTGCTTCAAGTCTTTCTTTCATCCTTATAGCCTCCATACTTCTTTCGCTTTTTATCATTCATATGCGTAAAAAGCCACTGTTTATTGTAACATATCAATTTTATTTTGCAACCCGTGAATGTCGCTTCTCATACATTTCAATTACGCGCATTGCACCATCGCTGTGTGCCGGATTTGAAAGCGTTATCTTTTTAATATTTTCCTTTGCTTCATCAATACGTTTTTCATTGTACTCTATCTGCTGCCTTAATTTATAACGGCGAGTATTTATTTCATGCCGCACTTCAACCATTTCCTTAGGATTAATGATTGCCCTCACTCTTCCAAGCCATATATGTGGACTGTAAAGTCCTAAATTCTTAAGCATATTCTCAAGCTCATTTTCAGCAGAATTAAGTGATGATGTCATATCAAGCATTCTAATCTGCTCTTTTTTCATCTCCTCGTACAGTCTGTATTTCTTATCAAGTTCATATGAACTTTTAACTCCGAACTTTGTATATTCATAATCCAGCGTATTTGCTGCATTAATGAACTTAATCTTTACTTTGTTAAGCAGTGCTGTAGCTTTATTAAGTTTTATTTCAGTTATAATCACATTTCTTTCAGTAACCTTTAATAAAGCAAACATTCCAACTGCAAGAATTGCTGCAAATAAAGATATTCCTATAAAAAGTGCCGTATCACTGTCATTTTGAACAAGTGTCATCGATATAAGAAATACTGCAAACACTGCCGCAAGCGCAAAGATTGCTGTTTTCGCAAGCCTTCTTATCTTAATCTGTCTTGTAACAAGAACGTCCGCATCTGTTCTAAGATTAAGCTGTTCTGCCTCAAGTATCCTTAAATCTCTCTTAACAGTATCATAATAATCTTCGGATGCTTTCAAAAGCTTTATTCCACCTGGCATTTCATTTTCCACAGCTTCCATGCGCCTGTATGCCGCATTTGACAGCTTATGTTCTGTACTTTTAAGAATACGCCTGTCAACCATCATGTTGTCTATTGTCTCTGCACAGCTCAATATTTTATCACGTATCTGTGTGGGAGCTTCTTCCATAATCTGTATATCATTATATTCTTCAGTAACAGCCTCATACTCAGCTTTAGCATTTTCTACATGTGTCGCTGCTTCTTCCATGATATCACACTGTTCTCTTACATAAACCTCAATATCATGTGTACTGAAATCCTTTATATTGACACTGTCTATATTCCTGCTCATCGCATATTCTGCAATTTTATCAAGGTCGGATTTTTCCTTTGGAAGCTCAATAGGTATAGCATCGATCTCTTTGCGGTCTTCCTCATCCTTTCCATATTTCTCAACTGCCTTGATAAGTGTCTGTGCCTGCATACTGTTTAACAGATGATCATATTTTTCCTCTTCTATCTTGGCCTGCTGCTGTTTTTCCTTTGTTTTCTCATCAAGTTCTCCGCTCTTGCGGTCTTCATGTTTTTTCTTATTCTTCTTATCAAACGTTTCATATATATTCAATATATTAAACATTTTATTGGCAGCTTTTTCCTTGTCTGCCTCTTCTAGCAGTTCCTCATCTCTGTACGATTCATCATCATAATCATCATATATCGTTTCTTTTTCAGTTTTTTTAAATATTCCCATATATCCACCACAATTCTTTAAAATGTTTTGCTATATTTAATGTATGCCGTTCTCCACCTGTCAAGTCTTTCATCTACCGCCCTGTTGTACTGTGCCAGATTGCCATCTGCTTTTAATCTGGCAATATCTTCAAGTTCCCTATATTCATCACTATATCTGGCATTATCCATTAAAGTTTCCAATTCCTTCTGGACAACATATTCATCTTCGTCCGCATCAACATTAACAGGTTCTTTATCCTTCTTTGCCATAATTAAAGCTGCTATACCGCATTTTTTTGATTCCTCATGCTGACCCGTCCTATATGCCTCATCATAATATATCACTGCTTTATCATACATAAACATTCTTGCATAGGCAGTTCCCAGGTTATGATAAACTTTTGCATAATCAGCTGCCAACAAATCTTTTCCCTTGTAATCTTTTATAATTGACTCGTAACATCTGACCGCGGCAAAATAATATCCAGCATTGAGATATCCGTCTCCTCTTGCTTTAAGCCTTTCGCATACGCTCTGCTTTCCAAGAGTATTAAGAATCCCTTTTAACTGCTCAATCTCTGCAACAGAATAATAATCTATTGTCTTGAGTATTATTACAAATATCTGTGCTAATGAACCTCCTGTTTCTTTCAGCTTCCTTACTCTTTCTGCCAGCTCTTTTTCTCCGGTTTCATCAAGAAAACTGATAAGATTATCATCTATAAAATCCTGTCCAATCAGATATATATTATTATAAATATAATAACAGAGTTCTTCTGCTGTATATAACTTCACACCTGTCTGTAAAACAGTCAGTGGTGTATCTGCCTTCTTTCCTCTGCACAGTATTATTTTCCCCATTGTATTTCTCCGTTTCCTGATGTTTTCCACATTCTCAGCTTCTTAATACAAGTTCTTTGCTTATAACTTTTCCTGAACTTTTGACAAACTCGCCAAATCCAAGATCTTTTATTGTAATATTACACTTGTCAGAATCTGCAAAGCTTACGCTCACAGATACTCTTGTTGTTTTCCCTTCCCTGAATGGAATTTCACTTATATCAACAACTTCATCATAATATTTATTCTCAGGTGTTATTATTTTAAATGTAATGCTTCTCATATCCTCAAGTATACATTCTACAGTCCGTCCGGCAGTATACCAGTTACTTCCCGGTCTTACCAGCCTGAATCTCATTGGCTTTTCATATGACGAAATATCTATTTCTATACCACATTTCACATGATTATCAAGAAGCATTATGACATTCTTAAACACTTCCGGCTTCAATATCTCCATTGCTGCAAAGCATGCACCCTTTGCAAAAAGATTCTGTCCGACAAATGCTTTTCTTCTCGTAACCATAAGCTTTGCAAATCTTTCAGGAAGCTTTTCAACATCAAAACCTTCACCTGTAAGATATGCCGCCGAAACATGTCTTTTAGAAAAATACTCTTCTGCAAATGTACACAACTCATTCTCAGCCAGTCCAAGTTCTTTGCTTATCACAGCTTTTTTTAATATATCAGATGTGTATCCTGTATGTTCCTGAAGCAGATAGTTACTATTGTCATTCTTCCTGACTGCAAGATAATCACACCTTATTCCTTCACTTGTGTAGTCAAACAGTGCCACACCAGCAGCATGAAGCTCACTTTTCTGTCTGTACGCATAATATGCAAAGCTTTCAACTCTGCTTAATACCTGCCATCTGCCATCTGATACACCACATTTTTTAAGAGTATCCCTGACAGCAGATATTTCATCAGAATGATAATCGGGAATGGTTACACATATGCTTTGAATCTGTGATGTACCTGTTGCTCGCATACATTCAGCGACAACATTTGCAAGACTGGTCTTTTCCTTTGAATCCTCTGTCAGTTTTACCGTCTGCACATTCCGTGAATTATATGAATATACACTTGCCTGAATTTTACTATATCCTATATCTATTCCTGCTATAAGTCCTTTACACTGCTCCATATCTGCTATCCTCATTTGACAATTGTAAACATTTCTCTTGTAACGTATTCCTCAACACAGTAACTATACATGAGCTTTCTTAATGTTGTAAGGTCATGCTGCTGTCTGCTTGCAAGACAATCATTAAGCATGTCAATCCTTCCATCTGTGTTCTCTGATTGAATATCCTTATATTCGCAGACTACCGGCTCTGTAGATGTCTGTTCATTGCTGTCATTAACTATAAATGTATATTCTAATGAATCCCCATAAAACAGATTAAACCTGCATGTAAATATTCCCCATCCGTTAGACTTCATAACCTGCACCAGCCTGTCAGCCCCATTAATACTATATGTCAAAGATACTTTATCATCTGGATCTGCTATGTATTCAACAATAGTAAGTCCCTGCATATTGTATGGTAAATCCAGTATTCCTTTGAATTTTTTGAAAAATCCATATATTCTGTCATGTTCACATAATTCATTAAGAACTGATTGTGCAAGTTCTTTTTCAGATGTATCTTCTCTTAACGCAACAGGGTTTCTTGACAGATTCTTAAGCCATGCTACATAACAACACTCTGGCAATCCATATCCATCCCCCATGCACTCCTCTATAACTCTGAATACTATATCATTAGCCTTCTTCTGCCTGAGAAGATAGAATTGTGAATTATAAGATAAATATGCCTTTACTATAAGCATATCAGGAATCTTACTATAATAATCAGCAAACACCTCTGTAAATCTTCCAGTATGCACACCTGTATACATCATCTGGGCAAGAATCCTTTCTGACATATGCAATACATTTACATTATAATTAACTGCTGCTTTCCACACCGCATACATTTCATCATTAGTCCCATTATAGTATTCGCACATATAAGAAAGAACAGGTTCATTATAAATGTTGTGTCTGAATATATATTGAGTAATCTCATCAATAATCTGACTATGTCCGTCTGATACATTTGTAAGAATATAGTCAGTCATTTTAAGAAGTTTTGCCGCTTTTGCCATACAACAACCGTATATACCTGCTATCTCATATGCCTGTGAATACATTGATGAATCTATAAGTATCTCTATCAGCTTTCCCGCATCCTTCTTCGTCAGATTATCTGTATCAACATAATTGTATTCATGCCAGAAATCATCTTCTTCATAATAATGATAGTAATAATCAATCATCCAGGCATTAACCTGCTGTTTATACTGTTCACTGATACCCTGTTCCTTTTTTATTGTTTTGTACAGCTTAAGTGTTTCTTGTGTATACTGTGAATTCTTTCTCATTTCACAGATTCTGCTCATAATTATTCTGGAATTGTTCTTTCCATAATCACCTGCAGCCTCAAACACCTCTGCATACTGCTGTATATCAAACACTTTTTCTATATCATAATCAATTGTATCTTTTCTAATCTGTCCGTCAATACATTCAAATGTAATCTCGCAGTCACTTCCATATATACATATATATGCTGTTTCCCCTGAAAGCTCGTATACTGTTTCTTCTGTAAACTGCGGATATCTGACATGTACATATCTTACCACATCACTAAAGCACTGCATTCTGTACATATATGGCATTTTACTTACAAATGTGCCTGTGTCATCACACACAAGCTGTGTCTTAAGAAGTGCCTTGTATAATACAACAAGATTGTCACTGATATTGCCAGCTTTAAGCTGTTCATAAACATATATCTCTATATTTCTTTCATAACCTTCATAGATATTCTTATAGTACGAATCTCTGCCCGTTACAACATTTGCATATAAAAATGCTTTATCTGCATCTGTAAGAGTATTGTCATATGCAAAATACATCAACACTATCTTTGGCAGCTGCCTGTCTGTCTTTTTAGGCATACTGGCAATATAAAACTCATATAATCTTGTTATTTTCAGGCCTCTTAATACTCCTTTTTCATATATCTCAAAGCAGTTTTCTCCTGTCATGCCCATTCTTACCATCTGGGTTACAAGAACTGTCAGTATCTCGTCTTTCTCATATTTATCATATATCTTTTTTAGTATAATAAGAGTATTAATATTAATATTCTTCTCATTAGCCACAACATCTGCAATCTGCATCGCAAGCTTCTCACTGATAATGTCGTTCCTGCATCCATAATTAATAACCTGCATTTCAAACTGATTAAGCACCCGTAGTAAAACAGGCTGTGCATTAATAATGTTCATAGCCTCAATATACATAACAGGGCTTATGCATCCTGAATTAATTACATCCTTTATTCTTACAAGTCTTATACTCTTATTATCTGAATCTGTACTCAGGTAAAAAAGTATCCATAATATTCTATATGTATCATAGCCATTCTCAAAGAACTTCTTAACCTGTGATAAAACCTGAGCCGTATACTCCTCTTCACGCACAATAAGTGTCGAAACATACAGAAAATAGCAGTAAAGTTCTACATTTTCACCAATTCTTCCGACTATATCTTTCTTGATATTATTATATATCTGTGTTGCTGTTTCCTCTCTTCCAGACGCCATAAGCAGTTGTATCTGCACAATATCATAAAATACATCTGTGCCCTTAATTCCCCTTATTCTGTCAACTGTCTGCATAGATTCAGCAATCCATTTTTCTTTCTTGATTTTCTTCATTCTGAAATCAAGATAAAGCTTCGTAAGCTTATATTGTGCCAGTTTTTCTTCTCTTCTGACTTCAAAATCTTCCGATTCGTCAGCTTTCTTACATATAACACTTACATTTATCTTTAAATGCTGCGTATAACTTACTATATGTATATATCCATAGTTGTTGCCTGCATGCATTTTCTGTGGATTAACTATATATTTAATTACAGCCCTGTCACCTGCAAAATCATCAGTTGATAAGCTGCCTTTCTCTAATTCAATAAAATCTGCATCTGCATATATATCAATCTCTGTTTCTTCTGTGCCACTCTTTATAAGCACACATTCAAACTGCTCTGCTTCATCTTTGTGTATAATTGTATTCTCTTCGTTATCAATGTGTAGAACAACTGCTTCAGTCTTAACATGATTTCTTATATCATCCTGATTCTCTTTCATACATCTGAATACAAATGGTATCTTTTTCTCGCCGGCATTACATACTACTGTAAATGTTCCCTCTATCTCATCATTTTCTTCAAGTCCGGAAGCGTCCACCTGATATTCAGTTATAATATGCGTACCACCAAATTGTTCTGAAAGAATCTTTACCCTCTCATTATCAGCATAGACCATTCCATAAACCTTATCGGTGGCATCACATATAAAGCTTCCTGTAGCAACTGTATTACACATAATATCCATGGTAATCTGTTCCTCACTACATGACAGCTTTGGTACTTTGATAATTGAATTGCCTCTTGAAAGTCTGTTTATGTAATCCCTCATTGGAAACTATGCCTCCGACTTAATCTTATCCAAATGTTTCTTAATATCCCTCTCATATCCCATATCTCCCGGCTCATAGAATTTTTCATTCACATAAGCATCCGGAAGATACTGCTGTCTGACATAATGATTAGGATAATCATGTGCATATAAGTATCCTACACCGTGTCCTAACTTGGCACTGCCCTTATAATGGGCATCCTGCAAATGTACAGGAACCGGCGCTGTCTTTGAATTCTTAACTACATCAAGTGCCTTATCAATTGCCATGTAACATGCATTACTCTTAGGTGCTGTCGCAACATAGAGTGCCGCCTGACTTAATATAATACGTGCTTCCGGCATTCCGATGCGCTCAACAGCCTGTGCCGCAGCCACTGCAACCTGCAGTGCATTAGGATCAGCATTGCCTACATCCTCACTTGCACATATCATTATTCGTCTTGCTATGAATTTAATATCTTCACCTGCATACAGCATCTTGGCAAGATAATAGCTTACTGCATCAGGGTCTGAGCCTCTCATGCTCTTAATAAATGCTGATATTGTATCATAGTGGTTGTCACCCTCTTTATCATATCTTACCGAGCGCTTCTGGATACATTCCTGTGCTGTTGCAAGATCTATATGTATAACTCCATCATCTGATCTGTCTGTTGTGAGTATTCCAAGTTCAATGGCATTAAGTGCATTTCTCGCATCTCCGTTGGATATATCTGCAAGGAATTCCAGTGCATCATCGTCTATTGCTGCATTGTAGCTTCCCATGCCCTTCTTCTCATCATACACAGCACGCTTTATTATTGTCTTGATATCTTCTTTCTCTAGTGGTTTTAATTCAAATATTATTGACCTTGATATTAAAGCTCCATTTACTTCAAAGTACGGATTCTCTGTCGTTGCACCAATAAGAATTATTGTTCCATCCTCAACAAATGGAAGCAGATAATCCTGCTGTCCCTTATTAAAGCGGTGAATCTCGTCTACGAAAAGAATAGTCTTTCTTCCATACATTCCAAGATTGTCTTTCGCCTTGGCAACAACCTCTTCCATATCCTTCTTTCCGGCAACTGTGGCATTAACCTGATTAAACTCTGCACTTGTTGTATTAGCAATTATTCTAGCTAAAGTTGTCTTTCCTGTTCCAGGTGGACCATAAAATATTACTGAGCTAAGCTTATCTGCCTTAATTGCCCTGTAAAGCAGTTTGTCCTTTCCGATTATATGAGACTGTCCTACCATTTCATCGAGTGTTTCCGGTCTTAATCTCATAGCCAATGGAGATTCTGTATTCTTATTGTTTTCACGCATATATTCAAATAAATCCATAACTTATACCTGTTTTAATACATTTGCAATTATCTTAGTTCTGTTCCAAGCCACAATCTTTCAACGTAGCCTATATTGCTGATATCATTTCCCTTCAGTGTATTAGAATAAAGAATATTATCAGCATCATACGCATAGATTCGGTTCTTGTAAAAATATGTTCCCTCTGTATCTGTAACTGCATCTGATTCCAGAATTGCAACAGCTTTGCTCTTAATGTTATCCATATAGTACTGCCTGCCGCCTGAAACATATGTTAAAGCCTTACTTTTATTATACACTTTAGATAATGAACCTGCATTAACATCTGACGCAATGTCTGTAATCTTGTTGTTATCAACTACTCGAAGCTGTCCTTTCGCATTAACATACACTATCTGACCATCTGATGAATTATATATGTAATTCTTTTCCTTAGTCATAGAATCAACATCCACATACTCACTCACTTTAGTTTCTCTGATAAGTGCTGATGTCATTGATGTACCTGAAATTCTGTATATAAGCGAATTGTCTCTATCAAATACATAATCTGCATCATTGTCTGTCTTCTTGTCTATCTTATACGCAGATGCATCTTTGCATGAGTAATAATATACTCCATCACTCTTAGAATACAGCAATGTATCCACATCTTTTCTTGTGTTAAGGCTGTCTGCATTCGCTGTATACACACCTGGCATGTTCTCTGACACAGGCCATAACTGCATAACTGCATCTGCAACTGAAACCGGCTTTTCTTTTTTCTCATAATCATATGTATACAATGAGCCTGCATTAGTAAGACATACTATCAGGTGCTTTGACTCATACACATATGCCTTATTAAGATTACCCTCTATAAGAGTTGTCTGTGCCTCAGGCTGTTTCTTAACTTCTTTGACTCTGCTCATGGCAAGGCTTGTTCCATTAGTAGAACCCTCGTCATTAATAATATTAATATTCGTGTATATAACAAGACCGTCATCAGAGATATACATAATCTCTTTCTGCAGATTATCTTCTGACACAAGAACACATTCGTCCCTGCTCCATATGTACATTGAATATCTGCCAGACGAGTTGGACTCATCATATGTTACCGTAACAAAATACTTTCCATTGTCACTCGCAACGCTTAAGATATTCTTACCTGAATCTATCTGTTCCGGCCACTGTGCTGTATAGAAAGTCTTACTGTCTGCCGCAAATATTGCATTACTTTCATCACATACATAATTGCTGTCCAGCCCTGCTATATCATATATCTTTCCGTTGTAGCTTACATATAGAGCATAATTCTTCTTAGTTGCAAGCTTGTATATTCCAAAAGCTGCAACACCAATAAGCACTACTGCTATCAGTGCTGCCGCTATCATTTTCATTCTTTTGTTAATCTGACGTCGTGCAATTCTTATCTGTGGCTTTTCCTGATTATCATTTCTACTGCCACCTGCTTTACTCTGGCTCTGCTTTCTGCTGTCCGCTTTGCTTCTGTTCTGGCTCTGCTTCTTACTTTCTGTCTTGTTTCTGCTCTGCTTCTTTATTGCCTGCACGCGTTTTGCTAATGCCTGTCCATAGTCACTCTGTGATTTCTCTTTTTTATCAGAAGAAGCAGACCTCTCTTTCAAAGCCTGCTTCTCCTCATATGCTTTTCTTCTGGCAAGATAATCACTGTTGTTAACTAATATAACAGGTCCATCACATCTCGGACACTGACTGCCCTCATATTCCTGACCACATTTAGTACACAGCATAATTCTTTCCTTTTAATTATCGATTTAAATTCTGTTCTTTTATTAATTAAAATCTGAACTTATCTTCAAAATACGCCTTAAGATCTGCTATCTTTATTCTTTCCTGCTGCATTGTATCTCTGTCTCTTACAGTTACAGCACCATCTTCTTCTGAATCAAAATCATATGTGATACAGAATGGAGTACCAATCTCATCCTGTCTTCTGTATCTCTTTCCAATATTACCTCTGTCATCAAACTCACAATTGTAATACTTAGAAAGTTCTGCATACACCTTTTCTGCACCTTCATTTAACTTCTTAGAAAGTGGAAGAATACCTATCTTAACTGGTGCTAATGCTGGGTGGAAATGAAGAACTGTTCTTACATCTCCTCCTTCAAGCTCTTCCTCATCGTAAGCTGAGCAAAGGAATGCTAATGTTACACGGTCCGCACCAAGTGAAGGCTCGATAACATATGGTATATACTTCTCCTTAGCTTCATCATCAAAGTATGACATATCTTCACCAGATACTGTCTGATGCTGTGTAAGATCATAATCTGTTCTGTCAGCGATACCCCAGAGCTCGCCCCATCCGAATGGGAAGAGGAATTCGATATCTGTTGTTCCCTTAGAGTAAAAGCAGAGTTCTTCTGGTGAATGATCTCTTGCTCTCATCTCATCTTCTTTCATTCCTAATGCCTTAAGCCAGTCGATACAGTACTGTCTCCAGTATGTGAACCACTCAAGATCTGTTCCAGGCTTGCAGAAGAACTCTAATTCCATCTGCTCGAACTCTCTTGTTCTGAATGTGAAGTTACCTGGTGTAATCTCATTACGGAATGACTTACCAATCTGTCCGATACCAAAAGGTACTTTCTTTCTTGATGTTCTCTGAACATTCTTGAAGTTAACGAAGATACCCTGAGCTGTCTCTGGTCTTAAATATACTGTGTTCTTGGCATCCTCAGTTACACCCTGGAATGTCTTAAACATAAGGTTAAACTGTCTTATATCTGTGAAGTTATGCTTTCCACATGAAGGACAGCAGATATTCTTCTCATCGATGAAATTCTTCATCTGCTCCTGTGTCCATCCATCAACTGAACCGCCGAGATCATATGAATTCTCGTCTGCCCAGTCTTCTATAAGTTTATCTGCTCTGAATCTCTCATGACATTCCTTGCAGTCCATTAATGGATCAGAAAATCCACCAAGATGACCTGATGCTACCCAAGTCTGAGGGTTCATAAGAATTGCACAGTCAACTCCTACATTGTATGGGCTTTCCTGTACGAACTTCTGCCACCATGCCTTCTTAACATTGTTCTTTAACTCAACACCAAGGTTACCATAATCCCAGGTATTAGCTAATCCGCCATAGATTTCAGAACCTGGGTAAACAAATCCTCTTGCCTTAGCTAAAGAAACAATTTTCTCCATTGTCTTTTCCATAATAATATAATCCTCCTAAAGGCAACAGCCTGACTACATCGAACTGCATCGGCTGCTACATAATCTTAATCATTTTATAACATTTAGTGCTGATTAGCAAGAGGTTGATGGGAATCTTGTTTTGGACTTCCTCCGTGCTTCCCACCGCTTCAACGTCCAATCCTCCGCTCTTTCTCACTCCTTTTGGACTTACTCCGTGCTTCCCGCTGCTTCAACGTCCAATCCGCCGCTTCTGCAAATCCCTTTTGGACTTACTCCGTGCTTCCCGCCGCTTCAACGTCCAATCCGCCGCTTCTGCAAATCCCTTTTGGACTTCCTCCGTGCTTCCCGCCGCTTCAACGTCCAATTTGCCGCTTCTGCAAATCCCTTTTGGACTTCCTCCGTGCTTCCCGCTGCTTCAACGTCCAATCCGCCGCTCTTTCTCACTCCTTTTGGACTTCCTCCCGCCTTCCCACCGCTTCAACGTCCAATCCGCCGCTTCCACGCATGCATTTGTCGTTTGTGAATATTTTATAAATTATTGCTTGACTTTAATGCCAGAATATTTTATATTCTTATTATAATCGCAACGCATTAGAAGGAGGATATTTCTTGTTTATCAATTACAACATTTCAGAAATTATCAGCCAGCTTTCATCTGCCATACATTATGATGAAAGCATTGTAAAGAATCTGCCTGATGGCAAGCTCAATTGCACACATAATGGACGTTATATTAAGTGGTTTCTAAGCGATGGGAATAATATATCTTACATACACAAGAAAGACAGACATCTTGCTTCCAAGCTTGCCTTGAAAAAATTTTTGTTATCAAGAATTGAAGATAATAAAAGGCTTCTTTCCACATACAAGCAATGTAACAGCACCAATATCCAATCCGAATTATTATTAAAAGATAACGATTTTAGGAAACTGCTTACAGACTATCCAGAGAATTCCAAGCATATATATTGCAACCGGGATTTATTCAGAGATTTCCACAATGAACAGTTTCAGCCTGTCATTGATTCATGGCTGTCTGAAGAATATAATCACAACGAAGCATACCCACAAGCGCTTAAGCATCCATGTACATCCGGCAATGTCGTCAGGTCGAAGTCCGAAGCTATGATTGACTTGTTACTTAACCAGTATGGAATTCCATACCGATATGAATGTGAACTAAAGCTTGACAACATAAGTTTCTATCCTGATTTCACATTATTTAATCCTATATCTGGACAGCTTGTTTACTGGGAACATTTTGGCATGATGGATGACCCGCAATACTCTCTTAATGCTTCAAGAAAAATATCCAGATACATAGCTGGGAATATTATTCCGGGAATTAATTTAATAATGACATTTGAAACATCTTCCAATCCACTATCAGGAGTTATTGCAGAGTCAAAGATAGAGGAGTACCTGCTGATATGCAACAATCAGCAAGCCCCCTCTTAACACCGTAGCAATTTTATTCAATTACAACCATATTTGCCACCAGGTTTCCCATAATAGCAATTCAACATAACTATGCATTAATCCTCCCAAGGACGAATCCTGTAAGCAGCCCCTATCTCATCACATAGCTTCTGGCACTCTGCCTCTTCCTCGTGAGATATGGTTGTGTCAACTGTTGTAAGAACAACATTAGGGATATACCTGGTACATTCCTTTGCGAAGCTTATCATTTCATCAAATGATTTTTCGCCGAACTTACTTCTTACAAGTGCATTGTATTCATCTTTGTGTGGATTGTTAAGACTGATAGATATTGTGTCAATAAGGCCTTCCATCTCTGGCACAATATCTCTGCCATTAACAAGATTTCCAACTCCGTTAGTGTTGATTCTTGTCTTTTTGCCATATGTTTTCTTGACATACTCAGCAACCTTAATAAGAACATCGAATCTTTCTGTCGGTTCTCCGAATCCGCAGAATACGACTTCTTCGTACTCATCCATATTGAATCTGGCAAACTCAGCAATAACCTCATCATATGATGGTTCTCTCTCAAGCCAGAGTCTGCCTGACTCTCCGATTCTGTCCATTGTCTGTCTCAGGCAGAAAGTACATGAATAGGGACATTTGTTAGTCAAATTAACATATAAATTATTATGCACCTTATATAATATTTCCATTATAATTCTTCTCCTTTTTACTTTAACGTAGTCAGCAGTTCTTCAAACGGCACACCGTCTGTCAGCGGAATATCCATCTCTATAGCCTTGAGTATGCATTTCTTTATGAATGTAGATGCCTTTCTTACTGACTCGTGGAAATTCACACCATTGACAGCGTCTGCCGCTATTATTGATGCGAATATATCTCCTGTTCCAGAACGCTGTGTTCCGACCTTCATAGTCTTAATAAGATAATCTTCCCTGTTCTTTTCATAGCAGTAATTACCAATATACTGGCCTCTCTGGATTCCAGTTATAACAATCCTGGATGGTCCCATTGCAACAAGCTTCATTGCAATTTTCTTAAGCTCATCATTGGAATAATCCGGTCTGTACGGCTCGTCAGTTATAATGCATGCCTCCGTAAGATTAGGGGTGAGAATATCTGCATATTTTACAAGCTTCTTCATCTCCTGGCATGTCTCATCAGTATATGTCGGATACAGATTTCCGTAATCACCCATAACCGGGTCAATAACAACAATATTATCTTCTGTCTTGAAATTCTTGAAAAATTCTTCAACAATTGCAATCTGATTATGTGAACCTAAGAACCCTGTTACAATTCCATCGAATTTAAGGTTTAACTTCTTCCACTCTGCCATATAAGGCGGCATATTCTCTGTGAAATCTTTAAAATAAAAGCTGTCAAAACCTGTATGATTAGAAAATATCGATGTAGGCATTGGACAGCACTGAATCTTCATTGCTGATATAACAGGCAGCTCAACTGCAATAGAACATCTTCCAAAACCAGAATAATCATTAATTGCTGCTATTTTCTTCTGGTTATTATGAGACACATTTTTATCCGGCATATTGTCTCTCCTTTCGTCTGAATGTTACATAAAATCTTTACCCCTTAATATACAAAAAACTGGCATATGATAACATAGCCAGTTTGTGCAATATTTATATGGTCAGTTCTTAAATCGTAAGATTAAGCATTTCCTTTGACTTAAATTCTTTATCAAATACAGTGCTTTCCAGCCTGTTCACTACAAGCCTTAATTCCTCCTGGACTTCTTTGGTAACGGTGAATGAATACAGCCTGTTAAGCTGTGCTGTGACAATATACTGGAGTGTATATACCGTTGAGCCCGAAAGTGTAATTCCATCATATACATTTGCAGCACAATTCTTACAGCATAGTCCGTTTCTTGAATATGAATATACATACAGATTGTCTTCTCTTCCGCATTCGTGACATGTGAAGAAATCCGGACATTCACCGTTGACTGCAATCATTCTTATCTCGTATATGAATCTTATAAGTTCATGGCTTACAGCACCTCTGCCCAATGCCTTTAGAGTGATATAAAGCAGATTAATCATTTCTGTTGCATCAAGATTCTCCCTGCCATAATAATCTGCAATCTCAGCAAAATAGCAGGCGTAGCACACGGCATTAAGGTCATTTACCACATTTTCAAAGTACTCCTTAGCCGATGCTTTATACATCGTATATGATTCGCGTCCACGGTACACCTCAAATGTTCCGAATATAAAGCTTCTCGTAACACCAATCAGTGCGCTGTTAGGCTTTCTCGCACCTTTCGCAAATACCGTTATCTTGCCATACTCCTTAGTCAGTATAACCAGTCTTCTGTCATATTCCCCGACAGGCATGGCGGAAAGTATCATGCCTGTAACAGTAGTAACCTCCGCCATCGCACCCTCCTGTCATGTATATTATTTGTCCTTCTTCTTGTCATATCCGAAGTTCTTAAGAAGAATATCACTGTCGCGCCATTCCTTCTTAACTTTTACCCATAGCTTAAGATTAACCTTCATGTCAAGCTGCTTCTCAATCTCATATCTTGCATTAGTTCCGATTTTCTTAAGCATTTCGCCGCCCTTGCCAATAATAATTCCTTTGTGGGAATCTCTTTCGCATATGATAGTAGCGTCGATATCTGTTATAGGACCTCTTGCATTTCTTCTTTCCTTGAAGCTGTCAATAACAACCGCGATTCCGTGTGGAATCTCGTCATTTAATGCATGAAGTGCCTTCTCTCTTATAAGCTCTGCAACAATCTGCTTCATTGGCTGGTCTGTTACTGTATCTTCATCATAGTACATCGGACCATAATCAAGATGTGAGAATATAACATCAAGCAGGTCGTCAACATTATTGCCGTTTCTTGCGCACACAGGAACAATATCAACGAAATCAAGTTCCTTTCTGTAGCAGTCAATAACCGGTAGAATCTCCTCTTTCTTAATTGTGTCAGTCTTATTGATAACAAGAACTATAGGAGTCTTACACTCTTTAAGCTTCTCAACGATATGCTCCTCGGCAGCTCCAAGATGTGTTGTAGGCTCAACAAGCCAGCATATAAGGTCAACCTCACTGATTGTCTTCTCTGCCGCACCAACCATGTATTCACCAAGCTTGTTCTTAGCCTTGTGGATACCCGGAGTATCAACGAAAACAATCTGTCCTCGCTCATCAGTGTATACAGTCTGTATTCTGTTTCTTGTAGTCTGAGGCTTGTTAGAAGTAATCGCAATCTTCTGTCCGATTATCTGATTCATAAGTGTTGACTTACCAACATTAGGTCTTCCTATAAATGTTACAAAGCCTGTCTTAGTTCTTGTGTTCTCTGCCTTAGCACCCCCGGTAATTCCACTGGCTGCAAGCATCTCATCTAAATTCATACATTCTTCCTTTCTATTATCCCTGCACCTTGATAAGTGGCTGTATCTTATCAAAAAGCTCACTCTCTTTATTGATTTCCTTGCTGCTTCCCACAACGCAGAAATAATTCTCATCCATTGCACATCTTACAAGTGGAGCAAGCTCTCTTATTCTTTCTACATTACAGTCAAGAACCTGACCTCTTTCTTTCTTGAGTGATTCATAATCTGTGTTACAGATGTATGCACCAAATGATCTTGTTCCCTTTGCTGCCGGATTCATAGGTGTATCTATATCACCGATTGTTCCTATTATGAACTTGACCATATCCCTGTCGCTTACATCAAAATGTTCAAGATAGTCTGCTGCATTTTCATATATATCGTTAGTCTTTCTTAAGTTAGGGTCTCTGTAAGAAACCATATACATGTCACCGTTTCTGTAAGAACCGCTCATGCAACCGTATGCGCCGCCTTTAACTCTTACATTAATCCAGAGATAATCATACGAGAATATAACCTTAAGCACTCTTAATGCTCCTGTGTATTCATATCCTCCATCCCTGAAATTGCCACATCTTGCAACATACTGAACCTGTGAAGCTGAAGTATATCCTGTCTTGACATTTGCAGGTGTGTACTTTCTTTCGCATGCTGGCATGTCCGATTTTTTCAATTCTTCCGCATACTTTCCGAAGGCAGGTGCAAATGCATCATATCCTTTATCATCAGCAGTAAAGCTGACAATAATATTCTCTTTGTGGAATATATAATCGACAAGTTTGCTTAACTTATCTGAGATATCTTCCTTAAGCTCATCAAACTGTGAGTCAAGCTTCTGTATAAGCTCATAGAACCCATATCCTCTCATCTCGTTAGAATAATATGCATTTCTTGAGAACTGTGCCATACCTGCAAGCATTGCTGTTGAATGTCCTGCACTTGTCATTGTGCTTTCCATTCTTGACTTAAGCTTCGCAATTATCTCTTTAAGTCTCTTATAATCTGAGAACTTTGTCTTATATATAATTTCATTCATCATATCAAGGACGAACTGGATATTGTCATAGAGAACCTTACCCTTAACCTCATACATGATAGTACATTTGTCAAAATCCTTATTATCTGTGTATATGGCAGCATCAGTTGAGATTCCACCACAGTTAATATTGATTTCATTAGTCAGCTCTGTATATGTGTACTTTTCAGTATCCATAAGTCCAAGAACCGAGCTTAAAAGTCCGATATATGGAAGCAGTTCATCAGGCACATTCTTACAGTCGTAGCACATCATTATATATGCAATTCCATTAGTGAACATATTGTGGTGGATTACATCAACACCACCAATCTTCTTAGGGTCAATATATAACTTAGCCGGCTCTCTTGTGATATCCTTTAACTCAAGCTGTGGAATCTTCTCAAGATCCTTCTGGCTTGAAGGCGTATCCTGATATTCCTTTAATGCCTTTGTCTGCTTAACAAGCTCTTCCAGTTCTTCCTTGGAAAGTGTTGCCTTATACTTTGCAAGCTGCTCTGCTTCCTTTGCTTCCTTCTCCTCTGCAAGTCCATGCTTTGGAACAAGACTTAACACTACCTCATGGTTATTACCTATAATATTGTCTTCAATGAATTTCTCAAAGAAGCCATTCTCTGAATTCTTCTTGATTATTTCGAATGTCTCACCTGCCTCAACATGAACAAATGGCTTGTTCTCATCATAAAGCCAGCTGTCCATCATTGTGAGATAATACATAAGTCCCTTTGGATATGGTCCAAAATCAGCTTCTCTGTATTTGAATTCGTAATAGTTGATTCCTGCCTTAACCATTCTCTTGCTAAGACCGTTCTTAACAATATCAGAAAGCGTGTCTTCAACAACACTCACAAATCTGTCTCTGTCACTTTCATTCGCATTCTTAGTAATAATTGAATACACCGGCTGATACACAGAAGTCTCTAACACACTATACACATCTGTTCCAATTCCGGCATCAATAAGTGCCTGCTTAAGCGGAGCACCCGGTGCCATGATAAGTGCATAATCAAGAATCTGTAATGCAAGATAGCTTACTGGGTCTGTTGATGTTCCGATAACAACATTGTAAGAAAGATAAGTGTTATCCTCCTCTGGCTCATCATCAGTAATTGCATACTCTCTTGTCTCATACTTAGGTGCGTCAAATGCTTTCTGGAAAGTTACCTCGGCATCTATATTGACATCATTCTTATCAAAAGCTGAGAGGTATTCGTTATTAAGATATTCAAGCCTCTCATCAACATCAATATCTCCGTACAGATAGATATAACTGTTCACAGGATGATAATATTCCTTGTGATACTTAATGAAATCTTCATACTTAAGCTGTGGTATAGCCTCAGGGTCACCACCGGATTCATTCTTGTATTCAGAATCAGGGAAGAGTGATACAAATGTATATCTTGAAAGCACATCATCTGCTGAAGAATACACACCCTTCATCTCATTAAATACAACTCCGTTATAAGCAAGCTCTCCATCTACATCTTCAAGCTCATAATGCCAGCCTTCCTGCTTGAATATCTCCTCATGCTCATACATTGCAGGATAGAATACCGCATCCATATAGACATCCATAATATTCTTGAAATCTGCCATATTGCAGCTTGCAACAGGATATACTGTCTTATCCGGATAAGTCATTGCATTAAGAAATGTGTTAAGAGAACCCTTGCATAATTCTACAAATGGGTCTTTAACCGGATATTTTCTTGAACCACACAAGGTAGAATGTTCAATTATATGCTGCATTCCCGTGTCATTATCCGGTGGTGTCTTAAAACCTATAGAAAATACCTTGTTATCATCATCATTAGAAATAATTGCAACTCTCGCACCTGATTTCTTATGCTTTAATAAAAGTCCTACGGAATTAAGGTCATTAAGCTTTTCAATGTTCACAAGCTCATATGCACCGTAATCTTTATTAAGTTCGTTATATCTTGTCTCTAAATTCATATTACTGCTTTAATCTCCAATCTTTACAATAAGGAATTATACATATAAATATAATACCCCACAATGTAGGATTTTACCACATTGTGGGGTGAGTGTAAACTTACATTACATATGTAAGCTATAGTATTTATTTGCCGAAAAGACCTTTCTTCTTACCGTGTCTTTCATTGCCTGTAAGCGCCTTTTCATATGCCATAAGTGCGTCCTTCTGCTCCTGATTAAGCTTTGTAGGAATATCAACTATTAAAGTGATATAATGATCGCCTCTCTGTGCTGCATTTCTTACACTTGGCATACCTTTGCCTTTAAGTCTTACTCTTGTACCTGATGCTGTTCCCGGCTTAACTTCGTACAATACTTCTCCATCAACAGTCTTAACCTTGATTTCACCGCCAAGTACCGCTGTTGGATAGCTTATTACAACATTAGAGAATATATTGTATCCGTCTCTTTCAAATTCTGTGCTTGCTGAGATAATAACAGCAACTAAGAGATCACCTCTTGGTCCGCCATTAACTCCCGGCTCACCTTTGCCCTGTATACGTACGCACTGGCCATTATCGATACCAGCTGGGATATTGACTTCAATAGTCTTCTTGCTGCTTATATAGCCTGTTCCGTAACAATCCGGACACTTCTCCTTAATTATCTTACCAGTTCCATGACAGTCAGGACATGGCTGCTGGCTTCTTACCATTCCAAGGAATGACTGCTGTGTGAAAGTTACCTGTCCACGGCCACCACATTTGCTACAGGTCTCTGGTGATGTACCAGGCTTAGCTCCTGTACCGTGACAGCTTGAGCACTCATCCTTTAATGTAACATCTATCTTCTTGGTTGTTCCCCTTACTGACTCGTCAAATGTAATTCTTACATTAACTCTTACATCAGCACCTCTTCTTGGTCCATTGCTGTTTCGTCTGCTTCCGCCGCCTCCGAACATACCGCCAAAGAGATCTCCGAAAATATCTCCCATGTCACCAAAATCGAAATCGAAGCCACCTGCTCCAGCTCCACCTGCTCCGCCTTCAAATGCGGCATGGCCAAACTGGTCATACTGTCTTCTCTTTTCAGCATCGCTTAACACCGCATAAGCTTCAGAAGCCTCTTTGAATTTTATTTCAGCTTCTTTATCCCCTGGATTCATATCAGGATGATATTTCTTTGCAAGTTGTCTGTATGCTTTCTTAATAGCAGCGTCATCGGCATCCTTAGGCACGCCAAGGACTTCATAATAATCTCTCTTATCTGCCATGATTGCTTCCTCTTTCTTATTTAATCAACAGAAACTGCACGGAGTTTACACCCCATGCAGTCCTTATTCCAGTCAGTTATTGCTGACAATTAAACCTCTTTGTAATCTCCGTCAACTACATCATCACCGTATGGAGCTGAACCATTAGAAGCACCAGCACCCATATCAGGACCTGCACCTGCTCCCATGTCTGGGCCTGCACCACCAGCAGCCTGCTGTGACTCATATAACTTAGCGAAAAGCTTCTGAGCACTTTCCATAAGTTTTTCCTTGGCAGCCTTGATTTCATCAACCTGTGCATCTGTCATGTTTTCTGGGTCAGAACCATCAACAAGTGCCTTTAATGCGTTAAGGTCAGTCTCAACTGCAGCCTTGTCAGAAGCATCAAGCTTGTCGCCTGCCTCATCCATAGCCTTCTGTGTCTGGAATACCATTGAATCAGCTTCGTTACGTGCATCAATAGCATCCTTACGCTTCTTATCCTGAGCCTCGAACTCAGCAGCTTCCTTAACTGCCTTATCGATATCTTCATCAGACATGTTAGAACCAGCAGTAATTGTGATGTGCTGTTCCTTACCTGTTCCAAGGTCCTTAGCAGATACATTTACAATACCATTGGCATCGATATCAAATGTAACTTCAATCTGTGGAACACCTCTTCTTGCTGGAGGGATACCATCAAGTCTGAACTGTCCAAGTGACTTGTTATCTCTGGCAAACTGTCTTTCACCCTGTACAACGTTGATATCAACGGCTGTCTGGTTATCAGCAGCTGTAGAGAAAATCTGGCTCTTCTTTGTAGGAATAGTTGTATTTCTCTCAATAAGTCTTGTAGCAATACCACCCATTGTCTCGATTGAAAGTGAAAGTGGTGTTACATCAAGAAGAAGGATATCACCAGCACCTGCATCACCAGCTAACTTACCACCCTGGATAGAAGCACCGATAGCTACACACTCATCTGGGTTAAGAGTCTTGCTTGGCTCATGTCCTGTTAATGACTTAACCTTATCCTGTACAGCAGGGATTCTTGTAGAACCACCAACTAATAATACCTTTGAAAGCTCTGAAGCTGTAAGACCTGCATCTGAAAGTGCATTCTTAACTGGCTCTGCAGTCTTTTCTACAAGGTCATGTGTTAATTCATCGAATTTAGCTCTTGTAAGAGTCATCTCAAAGTGCTTTGGTCCTTCAGCTGTAGCTGTGATGTAAGGAAGATTGATTTCTGTCTGAGTTGTGCTTGAAAGTTCCTTCTTAGCCTTCTCAGCTGCTTCCTTAAGTCTCTGAAGAGCCATTGTATCCTTAGAAAGGTCAACGCCTTCCTTAGCCTTGAAATCATTTAACATATACTGTGTAACAGCATTATCGAAATCATCACCACCAAGCTTGTTATTACCAGCTGTAGCAAGAACTTCAATTACACCATCACCGATTTCGATAATAGACACATCGAATGTACCACCACCTAAATCGTAAACCATAATCTTCTGCTCATGCTCATTATCAAGACCATAAGCTAAAGCTGCTGCTGTAGGCTCGTTGATAATACGCTTTACATCAAGACCTGCAATCTTACCAGCATCCTTAGTAGCCTGACGCTGTGCATCGTTGAAGTAAGCAGGAACTGTTATAACTGCCTCTGTAACCTTCTCACCAAGATAATTCTCTGCATCTGACTTTAACTTCTGTAAAATCATAGCTGAGATTTCCTGTGGAGTATATTTCTTTCCATCAATCTCAACCTTGTAATCTGTACCCATATGTCTCTTGATAGAAGAGATTGTCTTATCAGCATTAGTAACTGCCTGACGCTTTGCAGGATCACCTACAAGTCTCTCTCCTGTCTTTGAAAATGCAACTACTGAAGGAGTAGTTCTTAAACCTTCTGCGTTAGCGATAACAACTGGCTTACCACCTTCCATTACAGCTACGCAAGAATTAGTTGTACCTAAATCAATACCAATAATCTTTCCCATAATAAAATGTCCTTTCTATAATTAAATTGATTAATACCTTGTTTTACATATGCTTTCTGGCTTATCGCTAGTTAGCAACCTTGACCATGCTGTGTCTTATAACCTGGTCTCTGTATGTGTAGCCCTTCTCAAACTCTTCAACTACGATGTTCTCTCCAACTGAATCATCCTCAACATGCATTACTGCATTGTGAAAATCCGGATTGAACTCACCGCCTAAAGCTTCAATAGGCTTAACATCTGCATCCTCAAGCATCTTTAAAAGCTGCTTGTGAACCATATCCATTCCCTTAGCGAATGGAGTTTCAAGTTCCTCATCTGTCACACTCTTAAATCCTCTGTCGAAGTTATCAACAATAGGTAAAAGCTTCTTAATGATATCTGAGGCTCCCATCTCGAACATAGTAGATTTCTCTTTCTCTGTTCTCTTTCTGAAATTATCAAACTCAGCCATCTGCCTCTTTACTCTATCCTGAAGTTCTTCTATAACTGCATCCTTAGGATCTTTCTTCTTAGAGCTCTCAGTGCTCTCATCCTGTGCCTCGGCCTTGTCTGATTCATCAGCTTCACATGTATTCTGACTTTCATCAGCCTTACATTCTGATTCGCAGTTGCAGGCTTCTTTTTTCTTAGCATCAGTCTCCTGATTCTTTACTTCATCCTGAACTGTCTCTTCTGATTTCTTTTTCTTTACATCCTTTGACACTTCAATACCAACCTTTCCTAAGTTTTCTTAAATACATCATCCAAATGCGTCTGCATCTCTTTTAAGGTATCAACAACCTTTTCATAATCCATACGCTTCGGTCCAATAATACCAATTGTTCCCTTCATTCCATCCTGCAATTCATATGTGGCTGTTACCACACTACAGTCCTTCATGGACTCAACCGGTGTTTCATTTCCTATATATACCTGAATGCCGTGGTTATCATCTTCAGTCTTATCTGAATCATCCTTGTCATTAACAAGTCCAGACAAGCCCTGTTTTTCCTCCAAGGCATATATAAGCTCACTTGCTTTCCCGGAATCACTAAGCTCCGGATACTTGAATATGTTAGTTGCGCCGCTTGTGTATATCTTCAGGTCGTCAGCCTTACTTATAGTCTCAACAATCGCGTCTAACACTTCTTTAACAATACCCATATGCTCACCTGCCTGGCTCTCCATCTTGGATATAAGTCCCAGATGCATCTCCTGCAATGTAAGACCTGTGAGTGTTGTATTAAGAAGAAGATTAAGCTTCAGAAGATTCTCTGGTGAAATATCCTCGCTGATAGTTATAACCTTGTTCCTTATAAGATTACCTTCCATAACAATAACAGCAAGAAGCTTATTCGATTCAAGTTGTGAAAGCTGAACAAATCTTAACTTATTACCAGTTACCTTAGGAGTTGTTATCATCGTGGCATAATTAGTATTATTCGCCAGAACCTTTGCTACATTCTGAAGAAGCTCCTCTACTCTGTCTACCTTCTCTGATAAGGCATCCTTCATAGAATCAAGTTCTTTCTCTTTATCACCAACCTGCTGTTCTCTTAAGGATATCTCTTCCTCTTTCTGGGCCATTAAATCGTCAACATATAATCTGTAACCCTTATCAGTTGGAATTCTTCCAGCAGAGGTATGTGGCTGTACAATGTAGCCAAGCTCTTCTAAGTCTGCCATCTCATTCCTTATAGTTGCTGAACTTAGCTGTAAGTCAGTCAGCTTGGAAATCGTTCTTGAGCCAACCGGTTCTCCGGTATCAAGATAATTCTGAATAACAGCTTTAAGTATCTTAACCTTACGGTCATCCAGTCGTCCATCCGTCTCCATGGCATCCTCTCCTTTCATCTTGTTAGCACTCATTAAGTTGGAGTGCTAATATCGATACATTTAAGATATCACTACCCTAACATGATGTCAACAACAATATTTCTTTTTTCTATAAATAATTTATAAATTTATTGAACAGAATCTTAACATACTATATAATTCAGCTATAAATATCATTATTATATATAGAGATATTTACCAAGGAGTTACAATGAAAAAGCACAGTTCAAAAAAAACTTTTTTAAAGATTCTGCTTATACTTTCTCTTATCGCTGCATCTGTTACAATATTATCATTCCTTATTGATATGAAAAATTCTTCTCCTGATAATGTAAGTATTAACATAACACAAGTTGGGACTATTTCATCGGATGATTTATCGCGTGGGGAAGTTAATAATTCTGACAATTCACAGGAAGATAATAAAAATAATAATTCAGAGGATTCTTATAAAGATTTTCACAATACAATTCACTCTGAAAATGAACTAAAAGAACTACTGGCATCCGGAAGAAAAGCATATATAGATAATTTTCCGTGTCTGAATCAGTTACCGGAGCTACCTACCGGCTGTGAAGTCACTTCACTCACTATGGTTCTTAACTATCTTGGATATGATGCTGATAAAACTGATATTGCAGCTAATTATCTAGAAAAAGGAGACTATCCTGATGCTAATCCCAACACCACATTTGTAGGAACACCTTTTGATAAAGCTTCTTATGGATGTTTTGCTCCTGTAATCACTGATTGTGCCAATCTGTATGGCGCCCATGCCGTTAATATATCAGGTGCCTCAATTGATCAGTTCTGCCAGTATGTTGAGAACGGGCAGCCTGTTATTGTCTGGGCAACTATGAATATGGAGTCCACTGATTATGGTTCTTCTGTATGGATTGCTAAGGATGGTCAGCTTGTTATCTGGCCCGGTATGGAACACTGCCTTGTTATGATTGGATTTGATTCTGCCAAAAATGAAGTATATATGGCGGATCCTCTTAACGAAAATATAACAACCTATAATTTTTCTGTATTTTATCAAAGATGGCTTGAACTTGGCTGTCAGGGAGTAATTGTTGACAGATAAACAAAAAATCTCCGGACCATTATTACACAGTCCGGAGATTTTTATATTTTCATTAGATTCCAAGAATCTTCTTAACTTCATCACACATCTTATCAGAATCGCATACAGTATCATGAAGAACTGGTGCCGTTCTGATTTCTTCAATTGCGTTAGGAACTTTAACATTGCTTATCTTGCTAAGCTCATCTACAAGTTCGAAGTCTCCCATTGAATCATATTTGGAATCAATAGCATTCATAACGCTTCTTGTAAACTTATATGGGCTTGCTGTTGAAGCAATAACTGTCTTAGTTGTATCGCCTGTTTCTTTTCTGTACTTATCATATACAGTTGCAGCAACTGATGTATGTGTATCAATTACATATCCGCAATCTTCATATATCTTCTTGATTGTAGCTGCGTCCTCTGCCTCTGTAGCATAATTGCCATAGAAGTCAGCTAACTGTGCTTTCATATCATCTGTAATCTTGTACTTTCCTTCTGACTTTAATGATGCCATAAGTTCTGCATTCTTAGCTGCATTATTACCGGCAATTCTGTATATAAGTCTCTCAAGATTACTAGAGATAAGGATATCCATAGATGGTGAAGTTGTAAGAACGAATTCTCTGTTTCTGTCATACTCACCTGTTGCGAAGAAATCATATAATACCTTATTCTCATTAGATGCGCAGATAAACTTATTAATAGGAAGTCCCATATTCTTAGCATAGAATGCAGCTAAGATATTACCAAAGTTACCTGTAGGAACAACTACATTTATCTTCTCGCCATCCTTAATCTCTCCATTAGCTAATAACTTGGCATACGCATATACATAATAAACAATCTGTGGAACAAGTCTTCCGATATTGATTGAATTAGCTGATGAGAACTGGAATCCGGCATCATTCATAACCTTCTCCAATTCCTTATCAGAGAAAATGTTCTTAACACCTGTCTGTGCATCATCAAAGTTACCCTTGATTCCGATTACATATGTATTATCACCCTTCTGGGTTACCATCTGCTTCTCCTGAATTGGGCTTACACCATTCTTAGGATAGAAGACGATAATCTTAGTCCCAGGAACATTAGCAAATCCAGCTAAAGCTGCCTTTCCTGTATCTCCTGATGTAGCTGTAAGAATGACAATTTCATTCTTAACATTGTTCTTCTTTGCAGAAGTTGTAAGAAGATGTGGAAGTATAGAAAGTGCCATATCCTTGAAAGCTATTGTAGCTCCATGGAAAAGTTCAAGGAAATATTCATTCTCAACTTTAACAAGTGGAGTCATCTCCTCTGTATCGAACTTAGAATCATAAGCTCTGTCTATACAGCTCTTAAGTTCTTCCTCTGTAAAATCATCAAGCATAAGCTTCATAACTTCATAAGCAACTTCCTTATAATTCATCTTAGACAACTCTTCTAAGCTTTTATCTAATGATGGAATACTCTCTGGTACAAAAAGTCCTCCGTCTGCTGCCAGCCCCTTTAATATAGCCTGCGATGCAGTAACCTTAACATTGTCGTCTCTAGTACTTCTGTAGAACATGCTCATCTTTAATACACCTCATAATTAATATAGTGTGCCTGCGTTAACATCGCAGGCTTTTGATATTATACAACAGACTTCTGTACAAAAACAATACCCTTATGTACGAAATACATTTTAAAATAATATTACTTTCCAGTTACAGGTACACACATCAGCACATATAACACCTCTTCTTCATCTTCATACGCCTTGCTTATAACAATTCCTGTCACGTCTCCTGCCACTTTAAGATTATGTTCTTTCATATATGTAATATGCTTTCCAATCATAATCTGACGAACTTCATCATCAGACTTCTCACTCATTATGCTTAATTTTGCCGGAATTCTTGAGATTCCCATAACAGATGGCTTGGCTGTATAATGCCTGGCATAGTCATTGGTCTTGAGACTGTATTTCTCAACATGCCCCTCTTTTACAGCAATTCCACAGCATATAGTAAATCTGCCCTCTTCAATCTCTTCCTTTGGAATCATATATATGTGTTGTAATTCAGGAGAATTATACAGAAATTCTTTCACCTGCAATAACCGTTCCGGCTCCTGAAGCAGTTTTTCACCATATTTGTACAGAACGTATCTTAAGTCAAGGCTGTTCTTTTCATATATGTCCGAATTGACTGCAGCCTTATTCATCAGCACATAATCATCTTTCAGCCGGTGCCTTAAATATGTCATATACGCAATCTGCCTGTCCATCTCATCCATACGTTTCTTGTATGCCTCAATAGACTGTTCTAATGAAAAATGCTGCATCTTTGCTATCTGTTCATGTGAAAATCCATACTTCACATGCATTTTAGCATTAAGTACGCCGAATATCCCATCATCATCATAATACCTGTATCCACTGTTTTCATCACGCACAGCCGATATATACCCCATATCCTCATATCGTCTGACAGTATTAGTAGACACATCTAATAATTTTGCCAGATCACTAATTTTATATCTCATGCCTTCTGCCTCTTAATATAATATTTAGTAAGCCGGAACAAATGGCAGCTCTATCGGATCTGTCTTTGTGTTTTCCGTTTTATCGTTTTCTGAACTGGTACTGTCTGTTCCGGAAGTATTGTCAGTTCCTGAAGTATCCTTATCAGCCGCATCGCTACTGGCGGTAGCAGTACTTTCGGGTACGATACTTACTGGCGGCAGCTCAGAATTAATGTTATTATACTGCGCATCAGAAGCATTTTCCTGTACATTCTTCTTTTCGCCGGTCTTCTGTGATTCACCATTTGTCTGTGATTCACCAGCCGGAATCATATGTACATCTCTGCCATCATCATATTCCTGACCGCTTTCACTTTGCAGCTTCTGGCTGTTATCAGTTGAAATGTTATTCTTATTCTTTCCACATGCTGATAACGGCAATGTCAAAAGTGTAATTATCATAATTATAAATGTTATATTTCTTTTACTCATTCTTTTACCTTTCAATATATTCTGCCAATGTGTTATCATTTATTATATATAATTATATCTGTATACACAATTAATATATGTTATAATCTTTATATCAATGGTAGTGTCAAATGGCACATTAAATCAGAGTATAAGTTTGGGGAAGCCTACTAATATTACAAAATATAATGAAATAGTGGGTTTAAAGGACAAATTTATAAAACGATTGGGGGATTCTCATGACAGGAGTTTACGAGGCAAGAAAGAAAAGTGGTGAAATATATTATCGTGCGTCATTTACATATAAGAATAAACACATCAGCCTCGGAAGTTCCTCTGACGAGGCTTCCTGTCATGCCATGTACAACGAAGCCTGTGAGATAATAAACAATTCTTCTGACCACTGGATTGATACTGACCACAGAACAACTTCATATAATGAAGCAATGACACTTTCTCTTGGTAAATACATCTCACTTATCAATTTCAGGGATAACAACATTTATATAAAGACACCTATATATATGTGCCATAAATATTTCCTGTATTTTCTCAAAGAACATGAGGTTTTACAGTTTTCTACTGATGACCTTTTTTACTATTCCAACCACACAATTATGAGCCGCGGAGGATATTATTTTGTAAATGATTATGGAATGCAGACAAGCATTCTCTCAAGATTCGGAGTAAGAAGCCACTCTGTAAAAGGCAGGGATTATGTATTTAAAAATGGGGATACGCATGATTACAGATACGAAAACATTCTTGTTGTCAATAAATACAATGGTGTTTCCCAGTTTACTAAGAATGGACGAATTATGTACAGAACCAGGATTCATATTAACGGCGACTATATACTCGGTGAATTCTCATCCGAAGCAGAAGCTGCAATTGCGTATAACAAGGCCGTTGACATGCTTTCAGACCTTGTAAATATAACTTATACCCCTAATTACATAGAAGGCATATCCTCCGTAGAATATGCCTCCCTTTATCACAATATTATATTGTCTAAGAATTTCAGAAATTATGTAAAGTCTGTCTGTTTTTAAGCCTCCACAATCTTTCCAGCAATAGCACTTGCTGCTGCTGTAGCTGGAGACGCAAGGAATATCTTAACCTTGCTTGTTCCCATTCTTCCAAGGAAGTTTCTGTTGTTAGTTGCAACAACTACCTCTCCGTCAGTAAGAATTCCGCCTGTTCGTCCACAGCATAATCCGCATCCTGGATGTGTAACAATTGCTCCGGCTTCAACAAGTGTCTCAAGTGTTCCGTCTGCAAGAGCTTCTTTATATATCTTGCGGCTTGCAGGAGTAACTATTAACTTGACAAATGGTGCAACCTTCTTACCCTTAAGAATAGCTGCTGCACACTGAAGATCCTCTAATCTTCCGTTAGTACATGAACCGATGAATACCTGATCTACTGCTGTTCCGGCAAGTTCTGTAACAGGCTTGATGTTATCTACCTGTGAAGGACATGCAAGAACCGGAACTAAATCCTCTGCATTATATGTAATCTCTCTTGAATATACTGCATCCGCATCTCCCTTTAAATCCTTTAATTCATCTGTAAGCTCAACATTACAGTACTCTGCTGTCTTTTCATCTGGTGTAAAAAGAGCACATTTGGCACCGGCTTCAATAGCCATGTTAGACATAGTCATACGGCTTGCAACGCTCATCTCGTCAATTGTTGAACCTGTGAATTCAAGTGCCTGATAAGTTGCGCCATCTGCTCCAAGGTCACCGATAAGTCTTAATATGATATCCTTTGAACGCACATTTTCAGGAAGCTTTCCATTAACTGTTACCTTGATAGTCTGTGGAACTTTAACCCACATTTTGCCTGTTCCTAATACACTTGCCATCTCTGTATATCCGATACCTGATGAAAATGCACCAACACAGCCGTATGTTGTTGTGTGGCTGTCTGTACCAAATGCGATATCTCCCGGCTTTACATAACCTGCCTCTGTCATTAACTGATGGCAGATTCCGTCTGAACGGTGGATATTCTTCATTCCGTATTTTTCCACAAATTCATTACCAATACGGAAATGTCTTGTATCATCAACCTGACTTGCTGGAACAAGGTGGTCATATATAAGAACTGCCTTATCAGGGTCCCATATCTTAGTGAATCCCATTTCCTCGAATTTCTCTTTAACAAATGGAATGAAAATATCATGAATCATTACTCTGTCAACATTAACAGTTACGATATCTCCCGGCTTTACTTCCCTGCCAATATTCTTTCCAATAATCTTCTCAATAATTGTATGTCCCATTATTCTTACCTCTCCCTGTCTTAGTCAAGACCGTTAAGCTTTCTCATTGCCTTAACAAGTCCGCCTGCATTAAGTATATCCACAAGATTATCAGGAAGTGAAGCAATAGGATATGCTTTTCCATTGTGTGTAATCTTTGCATTTACTTCAACATCAATAGTATCGCCTTCCGTAACTTCGTCGTGAAGGTCTGCATTCTCTATAAGGAGAAGTCCGTTATTAATAGAATTTCTGAAGAATATTCTTGCATATGATTTGGCAATAACACATTTAATACCTAATGCCTTAATAACCTCAGGTGCCTGCTCTCTTGATGAACCACAACCAAAGTTCTTTCCTGCAACAATAATGTCGCCCGGCTTAATCTGACCTGCAAGCTCAGGTCTTAATGGTGAAAATGCATATGGTTTCATATCTTCTACTGTCTTTAATGCAAGGTACTCTGTAGGAATAATGATATCTGTATCAATGTCATCACCAAGCACCCATACTTTACCGCTAAATTTCTCGTTCATAATTACTCCTTATACCATGTCTGCTGTCGCAATCTCGCCCTTGATTGCTGATGCTGTTACAGTTGCTGCTGATGCAAGATATACGAAAGAATCCTTATGTCCTGCACGTCCCTTGAAGTTTCTTGTACCTGTGCTGATAAGAGTCTCGCCCTCACCGATAACACCCTGACAGCTTCCCCAGCATACAGAGCAGTTAGGATTCATAACGATTGCACCTGCGTCCATGAATATATCAAGGAGCCCCTCTTTCATAGCCTGAAGATATACTGAACGGCTTGCAGGAACTACAAGAAATCTTACCTTCGGAGCAACCTTCCTGCCCTTGATAATTGCTGCACCGACTCTTAAATCCTCAATTCGTCCATTGTTGCATGAACCAAGAAATGCTTCGTCAATCTTAACGCCAAGTGATTCCTTAGCTGGGACTACATTATCAACAAAATGTGGTTTTGCAACGATTGGCTGTATTGTTGAAAGGTCAATATCATAAACATGCTCAAATACCGCATCGTCATCTGATGTAAAGCATGCCTTTGGCTCTCTGCCATGCTCCTTAAGATAATCCATTGCAACATCATCAACTTCCATGAGTGCAGTCTTAGCACCTGCCTCTACGCAAAGGTTACAGATTGATATTCTGTCTGCCATTGAAAGACTGTGTAAGCCTTCTCCTGCAAATTCCATTGCTTTATAGTTAGCACCGTTAGCACCAATCTTTCCAATAATAGAGAGTATTAAATCTCTTGCATATACTCCATCGTTAAGCTTTCCCTTAAGGTTGAATCTTAATGTTCCCGGAACCATTACCCATGATGTTCCTGTAACCATTGCATACAAATAATCTGTACAACCAACACCAGTACCAAATGCACCTAACGCACCATATGCACAAGTATGGCTGTCTGCTCCAAATATAAGCTCACCAGGCACCACATGATTTTCCATCATAACCTGATGACACACACCCTCGCCCTCGTAGAACTTAATATCATTAGCCTTAGCAAAGTCTCTCATCTTCTTCTGTGAGGCTGCTGTCTTAGGACTGTCTGATGGAATATTGTGGTCTACAATCCATACAAGCTTATCCTTGTCAGCAATATGAGGATTCTTTAACTTCTCATACATACCAATAGTAAGATGTGTTGTTCCATCATTACTCATAAGTCTGTCAAGAGTAACAGTTGCAATATCACCAGCCTTAACCTGTGAAAGACCTGCTGACCTTGCAATAATCTTCTCTGCAATAGTCATGCCATGCTTTGCCTCGCCCGCTGTTACAGCTGCACTCTCAGACTCTTCTGCCTCATCATTAAGTGATGCAATAAGTCCGCCCTGATTAAGAATAGCCTGCATCTTGGCTGGAAGCTTTGTACATGTATAAGTCTTTCCATTAACAGTTATAATTCCATCTTCTAATGAAAGCTCACATTCATCCCCGGCATTAACTTCGTCATGGAGTTCTTTACATACAATAACAGGAAGTCCTATATTAATAGCATTACGATAGAATATTCTTGCAAATGATTTGGCAATCACTGCCTTGACACCTAACGCCTTAAGTACGCTTGGTGCCTGCTCTCTTGATGAACCACATCCAAAGTTGTCATCTGCAACAACGAAATCTCCCGGCTTTACAGCAGAAGCAAAATCAGAGTCTAATGATTCAAATGTATGACTCTTCATCTCATCAATTGTCGGAAACAAAAGATACTGCGATGCAATAATCTGATCTGTATCAACATCTTTATCAAACTTAAATATCCTACCCATTGTTTTCTCCTTATCTTATCCCTGATATAACAGGTATTATTAATAGTCATTTTAACATTTTACCCTATTAAAGTGTGTTTTTCAATCGTTAATATTAACAGAAACGGTAATTAAGTGAAAGGTCGTTATCCTTAACCTTAACCTGTGTATATGCCCCACTTACTATCGGCATTGAAGGTGAAAGATGCCCGAAATCACAGTCCATTATAACCGGCACATTATACTTTGCCGCAATACCTGTAACCGCTCTGTACTGGTCAAGCCCCATCATTTCCTGTCCGTAGCACAGCGGTCTTCCTATGAGAAATCCCTTCACATTCTTAAACCATCCGGCATTATCCATCTGCCACATAGCCCTTCTGATTGCAAATACATTCAGATCACAGCTCTCTAAGAACCATATAATTCCGTCATCTGCGTATCTTTCGTTAAACTCTTTAACCTTGTCAAAACTTGTACCTGTAAGATTAACAAGACAGTCCATGCAGCCGCCGACAAGCCTTCCTTCAAATGCAATCTCCGTATCACATTCATCCCCACCAACATATTTTCTTAAAATCTTCTTCTCAGTAAGATTGTATTGTGGTGCAGGGTTCTCCTCATTCTTTAGAGACTCTCTCTCCCATGTGTCATATCCATGGACCTGTTTTTCCACAACTCCGTTATTGTTCTTGCAGCCTTTTCCACGAAGCACATCAAAAGTATCCACAAGCGCCTGATGCCAGTCCTTCATTGCAAATGCGCCTGCACACGGTCCGTATACACTTGCCGTATCAGCAATCGTGTTCTGTAAAAATGTGAAGTTGGTATTATCAGAATATCCAAGATACCACTTAGGCTTTGCCGCCTTAATCCTGTCAAAATCAACATATGGCAGAATCTCACACATCAGTTCACCACCGCCACATGATATAAGCACATCATTGACATTACTCTCATACATCTGTGTAAGCTCCTTACCGCATTCCTGCGGTGTGTTGCTTATCCCAATTCCCTTGTCCTCATAACAATTAGGACCAAGCTCTACTGTATAACCTTCTTTTTCAAATCTTTTAATTGTCATTCCGAATGCTGTTTTATAAGGCTCCGTCGCACAACCAAAAGATGGTGCAACGAAGCCTATAATTCCGCCTTCGGATAAGAATTCAGGATATCTCATATACTGCCTCCTTACCTCATCATTCAGATTCTGCCTGAATAATTAATCTACATATATTTCTTTACTACATTAATAGCATTGCTGCCTATTACTACACTATAATGCTCCCTTATAAATGCAACACGTTCTTCTTTTGAAGAATCAAACACACTGTACTCCATCAAAAGATTCAGAAGACTTCTGTATTTTTCCTCTGAGCATCTTCCTTTCTCAAGTACAAGATAATATGTATCATCTTCTTTATTCTTATACAGTGCATTAGTTATTCCCCATGTTCTTGAACTTACAGTACACATTTCCTCAAAATCATTAAGGCTTTCCAACCTGAATACGCCACATCCGGCTTTAATAACATTACTTGCTTTCTTCTTCTGTCCTGTCTTCTTAAGTTCATCTGTCTGTGCATCTGGTAATTCGAACTTATCTAGACTGTCTCCAAATGTTTCAAAAGGTGCATCTTTAAATGTACCTTCACCATTCTTAATCACATTACTCTTCTCTGGTTTTGAAAATGCCTTAGATATACTTTCCCCTGCTTTTCTTAACATATTACCCAGATCTTCTTTACCAGATGAAACTGTAAGAAGTATTGAATGGTCTGGCTGTGGTGCAAGCTGTAGTGACATAACCTCCCCACTTAAAGTAACACCTATATTTTTTTCAGCCTCCTCCATAATAACTTCAAGAAGGCTGTGTATCTTGTCTGTATCATTCTTAAAGAAATCATCTAAGGAAATATTATTATCTTCCAGGTCTTCCTCATCGAGTCTGCACTGGAATCTTCTATCATTGATTTTCTTAAATTCCATATATCCTCTTTCCAAACTTTAATAATATATATCAATATATTATTATTACATACTTTTACTAATTCTGTCTACTATTTTTGTGATAATAAGGTTCTTATTAACAAATGTACCCCTTTCATTAACTCTTATGCGTCCCCTGTTACCGGTAACATCTGCATATATCTCCAGTCTGTCAGAACTGATTCTTGCATACACATCACATGTCTTAACATATACATTCTGCATAACCCTGCTAATTATATCATCTTCTATCTCAAAACATTCTGCTGTACTCTTATGTGACAATTCTCTTGCCGTGCGGACAGCCTCTTTTTTCCCTTTAGTAAGCATTGCATACACACCCTCACCATGCACAGGAACACATTCTCCATAATCCATGATTGTATATCTATACAGAAAACTATTATGTAGCCTTGCTGCCTTAATATCTTCTAAAAGTACAAATACAGCATCACATTCTGACGCATCCAGCTTTTCAATACATTTTCTTATATCCGTCTCTACTACACAGCTTATTCCATCATACATATGTTTAATACGCTCCGTCTTGCTGTATGAGTCAGTTGCAACAACAGCATTTTCAATAATGTCTTTTGCATGTCTCTTTCTTATCATTACATATCTTGAATCGCCGCGTTTTAAAACACCCGAAATAACAACCCCATAAGGAAGATTCTCATCATTCTTTTCCATCCTGATAAGCTGTGCCATGTCAACAACTGCCATATCAACCGAACCAAGCTCAAGTGCCTCACATGCTGAATCAAAATTATCATGTCCGATATCTACAATCTTAACTTGTGAAGCTGAAGCTTTCTGAATTATCTGAACTGCTTTTTTTAATTTAATTCTCTCTATTCCATTGCCGTACAAACCCAGTCTGTACATTTCATCCAAATCTTTTCTCATCTATATCTGTAACCTTTTAACAGCTTTATTTATTTATTTTTTATTATAACATATCATTTTAGGTTGTTGAAAGTACCTGCATATTATGTTTATAATAATAAGAATAAATTTTAATAAGGAATGGTACAGATTAATGACTTATATCAAATCAAAAAGCAGTATTTTAAAACTGCTTGCTTCAATTACTATTACACTATTCTGCATAGTTCTTTTCCCTTCCGCCGTTAAAGCAGAAGACAATCAGGCTGCAGAAGTAAATGCTGATATAACACTTTCTAACCAGGGAAGCATCAGCAGGATGACCGATGGTTCTTACAACACAAAAACCACATTTTCATCAGGAGACACAATCACAATAACTTCCTCTGAAAAAATGTACTCACTTTATATCAAATGGGATTTAATTCCTTCAGAATGGACTCTTTCTTATAATGGAAAGACTGAAACTAACGGAACTAATGGTTTTCTTCACGAATATGTCCAGATTCCCGATGGTACAACTGAGATGACAATTACATTTGCATCTAAAGAATCAATCTGTGATATGCATGTATATTCCAAGGGTTCTGTGCCTGAAGATGTTCAGACATGGAAGACTCCATGCGATAATGCTGACATTCTTGTTTTCGCAACACATGCAGATGACGAGATACTTTTCCTTGGAGGAGTACTTGCCACTTACGGTGGCGAACAAAATCTTTCCGTTCAGGTTGCCTATATGTGCGAATTCACTACATCAGCCAAGATTAGAGAACACGAAAAGCTTGACGGATTGTGGGAATCAGGCATAAAGCATTACCCAGTATGTGGAGATTTTCCCGACCTTTACAGTCAGACATTAGAAGCTGCAAAGAAGCAGTATGTATATGATGATGTCAAAGCCTATACTACATCATGTATAAGACGATTTAAACCTCTTGTTGTAGTAACACAGGATCTTAATGGAGAATATGGTCACGGCGGTCATATGCTATTCTCTCATGCTGTTGCAGAATCAGTAGAGACAAGCAATGATTCCTCTGTATTTCCAGAGTCAGCATCCAATTATGGTACATGGGATGTTCCTAAAACTTATCTTCATCTGTACACAGAGAATAAAATTACCATGAACTTAAGGCTTCCTCTTTCTCGTATGGGAAACCGCACTTCAATTGAAGTACAGACAGCAGCTTATAAAAAGCATGTATCGCAGCAGTGGTGCTGGTTCTATGTATCAGATGATTATGAATACAGCTGTGCTGATTTTGGATTATACAGGACTACCGTTGGTAATGATACCGGCAATGATATGTTAGAAAATATTACTACATATGAAGAGCAGGAAAGACTCGCTAAAGAAGCTGCCGAAAAGGAATCCATAGAAAGTTCCAAAGCTGCTGAAGAAGCAAGCATTGCTAAAGAACAGCAGGAAATAAAAGCAGCACACAAAGAAACTTCTAAAAGAAAAGTATCAGTGGCAGTGATTGTTATAATTGTTGTAATTATTATTGGTGCTGCCGCATTCGGATATGTCAGATTACAGCAGTCAAGAAGAAAGCATTCCCGCAGGAGAAGATAAATAAGGAGGTTTTGCCATGAAACTGCTTATTAACATAATAGCAATTATTGTAGTTGCTGTTGTAATTGGATTTCAGTTCAACAGAACAAAGAATCTTTATAATAAAAAATACGATGAGAACAAAGACGAATTCAAAAAAGATCAGGAACAATAAAACAAAATCAATCTTATCAAAAAGGGCTGCCATAATGGCAGCCCTTAAATATTATCAATTACTGATTATTAGTTATTGATAAGCATATCGCTTTCATTGTTCCAGCTGTAAAGCTTTCTGATTTCTGCTCCAACCTTCTCTGATGGATGCTCAGAAGCAAGCTTTCTCATAGCCTTGAAGTGAACCTGTCCACCAGCATCGCTCATGTCAAGTAAGAATTCCTTAGCAAATGAACCATCCTGAATATCAGAAAGGATCTTCTTCATAGCCTTCTTAGTATCCTCTGTGATAATCTTAGGACCTGTTATGTAATCACCATACTCAGCTGTATTAGAGATTGAGTATCTCATTCCAGCGAATCCTGACTGGTAAATAAGGTCAACGATAAGCTTCATCTCATGAATACACTCGAAGTAAGCGTTACGTGGATCATATCCAGCTTCGCAAAGAGTTTCGAAACCAGCCTGCATAAGTGCACAAACACCACCGCAAAGAACTGCCTGCTCACCAAAGAGGTCTGTCTCTGTTTCTGTTCTGAATGTTGTCTCAAGAAGACCAGCTCTTGCTCCACCGATACCAAGACCATAAGCAAGTGCCATGTCAAGAGCCTTTCCTGTCTCATCCTGCTCTACAGCTACAAGACAAGGAGTTCCCTTTCCAGCCTGATATTCTGAACGTACTGTATGTCCAGGTGCCTTAGGCGCAATCATTGTTACATCAACGCCCTTAGGTGCCTTAATTAAACCAAAATGAATGTTGAAACCATGAGCGAACATAAGCATGTTACCTGGCTCAAGATTTGGCTCGATATCATCCTTATAAAGCTTAGCCTGCTTCTCATCATTGATAAGAATCATGATGATGTCAGCTCTCTTAGCAGCCTCTGCTGCAGTAAATACTTCAAATCCCTGCTCCTCAGCTCTCTTCCATGACTTAGAACCCTCATAAAGTCCGATAATAACATGACAACCTGAATCCTTAAGATTTAATGCGTGTGCATGTCCCTGGCTACCATAACCGATAATAGCGATTGTCTTACCGTCAAGTAATGATAAATTACAATCTGACTGATAATAGATCTTAGCTTCTGCCATTTTAAACTACCTCCATATAAATGTGTTTTATATTGTAAAAGTTCTCCGGATACACCAAAGAATTATTACATCTTATTCATATCTGCGCTTCCTCTTGCAAGTCCTGTGATTCCTGTTCTTGCAATCTCTGTAATGTTGAAATCTTCAAGAAGTTCCACAAACGCATTCATCTTGCTTAAACTTCCTGTAAGTGCAATTATCATGGATTCCTTAGATACATCTACAATATTGGCTCTGAATATATCTGCAATAGAAGATACCTGTTGTCTCTTCTCTGGTCCACATTCAACTTTAATCATAACAAGTTCTCTGCATACTGATTCATGTGCAGGAAGCTCCACAATTTCCTTAACATCTATAAGCTTATTAAGCTGTTTCTCAATCTGTTCAAGTACATCATCTTCACCTGTTACAGCTATTGTCATACGTGACAATTCAGGATTGAGAGTTTCACCAACCGTAAGGCTGTCTATATTATATCCTCTACGGCTGAACATTCCAGCGACACGGCTAAGTACACCAGATGAATTACCCACGAGAATAGAAAAAACTGCTCGTCTCATAACCTAATCTCCTAAATTCTGATATTAAAATGCATAAAAATGCATTTATTGTCAATTATTATAACACAGAACATCAATCTGTCAATTGCCCACTTATAGCATTTACTACTCCAAGAACTACCATTCTGAGCATGATAACATCTGTATCACTCCACTTTCTTCTGTTAGTGCCAAATATATCAAATTCTACCATATATTCTTTACCATCAGCGCCATCAGCCTTCATCTGAAGAAACGAGCATATATTGTTGTCTCTGAGTTTTCTAAAAACTTCCGGGAATTCTATAGTAAGTGACGCTATATTATTCACCATGTTAACGCCATATTCATCAAAATGATTCACAAATTTATCATCATTAACATATGCTGCCTCAATTACATTATTCTTATAGTGACCTGTACTGTATATGCATTCCATATCATTACCACTGTAAATACTTATTCCATGAATATTAAGCTTATCGGTAAGCTCTGAAAGCACTTCTTTTACTGTCATCATTCCAAGCGATACTTTCATTACAATATTGGTTGCAAGCTCATATTTAGCCATAGGCTTCATAAAGCCACTTCCAAATGCAATGTCATGCTTCATGTCAGCCAGAATATCTCCATGCTTATTATAATCATATATAATATATCTGTCCTTGCCTTTTTCCTTGGCTATATAAAGTGCTGCATCAGCTATCTTAAACAATGTCTCAAAATCACTGCCATCCTTGCCAAACTGTGCGATACCAATTGATGTTGAAAACATATACTCTGGCTGCTTCTGTGCAAGCGATACCTTAAGTCCCTTTCTCATTGCCTTAAGCATAATGCGAAGTTCTTCAACCGTAACATCTTTTATAAGTACTATAAATTCATCTCCACCTATGCGGCCAACAATTCCACGTCCGCCAACTGATAATTTTAATGAATCTGCAAATGCTTTAATAACCTCATCACCAAAATAATGTCCATAACTGTCATTAACACTCTTGAAGTTATCAATATCAAGAATCATCAGGAACATCTGGCGGTTTCTGTCTGAAACCGCTGTTTTATTGATATAATCAGTTATCATATCTGTTACAGTCTTCTTGTTATATATGCCTGTCGCTAAATCAAGTTTTGCCTCATCTACTCCGACATACTCCTGAACAGTTCTGGTTCTTCTATCTGGTTCAGATATTACGCCTACTGTAATTCTGTTTTCCCCATCAGCCAGAAGTGACTGTCCTCTGAAGATAAGATTGTCAACTCTTTCTCCTTTAGACATAACAGATGACGACAGCTTAACAATAAAGTTATTCATTCCACTTGCAATTGCTGTACATAATGCTTCAAACTGAACAGCATCATCACCTGTTACAAAGCCCTTAGTGATACACGCTTCTTTCCATTCCTTAAGACTGGTTCTATCAAATATCTCAGATTTATTATTACGATAACAATATATTGTAATCATTCCAGAAACAGGGTCATATTCAAATATCTTCTCATCAATAACATTAATTATTGCCCTGTATTTTCTTACACGGTGATAATACATGTCAAAATCATTCGAAATAACAATTATATCCTGTGCCACAAGCTCAACCATACGATCTGTACCAACTTCGTATATACGCTTCTTTACCAGAAGCATCCATCTGTATGAACCATTCTTTATAAGACACCTGACTATACAATATCTCACAGACATATCTGAATTAATAAACTGCTCAAAAACCATGACATCATCCGGATGCACCAGTCCGTTAAATGCAGAAAGCATAGTCTCACCCATGAGATTGTAAAATCTTTCATCACCTATTTTAACTACATATCTGTTATCAAGTGTAAATTCTACTTCATTAGGCATGTTGCCTTGATATGAAGTATCCAATTCGTATCTTCGCATAAAAAGTCCCCCATTCTAAGGAACAGGACAATTATTCTCTAAGCATGCTGTCCCTGACTGGTTTTCTCAACCTTAACTTTGAGTATCATTCTTCCTCGTACATCAAGAGTTCTGAATATATATCCTTTGTATTCTACCTCAAAGTTCTCCCCGTCATCAGGTATCTTCCCAAGCTTATAAATCATAAAGCCGCTCAAAGTATCAATATCTTCGCATTCAAACTCTATTCCTAACTTAGCTTCTACATCCTCAAGATCTGCCTGACCTTCTATTATATATGAACCGTCTGCGTCGGTTACAATCTGTTCTTCTTCTTCATCATATTCATCAAGAATATTACCAACGATTTCTTCAAGTATATCTTCCATCGTGACAATTCCTGCTGTCTGTCCATATTCATCAACAACAATAGCCATATGAATCTTTTCTGACTGCATCTGTCTGAATAACGGACTTATATTTCTTGTTTCAGGTATACAATATGGCTTAAAAAGTACTGTATCTTCTACATCTCTAAGCTTCCTATCCTGATTATCCTTATCAACATATATTTTAAGAAGATCCCGGATATGTAAAATACCTGTAATATTATCAATATCTCCATCATACACAGGATATCTTGAATAATTCTCTTTCATTATCTTGTCAAATGCTTCTCTGACAGTAATATCATCATCAAGTGCCACGATATTGTTTCTGTGCGTCATTACATCAGACGCCTGTTTCTCGCCGAATTCAAAGATATTACCTATCATCTCAGCTTCATTTTCTTCAAGAACACCCTGTTCATGGCTCTCATTAACCATATCCATTATCTCTTCTGTTACATCTTCATCTCGTTTTCCCCTGCCAAATAACTTAAGCAGAGATGAAAACCTCTTTTCTTTCCCATCCGCGGGATGGCCGTCATTCATAGCTTTCCTCCATATTTATAAGTTGTTCTTTAATAAATAATTATCATTTCAATAATAACACATTATTATGCTGATAGTCAATTCATCTCAAGGCTTACAGACAATGCTTTATTCACCTGTCCTATTATATCATTATCAAGGTGACATACCTTATCTTTAAGTCTTCTTTTATCTATTGTTCTCAACTGTTCTAACAGAATAACCGAATCCTTTACCATATCGTATCTGGCAGAATCGAGTTCAACATGCGTCGGCAGTTTGCTTTTATGCATCTGGCTTGTTATTGCTGCACAGATAACTGTCGGACTATGTTTATTCCCCGTATCATTCTGAATTATAAGTACCGGTCTTATTCCCCCCTGTTCTGAACCAACCACCGGTCTTAAATCTGCATAAAAAATATCTCCTCTTTTTATTACCACAACTGTCACACTCCTAAAGCTATATTTCTTACCTTGGCTTTAGTATTGCCTGATTTTAAGTGTGTATTCAGTTATCATTTATCTTTTCAGGACATATGCAATTGCTTCTGATACATCTGCTGCCGTCATTCCGGCCCTGCCTTTGCCTGATGCCGCATAATCCCCTGCTTTGCCATGAACATATACAGAAAGACATGCTGCTTCAAATGCATCTAACCCCATGGCTGTCATTCCTGCAATAAGTCCAGTAAGCACATCACCGCAGCCTCCTGTGGACATTCCGTCATTTCCAGTACAGTTAATATATACTTTCTGTCCGTCAGTAACTACTGTTCTTGCATCCTTTAATATGCATATACATGAATGTTGTATTGCATATTCCTTAGCAGACTCAATCATATGCTCTTTAATATCAGCAACTGCCTTTCCTGTAAGCCTTGACATTTCCATAATATGAGGTGTGATTATAATCTGCCCTTCTCTGCTTCCTTTATAATCAATATGTTCGCCAGCAATAATGTTAAGTGCATCTGCATCAAGTATTCTTACTTTATCATCTCTTTCAAGAACACATCTGGTAATCTCTGCTGCTGCCACGTTCATAGATAATCCCGGTCCCACAGCTATACTTTTTGCCCATTCAAAATCTGCTTTAAGTTCTGCTGCCAGCGGCATATTATCCTGATATGTTGATATCAGACATTCTGGCATTCTGCATAATAGTGCTGTCTTATTAATCTCATGTGTAAGTACCTTTACAAGCCCTGTTCCACTTCTGTATGCGGCTGATGCACTAAGAATTGCGGCTCCTCCCATATTCTTAGAACCTGCTATAATAAGTGTTCTGCCATATGTTCCTTTATTAGAATCAGGTTTTCTTACAAGAAGTCTGCCCACATCTTCATCGTCATATGTAAAAATACTGCCGAAACATTTGACTTTTTTATGTAATATATCCTCTGTTACAAATCCGGCATTAATGACTTTTACACTACCACTGTATGAAGCTCCCGGGTAAAACATGATACCTGTCTTATTATATCCAAATGTGATTGTGTAATCTGCTTTGACAGCAATTCCCATAATCTGTCCATTATCTGCACTTATGCCTGACGCAATATCAACGGCAATTATCTTCGTATCAGGATTCTCCCGGGCTTTATTAATTGCTTCTATAACCTGCGCATATCTTCCCTCAACTGCTCTTGATAAGCCAATGCCAAATATTGCATCTATTATATAATCATATTCAGAAAAATCAATATTGCCATCATATTCAACACAGTCAATTCCAAGATTACCGACAATTGATTTCTGAAGCCTGTATTCATCAGTTCCCTCCGATGTACCAGCAAACACAACATGTACATCAATTCCATCTTCATTAAGCTGTCTTGCTGCTGCAAGACCATCTGCACCATTATTCCCGCTTCCGCATACACACACAACTTTTATTCCTGTTTTCTTATTGTTGTGCTCTGCATGCTTTCTTAAAAAAGCTGAAACCCCCAGTGCTGCTCTTTCCATAAGCACCACTGAGGGAATCCCAAATTCATGTATTGAACAGTTATCAACTGCTTTCATTGTATGTGAATCAGTTAAATATCTCATACCTCTTCCTCATTTACCTTATCAAGTTCCTTCATAACATCAGGTCCTAATATGTCATGCATTGCAGAATACATGCGGTTATTAACCTCTTCCTTATCTTGCTTGATAAGTATATTCTTCTTTAACTTTACTCTTGTTGCATTAATCCACTTATCCAGAACCTCAAGGTCTTCCTTATTACTGTTAATCTTGTTATAACACACCTTTACTGTTTCAATCATAAGACGCTCATTGGCATTAACAAGATCTCTTGGAATATCGAGTGCTTCATCTTCAAGAGAATTAATCTTATCCTTAGCCTCCTGAATAAGTCTCTGATTCTTCTCCATCACTTTTGCTCTCTTAGGATCATTATCCTCATCCTGCATATTATCAACAACATCCTGAATAAGCTGATTCTTTATTTTTTTTACTTCCTTAATATCATTATTAACCTGTCCCTGCTTCTTAAGAAGCTCATTAACCTGTTTTTCCCAATAACAGATTTCATCAGTCTTTAATTTATCCGTTATAAGATGATACCATCTCTCATCGAGAGTAAGTATCGGTATCTGTTTTATGGCTGTACAACTTTTCAGCTTTTCAATATCAAGTTCTGCCATATTATCCTCCCAAACAGTTACTTCCTGTTAGCAATAGTGTATGAAAGTCTCATAAGACTTTCTGACAAATGTACATTTTCAACAATAACATCATCCGGAAGATTAAGATCTGTATGTGCAAAGTTCCATATAGCCTTAACTCCTGCATCAGCAACAACCTTCGCTATCTGTCTGGCAGCTTCCTTCGGAATAGTGAGTGCAACAATCTCGATTTCATTATCTTTAATAAAATCAGTAAGCTCATTCATCATTCTTACTTCTATTCCACGAATCTTAGTTCCTTTAATCTTAGGATTATTATCAAATATTCCCTTAATAACAAAACCTCTCTTCTCGAAATCACTATAGTTAACAATAGCCTTTCCTAAATTACCGGCTCCGATAATAACCATATTGTGATTACGGTCTATGCCAAGAATCTTTCCAATCTCTTCATACAGATACTGAACATTATAGCCATATCCCTGCTGTCCAAATCCTCCAAAGTTATTAAGATCCTGTCTTATCTGTGAGGCTGTTACCTTCATTCTGGCACTCAGCTCTTTAGATGATATTCTCTGTACACCAGACTCTATCAGCTCTCCCAGATATCTGTAATATCTTGGCAGTCTTCTTATTACCGCCGACGAAATCTTTTTCTCTTCCATTACACCAAACCTCCAGACCACGATTGCTCATTTTACCAAGATATAAACGAGTATATAAATAAACTATAACAAGCTATACATAGTATAACCATTTTTCTTTAATATGTCAAAATTTTAACCAAGAACTCTTTTAGCAATATCAACAGATTCTTTTGCATCTTTTGCATAGAAATCTGCATCTATCTCTTTAGCATATTCCGGTGTAAGTACCGCACCTCCAACCATGACCTTGCAGTCAAGATTATTTTCTCTTATAAGTGCAATTGTTTCCTTCATAGATACAAGTGTTGTTGTCATAAGAGCTGATAATCCGCACAGCTTAACATCATTATCTCTTATTGCATCAACAACTGCCTGGTACTCAACATCCTTTCCAAGGTCAATAACATCATACCCATAATTCTCCAGGAGAACCTTAACAATATTCTTTCCTATATCATGAACATCACCCTTGACTGTAGCTATAACTATCTTTCCTTTGCTTACAGGGGCATTATCAGACATAACCATATGCTTTCTTATAACTTCAAATGCTGCCTGTGCAACACCTGCTGACATAATAAGCTGTGGAAGGAACAATGTACCCTTCTCGAATTCAGCACCTATCTTATCAAGTGCAGGAATAAGCACCTGATTAACAATCTCCATTGAATCCATAATCTTAAGAAGAGCCTCTGTTATCTCAGCACCTTCATTCTTAAGTCCTTTTTCAACAGCATAGAAAAGATCATCTCCTGTATAGTTTCCATCTTTCTTTTCCTTCTTGACAGGATCAATCTTAGAAACATTTGGCATAGCGCCATAGTTTTTTATGTAATCAACTGAATTCTTATCAATATTAGCAAGAAGCTTATACGCCCTTACCGCACCTGTCATCTCCGGGATGTTAGGATTGATAATTGCAAGGTCAAGTCCGTTAGTAAGTGCCATTGTAAGGAAAATGTGGTTTACAAGCACTCTGTTTGGAAGTCCAAATGAAATATTAGAAACACCAAGCACTGTCTTTAAGCCAAGCTTATTCTTAACTGTATGAAGTGCATTAAGAGTTTCCATTACACCCTCCTGCTCTGCAGAAGCTGTGAGTGTAAGGCAGTCAATATAAATATCTTCTTTAGGGATTCCCATTGCAACAGCCCTGTCCATAATCTTCTTTGCTATCGCAACTCTGTCCTCTGCCTTCTTAGGAATACCATCTTTATCAAGTGCGAGTCCTATAACTCCTGCACCATATTTCTTAACAAGAGGAAGAACATTGTTAAGAGACTCCTCCTCACCATTAACTGAATTGACAAGCGGCTTACCATTGTATACACGGAGTGCTGCCTCAAGTACTTCTGGTATTGTAGAATCAATCTGCAGCGGAACATCCACAACTGCCTGTAATGACTTTATTGTATCAATCATCATTTCACGCTCATCAATTCCCGGAAGGCCTACATTGACATCAAGAATATCTGCGCCACCTGATATCTGCTCTAAAGCCTGTCCAAGAATATAATCCATGTCATGTCTTAAAAGTGCTTCCTTAAAAAGCTTCTTGCCAGTAGGATTGATTCTTTCACCGATAATTCTTGGTTCATCAACAACAACAGTGCTTGTAGCTGAACACACTGCACCTGGAATATATTTGTGTAGTGCTGCCGGATTGCCTTCTCTTTTTAACATCTCTGATAATTCTTTAATGAACTCAGGATTAGTTCCACAGCAGCCGCCGAATATCTTAATGCCATATTTTCTTAAATCCTTCATGAAATCTGCAAACTGGGCTGCAGTAACATTGTAAAGGTTAGTTTCAGGGTCAGGAAGTCCTGCATTAGGCTTTACTACTATCGGAAGATTAGTCCATTTTACAAGTTCTTCAATAACCGGCTCTAATTCTTTAGGTCCTAATGAGCAGTTAACGCCAAGTGCATCAACACCAAGTCCTGTAAGTGTAAGAGCCATTGCCGATATAGAGCAGCCTGTAAAGGTTCTCATATTCTGTTCAAATGTCATCGTGGCAACAATAGGAAGGTCGCTGTTTTCCTTAGCTGCAAGTACAGCAGCCTTGACATCTAAAAGGTCAGTCATTGTCTCAAATACAACAAGGTCTGCTCCCGCAGCTGCTCCTGCCTTTACTATCTCGGCATACATATCATATGCTTCTTCAAAGCTTAATACACCTGTTGGCTCAAGAAGCTGTCCGATTGGTCCTACATCGAGTGCAACAAGGCCGTCCGGCTTTACTGTATCTCTTGCCTTCTTTGCATTGACAATCCCGGCAGTTACAAGCTCCTCAACACTTTTTCCGCATTCTTCAAGCTTATATCTGTTTGCACCAAATGTATTGGCATATACCACATCTGATCCTGCATTGTAATACTGCTCTGCAATTGAAACAAGAAGCTCAGGTCTTGTTATATTAAGTACTTCCGGCGTCTCTCCCATCTTCATGCCCGCTGCCTGAAGCATTGTCCCCATAGCACCATCAAATATTATATAATCCCTAGTTTTTAAGAGTTCTCTGAATCTGTCAGCCACTACAATGTCCTCCCATTCCTCTGTATGCGCAGGTTTTATTAAGATTGCATGTTGCACAACCTCTGTTCTTAGTACTTACAGGCTCCTTAGTAAGTCCAATAACCGCAGTTACCGACTTTACCGGAGCCAGCATATATGATTTATTAAGATTAAGTCCTATCTTTTTACCGGCATCTAATACCTTCAGGAAAGGCTCCTGCATACTTATCGGCAAATCACCGTAGCCAATCCCGAACCTGAATGTCTGGTAATAATCAGGATATTCCTCTCTTAAAAGTTCTTCAACCTTATCGCATGCCTGTTCAACAGCTACACTTGCCAGACTGTCAAACACCAGTGCCTTAGCCATATCCGTAAGCTGCAACACTCTTAGCTGTCTGTCAATACCTTCCGATATCGTTACAGCCATGCATATTGCACTGTCACAATTATACAGATGTTTCTTAATGGACTCGCCCGGAAGCACCATGCTTGTATTCTTAAATGCCACACCGTCTTCATTAACTGTAAAATCAAGCTTCTTATAAATAAATCTTGGAACTGCGGTCTTTAATACAAGCTCCTCACATTCATCCATAAGCTCTTCCACCCGTTCATCAGGTGCATTTTTCTTATAACCCAGATATCTTAACGCTTCTTTTCTGTTAAGACTGGTAAGCTTAATACTTTTCTCCATTTCTTCTTACCTTGCCGCTTTTACTTCTGCGTTCTTTAAGTTTGTCATGTTTTCCACGGGACTCGTCTTTTCTTCTTCTTGTATCTGGCTTTGACTTGGATTTTCTTGCCGGCTTGGCAGATACATTTGCTTTTTCTACATTAACCTTTCTGCCCTTGATAAGTACATTGTCATTCATTGCTGCAAGTACTGCTTCCGCATGCTTTGCAGGAACATCAACAAATGTATAATTATCCATCATATCAATTGCACCGACAAGTCTTCCCGGCATTCCGGATTCTCCTGCAATCGCTCCAAGAATATTGGCTGGTGTAATCTTGTCCTTCTTACCAACATTAATAAAGAGTCTTACCATTCTTGATGTATCTGCATTTTCATCAAAATGAAAATTCTCTACCTCATCGATTCTGTCCAATGTATCTCCAACTATCATCTTAAGAAGAGCTGCTGCCATATCCATTGATGTATAATCTTCCTGATTTACATGCTCCTCAACCATATCAAGCATGGCTCTGTGCTCATCAGCTTCAATCATCTCTTTAATCTTGTCAAATATACCATCCATCTTGGTGTTCTTGACATCATCAAGTGATGGGATTGGCTTTGCAAGAATCTTGGTCTTGCAATATCTCTCGATATCCTTTAACTTATATACTTCTCTTCCAGATATAAATGAAAGTGCAAGTCCTGATTTTCCAGCCCTTCCTGTTCTTCCTATTCTGTGTACATAATATTCTTCGTCCTGTGGAAGGTCATAGTTAAATACTATATCAACTCCGTCAACATCAATTCCTCTTGCCGCAACATCAGTTGCAATAAGAATTTCTGTCTTTCCACTTCTGAAATCGTCCATTACACGGTCTCTCTGTTGCTGTTTCATATCTCCGTGTATACCGTCAGCAAAATATCCTCTGCCCTTAAGCTCTGATATAAGCTCGTCTACCTGTCTCTTAGTGTTACAGAACACAACTGACAGCTTAGGATTGTATATATCAATAAGACGGCTTAAGATTTCTGTTTTATTCTTAGGTCTTACTTCATAATAAAACTGATCAATATTAGAAACTGTAAGTTCTTTTCTTACAACCTTGATAATCTTAGCGTCTTTCTGGAATTTTCTTGCAATCTCCATTATAGGCTTAGGCATTGTAGCTGAGAAAAGAACTGTCTGTCTTTCCTCTGGTGTCTCTGTAAGAATTGTTTCCATATCCTCACGGAATCCCATATCAAGCATCTCATCAGCTTCATCTAATATAACCATAGATACAGAATCAAACTTAACAGTCTTCCTTCTCATATGATCCATAACTCGTCCCGGAGTTCCAACAATAATCTGTACGCCGGCTTTTAAAGACTTAATCTGTCTTACGATCTCTTGTCCGCCATATACCGGTAACACCTTAATGTCGCTCATGTACTTGGCAAGCTTTCTTATTTCTTCTGCAACCTGTACTGCAAGCTCTCTTGTAGGGCAGAGTACAATTGCCTGTGGTTTCTTAACATCTGGATTAATCTTCTGTAACATAGGGATAGAGTACGCAGCAGTCTTACCTGTTCCGGTCTGTGCCTGTCCGATAACATCAATTCCTTCCAATACTGCAGGAATAGCCTGTGTCTGTATAGGAGATGTCTCCTCAAAGCCCATATCCTCTACCGCTCTTAAAATTCTTTCATCAATATTTAATTCATCAAATTTCATTCTTTAATCTCCATTTCTATAACTTGTTAATTTTACATTACAGAAAGCCATAAGTCAAAGTAATAATTGCATTTTATTTCTTGTACATATATAATCGTTTTAAATATCAATTCAGCCTTCACCAGAGGATACTGTCCGTCTAGGGCATACGCCCTCAAGGATTGCTGCACTTAGTGGGAGTAAATGCCGCTATCTACAAAGTTTATTGCGGTGTGCATCAGCAAACGCGCTTCGCTTGAACGAGCTTTAGCACACCGCTCTTATGTATATAGCGGCATTAACTCCCACACAGTTCGCAATATATCGGGCGTATGCCCTAGACGGACAGTATCGCGGCAGTGTCCAGATGTCGAATGAACATAAACAATCAAAGAAGCCCCAGACTGGATGCAGCAAATTAGCAATCCTGGCGGGTTTTACGAAGCATGCCTGCACAATGACAGACTAAATGCACATATCCACCTCTGGTGAAGGCTGGATACATATAATAAAAGGAGTATGTATGATTTTATCTTGTAATAATATTAGTAAATCTTTTGGAACGGATGTCATTATCAAGTCCTGTTCGTTTAATATAGAAGACCATGAGAAGGCTGCCATTGTTGGAATCAATGGTGCAGGTAAATCTACTCTGTTAAAGATTATCACCGGTGAAGAACCTGCTGATACAGGCATTGTCACTCTTGCTAAGGATAAGACTCTTGGTTATCTTGCTCAGCAGCAGGACCTTCAGTCTGACAGAAGCATTTATGATGAGCTTCTTTCTGTAAAGCAGTATATCCTTGATATGGAGAGTGAATTAAGAAGAATTGAGGCTGCCATGAACAGTGCTTCAGGTGATGAGCTTGATGCTCTTATGAACAGATACACCAATCTTAATCATGAATTCGAGATGAATAACGGTTACGCATATAAAAGCGAGATTACAGGCGTACTTAAAGGTCTTGGTTTTGCTGAAGAGGATTTCTCTTTACATGTAAACACCTTATCCGGTGGCCAGAAAACCCGTGTATCTCTAGGCAAGCTATTACTTTCCAAACCTGATATTATTATGCTTGATGAGCCTACCAACCACCTTGATATGGAATCTATAAGCTGGTTAGAGAATTACCTTCTTAATTACAATGGTGCAGTTCTTATCGTTGCACACGACAGATATTTCCTTGATAAGATTGTAAGCAAAATTATCGAGATTGATAACGGTGACTGTACTGTATTTTCTGGTAATTACACAGATTATGCCTCAAAGAAGGCAATTCTTCGTAATATGAAGTTAAAGGAATACTTAAATCAGCAGCGTAATATCAAACATCAGGAAGAGGTTATTGCCAAGTTAAAGCAGTTTAACCGTGAGAAATCCATCAAACGTGCGGAGAGCCGTGAAAAAATGCTTGATAAGATTGAGGTTGTTGACAAACCAGTTGAGCTTAATGCCAGGATGAACATTAAACTTGAGCCATCTGTTATAAGTGGTAATGATGTCCTTACTGTTACTGACCTTACCAAATCGTTTGACGGCAATACTCTTTTTAATAATATTAATTTTGAGATTAAGCGTGGTGAACGTGTTGCTTTAATAGGTAATAACGGAACTGGTAAGACTACTATATTAAAGCTTATTAACGGCATTATCCCGCCAGACAGCGGAAGCATTTATCTTGGTGCTAAAGTTGCCATCGGTTATTATGATCAGGAACACCATGTTCTTGACCCTGACAAGACTCTTTTTCAGGAGATTCAGGACGCATATCCTGACCTCAACAATACACAGATAAGAAATACTCTTGCAGCATTTCTTTTTACTGATGATGATGTATTCAAATATATCCGCGATTTAAGTGGTGGTGAACGCGGACGTGTTTCACTGGCAAAGCTTATGCTTTCCAATGCCAACCTGCTTATTCTCGATGAGCCTACTAACCACCTTGATATTGTATCCAAGGAAATTCTTGAGAACGCCCTTAACAGCTACACTGGCACAATTCTTTATGTCTCACACGACAGATACTTTATTAATGCAACAGCAACAAGAATAATTGAACTCACTAACCGGAATATTGTTAATTATATTGGTAATTATGATTATTATCTGGAAAAAAGGGATATACTTACAGCAAAGGCTTCCCCTGATGCACAATTGAGTTCTTCTGATAACACTACCAAAAAAGATTCAAAGCTCTCATGGCAGCAGTCGCGTGAAGAACAAAATAAGCTTAAGAAAAAGCAGAATGAAATTAAGAAAACCGAAATAAGAATTGCTGAAATTGAAGACAGATTATCCGCTATTGATACAGAATATTCAGATCCTTCAATAGGCAGTAATACAGCCCGTTTAATGGAACTTCATAATGAATCCACTCAACTAAAGAAAGAATTAGACGAACTGTATGAACACTGGGAAGAATTAATGGATGAAATGTAAGTATTTACATTCAGCAAAAAGTGCCAAAAATCCCCATTTTGAGCCACTTTTTATTGACAAATCATGAATCTAGGAGTATAAATAATCTATACTTATTATTACTTAATTTTTTAAGGAGGACAATTAAATCATGAATAAGACAGAATTAGTTGCTGCTATCGCAGAAAAGGCTGGACTTTCTAAGAAGGACGCTGAAGGTGCTGTTAAGGCTTTCACAGATACTGTTGCAGAGCAGTTAAAGGCTGGCGAGAAGATTCAGTTAGTAGGTTTCGGTACATTTGAAGTTGCTGAAAGAGCTGCTAGAACAGGAAAGAATCCTCAGACAGGCGAAGCTATTAAGATTCCTGCTTCTAAGGCTCCAAAGTTCAAGGCTGGTAAGGCTTTAAAGGATGTTGTTAACACACCTGCAGCTCCAGCTAAGAAGTCTAAGAAGAAGTAATTAATTATGACTTTTAAAGGCTGTCACTTATGTGGCAGCCTTTTTTCTCTTTATTTAATTAAGTTCATGAAATCGAGGTTTATTAATTATGGAAATCGAACGCAAGTATCTTGTGTCAGGCATCCCTGACAATATAGATTCTTATCCCTGCCGCTTTATTGAACAGGGCTATCTTAACACTGCTCCTGTTGTCCGTGTAAGACGCGACAATGATAATTACTATCTCACTTATAAGGGTGGCGGAATGATGGCTAGGGAAGAATATAATCTTCCACTTAACAAAGAAGCCTATGAACATCTGATTAAGAAAGCTGATGGCAATATCATCACCAAGAAGCGTTATGAAATCCCTGATGGCAATGGATATACTATTGAACTTGACATATTTGAGGGGCTCTTTGCTGGCACTATCCTTGCAGAAGTTGAATTTCCAACTATCGAAGCTGCTAATTCATACTCTGCCCCTTCATGGTTTATTGATGATGTTACTAATGATCCTGCTTATCATAACAGTAATATGAGCAGAAAAGTTTTCTAATATAGAGGTCTGGAATATGGATAAAGAAACTATGTTTGAATATATTCAACGGCTTAAGCTTGCAGTAATAACTCTTTTCAAATGGTTATTCTGCTCGGTTGTATGTGGCTGTTTTATTGGTGCTGTCGGTGCTGTATTTCACCTGATGCTTGGTTATGTAGGCAGCCTGCGCGTTGAATACCCATTTTTACTATTCGGACTGCCTGTTGCCGGTATCATCATTGTATTCATGTACAATATAGTCCATGAAGCTGGAAACCGTGGAACTAACCTTGTCATAACCGCAATACAGTCGAATGATGAAGTCCCGGGAAGAGTTGCTCCCCTTATAATTGTATCAACACTGCTTACCCATCTGTGTGGTGGTTCTGCCGGACGAGAAGGTGCTGCACTTCAGGTAGGAGGTGCAATAGGCAATACATTTGCAAAGCTGTTTAAATTCGATGAGAAAGATACACGAATTATGATTATGTGTGGCATGAGTGCCTGTTTCTCGGCACTTTTCGGAACACCTATTGCGTCAGCTGTTTTCTCCATGGAAGTAATCAGCGTCGGTGTTATGTATTATGCTGCTTTAGTGCCATGCGTACTCGCTGCATTTATAGCACAGGGCATAGCCTCTGCACTAGGACTTGAATCTACACATTTTGTAGTTGATGAAATCGCTTCTTTTTCTTTTATTAATGGCAGTAAATTCATCATCATGTCCGTACTTTTTGCTCTTGCAAGCATTCTGCTGTGTGTTGTTTTACACGGTACTTCAAAGCTCTACACTGATTACATAAACAACCCATACATAAGAATAATTATTGCCGGTGCTCTTGTTATTGCCATGCGTTACATATTTGGCACAACTGATTATCTCGGTGCAGGCTCAGATATTATTGCAAGAAGCTTTGTAACAAGTTGTGCATGGTATGTATTCCTTTTAAAAATGCTGTTTACAGCCGTAACTTTGGGCGGTGGATTCAAAGGTGGCGAAATTGTTCCTACTCTTTTCGTGGGTGCAACGCTTGGAAGCTTCTTAGCACCTATATTCGGACTCCCTGTCGGATTATGTGCAGCATGTGGTATGGTAAGTGTGTTCTGCGGAGTAACTAACTGCCCCCTCACATCATTCATTCTATCTATTGAGATGTTTGGTGCATCAACAATGAAATTCACAATTCTGTGTATTGCATTAAGTTATCTGTTATCCGGATATTACAGCCTGTATAACAGCCAGAAAATCGTCTATTCTAAGTATAAGACAGAATATATAAACCGCCGGTCCCATTGACCTGTACAGGTCAAAGAACCGACGGTTCTTTTATTGGAGGGCTGCTATTTACACATATCTCCAGTCTTCTATCCGAAACTGTATTGAAACAATCCCATTATATTCATTAATATCCGGGTAATACACCATAGATATCTTCCTTCCAACCTCTGGTATCTCCTGTCCGTCTAATTTGAACTTGATTGCTGTCACCAGCTTGCCATGCTCACTTTCTAACTGACATCTTAATACATTTTTATTTTTCCCAATCACAGTTGACTGTCTTACAGTAAGATTTCTGTCTGCAAACACTGGTTTTTCATTACCTTTTCCGAAAGGCTGCAGCTTCTCAAACTGCTTTATCAGCTTTATATCAACATAATCAACCGGCATAGGCACATCTATCCACACTGTAGGGGTAAGAACATTTTCTGTCATTGTCTGGTTCTCATTCAGTCCTTTCCTGAATTCATCAATTTTATCAATATCAAGCGATATTCCGGCAGCCATTGGATGTCCACCATATTTGTTAAGGAGCTTACCACATTTGCTTATCTCCTCAAACATGTTATAGCCTTCTATTGAACGCCCTGAACCCTTTGCACCATCTTCTGCTTTAGTGATTACTATTGAAGGCCTATAGAATTTTTCTCTTACTCTTCCGGCAATTATTCCCGCAACACTTTCATGGCAGTCAGGAAGATACACAACTAACACCTTGTCGTCTTTTAGTTCAGTGTTCTCAACCTGTTCAATTGCAATAGCGGCATATTCTTCTGTTATATCTTTTCTTTCAACATTAAGTGTGCGAAGCTCTAAAGCCTTATTTCTCGCGTCTTCCATATCTGTAGTAAGAAGCAGTTCAATGGCTCTTCTTGCTGAATCAAGTCTTCCTGTTGCGTTAAGACATGGACCTATAACAAATCCTATGTGATATGAGCTTATCTTGTCTATCTCAAGCTCACACGCCTCTACAAGTGCTCTTATACCAATATTAGTAGTTACTGCCAGATGCTTTAAACCATATTTGACAATTACCCTGTTCTCATCTGACAGATCAACTACGTCTCCTATTGTTGCAATTGCCATAAGCTCTGCATATTCTTCAAGCCATGCAGGATTAAGCCCGCATTTTTCATAAAGTATCTTAATTACTTTAAATGCGACTCCTGCTCCACACAGCTTATCAAATGGATATGGGCAGTCCTCCTGTTTAGGATTAACGATTGCATCTGCCTGTGGTACTTTATGTATCTTTTCACCATCAACATAGTCAAACGGAATATCATGATGGTCAGTTACAATCACTGTCATTCCCTTTTCTTTAGCATATTTAATCTGCTCAATCGCAGCAATTCCATTATCGCATGTAATGATTGTATCTGTGCCATTATTATATGCTTCATCTATTAAGTGCTCATTAATACCATATCCGTCAATAATTCTGTCTGGTACTGCAAATGTTACATCTGCTCCTGCAGCCTTTAGCCCTTTGTAGAGAATTGTTGTTGAACATATTCCATCTATATCATAATCACCGATAATATGTATTTTCTTTCCTGCTTGTATCTTGTCTGTGAGGATATCAACACATTTGTCTGCATCCTTTAATAAATGTGGTGAATGCATGTCATCCACCGTTCCATTAAGATACATATTTATCTGCTCATACGTTTCTAACCCTCTGTTACGGATAATTCTCGCCATAACCTGGTCAATGCCAAATCTTTCCCCAATTGCTTTGAAATCAGCTTTCTTGGTGTATACTCTCCAGTTGCTTTCCACTCTTTTCTCCCTGTTTCATTATTAAACCAATTATGGCGGGAACTGATATACAATCCCCGCCATGTCATAAACTTATTGTATCTGTTAATTAAACCTGAGAACCGTCTTCAAAAACCTCTTTCTTAGAAGCTGCTTTTTTATTATTCTCTTCTACAACGCCTCTCTTCTTACCACCCATTACATACCACATAGCACTTGTTAAGCATACTGATGAGTAAGCACCAACAACAATACCTACGATAAGTGGAAGTGTGAACTCCTTAACAGAAGTTACACCCATAATGAAAAGAACTATAAGCATTATAAGTGTTGTTATAGATGTATATACTGTTCTTGACATTGTACTTGTAATTGATGAATTAACAAGCTCTGTAATGTTAGTCTTTGAATTAGCTGTCTTTAACTGCTCTCTTATTCTGTCAAAGATAATAATTGTACCGTTAATAGAGTAACCTACTATTGTAAGCATACATGCAATAAATGTTGTTCCAACCGGAATTCTTGCAAATGCATAGAATGCAAGAACAACAAGTACATCATGAAGAAGTGCTAATACAGCAGCTAATGCGAATCTGATATCACGGAATCTTACAAAGATGTATATAAGCATACAGATTGTAGCAAGTATAACCGAAAGAATAGCATCTCTCTTAACTGTTGCAGAAACTGATGAACTGATTGTATCTGTCTCAACAATTGTTCCATCCTTGATTGGGTACTTAGCAGTAACCGCATTTTCAATAGCTTCTCTCTGGTCAAGTGAAAGATCAGATGTCTTGAAAGAAACCTGTGTTGAATCTGCAACCTTCTGCTGCTGAACCTCTGTAATACCTGCAGCATCTCTGATTACAGGAATGATGTTATCCTCAATCTCTTCTGCTGTATACTCTTTATCAAATGTAAATATTGTTGTTGAACCACCAACAAACTCAAGACTGAAATTCAATGCTCTGTTTCCAAGACCAGCCTGAACTGCCATAGTTATGATTCCAGCAGCAATAACTACTGCTGAACCAATTGCAGCCCATTTCTTAATACTAAGAACATCAAGAGTCTTTCTGTATACATTCTTACCATACCACTTAGCGTCTCTTATACCAAAGTTATATAAGAGTTTCATTATAACCTTAGTAATAACAAGTGATGTAAAGATTGAAACGATATTACCAACAGCAAGTGTTGTAGCAAAGCCCTTAACTGGACCTGTACCGAATATGTACAATACTAAAGCTGCGATAAGTGTTGTTACGTTACCATCTACGATAGATGATGTTGCCTTGTTATAACCTGAAAGGATAGCATTCTCTACAGACTTTCCGGCACCAATCTCTTCTCTTATTCTTGTATAGATAATAACATTACCATCTACCGCCATACCAATACCAAGAATAATACCTGCAATACCTGGAAGTGTAAGAGTAAGATCATATACACTTACAAGGAATAAAACAAGTGCTGTATAGATAATCAGTGATAATGTTGCAACAAGTCCAGGAATTCTGAACATAACAATCATGAATAAGCAAAGTAATGCAAGACCTATAGCAGCTGCAATTAAACTTGTCTTGATTGCTGCATGTCCAAGCTGTGCACCAACAATGTTAGAGCTTACTTCCTCAAGTGTAAGAGGAATTGAACCAACTCTTATATATGTTGCAAGGTTATCTGCCTCATCGAATGATTCCATACCTGTGATAGTTGCTGTACCACCTGATATAGCTGTCTTAACGTTAGGTGCACTTACAACTTCTCCATCATATACAATATATATTCTTTTACCGATATTAGCTGATGTTGCATCGTAGAACTTAGTTGATCCCTCATCTGTAAATGTAAGCTGCACTCCATAAGGAGTATCTTCCTGACTATTAGTATCTGTGTAAGCCTGTGCAGCTTTTACATCAGAACCTGTAAGTAGTGGTGTGTAGTCATTTCCCTGTGAAAATGCTGTATATCCTGTGGAATCAAGGAATTCCAATGAACCTGGTGTACCAAGTTCCTTAAGAATCTCATTAGCATCTGTTACTCCAGGAATCTCAACAGTGATTCTGTTATCACCTTCCTTATAAACCTGTGACTCTGTACTCTTTCCTTCTACTCGCTTCTGAAGCTTATAGATAGTATCCTCTACATCCTGTGATGTAAAGTTATCTTCCTTAATCTGGTATGTGATACTTACACCACCGGCAAGATCAAGACCAAGATCTATATCATAAGTGCTTCCGTATCCCTTTCCATTTAGTCCGAAAAATGCTGTTAATACAAGTCCAACCAGTAAAACAGCAACGATTATTGAATAAATAATCTTCTTAGGTAAACTGTACTTCATGTTAAAAACTCTCCCTTTTACTTATTCTTCCTCAGCCATGGCTGCACGAATCATTATTGCACATTCTATACGCTTTTTCTGAAGTTCACATCCAACATCATACGCATCATTAATGTTACCATGGAAGTTATATGAGTTAGCTGCACAACCACCACTGCAATAGAACTTGGCAAAACAATTCTTACATTTTTCCTTTGAATAGACATTGCTATTCTTAAACATATCTCTGATGTCCGGTCTTACTATTCCATCATCGACATTACCCATAAGGAAATCTTCATTGCCAACAAACTGATGACACGGGTAGAAATCTCCCCAAGGTGTAACTGCAAGATACTCACAGCCTGAACCACATCCTGACAATCTCTTGGCAACACATGGACCACCATTAATATCTATCATAAAGTGGAAGAAATTAAAGCCTTTACCAGCCTTCTTTCGCTTAATGATTTCTTTCGCAAGTATATCATACTGTTCGCAAAGAACCGGAATATCCTCTTCTCTTATAGCATATGAATCTGTCGGCTGCGCAACAACAGGCTCAACAGATATCTGCTCAAATCCCTCATCAGCAAGATGAAGAACATCTTCTGAAAAATCCAGATTATTATGTGTAAATGTTCCTCTTACATAATAATTCATCTGATTTCTGCTCTCTGCCACTTTCTTGAACTTAGGCATTATAATGTCATATGAACTTCCATGATTGTTTCTTGTAGGACGCATAAGGTCGTTAATCTCCTTACGTCCATCAATACTAAGAACAATATTGCTCATTTCCTTATTGGCGAAATCAAGAATCTCGTCATTAAGAAGAATACCATTAGTCGTAAGTGTGAATCTGAACTTCTTATTATTAGCTTCTTCTATGCTTCTTCCATATTCAACAAGCTGCTTAACAACCTCGAAATTCATAGTTGGCTCACCGCCAAAGAAGTCTACCTCAAGATTCTTTCTTGAGCCTGAATTGGCAACAAGGAAATCAAGAGCCTTCTTTCCTACCTCGTAGCTCATAAGAGCTCTTCTTCCATGATATTCGCCTTCTTCTGCAAAGCAATATTTACATGCAAGATTACAGTCATGTGCTATATGAAGGCATAAAGCCTTAACAACTGTAGGTCTGTCTTTAAAATTGTCTATATATGGTTCATATATATCTTCTGTAAAGAGCTGGCCTGCTTCCTTAAGTTCGCCAATCTCTTCATATGCTTCTTTAATATCCTGAACAGAATATCTGTCTCTAAGTGCATCTGTAATCTGCTCAAGCGTATTATTCTCGTAAAGTCCTATAATATCGTATACCATGTCATCAACAACATGTACTGAGCCGCTGTTGACATCCAATACAATGTTATAGCCGTTATTCTTATACTGATGTATCATTTAAAAATAGCCTCCAAACCGTAAATGTTCTCAATGCATTTACGAAAAATAAGAGAGTGCAGAATAGTTCGACACTCTCTTACTAAAAATACTAGTTATTCTTATTCTCACAGCTCTGGTTACCAACTGTGCAAGATGTCTTACATGCTGACTGGCATGATGTCTGGCACTCGCCACATCCGCCGTGCTTCATTGTATCCTTTAATACGCGGTTGCTGATTGTCTTAATATGTTTCACGACAATACCTCCTTCATATATTCAAATTATATCGTATTATATCATGTACAAGTCTTATTTTCAATCATTTATTCTAAAGATTTGTTCAGATAATCATTCTTCTTTTAAAAGTCTTTCTACAATTTTTATGTATTTTGCATTAAATACAGCTACTTTTCTTATATTTTTACATAAATTATTGTTTTATATTATTAAGATATGCTATGTATTTATAGGAGATTATTATGTTTACATCTAAAGATTTAAAGAAACTTATTATTCCATTGATATTTGAGCAGTTACTTGCTGTGAGTGTCGGCTTTGTTGATACATTCATGGTATCTATTGCAGGTGAAGCAGCCGTTTCCGGTGTCGCTCTTGTCGATAATATAAGCAACCTGCTTATCCAGATATTATCAGCCCTTGCCACTGGCGGTGCTGTTGTATGCAGTCAGTATCTTGGAAGTAAGAATATAGATATGTCAAAGAAATCTGCTGGACAGCTTATATTTATTATGAGTACACTGTCGGCTTTGCTGATGGTGATATCACTTATTGGAAATCATGGGATTATTAATTTCATATTTGGTAAGATTGAAAAAGATGTTTTTGAAAGTGCAAGTATTTATTTTTACATAACAGCAGTTTCTTACCCTTTCTTAGGTGTATATAATGCTGGTGCTGCTCTTTTCAGAAGCATAGGAAACAGTAAGATAAGCATGAACACAAGTCTTATCATGAACATAATTAATATATGTGGAAATGCTTTATTTATATTTGTGTTCAATATGGGCGTTGCAGGTGTAGCTTTAGCAACTCTTATATCCAGAATTATATCTGCAATAATTATTATTGCTCTTATGTTTAAAGCTGAATCTGCAATAAGAATAAAGTCTGGCAGGGATTTTCTGCCATGCCCTTCTATTATCAGGAAGATTCTTTCAATTGGTCTTCCGAGCGGATTGGAAAACGGCATGTTCCAGATAGGAAAGCTCTCTGTTTCAAGCCTTGTATCAACATTTGGCACTGCTGCCATCGCCGCCAACTCAGTTGCCAACTCAGTTACAATGTTTGCCAATATTCCGGGTAACGCAATCGGCATGGCAATGATTACCGTTATCGGTCAGTGTATTGGTGCCAAGAAACCTGATGAGGCCAAAAGATATGGCAAGAAGCTTATGTTTATTGCATACGCAGGTATTCTTGCAACCAACATTATAATGACAATAGTTGCCGTTCCTGTGGTAGGACTTTTCCATCTGTCACCGGAAGCAACAAAAACAGGTTTAAGTCTTATCCATTGCTTCTCTCTCGTTGCAATATTTATATGGCCACTAAGCTTTACTATGCCTAACGCACTCCGTGCAGCCGGTGATGCCAAGTACACAATGATGGTAAGTATCTTCTCCATGTGGGCGTTCCGAGTAGGAAGCAGCTACCTACTCGGTGGCACACTTGGTCTTGGCGTGCTTGGTGTATGGTTCGGTATGTTTATCGACTGGGGATTCCGCTCACTTGCATTCCTGATAAGGTTTCTTCGTGGAAAATGGACGCAGAAGGCGGTTATCTGATGATAATTATATGACAGTCTGATGTCTGGGAACTGTCTCTTAACACTGGATATCTACTGTCAGATGGACGACAAGTCGTCTAATTCTGGATATACAATGTCATTTGCGTGCTGAATATACTTATAAACTGCGTTAACCAGGTTACTTTACATATATTATTACGCTCGACCTATAAGAACAATTAAAATGTATGATTAATAGGTACTATTTCTACTTAATTTCTTTTTAATTCAGCTTGAATAACGAAAAAGCCTATAAGATGTATGCATCTTTTACATCTTATAGGCTTTTTAACGTTTATCTTAGTAGTTATTTATCAAAATTACCTATCAAGCACCTCATAATGCGACTACCTATAGGTATCACATCAATAAAAAAGTTCCTGCCAATCAGGCGCTTTGAGCCCGCCGGTACTTAATGAGCGTGTAACGCGAATTTAGTACCGCTGCGAGGCGAGAGCAGCGAAAGCGTGCCTGATTGGCAGGAACTTATTTTATTTCTTACCAGCTTATTACTTCGTGTCCGTCCTCTGTTACAAGAACCTGAATTTCCCACTGTGCTGAAGGAAGTCCATCAGCTGTAGATACTTCCCAGCCGTTCTTTTCATCTGTAACAACATTTACCTTACCCATATTAACCATAGGCTCTATTGTAAACATCATTCCCGGAGCCATAACCATGTCTGTTCCTTTTCTAGTGTTATACCCAACCCAAGGATCTTCATGGAATTCAAGTCCGACTCCATGACCGCCGATTTCTCTTACAACAGTATATCCATTAGCATATGCATGGTCATGTACTGCCTGTCCCATATCACCTAAGAATCCCCAAGGTTTAACCTGCTCAAGTCCTAATTCAACACATTCCTTAGTAACATCAACAAGCTTCTTTACCTCAGGCTTAACATCACCTATACAGAACATTCTTGATGAATCTGAAAAATATCCATGAAGAATTGTAGAACAGTCAACATTTACAATATCACCTGACTTAAGGATAACATCCTTAGATGGAAATCCGTGGCATACCTGCTCATTAACAGATGTACACACACTGTAAGGATATCCTTCATAATTAAGTGGTGCTGGAATTCCTCCCATATCAGTAGTTACATCATATACAATCTTATCAATCTCAGCAGTGTTCATGCCTTCATGTATTGCTGCTGCAACCGCATCAAGGCATGCTACATTTATCTTAGCACTCTCTTTAATCTTCTCAATCTGTTCAGGTGTCTTGATTAACTTGTGTGATGGCACAATATGTCCAATATCCTCAAGATATCTTAACTTATCGTCAAATGCTTCATGACACGCTTTGTATTTCTTACCACTGCCGCACCAGCAATGGTCGTTTCTTCCTAATTTCTTAATCATTGTTCTGCCTTCCTGTTACATATATTATAATCATACACAACTATAAGGCTTTCTTAATATTTTTTCAATATCTGTTTCAAATGATTAATCATTATTAACATTAAAAGCCCTGATTCCCGGATATACCGCACTGGCGCCAAGCTGTTCCTCAATTCTTAAAAGCTGGTTATACTTAGCAACTCGCTCTGACCTTGAAGGAGCACCTGTCTTAATCTGGCAAGTGTTAAGAGCAACAGCGAGGTCTGCAATTGTTGTATCTGCTGTCTCACCTGATCTGTGTGAGCTGATTGCTGTATATCCAGCCTTATGAGCCATCTTGATGGCTTCAAGTGTCTCTGAAACTGAACCAATCTGATTAAGCTTGATAAGAATTGCATTACCTGCTCCAAGTTCAATTCCCTTAGAGAGTCTCTCTGTATTAGTAACAAAAAGATCATCACCTACAAGCTGAACCTTATCTCCAAGTCTGTCTGTAAGCTTCTTCCAGCCTTCCCAGTCCTCTTCATCAAGACCATCTTCAATAGATATAATAGGATACTTCTCACATAATTTAGCCCAGTGCTCAATAAGCCCCTCTGCTGTATACTCTGTTCCAGCCTTAGGAAGCTTGTAATAACCCTTTCCTTTCTCACTCTTCCACTCTGAAGAAGCTGCATCCATTGCAATCCTAAAATCCCTGCCCGGCTTATATCCAGCCTTTTCTACTGCCTGTAATATTGTCTCAATTGCTTCCTCATCTGACTTAAGTGCCGGAGCAAAGCCACCCTCATCGCCTACAGAGGTTGCAAGTCCTCTTTCTTTAAGTATAGCTGCAAGTGCATGAAATACCTCTGCACACCATCTTAGGCATTCCTTAAAGCTTGGTGCCCCAACGGGCATAATCATGAATTCCTGAACATCAAGCCCACTTGATAATGCATGGCAGCCTCCATTAATAATATTCATCATTGGAACAGGAAGCCTGTTTCCTGATACTCCGCCTAGAAATCTGTAAAGAGGAATATCAAGAGAGACAGATGCTGCTCTTGCTGCTGCAATAGATACCGCAAGAATAGCATTTGCACCAAGATTAGACTTATCCTTAGTTCCATCAGCTTTAATCATCGCTGCATCAACTGCATATATATCAGATGCATCTATTCCAAAGAGGCAGTCATTAATAACAGTGTTTATGTTCTCTACTGCCTTAGTAACACCCTTTCCCAAATATCTTGACTTATCCTTATCTCTTAACTCAAGCGCCTCAAATTCACCTGTAGATGCTCCTGAAGGTGCTGCGCCTCTTCCAACAGTTCCATCCGCAAGATAAACCTCTGCCTCAACTGTAGGATTGCCTCTTGAATCAAGAATTTCTCTGCCTATAACCTTTTCAATCTCTAAATATGCTGCCATATAATCCTCCTAAACAAATGCTTTGTAATCATTCAAGTTAGTTTCTTCTAACTTTAACAATACAATTCTAGCATTATACAACCAAATCTACAATGCAAGAAAATGGGAAGTTTTCTCATTAAAAAACTTCCCATTCATAATTATATCCAGCTATTTAGTTTGTATACACATAAATAATTATTTTTCCATCTTCTGTAAAAATGCTTTGGTTCTTTCATTACTTGGATTGTCAATAACATCCTCCGGCTTTCCCTGCTCAACAATAACTCCGCCATCCATGAATATTACCCTGTCTGCAACTTTTCTTGCAAACTCAATCTCATGTGTAACTATAATCATTGTCATCTTTTCATCAGCAAGCTGTCTTAAAACCTTAAGAATTCCTGCAGTAATCTCAGGGTCAAGTGCTGATGTAGGCTCATCAAAGAAAAGCATTTCAGGATTCATTGCAAGTGCTCTTGCTATCGCAACTCGCTGCTGCTGTCCTCCTGACAACTGGCATGGATAACTGTTCTCCTTGCCATCAAGTCCAACTTTCTTTAAAAGCTCTTTGGCTTCTTTCTCTACTTCATTCCTGTCCCTTTTCTGGACACAGACAGGTGCATCAGTAACATTTTTCATAACTGTATAATGTGGAAAAAGATTAAAATTCTGGAATACAAGTCCATATGTATTCTTGATTTCTCTTAACTCTTTCTTTCCAACATACACTGAGGCTCCGTCCTTGTCCTCACATGCAGTTTCACCACCTAACTTAAGAGTTCCAGAATCCATTGTCTCAAGAAGTGTTGCACAGCGAAGCAGTGTTGATTTACCTGAACCGGAAGGTCCAAGAATTGCAACAACCTCGCCCTCATTAACTTCCATTGATATATCCTTAAGCACCTCAGTATCGCTGAAGGATTTTTTCAAATGTGTTATCTCTAATAATTTCTTCATTATAAAATCCTCCTTAATCAAAATACTGCATACGCTTTTCTAATTTTTCCATAACCATAGCAACAAGGAAATTGAAAATGTAATAGAACAATCCTGCTATGAATAATGGCATGATACTTGCTGTTGAAGCCGCTACCTGCTTGGCAAGAGTAAACATTTCTGTATAAGCAAGTGCAAATGCAAGTGATGTATCCTTAACAAGTGTTATGACCTCGTTAGTAACCGGAGGAAGCACTCTCTTTACCATCTGAGGAAATATAATCTTCCAGAAGGTCTGTACCTTGGAGTATCCAAGCACCTCTGCTGCCTCATACTGTCCCTTAGGTATGCTCTCAATTCCACCTCTGTATATTTCTGCAAAATATGCTGCATAATTAAGCGCAAATCCGATAATTACAGCATAGAATCTGTATGTTGCCGTAACCTTCATTCCAAACAGATAATATGGTCCGAAGAACACAACAAGAAGCTGTAACATAAGAGGAGTTCCTCTCATTATAGATATGTATATTCTTGCAATCCATCTTACAATACCTATTCTTGACTTTCTTATTTCACATACAAGAAGTCCTAAAGGCATCGAGAATATAAGTGTTAAGAAGAATATTGCAAGAGTTGCTAACATTCCTGATGAAAGCTGCTTAACTATATCCACAAGTCTTTCACCAAATGAAGCCTTAGTAGTACTGGTGCTGTCAAGAAGATATGCACTGTCTGTTCCTTCTTCTCCAAGACATACGCTGTCTGTAAGTCCCCATTTCTCAGCAATCTTGTCAAATGTGCCATCTGCAAGCATATCATTAAGGCTTGTCTGAACCTCATCTCTTAATGCTGTATTACCTAACTTAAAACCAATACCATACTGTTCTGATGAAACAGTCTCATCAAGCATTGTGAACTTATTACCTCTCTGTTCAAGCTGGTACTTTGCAACGCCCATATCCATACATACAGCATCTGCTGAACCTGATTCAAGATTCATAAATGCTGAGTTATAATCAGATACCTGCTGAAGTGTCTTAAATTGTGCCGCAAGTGCAAGATTTTCTTCTGTTGCATCCTCTCCTGTAAATGCTGCAAGAGCTGATGAATCAGCCTGTACAATGACAACCTTACCCTTAAGGTCTTCTAACTTCTTTATTCCTGAACCGGATTTAACTATAACAACCTGTGAATTATCAATATATGCCTTAGACCATGTATACTCACGTTCTCTTCCATTAAGCGTGAATCCGTTCCATATACAGTCAATAGAACCTGAACTAAGCTCCATATCTTTAGAATCCCAGTCAATAGGCTGCTTAACCAGATTCCAGCCATTTCTTTCACATACCTCCTGTGCAAGATCCAGGTCAAAACCTACATACTCTCCACTATCATCCTTATAACCATAAGGTGGGAATTCCGCATCAAATCCTACTGTAAATGTAGTTCGTCCATCATCACTTTTTTTATTACCGCACGCTGTGAACATTCCCACAATCACAGACAACATTGCCAGTAACAGGACGGCTTTTCTGATATTCTTAGCCATATAAAAATCCATGCCTTTCTCGCTTTAATACGCTTTCACTTTACCACAGTAAATCGAGCTTGTCTATTATAACATGAATTACCTGATAAAAACACTATAAATATTCTAAATAAGTCCAAAATTTCTCAATATAAATATCCACGCTGTAAGAGTCACACTTGAAAGTAATGTTGTAAGCACAACTATGCTTGATGACAGCACCTCGTCATTATCCATACCTTTAGCCATAACAAAGCAGGTAACTGTAGATGGTGAAGCAAGCATAATAAGAATTGCCATAAGTTCCTGATTACGAAATCCCATTTTTACTGCTATAGGAAGAAATATTGCTGCTAGACCCACGAGTTTTAAAAATGTAGCAATAACCGTAGGTTTAATCTTCTTAATTGCCTTTTTTCCTTCAAATGACGCACCAATACATATAAGTGCAACAGGTGTAGCTGTCTGCGCAATATTATTAATTGTCTTATTGATAATTACCGGATATCTTAATCCTGCAAGAGAAGATAACAATCCCAGCACAATTCCTATAATTATCGGATTAGTTACAATATTAAAGCACGCTTTTTTAATGTTTTCTTTCTTATCCGTAGATTGTTCTTCTGTGCTGCCATGACACTCAGGATGTGCCTTAAATGTAAGCACTATTACCGAAAATATATTAAACAACGGAACTGCAGCAACTATCATAAGTGGTGCCATTCCAGTGCTCTGGTACATATTCTGTATGAATGCCATTCCAAGTATCGCTGCACTGCTTCTGAATGATGCCTGCACAAATGCACCCTTCTGCGTATCATCCTTCATGAATATCTCTGTGCATATCCATATTCCGCTAAACATTATAGTAGTCACTATCATGCAGTACAGCACGAACTTAACGTCAAACTGCGATTTAAAATCTGCTGCTGCTAAATCCCTGAATAACAGTACTGGAAGTGCCACCTTAAATACATATTTATTAGCCACATTTGCAAAATGGTCATCTATAACGCCAAGCTGCTTTATTACCCAGCCAACTATCATAACTAAAAATATTGGTACCGTTGCATTTATACTATATAAGAAGCTGTCCATCTGTCTCTCCTTCTACTACTTATTAATATCAAGCCAGTATGTATGGTCAAGCGGGCCGCTGCCGCTTCCAAGATTAAGTCCTGCTTTCAATGCACCTGTCAGGTACTCTTTAGCCGCCTTCACACTTTCTTCTATTGATAATCCCTGTGCAAGATTAGCTGCAATGGCTGATGACAATGTACAGCCAGTTCCATGTGTGTTAGGATTATCAATCCTTTCTCCATTAAGCCACACTATACTGCCATCTACGCACAGACAGTCATTAGCTGTATGAACTGCATGTCCACCTTTTACTAAAACAGCTGCATGACCGCCTTTTGTCTTCAGATGTTCATATATCTTTATCGCTGCTTTCTTCATCGAATCTGCACTGTCAACAGTCATTCCTGTAAGAACCTCTGTCTCCGGAATATTAGGGGTTATAACATCTGCAAGCACCATCAGACGTTCTTTAAGAACCTCTGCCGCATCTTCCTTTATAAGTCTGCTTCCGCTTGTTGACACCATAACCGGGTCAAGAACGATATTTTTTGCCTTATATGTAATTAACGCATCTGCTATTGTTTCTATAAGTTCCTTTGACGCAACCATTCCTATCTTAACTGCATCAGGATATATATCTGTAAATATTGCATCAAGCTGTGCCTTAAGAAATTCAGGTGAAGATTCCGATATTCCTGTAACTCCTAAAGTATTCTGTGCTGTAAGGGCAGTAATTGCTGACATTCCATATACCTTATGTGCTGCAAATGTTTTTAAATCTGCCTGTATTCCTGCTCCACCACTGCAATCACTTCCTGCTATTGTTAATGCTGTATTCATATAATTCCCTTTCTACATCTATTCTCATCGCTGCCCGCACGACTGCGAACTTTCCATGTTTTCTCTCATCGCTGCAGGCACAAAAAAAGCACCGAGGTTACCTCGGTGCTTTTAGTGCAGTCGGCGGGACTTGAACCCGCACCCAAGCAATATGGACTAGATCCTTAGTCTAGCGCGTATGCCAATTCCGCCACGACTGCTTGTTTTGTTTTCGTGTCGTTCGCTGCTCGCTGACGACTTGATTATAATATCATCAGTCACACACATTGTCAACAACTTTTTTAAATTTTTTCAAAAAAATTCATATTTAACTTTTTTAGTCATTCATATTGACACATTTTAAATTCTCTTATAAAATATCAATGTTGCGTAACTTATATTAAGTTCGTTACATATTATATATGCAGAAGTGTCGGAATGGCAGACGAGCAAGATTCAGATTCTTGTGCGGGTTACCGCGTGTGGGTTCAAGTCCCATCTTCTGCACTAATTAAAAGAACCGTGTGATTTTGTGTCACACGGTTCTTTTTTCATATCAATTATATAACTTTCCTTTTTAATATCTCCTGCATAACAAAAGCCTTGCGCATCTCATTCTTATCAAACTTAATGTCATCAAGAATAGCTTTACCTCCCGTCTGACTCTGTGGAACAATCTCATCATTATATTCATGTCCGCAGTCATACTGTGTAAATGTGTGTCCGCCTGTCATATCAGAATAAGTTCCTGTGCTTCCTGCCTGCATAACTGGTGAATGAAATTCTGCTTTATCAAGTGTCTTCATTGCAGGTGCAGCATTATCTGCTGCTGGCGGTGGAGTAACATATTGCGGAACCGGTGCCTCTGCTCTATGCGAAGTAACATTCTTTCCATTAAAGTTATTTCTTGAACGAATCTCCTGCTTAAGCTTTTCAGTTTCTGCACTTGTCATCTTCTGAGTACCTGAATATGTCTGTACAGACGGATCAATGTACTGCTTTTCACCATAAGAATTCACCATGTATGGTGCAGACTGTGCATCGCTGTCATTCTTCTTATTCAGATTAGCACCATGGCTTAATGAGCCATTCCCGGAACTGTTATTCTGCATCTGATGCATATTACGACCATATTCTGGCACATTCTGGTTATGATCCTGCATATTCCGCTGGTGTTCCTGCATGCGCTCATTCTGCATTTTCTTAGCTTTCTTAATATTCGATATAATTATCAAAGCAAACACTGCCCAAACAATTAATATTTCCATAAAACCCGCTTTCCCTTTTAATTCACAAGTCCATTATATAGTTGCCGGCTTCTCTGTTTCTCCTGCTATCGACTGTCTCATCTTAGTATCAGCCTTTAAATTCTGAAGGTCATAATAATCCTTAAAGCCCATTCTGCCTGTTCTTAAAGCTTCAGCCAAAGCCTTAGGTACTTCTGCCTCAGCAGCTACAACGCTTGCTTTCATCTCCTGTTCAAGAGCAACAGCGGCTGCTCTTCTTTCCTCTGCCTTAGCCTGTGCAATATTCTTATCAGCCTCAGCCTGAAGGCTCTGAAGATGAGCGCCTATATTTCTTCCGATATCAACATCCGCAATATCAATAGAAAGAATCTGGAATGCTGTTCCAATATCAAGACCCTTCTGCAATATAGCCTTAGAGATAGAATCAGGATTCTCAAGCACGCTCTTGTGCGAATCTGCTGAACCAACTGTTGTTACAATACCCTCACCGACTCTGGCAATTACAGTAGCCTCGCCTGCACCACCAACCAACTGGTTAATATTAGTTCTAACAGTGACTCTTGCCTTAACTAACAGTTCAATACCATCCTTGGCAACTGCTGAAATATTAGGTGTCTCAATAACCTTAGGATTAACACTCATTCTGACAGCCTCTAAAACATCACGACCTGCAAGGTCGATAGCTGCAGCCATCTCAAATGGTATGTTCATACCAGCTCTGCTTGATGCAATAAGTGCATTAACAACAGCATCTACATGGCCACCTGCCATATAATGTGACTCGAGCTGATTAGTGTTAAGCTGTAATCCGGCTTTTCTTGCCTGAATAAGTGGAAGCACAATTCTTGCTGGCGGAACCTTTCTCAGTCTCATACCGATAAGAGTTCCTATACCGACATGGCTTCCTGATGCTAATGCTGTAATCCATAATCTCATTGGTACAAATGCGAATAACAATATAAGCAGTACCACAATAATGATTGGAATAATTGGAATGTAAGGCATAATTAATCCCCCTTTATATATTTTGATTTTCAAAAATATTATTACATATAATGAGAAAAAATGCCACATTTATATAGAATCATTTTAAAAAATCTGCTATAGTAATTAGTAATCGATAATTTTTTGTCAATCATTACAAAGGAGGTTTCATTATGTTATCTAATGATGCTACTATTCAGAATATCAAGCATGAAATCCTGTATGAGGTTGCCAAGCTCGCATATGCAGGAAGGTTTGAAGAAGAAAAGGACGAACTGGCATACAAGATGTTTCCCGGTCCTAAAGCAAGATTCCGCTGTTGTGTATATAAAGAAAGAGAAATCGCAAGACAGCGAATCCGCCTTGCAGAAGGCAAATGTCCAACAGAAAGTGACCATCCGGGTGCCAATAACATAATCCAGGTAATTGAAGCCGCATGTGCCGACTGTCCACTTTCTCACTATATCGTAACTGATAATTGTAGAAAATGTATGATGAAAGCCTGCCAGCAGGCATGTAAGTTCGGTGCTGTAAGCATGACAAGAGACAGAGCCTACATAGACCCTGACAAATGCAAGGAATGCGGCATGTGTGCCAAAGCCTGTCCATACAATGCAATCGCAGACCTTATAAGACCATGTAAGAAAATCTGTCCAGCCAATGCTATTACAATGGATGAGAATGGCATCTGTGAAATAGATGAAAACAAATGTATCCAGTGCGGACAGTGTATCCACGCCTGTCCATTCGGTGCTATCGGTTCTAAAACTGATATAGTTGATGTAATAAAGGCAATCGTAGACGGAAAGAAAGTCGTTGCCATGGTAGCACCTGCTGTTGAAGGACAGTTTGGAGACACAATAACAATGAGCAGCATCCGCACAGCATGCAAGAAGCTGGGCTTTAATGATATGTATGAGGTAGGTCTTGGCGGAGACCTTACTGCACAGGCCGAGGCAGAAGAATGGCTTGAAGCAGCTAAAGAAGGAAAGAAGCTTACAACCTCATGCTGTCCTGCATTTGTTAATCTGATTAAGAAACAGTATCCTGAGCTTGCAGAACATATATCAACAACTATATCCCCTATGTTTGCACTTTCAAGACTTCTTAAGTCAGAAGATCCTGATACAATAACCGTATTTATCGGACCATGTATAGCCAAGAAGAATGAAAAGCAGGAATATAAGGGTCAGGGAAATGCTGATTTCGTACTTACAATCGGTGAATTCAGAGCAATGATGCGGGCTAAAGAAGTAGTTCTTGAGCCTGAGGAAAACAGCGACCAGCAGGCAAGCATATATGGTAAAAGATTCGGTAACGGAGGCGGTGTTTCCGCTGCTGTTGCACAGTGTATGCGTGAAGCAGGTGCTGACCCTGATAAATTCAATATAGAAAAATGCTCAGGTGCTGCCGAATGTAAGAAAGCACTTACACTTCTTAAAGTAGGAAAACTCCCTGCAGATTTCATTGAGGGAATGGTATGTGAAGGCGGCTGTGTTGGTGGGCCAAGCCGTCACAGAAGCGGAAAGAATCCTGTTCTTGCTGCCAAAGACCGTGACAAGCTGCTCGCCGAAGCAGACGACCGTAATGTTTCAGACAACTTAAGTAAATATGACTTAACAGCATTTTCAATGCACAAATAAAATTAACACAAAAATAGCGCTGGCAATATTCACATTGTCAACGCTATTTTTTTAGTGCTGCTTTTAAAGCAAGCACAACAAGTTTTTCAAATATCACACTCAATACAACAATTATAACCGTCCACGCCAGCAAATCATCCGTATCAAGATATATTTTCGACATATAAAGCATTTGTCCAACAGAACCTTTGGGCATTCCGATAATCTCTGCTGCCACTCCTGCTTTCCAAGCCATACCAGCAGTAACTCTTCCTGCTGATATAAGATAAGGTGAAAGCTGTGGCATGATAATATAACGTATTCTGCGAATCCAAGGAATATGAAATACATCTGCCATTTCCCTAATGCCTTTATCAGTACTTCTAAGACCGGTCAGTGTATTCTGGTATATAACAGGCACAACTATTAAAAATGCAATGAACACCGACAGGTTCTTTGCCGTAAACCATATAAGACATATAACCACAAAAGACGCAACAGGTACTGCCTTAATTGTAACCATCCACGGCCACAGAATATATTCAACAGGCTTACATATATATGCAAGCACTGCACATATAATTCCACACAATAATCCTGCGAGAAATCCACCGACAATATGATACATTGTAAACCACACAGTTCCTGCAAAATCCGGTTCATGCCATATAGTAAATAATCTGCCAAGCACTTGTACCGGTGTCACTAATAATATCTGCGAATCAATCTTTAACGCGGCTGTTTCCCATAAAATAAGTGCCAGCATCACCGCCAGCACTTTATATATTACATTCAGTATCTTCTTATTAATATTCATAATAGAAATCATCTTTCGGCATACTGCCACCAACTGACTTAGGATTCTGGTCGTATAACACCTGTAAGAATCCCTTAAGCGCATTCTTCATGTCACCATTAACATAACATACAATATGGCACTTAGGAAGAGCCTTCTTAGCTATTGCTGCTGATGCAACAACACCATACTCAGCAATAAGCTGTGCTGTCTCATCAACATTGCTTGAAGTATAGGCAACACTTTCGTTATATTCATCAATGAACTTCTTAAGCTGTTCTGGATATCTTTCAGCAAATTCTTTTCTTACAACAATTACACCTGTAACAATCTTAGAATTATTATTAATCTTCTCCCATGCTTCATTAAGATCCATAACAACTCTTAAACCACTAATCTGGGCACTTGCTGCTGTAACAAAAGGCTGTGGAAGAACAGCAATTGCACCATCTTCTGACTTTAACTTAGAAAGTGCTTCTGTTGTATCTGAACACCACACAATATTAACATCTTTGTCGGCATCAAGTCCGTTACCTGAAAGAATATATCTTATGGTATATTCTGGCACTGCACCCATTCCTGTAGCATATATAGTCTTACCCTTAAGGTCGCTGATACTGTTGACAGTGTTACCTCTCTCTACAAGATTAAGAACTCCAAGTGTATTAACAGCAACAACCTGAACCTTACCTTCCGTCTTATTATATATATTAGCTGCAAGATTAGATGGAACAGCTGCTATATCAATCTCTCCGGTTGCAAGTGGTGTTACAAATGCAGATGCATCTGTAGCAAAATCTTCAAATGCATATGTGTTCTTAGTATTGCCATTCTCTGAATCTTTACGCAGCTTAACCATTCCCATTGCTGTAGGTCCTGCCATAGCTCCGATTCTTATTGTTGTTGTCTCTTCTGTCTGTCTCTCGCCTTCGTTATTGGCTGATTTTCCTGCACATGCTGCAAACGAAAACACCATAATAACCGAAAGCATAACTGCTAGTAATTTCTTCAACTTATTATTCTCCTGATATATTTAATTAGTATTCCATGAACTCCTGTATATCCCTTAATACATCCTCAATCTCGCCGTCTCCATCATTAATTGTAAGCTGTAATGGTTTACTGATATCCAGACTGAACAAACCAACTAATGATTTGCCATCAACACAGCTATATCCTGATTCAACATCAAACCCACATGAGTACTTACTAATTGTACTTACAAACCTTTGAACCTTCTCCACAGAATCCAAAAGAATCATCACTGTCAGCATATTATCTCCTCCGCTTCCTCATATTGTAATTCCCATACCAGAGACTAATATACACCATAAAACTTATAAAAACAACCATTAACTAAGACTAAAATATAGCACGGATGCCACAGAAAACGCTTATCTAAGCCGTTTTCATATCATCCATGCCATATTCTGATAATCATAAATTAGAGATTAGTATATCCCATAAGGTAGTAATCAACTGCTCTTGCACAGTCTCTTCCCTGTCTTATAGCTTTCACAACGAGTGACTGTCCTGTATGCATATCTCCTGCTGTAAATACACCCGGTACACTTGTTTCAAATCCGTCTTCTGCTGTCTTTACATTAGTTCTTTCTGTAAGTTCAACTCCAAATGCGTCTGTGACATATTTCTGTGAACCCAAGAAACCTGCTGCTATCAGTACAAGCTCACATGGAAGCTCTGCTTCTGTTCCCTCCACAGGGACCATCATTCTTCTTCCTGTCTTTTCATCAGTCTTAGACTCAAGCTTTACTGTAACAACACTTGTAAGATTACCCTTCTTATCCTTCTTGAATTCCTTAACTGTAGTTGTATATATTCTTGGATCATGTCCGAATACTGCAATTGCTTCTTCCTGACCGTAATCTGTCTTGCAGACTAAAGGCCACTGTGGCCAAGGATTGTTCTCCGCACGCTCATCTGGTGCTTTTGGCATCATCTCAAGCTGTGTTACCGACTTACAGCCGTGTCTTATACATGTTCCGACACAGTCATTACCTGTATCACCACCACCGATAACGATAACATTTTTATCCTTTGCAGAAATGTATCTGCCATCCTTAAGTCCTGAATCAAGAAGACTCTTTGTAGTTGCTGTAAGGAAATCTACTGCAAAGTATATTCCATTGGCATCTCTTCCAGGAGCATTGATATCTCTTGGATTAGCAGCACCACACGCAAGTACTACAGCATCATAATCTGCCATAAGCTTCTTAGCCTTAATGTTCTCACCAACATTTGCATTAGTTACGAACTCAATGCCTTCTTCCTTCATAATATCAAGCTTTCTGTCAATTATATGCTTTTCAAGCTTCATATTAGGAATGCCATATCTTAAAAGTCCACCGATACGGTCAGCTCTTTCATATACAGTAACACTGTGTCCTCTCTGATTTAACTGGTCTGCTACAGCAAGTCCGGCAGGGCCTGAACCTACTACAGCAATTCTCTTCTTAGTTCTTACCTTAGGAGGATTTGCTTTCGCATAACCTTTGGCATATGCATGTTCAATGATTGCCATTTCATTCTCTTTGGTACATACTGCCTTGCCATTAAGTCCGCATGTACATGCTTTCTCACAGAGTGCAGGACACACACGGCTTGTAAATTCAGGAAAGTTACTTGTCTTATGTAACCTGTGATATGCCTGTTCCCAGTTTCCTGTGTAAAGAAGATCATTCCATTCCGGAATAAGATTATTAAGCGGACATCCGCTAGTCATTCCCTTTATTGTCATACCAGACTGGCAGAATGGCACGCCACAGTCCATGCAGCGTGAACTCTGCTTTCTCTGCTCATCTTCTGACAGAGGTGTATGAAATTCATTAAAATTCTTTATTCTTTCCTTAGGTGAAACCGCTGTAGCTTCAACTCTTTCATAGTCTAAAAATCCTGTTGGCTTTCCCATGGTTAGCTCCTTTCATGTATGTTATAAACTTGCACTGTCCCTACGGGTGCACTTCCAAAAGCTTCGCTTTTGTCAGTCGCGACTGCGTCTCAACCCTACTTGGTAGCCGCATAGAATGCTTCTATCTGAGCCTGTTCGCTGCTAAGTCCTTTTTCTTCCATCTGTACTATCATGTTAAGCATCTTCTTATAATCATGTGGCATGATTTTCTTGAACTTTGGAAGATATTCTCCGAAGTTATCAAGTATTTCCTTGCCCTTCTTAGAATTAGTATAAGCAACATGTTCTGTTATAAGCTGCTTTAACTCAAGGACATCATATTTGTTAGAAACTGCTTCCATTGAAACGAGCTGCTTATTAACTCTCTTGTAAAGACTTGTGTCTTCATCAAGAACATAAGCAATTCCACCGCTCATACCAGCAGCAAAGTTCTTGCCAGTCTTGCCTAAGACTACTACTGTACCACCTGTCATATATTCACAGCCGTGGTCACCAGTTCCCTCAACAACTGCTGTTGCACCTGAATTTCTTACACAGAATCTTTCTCCGGCAACACCATTGATGAACGCCTTACCACTTGTAGCACCATATAATGCAACATTACCGATGATGATATTCTCGTCTTCCTTATAAGTACTTCCTGTTGGTGGATATACAATAAGCTTTCCACCTGAAAGTCCCTTACCAAAGTAATCGTTACTATCACCTACAAGTTCAAGTGTAAGTCCCTTAGGAATAAATGCACCAAAGCTCTGTCCGCCTGCGCCATTACATTTTACTGTATATGTATCATCATCAAGCTTATCATCAAATCTTCTTGTAATCTCAGCGCCAAGAAGTGTTCCTAATGTACGATCTGTATTGGCAACATCAATTTCAAGACTTCTCTTGCTTCCTGTCTCCATGGCAGATTCGAACTTCTTAAGTAAAATCTTTTCATCAACTGTCTTCTCAAGTTCGAAATCAAATACATTTTTCTTATCATAATGTATCTTTGTCTGCTTAACATATGGATTATCAAGAATCTGCGATAAATCAATCTCTGCTGAACGTCCGCTCTTGGCAACATTCTTCTGCTCAAGCAAATCTGTTCTTCCTACCAGGTCATCAAGTGTCTTAATTCCTAAGTCAGCCATTATCTCACGAAGCTCCTGTGCAATGAATCTCATGAAATTAACAACGTATTCAGGCTTACCTGCGAATCTCTTACGAAGCTCAGGATTCTGTGTTGCAACACCAACAGGACATGTATCAAGGTTACATACTCTCATCATTACGCAGCCCATAGTTACAAGTGGAGCTGTTGCAAATCCGAATTCCTCTGCACCAAGCATTGCTGCGATAGCAACATCCCTACCGCTCATCAGCTTACCATCAGTCTCAATAATAACCTTATTACGCAGTCCGTTCATTGTAAGAGTCTGATGTGCCTCTGCAAGGCCTAATTCCCATGGAAGTCCGGCATTATGTATAGAACTTCTTGGAGCTGCACCTGTACCTCCGTCATAACCAGAGATAAGAATTACCTGTGCGCCCGCCTTGGCAACACCGGAAGCAACTGTACCAACACCAGCTTCTGAAACAAGCTTGACTGATATTCTTGCATTTTTGTTAGCATTCTTAAGGTCGTATATAAGCTGTGCCAGATCCTCGATTGAATATATATCATGATGTGGTGGTGGTGAAATAAGTGCAACACCCGGAGTTGAAAGACGAGTCTTTGCAATCCAAGGATACACCTTCTTTCCCGGAAGATGTCCACCTTCACCCGGCTTAGCGCCCTGTGCCATCTTAATCTGAATCTCCTGTGCGCTTACAAGGTATCTAGAAGTAACGCCGAATCTTCCTGATGCAACCTGCTTGATTGCAGAGCATCTGTTAAGACCATCCGGACCAACCTTTAATCTGTCAATGTCCTCTCCACCTTCACCTGAGTTAGACTTACCATGAAGCATGTTCATGGCAATAGCCATAGTTTCATGTGCCTCTCTTGATATTGAACCATATGACATAGCACCAGTCTTGAATCTTCTTACGATAGAATCAACACTTTCAACCTCATCAATGCTGATTCCCTTCTTAGGGAACTTAATGTTCATAAGACCTCTTAAGTTCTTAACGCCCTCTTCCTTATTAACAAGAGCTGTATATTCCTTAAATGTCTTGTAATCTCCTGTTCTTGTAGCAAGCTGTAACAAATGTATTGTCTGTGGGTTATACAGATGTTCTTCCTTGCCGCTTCTCATCTTATGAGCGCCTGAGCTGTCAAGAGTAGTATCTGTAGAAAGTCCAAGTGGATCAAATGCCTTAGAGTGAAGTGTCTCAACATCTTCCTGAATATCCTTTAGTGACACGCCTTCAATTCTTGAAACTGTACCCTTAAAGTATTTATCTATAACATCTGAATTAATTCCAATTGCCTCAAATATCTTAGCACCCTGATATGACTGGATTGTTGAAATACCCATCTTGGCAGCAATCTTAACAATACCTGTGATAATTGCCTTATTGTAATCATCAACTGCTGCATAATAATCCTTGTCAAGCATATTAAGGTCGATAAGCTCCTGAATACTCTCCTGTGCAAGATATGGGTTAATTGCAGAAGCACCATATCCAAGAAGAGTTGCAAAATGATGGACATCTCTTGGCTCACCACTCTCTAAGATTACAGCCATGCTTGTTCTCTTCTTAGTCTGTACAAGATACTGCTGTAATGCAGCAACCGCAAGTAATGAAGGAATAGCAACATGGTTTTCATCAACACCTCTGTCTGAAAGAATAATAATATTAGCACCTTCTCTGTGTGCTCTGTCAACCTCAACAAATAAGTGATCGATAGCTCTTTCAAGTGAAGTGTTCTTATAATATATAATAGGAATAGTCTCTACCTTAAATCCTTCAACATTCATATTCTTAATCTTAAGAAGGTCTGTGTTAGTAAGGATTGGATCATTAATTCTTAATTGTTTGCAGTTCTCAGCCTTTTCCTCAAGAATATTACCCTCTGTTCCAAGATAAACAGTTGTTGATGTAACAACCTTCTCTCTTATTGAGTCAATTGGTGGATTAGTAACCTGTGCAAATAACTGTTTGAAATAATTAAACAGTGGCTGATGCTTATTAGAAAGTACTGCAAGTGGAGTATCAATACCCATAGCACCTGTCTGCTCTGTTCCGTTAAGAGCCATAGGAAGTATTGATGTCTTGAAATCCTCGTATGTATAGCCAAATGCTTTCTGGAGTCTTGCTCTTTCTTCCTTAGTATGAACAGGAACTTTCTTGTTAGGAATCTTTAAATCCTTAAGCTGGATAAGATTACTGTCAAGCCATTCTCCATAAGGATTCTTAGTTGCATATTCTTCCTTAAGCTTATCATCCTCTATAAGCTCGCCCTTAACCGTATCAATAAGAAGCATTTTTCCAGGTCTTAATCTGTCCTTTAACTTAATTCTGCTCTCTGGGATTGGAAGTGCACCAACCTCTGAAGAAAGAATAAGATAACCATCGTTAGTGATATAATATCTTGAAGGACGAAGACCATTACGGTCAAGCACTGCTCCGAAGTAATCTCCATCTGTAAATGCGATAGAAGCCGGACCATCCCAAGGCTCCATCATTGTTGCATAATACTGGTAGAAGTCCTTCTTCTCCTGTGCCATTGCACCATTGTTAATCCAAGGCTCAGGAATTGTAATCATAACAGCAAGTGGAAGCGGCATGCCGTTCATAACAAAGAACTCCAGTGTGTTATCTAACATTGCTGAATCCGAACCGTTAGTATTAACAACCGGTGTAATCTTTGACATCTCATCTTCAAGATATGGAGATGTCATTGTCTCTTCTCTTGCTAACATTCTGTCGGCATTACCCTTGATAGTATTAATCTCACCATTATGTACCATGAATCTGTTAGGATGAGCTCTCTCCCAGCTTGGGTTAGTGTTAGTTGAGAATCTTGAATGAACAAGTGCAATAGCTGACTCATAATCAGGATTTTCAAGGTCACCAAAGAACTGACGAAGCTGTCCTACAAGGAACATACCTTTGTATACAATCGTTCTGCTTGATAATGAACATACGTAAGTTGTATCTTCTGCTGTCTGCTCAAATACTCGTCTTGCAACATAAAGTCTTCTGTCGAACTCAATTCCTTTAGCTGCATTGGCAGGTCTTTTTACAAATCCCTGCATGATATATGGCATACAGTCAACCGCCTTTTTACCAAGAACATTAGGAAATGTTGGAACATCTCTCCAACCTAAGAATTCAAGTCCTTCCTTCTCAACAATGATTTCGAACATCTTCTTGGCTCTGTTTCTTGCCAGTTCATCCTGTGGGAAGAAAAACATTCCAACGCCATAATCGCGCTCATCTCCAAGCTCAATTCCTAATGGCTTTACGGCTTTCTTAAAGAATTTGTGTGATATCTGAAGAAGAATACCAACACCATCACCAGTCTTTCCTTCTGCATCTTTACCAGCTCTATGCTCAAGATTTTCTACAATGCTTAAAGCATCAGATACTGTCTGATGTGTCTTAATTCCATTAATACTTACAATAGCTCCGATACCACAGGCATCATGCTCAAGTTCAGATCTGTAAAGACCAGGCTGTTTGATTTCGTTTTCCATAAGTCTAATCATCCTTTCGTATATTCTAAAGCTTTGCTTGCACATAATATACTCCTGTTTTATGGATTTTGTAAATATTTTTTTGCCGTAATTGTCTGATAATTTGACTATTGCTACTTTAGATTGTAATTATCAGATAATTATAGAATTTGTCACGATATTATCTCTTAAAATGTAATATCATCTTTATTTATCATTATATGTTTTACACTTAATCCCTGCCTGTTTTTAAACATAAAAGTTGAATTGTTTCTAAATTGTGTCTGATTTTTACCTGTCGGCGTAAAATTAGTAAAAAAATAAAGTGACAAAACCAAACATACTAATTTGCAAGGTTTTATCACTTTATATTATTAATGATTATCTATTAGTTATTAGCAGGTACTCCTCCTATCAGGAAATCAACCGCTTTCTCCTTAACAGAAAACTGTATTTCTGTATGTTCTCCACCATATTCACCATCAAGTGTCCATGATACAGGCTGTGGTGATTCGAACCTTACAGAGCTGGTCTTCCATGTGCATACCCAGTCACATTTACTAAGGTCTTTAGTTATAAAAGCATTAATAAGTGACTGGACTGCTATAGGATTATTAAGCTCTCTTATCAGGGTAACTTCAAATAATCCATCCTGCAGATTAACATCATTACCTGTAAGATTCTTTATTCCTCCAACCGAATCTGTATTACTTATCATTCCATATACAAAATTTCCCTCAACATTCATCTCCTCAGAATATACACGCATATACTGTGGTTTAATCGTTGATAAGCTTCTGACCGCTTCAATTACATAAGCCTGATGTCCCAGTACATTCTTAAGATTCTGTGGAGTTCCATAAGAGACCCTTGTAAACGCCCCAAATGCAGCAACATAATTAAATGAGCGCTCTCCATTTACCATTCCTACATCACAAGGAAAACGTTTACCCTTTGCTATATTAACAGCGGCCTTCACCATATTTCTTGGAATTCCCAGACTTGCAGCAAAATCATTCGTTGTTCCACTAGGAATATACCCTATCGGCGGTTTCTCTCCTTTATACTTAAGAACAGCGGCTACCGTTTCATTCAGAGTACCATCTCCACCACTACATGTTATAACATCATACCTGCCTTCATTATCTAAAATGTGCTGATAGCCGTCAAGCGATGCCTTGGTCGGATATACAGTAATCTCATATCCAGCCTTAGAAAATACCTGTATTATCTTCATCAGCTGATTCTTAATCTGAGCTTTTCCTGAGTTTGGATTAAATACAAACAGCATCTTCATCATAATCACCTGTCCCATTTATCACATAATGCATTAATCTGATCTGTAAACTTAGCCAGATCTTTATTCGTACCACCCTCATTGTGTGTAATAACTGTCATGAGACGCTTTCCAGCAGCAACAAGTCTGTCAAATACAGTTTTACCACGCTGTGTACTCGTCGTTCTTCTAGTCTTTCTTTCCTTAACACCTTCAGAGATAACTCTGTCTGCAATAAGGTCATAACTTCCGCCTGTATATGGTGCCATGGCATCATAACCGTATTCTTCTTTAAGACACTCCGTAAACTCGTCACACACACTGTCTTCGCCATGCACAACAAACACCTTTTTAGGCTTTCTGTCAAATGCATTAATCCAACAAAGAAGCCCATCCTTATCAGCATGGCCACTCGAACCCTGAAGCTGTACAATCTCAGCCTTTATCTGGATTGGCTCACCGAAAAGCTTAATCTCTTCTGCACCATCAACTATAATACGGCCTGTTGTTCCAACAGCCTGATAACCGACAAATACAATTGTACACTCTGGTCTCCACAAATTATGCTTCAGGTGATGTCTTATTCTTCCCGCTTCACACATACCTGATGAAGAAATAATAACCTTAGGATTAGGATCAAAGTTAATCTGCTTTGATTCATCTCCCGTAGTTGCATACTTAAGCCCTGGAAATGTAAGCGGATTAATCCCCTTTCTTACAAGTTCTACTGCCTCATCATCAAAGCAGCTCTCCACATTCTTAATAAATATGTTCGTCGCCTCAATAGCAAGTGGACTATCCATATATACATCAAAATCTCTGCCAACGAGATTATCTTCTTTAATCTTTCTTATGATATAAAGCAGTTCCTGAGTTCTTCCTACTGCAAAGGACGGAATAACAACATTACCGCCTCTTTCAAATGTTCTCTTAAATATATCAGTTAAATCTTCCACATAATTAGGAGTTCCTCCGTGGCTTCTGTTACCATAAGTTGACTCCATAACTACATAGTCGGCATCCCTGACATGCTTCGGGTCTTTAATTATCGGCTTGTTAATATTACCTATATCACCCGAAAACACAATCTTCTCTGTTACATCACCATTCTCTGTCTTCTCTGTTGCCCATACCTCGATACTCGCTGAACCAAGAAGATGTCCAACATCTGTGAATCTAATCTTAATTCCTTCTGCAATATCATATACCCTGTCATACTCACAGCCTACGAACTGCTTGCAGACATTAACTGCTGCATCCATATCATACAGTGGAACAAATTCCTTGAGTTTTCCTCCTGATCTGGCAGCCTTCCGGTTTCTCCATTCAGCTTCAAACATCTGAATATGTGCGCTGTCTCTTAACATTATCTCACACAGCTGTGCCGTAGCTGATGTTGAATACACCTGTCCCCTGAATCCATTCACATACATAAGAGGAATCAGACCTGAATGGTCAATGTGTGCATGCGTCAGCAATATGCAATCCACATCAGATGCTGCAATAGGAAGTTCCTGGTTTTCATATACATCATTGCCCTGTTCCATACCGCAGTCTACAAGAATATTAAGACCTGCCGCCTGTAAGAAATGACAGCTTCCTGTTACCTCATGATCCGCGCCTAAAAATGTTAGTTTCATAATATGCCTCATTTCCGCGTCAACGCTATTTTTTCACGATATTTCTGATGTAATTGTAACATTTTCCTATGTAAAATTAAATACAATCATATATAAAAATTGTATTAATTCTCTGTATATTCTATATCCGTAAATGTAACATCCGCATTTCTCGAAACGAAGAATCCTGCGTATACATGCTTAGGGTCTACGGCTGTTAGCTTAAAATCAAATCCGCCTGTTAAGAACTCCCCATCGCCTAATTTTACTGCATATCCGTCCGGATTAGACTTTATACATACTTCTACTGTATCACCCGGCTTAAGTTCTCTTCCTGTCACGCTTCCCTGCATAAGTTCGCTGTTCTTTCTTGCAAAACAGCTCCATGCCTGGTCTTTATAAGTAAGGTTAAGTGGTGCTGCCGCTACATAATCGCCAAGTACATCTGGCATTTTCTTATCAATATACATGTCATCTCTTACCATAAGCCCAAATGACACCTGATTGTTATAGAAATAATCATTAATTGTCATCTTAGCCTTAAGGGTAAAGTTCACATTTACAGGAATCTTCTTATAGTACATTGCAATTCCGTCTGTAACAGTAGATATCTTGCCATCATTATTCTTAACCGCGATGTGTATTCCCCCTGGAACTTCTTCAAGTATATAATTATCAGATTCCGTTGGCAGAGTTGTAACATCACCGAATACTGTGCCTTTGAATCCATATGCATCTTTAAAGTTCTTGCTGTCAGCAAGCTCATCGCTGAACACTACCGGCTTGTATAAAGCATTTTTTTCAAGATATCTGTTCTTGTCTGGAAGCGGTTCATCTGCCCTTATATTAACTATATTCTCTGAAAGTCCTGATATTCCAGCCTTTTCAAGCTCCTGCATAACAAGAAAAGCATTAACCCTGCCGCCCCATATATTAGTGTGTGTATTGTCAACACTTACTTCTTTATTAGATGGCCATGCGTGAAGATAAATTGTCTCTTCTGGTCCTAACTCTTCATATAAAGCCTTTGTCTTTTCAGTCATATCAACACATACGATTCCAAGGTCTCTTGCAAGGTCACGGACTGCCTGTGAATAATCCCCTCCCTTAAACTGTGCAGCGTCATCAGTTATGTGAAGCTCCTGCTTTGTCCACTCTCCTGTTGCAGTTCTTCTTACAATAGGTGTACACAGTATTGGTGTACATGAAACATCAAGTGCCGGCTTAATATAATTGTCATATAATGATGCTGCAAATGTGCCTTTCTTATCCCTGCCGCCTATCGGGCTTGTATATCTTCCTGTCTCTGTTTTCTCATCATTATGTCCAAATCCGATTATAAGAAAATCTCCTGCTTTCATGCCTGCAAGAAGCTCCTTATAATTCTCTTCCTTAGTAAAGCTTAAGCTGCTTCTTCCTGAAAGTGCAAGATTATTAACCTGCACCTTGCTGTTAAGATAACAACCAAGCTTGGTTCCGTATCCATATCTTGGATAATAGTATTTGTCATCAAAAGAGCTTAATGTTGAATCACCAACAACCCATAATGTACTCATCGTATGTCACCTCGTTTTAAATATATGTGTTATCATCAATATGTCCTATTAAGGTAGTTTTCGCGGAGGTGTTCCTCCATCGCAGCTATCTCTTTCTCGAACTCTCTGGCAGATATAAGCAGGCATCCCTGTCCTCTTATAATTACCTGTTCTACACCATCTGATGTTGCCACCGTTACATTATATTTCTTTCCATTCTCATGTGCAAATTTTTCTATATAATGGTCAGCAGTTTCCGCTGTCTTCGTAAATACAACATGAATATTATGAAAATCTATAAACTCCTCATCATGTCCAGGCACTCTGTATGCGTCAAATACCACAATCAGTTCGCATCCCTTCATTGCCTGATAATTACACAGTATATCAAGCAGCCTGCCTCTTGCACTGTCAAGATTGACCTGTGCAAGCTCTGATAGCTCCTTAAATGCATGTATTATATTATATCCGTCAACAAGAAGAAAACTCTTCTTATCTGGATTATATTCAGGTGCTTTAGGAGGGTTTTTAACATTGGCATTACCGCCTGTAACATATCTTCCAACTGCTGTGTCAGCTTTTCTTTTCGATAACTTTCTTCTTTCATTATCGCCTCTGCTGTTAGAAAAATATGTTTCGTTCAAGATTCTGTCTACCTCGTCTGTTCCAATCCACTCGTCAGACACTGTTCTTGAAGCCTGCTTTGCCGTAAGCTTGACCTCCCTGTCAGACTGTCCACCGGCAACCCCGGAATCCGTCACGGCTATCTCGACATGTGCATGCTCTCTTACTTCATTCCACGGCACAACATATCCCGAACCGCCTGCACAGAATACTGAATCTACCGGATTTCTTGTATCACGCTCAGGCTCATATCCGAATCGTTCAATAACCTCTTCTGTATTATGGCATGGTCTGTAGCCTGCCATCTTAAGAGCAAGTCTGCCTGTTCCCTTAGTATAGGCATTAACCTCTGCCTGATAGTTACCAATCACTGAAACCGGACCTTCACCTGTGATAACAACATTATCACCATCAGCCTCCTGCATGTTGAATGCTGCACCCATTCTCTCGAAGTCTGTCATTGCCCTGCCGACATAATCTCTCTTCACCTCAAGTGAAAATGCGTAGAATGGCTCTAACAATACTGATTCTGCCTGCATAAGCCCCTGCCTTACAGCTCTGTAGGTTGCCTGCCTGAAATCTCCGCCTTCCGTATGCTTTGGATGCGCCCTTCCTGCAACCAGCGTAATCTTCATGTCCGTGAGTTCAGAACCTGTAAGCACTCCTCTATGCATTTTTTCACACAAATGTGTATACACAAGCCTCTGCCAGTTCTTATCAAGTATATCCTCACTGCAATGACATTCGTATCTCATGCCGCTTCCCGACTCACCCGGTTCAAGCAGCAGATGAACCTCCGCATAATGTCTTAAAGGCTCGAAATGTCCGATACCATACGCCTTATTCTTAATAGTCTCTTTATATACAATGCTTCCTTCGCCAAATGTTACATCTACTCCGAATCTTGTCCTGATAATATTAGTCAGTACTTCGATAAGCACAGGTCCCATTACACTTACATGTATCTCTTTAAAATTCTCATCCCATTCAACATGAAGTTCAGGTTCTTCCTCCTCAAGTGTACGAAGCTTTGAAAGCAGTGCCACAGGATCTGCTCCTGCCGGAAGATTAAGCTTGTAATTAAGAACTGGCTCAAGCACTGGTATATTATCCTCGCCGCCCGCTCCGATAAACTGTCCTGCTTTGGTTTCTGAAAGTCCTGTCACTGCACACACAGTTCCGGCTGGTGCTTCATTAATGCTTGTAAACTTATCTCCTGCATAGACTCTTATCTGGTTGACCTTCTCATTACCAATAAGCATCTTGGACTTTAGCGAACCGCCACACACTTTAAGATGTGTAAGCCTTTCTCCTCTGTCATCCCTTGTTATCTTATACACCTTTGCAGAGAATTCGTCACTATATTCTGGACATCCAGCATATGTATCTATTCCTTTAATCAATTCTTCAACGCCATTCATTCTTAATGCCGAGCCGAAATATACTGGAAATATCCTGCGGTTCATAACCATATCGCTTATAAGCGCATCGTCAACATGTGCAGAATCAAGGAACTGCTCAAGTGCCTCCTCATGACACATCGCTACTTCCTCATAATCTATATTATTAAAATCAACGCATGACTCTGACAGCCTGTTCTTTAACTGCTCCATAATTCTTGCCCTGTCAGTTCCTTGCTGGTCCATCTTATTAACAAATATAAATACCGGAATTCCAAGTCTCTTAAGCAGACTCCACAAAGTCTCAGTATGTCCCTGTACCCCATCCATTCCACTTATAACAAGAACTGCCGCATCAAGCACCCACAATGTTCTCTCCGTCTCTGCCGAAAAATCAACATGTCCAGGTGTATCAAGCAGCGTATATGAACTGCCATTGTAATTATAAGCTGCCTGCTTTGAAAATATGGTTATTCCTCTTGCTCTTTCCATATCCACTGTGTCAAGAAATGTATCCTGATTATCAACTCTTCCAAGCTTTCTTATACTTCCCGCACTATATAGAATCGCCTCTGACAGAGTCGTCTTTCCTGCATCAACATGTGCCAGCATGCCGATAGTTATCGGATTACTATGTGCCATATCATTTCCTTTCTCCAAGTTTTATTCCATGCCTTCCTTAAGCCATCTCGCAATATTGGTAAAATCAATCTTAAGTTCTCCATTATATATATTCACCGGAACCGGCTTATCAAAGCCATATATCACCGGATACACATCACTTTCAAAGAAATACACAAGAACCTTCTCCTGCACAAAATCCAGTATCCAGTATTCACGCACTCCAGCCTCCATATACTTGGATAGCTTCAATGCATAATCCTTCTTCTTGGTAGACGAAGAAACGACCTCCACAACAAAGTCCGGTGCACCATATATACCAAATCTCTTAATCTTAGATGTATCGCATACTATTCCTACGTCCGGCTGAACCATAGTCCTTTCATCACAATCAAGCTGTACATCTACAGGTGCTATAAATGGGCGGCAGCTTCCACCATGTTCCATAATATAATTAGCAATCTGCCTGTAAATCTCCCCGCCAATTGACTGATGTCCGAAAGTTGGCGAAGCCATATCATAAAAGTATCCGTCAATCAGCTCCACTCTCTGATCATCAGGCAATGCCCTGTAATCATCAATAGTGTATTCACCATTCTTTCTTGCCTTATATAATCCACCTGACTCCCTTACTTCCAACTGTTCATTAAAGACCTGTTCCAGTGCTGTAAGAGTATCATATCGCGGACTCTCTGTTTCCCCAGAAAAAATCTTCTGCACTGTTCCCAGAGGCACCCCAGACAATTCAGCTATCTTGGCATATGAATATCCTTTTTCCTTCTTCTTCTCTTTCATCTCATTAATTGTCATATAACCCTCTCCAATCAAAACATGAGTATCCGTACATGATTAAATATAATTTCTATACTCATTATAAGAGTTGTATATCCATTAGTCAACCAAAATATAATAAATAAATATCCGTTTTTCAACCGTTTTGTTTCCATACTTACTGGTTGAAACTTAAATGATGTTAAATATCGCACTTGAGCTTAGCTCACTCACCACATGATTATTCAATAACCTACCAGATTGCCTTATCATCATAATTTCGTAGGTCATTTTTGCACTAAAAAAGAGTTTTATATTCTAAAAAACATACTAAATAGCTCAAGTTCCATTAAATAGTAGGTTATTTCTTGGATTTTTCGTTGCGAATTGCTTGAAAAGCAGAAAAAACACCTACTAATCATGCGTAAAATGCAGTTATAGTAGGTGTTGGTATAGAAATTATTAAGGGTTATTCAACCAGTATCCAAACACTCTTGTCTTGTTTATCTACAATAGTAGAAATTTGTTTTATTGTATTATCTTCTTGTAAGCCTGTCAATACTATAGTTGAAATATATTTTATTAATTTATATTGACATATTCTTTTTGTATTGTTATTATATTTATGATGCATCATTTTATATTTTAACTATATCCAATATATGAAACATACAAGAAAGGCGACATATGAATAATACCAACAACACTACTCACCAGAAAGATGTCTCCCTTAAGACTTTCTGGCGTGATAATAAACATTTTGCAGACCTTTTCAATACTACCGTCTTTAATGGTAAACAGGTGCTTAAGCCCAACAAGCTTACTGAGATGGACACTGATGTTTCTGCTACTATCCAGTCTAAGAGTTACAATGAATCTATTACCAGAAACAGAGATGTTGTAAAGAAGATGTCAGACGGCGTAGAGTTTAATATTCTCGGGCTTGAGATTCAGGACAAGACACATTATGCCATGCCTTTGCGAACCATGACCTATGACGCACTTGGCTACATAAAGGAATACAACGACATCAAGAAACAACATAAGCTGAATAAAGATTCTTTCAGTTCTCATGAAGAATTTCTTTCTGGAATTAACAAGTCTGACCGTTTCCACCCTATAATAACGCTCGTTCTTTACTATGGTGAGTCGTTATGGGATGGTCCTACCTGCCTGTCTGACATGATGATTTCCATGCCTGATAATATCAAGGCTTACTTCTCCGACTATAAGTTAAATCTGGTTCAGATACTTGATTCTGATAAATATACATTTTATAATGAAGATGTAAGAGATGTGTTTAATATTATAAGGAACATATATAATGATGATTTCGATTCAATATATCGTGAATATGAATCCCGCAATGTAGATATTGATGTAATGGAACTGATATGTAACATAACCTCAGTTCCAAAGCTTATGGACTTATGTACAGATACTGAACAAGGAGGGACTGTCAATATGTGTGAAGCAATGAAACGATTTCAGGCTGAATGTGAAAGCAAAGGTATGAAAGAAGGTATCGATTCCGAAAAAGTCAACTCTATCATCTCCATGCTAGAATTCGGCATAACCAAAGAACAGATATTAACCAAGTACACTAAAGAGGATTTAGAAAGAGCAGAAGCTGCTATCGCTAATGAGAACTAACACCATACTAATAATATTAAAGCCAGTTAATCTAGCGATTAAGATTAACTGGCTTATTTTATCTGATACTTTTATAGATTTCTGGTCTTCTGTCCCTGAACAGGCCCCAGCTCACGCGAAGGTCGGCATCTGCGTCAAGGTCGGATTCCCCATAGACAATTTCTTCCTTGTCTCTTGATGCCTGTGTCACTATCTCGCCTGTTGCATCTGTTACAAATGAAGAACCATAGAATACAAGTGATGATTCCTGATAACCATTAGCTTCAGATGGTGTAACCTTCTCCTCACCAATACGGTTGGCAGCTACTACAGGAACTATATTGCACGCTGAATGTCCCTGCATACATCTTCTCCAGTGCGGCATGCTGTCAACCTCAAGAATCGGCTCTGAGCCAATCGCTGTCGGATAGAAAAGGATTTCTGCTCCCTGTACCGCCATTCCTCTGGCTGTCTCTGGAAACCACTGATCCCAGCATATTCCTACTCCAATTCTGGCATATTTTGTATCCCACACCTTAAAGCCTGTATCTCCCGGTGTGAAATAGAACTTTTCCTGATAATAATGGTCATCAGGAATATGTGTTTTTCTGTATATTCCAAGAACACTTCCATCTGCGTCAATAACTGCAACAGTGTTATAGAACACATTTATATCTCTTTCATAAAAGCTTATTGGAAGCACAACTTTAAGTTCGGCTGCCACCTTCTGAAAATGCTTCACAGCCGGATTCTCATCAACAGGTGTTGCAAATGCGTAATAATCATAATTTCTCTCCTGACAGAAATACTGTCTTTCAAAAAGCTCAGGAAGCAGTATTATCTGTGCACCGTTAGCTGCCGCTTCACGAACCATCTTATCAGCTTTTGCAATGTTCTCTTCTACCGACCGTGAACACTGCATCTGTATGCCTGCATACTTTACATTTCTCACACTATTTTACCTCCGGAATCTGTTGTGTAATACAGTGGATATTGCCTCCACCGACTATTATATCTCTTGCATATATCCCGACTATCTTTCTGTCAGGAAATGCTTCTTTAAGCACATTTATTGCAAGGCTGTCCGCCTCGTCATCAAACTGCGGCACTATGACTGAGTCATTGGCAATATAGAAATTAACATAAGACGCAGCAAGACGCTCGCCTGCTTCTCTCATGTCCTCGCCTTCCTCAAATTCAAAGCCATTAAGTTCTTCCTCAGTTATGCACACAGGTTTCTTAGGAATAAGCATTTTTCTTACTTTAATGTGTCTTCCTTTGGCGTCAGTTACATTCTCAAGAACAGAAAGACAAGCCTTGCTCATCTCATACTGCGGGTCATTCTCATCATCCGTCCACGCAAGCACAACTTCTCCCGGTGCTGTGAATGCACACACATTATCCACATGCTCGTTAGTCTCATCGTTGTATATTCCACATGGAAGCCAGATTATCTTGCTTACATTGCAGTACTGCTTTAATTTATCCTCAATCTGTTCCCTGCTAAGCTGTGGATTTCTTCCCTTACTCAACAGACAGCTTTCAGTAACAAGCATTGTTCCTTCGCCATCTGTATGTATTGAACCACCTTCAAGAACAAATGGTGCTGCATTATATCCCTGACAGCCAAGATAAGACATAAACTGTCCGGCTACAAGGTTGTCATTGTCCCAGTCCGCGTACAGTCCGTCATATGTTCCGCCCCACGCATTAAATTCCCAGTTAATTCCACGCAAATCACGCGCTTCATATGGTGTATCCACATTTCCACTCACAACGAATGTAGGACCTGTATCTCTTGCCCATGCATCGTCTGTATCCATGACTACAAGCCTGACCGTTTCTGGGAGCATCTTTGCTGCTTCCTCTTTTCTACCTTCTGATACAATCATGTATACCTGCTCGCTTTCACTGATTACAGACGCAATCTGTGCAAATGCTTTCTTAGCCGCCTTTGCTCCATAAGCCCAAGAACCCGGTCTTTCTGGCCATATCATAATGCAGCCCTGATGTCTTTCAAATTCAGCAGGCATGCGAAAACCATCTGTTGCCGGAGTACTGTTTATATAATCCATATCTATAATCTCCCCTTGAAATCTTCATAGCCAAAATGCTTCCACACCTTACATTCCCCATCACTATCCATAATTACAATATCCGGCAGTGGGATTCCATTAAATGTATTGTTCTTAACCATTGAATATATAGCCATATCTTCAAATACGAGTCTGTCCCCGACATTGATTTCCCTGCCGAATTGATAATCACCTATGATATCTCCTGCAAGGCATGTATAAGATGACAGTCTGTATCTGTATCTTCCATTCTTCGCCGGTTTCCATATACCTTCTTTTACGTCCATATCAAAATCAATCTCTATGTCCTTATCAATTCCATACTCATCTTCCATGTCCGATATTTTCAATCCGTCACGAAGAGGCGGTGTATATGGCATTTCCAGTACATCTGGCATATGACACGCTGCAGATGCATCAAGTATAAGAGTTGTTATTCCATTTTCAACCTTATCAAGCACTGTAGCCACAAGATATCCTGCATTAAGTGCAACAGCTTCTCCCGGTTCAACATACACCTGTACATCATATTTCTTTTTCACATGACTGATACATTTTTCAAGAGTTTCAATGTCGTAATCTTCACGGGTTATATGATGTCCACCGCCGAAATTAACCCACTTCATATCTTTCATGAGAAATCCGAATTTCTCTTCAACAACTCTTAAGGTTTCCGCCAAGTCGTCTGAATTCTGTTCGCATAATGTATGAAAATGTATTCCTTCCATGCCAGATAACACATCCGGTTCTTCCTTAAGAGCGGCTTTCAGGTTCTTAAGAGTAACTCCAAGTCTGCTGCCCGGCGCGCATGGGTCATATATTGCATGGTCACCCTGTGTAGAAAACTCTGGATTAACACGAAGTCCAAAGCTTACTCCCGCCGCAATACATCTTGCTTTATGCTTCTTTAACTGTGAAACTGAGTTAAAGACAACATGGTCACATATATTTACAAGCTCATCCATATCCTCATCAGTAAATGCCGGTGCAAATACATGATTTTCTTTTCCCATACACTCAGCACCAAGTCTGGCTTCATATATTCCACTTGCCGTAGTTCCGCTTATATATTTCCCAATCAGCGGATATTCTGCATATGCTGAAAATGCTTTCTGCGCCAGCAGTATGTGGCAGCCGGTATCTTCTTCTACTTTATGAAGTATCTCAAGATTATGAATAAGCATTTTTTCATCTATTACATATGCCGGTGTCTTTAACTCATCAAATCTCATAATTAACCTCTCTTTTTAGTCTACTAAAACAGGATTTTCATCGACAACCCATGGAAGACCGTACTTATTAAGCGCATCCATGTATGGATCCGGATCAAATTCATCTGTTGTGAATACTCCCGGCTTATTCCAGAGTCCCTTTGCAACAAGCATTGTACCAATCATAGCAGGTACGCCTGTTGTGTATGAAATAGCCTGTGAACCTACCTCACGGTAACATTCCTGATGGTCGCACACATTGTAAATATATACCTTCTTCTCCTTGCCGTCTTTGATACCTGTGAAGATACAGCCGATATTAGTCTTACCTACTGTTCTTGGTCCAAGTGAAGCAGGGTCTGGAAGAAGTGCCTTTAAGAACTGGATTGGAACAATCTCCTGTCCGTTGAATTCAACCGGGTCAGTTCTTAACATTCCGACATTCTCAAGGCATTTCATATGTGTAAGATAGCTCTGTCCAAATGTCATGAAGAAACGTATTCTCTTAACATGCGGAATATTAGCAGCAAGTGCCTCTATTTCCTCATGGTGAAGCAGGTACATATCCTTCATTCCTACTCCCTCAAAATTGTACTCTCTCTTTATTGACATAGCAGGAATCTCAACCCAGTGACCATCCTCCCAGTATGAGCCGGGTGCTGATACCTCACGAAGATTAATCTCCGGGTTAAAGTTAGTTGCAAACGGATATCCATGGTCGCCGCCGTTGCAGTCTAATATATCAATTGTATGTATCTCATCAAAATAGTGTTTCTGTGCATAGGCTGTGAATACACTTGTTACGCCCGGATCAAAGCCTGTTCCTAAAAGTGCTGTAATTCCGGCTTCTTTATATTTTTCTCTGTAAGCCCACTGCCATGAGTAGTCAAAATATGCTGTAAATCCAAGACGCTTGCATCTCTCCTCATATACCTTTCTCCACTCAGGATTGTCTGTATCCTCACACTCGTAATTAGCAGTATCAACATAAGGAACTTTACATGCAAGACATGCATCCATAATCGTAAGATCCTGATATGGAAGTGCCACATTAAGAACTACATCCGGCTTGAATTCATTGATAAGCGCAATAACCTCATCTGTGTTGTCAGCATCAACCTTTGCTGTTGTGATGTTAGTGCTTGTCTTGTCCTTCAATTCGTCTGCTAATTTGTCACATTTGCTCACTGTTCTGCTCGCTATGCACAGGTCTGAAAATACCTCGCTCACCTGACATATCTTGTGGATTGCTACTGAAGCAACTCCTCCGCAACCAATTACTAATACTCTGCTCATCTTTCTTCCTCCTGTTCTAATAATTCTTCAACATACTTTGGCAGCATAAATGCTCCCGTATGAAGATTAGTTGTGTAATATTCTGTATGTATATTTCTTCTCTTCCACTCTGCCGGCTTGAAATCCTTAAGCGGATGATATTTCTTTGACGCAAATCCAAACAGCCAGTATCCTGACGGACTTGTTGGTATATGTGCCTGATACACGCGGCTTATTGGAAATGTGTGGAACACCTTCCTATGCATGCTTCTGCATGCGTCCTCATCTTCATCATAGAAAGGACTTCCATGCTGGTACACAAGTATTCCGTCCTCCTTAAGCGCCTTATAACAGTTACCGTAGAATTCTCTTGTAAACAGTCCCTCACTCGCACCAAACGGGTCTGTTGCGTCATTAATTATAAGGTCATACATATCCTGCTTGGAGCGTAAGAACCTTAATGCATCTGAATTATAAATGTGTACTCTCTCATCTTCTAACCCTACTGCCGTCTCTGGAAAATACTCCCTGCACACATCAACAAACATGTTGTCCTGTTCGACTATGTCAATATTTTCGATATTGTCATACTGTAACAGTTCCTTTGATACACCGCCGTCACCGCCACCGATTATCAATACATTTTTAACATCAGGATGGACTGACATTGGCACATGCACCACCATCTCGTTATAGATGAAACAATCCTGTTCTGAAAATATAACACTTCCATTAAGTGTCAGAAATTTTCCAAACTCTGGCGACTGAAATACATCTATTCTCTGATAATCACTCTCGCCAGAAAACAGTTGTTTTTCAACCCTGATATCAAACTTCACATGTGGTGAATGAAGTTCTGAAAACCAAAATTCCATAGAAACTTTCTCCCTTCTATATTTGACCGATTGAATAAATCGGACATTTACATTCTTAGCACATTCAGTGTCTGCAATGTTGAATCTTCCATTCCCTGCATTGAACAGCCCTTCTCTACTGAATACTGAATATAGTCTATTATCTCGTCTGTGATTTCTTCACCCGGCGCAAGTATAGGAATTCCCGGCGGATATGCCATTACAAACTCCCCTGATATATGTCCTGCTGCCTCACGGATTGGAACTTTAATCTTATCGGCATAGAAGGCTTCCTGAGGTGAAGCAAGTACCCTTGGAAGCAGCATTTGTCTGTCTACTTCGAAGCGTTTTTCTTCTTTTGAATACAGACGGCTGATTTCAGCCAATGCTCCGACAAGTCTTTCTATATCCTGTATTCTGTCACCAATTGATATGTACGCCATTATATTTCCAATGTCACCGAATTCTATCTGGATATCATACTCATCTCTTAAGATATCATACACCTCAATTCCATCAAGTCCGATATCCCTTGTATATACACAGAGCTTGGTAACATCATAATCATAGACTGTTCCACCATTAATCAGTTCTTTTCCGTATGCATAATAACCGCCTACCATATTAATCTCATCTCTTGCATACTGTGCCCACTCGCTCACCTTTGCAAACGACTGTCTGCCGCGCAGGGCAAGATTTCTTCTTGATATATCAAGGCTTGTCATAAGAAGATATGACGCGCTCGTTGTCTGCGTAATATTAATAATTGTCTGTACATAATCAGCATTCATACCATTATTGGTAAGAAGGATTGAACTCTGCGTAAGCGAACCGCCTGACTTATGCATTGATATTGCTGCAAGGTCTGCTCCTGCTTTCATTGAATTCATAGGAAGGTTGTCACCAAAATACAGATGCGTTCCATGTGCCTCATCGGCAAGCACCTTAAGTCCATATGAATGTGCTATATCACATATTCCTTTAATGTCTGAACAGATTCCATAATATGTAGGATTGTTCACCAAAACCGCCACCGCATTCGGATGCTCCTGTATTGTCTTTTCAACCTGCTGCACAGTTACTCCAAGCACTATTCCAAGCTTTGCATTAATTTCTGTATTAAGATAAACAGGAATCGCACCACACAGAATCAATGCATTAATTACGCTTTTATGCACATTTCTTGGAACGATAATCTCATCTCCAGCCTTACATACAGATAACACCATGTTCTGTACTGCCTGCGTAGTTCCTCCTACCATGAAAAATGCGTGTTCTGCCCCAAATGCTTCTGCTGTGAGCTCCTCTGCCTCCTTGATAACAGAAACAGGGTGGCACAGGTTATCAAGTGGCTTCATTGAATTAACATCTATTCCAACACATCTTTCTCCAAGTAAATCTACCAGTTCTGGGTTGCCCCTTCCTCTCTTATGTCCCGGAACATCAAACGGAACAATTCTTTTCTTTCTGAATTTCTCAATTGCTTCGTAAAGCGGCGCACTCGCCTGTCTTTTTAAGTCCATAATCTCCCCCTGTTCTCATCGCTGCTCGCGCAAAAAGGCGTGATTGATTTAAAATCAATCACGCCTGTATAATCATATTCTATCTTCTTTTTGATTACTGTATTGTCAAATACAGAAAATCTGACCTTTCAGAGTTTATCCAAGTAAGTCACTGTTACCGCTCTTATTGACCGTTTCACAAGATGATATGCTCTCTCGCATGATAATTTTAAAATCAACTTATAAAATTTGAGCTTCTAACTCAATCAATAATGTGTGCCCTCGTCACACTCGGCAACCGACCCGCCCGTCCGCAAGGCTTAACATGTAATCATGTGGTCTGTATTTACGATATCTTTTTATATCCAAAATACCTTTAAAATATAATATAACTGTCTGCTGGTGTCAATAACATTTTTTATATTTACTTCATATTTTACCTGAACTTTTCGAATATATTACATTATTAACCCTGAAACCTAAAGACATTATTTACTTTTTATTTGTTACCATACAACTTCCTTGCTACCGCAAATGCTTCCTCAGGAATCCCCATTTCTCTATACATTTCCTTCCAGTCTTCTGTAAGTTGTCCTTTTAATTCAAACTGTGTTTTCCTGTTTATACCCGAAAATACCCCAAACCATTTACGGACATCCGGATTGCTTTTGTAAAAGCTGCCACCCTCACGCTTTATCTGCATGTCCATAACTGCTGTTATCTGTAACATAAGATGCAATTCACCAGTTACATCAGACGCCTCCATGAGAACATCAGGTCTTTTATTGTAAAAATCCATAAAGTACTGCATAGCACCCTTTGTATCCTCTTTTGCAAGAAAAGACGACAAAACTGCTTTCAGCTCCCTTGTTTCGGCTTTTTCGCCAACCATTCCAACCTTGCATTCCTTTACCTTGATATTGTTTACTCTCACCCACACAAGCAATAAGAATTCAGATATAAAGCCAAACACACGCCTGTGGTATGAATCCTTATCAGTCTCCATATCAATGCGTTTCTGAACCTCAAAGAATATCGTAAACAGCCACTCAGCATATTTATCAAAAAGCTCTTTAGATGTGACTATCATATTTCCAAAATATGTCTCATTGCCATTAACAAGCTGTATAAATGTATCATAATACTCGGGATATAATTCCTTAATAACTTCACCTGTCATATCAAGTGCAGTTACATTATGATTAGCAGAAAATCCGTAATGATATGAATTATTAAGAACGACTCTCTTGGTTGTAACAAGTTCGTACTCCTTAAAAATCTGCTCATACTGCTTTTCATTCATAATATGCTCGTTCTCATCAATAAGATATCTTCTGTAATGGCATGTTCCAACATAATTAATATCATGCACATTTTTCCATATCCAGTATAATCCTGTAAGTTCACTATAATAACCGTTAAGAGCCGATATATTATCTCCTGTATCGTCCCTGAGATACCCCAGTGGTGAATTAATTGCTGTACCTACCTGAAGCGGCACATACATATTATCATCAGGCTTTGTAAAATGTTTATGTGTAAGTGTGTAAATTGTTAAGTCCATATTCACCCTTTATGCCAGAAATCCACAGGCTCATACTCCTGCAGTTTTGCAAGAAATCCAAGTTTTCCAAGCTCCTCCTGAATTAAATCCAGTGTCTGTTCGTCATCCGCAACAATTGTATGATAATGATATCCTGATGTCACATTCATCAATAGGCTGCTCTTTCCATTTGCAATTTCCTCAAGATATTTCCTGATATCACGCCTTGAGTGAATATTCATATCTGCTCTTATAACACCATATACCTTATGATATACGAAAACATCTCTTATCCAGCCACCCATGTCAACTATTGCTCCGAGTTCTGCTTCCACCTCATCATCTCCATGTTTAACCTTAAGTATACGGCTGTATTCCTGCTTATCATTAAGCACATAGCCTCTGTTAGTTGAGAAAACATCTATATTCTTCGCGCGGATAAGCGCTATATCCTGCACTATAACCTGCCTGCTTACATCTAATATCTGTGCAAGCTGTGTACCCGGCACAGGACTTGACGAATGTTTTAATATATCTACTATCTGATTTCTTCTCTCTTCTCCATTCATTGCTACAACTCCCCAGTTCACCCCGACAATGATTACTCCTGTACAGGATGAAGATTTTTTAATGAAATGTCCATAATTGGTGCAGAATGTGTAAGTGCACCACTTGATACAAAGTCTACACCAAGGTCAGTAATTTTTGCAATGTTTTCTTTAGTTACATTTCCAGAAACTTCAACTAAAGCTTTTCCACCAATTATATTCATAGCCTCTCGCATATCCTCATGACTCATATTATCAAGCATAATAATATCTGCGCCTGCCTCAACAGCTTCACGCACCATTGAAAGGTTCTCAACTTCAACTTCTATCTTTCTTACAAATGGGGCATATTCCTTAGCCATTGTAACTGCCTGCTTAACTCCGCCTGCAGCACCTATATGGTTATCCTTAAGGAGTACTCCGTCTGTAAGATTATATCTGTGGTTATTACCACCTCCGATTCTGACAGCATACTTCTCAAATATACGGTTATTCGGTGATGTCTTTCTTGTATCAAGAAGCTTTGTCTTAGTTCCTGCAAGCAGCTTCGCAACACCATTAGTATATGTCGCAATTCCACTCATTCTCTGGAGATAATTAAGTGCTGTTCTTTCTCCACACAGAAGAACTCTTATATCTCCTCTTACAACTGCCATCTTCTGACCTTTCTTAACCTCATCCCCGTCTTTTGCAAAAAATGTAATCTCTACATCTTCATCAAGCAGTTCAAATGTTCTTGCAAATACCTGCAAGCCACATATTATTCCATCCTGCTTGCATATAAGCTCGACTTCTCCAAGCTTTGGTTCTGGCATAACACTGTTAGTTGACACATCCTCACTTGTAATATCTTCTTTAAGTGCTCCAAGAATGAGCGGATCCACATTTAACTTTAAAGTAACTTTATCAAACATATCATTTCTCCATTTCTATATTATTATGCGTAATTCTTCTTCTGGCTTTCTTCATAGGCTTTATCTGCCTCTTCAATCTTTTTATTGACTAATTCTGCATATTCTCCGTCAATTTCCGACTCATCTGCATATTTTTCTGCATCAAATGTATCAAAATATGTAATCTCATCCTGTGTCGGTTTAACAACTGCATTTTCAGTAATATCAAGTGCTGCCCTCTTTGCAAACACAAGACTTTCAAGAAGTGAGTTGCTTGCAAGCCTGTTTCTTCCATGAACTCCGTTGCAGGCTGTCTCGCCTATTGCATACAGGTTATCCATTGTTGTTCTGCTCTCATGGTCTACCTTAATTCCTCCCATGAAATAGTGCTGTGCAGGAACAACCGGAATACACTCTTTTGACGGGTCATATCCCTTATCAATACAATACTGCACTATATTAGGAAAATGCGTTTTTAATTCTTCTTCAGGTATTGTCCTTAAATCTTCCCATACAAAATCTGTATTGTCCTTTGCCATCTGTTTTCTAATCTCTTCTGTAAGCAGGTCTCTTGGAAGCAGCTCATTAACAAATCTTTTTCCATTCTTATCATAAAGCTTTGCGCCTTCGCCTCTTACTGATTCAGATATAAGAAAGCTCCTGTCTTCCTCTTTGTCAGAATAAAATGTTGTCGGATGAATCTGGACATAATTAATATCCTTTAATTCTACTCCATGCTTTATAGCAATTGCAATTGCATCTCCTGTAAGATGTCTGAAATTCGTTGAATGTCTGTATAAACCACCAATTCCACCTGTAGCAAGTACAACATCTGAAGCTTCTACCTTAATAAGCTCTCCATTTTCTGTCCTTATAACCGCACCAAGGCATCTGTTATCTCTGCTTATTATATCAAGCAGTCTTGTGTATTCCATAATTGTCACATTGGGAAGAGTTCTCACCTTCTCTAACAGATGGCTTGTTATCTCTTTACCTGTAATATCTTCATGGAATATTATCCTGTTAGATGAATGAGCTCCTTCTCTTGTGTATGCAAGACTTCCGTCAGCCTCTCTTGCAAATCTTGCTCCACAATCGACAAGATCTTTTACTACACCTGCTGATGAACGGATCATTATTTCAACAGATTTCTTATCATTTTCATAATGGCCGGCTTTCATCGTATCTTCAAAATAACTTTCGTAATCTTCTTCACATTTTAGCATACACATACCGCCCTGTGCCAGAAATGAATCACTGCTCTCACAATCAGACTTTGTTATCATAAGAATCTTCTTATCGGCAGGCAGATTCATTGCCATATACAGACCAGAACAGCCACATCCGGCTATCAGCACATCTGTTTTAATTGTATTATTCATAGGATACCTCCATTCTTTCTGCGCTTACTATAATCTTACTTTGCAAGCTCAAGCATTCTTGTAAGCGGCTTCATTGCTTTCTTTGCAACTTCTTCATCTACAAACACTTCATTATTTTCCTGTTCAAGAACATCAAGCACCTTATCTAAGGTTACCATCTTCATGTTGACACATACCTGATCAGGTTTTAATGTATACAGTTTCTTGCCAGGTGCCTTTTTTCTTATCTCACCAAATACACCATCAACTGTTGCAATTATGAATTCCTCACAATCTGTATCTACAACATAATCAATAATTCCTGATGTACTGCCTATGTAATCAGCATGTTTTAATACTTCCTCTGTACATTCAGGGTGTGCTGCAAGCTTTGCCTGTGGATATTTCTTCTTAGTTTCAACGACCATATCCTCTGTTATCGCGACATGTCTTGGACAGAAGCCTTTATTAAGAATCACATTTTTCTCTGGCACCTGCTTTGCAACGAATCTTCCAAGATTCTGATCAGGAATAAAGAAGATGTTTTTATTAGGAAGGTTCTTTACTATCTTTACTGCATTTGATGATGTCACACAGACGTCTGAATAAGTCTTTAGCTCTGCTGTTGAATTGATGTAACAGACAACTGCAAGGTCATCATACTGTTCACGCATCTTAAGAATTTCTTCCTTAGTTGCCATATGTGCCATTGGACAATCAGCCCCCGGCTCTGGCATAAGCACCTTCTTTTCCGGATTAAGAATCTTAGCACTCTCACCCATGAACTCAACACCCGCAAATACTATAATATCCTGATCTACCTTAGTAGCTACCTTGCTAAGATAGAATGAATCCCCAACATAATCAGCAACTTCCTGAACATCTTCATCTACATAATAATGTGCAAGAATAACTGCATTCTTCTCTTTTTTCAACTTTAAAATATCACTTGTAACTGACATATTGCTTCTCCAATCGTTAAGGTTTACATATGCTTGACTTGCGTTTTACATACATTGTGCTAGAGTATACCACGAATGTTTACATGTGACAAGACAGTTGTAAAATTTTCTGTATAGTTGGGGTGTTCCCGTGCTGTAATGGGTGGCTCTGCATGCTGGGGTAATGGCTCAGTTCTTCGCAGCCTGAGGCTTGGGAATTCTGCTCTATGTATATGCTTTCACTCGCAACTGTGTGACTTCCGATGTAAAAAATTCCCAGAGAAATCATTACTTTGCCGATTTCTCTGGGAATTTTTACTATTTATTATATTATCTGCCACTAATCTTCTTCAATATGTTCCCGTCCCTGTGCGATTATGCTTCTTACATGATCGTCTGCCAGTGAATAGAATATTGATTTACCTTCTCTTCTGTTCTTAACCAACTTGTTCTGTTTCAATATTCTTAGCTGATGAGATATTGCAGACTGTGTCATATTGAGAGCCTGTGCTAAATCACATACGCACACTTCTGCCTCAAATAATACATACAGTATTCTAATTCTCGTTGAATCACCGAATACCTTGAACAATTCTGCAAGGTCATATAATTCATTCTCATCTGGCATTGTTTCATTAACTATCTTTAATAAGTCCTCATGTATTTCTATTGACTCACAGCATTCACAATCTGCCATTATATTACCTCTTTCTTTATAAGTTCTTTACGAATAATGCTCTTATTGCATTGATTACAGCAATAACCATTACACCTACATCTGCAAATATTGCTACCCACATGTTTGCTATACCTATTGCACCAAGCACCAGACATATAAGCTTTATGCCTATTGCAAAATAAATATTTTCATAAACAATACGTAAGCATTTTCTTGATATCTTAATTGCCTTTGATATCTTTAACGGGTCATCGTCCATCAATACTATGTCAGCTGCTTCTATAGCGGCGTCACTTCCTAATGCGCCCATTGCTATTCCGATATCTGCTCTTGAAAGTACCGGTGCATCATTGATACCATCACCTACAAATGCAAGCTTTTTCTTTGATTTCTTATGTTCTAACAGCTCCTCAACCTTAGAAACCTTATCTGCCGGAAGCAATTCACTGTACACAGCATCTATATTTAATTCTTTAGCTACAGCATCTGCTACATTCTTTGCATCACCGGTAAGCATTACTGTCTTACGTACTCCAGCTTTCTTAAGTTCTTCTATAGCCTGCTTTGCATGAGGCTTTAACAAATCTGATATTAGTATAAGTCCTGCATATGCCCCGTCAACTGCCACATGAACCTGAGTTCCGGCCTCGTTGCACTCTGCATATTCAAGACCGAGTCTTCTCATAAGCTTTCTGTTACCTGCAGCCACTTCTCTTCCTGATACATTAGCCTTAACACCTTCACCACTGATTTCCTCAACATCTGTAACTAATGTCTTGTCAATCTCTTTTCCATAAGCTTTCTGTAAACTCTTGCTTATAGGGTGTGTTGAATAGCTTTCTGCAAATGCAGCATATTTTATAAGTTCATCTTTGTCAATAGTGTTATTATATACACCACTGACCTCAAATACTCCCTGTGTCATAGTTCCTGTCTTATCAAAGACAACAATGTCTGTCTCTGCAAGTGCTTCAAGATAACTTGAGCCTTTTACAAGAACACCCTGATTACTTGCTCCACCGATTCCTGCAAAGAAGCTGAGCGGAATACTTATGACAAGTGCACAAGGACAGCTTATTACTAAAAATGTAAGCGCTCTGTATATCCACATTCCCCACTGAGGAGATACTCCTAAGAATATCATGCTTACAAGTGGTGGAATTATAGCAAGTGCCAGCGCACCGTAACAGACTGCAGGTGTATATATCTTTGCAAATTTACTGATAAAGTTCTCTGACCGCGATTTCTTGGAACTTGCATTCTCTACAAGATCAAGTATCTTAGATACTGTGGATTCACCAAATTCCTTAGTTGTGCGGATCTTAAGCACACCTGACATATTAATGCAGCCGCTTATTACTTCATCACCAGCCTTTGCCTGTCTTGGAAGGCTTTCACCTGTAAGTGCACTTGTATTAAGAGTTGTATTACCTTCTTCAATAATACCATCAATAGGAACTTTCTCTCCCGGCTGGACAACAATAACTGTACCAACCTCTACTTCATCAGGATCTACCTGCTCAAGCTTTCCATCAACTTCAATATTGGCATAATCAGGTCTGATGTCCATAAGCTCACTTATGTTCTTACGGCTCTTTCCAACTGCAATATTCTGGAACAGCTCACCAATCTGATAAAAGAGCATAACCGCAATTGCTTCTGTAAAATCACCATCATCTACAAGTGCAATTATAATTGCACCTACAGTTGCAACTGCCATAAGGAAATTCTCATCAAATACCTGTCTGTTAAGAATTCCCTTAATTGCTTTCCTTAAAATATCATATCCGATAACAAGATAAGGAATCATGTACATTATAAAAAGAACAACCGTAGGAATATCAACAAATGTGTTTATCACCTTAAAAGCAATCATAAGGACTGCTGCGATAATGATTCTTGTAAGCATCTTTTTCTGCTTTTTATTCATATTCTACTCCAATCTGCCAGAACAACTCTCACGGCTTTCTATTACAGATATATCTCGCAATCATCTTCTACTTTCTTGCAGTTCTTAAGAACATCCTGCATAACAGCCTTAGGATCCTGTCCTTCTTCAAATTCAACAATCATCTTAAGTGCCATAAAATTAACTGTAGCATCCTTAACACCTGCTGTATTCTTAGCTGCATCTTCCATCTTATTAGCACAGTTTGCACAATCAACATCAATCTTATAAGTCTTCTTCATAATATTCTCTCCTTAAAACATTAAATAATCAAAATTCTTTCATATGAACATTCATTCATATGTTCATTTTCATTATAACACCTATAAAACTTCTGTCAACAAGAATTCACTATATTTTTCCGCAAACATTTTATGTCCTTTCTCATCTAAATGCTGTCTGTCAACTTCACTTGGTTTTGCAGCACCAGCGGCATCAAAATAATAAAATCCATTTTCCTTTGCTATTTTTTCATATTCCCATGCAAGCTGCCTTGAAACATTTTCAGAACTTTCATTAAATTCAGGATCAAAGCCTTCTTCACCAACACCCTTTCCAAGATGAATCGGAGAAACTATAACTATTTTTGCATGTTCTCCTGCTGTCTTGTTAGCCTTTCTTGCAACTGCCTCCATTCCTTTTGCAATTGTCTTTGCATCAGCATGAAATTCAGTCTTGCAGTCATTCGTACCAAGCATTATAGCTATAACATCTACCGGCTTATGTGATTCAACAACTACTCCAATAAGATCAATGCCCTTTCTTGCATCTCTTACAGCATCTGGAAATATAGTTGTTCTTCCGCACAGTCCCTCTTCAATAATATTATATTCATTTCCAAGAAGATTAGCTATTCTGCCTGTCCATCTTACATCATAATCATATCTTCCTGATTTATCAGGCTTATATCCATAAGTATTAGAATCCCCAAAAAACAAAATATTCTTCATCGCCACATCCTCCCATATAATATCTATCATCATCCATTCCATACTTGTTTGGTATGTTTATATGTTAATGCTTGTAAGAGAATTTGTCAACAAAAATTCCATATTAAAACCAAAGTATAATCACTCAATTTGCTTGCATGTTGTGTCAGTCCATATTTCCAAGTGGTGGTCTGTCAGAATATAAGCTTGATTTTTTATGAGCTGTGTGGGAGTTAGGGCTGCTATATACAAAAAATCAGTGCTAAAAAACGCGTTCAAGCGAAGCGCGTTGTTTTTTAGCACTGTAATAAATTCTGTATATAGCAGCTCTTACTCACACTAAGCGAATAAACCATGAAAGCTTGTGTTCTGACAGACCACCACTTGGAAATGTCCGGACCTAACACAACCCTACTGCTCTCTTTGCAAGCCTGTCAGCCTCTTCATTTCCTTCCACCCCTGAATGTCCCCTGACCTTCACGAATCTGATATTAATTGAATCCCTGACAGATGTAATATAATTATAATATTCTATTGTTCCTTTTTTGTTTCGTTTCCATTCTCCCACAGCCCATGCCTTGATACCTGCATAATCATAGAATATAGAAATATCTTTAAGTCCAAGCTCTATTGCTTTTTTTACAGCGGCCATGCTTCCAAGAATCTCTCCTGCAACATTACGCATTGAAGCCATCTCTTTATCACTGCCATTGCCTGACAATTCATATCTTACGCCATCATGCATAAGAAAACCGCCATATCCATACACTCCGGTTGCAATATTAAAAGAACCATCAACAAATGCATAATCATTGTCAGGCATTACATCTTCCATATTGCCACTTCCGGTCTTTCCATTAATCTCCTGTACAGCTTCCCTTCCCATATAAGCCTTCGCCTCTTCCTCAGATGGAAAGCTCTTATATTCGGCAGCTGGAAAACCATGCACATTCTTCTTACATTCGTCCCATGTCTGATATATTCCAGGAACTTTACCTACACGCACAGCATAATATTTCTTAGCCATATATATTTCCCTATTCTGATTAATAAACTCTGATTACTCCGGCAATCTCTTTTACCACTGAAAGTCCGTTAAATACTGTCATTGCATCATTAAAATTCTTCTCTGCAACGACATCAGTAATGATAACCAGTTCAGCAACACCGTCCTTACGGCTCTTCTGGACCACCTGCGCAATACTTACATCATTGTTTCCAAGAACACTTGCAATGTTAGCAAGAACCCCCTGCTTGTCTAATGCTTCTATTCTTAAGAAGAATTTGCTCCTGGTTTCAGATATATCCTTAACAGGAAGCTCTTTGTAGCATGAGCAGCCAATCTTGCCGCATGAGCCATGAACTATGTTACGGCATACATCAATAATGTCACCCATAACAGCAGAAGCTGTTGGCATCTGGCCTGCGCCCCTGCCCATAAACATGGTATCATCACTTGCATCTCCATGAACAAATACCGCATTAAATGAATCTCTTACTGTAGCCAGAGGGTGATTCTCATCAATAAGCATAGGATGAACCTTAACTTCAATTCCGTCCGGCGTATTTCTGGCAAGACCAAGAAGCTTGATAACATAGCCGAATTCCTTAGCATACTTAATATCTTCTGCTGTAATCTTAGTAATACCCTCTGTATATACCTGATTAAATGTTACTCTTGAATTAAATGCGATTGATGACATAATAGCCATCTTTCTTCCTGCATCATATCCTTCAACATCTGCTGTAGGGTCTGCCTCTGCATATCCTAATTCAGTTGCCTTGGCAAGAGCGTCTTTGTAATTCATTCCTGATTCAGTCATCTTGGTAAGGATATAATTAGTTGTTCCGTTAACAATACCGATAATCTCTGTGATATTGTTGCCAGCCATGCTCTGCTTTAATGGTCTGATTATTGGAATTGCTCCTGCAACAGCCGCCTCAAACTGAAGATCAGCATGCATTTTGTCTGCCATTCCCATAACCTCTTCACCATACTCAGCAAGAAGATCCTTATTGGCAGTAACAACCTGCTTTCCAGCCTCAAGTGCCTCAAGAATATACTGCTTTGCAGGAGTAGTTCCACCCATAAGCTCTATTACAATCTCAATATCCTTATCTTCAATAATATCCTTCCAGTTATCAGTCAGTAATTCTCTGTCAATTGGAGCACGGTCTTTATGAAGATTTCTTACAAGAACCTTCTTAACTACAAGTTCTGCCCCCGTCTTACTAATCACATCATCTTTCATACTCTGACATAACTTGTATACACCTGTTCCTACTGTTCCTGCACCTAATATAGCCGCATAAATCTTTCTGCTCATTACTTTGTACGCCCTCATTCCTGTTTATTATGTTAAGTTTATTATATTAATCTGTGATATATTTATTTCATATCTACAGCATCAACCTGATCCTTAAAGTTCTTTATTGCCTTTCCAGCCTTCTTTGTTACAGATACAATTCTCATAAGAGATATAAAGTCCCATAATCCTTCTATCATCAGAGCAATTCCAATAAATACTATAAGTGCTGATGATGTTGAAAATGGATTCAATAATGCAATTATACCAATAACCACCATTACAACTGCACCTATGAGCTCAATCCACCATTTGTCCGACTCTAGATGATAGAAATCCACAGCATACTGGAGTTTAAGGATTCCATCAACAATAATAATAATTGCAAGTGCTGTTCCTAAGAATACAGCAATAAAGCCTGGTTTAATCACGAAAAACATACCAAATGCAAGAAGAGTAACTCCCTGTACAAGACCATATGATCCAAGAATCTCACTGCCTGCAATTCTGAAATAATTGATAAGCCTTAATACTCCCCAGACACATAAGGCAACTCCAATTCCTTTGCATATGATTTCCTGGGATGCTGTTGGAAATATTACCAGCAGTAAGCCAAGAACAAACAATGCAATTGAAACAATAATAATCTCAAATTTAATTGTCTTTAACTTCTTATAAATACTGTTCATACGCTCCATCTCCTTTTCACTCATTTCAAAGAACCTTAGTCCTTTTATTCTTTTGATTATACACAAAAAAGAACATCACTTCAAGACATGCATTTTTCTGCACTTTAATCTGTCCGTGATGTTCTTTATTATTATTTAATATTAAGTTAACAAATACAGATTACTCTGCTCTTGACATAGCCTGCTCGTAATCTCTTGTTCCAACCCAGATTTCTTTAGTATATGGGCACTTCTTCTGCTCAATAGAGCGCTTGATAATAACCGAAATACATACCACATTTGCTATTATTGCAAGCATTGCAACAACGCCCTGTGCTGTCGGGTTAGCTGTTATACCGAAGTTTGCAATTGCATCTCCTGCACTTGCACCTGTAGCATGACATGTAATTGCTGCATTATAAAGATCAAGTGCCTTAACACCAGCCTTAGTTGCTCCACCATATAATGATGGCAATACACTAAATGTATTGCTTAACTGGAATAATGGTAATACCTGTGCAAACATACACCATGTTGCAAGTGTCATGGCTCTGTTCTGAATCCATCCGCCCTTGTTCCATAATGCATTCGCAAATGTAGGAGCAAGAAGAAGAGCTACACCACAGTACCATGTATGTGTTGGAAGATTACAGTATGTATACTCAAAATTCCAGATATCATAAGCAACGATAAACCATATTGTCATATCCGGCCAGAGCATATCATCCTTCTTCTTAGATGAGTAAATTCCCCACCAGCCTGTCATACAGAAGATATTAATAAGTCCTGCAATTCCATTAACAATATTCCACCAGCCGCCATAAAGGAATACACCTTCATTAGATGCCCACCACGCACCAGAAAAATCTCCAGTAATCTGATAAGCTCTTATAGCTGATTCAAAATCAGATGCTACTGCAATAAGAATATTAATAGCAACGATTATAAATGGCCATGGCTTAAACCATTCTTTCTTTCCAATTCCCCACTTATACTTAATCATGAGGAAACCGACAACTCCGATATCTGCTGCATAAAGCTTAGCATAATGGAACCATCCGTTCATATACTCATATGTCTGATTGCTGTGCCCACCAAACAGACCTGCCTGAATTGCTATGAAATAGATTGTGAGTATAGCCGGAATGATAACGAATAACACGATACCACCAATCTTAGTACGACGACCTATCTCATTAAGAATTACTAATCCTGCAAACACAAGCACCCAACCCAGTAACTGAGTCATGGCTGTGCTGCCATAAAGTTGAAATAACATTGTTCACGCCTCCAATCAATTATTGATGTTATTTATATATATTTTACACTTTTTTAATTATTATTTCAAGTTATTTTTATAACAAATGACACTTGGTCATTTCCCACTTCTATTTTCATTGCTGCACGCGCAAAAATAAAGGATAGTCCTTACGGACTATCCCATATATTTTAATATCTGTGTTTTTTTATTGTTGACTACCACAAGACTTTGCTTTGCTGAGCGCATATTCTTCTGTATTATTGCTCCCCTGATTCCATCAAAAGATTTAAAGAAACTATTAATTCCAAGCTCTCTGGCATTCTCCTCCAGCCGGTTAATTGATGTATAAGCTGCAGACCACTGGGAATTATTAATTGTCTGTTCCAGTCTTATGAAGTCATAACACGCCATATATTCCCTTACATCCTTTATATATACTGTCATAACAACTTCATTCTCTATATCTTTATCCTTGAATTTTGAATTAGAAATATCTATTCCGAATCTTCTAAGATTCGCGATTATTTTCATCAATACCTGTTCGCGGGCTGACATACTAACACTCCCCCTCACACTCAGCTTTCTTATATACTCTGGGTAGTACATTATTATGCTTTAGTTTTACTTTTTCCTTCAGGAATAACATATATCCATATAAGTGAACTTACAAACAAAAACATTGGATAAAACAGCTTTGGTAGAATCTGAAATGCTGTAATGCTATATCCAAGCTCTGAAACCGCTGATATGGCAACCAGCATCTGAGCACCATATGGTATTATCCCTTGAAATATACATGAAAATGTATCAAGAAGCGAAGCCGCTTTTCTTGGAGTAATATCATAATCCTCAGACATCTCTTTTGCAATAGGGTTAGCCATTACAATAGCAACTGTATTATTAGCTGTAGCAATATCCATTGTTCCAACTAAAAGTCCCATTCCGAGCTGTCCGCCTTTTTTTCCTTTAAATAATCTTCTTATTCCATTAAGTAAAGCATCAAATCCACCATATTCTTTAATAAGTGAACACATTACAGATACAAGAACTGCAACCATACATGTCTCAAACATTCCTGACGCACCACTTCCCATATTAAGAAGCAGAGTCTCCAATGTAACCTCGCCCATAACAAGCATAATAACTATTCCCGAAATAATACCTGTTATAAGTACAACAAAAACGTTTACACCAATAATTCCACCCGCAAGCACAAGCACATATGGAATAATCTGAAAAAGATTATATGAATGTGCAATCTCACCATGAATATCTGTATTAAAAGAAAGCACAAGAATTAAAACAATGGTCACAATTGCTGCCGGAAGTGCTATCCAGAAATTCTCCCTGAACTTGTCCTTCATGGCACAGCCCTGACCATTACAAGCTGCAATAGTAGTATCTGATATAAAAGAAAGATTATCTCCAAACATTGCACCACCCATGACAGATGCAACACATAATGCCATACTAAATCCTGATGCTTCTGATACCGCAACCGCTATTGGTGTAATAAGTGTTATTGTTCCAACAGATGTACCCATTGCCGTAGACACAAAGCAGGCAACAATAAAAAGTACCGCTACTGCAAACTTTGCAGGAATAATGCTTAACATAAAATAAGCTACACTCTCTGCACTGCTTCTTCCTACAACTCCGACAAATATTCCGGCTGTAATGAATATCAGAAGCATTGTAACAATGTTTCTGTCAGCCAGCCCTTTTGCCATTACATCAAGCTTTTCATCAAACTTAAGCTGTGAATTCTGCATGCACGCTACTAGTATTGCAGCCATAAATGCAACAATAATTGGTACATTGTAGAATCCCATTGGAATCTTCATGACATATTCAAATATAATTCCGGTTCCAAGATACAACACAAGAAAAACAAGTATAGGTACCAGCGCAACCGGATTAGAATTCCTATTCTTTTTCATAAATACCAATTAATCCTCACCCATCTTAGCAAGCTTGGCAGCCTGGTCGGCTGCGATACAAGCATCAATAATATCCTGGATATCTCCATCCATAATCTTGTCAAGCTTATATAATGTAAGGCCAATTCTGTGGTCTGTTACTCTTCCCTGTGGGAAATTATAAGTTCTTATCTTCTCAGCTCTGTCACCTGTACCAATCTGGCTTCTTCTTGCATCTGCCTCAGCATCATGTGCTTTCTGAGTCTCAATATCATATAACTTGGCTCTTAAAAGTGCAAATGCTTTCTCCTTATTCTGTATCTGTGACTTCTCTGTCTGAGAATAAATAACTATTCCTGTTGGATAATGAGTAAGTCGTACAGCAGAATCAGTTGTATTGACACACTGTCCACCATTACCTGACGCTCTCATAACATCAATACGGATATCCTTCTCATCAATGTGGATATCAACCTCTTCTGCCTCTGGCATAACAGCTACGGAAGCTGTAGAAGTCTGTATTCGTCCGTTAGATTCAGTTACCGGGATTCTCTGTACTCTGTGTACACCAGATTCATACTTCATAATAGAGTAAGCTCCCTGTCCCTTAACCATGAATTCTACTTCCTTCATTCCACCAATACCGGTTTCATCGCCACTTAATACTTCAACCTTCCAGCCTCTTGCCTGTGCATAGTGTACATACATTCTGAAAAGCTCTGCTGCAAAAAGTGCCGCCTCTTCTCCACCTGCACCCGCTCTGATTTCAACAACAATATCCTTATCATCATTAGGGTCTTTAGGTAAAAGAAGAATCTTTAATTCATGCTCTAATTCTTCTACTCTTGCCTTAGATTCATTAAGTTCTTCCTTCGCCATCTCTTTAAGTTCTTCATCTGTCTCTTCATCAAGAATAGCAAGACTGTCCTCAATATTCTTCTCACAGTTCTTATACTCAGTATAAGTTTCTATAAGTGGTGCAAGACTGCTCTGTTCTTTCATAAGCTTTCTGAACTTTTCCTGATCATTAACCACATCAGGATTACCAAGTTCAGCCGTTATATCTTCATATCTGTTGACTGTATCTTCAAGTCTGTCAAACATACGTGTCACTTTTCCTTTCTATCTCTAACTATATAATTACTTTCTGCCCATAACAACACGGTCAAGACCAGCGAGGTCTTTTACAACCGTTATATCTCTTAAACCAGCCTGCTTCATTATTTCAGAAACATCTGCTGCCTGTTCGGCTCCTATCTCATAACACAGGTATCCGTCTGTCTTAAGATATTCTCGTGCTTTCTCAGTGATTTCCCTATAAAACATAAGTCCGTCCTCTGTTCCGTCAAGTGCAAGCAGAGGATCATGTAAACGGACTTCATCCTGCAGAGTTTCTATAACCTTAGTTGGTATATATGGTGGATTGGATACTATTGTATTAAATGTAATATCATTACCCAATTCGCCAAATAAATCACTAAGCATAAAATCAATATTATCAGCCTCGAGATTATGCTTATTCTTCTGTGCAACTTTAAGTGCCTTTTCAGAAACATCTACTCCAAGTACCCTGCTTTCCGGGAACTTCTTAGCAAGAGTAATCCCAATGCAGCCTGAACCTGTACACATATCAAGAATATTATCACCATTTCTTGTAACCTTGATTACCTCACCAACAAGCACTTCTGTATCAGGTCTTGGTATAAGCACATCTTCATTCACTTCGAATTCATATCCATAGAAATATGCTTTTCCCAGAATATGCTGCAGCGGAACATGCGCAGCCCTTTTATCAATATACTCTTCATACAGCAGAAAATTCTCTTCTGACAACATGCTGTCACCATTCACAAGATAAAAAGTTCTTGTCATACCATTAATGGCAGATAATAATTCAAAACTGTCATGGTCTGCATTATCGACGTTATTATCTCTAAGTCGCTTTGCACCCAATTTTACTGCTTCTCTAATTGTCATCATAATTATCTGTCTTCCAGCCTTTTCTGTTTAAACATAGGAACATCCTCAGGATACTGCTCTTCTTCCGGCTCTTTTCCAGTTTCGAACTCAAAGCCCGCAACTACCTCTTCCTCTGTAAGTTCCTCTGCTTTATCATCAGCATTATAATCATTTGAATTATCATATACAGTACTTTCTGATTCATCACTTGCTTCATATACAAAAGCAAATGACTCCCTGTCTGTATCGTCCATACCAAATTCCATCTCCCTGCCCATCTGTAAATACTTTTGTTCAGGGGTAAGTTCTGTTTCCTGATTATCTTCTGACTTCTGTTCCTCTATATCAATAGTTCTTGTCTCTTCATTCCCATGAATAAGACTTCCTGATATTGCAAGTTCTGCCTCAGATGCCACAAGTGCTTCAACCGGATTATCGGCTTCTGAATAATATTCAGCAATAAACTGTCTCCAGTCAAATACTTCCTCAACTGCCCTTATGGCAACTTCAATCATATCCATATCCGGCTCTCTTGTAGTAAGCTTCTGAAACCACATTCCCGGTTTACTCAAAACTCTTACAAATGCATTATCATTCTTTCCTGCCCATCTTATTACCTCATAAGAAACTCCTGCAATTACAGGAATAAGCAGAATTCTTATAAGTATCTGCAGTGCCGTATTATCAACTCTTATAAATATAAAAAACACAATACTTATAAACATTACAAAGAATAAGAAGCTTGTTCCACATCTCTTATGATATCTTGAACTGTTCTTTACATTCTCTGGTGTAAGTCTTGCACCATTCTCAATGCAGTTGATACATTTGTGTTCAGCACCATGATACATGAAAGTCCTTTTAATATCTTTCATCATGGATATAAGTAAAATGTATATAACAAATATTAATAATCTCACAACGCCTTCTATGAAATTAAGAAGTGTCTTGGAAATTATGTATTTTGATACCAGTCTGGCTGCAAGATATGGAAGAACCATAAACAATCCAATTGCAAAGAATATTGACAAAATAACCGTTACTGCCATTAAAACCGATTCAAACTTATCCTTAAGAATATTCTTGCCAACCTCATCAATCTTAGTCTTCTCCTGTTCTGCCGGATCATCATAAAAAGATGCTGAATAATTAATTGTTGATATACCTGTAACAAGTGAATCAACAAAACTGACAATTCCTCTTATTATAGGGAAATTGAGCCACTGATGCTTTTCTGTTAAATCTCTGCTTTCTTTGACAACAACTTCAATTTCATTATCAGGTTTTCTGACTGCAATAGAATATTTATTCTTATTACGCATCATAATACCCTCAATTACAGCCTGTCCCCCAATTCCTGATGGCTTCATATTACACCATACCTTTCTTAAATGTTTTGTATACATTCAAAAAAAGTTGAGGTCCCGAAAAACCTCAACCTTAATTTCAAAATTAATTGTTTGATACTCCGTACTTCTTGTTGAACTTATCAATACGTCCGCGAGTAGATGATGCCTTCTGCTGTCCTGTGTAGAATGGATGGCACTTTGAACAGATTTCTACGTGGATTTCTTCCTTAGTTGAACCTGTTACGAACTCGTTACCGCAGTTGCAAACAACCTTTGCCTGATAGTAATCTGGATGGATTCCTTCTCTCATGATTTCACCTCTTTACAAATTATTAAGTATTACAATTGTGAATTCCGCCTTAGATTCTCTTTCTGTCCCGATGGGATCTATGCGCATTAGACACAATGACCTCTTTATCTGTCATAAACAGCTTTCATATTGTATCACGATGCGACATGTTATGCAAGCATTTTTTCAAAAGAGTTATAAAAAGAAAATATATTTTAAATATAATGGTTCTTAACTACTGTTCTTACAAGTTCCTGATTATTCTTAGTCTTAACAAAAAGATCCAGTATTCTCTCTGCCGCCTCATCTGTCTTTAATCCATTAAGAGCTTTTCTCATTATATCAACAGCTTCCTGCTCTTCACTATTAAGAAGAAGATCTTCTCTTCTTGTACTTGATTTTGCTATATCAATTGCAGGGAACACTCTCTTTTCTGATAGCTTTCTGTCAAGAACAAGTTCCATGTTACCTGTTCCCTTAAATTCCTCGAATACAACGTCATCCATCTTGCTTCCTGTCTCAACAAGAGCAGTTGCAAGAATCGTAAGACTTCCACCCTCGCGCATATTTCTTGCTGCGCCAAAGAATCTCTTAGGCATATGAAGTGCTGCAGGGTCAAGACCACCTGAAAGTGTACGTCCACTTGCCTGAACCGTAAGATTATATGCTCTTGCAAGTCTTGTTATACTGTCAAGAAGAATTATTACATCTGTCTTCTGTTCAACAAGTCTCTTGGCTCTTTCAATAACCATCTCTGACACTCTCTTATGTCTCTCTGGAAGTTCATCAAATGTTGAATATATAACCTCAACATTATCACCCACGATTGATTCCTTGATATCAGTTACTTCCTCAGGTCTTTCATCAATAAGAAGAATTATAAGATGCATCTCAGGGTTATTCTTAGTTACAGCATTGGCAATCTGCTTAAGAAGTGTTGTCTTACCAGACTTTGGCTGTGAAACAATCATTCCTCGCTGGCCTTTACCTATTGGTGATATAAGATCAACCATTCTCATTGCCACTGTACTTGAATTCTTTTCAAGATGAATTCTTTCATTAGGAAAAATTGGCGTAAGGCTTTCAAATGCCGGTCTTTTCTGTGCAACAGAAGGATCTTTTCCATTAACACTTTCCAGATACATAAGGGCTGAAAATTTCTCACCAGATGTTTTCATTCTCTTAGGTCCCTGAATAATATCACCTGTCTTTAGATTAAACTTTCTTATCTGTGATGGAGAAACATATACATCGTTCTCTCCCGGAAGAAAGTTCTCACATCTTATAAATCCATAACCATCCGATAAAACCTCAAGTATTCCATCTGCTAATGGAGCATCATGCTCTTGTCTTGGCTGTGCATGATAATTATCTTTCTTATCTTCTTTAACATACTGCTCACTCTTATGGTGTGACTCATCCGACATTCCTGCCACATCATGCTCTGCTCCGGCATCTTCAGAAACAACAGCTTCAACTTCTGCCGGCTCTTTCTTTTCTTCTCCTTCTGCTGCAGCAATAATCGCATCAATAAGTTCACTCTTTCTCATTGTTGATATATTTTTTATATTCTTGTCCTTCGCAAATTCGCGTAATACACTGACTGACAATGTTTCTAACTTTGCCTTCATATAATCCACCTCTGTTATTAGTCATAGTTTAATGGGAAATGATGCAGAAATCGCATCAAAGATAAATTGATTATACAACGTATTATTCTAAAAGAAAAGACTAAAAATGCTTTTTTTAGTCAGAGCAATATGTTATTATATATAATACTGTTAAAAGCACTAATTATTGAAAGGAAGATTAGATATCATGACTAATGCAGAGAAAGCCTTACAGCTCCATGAAGAGTGGAATGGTAAATTTGAAACAACTCCTAAAATGAAGATTCAGACAAGAGAAGATCTTGCTCTTGCTTATACTCCTGGTGTAGCAGAACCTTGCAAGGTTATTGCCAAGGACAAAGAAGCTGCTTATAAGTACACTATCAAATCTAACACTATCGCTGTTGTATCTGACGGAAGTGCTGTACTTGGACTCGGTAATATCGGTGCTCATGCCGCTATGCCTGTTATGGAAGGAAAAGCTGTTCTTTTCAAAGAATTTGGTAACGTTAATGCTGTGCCTGTCTGCCTTGATACACAGGACACAGAAGAAATCATCAAAACTGTAGTTAATATTGCACCTGCATTTGGCGGTATCAATCTTGAAGATATATCAGCTCCAAGATGTTTTGAAATCGAGACAAGACTTAAAGAGCTTCTGGACATACCTGTATTCCATGATGACCAGCATGGTACAGCTATCGTTGTATTAGCAGGTATTATTAATGGACTTAAAGTTACAGGCAAGACTAAAGAAGATTGCCAGGTAGTAGTCAACGGTGCCGGTTCTGCCGGAGTTGCTATCACAAAGCTTCTTCTTACATATGGTTTCAAGCATGTAACAATGTGTGATAAGTCTGGTATCCTTTCTAAGGCTTCAGAAGGTCTTAACTGGATGCAGCAGTCAATGATGGAAGTAACTAACCTTGAGAACAAGACTGGTTCTTTAGCTGATGCACTCCGTGGTGCAGATATATTTGTCGGAGTTTCTGCTCCTAATATTGTTACAGCCGATATGGTCAAGACTATGAATAAAGATGCAATTATATTTGCAATGGCTAACCCTGTTCCAGAGATTATGCCTGATGTTGCCAAGGCAGCTGGTGCAAAAGTTGTTGGTACAGGACGTTCTGATTTCCCCAACCAGGTTAATAATGTTATTGCATTCCCTGGTATCTTCAAGGGTGCTCTTGAAGGCCGTGCAAGACAGATAACTGAAGATATGAAGCTTGCTGCTGCACTTGCTATTGCAAACCTTGTTCCAGATGACGAAGTAAGTGATGTTAATATCCTTCCTGAAGCATTTGACCCAAGAGTTGCTGATGTTGTAAGCAAAGCCGTAATTGACCATATTGAGAAGTAATTATGCTTCCATATTATTATTCTGTAAGCGAATATCTTAAAGACACTTATGGTAAGAAACTATATAAATTAAGTCTTTCCGGAAACATGACCTGTCCTAACAGAGACGGAAAGTTAGGTACAACAGGCTGTATATTCTGCAGTGGTCATGGTTCCGGTGATTTTGCCGTTAAAGATATTGACAAAGCAAAGACTTTGGTATCTAATAAATATTCCGGCAGTGAATATATTGCATATTTTCAATCATTTACTAACACATATGCTGATACCGGATATCTGCGCGAACTTTTTATGCCTGTAATACTAAGAGACGATATCCGTATCTTGTCTATCGCAACAAGACCGGATTGTCTTGGTGATGACGTCCTAAAGCTTCTTGATGAACTCAATCGCATCAAGCCTGTATGGATTGAATTAGGATTACAGACAATTAATAATTCGACTGCCGACTATATACGCAGAGGATATCCTTTATCCGTATATGATGAAGCCGTAAGCAATCTTCTTTCCATAGGAATTGCACCTGTTGTTCATATGATAATCGGTCTTCCACATGAGACAATAAGCGATTATATTGCTACTGCCCGCTATATATCAGACAGTGGTGCATCGGGAATCAAGATTTCTTTATTGCACATTTTAAAAGATACTGACCTTTACAATGATTATTGTAAAGGATTATTCAAAGCTCTTACCATGGATGAATACCTTGCCGCAATAGGAGCTATACTTCCTGTATTGCCAAAAGATATGGTAATACACAGACTTACTGGTGACGGACCTAAGAATATTCTTGCTGCACCTTTATGGACAGCTGACAAAAAGAGAGTTCTCAACACACTCTCTCATTACCTCAAAGAAAATATGATTTATCAAGGAAAAGATTTATGAACACTGACTCAACCACATTGTACAAATTAATGATTTTATATATGCTGAGCAAAGTGAATTTTCCATTATCAAACACACAGCTTTCATCTTTCATGTTAGATAAGCAGTACACGGATTATTTCACTTTCCAGGAAACCATCAACTCTCTGGTTGAGGACGGCTTTATTAGAGGCTACTCGCATCAGAGCAGCACACATTATACTCTCACTAAAGAAGGTGAAGAAACTATTGCATTTTTCTACACCAAGATATCAACTGCCATACGTGATGATATAGAGACCTATCTGTTTGATAACAAATACGAATTAAAGAATGAAGCCGGAACTGTAACTGACTGCTACAAGCTGTCTAATGGTAATTATATTGCACATTGTCAGCTAAAAGAAGGCGACACAACTCTTATTGAACTTAACCTTAATGTTCCAGTTGAAGAACAGGCAGAGATAATATGTGCAAGATGGCGTGAAAACAGCCAGGAAGTATATGATTATATCGTTCGTAAACTTATGTAAAAAAGCTTTCCGACAGGTGTATATGCCTGTCAGAAAGCTTTTTATTTACTCATTATCTGCCGCTTCTTCCTGTGGCAGTACATATGAATCTATAAGCTGCCATAATTCTTTAAGTCCCTGCTTAGTCTGTGATGAAAAAGGAATAAGAATATCTTCCTGCCTTAATCCAAGTCCTGTTCTTACAGCTTTCACCTGTTTGCTTATCTGGCTTCTCTTAATCTTATCCAGCTTTGTTGCAACAATTACAGGTCTGTAACCGTTATTTACAATCCAGTCATACATCATTCTGTCATTATCAGATGGGTCATGACGGATATCTATCAACAAGAACACTTGCTTTAACTGGCTGCTCTTTCTTAAATATTTCTCAATCATCTTACCCCATTTTGCCTTGACAGCAGGGCTTACATTAGCATATCCATAACCCGGAAGGTCAACAAGATACATACTGTCATTAATATTGTAGAAATTAATAGTCTGTGTCTTACCTGGCTGTGATGACGTTCTTGCATATGATTTCCTGTTCATTAATGCATTAATAAGCGATGATTTACCAACATTTGACTTACCTGCAAATGCAACCTCAGGGAATGAAGTCTCAGGAAGTGTACTTGTAACTCCGACTACTATATCCAGATTAACTTTTTTTATAACCATAATCCGCTGCTCCTTTCATTTAACGCATTAATGCCTGTGCAAATACTTCTATAGCATTATTAACATATATTATATTCATCCCTTCAGTTATCTCTGTGTCAAGTTCCTCTACATCAGACCTGTTATCCCGAGGTACAAAAACATTTGTTATGCCCGCTGTCTTACTTGCAAGAAGCTTTTCTTTAAGACCTCCTATTGGAAGTACCTTACCTCTTAATGTAAGCTCTCCAGTCATTGCAACATCTGCTCTTACAGGAATTCCAGTAACCACAGACAATACTGCCGTTGCCATTGTAATGCCAGCAGAAGGTCCGTCTTTCGGAGTTGCACCCTCTGGTATATGAAGATGGAATGCATGATTCTGGAAATATTCAGCATCCACTTTATATCTGCCTTTTTCTGTTACTGATCTGATATAAGAAACAGCTATGCTTGCTGATTCTTTCATTACATCACCCATGTTACCTGTAAGCTTGAACTCGCCTTTGCCCGGCATTGTTATAACCTCTATCTCAAGAGTATCTCCACCTGCCTGTGTCCATGCAAGCCCTCTTACTATACCAACTTCACCCTTTGCATTCTTTTTGTCTGGTCTGTATTTAACTTTTCCAAGATAATCTGTAATATTCTTATCAGATATATTAACTGTTTTCTTTACAGTCTTATCTCTTGTTCCATCAGATGTGAACACTCCGGCTTTGTATAATTCTCTAACCGCTTTTCTTACAATCTTTGCAATCTGCCTTTCAAGACCTCTCACACCAGCTTCTCTTGTATACGAATTAATAACTGTTCTTATAACTTTATCAGTGAACTTTACATCAGATACAAGCAGACCATTCTCTTTAATCTGTTTCTTAATAAGGTGTTCCTTAGCAATATGAAATTTTTCATTAGCTGTGTATGAACCAACTTCAATAATTTCCATTCTGTCAAGCAATGGACGGCTTATATTAGACAGATCGTTAGCTGTTGCAATAAAAAGCACATTTGACAAATCAACCGGCATCTCTATATAGTGGTCGACAAAATTAACATTCTGTTCGCTGTCTAACACTTCAAGAAGTGCTGCCGATGTATCGCCCTTATAATCACTGCTTATCTTATCTATCTCATCAAGAAGCATGAGAGGATTATTAACTCCGACATTCTTAAGTCCCTCAATAATTCTTCCAGGCATAGCTCCAATATATGTTTTTCTATGTCCTCTTATCTCAGCCTCATCTCTTACACCACCCAGACAGATTCTGACATACTCCTTGCCAAGTGCCTTTGCAACTGATCTTGCTATAGATGTCTTACCTGTTCCCGGAGGTCCTGCAAGACATATGACAGGTGCTTTTCCACTTCCTGTTATGTTTCTTACCGCAAGTGATTCCAGAATTCTTTCCTTAATATCTTTCATTCCATAGTGGTCCGAATCAAGCACTTTTGCAGCATTATCTATATCTTTGTTATCTTCAGTCGACACATTCCATGGTAGTTCAAGACATGTCTCTATATATGTTCTCTCAACATTGGCCTCAGCATTATTACCAGCAAGTGATTTCAGTCTCTTAATCTCTCTTTTTAGCTTATCCTTTACATACTGTGGTGAATCAAGCTTTTCAACGTCCGCCTCATATTCTTCCGCCTCTGTTATGGTTCCTCCATCAAGTTCTTCATTAATCGCTGCAAGTTCTTCTCTTAATATGTAATCCTTCTGGTTCTTATCTACTCTTTCTCTTACAATATTGCCAAGTTCTTCTTTAATAGTATAAGCATTTATCTCATTTACAAGTAATGTTGCAGCAAATGTATACATCTGCTCATAGTCTTCTGCCTCAAGAAACTGCTGTCTTTTATCAAAATCCATCATAAATTCCTGAGCAAACTCCATCATCAGCTTTTCTGCATCACTATAAGAAAGCCATCTCTTGACTGTATCCTTTGCAAACTTCGGATTAACATGTGCATACTGTGTCAATAGTTCTCTCATACCTACAATTATAGCTCTCGACACCATTTTATCAGGCTTTTCAAGCCCTTCAATAACCCTTACATCAGCAAGCATCATTCCCGACGCTTCTTCAAATCTATTTACAAGTGCCTTTTCAAGCCCCTCTACCTGAACCCTTAAAATTTTGCCTGGCATCTTTATTATCTGTTTTATCTTAGCAATTGTTCCTACTGTATATAAATCTGCTATCCCTGGTTCGCTCACCTGCGAATCTCTCTGTGTTACAAGATATATAAGTTCATCAGCTGCCATACTTGCTTCTACAGCTTTTACAGACTTCTTTCTGCTCACGTCAAAGTGCATTACCATCCCAGGAAAAACAGTGACATTTCTTAATGGAATAGCTGGATAATGTCTATCATATTTGTTACTCATATATTCCTCTCTATCTAAAAAAACGGACCGTCCATCATGAACAGCCCGCCTGAATTAATTTCATTACTGTGCTTTTTTAACAGCATCTGTTCTGTATTCTAACAGAGGCTTTGCGTTTCCTTCTACAGCTTCCTTAGTTATTATACATTTTGATATTGTTTCATCTGACGGAATCTCATACATTACTTCATTCATGACTGATTCTAAGATTGAACGTAAACCTCTTGCTCCTGTCTTTCTCTCAAAGCTCTTGTGGGCTACTGCCTCAACAGCTTCATCAGTAAACTCAAGTGCTACCTCATCAAGTCCAAAAAGTGCCTGATACTGCTTTATAATAGCATTCTTAGGCTCTCTTAGAATTCTCACAAGTGCTTCCTCATCAAGCGAATCTAATGAAACAACAACCGGAACTCGGCCTACGAACTCAGGAATAAGTCCAAATTTGATAAGATCCTGTGGAAGTGCCTTATGGAACATCTCACCTATATCATCATTACTCTTTTCCTTAAGTTCAGAGTTGAAACCAATTGAGCTCTTATCCATTCTTGATTCAATAATCTTCTCAAGTCCATCAAATGCACCACCACATATGAAGAGAATATTAGTTGTATCAATTGGAATAAGCTCCTGCTGCGGATGCTTTCTTCCTCCCTGTGGTGGAACTGATGCTATTGTTCCCTCTAATATCTTAAGAAGAGCCTGCTGTACACCCTCTCCAGATACATCTCTTGTTATAGAAACATTTTCTGACTTCTTAGTAATCTTATCTATCTCATCAATATATATAATACCATATTGAGCTTTTTCAACATCATAATCTGCAGCCTGAATAAGCTTTAACAGGATATTCTCAACATCCTCGCCTACATATCCGGCTTCTGTAAGAGTTGTCGCATCAGCAATTGCAAAAGGTACATTAAGAAGTCTTGCAAGATTCTGTGCAAGGAATGTCTTTCCTGAACCTGTTGGTCCGAGCATAAGAATATTACTCTTCTGTAACTCTACATCCAGATCAGCCTGTGACATTATTCTCTTATAATGATTATATACAGCAACAGCAAGTACCTTCTTTGCATCATCCTGTCCAATAACATAATCATCAAGGAATTCTTTTATCTGCTTCGGCTTAAGCAGGTTGATATTCATTCCATCAACCACTTCTTTTTCATCTGCCTCTGTTTCAAACTCTTCATCAAGGATATCGCTGCATATTTCTACACATTCATCACAAATGTAAACGCCATTATGTCCTGCGATCAGCTTTTTAACCTGATCCTGTGTCTTATTACAGAATGAGCATCTAAGCTTCTCGTCAATATTTCTGCCTGCCATACTATCCTCCAAATCACTATAAATCCTTTAAATAAAGGTCCGCTTATCACACAAAAACAAGGGAGACACCTGCAAATGTGTTATCTGCAGGCATCTTCCTTATCATAAGCAATTATTATCTCTTCTCTACAACACTATCGATAAGTCCGTATGCAACAGCTTCCTGTGCTGTCATATAGTTATCTCTCTCTGTGTCGCGTGAAATTTCTTCAACTGACTTACCAGTATTAGCTGCCAGTATTTCGTTTAACTTATTTCTTGTCTTAAGTATATTCTCAGCAACGATTCTGATCTCAGTTTCCTGACCTCTTGCACCGCCTGATGGCTGGTGAATCATAATCTCTGCATTAGGAAGAGCAAGTCTCTTTCCCTTGGCACCGCCTGAAAGAAGGAATGCACCCATACTTGCAGCCATACCAATACAGATTGTAGAAACATCACACTTGATGTACTGCATTGTATCATATATAGCAAAACCTGCTGATACTGATCCTCCTGGGCTGTTAATGTAGAAATGTATATCCTTTCCTGGATCTTCTGCCTCAAGGAATAACATCTGTGCTACTACAAGATTAGCAGAAACATCTGTTACCTCTTCTCCTAAGAATATAATTCTGTCTTTAAGCAGACGTGAATATATATCATATGATCTTTCGCCTCTGCTGTTCTGTTCTATGACATAAGGTACAAAACTCATTACACAACCTCCAATATACTAAAATGTTTCTTACAGCCTCAATTACTTTTCAACAACTGATCCTGTAATAACTTCTATAGCCTTCTGGATTGCAAGATCTTCCTTAATCTGCTTCTTCTCATAGTCGCCCATGAATTCCTTAATCTGATCAAGTTCCATCTTGTAAGTCTCAGCCATCTTCTTTAACTCTGCTTCAAAATCTTCTTCTGAAGTCTCAATATTCTCAGCCTTAACAACTGCTTCAAGAACAAGTCTTGACTGGATTCTCTTAACAGCTTCCGGCTTCATCTCTTCCATAATCTTATCTGCAGTCATTCCTGTATACTGGAAGTACTGCTCAACTGATAAGCCCTGCTGCTGTAATCTCTGAGCAAAATCCTCAACCATTCTGTTAACCTGTGTGTCAACCATAGCATCTGGAATATCCATCTTAGAATCTTCGATAATCTTAGCGATTGCTTCGTCTTCCTGCTTAGCCTTAGCTTCTCTTGACTTTCTGTCAGCAATCTTGTTCTTTAAATCATCCTTATATTCAGCAATTGTATCAAAATCAGATACATCCTGAGCAAATTCATCATTAAGCTCTGGAAGCTGCTTCTCCTTAATTTCCTTAACAGAAACCTTAAACATAGCTGGCTTACCCTTAAGATCATCTACATGATACTCTTCTGGGAATGTAACATTGATTTCCTTCTCATCACCGATATTCATACCGATAATCTGATCTTCAAATGTGTCAATGAAAGAATGAGATCCGATTGTAAGTGGGTAATCTGTTCCCTTTCCACCTTCGAATGCAACACCATCAACAAATCCTTCGAAATCAATAACTGTATTATCGCCATCCTTAACTGCTCTGTCTGTTACAGCTACTGTTCTTGAATTCTGCTCCTGAACTCTCTTTAATTCTTCTTCTACATCAGCATCTGTTGCTTCTGTATCAGCCTTAGTTACTTCAACGCCCTTGTACTGTCCAAGTTCAACTTCTGGCTTAGTAGCTACAACAGCTTCAAAAATGAATGGCTTTCCAGCCTCTAACTGTGTTACATTAATCTTTGGCTGAGAAACAAGCTCAAGACCACACTCATCAGCAGCCTTAGCATAAGCATCTGGAATAATTGAATTAGCAGCATCTTCGTAGAACACTTCTGCACCGTACATCTTCTCAATCATCTTTCTAGGTGCTTTACCTTTTCTGAAACCAGGAAGGCTGATCTTGCTCTTATTCTTATTATATGCAGTATTAAGACCTGCCTCAAATTCCTCAGCAGTAGACTCAATAACAAGTTTAACCATATTCTTCTCTTCTAAATTCTCAACTGTGAAACTCATTATAAATTAATCCTCCTATGAACTATGTATTGTTACTATCGTACAACATACCCACGAATTATAACACAACTGTTTTTAGATTACCAGTACTATTTTAAAAAAATAAAAGATAGGGCTGCAAACCTTATATTTACTAATAAACATTCGGATTACAGCCCATTTATCACTTAAGATAATTCGTATTCAGTTGTGAGCATCCTGCAATTACTTACCGCTCATCTGCTCTTCCTGTCTTCTGATCATCTCTTTTACCATGTTACCACCAACTGAACCAGCTTCTGCTGATGTGAGGTCTCCATTGTAACCATCCTTTAAGTTAACGCCAATTTCTGAAGCAACCTCCATTTTGAATCTGTCAAGTGCATTCTGTGCTTCCTTCTTAGTCTTATAATTAGAACTTGTTGATTTAGCCATAATAAGCCTCCTTATTAAACACATTTTTAGGTTTAAGCCGAAAAGTTATGGCGCCATAACTTAACGTCTTGATGTTATTATGTGTCCGTTAATACTAATTATTATGACATATTCTGGTTGTTAATTATTAGGAGACATTTTCGTTGTTTCTGTTTCTAAATCTTTGGCTGACGCCGGAATTATATTCTTATATACATATATCTCATCATATACAGGTGCCCATCTGTATGTTGCTCCGCCAGTGCAGAAAACATACGCATTACCTTTATTAGTTACAGCATAACTTACAAGGCAGCTTCCTGCTTCATTGGTATATCCCGTCTTTCCTCCTGTAACAAGTACTCCTGGTGCTTCATTACCATATATTCTTGAATACATTGTACTTGTAAGCTGTATTCCTTCCGGATGCTGTGCTGTTGCTTTAGTCTTATACTGATATGTTCCAAGTACTTTGGCTCTGGTTTCATCTTTCATGGCATATTCCATAATCATTGCCATCTCTGATGGAGTTGTATACTGTTCCTCATCATATAATCCTGTCGGATTAGTAAAATGTGTATACTTAAGTCCAAGTTCTTTACATTTTTCATTCATAAGCTTTGCAAATTCTTCATTAGAACCTGCAACCATTATGGCAAGTGCCTCGGCTGCATCAGCTCCTGATGGAAGCACAAGTCCGTACATAAGATCTTCAACATCTACTGTCTCACCTTCAAGGAATCCTGCAACAGACGCTTCTTCCCTGTAAAGTCTGTTAAGCATCTCAAATCCAAATGTATAAGTCTTGGGCATCTTATCTATATTCTCTGATACAACAATAAGTGTCATTACCTTAGTCATTGAAGCCGGATATATCTTAGTATCAGCAAGCTTACCTGCTATTATTCTATGATTATTGACATCAAGTAATGCTGCATAAGGCGACGCTATCTGTGCATCAGCTGACAAATCCTGATAGTCTGCTGCCATCTGTGAATATATAAGAGGCGGCTCTGTTGGTGCCTCTGTTGGCATCAGTATCTCTGATTGTGTCTCATCTGTTATATCAGAAGCAAATGCTGCTTTTTGACCTAATGTTTTTTTCAGCCCCAGTGTTACATTCACAATAACTACTGCAAGCACTATTAAAAATGTCACAGCTGCCATCATAATAAGTCTTCTTCTTAAAATCTTCTGTCTTTTCTTCTTCATCAACTGTGATTTTCTTTTTCTGCTGCGGCGTATTGCATCCTCATCATAATTATCATATTCCATCTTTAAAAGTTCCTCTCGCATAAAATAAACTTATTATATATATTGTGTTGAAGTCCTTAATTGCTCTGCAAGTTCTTCTCCCTTAATAAGTCTTACAAGCTCGAGGCCTAAATCTAGTGATGTACCCATTCCTCTCGATGTTGTAATGTTACCATCTGTAACTACCCTCTCCGGTGCTGTTATTATAACTGCCCCCGTTAACTGCATTTCAAAGCCTGGGAATGCCATTGCCTTCTTTCCTTCAAGTAATCCAAGATTTCCAAGAATTGAAGGTGCTGCACATATAGCTGCAATTCTGTTATTCTTCTTATTGTATTCTTTAAGAAGTTCCAGTAAATCCTTGCAATCATAATATGACTTATGACCCGGACCACCTGGAAGGAATAACAGCTCATCTCCTTCAAATACATATTCATCTAAAAGCTCATCAGCCTGAACAATTACCCCCTGAGCACTTTTAACATTAATGTCACCTGTTATTGATATCATATCAGTCTTAATATCCGCTCTTCTTAATATATCTACAACTGCAAGTGCTTCTACCGTTTCAAAACCATCTGTAAGAAATGCACATACCTTCATTAATTATTTCCTCCGCTCGAAAAAATATACATACGAATTGATTATACAACAATTTTTTAATTTTACAAACTTATATTTTATAAAATATTAATATTAATGTATTGTGGTTTTAAAAACTATGTGTTATCATCTCAATTAACAAAACAAATCGTTTTTACAACGCGGAGGATAATATATATTATGTTTGATATAATCACTGATTCAGCCTGCGATATTGTTAGAGAATATGCAGAGACACACAATCTTAAGCTTGTACCGCTCTACACAACTTTTGATGGTGTTAATTATCTTAAAGAACAATATGACATTACTCATGATGAATTCTATAGAAGAATGACAGATGAAGGCGCATTTCCTAAGTCATCTCTTCCAAGTGTGCAGGATTTTGTTGATGCTATTATGCCAAGTGTAGAAGCTGGCAGACCTGCTATTGTATGTACAATTACATCATACTTCTCAGGATCTTATAACTCAGCCTGCACAGCTAAGGACATTATATTAGAAGATCATCCTGATGCTAAGGTTACAGTTATTAATTCACTGCTTAATTCAGCATCATTCTCACTCTTCATATATCAGGCTCTCCAGATGAGAAAAGCAGGGTATTCATATGAGGATACAATCAAAGTCCTTGAAGCTTTAAGAAACGATGGCCGAATAATGTTTACAACAGAATCGCTTGAATACTTAAGTAAAGGCGGACGTCTTGCTAAGACTGCAATTACAATCACAAGCAAATTAAGCCTCCGTCCTATCATCGTTATGAAAGAAGGAGAAATTGGGCTTGGTGGATTTACACGAACAAGAAACAAAGGTAAATCTAATGTTATTGACATGATTCAGAAATACATCGAATCAAAGGGAATGCCAATTGAAAACTGGGATATCACTGTTGGCTACTGCACTAATCTGGAAGAAGCTGAAAAGTACAGAGATGATGTTGAAGCACAGCTTGGTGTAAAGCTTCTCGAAAGACGCGAAGATTTCAAGACAAGAATCAGTATTATCTCAGGCTGCCATACAGGTCCTTACGCATTAGGAATTGCATGTATTCCTAAGTACACCACTATCAGATTATAATCAATAAAGAATTAAGCGGAATGGTTTGAAACTGCCATTCCGCTTTTATTAATCTACTTACTCATATGGTTCATAATCCAGCCATATATTTCTTCATATATTTCTTCTTTATTAAGTTCATTACACAGCTCATGCCTGCAATCCTCGTAAAGTCTTAAATCAATATCATCAATGTGACCATGATATGAATTATATGCCCTGTAAACGCCCTTGCCGTATTCTCCCACAGGATCATCAAGTCCTGATATCATAAGCATTGGCAGATTCTTAGGAATTCTTTCTATGTTGCGCGGCTTTCTTACATACAGAATCATATTCATAAGTCCTCTGTAACCATTAACCGTAAACAGAAATGTTGTCAATTTTCCGGCATTGTATTCATCAACAACCGCTTCATCTCTTGTCAGCCAGTCATTGACTGTTCTTACATTCTTTATGCGCTTGTTATAATTACCAAACATAATCTTAGATATCAGTCTGCTTCTGTAACGGTCACCCTTTATAAGTCTTACTGCATCAGCAAGCACCTTTCCGGCAAAAACCATTGGTGCCGGCTGGTGTCCTGTTCCCATTACAATAACTCCATCAAGTTCATATCCGTAATCACATATATATCTTCTTGTAACAAACGACCCCATGCTGTGTCCCGCAAGATAATATGGAATACCAGGATACATTTTCTTGATAAGAACTGTAAGATGATGTGCATCCTTTGCAAGTGCCTCTCCTGGATTCTTATCTTTAAAAAATCCCAGATCATCATCCATGCATACTGACTTTCCGTGTCCAAGATGATCATTTCCAACAACAACAAAGCCTCTCTCTGCCATATATCTTGCAAATCCGTCGTATCTGTCAATATACTCAATCATCCCATGACATATCTGCAATACCGCAACAGGCTCGTCATATTCTGTCTCATCAGGGCACCACATAACAACATGAACAGACGTCTTTCCATCACATGATAGAAAAGAATTGCTTTTCTTCTTTATCATAAGCCATCCTCCTTATCGTTTTACGACATTCTCAATTCCTTCAAATGCTTCATTTCCTATATAATCTACTGACTTTGGCACAACAATCTCACTGATATTCATATCAGAAAATGCACCATACTCAATTCTTTTAATGCCTGAAGGCAGTTTAACTTCCTTAAGTCCCTTGCAGCCAGCAAATGCATATGCCCCAATTACTTCCACACTGTCAGGAATATTTATTTGTGTAAGACCATCTTTATTATAAAATACTCCCGAAGCAATTGTCCTTACACCATCCGGAATATTATACGTTCCACTATCTATGCTTACCTTGCATAACACACCATTAACAATAATCTCATCGTTATCTGCAAGCTTGTCATACTCCCACTGTGTATCTGTAAATGCATTAGTTCCAATAGAATTAACTGATTCCGGAATCTCAATTGTTTTAAGATTATAGCAGCTTAAGAATACATTTTCAGCTATATAACTTATCCCATCTGATATAACAACATCAGTAACAGTCGTATCATCACGGAATACACCACTGCCTATTCCATCAACCTTCTTGCCATCAATCTTAGCTGGCACAATAACCTTTGCATCTGCTCTTCCCTTATCAGTAAGTCCAGTTATAACTATATTACCGGCAGCATTCTCCTCATATGTAAATGTTGCTGCTTTGGAAGTCCTTTTACATCCAATAAAACTAACCAGCATAAGCACCAGCATAATTCCTGAAATGATTCTTTTTCCTCTAAACATATCCTGCCTCTTTATTATTTATTTCTCGCCCACATATAGCAAAATGCCTGTGTTCTCGCTGCAAAATGATTATCCTTAAGAAGCTCTTTTACTTCCTGTTTTGAATACCATGCCGCCGAAATCTCCTCAAACGTTGAAGTGCTTGGCGAAAATTTTCCAGATGCTTTTCCGATAACCACAGCATTTGTCTCATTGGAAAATCCTATTGCACTGTAGCTGTCATAAAGCTTGTCTTCAATTACAATAAGGTCAAGCCCTGTCTCTTCCTTAAGCTCACGCTTCGCCGCCACTTCAGGAGTCTCACCTTCATCAATAAGCCCTGCCGGAAAATTATACACATAATCTCCTACTGACATTCTATATTCTTTATTAATCAGAATATGTTCATCCGCTTCATCAGTTGCAACAATAACAACTCCGTCAGTCTTTTCATTTCTTATATCTTCTAGCGTCTTTATATCCTTGTTTCTGCTGATAATCTCGTAGACCTTTTTCTTGTCATCCTCAGTTGTATAATAGAGATCGTATCTGCTGATAAACCTTCCTTCATCAACTTTTTTAACACCATCAAACTTCATGTGTATTATCTGCCTTTCCTGTCTCTCATATCATTAACCGCTTCATGAACAATATCCATTATCCATCTGTTAGAAGCTTTTCTCATAGCAATACCATATTCTATAGTAACACCAAACTTTCCATTATTGCACTCTTTTTCTACTATTCTCTTTATCTGTTCAAATGTTTTACCAGCCTCTGCATCCGTGACATTCTTCATTACTGCAACAAAATTACCTTCATTAATTCTTGCAATATATGCTCTGTCCATAAGTATCTTCTTAAGCACACCAGCCACATTTATAAGTGCCTGGTTACCTGCTTTCTGTCCATACTGTATATTAATATCTGACAAATGATTAATATCGCAGACAACTACAGCAACACTGCCATTATATTCATCATACTGTTTACAATGCTCCATAAAGCTGTACATGCTGTAAACTCCTGTAAGCTGGTCATAAATAACCATATTTTCAAGTTCAGCATAAGCCTTCTTTAACTCCGACACATCCTGCATAACAATAATAGTACCCAGCAGTCGGTTTTTTTCATCTGAAAGTCTCTCAATCCTGCAGTCATATATTCTGTCATTATGCTTCCATTCAAATGTATCCTCTCCAGGTTTAACAGGCAGGTCATTCTCCCTGACAAACCACTCAATATTCTGTTCCCTGTTATCGTATTCAAGATTACCTGCAACATCCTTCATTGAAGAATTAAAATCTGCAAGAATTCCCTCATAATCAAACAGTACTACAGGAATCTGCATATGTTCAATTATCATTTCATGTGTAACTGTAAGCATATTTTTCTTAGAATACCAGAAAGTATTCCAGTACACCATTGTTCCCATAAGTGCATATAGAAAAATTGATATGTCAAACCTTAAGTCAACAGCTTTCATGATGAATATATATTTAAAAGCAATTATAACAATAAGCCCGGCAGCCGTAAATATATATCTTCCCCAATATGCTGATGGAATACGTATGCATTTGATAATAAGCAGTGCAATTATAAATGCTACAATAACCATATTCATAATCGCATGAATACCAAACCACAGCTCGCCTTCATAGCCGAGAACATAGACTCCTCCACATTTGTTAAGACTATATTTCAATGCCGTTTCATTAAATATATTAATTATAAATACAACTGAATCAACCATTGCCGCAAATATGCACAAAACAACTGCAGTTCTGGTTATCCTGTTTGCAAGCCTTGTAAATATGCCTGTATACGTTAAAAGTGCAACGAGTGCAAAATCCTGTGCTGCCATCATTATGCTTGTTGCCACCGACATTGCCATGTAATTATCTGTGATAAAATTGACCGAGTATGTCACAACGCATATGAGAGCAAGCATCTCTGTAAGACACACTATCCGTGTCATCTTATCCCGCTCAAGACATGTTCTTATAAACACCACGGCAAGCACCACAGCCGCAACTCCATAAAGAGACAGATACATAATATTCATATTCCCATATCTCCCATACCCATAATCTATATACATAATATTAACATTATTAAACAGCTTACTCAACTATCAGTTATTAAAATTACCATGCATTGAAAAAGCCCCGCACGACACTTTTGTATCACGTAGGGCTTTCCATACCTTAAAATGTATCACATACATTTGCAGCTTATAGCTTTATTCTTATTCATTATATTTCTTACTTAACTGCTGTTACTTTGTAATCTTTATCCTCTACAGCTTTTTTTAATACATCGTTATCAACTTCCTTAGAAAGTGTAACAACTGCTGTTCCGTTCTCATGGCTTACAACTGCCTCTGTTACACCATCAACAGCCTCAAGTGCCTTCTTAACTGCAGCTTCACAATGTCCACACATCATACCCTCAATATTCATAGTCTTTGTCATAGTTTTATCTCCTTTTGTCGTTTTATTTTTATTTTTGCTAGACTTTTTCTTATAAATGTGGTCTTTTCCTGTATCATATATCTTTATAAGATTAAGTCTTAATGCATTAGTTACTACGCAGAAGCTTGATAAGCTCATAGCTGCTGCACCAAACATTGGATTAAGTGTCCATCCAAATACTGGTATCCACACACCTGCTGCAAGTGGGATTCCTATACAATTATAGAAGAATGCCCAGAACAAATTCTCGTGTATGTTGGTAAGTGTTCTCTTTGAAAGTCTTATAGCAGCAGGAACATCTGATAACCTGTTCTTCATAAGAACTATATCTGCCGCATCTATAGCAACATCTGTACCGGCTCCAATTGCAATACCTATATCAGCTCTTGTAAGTGCAGGTGCATCATTAATTCCATCACCTACCATTATAACACTTCCCTGCTCCTTAAGTCTTGCTATTTCTTTTTCTTTTCCTTCAGGAAGTACTCCTGCAATAACCTCATCAACTCCGGCAAGCTTTCCTATTGCTTTCGCGCTTCTTTCATTATCTCCGGTAATCATCACAACCCTGATTCCCATATTCTGAAGTTCCCTGATAGCCTGTGGGCTGTCTTTCTTGATAGTATCCGCAACAGCTATTATTCCAAGAAGCTTGTTATTTCTTGCAAAGAAAAGTGGTGTTTTTCCTTCTGATGATAAGTCATCAGCCTTGTTCCTTAAATCATCAGAGATATTACAATACTCTGAAATGAACTTAAGATTACCACCTGCCACTACATTTGTATCAAGCATTCCCTTAAGTCCGTTACCAGCAACTGCCTTAAAGTCAGTCACTTCTTCTGCAAATGAATTCTTATCGCCACTCTCTTCAACATAATTAACAACTGCCTTTGCAAGTGGATGTTCACTTTTTCTTTCAAGACCATATGCTATAGCAATAAGTTCATTTTGTGGGATTCTATCACCTGTTATAATATCTGTAACCTTTGGCTCACCCTCTGTAATAGTACCAGTCTTATCAAGTGCAACTGTCTGCATCTTGCCTGTCTGTTCCAGAGAAACAGCAGTCTTGAACATAATTCCGTTCTTTGCTCCGACTCCGTTACCAACCATAATTGCAACCGGAGTTGCAAGCCCTAACGCACAAGGACAGCTTATTACAAGCACTGAGATTCCTCTCGCAAGTGCAAATCCTAAGTCCTTGCCACATAACAGCCATACTATTATTGTTATAACTGCTATTATTATTACCGCAGGCACAAATACTCCCGAAACTTTATCAGCAACCTTTGCAATAGGTGCTTTAGTTGCAGCCGCATCACTTACCATCTGTATTATCTTGGAAAGTGTTGTATCTTCCCCAACTCTTGTCGCCCTGCATTTTATATATCCTGATGTATTAAGTGTTGCTGCACTTACCTGATCTCCCTCCTGTTTATCAACAGGAATGCTCTCTCCTGTAAGTGCTGATTCATTAACTGCGGTGTTTCCTTCAATGATGACACCATCTACAGGTATATTCTCACCTGGTCTTACAACAAATACATCTCCTGTCATAACCTGTTCAACAGGGACGCATGTTTCCTGCCCATCTGCATAAAGTACCGCAGTCTTGGCAGCAAGCTTCATAAGACTCTTTAATGCATCGGTCGTCTTTCCCTTAGAGCGGGCTTCAAGCATTTTTCCTACAGTTATAAGTGTAAGAATCATAGCCGCTGACTCAAAATAGAATTCATCCATATAGTGCATTACACCGGCCATATCACCTCTCACCTGACAGTCTGTCATGGCAAAAAGTGCATATGTGCTCCACACAAATGCTGCTCCTGATCCAAGCGCAACAAGTGTGTCCATATTAGGTGAACGATGTAACAAGCCCTTAAAACCACTTATGAAGAAATGCTGATTAATAACCATTATTATTATTGTAAGCAGCATTTGTATAAGGCCCATGGCCACATGATTTCCTTCAAGTACTGACGGAAGCGGCCAGCCCCACATCATATGTCCCATGCTGAAATACATAAGCACAACAAGAAATATAACTGAAGCTGCTAATCTCTTCTTTAAAACAGGGGTTGTCTTATCTGCCAGCGCATCTTCCTGCTCCTGCATTGAAGGACTGCTGCTCTTTGCCCCCTTAACTGATGCACCATATCCCGCAGCTTCCACAGCTTTAATGATTACATCTGGGGTTGCAGTTCCCTCAACACCCATTGAATTAGTAAGAAGACTTACCGAACAGCTTTCCACTCCAGGCACATTGCTGACAGCTTTCTCAACTCTTGCCTGACAAGCCGCACAGCTCATTCCTGTAACATTGTACTGTTCCATATCGCACTACTCCTCCTTGCGGTTAGTTGTTATTCCTGTCACTTTAAAATCAAGTCTCTCAATTGCAATTCTTATATCAGCGTCATCGATTTCTCTGTCAACTTCAATTGTTGCCTGCTTCTTCTTAAGATTAACCTGGCATGAAGCACCATCAATTTTGTTAACAGATCTCTCAATACTGTTCTTGCAGTTTTCACAATGCATGCCTTCAATATCAACAGTCTTGACAGCAATTACAGGATTATCAAGTGTCTTCTTCTCTTCCGCAACAGTATCTCCACCACCGCCACAGCAGCCACCTTCACCTTTCATATGCTTAACACTGCTTATAACTGCAATTACTACTATTATTGCTAATATGCCGATTATTATAGCTGTTCCCATATTATGCATCTCCTTTTATACTTCATTACCTTGTGCAAATTCTAGCGTATGAATTTGCCGATTGTCTTAACAAGCTCTTCTACCGTATCGTCCTTGCCTTCTTTAATATCTTGGACTACACAGCTCTTGATATGGTTATCTAAGAGCACCTTCGTAAAACTGTTAAGTGCTGACTGGGCTGCCGATACCTGATTAAGAATGTCAATACAGTATGCGTCCTTCTCAACCATTCCCTTAATCCCTCTTATCTGACCTTCAATTCTGCTAAGCCTGTTACAGAGGTCTTTATATTCCTTGGCATCGCGTTCTTTTGTCTTATGACAGCAACATTCTTTTTCCATTATTCCTCCTTAGTCTGGTTGTTATATTCTGTGTCTGATAAACGCTTTATTATATTTATCTGTTGTGATTGCAACATACCCTAGTGGGGTATGCTCTATTTACATGATGTATAATATACCCCATATGGGTATATGTCAACTATAATTATTGAGATTATTTATCGAAAAATTTTTATTTAACCTGAAAATTTTAAGATAAACATACTAACTCATGATATATACTTCGTTAGTATGTTTTTTAAGAAAATTTTTTTATAAAAATATTGTCAGAAACCCACTAATTCATTACATCTCGCTTCTTTAGTAGGTAAATTGAGTTGTATTTTTCACTAACTCTGTTATCACGACTTCAATATACAAGAAAACAACCTACTAAACTCCACAATAACTGCAGTTTGGTAGGTTGTTGCATTATTTGTTATGTAAAGTTCTAATCTGCCTGGGGCTTACACATCAACACTAGAACAAGCTTATCTCGTCCCCATTGCTGACATTAACAAATCCTTTATATCCACGTTCCTCAAGCTTTCCGAGGAACTTTCCCATCTTCTTAGGCTTTACATATAATGAGCATACTTTACCTTCTGCTCTGTATTTTTCTGCTATTGCATAGGCTTCCTTAACCTGTCCCTCATCGTACATAACAGCAATCTTGTCTGCTGATGCCTTAGTCTCAACACCATTCTGCATAAGGATTGAGAAGATTCTCTCGAATCCGATTGAGAATCCAACAGCGCTTACCTGCTGTCCTAAGAACTTGCCAATAAGGTTGTCATATCTTCCACCACCTGCGATAGCACCCTTGAAATCAATACTTTCAACTTCAAATACAGTTCCTGTATAGTAACCCTGACCTCTTACTAAAGAAAGGTCAAATACAACATCAAACTGACCGTCTGAAAGCTCATTTACAGTGTTGATAATTCCTCTTACGCTTTCTGCTGGAGCTTTATCATCCAGTATAGCCTCAACACTTTCAAGGCTTATCTCCTGTGCACTTGAAACACTTCCAAAGAATCCGATAAACTTCTCAATTGCAGCAGCGTCAAATCCCTTGTCTGTAAGCTCAGCCTTAACACCGTCAAGTCCGACCTTATCCATCTTGTCAAATGTAATGCACACACTGTCAAGCTGATCCTCGGTAAATCCACAATTCTGAAGGAATGAACGGAGAAGTCTTCTGTCGTTAATCTTAACCTTGAAATTCTTCATGCCAATAGCCTTAAGAGCCTTGGTTGTTGTAAGAATAAGTTCAACCTCTGAATCTGTAGAATCAGAACCGATAATATCAATATCACACTGAACAAACTCACGAAGTCTGCCCTTCTGTGGTCTTTCAGCTCTGTACACTCTGTCCATCTGGATACATTTCATAGGAAGAGTGAGCTTGTCCTTGTTGTTAGCAAAGTAGCGGCTGAGCGGAAGTGTAAGGTCATATCTTAATCCCATATCAGCAATTTCATTCTCACAGGCTGTTCCTGTCTTAGGATTTTCCTGAAGTGAACTTACAGCCTTCTCAAGCTTATCGCCTCTCTTCATAATCTTGAATATAAGATTTAAGTTCTCACCACCATCACTCTTATCAAGATTCTCAATATCCTCAATAATAGGTGTTGTAATGTGTTCAAATCCATTAGCAACATATACCTTTAATATCTCATTCTGAAGGTAATCCCTGATTTCAACCTCATTAGGAAGATAATCATTAGTACCCTTAACTGGTGTTATTTTCATAATTGTCTCCTCATTTACACACTAAGGCAGATAACCGGTATTCTCCAGCCATCTGCCCCCATTTTCTTTAATACTAACTATTTTCCGCCAGTATCGAAAATGCTTCGCATTTTGCCTGACTCTTAACAGTTACTAATTAAGCTTCATCAATTGCCTTACCAATATCATGTCTCATATATTTGTTATCGAAATCTACCCATTCAGTAGCTTCATAAGCCTTGGCTCTTGCTTCCTTAAGGTCCTTGCCAAGTGCTGTAACACCGAGAACTCGTCCTCCATTAGTTACAACCTTGCCTTCTTCGTTGAATTTAGAACCTGCATGGAATAAGAAATAATCATCCTTACCCTTGAAGTTTTCCATTCCCTTAATCTCGAAGCCCTTCTCATATGCGAGTGGATATCCGTCAGATGCGAGAATTACACATACACATGCGTTATCTTCAAACTGAAGGTCAACCTTATCAAGAGTTCCATCAATACAAGCCTCAAATACATCAACAATATCATTCTTCATTCTAGGAAGAACAACCTGTGCCTCAGGATCACCAAATCTTGCATTGTACTCAAGAACCTTTGGTCCCTTTGGAGTAAGCATAAGTCCAAAGAAGATAACTCCCTTAAATGGTCTGCCCTCACTCTTCATTGCATCAACAGTTGCCTGATAAATGTATTTCTTACAGAACTCATCAACTTCCTTAGTGTAGAAAGGTGATGGTGAAAAATTACCCATTCCGCCTGTATTAAGACCCTGGTCACCATCCTTAGCTCTCTTATGATCCTGAGCTGATGACATAATCTTAATTGTATTACCATCAACAAATGAAAGTACTGAAACCTCACGGCCTGTCATGAATTCCTCAATGACAATTGTATCACCTGCTGTTCCGAATTTCTTGTCAAGCATAAGCTCATCAACACCTGCAAGTGCATCCTCTTTGTTCTCACAGATGAGAACACCCTTGCCAAGTGCAAGTCCGTCAGCCTTAAGAACGATAGGATACTCAGCAGTCTCAAGATACTTCTTGGCCTCTTCTGCTGATGTAAATGTCTCATACGCTGCTGTAGGAATATTGTATTTCTTCATAAGGTCCTTAGAAAATGCTTTAGAACCCTCAAGAATAGCTGCATTCTTTCTTGGTCCGAATACTCTTAAGCCTTCTGCCTCGAATATATCAACAACACCACCGACAAGTGGGTCATCCATACCGATAACAGTAAGGTCAATGCTGTTTTCCTTAGCAAATGCTACAAGCTTGTCAAACTCCATTGCCTTAATATCAACACACTCTGCAAGCTCTGCAATTCCTGCATTGCCCGGTGCACAGTATATCTTGTCAACCTTAGGGCTCTTGCTTAACTTCCAGCATATTGCATGCTCTCTTCCACCGCTGCCTACAACTAATACTTTCATCTTAATTCCTCCGCATACCATTATCTATATACTTAGTCAATAATCATTAATTAACATGTTCATTGGCAATCTTGTTAATTGCCTTAGGAAGAAGCTTCCATTCAGCCTGCTCCATAATTCTTTTCTGAAGAGTTTCAGGAGTGTCACCATCAAGTACATCAACTGCCTTCTGGAAAATAATCTCTCCTGTATCCATTCCTTCATCTACATAATGCACAGTTGCACCTGATACCTTAACACCTTTTTCTAAAGCTGCTTCATGAACCTTAAGTCCATAAAAACCAACCCCGCAGAAGGAAGGTATAAGTGATGGATGAATATTAATAATTCTGTGGCTGTACTGATGAACCATTTTCTCTGGAATTCTTACGAGGAATCCTGCGAGTACTATAAGGTCAACATTAAGCTCATTCACTTTATCAAGCAATGCATCGTTAAATGCGTCTCTGCTTTCATAATCCTTTGGTGATATGCAATATGCTGGAATATTGTTATCCTTAGCTCTTGTGAGTGCATATGCTCCGGCATTATTGCTTATAACTGCTACAAGCTCTGTGTTAGTGATTGTTCCATCCTTAACAGCATCGATAATAGCCTGAAGATTAGTTCCGCCTCCGGAAACCATAACTGCAACTCTTAGCATAAAGTAACTCCCTTCTCGCCAGCTTCAATGCTTCCGATAACATATGGAGTCTCACCTGCAGCCTTAACTGCTGCCATAACTGTATCAACATCAGCAGGATCAACGGCAAGTACAAGACCGATACCCATGTTAAATGTATTATACATCATATGCTCTTCGATATTGCCATCTTCTGCAAGCATCTTAAAGATTGGTGGTACTTCGTAGCTGTCCTTCTTAATTACTGCCTTAACACCGTCTGGAAGCATTCTAGGTACATTTTCATAGAAACCACCACCTGTGATATGGCTGCAGCCCTTAACCTTAACGCCTGCCTTCTTGATTTCCTTCATTGTCTTAACATATATCTTAGTTGGAGCAAGTAATGCCTCTCCTAATGTCTTTCCAAGTGAATCGTAATATGTATTAAGAGATTCCTCTGTCATTGTAAATACGCTTCTTACAAGTGAGAATCCATTGCTGTGTACACCACTTGAAGCGATACCGATAAGAGTATCACCCGGCTTGATGTTCTCGCCTGTAATAAGATCCTTCTTATCAACAACACCTACAGCAAATCCTGCAAGATCATATTCATCCTGTGGCATAAGTCCCGGATGCTCTGCTGTCTCACCACCGATAAGTGCACATTCAGACTGTCTGCAGCCCTCTGCAACACCACCAACGATAGTAGCAATCTTTTCTGGATAATTCTTGCCGCATGCGATGTAATCAAGGAAGAAGAGTGGCTCTCCACCAGCACATACAACATCGTTAACACACATAGCAACTGCATCAATACCGATAGTATCATGCTTGTCCATAATGAAAGCTAACTTAACCTTAGTTCCACATCCGTCAGTTCCTGAAAGTAATACAGGCTCTTCCATCTCCTTAATCTTAGCGAGTGAAAATGCACCTGAGAATCCGCCGATTCCGCCTAACACTTCTTCTCTCATAGTAGACTTAACAGCCTCTTTCATTAACTCAACTGACTTGTAACCTGCTTCAATATCAACTCCAGATTTCTTGTAATCCATGATTCTTTCTCCTTCAATATTATGATAAATGTAAGTTAATGTAACTATTCAGTTACTAATTAATAATTCTTATAACCGACTTCCTGAAGTCTGGCATCCTTCTTCTGAACACTTTCCTTAAGATTCTTAGTATAATCCTTAAGCCTTTCAAGAAGTGCTGCATCAGATGTTGCAAGAATCTTGGCTGCAAGAATACCTGCATTGGCACCACCGTTAATAGCAACAGTTGCAACAGGAATACCTGTAGGCATCTGTACTATTGAATATAATGAATCTCTACCGCCTAGTGATGTTGTGTGCATTGGAATACCAATAACAGGCATTGGGAAAATAGCTGCGCACATACCCGGAAGATGTGCTGCCATACCTGCACCTGCAATAATAACCTTAAATCCCTTCTCCTCTGCACTCTTAGCATATTCAAAGAATACGTCAGGCTCTCTGTGTGCTGAGATAATTGTCATCTCATACGAAATTCCTAACTGTTCAAGAATGTCTGCTGCCTTTGCCATAACAGGCATATCAGAGTCACTTCCCATAACAATTCCTACTAAAGCCATATTAACCTCCTATGTCCGATAGATATAATATTAAAATTAGTGAAAACACTAATTATCATTGTACTTTGTTTTAAACTTTGCGTCAAGATAAAGCCTGTTTACAGCTTACAATTATATATTTATAATTCTGTTAAAAATGCATCATTAAGTGCAAGCGTGCCATCAAGCACGAATCTGCCGTTCTTAATCAAGTCTGTTCTTGTTCCATCCTCTGCCACAACAGTAATATTACCAATCTCATCATACGGAATGGTAATATCGGTGTGACAGTTATAATAAGCCTTGTCCGGCTCCGTCTTACGAAGAAGTGAAACCTCATTATCCCTTGAGATAATCTCCTTGCCGTCCGGATTAGTTACATACACATCTTCTGCCCTTGAATAGCATGTGTCACCGACTGCAAAATGTGGTCCCATCTTTTCAACAATAAGAATCGGAAGCTTATACACAATATCATGCTTATTGGCAAACACATATGCTGTAGTGTTAGTTCCTATAGCAAACTCTCCGAGCGGTAAAGTTTCATGGTCATATAACACATTTGCCTTGAAAAGCTCTCTATTCTTAGCTTCATCATCAAAGTTAGTGCATGTGTAGTCCTTAACAAATCCGTCCTCAAACCATACCGTAAGATTGTTAAACTTAATATCATTAAGATATACACTGCTCACATTAAGCACACCTGTTGTTTTTTTAAGCACAGGCGATGTAAATACTTCTCCAAGCGGAATATTAACGTCCGCAAGACAGTTCTCAAATACAGTCTGCGTCTTATGGTCGGTTATCTTCATAATAGAAACCTTCATGTCTGTGCAGTTTCCGTTAGCTCCTTTAACCTCAACATACTGTGCTGTATCAAGTACATCAATAAGTGCCTGCTGGATAGCTTTATATTTGTTATAATCAAGGGTATTAATCTTAACAGTACCCTCGAATATTTCCTCAAAATTCTCGCCAATCTCCGGTATCGGATAAGCAATTATTGTAAAGCTTCTCTCTTCGCCTTTGATATACTCATTAACAATGCTTCCTGAGTCATTGCTGTATTTCACAGAAAGCTTCTGCTGCTTTGTATCAAGCGTTAATGCCTCGCTCTTAATCTGAGGCTCAAATGGCACTTCACCAAACACCTCCATAACAGCAGGTCCACCATGCACCTCTGCAAGCTCTTTGTTCTTCTCATATGCAAGCTTTAATGCGCCTGTCTTTCTCTCAACAAATTCGCCATCCATATAAAGTGCATTGTCAAAACGATGGTCGAAATCCATCTGCTTGTTAGGATTAGCTCCATAATAGCCAACCTTAATGTTAAGTCTTTTATTAATCGTGTTGACCGCTGCCCTATATATCGTAGGCTTAAGTCCAAGCTTTTCAAAGTTCTTAATCTCAGCTCTCACAAGTCTTTCAAATCCCAGACAGTATCTTATATTAACTGTTTTCTTCTTAGACAAATCCTTGCCTGTAAGCTCGAATCCAATTCTGTATCCTTCTGTAAATGTGTCCGCCATCTTCTGGATTGCTTCTTCACTGAGCTTATTAAGATACTCTGCTGTCTTAATCTCATTGTCAGTTACATACTCACCGAATCTGTACAGATATCTTACATCTGTAAGGTCAGACTCCATAATTATCTTAGTTGCAAAATCAAGTTCAGGGTCTAACAGCTCCCTTACCCTGTACTCCATAAGGTCATCACTGTAATCACTAACATACCAGTATACAGACTCTTTCATCTGCTTATAATCTGGCTTTCCACAGTCTTCCTCAGTCGATGCACACATGCAGTACACTTCAACAAAAAGCTCCATAAGTGCTGTCATTTCTGCCATTCTGCCTTCATATGCATACACAATCATTCCTCTTATCTCAACATACAGAAATGACAACAGTCTGCCTTCTGAAAGTCCTAACTTTAAAGCTGCATATGCCGGATTAGCGTAGCTTGTCTCGTAAGCCTTTCCAATTACATCTTCATACAGACCTGTATTCAGATTCTTATATTCTTCAAGTGAATAATCTCTGAAAACATCAGCTTTTAAGTCAGCCGCAAGCTTATCCATCTTAAGGATAAATGTGGCAATACATTTGAAATAATCTGCAAACCCATCCGTCTTAAGCCCAGGTTCCTCTGCTATCTCTTTAATTCTTTCTATCGCAAGCCCGTAACGTTCTTCTACATTATCATTAAACAATTTCTTTCTCCTTCTGCCCTGATAAGGATTATATTCCCATTAAGAATACTGCTATCATAAATACTGCTATTACCCCACACAGCATTGAACCAAATCTCGAAGTTCCGTAGAACTTATTATCTTCTTTGAAGCTGATTAGTCCGATTACTGTTCCAATTACCGCTAAGATAAGGCTTAATATTCCAAGACTCCCTACTCTTAAGCCGCCTTCTCCTGCTGCTTTAAAAGACAGATACACTCCGTAACCAAAAGAAAGCAATGACAGTATTCCCATCGCAGTCGATATCAAACCCCCAAGTGCCTGACTTTTATCAGAGAACTTGTATTTATTAAAAAGTTTCATTTTTTCACCTGTCCTTTTTACTAAACATTTTAACTATTCTGTATGCTATCGCATATACCGCATAACCGCACAATGCTCCCAGTACATTAAGCACAAGGTCATCAACATCAAAGCAGCCGACCTTACATATAAGCTGTACTGTTTCTATTGTAAGCGACAGTGCGAATCCATATGCAAATGTAGCAAAAACATTAATTCTGCCATTGGAAAGCCACGGCACGAATATTCCAAATGGTATGAATGCCAGCACATTTCCAATTATATTAAGAAATGCTATCCAGCCAAGCGAGTCAAAATGTCCAAGATAACGCCAATAGCGCCTGATTTCCGTGAACAGTGTAAGATTGTATTTGTAACCGCTGGCTATCTCTGCCCTTCCCATTCCTTCTGCGAAAAAGACTACATAAAAGAGCAGAATCATATATATAACAAAAAGCGCCCATTTTATAAGCGTTACATAATGTTTCTTTTTCATAACAAATCTGCCCGGCAGGCATAATTAACCCACCAGGCAGTTCCCCTTCACTAGAATAAGCTATCTGATCTGTGTGCAAGAAGTCTTGCACCATTAATAATCATCATAACACCTGCACCGATACCAAAGAGTATTATCAGGATACCAAATACAAGATTAGATGCTCCTACTGACTTTAATTTCTTATAAAGATTCTCTTCCATAGTTAACCCTCCATTAACATCAGTTTTATGCGTTCTTAACACCATATTCTGCGTAATACTTGTCAATTGCCGCCTTAAGTGCATCATCAATAACTACCTTACCCTCACACTCTTTATTGTAAAGGTGTTCTACAACATCTGCCATAGATACAATTGCGCTTGTTGGGAAACCGTATCTTTCCTTAATCTCCTCAAGCGCACTCACCTTTCCGCCAAGGCCTACTTCCATACGATTAAGTGAAACCATAAGTCCTACAATAGTAACATCTGCTGCCCCTCTTACCTTAGGAACTGTCTCTTCCATCGACTTACCGGATGTTGTTACATCTTCTATCATAATGACTCTGTCGCCATCCTTTAACTTGCTTCCGAGAAATCCGCCCTTATCAGCACCATGGTCTTTCTCTTCCTTACGGTCTGAGCAGTATCTTACTTCCTTGCCGTAAAGCTTTGCATATGCAACTGCTGTAACTACGCTGATTGGAATTCCCTTATATGCTGGTCCGAACAGTACATCAAAATCATCACCATATGTTTCATGAATAGCCTTTGCATAATACTCACCAAGTCTTGCAAGCTGTGTTCCTGTAACATACGCACCTGCGTTCATGAAGAAAGGTGACTTTCTTCCACTCTTTAAAGTAAAATCTCCAAACTTTAACACATCACTCTCTACCATGAAATCTATAAATTCCTGCTTATACTGCTCCATTATATCCTCCTTATTCAGCGCCACTATCCGGCGGTGCTGCTTCATATTCAATATTGATTTTATTTTATCATAAATGTTTTCTCGTTTCAATGCGTCTTTGGAACATTAAATCTGCATATTAAAATCTGCTCATCAAAATCCTATGTATGCTTTTCCTGATTATCTGGCAGCCGGAAATCACTAAAACCCACTAACCATTATCAAGTTAATAATTCAGCAGCTTCATGCTTACTCCCACAACACACCTTTAACCCCTATATATCTGTGCTCCTGTTACAAAAATATCATCAAAGTCCAAGCCTTTCTGCATCTCTCACAAATGTTTTAAAAAATGCAAAACATATAGAACATATGTTTGTTTTGTGTTATAATACTTATAGTTATTTCAGATATCATTATTTCAGCATATGATAACTATATTTTTCAAAATAATGATTATCTGAATAATCCGAATGACTAGAAGATATAAAATAAGAATATCACACGCAGAAACGCATAAACTATTATTGCTGCTAACAAAATGCTGTTTGACATCAATGGATACCAATGGTATATTAAATGTAGTGGTTGTGCTACGGAAACTTGCGATGCCCGTAGCCGGTGGAGTTCCATGCGTGGGCTCCACTTTTTTTATGCCTGTTTCAGAAAGGAAATACTATATGGCAAAAAACTTTCTCACCTATGAGCAGCAGCTACATATTCTTGAATATGACAAACAACTTGCTATTCCTAATCACGAATATGCCACTAAAAAACTGGAAGAACTCAGTTACTATTCTCTAATAGGTGGATACAAATCTCTTTTCAAACACGCTCCGTCAAATAAATATATTCATGGCGTTACTTTTGATGAATTGGTTTCTTTCTACTACTTTGATGAAGAGTTGCGCACTTTATTTCTGAAATACATTCTTCATGTAGAACGCCATATAAAATCCATGTTTTCCTATCACTTCTGTGAAAAATATGGTGAACAGCAGTCCATGTATCTTAATATAAATAATTATAATCACACCAGAAAGAACCATCGTGAACTGCTTCGCCTGACTCATTCATTACAAAAAGTTATTGCTACACCTAGCAAATATGCCTATATTGAGCATTCAGTCAATACATATCACAATGTACCATTATGGGTTGCAACAAATGCTTTAACATTTGGGCAGATTTCCAAAATGTATCAATATGCAACTACTGATATTAGAACCAAAATCAGCAAAAACTTTCAGAATGTTTCAGAAAAACAATTGCATCAGTTTATCAACATTATAGGCAAATGCCGTAATGTATGTGCCCATGGGGAGCGTCTGTTTTCATTCAGAATAAACGAGACAATTCCTGATACCCTGCTACACCAAAAGCTTCAAATCAATCAAAACAATAATCACTATGTATACGGCAAGCAGGATTTATTCGCAGTTGTAATTGCCCTACGCTACCTGATAAATAATGATGAATTCAGACTCTTTAAAACTGCTCTTTCAAAACTTATAAAAACTGTAATTAAGCAGTGTCCTCATCTTACAGAGAAACAATTGCTTGATAATATGGGATTTCCTGCTAACTGGGATAAAATCAGCCGATACAGGAAAATATAATTCAATATCTAACATGAGTTTATTGACATACACATCTTGTAATGTTAATGTACATATGGTTGCGCTACGGAAACTTGCGATGCCCGTAGCCGGTGGAGTTCCATGCGTGGGCTCCACTTTTTTATTTTTCACGATAGTACCTTAAACTTACTACTTGTGTCAATAATTTGCATTCAATGCTCTCCCCTATCATTCCCAATTTCATAAGGCATGAATTAGGATCAGAAAAGCAATACTTTTCAGCCTGACAACCAAATGTTGCTAAAACCGGAAACTCTGATTGTAAAAAGTCAAAGTTTGAATTCATAAGAGTTACCTCCTCATTCCACCATTTTGTCCACTTAACTTCTCATAATATAATATTATATCATGTATAATAATAATTTTTCAATCTCATCCTGAGTTTCTCAAACACTCTAAAACACTATATCTTATCGAACATTCGCTACACATATAATTAATCACATACCTTGGCAATCCGATTGATTTCGTATTTCCAATCCGACAGATTTCTAATTTTCAATCCGATAGATTTCCAATTTCCAACCCGATTATTTTTTCAACATCATTTCCTTATAGCAAATAGTTTAAAACTCCCAACATATTTCTCTTGACCTCAACCTGACTTTAGGTGTTATCATATAAAATGTAATAAAATATTAAGACAAGGAGTATCAGAAAATATGTATATTGAGAATATTAACAGTCCCGCTGATGTGAAGAAGCTTAACATCTTGCAGCTTAATGTCCTTGCAGAAGAAATGCGTCACGCCCTTCTTACAAGAGCCAGCAGACACGGTGGACATTTCGGTCCTAACTTCGGTATGGTGGAAGCTATTATTGCCATGCATTATGTATTTGATTCGCCTAAAGATAAAATCGTATTTGATGTATCACACCAGTGCTATCCTCACAAAATGCTCACTGGAAGAAAAGATGCATATCTTTATGAGGAGCATTATGATGATGTGTCAGGATACACTAATCCGGACGAAAGCGAACATGATTTCTTTACTGTAGGTCATACTTCAACTTCTATAAGTCTTGCCTGCGGTCTTGCCAAAGCAAGAGATTTAAACGGTGAAGATGGTAATGTAATCGCTGTTATAGGTGATGGTTCTTTAAGCGGCGGCGAGGCTTTGGAAGGTCTTGATTTTGCTTCTGAATTAAATAGCAACATGATTATTGTTGCTAATGATAACGACATGTCTATTGCTGAAAATCACGGTGGTCTTTATGGCAACTTAAAGCTTCTTCGTGAAACAAATGGACAGGCTGAATGTAATCTTTTCAAAGCAATGAACCTTGATTACATCTATGTTGATAAGGGTAATGATATCGCTTCTTTAATTGAAGCATTTGAAAAGGTTAAAGATACTAAAAAAGCTGTTGTTGTCCACATTAATACTCTTAAAGGCAAGGGTTATGCACCTGCTGAACAGAACAAAGAAAAATGGCACTGGCATATGCCTTTTGATATCGCAACCGGTGAATCTCTTTTCAAGGACGAAGAGCCTGATTTCTCTGACGCTTCTTTAGAATATCTGTTAAAGAAGATGGACGAGGATAAGAGTGTTGTTGCAATCACAGCCGGAACTCCTACTGTTATGGGATTTACTGCTGACATGAGAGCTAAAGCAGGAAAACAGTTTGTTGATGTTGGTATCGCAGAGGAAACTGCTGTTGCATTAGCTTCCGGTATCGCTGCTAACGGCGGAAAGCCTGTATTTGGCGTTTACAGCTCATTTATACAGAGAGCCTATGACCAGATTACACAAGATGTATGTATCAACGGAAATGCAGTAACATTTGCAGTATTTGCAGGTTCTGTGTACGGGATGAATGATGTTACACATCTCGGACTTCAGGATATCCCTATGCTTAACAGCATTCCTGGCCTTGTATATCTTGCACCTGTTACTAAGGAAGATTATATTGCTATGCTTGACTGGTCTTTAACACAGAATGAGTATCCTGTTGCTATTAAAGTTCCGGGCGGCAGAATGGTATCCACAGGCACACCTGTAACTAAAGATTTCAGCAAGCTTGGCACTTATGAAGTTACTAAGAAAGGAAGCAGAGTTGCTATTCTCGGACTTGGAACTTTCTATGAAACTGCTGTAAAAGCCGCTGATATTCTTAAGACTTCACACGGAATTGACGCAACTGTTATCAATCCTTACTATATCTCGGGTATTGACGCAGACACTCTTAATGAATTAAAGGAAGACCACGCAGTAGTTGCAACTCTTGAGGACGGCTACCTTGAAGGCGGCTTCGGAGCTAAGATTGCAGCATACTATGGTTCTTCTGATATGAAGGTATTAAACTTCGGTATTAAGAAAGAATTTATCGACAGATACGATGTCGCAGAAGTATTAAAGGACAACCATCTTACTCCTGAACAGATTGCAGAAGATATCGCAGCAACATTATAACTATATTGTTTCATTATAATCGAAAAGACATGGCAATCATTTTTATCAATGACTGTCATGTCTTTTTAGAATTTATCCCTGTCTTTAGTTTCCATAATGGCTGTGGCATGATTAAATACATGCATATTTGACGTGATACCTATAGATAGTCGCATTAGTCAAGTTCTTATAGGACAATTTCAGCAAAATGCCTGCTAAACCAGCCATTTTATCTCTCAATCCACCTATCAAAAGCTTCCTCGTGCCAACCTTATAGGTAATTCCACACCGAAAACACTTTTTCTGTCTGAAAACAGCCTATAAAACCTCTATAAAAAACAATCTTATAGGACGCGCCAGCCTGAGTGCCACATTACAGTTATCTCACCAACAGTCTCAAGCGCCACGCCTCAGCACGCCTCAACATTCCTTAGCAGCCTCCACAAACTCCTCAGCCCAGTGCTTCCACGACCACCTGACTTTGGCATACTGAACGCCTCTTGCCACTTTCTCCTTCATAGACCCCACATCAGCCACAAGGCTTTTAATCTTCTCTCCAACATTTTCCAGTTCATCAAGAGAATAATATTCAACTCCTGAATCCATAGGAATCTCACGCCGCATATAAGTACTTCCGTCTGTAATACTAACACAGCCATTCATTAACGCAAGCGGCGTCCTGTCATGTATTCCTGCCTTAAACCACGGAAGCTGGTTAATCGACAGACGGGCATTATTATATATATTTGGAAGCTCTCCATACATTACCTCTCCACAGTCCTTAACAAACTCTTTAATAAATGGCAAATCCTCTTTCATAAGAACCTCTGCCTTCGTAAGAAAAGTATCCCAGTTATGTCCATACAGCTTCACAGGCACATGATTTCTTATAAGTTGAACCACAATCTCCTGTCTTATGGCCGCCTGAATATAAACATCCGCCATGAAATTCTCCTGCAGCTTCTCCGCTGTCTGAACTCCACTAATACCCGGATACATCTGCCTTATGGCTTCCTCCTGCGTAAGCTCTGGATTATCAAACAGTCTTTGTGTAAATGTATTAAAAAAATAAACATTTTCACTATCCTGCTTCTTTGCCTTAAAATACACCATATCAGGGTCAGTATAGGACGCTGTGAATATCAGGTCATTATCACGCATATCATATGGCTTCAGACCGCCCTCTGCCTGCTTTGCAGCAAGCGGAAGAACAATACAGCTGTTAATATGAGGATAGGTTTCATCAACAAACTTCTTATGCATCTCATCAAGACATATTACATTCATGTTTTTTAAAGGCACTTTGAGACTGTCATGATGATAGAACGGATGGTCAAGAATATAATGCCATACCGCTTTTCCAAGCCTGTCAAAGCAGTATCTTCCCGAATCATCACATACTGCGTCCAGCTTTGTATTAATATCAAACACATAATCAAAAGGCTGGGAGTCATACTCATCAGCCAGCACACACAGCTTATCCTTCTGTGTGGCTTTATCTAGTCTGATATGCATGACTTCCCAGCCCATAGCTTTTAATTCTTCACTTATACAGTCAATAAAGTAAGTTGTTGAGTCATAACATATAGAACCATTACTTAAGAAAAGTATTCTATCTGACACAACCAATCAACTCCTTAATATCTGCTACATTATTCTTTTCCATATATTCCCTGATTCCATCAATAACCTTAATAGTTGTATATGGATCATTAAAATTCGCTGTTCCGACAGCAACTGCACTTGCACCAACCATAATCATCTCAAGTGCATCCTCTGCTGTTCTGATTCCACCCATTCCGATTATAGGAAGGTTAATTGCATTGGCAACCTGATAAACCATTCTTACTGCAATCGGATGAATAGCAGGTCCTGATACACCAGCAGTCTTGTTAGCTACTGCAAATGTTCTTCTGTTCACATCAATCTTCATACCTGTAAGAGTATTAATAAGCGAGACTGCGTCAGCACCACCTGCCTCTACAGCCTTTGCCATCTCTGTAATATCAGTAACATTAGGGCTTAACTTCATAATAACCGGCTGCTTTGCTACCTTCTTAACCGCCTTAGTAATAGCTTCTGCAGAAGCTGGAACCTGTCCGAAAGCAATTCCACCCTCTTTGACATTAGGGCATGAGATATTGATTTCAAGAAGGTCAACTGGCTGTTCACCAAGCTTTTCAACAGCGTCTACATAATCTGCCTCAGATTTTCCACATACATTAACAATAATCTTAGTATCATACTGCTTAAGGAATGGAATATCTCTTTTTACAAATGTATCAAGTCCCGGATTCTGTAATCCGATAGCATTCATCATCCCACCATAAGTCTCAGCAATTCTTGGTGTAGGATTGCCCGGCCACGGAATATTGGCAACACCCTTGGTTGTCACTGCACCGAGTCTGTTAAGATCAACATATTCTCCGTACTCCATGCCTGAACCGAATGTTCCGGAAGCAACTGTCACAGGATTCTTTAATTCAACTCCTGCAATATTGACTGACATATTAATATCGCTCATTACAGTTCTACCTCCTTAACATTAAATACCGGACCTTCCTTGCACACTCTCTTATTCTTAACCTGAGAATGGTCGTCAATCTCAGTTGATTTACATACACATGCAAGACATGCACCAATTCCGCATGCCATCTTCTCTTCTAATGAAACATAACACGGAATATCATTCTCAAGTGCATATGCCTTAATTGCACGAAGCATAGGAGTTGGTCCACAGGCAAATATAACATCTGCCTCAACCTTTTCCTGTTTTACAGCATCTAATACATTACCCTTTGTTCCAACACTTCCATCTTCAGTTGCAATATACACATCTGTATCAGCAACTGCTTCAAAATCTTCCTTAAGGAAAGTCTGGCTGTTTCTGTAACCAACTACAACATTCTTGTGGCAGTCTAATCTTCTTGCAAGCTCAAGCATAGGAGGAACACCTATTCCGCCACCGAAAAGAATAGCCTTATCAAAGCTTCTGCCTTCTGCCTTAATCTCTGCAGCAATTTTTCCCAGATCATATCCATTGCCAAGAGGTCCCTGAATATCAAGATATTCTCCCGCCTTCATCTTAGAAAACTCTTCTGTTCCCTTGCCGGCAACTCTGAATACAATTCTTAAATTATTATTCTCAACCTTACATATACTGATAGGTCTTGGTAACATTCTTGAACCATCATTAGAATATACTGATATAAACTGTCCTGCCTTAGCGGCCTTAGCAATATTCTTTGTTTCAAACCATATTTCATAGACTCCGTCAGCAAGACAATCCGCCTTAAGAATCTTCGCATTTTCTCTGTACGCCATAATAATCTCCATTATTAACCTGTGTGTAAATATGTATAATTACTTGCCAAGTGCTCCGTTGATATCAGCAATCATATCAAGAGCAGCCTGTCTTGAAGCTTCTCCGAAGTTCTTCTCACCAAACTTCGCATACTGCTCCTTAGTATATGCTGCAATAATTCCTCTTGAGCTGTTTACAATAGCTCCAAGTCCGTCAGGATTAAAGAAATCAACAAGATCCTTGCCCTGTCCGCCCTGTGCACCATATCCTGGTACAAGGATATACGCCTTAGGCATAACCTTTCTTAATACTCTTCCCATCTCTGGGTAAGTAGCTCCAACAACCGCACCGACATTGCTGTAATCTCCGTCCATGCTTGAAGCTCCCCACTCATTAACCTTCTCACCAACTAACTCATATAATGGTCTTCCGTTGATAAGCTGATCCTGGAATTCTCCGCTTGAAGGATTAGAAGTCTTAACAAGTATAAATATACCTCTGTCCTGCTCATTACAAACCTTAATAAATGGATTGATTCCATCAGAGCCAAGATATGGATTAACAGTTGCAAAATCTTCGTCAAAAGGTGTAATTGCCTTAGATCCAACATTTACCTTTCCAAGATGTGCTACCGCATAAGCCTCAGAAGTTGAACCAATATCACCTCTCTTAACATCACCGATAACAATCATGCCTTTCTCGTGACAGTAATCAACTGTTTTCTTGAATGCCTTAAGTCCTTCAATTCCAAACTGCTCATACATTGCAATCTGTGGTTTAACAGCTGGAACAATGTCATATATATTATCTATAATACCTTTGTTATACTGCCATATAGCCTCTGCTGCTCCCTCAAGTGTCTCACCATACTGCTCAAATGCAACATCTGCAAGATGCTTTGGAAGATACTTCATCATCGGATCAAGTCCTACAACTATTGGTGCATTAGTCTCTACAATCTTATCAACAAGCTTCTTAATCATTAATCTACTTTAGCCTCCTTAATTCATACGCAAAATCACTTTATTCTACAACTTTGGAACTTCTCTTTCAATAAGAATTTCTGTTCCATTATGGTCTGAATACACAACTCTTCCATTAACAAGCGTATATAAAACCTTTCCATACACATGCTTTCCTTCAAATGGAGTATTCTTTCCCTTTGAAGCAAATCTGTTGCTGTCAATATCATACTCTTCTGTAGGATTAACAACTGTTATATCAGCAACTTTTCCCGGTGCAAGAACTCCTCTGTCAATTCCAAGTATCTTAGCCGGATTATAACTCATTTTCTCAACCATCTGTAACGGAGTAAGCACTCCTGTTCTTACAAGCTCAGTAATAGTAACCGGAACTGCTGTTTCAAGACCTACTACACCAAACGGTGCTTCGTCAAAAGGTCTTTCCTTCTCAGTAGGATGATGTGGAGCATGGTCTGTTGCAATAACATCAATAACCCCTGATGCAAGCGCTTCTTTAAGAGCCTTTACATCATCTGCCTTTCTTAAAGGAGGGTTAATCTTAAAGTTTGCATCATCCCCGTTCACCGCATCCTCTGTCAGTGTGAAATGATGTGGGGCAACCTCTGCTGTCACTGGAATCCCCTGTTCCTTGGCAATCTTTATAATAAATGCTGATTCCTTATTAGACACATGACTTATATGCAGCTTTGCACCTGTATTCTTTGCAAGAAGAATATCTCTTGCAACAATAACATCCTCAACGGCATCCATTATTCCGAAAAGACCAAGTTCCTTGGCTCTCTCTCCGGCATTCATAACACCTCTTGCAGCCAAGTTAGTATCTTCACAATGTGCAAATACCGGAATATCAACCTCTGCTGCCTGCCTCATAGCCTGCCTTGCAGTTCTTGCATTCATAATAGTTCCGCCATTGTCACTGACTGCAACAGCACCTGCATCCTTAAGAGCCTCAAAATCAGTAAGATATTCTCCCTCCTGACCCGCAGTCATGGCTGCTATTGTATACAGATTAATGTCAGTAACCTCTTCTGCCTTATCTGTTACATATTGCAGCATATCAACATTATCAATTACAGGTTTCGTGTTAGGCATCATGCAGACTGTTGTATATCCGCCTCTTGCTGCTGCTCTTGAGCCTGTTCTGATTGTTTCCTTATGCTCAAGTCCCGGTTCCCTGAAATGTGCATTAAGGTCAACCAGTCCGGGCATAACCATACAGCCTGATGCATCAATCACTTCATCAGCCTGTGACTCATCAATATTCTCTTCCATTGCTGCAATAAATCCGTCATTAATAAGCACATCAATAACTTTGTCTGTTTTACTTGCAGGGTCAAGTACTCTGCCTTCTTTAATCAGTATGTTCATTCGCCCAATCTCCCCTCTAAGTTTTTCTCTTCAAAAATATTGGCTGGTACAGGCTTTCCAAAATAATATCCCTGTATATAATCCACACCAAGACTTTTAAGCAGTTCAAACTGCTCCTTATGTTCAACACCTTCGACAACAATCTTAGTACCGATAGTCTTGGAAAGGTCGACTATAAGCTTAATAAATGCCTGTGCATAATCATCTTCAACAATATCATCAATAAATGTCTTATCAACCTTAATGATATCAAGAGGAAGTTGCTTTATATAGTTAAGTGAAGAATAACCTGTACCAAAATCATCAAGTGCAATCCTAGGTCCTAACTTCTTAAGTCCTGTAATAATATCCATAACTCTCTGCATATCATTAATTGCAAATGATTCTGTAATCTCAAGTACTATATTCTTAGGATTAACACCTGTTTTATCAAGAATTCTTTTAATATTTTCGACAACATCCTTCTGTAAAAGCTGCACTACTGACAGATTCACATTAATATAGAAATCTGGATGTCCATTATCATTCCATAGCTTACATCTTCTGCATGCTTCCTCAAGGACATAGTCACCAATTGAAGTAATAAGTCCAAGATATTCTGCCAGCGGTATGAACTCACCCGGCCCCATAAATCCCAGTGCTTTGCTGTCCCATCTTACAAGCGCCTCACAGGAAGTACACATCTGTGTATTAACATCAACAACGGGCTGATAGAATACTACGAATTCATCAATTCCTGTAGAAACTGCCTGTCTCATGTTATTCTCGATATCAAGCCTCTTGGCTGTTGAATTCTCAACCTCACTGCTGTAATAAGTATAGCCGTTCTTTCCTGACCTCTTTGCCTCATACATCGCAACATCTGCCATTCTTGTTATTTCATGAACATCAACACTGTTATCCGGGAACACTGCAACTCCCATACTCATTGTACAGAAATATTCAGTTTCCATAAGATACCACGGCTTATTAAACAAAGCAGTTATATTGCCAATAATATTATTTATGTCTCCAAATATTTCAGGTTCAACTATTATTACAAATTCATCTCCACCCATTCTGTAACAATGTCCACGCAAACCTGGAATTCCCGTAAGTCCTGCCGCAATCTGCTGAAGAAGTATATCCCCATACTGATGGCCAAGTCCATCATTAATATGCTTGAAATCATCAAGATCAATAAACAGTACCGCTCCTTTAAGTCCTGCCTTTTCCGTTCTTCTTATAACTTTTCTTAAATCGACTTCACATTTCATACGGTTATACAGACCTGTAAGAAAATCATTATGTGCCTGATATTCAATCTTCTGCTGATTCTTTTTCTTCTGGGTAATATCTACGGCGGTCACAACAATAACCTCACTTCCGTCAATCCACTCCAATTCAGAAAACCTCACCTCAAACCACAATCCTGACTCTGTATTATAGCGTTCCATGGATGCTCCGATGCTTCTATGTACATCTTCGCATGTAAACACATCCTCCAGACATTCCCTTATTGTATCCCGAACCTCCTGTACATTAGCTGCCATCTCATTCTCAAACAGTATATTGCCAGAATACCTGCTGCACACAATAATTCCAGAGCCTATATTATCAAGAATCTTCTGTAAAACATCATAAGATGATATAAGTGAATTATTAATTACCTTGCTCTGTGCTATACCATGAAGTACCAGTGCCATGTCGCTTATGTATTCCTTAATCTTATTATCTGATACTGCCTGTACATCATTACTAAGAACTATAAGATACATTGCTTTTACATTATTAATTAAAATCGGTACTGTTATGCTCAGTTTTACTCCAAGTCTGTCCAGAAGCCCTTTCTGTGCTGTATCCGCATTTCCCTCGTATGTAATCTTAATTGCATCTGAACATAATACAAACTCTGACCGTTTAACCGTGCCTGATTCATCTTTAAAACAATTTCCGGTTTCAGATATCACATGCATAGTGTCACTTTCCCTGTCTATCTGCATTACAACAGCATCATATACATCCATGCTGTCAGTAATACATTCAAGAACACTATCTGCTGCCTGAGTAAATGTAACATTATTTTCAAGCATACGTATAATTTCTGAAAGCCCTATATTTCTGTTATTATCACTACCCAAAATATTCCTCCAGCAATACACAAATCTAATAATATTATAGCCTATTACAATCTTTTTGGAAACTGATTTTTGCATGATTTTACAATCATTTCAATATACATTTTTAATTTAACAGATAATTAATTGTTTTATCTTTTTGAGGGTGTTATTATATCTCTATATCAATTTATTTATGAGGATTATTATGGATATTATTAAATTCAACACAACATTAAAAGCTTCTGGAAAGGATTATTTCAAGATTGTATTTTGGAACAGATTTATAAGAAACCCAATTGAACTTATTCTATCATGGCTTCCTGCCGTAATTTCGCTCGTACTTTTGTGCCTGCATTATTATTCCAGCTTTTTACTGATTCTTTATGCTGTATGCTGGTTTTACCCAATATATATTTTTGGATACCAGTTCAGGTCAAGTGTTAACTATCATTTAAAGCACAGGGATCCATCAGAAGAAGCCCCATGTACAATTACGCTTATGAATAATGCTATTATGGCAGATATTCCAGAGCATAATCTTGTATACACATATGAGTGGAATCAGTTCACTAATGTTTACAACAAATTCGGCTATTACATGTTATTTAACAAAGGACGTATGATTGTCATGTTAAGTCAGAAGGACATGTCAGATGATATCAAAGCTGCTGTTCCTGCCTATATCAAGTCACATGTTGACAGAAACATTTGCAAAATCAATTTCTAAAAACTATACACAAAAGGCGTTTCAAACAATTACATCTGAAACGCCTTTTATTATACTCTTTTAAGTTATCTTGCAAGCCATCCGCCATCAACAGCCAGTGTAAATCCATTAACATAATCTGATGCAGCTGATGCAAGGAACACAACTGCTCCCTTCATATCATCAGGAGTTCCCCAGCGTCCTGCCGGAATTCTGTCTATAATAGCTTCGCTTCTGTCAGAATCACTCCTTAACTGTGCCGTATTATTAGTAGCCATATATCCTGGTGCAATAGCATTAACGTTAATGTTATGGCATGCCCACTCATTACACATAGCTTTTGTAAGTCCCATACCAGCACTCTTACTTGCTGTATAAGAAGGAACTCTTATGCCTCCCTGATATGAAAGCATGGAATTGATATTAATAATCTTACCACCATGTCCCTGCTTAATATACTGCTTTGCAAATGCCTGACTTAAGAAGAATACCATCTTCTGATTAACCTGAATAACACTATCCCATTCATCTTCGGTGAAATCAATAGCATCATTTCTCTTAATAAGTCCTGCATTATTAACAAGAATATCAACCTTTCCAAAAGCTGCAAGTGCACCATTCACAATAATCTCTATAGCTGACATATCTGAAAGGTCTGCTATAACCTCAGCAAATTCTCCTCCATCAGCTTCAATAAGCTTCTTAGTATCCTCGCAGGATCTTCTTGCAACACCTACAACCTTAGCACCTGCCTGCGCAAGTGCAACGGACATTCCCTGTCCAAGACCTGTATTGGCTCCTGTAACTACTGCAACCTTTCCATCAAGTCTGAATGCATCAATTATAGACATATATTCTTCTCCTTCTAAATCTGTTTAATTAAAACCTATTATATTATTAGCTATCTTGTACCCCTGCTTAGATATCCATCTTCCTGCAGATGTAGGAATATTAACAGACCAGCCTAAAAGACTGTGTCGTAACTTCTTATAAAGCACTTCATCCTTATCCTTTGCATACTGCCAGAGAGCTTTTTTCTTCTCAAGATGTTCCTTTGTTCCTGATACAATCAGGAATATAGATGATACCTCCATCATAATTCTTAAATAGTTAATCATATATTTCCTACAGTTAATATTCTGAGGATTTTCTGAAAGAAACGAATCAATCATTCTCTTATTAACAGAAAGCTGCTGGTCAATTCTTGAAATCATAACACTCTCATTAACAGACTGATCTTCTCGTCCAATAAAATATCTGTAGAAATTAGTATTTATGTAATACATATTCTTAACATACGGAAGTGGCTCGAATACAAATATGTTATCAACATAAAATGTATGCTTAGGAAGCTCTAATCCACAATCTTTTAAAAGCTGCGTTCTATACACAACAGTATGCATAAGAATATACTGGTCAACCTTAAAATCGCCTATATTAATATCATCCCATGTAAACATCTGCTCTACAGGAAATACATTCTCGTAGTGGATAACTTTCTTTCTCTTGGCTCCGACCTTTTCATATACATAGTTTGCAATAACCATATCCGGCTCACTGCCCTCTTCAAAGCTTCTTAATGTAGCAAGCATTCTTTTGTAACTTTTGCCATCTACCCAGTCATCACTGTCAACAACCTTAAAGAACCTTCCTGTTGCATGCTTAAGACCTGTATTTACAGCCTCACCATGTCCACCATTCTCCTGATGTACAGCTTTGACAATATCCGGATATTCCTTCTCATATCTTTTGGCTATTTCATATGTATTATCCTTTGTTGAACCATCATCAACTATAATAACCTCAACTTCATCCCCACCGGCAAGCACTGTATTAATACAATGTTCCATATACTCTGCGGAGTTGTAACATGGTATTGCAAATGATAATAATTTACCCATCATATTTCTCCTTTACATTCTGTCAGGACATTCAATTGCAAGCAGGTCAATACACTGCTCCAGAATGCTCTTCGTAAGGCTTATAAGTGCAATATAGCTTGCTTTCTTAGCCTCATCAGGTTCTGAAAGTATCTTATTGTTATGATAAAAGCCGTTAAATGCATTAGATACCTCATATATAAACTGGCATATCTTATGTGGTGCATTATCCTTATATGCTCCATCAATTATATCTGCAAACTTTATAAGTGATAAAGAAAGATTCTTCTCACTTTCTTCTGTAGCAGCCATAATCTTAAGGTTATCTGTGCTTCCACCATTTTCTGTATATTTGTTAAGAATAGACTTAATTCTTACAATTGTGTAAAGAATATATGGTCCTGTATTACCCTCAAATGATGAAAATCTCTCAATATCAAACACATAGTCCTTTGATGCCTGATTAGAAAGATCCCCATACTTTAATGCAGCAAGTCCTACTGTCTTAGCTGTATCTCTTGCTTCTGTCTCTTCAACAGTTCTGTTAGACATAATTTTCTCATATACAGATTCATCAATATCAGCTATAAGATGCTCAAGTCTCATAACGCCACCTGAACGCGTCTTGAATGGCTTACCATCTTTACCGTTCATAGTACCAAAGCCCACAAATCTCATATCTGCATCAGGAGCTACAATCCCAGCCTTCTTGGCCGTTCTGAACACCTGCGTAAAATGAAGTTCCTGCCTCTTATCAGCAAGATAAATATATGTATCAGGATGATATAACTTTTCTCTTTCAACAATAGTAGCAAGGTCAGATGTTGCATAAAGTGCTGCACCATCAGATTTTCTTACGATACATGGTGGAAGCTCCTTAGTATCACCTTCCTGCTGTATATCTACAACAGTTGCGCCCTGGCTTTCATAAGCAATTCCGTCTGCAATCATCTTATTAACCATATCGTCAATATATGGCTGTGCATCTGATTCACCTTTCCATAAATCAAAATGTACATTAAGATTATCATAATTCTTCTTAAGGTCAGCCTTAGAAACATTCATGATATGATGCCATATTGCACGACATGCCTTGTCACCGCTCTGTAACTTAAGTGTAGCTTCATGAGCTCTTTCTGCAAATACAGCATCTTCCTTAGACTTTGCAGAAGCTGCCGGATAAATCTCTTCAAGCTCAGAGATTGTAAATGGCGCTTCCTCTGGATACTCACCAGTAAAACTGTCATCAAAATACGGAAGTTCTGGTTTTCTGTCTCTTAATTCTTCAATGATAAGTCCCATCTGCAAGCCCCAGTCTCCAAGATGAACATCCCCTATAGTTTTATTTCCGGCAAATGTATTGATTCTCTTAACACTTTCTCCGATAACTGCAGAACGTAAATGTCCGACATGAAGAGGCTTTGCAGCATTAGCTCCGCCATAATCTACAATAACAGTCTTTTCCTTATCAGCATTAACATATCCAAACTTCTCTGTTTCAGACATCTCATTAAGATATCCAGCCAGATAATCCTCACATAGATTAATATTGATAAATCCAGGCTTAACACTCTCTATCTTAGAAAACATCTTGTTATCTGCTAACTTTGCAACTACCTCATCAGCAATCATAAATGGTGCTTTCTTATATACTTTGGCTGCTGCCATAGCACCATTACACTGAAACTCGCACAGGTCAGGTCTGTTAGAAACTGTAACTTTCGCATACGCCTCATCATATCCACATTCAGTGAATACATTTTTAATCTCATCAGTAATAAGTTCAATAATCGTCTTCATATTCTCCACCTTTTACAATATCTAATAAACCACCTTTACAAGAAACAGCCCATAACTCTCTGCCGGTAATGACATCTGTACGTTCTCCCCATCAAGACACCGCTTCACATCTTCCGGCTTCTTAATGCCATTGCCTGCATCAAGCAGCATCCCAATCATAAATCTTGCCATATTATGAAGAAAATCATCAGCTTCAATCCTTATGTAAGCTCTTGTTCCTTCATACTGAATGTTTATCCTCTTAATAGTCCTCTCTGTGCTTTTGCTCTTCTTTGCCGTTGTAAATGCTTTAAAATCATGTTTTCCTTCAAAATATCCGGCTGCCTTTCTCATGGCATCAAAATCCGGAGTACTGAATGTATGATACGCATATTTTCTTCTGAATACATTAGCTACATTACCTGTATCCAGTCTGTACTCATATATCTTGGACTTTGCATTAAGCTGGCTGTGAAATCTTTCATCAACCTGTGAAACAGACATAACCGCGATATCTCTTGGCAGATATCTGTTAAGATAATTCTTAATATCAAGTGCCCTGACTTCCTTCTCAAGCTTAAAATTCGCTGTCTGGCAAAGTGCATGCACACCCTTTTCTGTTCTTGACCCGACATACATGTCAACTGTCTCACCTGTCATTCTTGTTATTATCTCACACAGTCTGCTCTCTATAGTATTCGTGCTGGCATCCTTGCCAAGTCTTTGCCAGCCATCATATCTTCCACCATCGTACTCTATCTCTATACGGTAATTATACATTATTCGTCTTCCAAAACCTTTTCTATTGTATTAATAATCACAGCACTATCAAATGGCTTCTGAATAAAATCAGCAGCACCTCTCTTTAATGCCTCAACCATATTAGTCTTCTGACCAGCGGCAGTTACCATAATAACTTTTGCCCCAGGATCAATCTCAATAATCTCTCTTACTGCTTCTATACCATCCATAACAGGCATTGTAATATCCATTGTAACAACATCAGGCTTATACAACCTGAATTTTTCTACGCCTTCTACCCCATTAACTGCCTCTGACACAATCTCATGTCCTGCATCTTCAAGCATATTTCTTAAAAATTTTCTTGATGTCTTAGAATCATCTACTATCAAAATTTTTGCCATAACTATTCTCCTTATTAAGCTGAAAGCTGGATTTTATTATCAGCAGCCATTAAAATCTTAAATACATTATCTTCAATATTGAAAGTCACAACATAAAAACCAGTATCTGCCGTAACTTCTGTGTCTTTATAAAAAACTGGCGGGTGAAGTGTTACTTCAATATCTGCTTCCCCAAGTTTAGTTGCATATGCCCCATTCATCACATTAATAAGTTCACATAATGCATCATAAGCATCTTCATCGAATTCTTCAATATCTTCCTGTGCAAATGTCGATGCCACTTTCAAAAGTTCCCTGTTATCACCAGCTACGCCAAGAAACACATCAATATCCCCATCCATAACCTGACAGCCAATAAACTGACCCTTATATTCTCTTTCGTAATCTATCTGGTTCAGTTCAATATTACAATCCATGAACATTCCAAGACTTTTCAATGTACACTGCATCTGCGTCTTGTAATAATCATTGTCCATATGCAGAAATGTTTCAACAAGTGTATCCGTATCTCCCTGCTTTATGACTTGTAACTCTCTGTCAGTGAACACATTATCTGAGTGATTCTTTGCAATATATCTGCCGAGTATTCTGTCCTTCATAGTTTTTCTCCTTCTCGTTGATTTAGCGCCCCGAAATATACCCTGTTCATTCACATTAATATATAAATACTTAATCCATTATACATCATACCATTGTTCAATAGCAATAATTTCAGAAGAAATTACATTTTATCATGAAAAAAACACCCGGACAAAACAATCTGTCCGGGTTAAATACTATTATTAATTACTTATCTTCCACTGAATAGTTAGGAGCTTCCTTTGTGATATGGATATCATGTGGATGACTCTCTCTTAAAGCTGCTGAAGACATCTTAATAAACTGAGCTGTTTCCTGAAGTACCGGGATTGTAGGTGCTCCACAATATCCCATACCTGAACGTAAACCACCCATAAGCTGGAATATAGTATCTTCAACAAGTCCCTTATAAGCAACTCGTCCTTCAACACCCTCAGGAACAAGCTTCTTGGCACCTGTCTGGAAATATCTGTCCTTGCTTCCATTCTCCATTGCAGCGATAGAACCCATTCCTCTGTATACCTTATACTTTCTTCCCTGGAATAACTCAAATGTTCCAGGAGCTTCGTCACATCCTGCAAGAAGGCTTCCTAACATGCAGACATTACCACCTGCTGCAATAGCCTTAACGATATCTCCTGAATACTTGATACCACCATCAGCAATTACAGGAACACCATACTTCTTAGCCTCTGCATAAGCATCCATAACGGCTGTAACCTGTGGTACACCAATACCTGCAACAACTCTTGTTGTACAGATAGAACCAGGTCCGATACCAACCTTAACAGCATCTACACCAGCCTCGCAGAGAGCCTTTGCAGCTGCACCTGTTGCAATATTACCGGCAATAACCTGAAGATCAGGGAATGCTGACTTAATATCTTTAAGAGTTGTAATAATATTCTTAGAATGGCCATGAGCTGAATCAATTACAATACAGTCAACACTTGAATTAACAAGTGCCTGAACTCTGTCCATAACATTAGCTGTGATACCAACAGCTGCACCTGCTAAAAGTCTGCCCTGTGAATCATGTGCTGAAGACGGATACTTAACGCTCTTCTCGATATCCTTAATTGTAATAAGTCCTCTTAACTTATAATCATCATCAACGATAGGAAGCTTCTCTTTTCTTGCCTTGCCTAATATCTTCTTAGCCTCTTCAAGAGTAGTTCCAACTGGAGCAGTGATAAGATTCTCGCTTGTCATGCACTCCTTGATTGGTCTTTCAAAATGCTCCTCAAACTTAAGGTCTCTGTTAGTAATGATACCAACAAGCTTGCCATTATCATCTGTGATAGGTACTCCGGAGATTCTGAACTTGCCCATAAGGTCATTAGCTTCCTGTAATGTATTATCTGGATGTAAGAAAAATGGGTCTGTGATAACACCATTCTCTGAACGCTTAACCTTGTCTACTTCTTCTGCCTGAGCTTCTACTGACATATTCTTGTGAATAATACCAATACCGCCCTGTCTAGCCATTGCGATTGCCATTCTGTGTTCTGTAACTGTGTCCATGCCTGCACTCATTAAAGGAATGTTAAGTTTAATATTCTTAGTGAGCTGTGTTGAGAGGTCAATCATATTAGGTGTTACTTCTGAATACTGTGGAACTAAAAGTACGTCGTCAAATGTAATGCCTTCACCAATAATTTTACCCATTTTGCTAAAATCCTCGCTTTCTGTTGTGTTTTAATATATAGAAAAAATCCGAATAAATAAATTAATCCGGATGTTTCTACAAGTATCTGACAGCTTAGTCAGTTTATAAATATGTTACAAGTGAATATAACAAAACTGCCGCTAAAAGTCAAACATTTTTTATAAATGTGCAACTCCGTTACCAACAGCACTTATAATTGCTTCTTTCATTGAATCATCCGGAAGCATAAACAGTCTTATCATCTCATTGCTGTCATTGTCATATGTGTATATTACAATATCTCCAGGGTCATCTACTCCTGACGAACAATTATATGTTCTTAACTGCTGTCTTGCTTTGCCTAAAGCCTCCTGACTGTTTACTTTCGCAACCAAAGTTGCTCTTGTAAGATCAAAGCTTCCAACATTTTTTCGCACAGACTTAGCCATAATTTTATCTATAGTGAGGCTTCCATCAACATATGAATATTCATATTCAGCATTATAATATTCAAATACAAATACCGTAAAGAATATAAATATAATAAGAACTATTACACCCAGCCATCCTGTCTGCACAATTGTTGTCGCTGCAAGCAGACATGCAATCACAAGTATTATTCTGTAAAAAATTGAAATCTTAGGAGCGGTAACTTTAACAATCTGCTCTACTGTTCCTTCTATCATAATTCAATAACCTTTCTTTAAAGCAATATGCCCGGCGGGAAATTACCCACCGGGCTATAAGTTTTAATTATATTGTGGAATTACATCATTCCGCCCATGCCTGCACCGCCTGCTGGCATAGCTGGAGCATCTTCCTTAATATTAGCAACAACTGATTCTGTTGTAAGAAGTGTTGAAGCAACGCTTGTAGCATTCTGTAATGCACTTCTTGTAACCTTAGCCGGGTCAAGGATACCAGCATCTATCATGTTGACATACTCTTCCTTGTATGCATCAAATCCTGTACCAACTTCAGACTCTCTTACCTTATTGATGATAACAGCACCTTCAAGACCAGCATTGTATGCAATGTGGAATAATGGAGCTTCAAGGGCCTTTAAGATAATCTGGGCACCAATCTTCTCATCTCCACTGAGTGTCTTAACAAGCTCTGCAACCTTCTTAGAAGCATGGATATAAGCAGAACCACCACCTGATACTACACCTTCTTCAACAGCAGCTCTTGTTGCATTAAGAGCATCTTCCATACGAAGCTTAGCTTCCTTCATCTCTGTCTCTGTTGCAGCACCAACTCTGATAACAGCTACACCACCTGCAAGCTTAGCAAGTCTTTCCTGTAACTTCTCTTTATCAAATTCAGAAGTTGTCTCCTCAAGCTGTGCCTTAATCTGTGCAACTCTTGCATCAATATCTTCCTTAGCACCTTCGCCATCAACGATAACTGTATTTTCTTTCTGAACCTTAACAGACTTAGCTCTACCAAGCATATCCATTGTTGTATCCTTAAGTTCAAGTCCAAGTTCCTCAGAAATAACCTGGCCACCTGTAAGAATTGCGATATCCTTAAGCATCTCTTTTCTTCTGTCACCATATCCAGGAGCTTTAACAGCAACAACATTGAATGTTCCTCTTAACTTATTAACAATAAGTGTTGTAAGAGCCTCACCCTCAACATCCTCTGCTATAATAAGAAGTTTAGAACCACTCTGAACAATCTGCTCAAGAACTGGTAAAATTTCCTGAATATTAGAAATCTTCTTATCTGTAATAAGGATATATGGATTATCAAGAACTGCTTCCATCTTATCCATATCTGTAGCCATATATGCTGAAATGTATCCTCTGTCGAACTGCATACCTTCTACAAGATCAAGTTCTGTCTTCATTGTCTTAGATTCCTCGATTGTGATAACACCATCGTTAGAAACCTTCTCCATAGCATCAGCTACCATCTGTCCAACTTCTTCATCACCTGCTGAAATAGCTGCAACCTTAGCAATCTGATCCTTGCCTGTTACCTTCTCGCTCATATGTGCGATAGCGTCAACAGCACAATCAGTAGCCTTCTTCATTCCCTTTCTTAATACGATTGGGTTAGCACCTGCTGCAAGGTTCTTCATACCTTCATTAATCATAGCCTGTGCAAGAACAGTAGCTGTTGTTGTACCATCACCTGCAACATCATTAGTCTTAGCTGCTACTTCCTTAACAAGCTGTGCGCCCATATTCTCGAATGCATCTTCAAGTTCAATATCCTTAGCAATAGTAACACCATCGTTAGTGATAAGTGGTGCACCATATGACTTATCAAGAACAACATTACGTCCCTTAGGTCCGATAGTTACTCTTACTGTATTAGCTAACTTATTAACACCTTCCTCTAAAGCCTTTCTAGCTTCAATTCCGTACTTGATTTCCTTTGCCATAATAATAGCCTCCTAAATAAATATACTTCTTATATGTTCAAACCGCCCTCATCTGCAACTGACATTGTCAATTATTCAATGATAGCAAGAATATCAGACTGCTTTACAATGATGAGATTCTCATCTTCATCAAGTTTAACCTCTGTTCCAGAATACTTAGAATAGATAACCTTATCACCAGGCTTAACCTGCATAACAACTTCCTTACCATCAACAACTCCGCCAGGACCTACAGCAATAACCTCTGCCTGCTGTGGCTTTTCCTTAGCCTGTCCAGGAAGTACGATTCCTGATTTAGTAGTCTCCTCTGCAACTAATGCTTTAATAACAACTCTGTCTCCTAATGGTACTAATTTCATTATATATTCCTCCATTCCGCTGTCTTCACATGAGAGTGAACCCTTCATGGCAGCATTCATTTTCTTGTTAGCACTCATTCTTTTCGAGTGCTAACCACTGCACATAATGTAACACTTCACGCTTTTATTTGTCAACAGCTAATTCAAATATATTATATTTTTTAGATTTTATTAATAATTATTATTTAACACCCATTTTTATTGATTTTCCATAATAAAACAGATACTGCTGTGCAAATCCCCCCAGTTCCCCAAACTGTTCCTTTGCAAAAGCAGCAATCTTATCCTTCGGAGTATCCACACCGTCAAAATACATTGTCTCCATAATTCTTTTAATCCACACATCAACAGGAAATGCTTCTTTCTTTCCAAGTCCGAAAAGGCATACGCAGTTGGCAACCTTCTCTCCGACGCCTTTTATTGCCATAAGTTCCTTAATACACGAATCATAATCCATGCTCTTAAGTTCATTTCTGTCAAACTGACCTGCCATATTTCTTCTTATTGCATCCATAATATAGGGCGCCCTGAATCCCGTCTTTAACTCTTTAAAGTCCTCTTCACTTGCATTGACAAGCTGTTCAAGTGTTGGAAATGTATACATATCTGTTCCGCCATATGTTCCCTTATATGTACCAAACTTTGCAGATATATCGGCTACTATCTTCTTAATATGAGGTATCTGCTTATTCTGCGATATAATGAATGATATAAGAGTTTCAAAAAAATCCTGATTAAGAATCCTCACTCCCCACATGCTTTCAATTGCATCTTTTAACTTATCATCTTTTTCCAGCAGCTTTTTCTTAATTGCCGAATAATCCCTGTCCATATCAAAATAATCTTTCCATACATTTACATATTCATCTTCTTCCGTATCATAGAATGTAACGGTATCGTCCTCCTGTGACACATGCAGTACATGCCCCTTTGCAGCCAATACATAATCCTCTTCATCAAGCTTTACAAAATGAAAACACTGACCACATTCCAATGTCTGTGCCAGGTCGAAATCACATACATTTTTTAATTTATAATCTGACATAAAATTCCTCCATAAATATGCTTTACATTTGCAATTATCTCGTTATACAATCGTATATGATTATAACAGAATTTTCAGGAGACCACACATGAAACATATAAAATATTGGGCGTCTCTTTTAACCGGAGCCGTAATTCTTGCATCCCTATGCGGATGCACATTACCGTTTACGAATGATAACAGCTCTGACAGTTCTACAGAGATTTCATATACAGCATTTGACAATAAAGCAACTGACACAGAAGATATAATTAATTTCATCATAGAAGCAATGTCGGATAACCAGACTTCATGTAACATATTTGTTCCCGACCCTGACCTTATAGATGCCAATGAATGGCTGACAAGAATAAGCGGAATTGAGCAGATAAAATGTGAATACCGTAGAATTAAAGATGGTTATAACCTTGTTGTAACATTTGAATGCTGGGATAATTATGCAATTATAAAAGCTTTTAATTCAGGAAACACTTCCCAGTTAAACAGCCGTCAGGTTGAACTCTATAACAAATACATAGAAGTTCTTGCCGAAGTAACCTCACCTGCAAGAAGCGATTATGAAAATGAACTGACAATCCACGATTATCTTGTATCACATATAACGTACATTGATAATGGTGGTTCAACTTTTAATGCCTATGACGCTATGATTAATGGTGAGGCTGTATGCAGCGGTTATACAGAAAGTTTCAAAACATTTATGGATATGTTAGGAATCGAGAATTATACAATATCCGGAAAGGCTGGTAATGAACAACATATATGGAATGTTGTTAAGCTTGATAATGACTGGTATCAGGTAGATGTCACATGGGATGACCCGGTAGGCAGCTCACAGGAATATATTGACCACAGTTACTTCAATATATCTGATTCAGATATGGCAATTGATCATACATGGACATCTGATTCCAATGAAACTAATCCAGCTAACGGATATATATATACATATCCTGTTCAGGCTAAGCTTCATTCAGCAGGAACACAATATGAACTTGACCGTTATATATTAAGGTGTATTAAAAGCCGTTCCCAGCATATAGAATTCACAACAACTAACGAACTTGATATTAAATCCGCTGTTTCCAATGCCGGTGTACAGCTTTCGTACTCATATAAAACAACCATACGAAACAATTATACAATGTATTCTGTTACATTTTCGTATTAACAGATATTATTACATGTGCAAACAGCCCTGCGGTATCTCACACCACAGGGCTGTTATTTATCATCTTGTATTATTCCTTTTTCCTGGTTCATCTGCTATATAAGAACCATCCTTTATCATAGCTCTTACCAGTGAATCTTTCGCATTCTTCCATGGCTCATCAATATATTTATGGTCAAACTTATTAATAAACCATTCAACATCATCTCTTACCCGCTTCATATTCTCAATATAGAGACTGTTAGTTGTCTTAATAAATTCATCTAACATATCCCCCTTTAAAGAATTAGCTGCCTGCTCAAGCAATATGCCATAATGCTTCGTACAGAATCCCTTACATGCTTTATACTTTTCCCTGAAATCACTATCATGCTTATACATATGAAATATAGTGTCCAGATATCTCTGAAATGTGTTATCAATCCTTTCACATACAAAGCATGTGCCTTCAAGCTGTTCAGTATACGTTGTCACAGCCGGTTTATCTGCTTTCTTAAACATAGACTTTCCTGCCACTTTTCCATCTTGCAGACTTTCAATATCATTAATCACCCTGTCAAGATGTGTCTTCATGACAAGTGCAAAGCCAAGTCTGTTCTCACAGTCATACACTTTCTTTAAATGTTTCTGACAGAAACCCTTTTTATCAGTCACAGCCCTTATATCATCTTCCATATAACTAGGTCCCATTGTATAGCTTACTGCATCATCCTCCAGTGCCTTATACATTGAACAAATCGGACATTCACAGTCTGATGAAAATGCATCATTAACAGGTATAGTATATATCTTCTCTTTCATAAGTACTCCTTTAATCAGTCTTTTATAAATGTATTCTATCATAATATTTTATTAATATCATTCTATTTATTATTTTTTAAATTCCGGGTTATATGCATAGAAGTTCTTAGAATCCAGCTTGCTCTGTATAATCGACATAGCTTCTCCGAATCTCTGAAAATGCACAACTTCTCTTTCTCTTAAAAACTTCAACGGTTCATACACATCCGGATCATCACGGCAGAGTCTTAACAGATTATCATAAGTACTCCTTGCTTTCTGCTCGGCTGCCATATCCTCTGCAATATCAGTTATTGCATCCCCCTTTGACTGGAATTCAATTGCGCAGAAAGGTACACCTCCTGCAGCCTGCGGCCATACTCCAACCGTATGATCAACATAATATGCCTCAAACGGAGTTCCTTTTATCTGTTCCATTGTAAGATTTCTTGTAAGCTGATGAACCATTGTACTGACCATTTCAAGATGGCCAAGTTCTTCCGTGCCTATATCAGTCAGCAATCCGGCAACCTCCCTGTATGGCATGGAATATCTCTGTGAAAGATATCTCATTGATGCTCCAAGCTCACCATCTGGTCCACCATACTGCGAAATAATCATTGCTGCCAGCGTAGGATTACAATTCTTTATATTAATCGGATACTGAAGTCTCTTCTCATAATTCCACATATCACATACCTCCCTTGTATTCCCATGGCATAGGTGTTGCCACCCACATCCAGTAATTGTCATTCACCATATATTCCATGCTGAGAGGTCCATAATAATCTGAATATCTTTTCATAAACTGTACATATTTATCCTTAATTTCTGCATAATATTCAATAGCAGCTGCATCATCCGGATGGGTATCAAGATAAAGCATAGTTTCAACAAGTGCAAAGCCAAGTTCATAAATATTCTTCATAATCATAGCTTTTTCATTTCTAATATTATTACAACAATTCATGACCTGCCTCCTGTAAATGGTTTATCAAGTACAGGAAACATTGTTCCCCGCATAATTGCCCGCGAAGGCTCATATAATTCATCCCAACGCTGCCACGGTACATAGCACATCGCCGGAACCTGTTGTGTCATCATCATAAAATAAGCTCCATATACATGTATCACTACAGTATATGGAGCTTTTCACTTATTGTTGTATGTCCTGTCAGTATATATGATGCTGTGTTTTTATATAACAGCATCTATCTTAATATGACATAACCTCATATCCATCCTCAGTCACATGCACCATTATTTCCCACTGTGCTGAGTACGAATCGTCATCTGTATATATTGTCCAGTTGTTGCCCTCGTCTATATATATGTCTGGAAGTCCCGCATTTATCATTGGCTCAATTGTGAATACCATGCCCGGTGCCATGACCATTCCTGTTCCCTTCTTGATTACATAGCTTACAAATGGGGTTTCATGAAATTCAAGACCTATTCCATGTCCACCAACTTCCCTTACTACTGAATATCCATTAGCCTTTGCATGTTCATTGATTGCAGCCGCAACATCTCCAAGATGTCCCCATGGCTTAACCTGTGCAAGACCTGCCTCAACACATTCTTTTGCAACATCCACCAGTTTCTTATGTTCTGGTGCAACATTACCTATACAGAACATTCTTGATGAATCTGAAAAATATCCGTTTAATATCGTTGAACAGTCAACATTAATTATATCGCCATCAAGAAGCTGGATATTCTTAGATGGTATTCCATGACATACCTGCTCATTAATTGAAGTACACACACTCTTTGGAAATCCTTCGTAATTAAGTGGTGCAGGTATTCCGCCCATCTCGGTTGTTTTCTGGTATACCAAATCATCTATATCCTGAGTTGTCATTCCTGCATGAATATTCTCTGCAACATAATCAAGCACAGCAATATTAATCTTGCTGCTTTCTCTCATTCCTGCAAGCTGTTCTTCATTCTTAATAATATTTCTTGGTGGTACCTTATGAAACTTTCTCTTGAAATTATCTAATTTTCTGTCAAATTCCATGTGACAGTCACAATATTTTTTCCCACTGTTACACCAGCAGGGATCTTCTTTTCGTAATGCTTTCATCACTATTCTCCATTTTCTCTACTGCTCCATAGCTTCCATAATGGCTGGGAGGAACTGTTTCTTTCTTGAAACAACATTCTTTAGTATATATGTATCCTGCTGTTTGTCAACTCCAAATGCCAACGACATTATTGTATCCGCATTTTTACCTGAACACAGTACATATGAGCATTCCGTTGATATATCTGTCATAAGAAAATATACTACATCAAGCCCGCCATCGCCTGTTACTGTATCTATAAACGGCACTTCTTTTGCTTTTATCTTCTCTATATCCTCTGGTCCCATTGCATTAACCTGACCCACACCTACAGTAACATCATTAATCGCGAACTTCTTAAAATCCTGATAGAATATTTCTCTGTCTGTCTTTTCATCAAGATTACTTCCAGCTCCAAACATTTGTCTTCCGTACACTTCAGGGTCAATTCCTGCAATATCAGCAAGCTCCATTGCCGCTTCTATATCATCAGGTGTGCATGTTGGAGATTTGAATATTAATGTATCCGATATAATTGCCGAACACATCAGCCCGGCTATAACAGGCTCTATACTAATTCCTGTCTCCTGATACATCTTATAAATAATTGTTCCCGTACAGCCAAGAGGCTGGTTTCTGAAAAATACAGGGGTGATTGTCTGTATAGGTCCTAATCTGTGATGGTCAATTATCTCAAGAATCTCTGTATCTTCAATTCCATTGACTGCCTGATTCTTCTCATTGTGATCAACAAGAATAACCTTCTTCCTGCCTGAACGAAGGAGATTTCTTCTTGAAATAGTTCCTACATAATTACCGTTTTCATCCTCTATAGGGAAATCCCTGAACCTTTTCTTAGTCATAATCTCCTGAATATCTTCAACATAATCTGTTGTCTTAAAACATACAATTCTGTCTCTTGGTGTCATAAAGAATCCAACCGGAATTGCCTGATTCATAAGTCTTGCAACAGTATATGTATCATAATCAGTTTCAATAATAATACAGTTATGGCTCTTTGCAATCTTGGCAATTGTATTGGATACCTTTGCACCCTCACATATTATAAGGCATTTTGCCTCCATCTCTATTGCACAGAGCTGTGATTCGTATCTGTTACCAAGAATTACAATATCCCCTTCATCAATCATGCTCTCCATCATATCAGGATTAGCCGCTGCAATAAGCATCTTTCCTTTGTCAAATACCTCACTTTCATCACCCGTGATTACTCTTCCCCCAAGTGTTTCAACAATATTAGCAAAACTTGTCTTGGCATTTGACAATACTCTGTTATCAAATGTTTCAAAATACGATTTGGCAATGTCATCAATTGAAACAAGACCTGTAAGTTTTCTGCCTTCTGTAATAGGAAGTGTTACAACATTAAGCGAATCCATCAATTTCCATGCATTACGCACTGAAATCTCACTGTCTATTCCCTCTGTATGCCTTATCTCTATATTCATTACCTGTGGACGTACATCTTTAATATATTCCGGTGCCTCTACACCGAATCTGTTCAGTACAAAATGAGTTTCCTCATTAAGATGCCCCGCCCGCTTAGGCACATAATTATCTGTTCCAGTTATCTTATTCTTTAAATCCGCATAACATATTGCCGAACATATTGAATCTGTGTCAGGATTTTTATGACCTATAACCATAATTTCCTTCGCTTTTTCTTTATATCCTTCCATACTCTGTCTGCAATCTCCTTATAATTATCTAAACCTGATTGTTCATTCTTACATTAAAATAAGTCTCCTATGTTGTACCATAGGAGACCATTTACTTCAATTACTTTCTGAATGTTACTGTTTCTGTTTCATCAGTATAGCCAATTGTTCTCATATAGCTCTTGAAATCCTCAATCTTATTGCTATATACGCCAAATGCATCATAGCACTTCTGGAAGTATTCAAGTGCAAGTTCTACATTACCAGACTCCTTGGCATTCCAAGAATCAACAGCATATTTATGAATCTGTCTGTGTGCTGCATCAAGATCCTTAAACTGTCTGCTTCCTGTAATACGAGTATCAGTCTGTGCTTTCATCCACTTACCAAGCTTACAGCCATCTGGATTATTAAGCTGCGTAACCTTAAGAGATTCAAATCCAACAGCATTATTATATACTCTCCACATAAGGATAAAGTGGTCAATCTGGAATATTCTTATCATATCCTGAGTTGTAACATTAGAGAATGATCTGAACATATCACTTCTTGCAGTATCGATATATCTGCCAATCTTATAGATATGAGTACCTGTAGCCATACAGTTATCAGATAACTTATCATAGCTCGCTGCAATACTATCTACCTGCTTGGCAAATTCTGTTGTAATAGATGACTGTGTATCAATATCTGCGAATATTCCGTTAACAGCATCATTAATTGCAACCATCTGGTTATTCATTCTTTCAATATCTGAAAGTGATTCTTCAACCTTTGAATTACCTTCTGAAAGCTTAACAGTTGTCTCATCCATGGATATCGCAAGTCTTCCAATATCATCATTGAGTTCCCTCACATAATTAACAATATCATCAGCAGATTCTGATGTACTGCTTGATAACTGTCTTACCTGGTCAGCAACGACTGCAAAACCTTTTCCTGCCTCTCCAGCTCTTGCAGCCTCAATAGAAGCATTAAGAGCTAACAGATTACTCTGGCTTGCAACCTTCTTTACAATATCAACAATCTCTCCAATCTTATGTATCTTATCCTGGAATTCCTGTACCTGTCTGTTAATATCAGCAATCTTTTCTGATGATTCATTAACAACCTTAATACTCTCATTCATATTAGCTGTACTGTTCTGTGTAGTAGCAAGCATCTCATGTGTATTGTCCTTAATATCAGCCATGGCAACATTAATGTGGTTGATAGATTCTTCAAGATTATGTCCTGACTCTCCCATAGCACCAATAGCCTGAGCCTGTGACTGTACCTCATCCATCATATTCTTGACATATGAATTATCACCAATTGACTCCATAGCTTCATTAAGCCTCATTACGAAATTATTATTAAATCTCTTATAAGTATCAACAACTTCATTAAACTTATTGGCCACCTCAGGATTTTCAAAAAGTGTTGTATCAGCCGGTGATTCACCTGTATGCGATATCTCACCAGATATTATCTTATCAAATACATCAAGCAATGTATTCAAATCATTACCTGACGCTGCTTTAGCTGTTGTTCTATTCTTTCTAAACATAAGCGCCTCCATATATAGATATTAAATTATCCACACTATAATTTTCTATTATAATACCATAATTTCTCATTAAATGACAATCTTTTTATTACTTTTGTGGAACAAAAATACAGAAAAATAATACTATAACAATAAAAGCAGCTACGACGGAGAATTTCATTGAAACATATCAAAAAATATATATCATTATTAATTACCATGACCATCATATTAATCGCAACATTTCCACTGACAGCATGTAACAAAGATAAAACTGACAATTCCATTAAAAAAATTACACTATGTGAAGTAACACATTCTATATTCTATGCTCCACAATATGTTGCCATTGAAAATGGATATTTTGCCGACGAAGGGCTTGAGCTTACCGTAACTAATGGTTTTGGTGCTGACAAGGTAATGACAGCCTTAATATCCGGTGATGCAGATATTGGATTCATGGGTTCTGAATCATCAATCTATGTATATGCCGAAGGCTCTGATGACTATGCTGTCAACTTTGCCGGACTTACACAGCGTGCCGGCAATTTCCTTGTCGGAAGGGAAGCCAATGATAATTTTGAATGGTCTGAACTTAAAGGAAAAACTGTAATCGGCGGCAGGGCCGGTGGTATGCCCCAGATGTTATTTGAATATATTCTCAAAAAGAATAATATTAACCCTGAAACAGACCTTGAAATCCTTCAGAATGTTGATTTTGGTTCAACTTCTGCCGCATTTACATCTGGAATAGGTGATTACACAGTTGAATTTGAACCTTCTGCAACTTTACTCGAACAACAGGGTGAAGGCCACGTTATCGCCTCGCTCGGTGTAGAAAGCGGCTATGTTCCTTACACAGCATATTGTGCAAAGAAAAGCTATATCAAGAAGAATCCTGATGTAATCCAGAAATTCACTAACGCTACACAGAAGGGACTTGATTATGTCAATACACATTCATCAGCAGAAATTGCGGCCATCATTGCACCTCAGTTTAAAGAAACCGATATTGCAACAATAACCGCAATTGTTGAAAGATATAAATCACAGGATACATGGAAAACCTCTACTGTATTCACCGAAGACAGTTTTAATCTTTTACAGGACATTCTTACGCAGGCTGGTGAGCTTAAATCTCCAGTTCCTTACAGCAGCCTTGTAACAACTGAATTCTCTGAAAAAGCTCTAAATAAGCAGTAATACATTTTTAATATATCAGCCTTTAAGCAGGTGTCTGAAATGACGGTTATGGTTCTCAAGGAAATCTATCAGCCATGCCGTCATCCTGCATACATATCTGTACAGAGGCAGCGACAGAACCATCATCATAACAGTAAGATTAAGTGCCAGTCCCTTTAATACAACCATTGCAAATAATGAGCGTAAAAATATCATTGAAAATACAATTCCGCATGCCATTGCAACGCATACACATACTCTTATTATATCGAATGGCTTACATACTCTTACCAGTGCTGCCATGCCCACCGTAAGAAGCACAAGTGTTGCTGCAGTCGCTGTCTGCTCATGTGGTGCACCTGTGCAATTGCCATATATTGTTATAATCGTAACTACAATAAAATCCGTCAGACCTGTAGGCAACGCCTTTAGTACTACATTTAGCAGGAAATCACCCTTTATAAGGCTCTTATTAGGCTGTAATGCCAGAAAGAAAGCCGGTACACCTATTGTAAATATTCCTAAGAATGATAACTGGGTCGGATATAAAGGATACAGATTAACTGATATAAGTGTAAATATCGTAAGCAGCATCGAGAATATATTCTTTGCAAGAAACAGCGATGCTGAACGCTTAATATTATTGACAACCCTTCTTCCTTCTCCAACAACATCCGGCATCTTTGAAAAATCAGAATCCAGAAGAACTATCTGTGCTGCATTGCTGGCAGCCTCACTGCCTGATGCCATTGCAACACTGCAGTCAGCACATTTTAATGCAAGTACATCATTGACCCCGTCACCCGTCATTGCCACAACATTACCTGCCATCTTAAAAGCTTCTATAATCTTTTTCTTCTGCTCTGGGATAACTCTTCCAAAAACAGTATATTTCTGAACCGCATCTGCTATATCCCTATCTGTCTTAAGCGTCGTGGCATCTATGTAATGTGTGGCATCATCTATTCCTGCCCGTATTGCGACCTTTGATGCAGTCAGCGGATTATCTCCAGATATAACTTTAATTGCAACCCCCTGCTTTTTAAAATATTCAAATGTTTCTTTTGCAGTTTCTCTTATCTCATTCTCAAGTATTATAAAAGCCATAGGAGTTATCGCCTTTGTGACAGCCTCTCCTGTTATCTGCTCATTTGCCAGCCCAAACACGACAATTCTCTCTCCATTACATGAATACTTATCAATAATATTCCTATAATCAGGATATGAATCAAGAAGCAGATATTCAGGTGCTCCTAACAGATATACGTCTTTCCCATATCTTGCGCCACTGTATTTATTCTGAGAAGAAAATGGAAATACCTGGTCACACTCACATTCTTCTTCAATTCCATAATACGAATGTATTGCTTCCATTGTTGCATTGTCAGAGCTGATTGCCGCCACTACATTTTTTATAATTCTCTCTGTTTCATGGTAATCAGTATGCTTTCCGTAACCATCTGTGTAATCCAATATTTCAACATGGGTAACTGACATATCTGGTCTGGTTATTGTTCCGGTTTTATCAACACACAATACATTAACTCTCGCCAGTGTTTCTACACAGTTCATCTCATGTACAATAACATTCTTCTTTCCAAGTCTCATAACGCTGACAACCAGTGCAACACTTGCAAGCAGATACAGCCCTTCTGGAATCATTCCGACAAGTGAGGCTACCATTGAATCTATACTGCTCTTTATTGAGCCCCCGACTGCAAATCTGCTCTGTAAAAACAGTCCTGCTCCTATAGGTATTATAAGGACACCGATTGTCTTAACAAGCTTATCAAGAGATTGCATCATATCTGTTTTGTGTTTCTTTCGTCCTGCCTTTGCTTCTATTGCAAGCTTTGCTGCATATGCGTCAAGACCAACATTTGTAAGCACAGCCTTACATTCTCCTGACACAATAAAACTGCCGGAGAGTAATATATCCCCGGCATTCTTGACAACCTCGTCAGACTCCCCAGTAACTAATGATTCATTGACACGAACAAACCCATCAACAAGAATTGCATCTGCACTCAGCTGGTTTCCAGCTGAAAATACGCACAAATCTCCCTTAACCAGAGTCTCCGAAGCTACAGTATGTAATTGTCCATCTCTTATAACCGATGTCTTAGGTGCATTAACCACCGTAAGTTTATCAAGAACCTTCTTAGCTCTTATCTCCTGAATTATTCCAATAAACATATTAGAAATAATTACTGGAAGAAATGTCATATTATTATATGACCTCACAAAAGCCAGAAGAACAGCAAATACAGCAAATATCAGGTTGAAATATGTAAATACATTGCCCGCAACAATCTGGCCAATGGTCTTGGATTGTTTTCCAACTGACACATTGACCATGCCATCATTTGTTAACTGCTCTACTTCATCTGCTGTTAGTCCTTTTTTCACATCAGTCATTTGAGTATTTTATCTCCTTCATAATGAATTGCTTGATAAATAAAGCTATTCCTCCCACAATCACAAGCTTAACAATAAACAAAACAATAATATTAGTAAGTGAAAATGCATTATATAACTGGAACATTATATTAGAAACAAACTGTGCAATTATCGCATAATATGCATACATATAATTAACCTGTTTCTTTACTACGCCATATACAACCATAAACAGCATTATATTAAGTGCAATATCAAGAACCGCAGATACAGCCATTAAAAACCACAAAATCGCAGGCGAATCAATCAGCTGTGATACATTTGAAGTATATAATGTAATTACATCACTCTCAGCCATTCCGCTGTTAAACATATCCGAGATGAATTTTTCTAATCCATTAGCTGATATTGCCTGTGCATATACAAAAAATGTAAACATTGACAATGCATAAGTAATAACGGTATCTCCAATTGCAAGGCCCGTTCCTGCCATAAGCACGTCCCCTGTTCTGTTATATCTGTCAGTCATCATCTTTGCCGTAAACCATCTTGCAATGCCAAAGCCTGCTGCAAGCAGAATATTATATATAACCACATATGCATTGGTATTATACGTAAATGACTGATCAACATTAGGTATAAGCGAAAGAACACTCATCAAAAGCTGTGAAAACATAAACCCAAATACAACATACGAAAGAACACCTAATGCCAAAGGTATAAATCTTCCCTTCCATCTCTTAATTACCAACACAAGAAGAACTATCAGAACAGATATAACAAGTATTGCGCCTGCTGATATCATATTGACAGTTGCATTACTCACTGTCTTGTCATAATTAATATTTAAATTCTCCATAAAACCTCCAGATTATATTATCAAAAAAAGGCGGTCCAATATTAATTGTGACCGCCCCCATAATCCTATTGTGTTACAATATATCTTTCTATATATAATATAAAAAAGGCACACTGAAAAACAACCGATTATAATTTTGTTACGTTAGTAGCCTGAGGACCCTTTGCGCCATCTGTTACATCAAACTCAACCTGAGCGCCTTCCTCTAAAGACTTGAAGCCTTCCATGTTAAGTCCAGAGTAATGTACAAATACATCCTTTCCTGACTCATCACTGATAAAGCCGTAACCCTTCTGGTTGTTGAACCATTTAACTGTACCCTTCATTTCAAGTACCTCCAAAAAAAATCTTGATGTTTGAAACACCTTACTAATATTACCATTTCAGGTACCCGCTGTCAATTAAAGATAGCACATTTACTGTTGTTGTGCGTTTTTCTTACTCTGTTGCTTTACTGTAAAAGTTGTACGGCTGAGTTCAACTTTATCATCGCCCTTCTGTGCAACAACAACTACATCGTCCTTCTTTACATTAATACCATTAACTCTTAAAAGACGGTCACTCACCTTTTCCGTGGTATATTCTTTCCCGTTAATCAGAACACAACTGTAATCGTTAAAACTGCTGCCCTCAATAAACACCGTATCATTATAATTATAGACATCCGTTATCTCTATGTCGTCAATACCCATCTTAAGATTCGTAGCCTCATATGGTGTTTCTCCACCATAAATTTCCTTTTTACCATACAGAATGTCATATTCCAGAATTTTGAGATTCTTCAAATACTCATCTTCTGGAAGTTCCTGCTTTGACTGATGATATTTCATGATATATCCCTCAGATATACCAAGTCTTTGCATTACATACGCAGACAACTGATATGCCTGAATATTCTTTTCCTGTCTGTCCATATCAAAGTTACTCCAGATTACATACTGTGTCTGGAATTTATCTCCGTTAGTAAGCATTTCATCTGTAAAATCAAATGTAGGTAAATGATCTCCATAAAGTACAAGTACAGTTTCTTCATCTCTCTCTGATAAAGACTGTATAAGCTCACCTATGAAATTATCCATCTCATGAATCTGGTTTACATAATATTCAAATGATGCCTGCTGTTCTGCAACTGGAAAGTTAGTAACTTTAATCTCTGGTGTGTATCCCTCCATTGGTGTAGACGGATAATCGCCATGTCCCTGTACAGATATTGTAAACACATAATCAGTCCCAGTTGTTGAATCAAGTGCCTTAGTAATCTCTCCTGTAAGAATATTATCCTTAGCCCATCCCATAGGAGTTTCTTCAAACCCATCCATATATTCAATTGATGTAAATGTTTCATATCCCAGATGAGAAAACACCAGGTTTCTGTCATAAAATGTTCCATCATTATTGTGTATTGCATGAGTAGAATAACCAAGCTTCTTAAGGTCATAGGCCATAGACTCACATACCTTGGATTTCATAATTGTTCTATATGGGTATTCACCTGGTCCAAAATCATCAATATTAATTCCTGTCTGTACTTCAAACTCTGTATTACATGTTCCTGCTCCAAAGCATGGAACTGAAAGATATCCTGAAGAACATTGAGATATAAGTTTTTGATAATTAGGCAGCGGATTCTCTGATAAAGTTATTCCTTTTACATGTGTAGGATCAAAAAAAGACTCCAGTTGGACAAATATAATATTAGGAGTCTTTTCGCTCGCTTCGACATCAACATTATCAAGATCTTTCTTAAGTGAATCCATATATTCTTCAGAATAATCTCCTGATTTTTTAATTCCCCGGTCAAGCACACTGCTGACAAAGCAGTGACTGAATCCATATTTCTTATATGCCTGGGCGAGATTACCAAAGTGACCTTCAACAGCTCCTGTAAACAGAAGAGTAATTCCCATTCCGTATGCTGCAAGAAATACAAGTATCATCTGTACTGCTGCATATGCAACAAACTTTGTCTTCTTAATTGTCACTTCAAGCTTTGGAGCTTTCCGCCACAGAAAAACAAGTCCTGCAATAACCGCTATAACCAGCAGTGCAATAAGAATAATCTGTATAACACTCACATATAATCCCGCAACCTTTATAGCATCTTTTATAAGGTAAAAATCCATCGCCGTAAATGGCGTTTTTCTTGAAGAAAGTATTATAAAATTAGTAAGTGCCAATCCAATCCAAAAAGCAGAAACCACACTATATACAAACATTCTTCTCTTAAAGAATAATGCAAGTGTCATGCTTGTCATTATTATAAGTGTATTGTATATAAAAATAATTGGATGCATAAATGGAAATGCAAGTCCCATTATCCCTCTTCTGTTTAAACATTCAACTATTAGTTCAAGAACAATAGAATAAACTGCTGTGTGAACCAGATCATAGGTCCATATCTTCTGTACAAAAGCTTTAACCCTGTTCATAATGATTATACGCCCCTTTAGTGCTAATTCTTTTTAATAGTCTCCAATACATCTCTTGTTTTATTTTTTAATTTCATGCTGGCTGTTCTGGATATAAGCAAAGCAGAACCATATCTTCTGGCCTCATCTATCTTTCCACAATGGATTCCAATGCTTGTGAGCAGATATGTTATCGTATTCTCGTCCATTCCCGCTATTGGAGGATATTCAGTCTCTCTTGCCTGTTTAAAACCTCTGTATGCATCTTCCAGATACTCTTTTTCATATTTCTCATACATACTTATACGTTCTTGTGCTGCTCCATTAGCCTTTGCCTCTTGTATCTCCCCACGATATATCCACGCCAGCTTTAAGCAAAGATATGCACTCTCACTTATCTTGCCACCTGTCACCATCTCTGTAAGCATCGCCATCTTGCATCGTTTCACAGCTCTCTCATAGCTGTAAGTTTCTGTTTCCGGCTCCTTTGCAGTAAATCTTGAAGACACATTGTCCCTTACAGCCTGCCTCTGTTTTTCAGTATGATGTCCAAACAAACGTAAACTGGCTGCATAGCCACAATGTGGGCACATTATTATATCATATTTACATGTATCAATCCCTTCATATAGAGGCTTTAATATATCATCTGTCCCAATAAATCTTGCTTTTCCGGTTCTTACCTGCTTTGTTTTAAATTCCTTCCCACATACATCACATTTGATTGTCTTATCAAAAATATAATCTGTTTCCTTCTTTTGTCCAATACCTTCCATAAGGATAACCTCACTATTTCTGTAATTTGAATGAACTCTTAAGTGAAACTATCCTGTTAAATATAGGCTTACCCTGTTCTGAATCTTTATTATCAACGCAGAAATAGCCATTTCTTACAAACTGGAACTTATCTTCACTTACAGCTTTCATAAGCTCTGGTTCAAGATAACACTCTGTAAGAACAATCTTAGAGTTCGGATTGATATTCATAGAACCATCTTCTTCGTTATAAACGCCCTTTTCTTCATCTACGATATTCTCGTATAATCTGACTTCAGCTTTACAGCCTTCTGTAGCAGAAACCCAGTGTATTGTTCCCTTAACCTTACGGCCTGTGAAATTTCCACCCCTAGTCTCAGGATCATAAGTACAATGTACTTCTATAACCTTTCCATTCTCATCCTTGACATAGTCAGTACATGTAACAAAATATGCATTCATAAGACGCACTTCATTACCAGGGAAAAGTCTGAAATATTTCTTAGGAGGCTCTTCCATGAAATCCTCTCTCTCAATATAAAGTTCCTTTGTAAATGGAACTTTTCTTGTTCCCATCTCTGGATTTTCCTGATTATTAGCCACTTCCATATATTCAACCTGGCCTTCAGGATAATTATCAATGACAAGCTTAACAGGATCAAGAACAGCCATCATTCTCTTAACCTTAAGCTTTAAATCTTCTCTTATACAATATTCAAGCATTGGATATTCAACTGAACCCTGTGCCTTAGTAACACCAACAAGCTCAACGAACATCTTAATAGCTTCAGGAGTAAATCCTCTTCTTCTTAAAGCTGCAATAGATACAAGTCTTGGATCATCCCATCCGTCAACAATTCCATCTTCTACAAGCTTCTTAATATATCTCTTACCTGTCACAACATTAGTAAGATATAACTTTGCAAATTCAATCTGCTTAGGATTCTCCTCTGGAGATGTCTTATAACCGGTCTCAATTACAACCCAGTCATAAAGAGGTCTGTGATCCTCAAATTCAAGTGTACATATAGAATGTGTAATTCCCTCTACTGCATCCTCAATAGGATGTGCAAAATCATACATAGGATATATGCACCACTGGTCTCCTGTTCTGTGGTGTGTCATATGTGCAACTCTGTAAATAACAGGATCTCTCATATTAATATTAGGAGATGCCATATCAATCTTAGCTCTTAAAACCTTCGTTCCGTCTGCATATTTTCCTTCCTTCATCTCCTCAAAAAGCTGAAGATTCTCTTCTACAGAACGGTTTCTGTAAGGACTTTCCTTACCCGGTTCAGTAAGAGTTCCTCTGTACTGTCTAATCTCCTCAGCAGATAAATCATCTACATAAGCTTTTCCCTTCTTGATAAGCTTTACAGCTGCTTCATACATCTGTGGAAAATAATCTGATGCAAACAGAACATCTCCGTTCCACTCTGCTCCAAGCCATTCAACATCTGCCTTAATAGAGTCTACGAATTCAACCTTTTCCTTAGTAGGATTAGTATCATCAAATCTCATATTAAACTGTCCGCCATATTCCTTTGCAAGTCCATAATTTAATAATATAGACTTGGCATGTCCAATATGAAGATATCCATTAGGTTCTGGCGGAAATCTTGTAATGACCTTCTTGCAATGGCCACTCTCAATATCCTTATCTATAATCTGCTCAATAAAGTTCTTAGAAAGAGCTTCGTTTTCCATGGTATTCCTCCTTGTTTTCGTATTTAAAAGGTAAAGATTATTGTACCCTAAATTCTTACATAGTTCAACCAGTTGTTTAATTATACTGGTCTTTATTCATTATAATATCATACAGCATCTCCACAGTTTCTCTTATCTGCTTTCCCTGCTCATTAAGCGTAATGTCTGCATATTTCTTATAAAGTGCGGCCCTGTCAGCATATATCTCTTCCACAGTTGTCTTTCCATTAGACACAACCCCACGTTCTTTAAGACTTCCAAGTCTCTCCTCAAGTGATTCTGGTGGGAGTTCAAGATAAACCACAGTACCAATATCCTTAAAATGTTCCATTGCCTCTTTTCCATATACAGCACTCCCACCTGTTGCAATAACCGTGTGGTGTGGACTGATGGAACAATTCACTTCATTTTCAATCTGTATGAATCCTGCATCTCCGTGCTTTTCAATTATCCTTTCAAGAGTCATTCCCTCTCTTTGCTGAATAACAAGATCTGAATCAATGAATCCAAATCCTATCTTCTTGGCAAGCACTACTCCAAGTGAACTTTTTCCGCTTCCCGGCATGCCTATAAGTATAATATTATTCATGTGTACCTCCATACGCCTGAGATTTATCTTGTACAGCAGTCATACATTTCCTTAAGCTCATCAACTGTAAATGTATAATGTGAATTACAGAAGTGACAGTTAACCTCAATTGGCTCACCATCATCAATCATCTTCTGTATTTCTTCTTTTCCTACACTGATAACAGCTTTGCTCACTCTGTCCTTAGAACAGTTACAGTAAAACTTTGTTGGAATAGTGTCAAGAATCTCAAGCTCCATATCCCCAAGAATATGTTCCAGAATCTGTTCAGGAGTCATTCCTTCCTCCAGCATGGCTGTAACAGACTTAATCTCCTTAATTCTAGCCTCAAGCTTATCTATAAATTCATCCGTTGCTCCCGGCATAAGCTGGATAATAAATCCTCCAGCCTGCTCAACAGTATTATCCTTATTCATAAGAACGCCAAGTCCTACAGAAGATGGAACCTGCTCACTGTTAGCAAAATAATAAGTAAGGTCATCTGCAATCTCACTTGTGATAAGAATAGTATCACCAACATATGGCTCTTTAAGTCCAATATCCTTAATTACACTTAATACACCAATTCCTACCGCATCTGCAATATCAAGCTTTCCTTCCTTAAGCGGAAGCATAACCTGTGGATTGCCAACAAATCCCTTAACCTCCCCCTTAGGATTAGCTGTAACAGTCATACTCCCGATTGGACCATTGCCCTTAATCTGTACAGTAAGAATATCCGCATCATTCTTCATCATTGTGCCCATCATCGCACCACCTGTAAGAAGTCTTCCAAGTGCAACAGTTGCGATAGGACTCATGTTATGTCTTTCTTTTGCTTCTTCAACAAGCCCTTTCGTTGTAGCAGCAAATGCTCTTACCTGTCCACCTGCTGCTGTGGCTCTAACAATATAATCACCCATAATTATCTCCTTATTATTTCTCAATCACAAAATATAATCTTTCCGACTTATCATCAGGTATATCCTTAGTAAATGCATTATACACATTTTTCACGGTAAGTCCAGCCTTATTAACTGCACCTGTAACCTCATCTATAGTAAAGCCATGCTGATAGTGCTGTTCTTCAAATCTGTCAAATGTACCATCCTCATTCTTAACAAACACAGCAAGCTCATATTCATTATTGCGTTCTTTCTCATCATAATAGTTGTCCCATATAAATGCGGAATCTTCCCTGTTCTCAGCATATGTATTCTCAGCAAGTATATCCCTGAAGAAATGTATTGTCTTTAAATCAAATATAAATACACCGCCTTTTTTAAGGTTCTCACTAACACATGCAAATACACTTTCAAGGTCAGGAACAGATGTAATATAATTCATGGAATCCCCTATACTTATCATACCGTCTACTTCATAAGGCACTTCAAAATCCCTCATATCCTGACATGTATATATAACCTGCGAACCCTCTTCAAATGTTTTCTCAGAAGCTATAGACAGCATATCCTCAGACATATCAAGTCCAACACAGTCATAGCCTTCCTTAGCAAGCATTCTTGTAACAGTTCCTGTTCCACAGCCCAATTCAAGCACTGATGAATCACCTGACACACCATTTTCCTTAAGGAGAGCAATCATGTACTGCCCCCATTCCTCATATGGAATATTATCCATATACTCATCATAAACATATGCAAAGCCTGTATATGCATCCATTATAATTACCTCTTATCATTCCTGTACTTAACATTAAAATGACCTGCCATTATCTGGCAGGTCTTAGTGTTTAAAAGCTATGCATTCTTTCCACAGCACTGCTTATATTTCTTTCCGCTTCCGCATGGGCATGGATCATTTCTTCCGATTTTCTTGCCCTTAACAACAGTTCCAGAAAGCTTCTGCTTCTTGTAAAGGTCTTTTCTTGTCTGCTCATCAAGAAGGTTATCCCACTGTGGCAATTCATAAAGCCAGTCAGCCTTGCAGCCTACCATGTTGTAATAAAGTTTTTCCTTGTCATAATCAAGACTAACTTCTGTATTCTCATCCATAGTTTCAATTGGATTAGGAGTCTTTAAGCTGTCATTGATACCATCAAGGAATCCTGTCATAAGAAGCACCTCAACGCCAAACTTCTCTGCTAATTCCTTAACAGTTCCTTTAACTACTGTATCGGAATTGGCAAGAATCTGTTCATAAATTGCCTTCTCCTGATTAAAATATGAACCCCAGAATTCTGAAGCGTTCTTCTGATCCATCTCTGTCTCGTATGCGAGTTTTCTCCATGTTTCTAATAATGCCATGTCTGATTGTTACCTTTCAAAATATTTATTAATTATGTGTACTGGTTGTATGTATAACCAGATGAGTATGAATACAGTCCATTAGATGTATAAGAATTCTTAGTAGATAATTCTGATAACTGTGATACTGCATTACCATATATAGTTGAAGCCTTGGCAGATATTGTCTGTCCAAATGAGCCGGAATCCTTGAATACCGACTTAACCACAGCCATATCTGAAGCCTTTAACTTATCCTCGTCTACCGTCAGCTTATTATCTGAGCCGACAGATATACCAATCTTCTTAAGAAGATCAGCATTAGCCCTTGTATAATTTACCATATTAGATGCACTGTTAAGCACATATCTGCTTGAAGAATCTGCTGTAGATGATACTAAAGAATTATAATCCTTAACAAATGAAGATACTGCCTTTGCAATCTTATCAGTATCATATTCTTTAGCTGTATTGCCATCTTTATCTGTCTTATCAACTTTAGACCACAGAGAGTACTTCTTAAGTTCTGATGCTGAATCCACAAGTGATGCTGCGTTGTCTCTATTTACCGTCGCATTATTCTTCTGTATATCAATACTGTGTACCTTACCGGTATTCTTATTGGCAGTCGCACCATTCGTTGATTCAGAAGCCTGATTGCTGTAATACTTCCTCATCAGTTTGCTATAAGAGCCATTCTTTATTGAATTATAAGTTGTAAAATCAATGCCATATGACAATGATGTTCCACTAGACGAATTATTAAGTCCTGCGAACAATGCTGATATTGTACTGGCATTATAAGCATTAATTGACATATGCATACCTCCTTGTCTATTGATTCTGTTTTCTAATAGTTACATCGGCCTCCATGCCTCATTTAATTATAACATTTTTTATCTGTTACGCAACATTTTTATAAATAACTTGAGCGGCATGCCAATGTAATGTATATTATTAAGTATCTGACATTGGAGGTCTTATTCATGAAACGATTAAAACGATTTGCTGCATTAACTGCAGTCATACTCTGGGGCATAATGATAATCGCCACTTTAATACTTGCATTCATAGACAATGAGGCATGTCATAAAGTATTTACAGGTCTGCTCTTCACAGACATTGTATTTCCTGTTGTAATATATGCAATGACACTTGTATACAAGATTCTTTCAGGAAGGAATAAGCAGTAATTTTACTGCCTTCCTTCCATAATCTTAATTGTAGCGCTTGTTCCAAGCCTGTCAGCTCCGGCATCTATCATGGCAGCTGCTGTGTTGTAATCTCTTATTCCGCCTGCCGCTTTAACCTTACACTTTCCTTCCACATGGGCTTTCATAAGTGCAACATCACTTATTGTTGCACCTCCTGTAGAGAATCCTGTTGAAGTCTTGACATAATCAGCTCCTGCCTTAACAGACAGTTCGCACGCCTTAATCTTCTCCTCATCAGTCAGAAGACAGTTCTCGAATATAACCTTTAAAACTTTTCCTGCACATGCATCCCTTACTGCCTTAATATCCTCATACACAGCATCATATTGACCTGCTTTAAGAAGTCCTACAGGAATAACCATATCAATTTCATCCGCACCATCTTCTACGGCTTTCTTAGTCTCATAAGCCTTTACGTCTGTACTCATAGCTCCCAGCGGAAATCCAACAACAACACATGTCTTAACATTACTTCCAGAAAGACATTCCTTTGCAAATGCTGTATACATTCCATTAACACATACTGATGCAAAATCATACTTTTTTGCTTCTTCACATAATGTACGGATATCATCCTTAGTCGCTTCCGGCTTTAAGTTAGTGTGGTCAAAATATTTATTAAACTTCATATATTCCTCCTTGTTTTGCGAAACAAAATCCATGTGCTTATTGTAAGCACATTCCCCTCAGGTGAAGAGAGGGATTTACCTCCAATTACCTATAAAAAGACCGTATCTGCAAAACTGTTGTACTGCAGATACGGTAATGTTAAATGTTATTATTTAGAAAATTTACTCTTTCTGTGGATAATCTCATGTCTTCCAGGACCATTAGATACCATTGTGATAGGGGCTTCAATTTCCTGCTCAATAGCCTCAATATAGTTACGGCACTCGACAGGAAGCTCTTCATAGTTAGTAATTCCTCTGATATCTGACTTCCAGCCTGGCATAGTCTTTAATACCGGCTTAGCCTTCTCAAGCTGTGGAGTAGTTGGGAAATCCTTAGTAATCTTTCCATCTATCTCATATCCAACGCACATTGGAATCTCATCAAGATATCCAAGTACATCAAGAACTGTAAGAGCAACCTCTGTTGTTCCCTGCATTCTTACACCATAACGTGTAGCAACTGCATCGAACCATCCCATTCTTCTAGGACGTCCTGTAGTAGCTCCGAATTCACCACCGTCTCCACCTCTGCGTCTGAGTTCATCTGCCTCATCACCAAAGATTTCGCTTACAAATGCTCCGGCACCAACTGCTGAAGAATATGCCTTAACAACTGTAACAACATCTGTAATTGATGCAGCCGGAATACCAGCACCAATAGCACCATAAGGAGCTAATGTTGATGATGAAGTTACCATTGGATATATACCATGGTCAGTATCCTTAAGAGAACCTAACTGACCCTCAAGTAAAATCTTCTTTCCGTCTTTAAGTGCCTGATGTAAAAATGCTGATGTATCACATACATATGGTTCAACCATCTCTTTATATTCCATAAGAGTATTAAATATCTCTTCTTCATTAAGAAGTGGCTGATGATAGAGATGCTCAAGCATAACATTCTTTAATGTACATACATTGGCAATCTTTTCCTTAAGTTCCTGCTCGTCTCCGAATAATTCATTAACCTGAAAACCAATCTTTGCATACTTATCTGAATAGAATGGAGCAATACCTGACTTGGTAGAACCAAATGATTTACCAGCAAGTCTTGCTTCTTCATATGTATCAAATGCAACATGATATGGCATAAGAATCTGTGCCCTGTCTGATACAAGAATCTTAGGCATTGGTACATTACGGTCTGTAAGGCTCTTTAATTCCTTAACAAGATATGGAATATTAAGAGCTACGCCGTTGCCAATGACACTTGTTGTATGGTTATAGAAAACTCCCGAAGGTAAAAGATGAAGCGCGAACTTTCCATAATCATTAATAATAGTATGTCCCGCATTAGCTCCTCCCTGGAATCTTACGATGATGTCTGATTCTTCGGCAAGCATATCAGTAATCTTACCCTTTCCTTCATCACCCCAGTTAGCACCTACAATAGCTTTTACCATAGCGTCCTCCAATCTGTTTTAAAAAACACAAACATTAAATTAAGCTATTGACGGGAATTGAACCCGTGACCTCTTCATTACCAATGAAGTGCTCTACCCCTGAGCTACAATAGCATGTGTCTTAACACACCTATTCATAATATTATAGGTTGGTTATTTTGTCAACTTTATTCCTTATCCTTTGTATAGCATTATCTATAGATTTTGGCGGCTTATCAAGCATCTGCGCAATAGCTATATAATCTTTGCCAGACATATATAATTCCAGCACATTTTTTTCAAAATCACTTAACACACTGTATAATTTATCTTCTAAACTTTCAGCATTTTCCTGATCAATAAAAAGTCTTTCCGGATTCTGTTCCTTATCAGACTTTAGTACATCCACCAGCTTTACCTGAGAATCATCTTCTGGATTGACCGGCTCATCAAAAGAAACATATGTATTAAGTGGCGTATTCTTCTTTCTGTTAGAAGCTGTAACTGCATTAAGAATCTGCCTGTTTATGCACATCCCTGCAAATGTCATGAAAGAAGCATCCTTTTGCTTATCATAGTCACGGACAGCCTTATAAAGGCCTATCATTCCCTCCTGGATTAAATCATCACTGTCTCCTCCGGCAAGAAACATGGCTTTTGCTTTCTTTCGCACTATATACTTATATCTCTCAAATATGTACTCAATTGCCTGCTCATTACCTGCCCTGTACATATCAATAAGCTCTTCATCAGGATACTCTTCCATATGCTTCATAAAAAAACTCCCTAATTAAGTCTCTGACGGACTATTTCGTATGCAAGAACACCTGCCGCAACTGAGGCATTTAAAGAATCAATATCACCCTTCATAGGAATTGATGCGATGAAATCACATTTGTCCTTAACAAGACGGCTTACTCCATTGCCCTCATTACCTATAACAAGGCCGATAGGTCCTTTGAGATTGAGATTATACATTGTCTCCCCGCCCATATCAGCGCATACAAACCAGAGTCCCTGCTTCTTAAGTTCCTCGATTGTCTGTGAAATATTAGTAACCTTAGCTACAGGTGTGTAATTAATCGCGCCTGCTGATGTCTTGGCTACAGTTGCTGTAAGTCCGACAGCTCTTCTCTTAGGAATAATAACTCCATGTGCACCTGCAAGGTTGGCAGTTCTTATAATAGCACCAAGATTGTGAGGATCCTCTATCTCATCAAGAATGAATATAAATGGATCTTCTCCCTTTTCCTTAGCTGCTGCAAGTATATCCTCAACCTCTGCATATTCATAAGCTGCACCAATGGCAACAACTCCCTGATGATGTCCTGTTCCTGCAAGTCTGTCGAGTCTTTCCTTATCAACATAATTGATAATTGCATCTGTTTTCTTTGCTTCTCTGACAATACTCTTTATTGGTCCATCCTGACAGCCGTCAAGAATAAAAAGCTTATCAATAGTTTTACCAGAGCGGAATGCCTCTAATACAGCATTTCTTCCCTGAAATGTTAATTCATTGTATCTCATATATTTCTCCTTAATATTAACAAAGCAGAATCCAGTTATCCATTACAGATATGGATTCTGCTTTGCCGGCTCTACTTTAACTCAAGGCTTTCCAGTCCTGCTTTAACCAGTTCCATCATCCGCTCATACTGCCCGCTAAGATACAGATATCCCATAAGAGCCTCAAAACCCGTTGCTCTTCTGTAATCTCCAATGCTTGCATTCTTGGCAGATGTGTATGACTTTGCATTACGTCCTCTCTTATACACAGCTTCCTCATGTTCACTGAGCATTGGCTCTATTACACCTATCATGGCAGATTGGGATTCAGCCTTAACAATACTGCTCGTTTTCTTGTTAAGCTTATTAACCTGCATATTTCCCTGTTCTATAACCCATGTCTTAATGACAAGGTCATATATGCTGTCCCCGATATATGCAAGAACAAGAGGTGATAACTGCGAAGGCTCTGTATGCTTCATATCCAGACCTTCATATATGCATTTTACAAGGTCGTTATCTAGGCTCTGCTCCATCTTACGCCCTCTCTTGTATCCTTAAGAACAATCCCCTTTGCTAATAACTCATCTCGAATTTCATCAGCTCTTGCAAAATTCTTATCTTTTCTTGCCTGCTGTCTCTCGGCAATAAGTGCCTCGATATCCTCATCAAGCATTTCTTCCTTCTTGTCTGTCTTAAGTCCAAGAATATCTGTGAGAGTTGTAATCTTCTTCATAAGAGTATCGATGTATTCCTTGGAATTGTCTGAGCTTGAATTAGAGTTAGCAAGCTTTACAAGTTCAAATATAGCTGATATTGCGTCTGCTGTATTGAAATCATCGTCCATTGAATCTTCGAATTTCTTATAAATGTCATCTATAGAAGCTATTATCTTCTTCTCATCCTCTGTCATTGGAACATCTTTGGCATTCTCTGACAGATGTCTTAAATTATCAACTGCAGTTAAGATTCTGTCTAATCCGTTCTTTGCTGATTCCATAAGGTCATGGCTGAAATTAACAGGATTGCGGTAATGTGCGCTTAACATGAAGAATCTTAACACTTCAAGGTCATATTCCCTGCTTATATCTCTTACTGTAAAGAAATTGCCTAAAGACTTAGACATCTTCTTGTTATCAATATTAAGAAATGCATTGTGCATCCAGTACTTAGAGAATGGTACTCCATTAGCTGCCTCTGACTGTGCAATCTCATTCTCATGGTGAGGGAATATTAAATCCTCTCCACCTGCATGGATATCGATTTCGTCAGCAAGGTACTTCTTAGACATAACAGAGCATTCAATATGCCAACCCGGTCTTCCATCGCTCCAAGGTGATGGCCAAGATGGCTCTCCTTCTTTCTTAGGCTTCCAGAGAACGAAATCAAGTGGGTCTTCCTTCTCATCCTCACCTGTAACCTTAAGGCTGTGTGCCTCATCTCTGTGTCCTGCCTCCAAGTCGTCAATATTCTTCTTAGATAACTTTCCGTATTCTGCGAACTTTCTTGTTCTGTAGTATACAGTTCCATTGACTTCATAAGCATAACCCTTGTCAATAAGAGTCTGTATCATATCAATCATTCCGCCGATTTCCTGAGTTGCAAGAGGATGTGTTGTTGCAGGCTTAATATTCATGCCCTCCATATCCTTCTTACATTCAGCAATGTATCTTGTTGAAATCTCCTCAGCAGATACACCTTCTTCATTAGCTTTCTTAATAATCTTGTCATCTACATCTGTAAAGTTAGATACATAATTAACATCATATCCCTTATACTCAAGATATCTTCTTACTGTATCAAATACAATCATAGGTCTTGCGTTACCAATATGAATAAGGTTGTATACAGTAGGTCCGCAGACATACATTTTAACCTTACCTTCTTCTAATGGCTTAAACTCTTCTTTCCTTCTGGATAAAGTATTATAAATCCTCATGTCAGATTTCCTTTCATAATCACACTTTAGTTATCATCATACGAGCTGCGGCTTTCATTGACGCTGTTCTCAAGGTGTGCAAGTCTCTTCTTAAGTCTTGCGTTCTCCTGCTTTAAGTTCTCGATATCCTGCATAACAGGATCTGGAAGATGTATCTGGTCTAAATCATCAAACAGTCTTACGCTGTCCTGAATAACAACTCTTCCTGGAACACCAACCACTGTAGAATTTGCTGGCACATCCTTTAATACAACAGAACCCGCACCAATCTTGCAGTTATCACCTATGGTAACTGAGCCAAGAATCTTTGCTCCTGCTCCTACCATAATATTATTTCCCAGAGTAGGATGTCTCTTCCCCTGTTCCTTGCCTGTTCCTCCAAGTGTAACGCCCTGATAAAGTGTTACATTGTTACCGATAATAGCTGTCTCTCCGATAACAACTCCATGTCCATGGTCAATAAAAAGTCCTTCGCCAATCTGCGCTCCCGGATGTATCTCAATTCCAGTCTGTCTTGCAGTTTTCTGTGAAATCTTTCTCGCCTTGTAATATTCGCCCTTAAGATATAACTTATGGGCTTTTCTATATTTAAGTATTGCCTTAAAACTAGGATAAAGATATACCTCTTTATCCGACTTAATAGCAGGGTCTCTGTCCTTTATTACCGCTATTTCCTGCTTTACATAATCTCTATATTTCATAATCTGTTAATCCTGACTTTTCTATTCTTAATTATATTATATGAATTAAAGCTGCGAATGTATTGTCAGTTCTATTTGTTCTGACAGCCCATGCAGCCACCACAGTCAGATCTACAGTTTGTCATATCAGCCGCACCGTATATATAATTAGAAACAGAATTAAGTGAGCATATTGCCTGTGAAGAAATACCCTCTCCACTTCCGGTAAATCCAAGTCCTTCTTCTGTAGTAGCCTTAACATTGACTCTGTCAACATCAATCTTTAAAGCATCTGCGATATTCTTTCTCATATCATCAATATATGGGCGCATCTTAGGCTTTTGTGCAATAATAGTAGCATCTATATTTTCTATAATATAATTAGCCTCATCTATCTTCTTTCCAACCTCTTCCAGAAGCTTGATACTTGATATTCCCTTGTATCTGTCATCTGTATCCGGGAAATGCTTTCCTATATCTCCAAGTGCAGCTGCACCCAGTAATGCATCCATAATGGCATGAAGAAGCACATCTGCATCAGAGTGTCCAAGCAGACCTAATTCATATGGAATCTCAACTCCGCCCATGATAAGCTTACGGTCTTTAACCAGTTTATGAACATCATATCCCATTCCAACTCTCATATAGCTCCTCCTTAATCTTGATTGCAACATTAATTGTTTACCTAGTCCATATAAGTAAAGCACATTTTAGCTGGATTATCAAGTGAAATTGACACCAGCTCACTTTACCTTCTTATATCCACCAGCCGCCTCAATATCAACCACTTCAAACACAGTCAGCACATCCCCATGCACCTTGAATCTGATATCAAAGCCTGAAAATGTTACCCCATAAGCCCTTGACTCGTCTGTATCATAAGCTGGTCTTGGGTCCTGCTCTAATATTTTAACCGCTGCTGTCTGTTTGTTTTCCGGCATTATTGCAAGCAGGTCTGATGGAAATATCACTTTAAGATTTCTGTTATAAGTAGCTGCCGTAAATCCTTCTTTTGCCTCTGGGTGTGAGTCTGTGAATTTTACATACGGCTTGATATCGTATATCGGCGTGCCATCAACCATATCCACACCTGAAACGAATAGTACCGGTCCTTTATCTGCCGTATATTCTATGTGCTCTAATTTCACACATGACATCCCAATATCATTCGGTCTGAACGGTGACCTTGTTGCAAACACTCCCATTCGTACTTTCCCTCCAAGTCTTGGAGGAGTTACCGTTGACGCTATAGTTTTCTTCTGCGACTTGGAAAACTGCCATAAAACCCATATATGTGAAAAATCCTCCAATCCCCTGAAAGCCTCTGGTTGTCTGTATTCTGGTTCAAATGTTATGACACCTTTTAATTCCTCTATCAATCCACTCTGTCTTGGAATCCCAAATTTTGTTGGAAAATCTGTTGAAATGTGACCTATTATGTTCATTTTACACCTCCTGATTACCACTTTTTTTATTGACCTGCCCCATAAAAAGAACTAATATTAATTTATTATAGAAAAATATGAGGTCTTTAGTCACAATGAAAATCAATAATCTTATTGTTAAAATATTTTTGGGTATATATCTTGTAATAATTATATCTGGAATTGTCATCTTTGAAAACATTGGTTTCGCTGGCGGCGGTCTTGAGAAAAGCATTCACACTGCCAGCAATTCTGAAACCCAGCCAGTTACTGTTAAAGATATAAGTTCAGAAACTGTATCCAGGACAACCCCTGCTGCAACAGTTAAAGAAACTGCTTCTTCTCAGGATGTAACAAAACAGGAAGCTGTTACCAACACCCAGACAGCAGCTGTAGCATCTGAGACAACCAGCAAATCTTCTGAATCAGAAACCACTCAGACCGAACCGGAAACCACTCAGACTGAAGTCCAAAGCACACAGCCTGAAACAGTCGCCCAGCCATCGTATACATTTGCAAATGGACGCATAACCAATACATCTGCTCTTAAAAGTTACCGTGTGACAGGTGCTTCCTATGTCAATATGCATAAAGACAAAAACGGCAGCCACTCCTTTGCAGTTGTGCCAGGAGGGACTACCGGTTCTATATCATCTGTTGGTGCTTATTACACCCTTATTGATTATAATGGTACAAGCGGTTATGTATACAATTCATACCTTGAAGTGTATTAGAATTAAAACAATACAAAGCTGAGTGCAATAACTGCTATACCAAGAATTATTCTGTACACACCGAACACCTTGAAATCATGCTTCTTGATGTATCCCATAAGGAACTTGATTACGAATACTGATACAAAGAACGCAACAAGGCAGCCTACAATGAGGACAACCCACTCTGTTCCTGTCATAGCCATTCCCACAGCAGCATATTTAGCAATCTTTAAAAGACTTGCTCCGAACATTACAGGTACTGCAAGGAAAAATGTAAATTCAGCCGCAACGCTTCTTGATACTCCGATTATGAGTGCTCCGATAATTGTTGCACCTGATCTTGATGTACCTGGAAATACTGCTGCTATAAGCTGGAACAGACCTATTATTATTGCTGCCTTATAAGTTATCTCACCTATACTTCTGATTGCTGGCCTGCTGCCTTTCTTTGCATTCTCCACAACTATAAAAACTATACCTACAACGATAAGTGCAATAGCAACAGGGATTGGATGATAGAATAATTCATCTATCTTATCATCGAAAATCAATCCGACAATCGCTGCCGGAATACATGCAATAATAATCTTAATCCACATTGCAAGTGCGCCATCTTTCCAAGCTGCTTTCTTACCACTTTTAGTCTTCTTCATATAAAAAGGCCACAATTTATTCCAGAATAATATAACTACGGCCATTATTGCTCCAAGCTGGATAACTACCTGAAACATCTTATAAAAATCTGCGGATACATTAAGTTTGACTACCTGGTCAAGCAGAATCATATGCCCTGTACTGCTTATAGGCAGCCATTCTGTAATTCCTTCGACTATACCGAAAAGAATTGCCTTTAAAATCTCTAGTAACATGACTATCTCCTTAATATTTAATTATTATGCTTCATTCTTACCAGTCGCCTCTGCAAGTTCTCTCTTATATCTTGCAAGCTGCCCCTCAGTATTCATTATCCTTCTGCTCTGTTCAGATATTGTCTGGTTAAGCTGTTCTATTGTTTCTGTCTGGTCATCTTTCTTTCCTGCAACAACAACCATTCCAAGACACACAATAACAAAAAGCCCTACACCAGCCATGGTACATATACTCTGACCTATAAATATAAATATTCCGGTTCCAATAAGAATAAGTAATCCAGTTATTCCAAGAATAACTATCTTTAGTCTGTCTGATTTCTTCAAAGCATTTCCCTTCTTTCCTGAAGCATTTGCTTTGTATTATATACCACTTATGCCTTTCTGCCAAGACTAATGCCTAAGCTTTCAGCCTGTCTTATAAGTTCATTATCTACGTTAACCATCTTCGTTTTACCTGCAGCCTCATCTGATATTGCACCCTCAGCCATTGCGATTATAGTAAATTTCTTACCCTGCTTTTCACGCTTTCTGATTGTATTCAACACCTCATCAACATTATATGGAATTTCAGGTATAAGTATGATATCTGCCCCTTTTAACCACATCTTTTCTTTGGCAATAATTTTATTGTCACACCGGTGTGTAAAATCCACTATCGGAGTTATGTAAAATATAAGTAAAGGTAAATGTAATTGACACATTTTCTACATAAAGGTACAATCAAGCAGGCAGTAAGGAATATGGTCAGAATCCACAACAGCTCACTCTACTGTATGCCGACACGTTTTTTATATTATGCCACTGTAATCAGCAGCAGCTTTAGTTTTGAATACGCTATACATTCATCCTTAACTTAAGTATGGCACTGTGCACGGGAAGGCTTAAGAAATGGTTTAAGCGGCAAGTCAGGATATTTACTGCACTATAAATTTTCACATCACCTGGTGAGAGGTGGTCAAGGAGGAAAACATGAAACAATTAAAAAGAAAAGTATTTGCTCTTCTGGTTGCTGCATGCTTAATCTGCATGAATATCGTACCAGCTTTCGCAGATACAACAACAGACGCTACGGCTCCTGCTGCAGCTGATGTAAGACAGGAAGCCCAGCTTACTGCTTCTTACCTTATGAACAGTATTGATTTCTCTACATATGCTGATACCGGCGTATTCTATGGAGTTTCAAGAGACCTGTTCCTTGCAATCCGTTCAGGATATGACTGCTCTAACCAGCTTGCTGCATATCTTGAATTCGTTAAGAATAACATTAGCGAAGATGGAACTATAAACATCAATAACGGATACAACGCTAAGAATTATTATATTTCAAGCTATACATATCTTATAATGATTCTTTCTGCATCAGGAATTGATGCTACTGATTTCAACGGAATCAATGTTGTCAGTAAATTTGATAAAATTATCAACACATTTTCAGTTGATGACTTAAGCAATAACAGCATGAATATCTATCACATTGGTTCAGTATATTCAGTAGTTAATGCTTACAGAGACACCATCAGTAACTCAGACAAAGTATTAGCTGATATCAAATCAGCTCTCCTTGCAGCTTGTACTGCTGATGGCAATGGTATTGACAACTGGGGAAACTCAACTGATAGTAATGGATTTGTATTTCCATTCTTTGCATCATTATATGATACAGATTCTGATGTAAAGAAAGCTGTTGACAGTGCTGCAGACTATTCTAAGCAGACTATATTAACAGATGGCACATCAGGATATAGTGTTCAATATCCAACACCTGGCAACACTAATTCGTCTGGTATGAACCTTGCATTCTTTGCTCAGTACAACAATCCGGATGTTAATACTGCTGTTTTATATAATTCAATTGTTAATAAGTTCAAATCAGCTTCAGGTAATGGTGCTTATATTAATACATACACTGGTCAGGAAGACTTCAAATCAGCAACACCTGATGCATTACAGGGTATCATCACTTACCTCTATGCTCTTGAGGGTAAAACTAACCCATTTGATATAACTGCTGATGTTAAGGCTATTGCAGACGCAAAGAACGCTCCTGTAGAAGAGCCTTCTACTGAGCCAGCCACAGAACCTTCTACCGGCAATGAAGTATCACCTGCAACTGGTGATGTTAATGTTTACATGTACCTGCTCTTAGCTGCTTGTGCTGCTACATTCGCATGTGTAACTGTTTACAATAAAAAAAGTGCCCGCTAATAACTGCAGACACACAGCTCTGCCGCCGGAATCCTCGCGATATCCGGCGGCAGTTTTTATATATTGGTAATTCACACCATAGTATAAGCTTTTTTGAAGTGGTAATCTAAAAGTAGACACCAACCCAATTATTGTAGACATTATTTATATATAAGAGTACCATTTTTTATAAGGTAGTCACTTATACAATAATGGAATCATGTATGTGTCACATGAAGCACAGTTTAGAAGAAAAAATGGATATAGGACGACGTATGTATTTACATGAGATTACATACAAGGAGGCTATGGAGATTTATGGTCTTAGTGAATCCTGTGCACATAAATACATGACAGATTATAAGAAAGCACAAGGAATTCCTCTTGCTAATAAAGTGCCTAAGATGAAAAATTTACAGTGTGTTGTAAGTGATATGACCGCATTTCATTTAAAGGGAAGTTATTATGAACTAACACTTTTTATGGATTTATGGAACAATGAAATACTTTCATATTCACTTTCATCACGAAAAGGTGATCGTATGACAAATATTCACGGGTTAGCATAATATATATGTCTATTTTAAAAAATAAGTTAAAAAAGCTGTGTTACAATCATTAACACAGCTTCCATACTCCCAATTATTTTAATTGTCTTTGTGGTAATCTATTAGAAATACCAAACCATATCACATTACAGTGGCGTTCTTACCTCTATTAAGTTACCATCTAAATCATAGAATCTAACCACTTTTTGCCCCCAGCTGTAAGTCATAAGGTGGTTAACATATTCAACTTTTGGATATAGTTTCTCTAGCTTCTCGACAAAAGCTTCTATGTCTTTCTCTTCAAAATATAACTCAATTGAATTATTTTTGTGAACAATATCTTTATTCACAAATTCACACCATATTTTTTCATCCTGCAGCACAAGCCCTTCTGTCATAATTACATTTCCATCACTATCAAGTAATACTTCAAGTCCAAACAAATCATGATAAAATTTTTTGGCTAATTCTATATCATTAACAACAATCAAAATATTTTTCAGTTTCATAGCTTATACCTCAAATAGTTATCACTCTAAATTCGACAAACAGAAATTTGTCTGTCTATACATAATCTGATATTTCAAATACACATTCAGAAGCTCCATTGACAATTGTATCAACAATAGTAACTGTTACACTCTTTTCAAAAACCTCAGAGAACAATCGCATATACCAACCAGCAGAACATTCACAATACTTTTTATTCATATTCTCAACTTTTTTAGGTATATTACAATAGCATTTTTTGTATACAGCAATAATCTTTCCATCAAAAATATGTAAGTTCCTTCCGCCAATATCTGCTTCATTCAGAAGATTCAAAAATTCTGCTATATCGTTAGATTTAGCGTATAATTTTTTTGCTATTTTTATAGCATTGGTTGACAAGCAGCACCCACCACATTTTCGCATAGTATCAGTCATATATATCTTCATACTCTCAGTGGTATTTAAAAGCTCATTAATATATCTTGCCTGCTTAAGCGGTGTTGCATTTTCATCAATAATTCCAATCTCCGAACAAACCGCAAATGCATTTTCAGAATCCATATTATCTACTATTCTTTTGGCCTTATTCATATCATATCCTCGCAAGAATTTAACTAATTATTCTAAAATCTACTGTTCTTTTGATTTCACCGGCATCCAAATTTCGCAATAATAATTCTCATCCTGATTTCCTTTCGGATAATCACAAGGTGCGGTGTAGTATTCTATATTATACATTCCTGCAATTTCATAATCACTATTCCCAGGAAGCCATTCCTTAAAAATCTCTGTATTCACTTTTTGTAACGCTTCCGGCATAGATCCTTTACATGGAAATACTGCCCATGTATTTTCAGGAATAACTACCGTTTCAAATTCTTCCGGTATGTCTTTTGAAGGGATATAATCATCAGCAATCATGTACTTGAAGAATCCTTCCGGTGCTCCATCATCTAAACAGATTCCATACATACCACAAATATACTTACCGTTTCCCTTTTCATAATGCTCTGTCCAAAATTGTGGGCATTCTTTATACCCTTCTTCATTTTTAATAATTTTGGCACTTCCGACAACAGTAAATGCCGGTTTTTTAACAATTTTACATTCCATTTCAAATCCACCTTTCATAGATACATGTATTTTTAGAGGAAGGTAGTTTTTGAGTTCACCGTCTCCGGACTTCGCCTGTGCAGGCGTAATACCGTGAAATCTGGTGAAGGCTTTCGTAAAGCTGTCTGGAGAATCATAGCCATATTTCATTGCTACATCTATAACCTTAACACCATCTGTTTGCAAATCTCTGCCGGCAAGTGATAATCTTCTATTTCTTATATATTCGGATACCGTAATTCCACAAAGAATCGAAAACCCTTTTTGAAAATAAAATGGCGAAAGATTAATCTTTGCAGCAATTTTTTCCAGAGTAAGTTCATCTGTAAGATGTCCTTCAATATATTTGATTGATGAAGTGATATCTTCCAACCAGCTCATGCTTATTTACTCCTTCCTACAAAACACATCTTATCTCCAAAGCATATTTTTGTCCCGACATATTTTGCTCTCTTTTGTCCAATTACACAACTATCGCAGATATAATCACAAGGCATTCCTTTACATAAACAATTAGTAAAAATCAAATTCGTCTCTCGGTTAAACACACCAGCTTACTGAAAGTTTCTTTTTCTTGATAAATGTGGATTAATTTTCCTTTTTTCCAATCAGCAATAACCACCTATGGTCAAAGCATATTTGTCCCTCCTTGATATAGGGATTAAAACCTGTTTTATCTCCACCATTCAAATCGTATTCCATTTTATCAATAATATCTTTTTGAATATCCTCTGGTGTACTTGTCAAATCCATCCAACTTTGTAGATTTACAGGAACAAGTGTTGTTTCTTCAAGCTGAAGCTCAAAAGCATCCTCAAACAATGCTTCAAATTCTTCTCTGCTAAGTATTCTTGTATGTGAGTTATCACGCATCGTTTCAATAGCGTCATTAGTTTCACGCAATTCTTCTGTAGTCGCTACCATATCCCAAATAACAAGTTTTCCACCTTTTTTCAAAACTCGTTGCATCTCCCGAAAAGGCTTTTCAGGCTCAACAAAATGGTGCAATGAAAGTCTTGTAATCACAAGGTCAAATGTTTCATCTTCAAAAGGTAAGCATTCCGCATTCCCCGATACAAATGATATGTTCTGAATACCTTCTTGCTTTGCCAGTTTTTTTCCCTGCTCCAACATTGCTTCTGTCAAATCCAAACAAGTAATGTCCTTAACATAAGGAGCCACTGCTCTTCCACATATACAGGTTCCAGCAGCAACCTCCAATGCATGTTCATTGCCCTTTGCCTGAATACTACGAATCAAATAATCGGTATATTCTGCCTTAGACATATGATATGAAGCAAATTTCTCTGCTTGTGTACCAAATGATTTTTTCACTTCATTATAGTTATTCATAAACTTTTACCTCGCTGTAAACTTCAAATTTTCATGTGTTCGACAAACTTGAATTTTCAAATTAGTCTTTGCAAATAACCTTTGAACCTTCACCATCAATTACAA